>QFCE01000452.1_pt1 | contig 408912 bp, 351 predicted proteins | sample 5346091 | NCBI WGS metagenome assembly QFCE01 (sample SAMN09062252, study PRJNA434731) | Human gut metagenome, whole genome shotgun sequencing project. | isolation source: stool timepoint A chromium assembly | host: Homo sapiens | collected 2015
ATGTTCACCGTAACGCGGACGTGGTTCGACGGTTGGCTCAGAGCAGTGGTCTGCTGGGCCTTTACTCTTGTCGCAGTGGCAGGAACACTCTCACTGATTAACGGTATCTTTGCAGAGAGAATTGATCAAATAACCGAGTTTGCGATAGCTGCCGAAGGCGGAAAAGACTATGGAGTTCTGTTAGTTAACTTAGGTGTTTTTGCCGTTGTAGTTCTAGCTCTTGCAACAGTTGTGAAATCTATCCCCACATTTGCCGCCGGTCTTACCGGAGGCGTTGCGCTTCAGGCTGCCTCGGTGGCAGGTATGCTGCAAAGTTTCGGCAGAACGATGGCTGCCGTCACGGGCGGCGCCATGCTGGGGTACGCGGGCGGTATGTACGGACGCGCCAATGCTCAGGATACCGATTACGCTAAAGAAAACCGGGATGCTCTGAAGTCTCAAGCCCAGCACCTCCTTGGCAGCGGCGGCCTTACCAATCCCGGTTCATTTGCAGCAGCGACTGCCGGTTACGCGGCAGGCGCAGTCAGACAGTTCTTCACCGACCCGGACAAATTAAGAACTCCGGCAAACGCGGGTTCTGCGGTTCTTCCGTCCGACAGGAGGAAGCAGCTCGGGCTCGCAATCCGGCTCTTCAGGCGCCCTGCCCTGCATTTCGGCCCGGCGAACATGAACCAGACGCCTCAGCAGGAAAAGGTGGCGGCCGCCAATGCTGCGGCAGCTCGGCGCTGCATACGGAGCACAACCGTCTTCCGTTGCACAGTCGGCATCTCCTTCAGGAACGACGGCAGCAGTCGGTTCTGTGCCCGCTCAAGGTGCGGCCCCGCAAAGCACCGGTTCTTTTGGAGCGGCTTCAGGTGCGTCCACTTCAGCAGCGTCCGGCAATTCCGGCGCAGCAGATCCGGCGTTTGATTTCTCAACGGATCATTCGCAGTTTGACCAAAGAGCTCAATTCAATACTCCGACCCCTGAACAAAACATTCCTCAGCCGTCTCAGAGTTCTGGGTCTTCAGAACAAGTGAATGAAGCACAAAGCCGGGAAAACGAACGGATCGCCGATGAAATCTTAAAAAACAGAAGTAAAGAAGAGTGAACCATGCAATCAAAAAAACTTCTCTATTCAATCTTAACCGGCGCTTTTACAGCCTTTGTTCTAACCGGCTGCGGCGCCACAAAACCGCCGACACCTTCCGGCATTCGCGTCCCTGTAACTGAATTTGCACAGCAAAGACAAAAGGAAGCAATGCAGAAAAAAGAGGAAGCAAAATTCAACTTTGGAAAAGACCGGGCTACACGTAATTTCAGTTTCGGTTATGAGGAGACGGAGCAATGAAAACCTTACTCCTCTATTCCGAGAATGGCTGCAAGCTTGCCCAAAACTTCATCAACAACATACTGAGGAGCGGTCTCAATGAAAGTCGCTTCCCTTGCTCGGACGTCCATCGTGCGAAGCTGATCACAAATAATGACACCGGTCGTTTGCAGTCCCGTTCCAATGAGAGGAACGACGAGACCGTACTTTCGATTAAAACCCGCACCGTTACTGATAGCCGCAACAATAACGCGGTTAGAAAGAGCGTTTACCGGCTGAACGCTGACTACAAGCGCCGGACGAACGCCTTGCTGTTCCTGTCCCAGCGAGGGATCGAAAGCAATACGTATGATGTCACCTTGCTGAAGTACCTTTTTCATAATAATTCGGTGCCCTTACGTTTATCTTTTCCCCAAATTTCATACTCTTCTTCCAGCAAGGGCATGATCTGTTTGTGCTCCTCGAGGAGCTGGCTGAGATCATATTTCGGAAGTTTTCTGCGTTTCTTTTGTTTGGACTCAATAATCAGCTTGCCGTCGTCAAACGTATATTCAACGGTGTCACCTTCTGTTGCGTTCAAAAGTTCAAGTAAAGCCTTGGGAAATGTGGCTACTACCGATCCCCCGACTCTTCGTAATGTCAAAGAAGCCATATCTTTCTCCTAAAAGATAATTTTTAGATAACGAATATTATACAGATAGGAAACAATATGTTTTTCAAGAAAAAGAAACCAACGCCCCAAGCAGAAGCCGCTCCTTCAGCTGCAAAAGAAACCGTGAACAAACCGGCTTATCCCTATCACGAAGCTCTAGATTGGACCGTTGAGCGTATGGCGCTGAAGGAAAAACAGGCCAAAGCCGGTTGGACAGCCGCCAAGATTATGGGGTGCCTATTAGTGCTGGTGAGCATTATCTGCATTGTGATCGCGGTGAAAAAGGAGGCTTATCCCTTTATCGTCGAGCTGGATAAGAGCAACGGCACTACCCGGGTGATCGACATCCGTGATCCGCAAAACATCCCGGCCGATGAGATGATGGACAAGTATTGGCTCAATCTGTACACGCAGAGCCACGAAAGCTATGACTACCGCACGCTGGAAAACGACCATGCACGAGTCCGCCTGATGAGCGTTCCTGAAGTATTCAATCCTTATGACCATCAGTACGGACTGGATAATAAGAAATCCCTTCAGAATCTTCTTAAAGACAAAAAGAAGATCATCTGCAATGTTGAGTCCGTCGTTCCCAACGGAAACGGAATCGCAACCGTCCGCTTTACCAAACGCCTTGTTGATACGTACAGCAACAATGAAGAAGCTAGAAACTCTTGGCGTGCAACCATCGGATATGAATACAACCCGAATTATTCGATGGACGAAGCACAGAGGCTTGTAAACCCATTTGGTTTTACGGTCACAAGCTACCGTGTTGACCCGATCATTGAAGGAGCCGCCCCATGAGAAAAAGTCTTTGCTGTCTTTTGCTGGTTACATCTTTCCTCGGCTGCGGGCTCTCAGTTAATGCTTTAGAGCGTCCGACGGCAAGTCAATATGACGCACGAGTGATGTACACGGACTACAAACCCGGTCAGGTGTATCCGATCCGGGCCGCAAACGGGCTGATTACAACCATCACATTTTCTCCCGGAGAAAAGATTCGCGATTTCGGTTCCGGGTATTCAACCGCTTGGGAGTTTCAAGCCCGAGGCAATAATTTCTTTCTTAAACCTAAAGATTTCGACGGAGCGACCAATCTTGTGATTGTGACGGATAAACATACGTATCTCTTTGATGTGCATCCCGGTTCCAGAGCCAAGGCAACCTACAGCCTGACCTTCCGGTATCCGCTGGAAGAAGCGGCCAAAGCTCAGGAGAATGCAAACAAGAAAACCGTGGATTCTCTGCTGAACCAATCCGATAAAGAGATTTCCGATAAGACCGATTCCGAGAACCGATCTGAAGTTAATAAGTTTTACAGCGAAAATTTCGGCTCCTCTCCTCTTTCAAAAGAAATCGCACCTCTAGAAGTGTTTGACAACGGAAGGTTCACGTACCTGAAGTTTGACCGGCACACCGACTTTCCGGCTGTGTACAGAGTCTCTGAGAACGAAGAGGAAACACTGCTTAACTCTCACATCAAAGGCGACTGGCTCGTTGTTCACGGCGTTTACAGAGAACTTAGACTCAGAGCCGGACAAGCTGTCGTCGGCATTTACAACGAAACCTACAGCGGCGGCGGAGCTCCGAACGACTCGGGTGTGTCGGTGCCCGGACTGAAACGAGAACTTGTCAAAGAGGTGAACTAAATGAATGAAAACAAAACGCAGATTTCCGGTTCTCAACCCAATCCTGCTGAAATCGGAATCCCGAGCGTTGCCGGGAAAAAATCATCCCCGGCAAAAAACAGAAACTTGGCTTTGATGGCAGCGTTAGTCGTGTTCATGCTGATTTGCATTGCCTTCGGTTTCTATCAGAAGCATTCTTCGAGAAACGCGCAGCCTAAGCAGCAAGAGCAAGCAACTCCGATGCTTTCCGGACGCACGCTCACGCTTCCTCCTCTCTCGCAGATTCAGCCGCCGGAGGCGCCGCCCGCACCCGTGGTGATAAAGGAACCGGCTGAGCCGAAACCGGAAAAAGAGGCCGGGCTGATTCAGGAGCCTCCGGCGATACAGACGCAGCAAGCTGCAAGCAGTCCGATGGTCAACAGCACCAAAGAAAAACCTGAACCGACACTCGCTGAAAAGAGAAACATGGCCCCCATGATGGGCGATGGAGGAGCCTTACAGGGAACGGAGGAAAGTGGGGAAAAGGGATTTGCAGCCACCCTCCGTGAAGAGGGCTACGACTCCGGTTCCGGGCGATCTTCAGGCGGAAAATTAGGCGGACTGCTCTCCAGCGTTTCGACTCCTCCGACCAGTGCAATCATGATGCCGGACAGAAATCTGCTTCTTCCTAAAGGCACGTTCATAGACTGCGTTTTGGAAACCAAGCTTGATACGACCGTCCCGGGCATGACTTCGTGCGTCATCCCCCGCGACGTTTACAGTGCGAACGGTCGCGTACTTCTGATTGAGCGCGGTTCAAAAGCCATCGGCGAATATAAAGGTGCCGTGGAGAACGGGTTGAACCGAATTTTCGTTCTGTGGACGCAGATTCAGACGCCTAAAGGCGTGCGCGTCAATATCGATAGTCCTGCAACCGATGCGCTTGGCGGCTCGGGTATGGCAGGAGAAATTGACTTCCATTGGTGGGCTCGCTTCGGTAACGCACTGCTCTTTACTTTGATTCAGGACGGTTTTGACTTCGCAATGACCAAACAAACCGAAAACAACGGCGGGGTTAATTACTACCAGAACAGTGAAGACGGAATGAATCAAATCATTCAGGAAGCCATGCGTCAATCCGGCAACATTCCTCCGACGCTGACCAAGAATCAGGGCGAACGTGTCGGCATCTTTGTTGCCAGAGACGTGGACTTCTCCAAGGTTTATCAGTTGAAACCCACAAGCCGATAAAAACTCAAACATAGAAACACTTGAGCCCCGCAGCTTTCGCTTTGGGGCTCTTTACCTAAGTGCCTAGCAAGCCAGCAACAAAAGCAACGCAATGACTAATTTGAGTAGCCATCGCAGAATGCGCTTTGCTATACTAGAGGCGTGAGATTTATTTACGAGCATGATCTCAACCTTATAGGCGGCTCCGGACTGCAATCCGAGAGCCGTTTTGCTTGGTTTCTTCACAGACTGGAAAGGTTACCAGCAACTTCCCAATTCCATTCTCGCCATGCTCTACCGAGTTTGGTTTTTGCATTTTATCAAATCGGGTTGTCTGTAATTTTTGAATAGGCCAGCAAAAAATAAGACCCGCACAGTGCGGGCCTTGATGGTGTTTTATTTCGGCTTTCAGCCTAGCTAAGTTGAGGTAACGTCACCGAACCCTTCCCGAAGGCTCCGTGCTTCAAGGCTCCTTAGCACCCTCAAGCACTTCATAACCTGATCTGCACACTCGTTGCAGATTTACTTCTTTGTATGTATTTTATCCGCACTATCAACTTCCAAAAAATTTCTGCACTGGGTCTATTGGTGCGTTTTTTTGAGAGGGCCCCGAAAGGGATCAGATACGACAAAGCCCGGTTGGGCCCGGGCTTTGGTGAATCTAAAAATTCTTATGAGGGATGAGATGGTGTGCACATTTCTAACCTCGGGGGAGATTATATCTCATAACACGGTTGTCTGGACAGGCGATGTCAATCTTGAATACAAGATTGTGCTTGTTCTGGTGTTGTGGGCTGTAATCCGCACGAAGCTCTAAGAGCAGAAAAGAGGCCGATTCCGTAAGGGGTCGGCCTTGTGCGTTTCAGAGATTAAGCAGCAAACCGATTCTTCCAACAAGTCCGCTAAAAACGTGAAATAATTAACAAGATCAAGTTTGACAATTAGTTCGTAAACGTCTGCACAAGAAGTCCCGCCAAGATTTTTTGATTTAAGCGTTATGAACTTCGTTAATGCAGCTGGACTCCATGCCTGTCGGGAAGTCCCGCAGGTCATCCTGTCATTTCCCTATTCTAAAAAACTTCTCTTTTCTGCCGTAAAAGCCGTCACGAGCCTCAGAACCTCTTGCCCGGAGGTGTCCTATGGACTTTAACTTAAAAGCGTTAGGAGCGGAGACGGTCATGGTTGACAGACGGCTTGTCGCTAAACTCGTTGAAGCGGAACTTCTTCTGAGAGACGGTGAAAAACTTCCGTATGAAGAGGAACTAAATCAGTTTATCCGTCAAAACAGCTTTATCGGCGTTAATCCTTCAGAGCGTTTATTCGCAAAATGTGCCGTCACCGGTAAAAATGCTGAATGCATTGGACTGATGGTTAAGCCGAGAGAGATAGTGCTTGCCGAAGAGGTCTATTACCGACTGCAAGAACTGGAAACAGCAGAAAGCATTCAAAAGGAATACTTAAGAAAATCCAAAGACGGCACTCCTGTAAGGCCTTTGTATGAGGTTCGCGCCGATTATGCGGACAATCCTTCTCTCTCTGAAGAAGAAAACCGCTTTATAGATACAATCCGACCTCGAGAATATTGCTTTGAAGCCCGGAACGCTTCTGAAGCAACCAGAATTCTGGGAGGTCATGAATATGCCTTTTTCAGCCGAGTCCATCAATTTCTTAAAGAAGAAAAAGAAGCGGGAATTATTGAAGACATCAGCTCCCGCGCAGTCTCCATACCGGGATTTTCGGATTTCTGCGGTGTTCGGTACGGTAATTTATTTATAAAGACTGATTTCATTAAGAATCCCGTTAAGTCGTGCGTTTACGAAAAAGATAAAAAGGCATGGAACTTAACGCTAGAACCGAAAAAACTTTTGAAGTACGACCTAGGGGCAATACAGAAAAACGTCGAAAATCTTCTTGAAATCGGTTATCGTCGCCTGACAAAAATCGAAAGTTTCTGGACAACAGAGGCATTGCCGGAAGTAAAGAAATTCTTCGACAGCTTTAAGACTGATTCCGTCAATCTTCAGGTTGGTGAGAAAGACAGCTCTCTTGAAACCGTCATTCTCAATAACTGCGACCAAAAGGTTTTTGACAAACTTCCCTTAGAGGAAAAAATCGGGATTGACTCTCTCCGTTTTCATCCGAAATTAAATTCCGACGAGATTGAACCTCAGTCTTTGGACGATAAACCCGATTGTGTTCTGAAGGTTGGTTTTTCATTAAATGAAAAGGAAGCTGCGAAGCTGCCGGAAGCAGTAAGAGAATTGGTTAAAAGAATCTCGGATGTGGAGGTCAGGCATACCGTCGAAGACGATAACGGGGTACGGTCATTTGTCAACCATGACAAACAGCTGCTTCAGGAATTGTTTACTGAAGCTGCCGAAAAACAAGGGGTCGGCACGAAGGGTTTAGACCTTTTTTCCGGGAGCAATCCGGTATTGAAAGAAAAACTCGAAATTTCTTACGGGTCAATGTCTTTGCCTCTGGATAACCTTTCAAAGCCTCCGATTTCAATTTCCGGCATTCAGACATTCAACGAAGAAAAAGGCTGTTATGAAGCCGAATATATTCCCCGTCATCTTTATGGCACCAAAGCCTTAAGAGATGCATTTAAACAACTGGGAATGGACGACGGCAAACCCTTCCCGTTTTCTGATACGGCACTTAAATCCGGCCTTGACAGGAAGGTATTGGAAGAAGCCGCAGAAATGGTCAGGAAAACCGTCAAAGAAGACATCGAAGACTTCAGGTTTTCCTTTGAGAGTCAAAAACTCTTTATTCCAAAAGGCGCCAAAGATTTTACGGATGCGCTGCGCTTCACCGTCGAAGTCAAATCCGTCGAGCTCGCAAAAGAGATGCTGGAACGAAGAAAGGAAGCCCCTCTGAGCAAAGAGCACCGGGAAAGCATTGAAAAGATTGTCGGCAGTTTTTCAAAGAGCCGGGAATTTCAGGAGCATCCGCAACTGTCGGAAGCTCTGAAAAACAGGCTTGAAGAAAAGTTCAAAGCAGCCGAAAAAGCAGGTATCCGGCTCGATCTGCGCCACAGGGACGACCCAAAGAAGCAATCCCAAGATCTCGAACGTTAAAGGTTAAACAAAATGAACTACGAAGAAAAAATCGAATATGCGGAACCGCTCGTTATTGAAAAGCGACTCATGCAGCAGCTGATCGACCCCGGCACCGATATCCGGCCTCTTAATGCCGAGGCTGCGGAAATATTTCTTGCCGAGTATGAGGTACTTAGATTTGAGAATCCGCTGGAAACTCAAATTTGCAAACCTTTTTGCGGAGAAAAAGAAACCGAATGCGTCACAGCACTGGCGGTGAAGAAGGAAACGATCAAAAAGATTGATGCGCTTGAGCACGATTTAGATGAAGCAAGACAGAACCAATGGCGCACCGAGTACCTCCAAGACTGTAAGTCCGGGATGGAGGTCAAACCTCTTTTCGGCGTTGATATCGAGTACGACAACATTTCATGGAATAACCCTCTCGATGAAGAGGAAATGGATTATTTGAACCGGATAACGCCGACGTCCTTTGTGCTCGATCCGAAAGCCGAACCGAACAGAGTCGATATGCTGGACTCGGCTCTGGTAACAAAGTTCGGCGCATTTCTCAATAAGAAAAACGGAGAAATTGAAGATGACAAATATTACTGCGCGCCGGAATTCCGCAGAAATGAGGTGTGCTATTACGGTACGTTAAGACTTCGCCTCTATGAGGCCGGAGATCAGGTGAAATCGTTTGGAAATTGGAACGAACAAACGAAGTCTTGGAGCGGAGTTTTTGATCTTTCTCAGTTGAATTTTGATGACAAGAAAGACATTGAGTACGCTCTGAAAGATCTCCCCGAAAAGCTATTGCGGGAGAAAGTTTTTCATGGCGCCAAAGAAGACGAACTTTTCTGGCGGGAAAACATCACTGCTCCGATTGAACAAACGCTTAATCTGCTTAAAGAACCGAAACAAACAATCAAGCTTCAAGTAAAAGAGAAGGATCAAAGCATGGCGGATGTGTTGGAGCGGGATATCCGTGAAAAAGCCGAGGAGCGATGGAAAGCCATTGAGACCGAGCGCAATCAGTCCAAAGCAGTTTTAACACCGGAAAACCGAAAAGTTTTCGACGTTCTTTTCGGAGCTTATATCGCGACCGAAGAACTACAAAACCATCCTAGGCTGCAAAGTGCGCTTGAAAAGCGGCTGCTCGGGATGTTTGTTGCAGCTCAGAAAAAAGGCGTCTCCCTCGAACTCAATGAATATTCGATGGACGCTCCGAGCAGAAATCAAACAATCATTCAGGTCAAGCAGCCCGCCCGCGACCGGGAAAAACAATAAGAACAGGAGAAGAAGATGGCAATCAGTTTTAAAGAACAAATTGACAGCTTCAGCAACGATTTTTACATCAATACGGCCTACATTCCGTACATCGTCAACGGGCCGGAGTGCGCAGACGGTTTGTCTGCTGATGAGCTGAAAAAGATTGACGACTTTCTCGATAAATGGTCGTACGTCGATTGTTCGCAAGAAATGCTCGACTCCCCGGACTTCAGAGAATGCCGCATTTGCGGTATGCAAGCGGCGGTGACAAAGACCACTTTCATCAATAAAGAGGCCGTCCGGGAAGAAGAGCAGCGGAGAGAAACCAATGAGAAATTATCGCAACTGTCCTCGGAAAATGCCGAAACCTTTAAGCAGGTCTATGAATCCCATGTTTCGCGCCCCGAATTTAAAGAACATCCCCGCATGAAGGAAATCTTCAGGGCAAAACTTGCCGACGTCTTTGTTGACGCGGAGCGCCGGGGAATTGTTTTAAAGCCGGAGGAACGCGCCATTGACTCAAATCTCAGCAAACCAGATGGAAAAGATATGGAGAGATAGCATGGCCCGATTATTGCCCGAACAGCTTGAATTTGACTTTTTCGCACCACCCACGGAACAAGCTAAGAAACCGGAGAAAAGAGCTGTATCAGCTGCATTTAAGGATGCAGATATTTTGAAATTTCAATTAAACAAGGATGGCAGCCGAAAACTGGAAGACTTCGGAGAAGACCTGAACAATACGAGAAAAGGAAGATCGGTTCACAAAAAAGGCGACCCTTATCAATTTCTCACTGCATCTCAGGATGAGATTGAAGAACGACTAGCTACAGAGTCGCTGGATAGAGTCTGGCCTAAAGAGGCCGTTTTTGATCTGCATAAGCAAAATCCGAAAGCAGCGGCTTGTCTTTGGATTGTAAGAGCTTCATTAAACGGACGGAGGCCCCCGAAAAGCTCAAGCAAGTACGGGCGTTACAAGTACATTGCTTCGACCGCTATTGCCCTGCATCGTCAGGTTGTAACAGGAGAACTTGCACCTGAAGCTGAAGTCGAAGCCTTTGATCGTTTTTATGAAGCGCGGGATAAATATGAAATTTTCTCCCACATTTCTCCGAAGTACTGGCCTTTTATCAGTGCAAACAGCGTTGGAAACGCAAAAGGCATTTGTGTGTGGAATGCCTACAAACTGTCTGACGACTCCGACATCAATTCCTACCGGTTCCAATGCACTTTACCGGGAAGATCCGACAATGAACACTTATGTCTAAAAGACTCTGAGGGGAGGCTTTTCCCCTACTATGCCGTGGCGGTCGGTCACACTGAGAAAGAATTTGAAGAAAATATTGAAAAGCAGCTTAACGCAACTTTCGGAAGGCTGCTTAATTCACCCAACCAAGCCGAAAAAGCACAGGAATCCAAGCCCAAACCTGAATTACTCGTAAAGCTGTACGGACGCGGTATCCGCAAGACTCATACTTACGAGGTTTACGGAAAATCCGGCTCGATTGAGTTCCAGCTTACCGACAAGATTGCTTTTGAATCCGATGACGCTTTCTGGAAGTATGTTAACGAACACAGAGCCGAGCTGGAAGGAAAATACCGAGCCTTCAGAGAAGAATTTTCCAGAAGCGAAAAGGATTGGAGAAGCGGCAATCCGATCAGAGATCGAGTGGGCCCGGACTACCGTCAAGGGAAGGACGCCACACCGGAAATGTTTCAAGAGACCTTCGGATTCCGAGGCGTTGAATTCGGAAATTGGGTCAAACAAGGCAAAAACGGCAGAGAGCGCCAATGGATGCTCAACAATGCCTACGATTCTCTTATGGATCTGTCGAAGATTTTGGACATTCCGCCGAAAGCCGTTGCTTTGGATAATGAGCTGGGGCTGTGCTTTGGTTCCCGAGGCTTCGGCAGCGCCTCTGCTCACTACGAACCGTCCAACCGCCTGATAAATCTCACTAAAACCAAAGGCTACTCAAGCCTTGCGCACGAATGGTTCCATGCGCTCGATCACTATTTAATGAGAACAAATTACAAGGAGATTCAAGACCCGAACACCCGGTATCTCAGCCAGCAGGTGGACTCCGACATTACGTTCCAATTAACGGACGAGGCAAAGAAAGAAATATCCAAGCGCGCCGAAGCGGTTTACCGGTCGGCTTACTGGACACCCGCGCACGTCCAGTACAAATTAAAAAACGATCCGAAAGTATTTGAGCAAGCGGTTAAGTGCGCTCAAGGCGACATTGACTCCTTCAGCATCGAGCTCAATTATCAGGAGCGCTCGAACTCACCCGCAAAATCAATTACGTTTGAACTTACCCGCAAGGACTTCAAAGTTAAAGAGGTCGGTCAAAACGACGTTATCCGCTTCCCGCTTCATGATGCATGGGCCGAAACCATCAATGCGATCCGTGAGAGCGATATGCACAAACGCATGACGCACAAGAGCGAGTACTGGCATTCAAAAGTAGAGGAAGCCGCACGCAGCTTTGAGGGTTTTGTAGAGCTGCGCTGCAAAGAAATCGGCCTTACAAACGACTTCCTTACGAACGGAGCCTACACCGAAAAGTCTCTCGGCAAAGAAGGTTTTTATCCGTACTTAGACGGAAAAGACGTTGAGAAAGTAACGAACGGATTCAAGAGAATTTTCAAGGTCATTAAAACCAAAGAAACGGATAAAGGCGTGGCTCTTTTTTCCAAGGCCAATCAGGAAAGCCTGAAGACACCCAAGGCCGAGATCCGAGAGGCCTTAATTAAAGCGTTCGGAAAAGAAGGTCTCGTTAATCTCGTCAACAACAACCGCTTTTATCTGGCCCAAACGGAATACGAAGCGCTGACCGTTGCTTCGATTGAGCAGGAGAAAAAACAGGGATTCTCGACTATTGCGCTTCCGCAAGATCCGACGCGGATTCTCGGATTCCACGATAAGGTAAATCACCGGACATTTCTCATTGCCGACAACCTCAAACCGGAGACCGCTTGCGCGGTGATGCTGCATGAGGTCGGCGTTCACATGGCTGCCGACTCCGATTTAAGAGCTAAGACCCGGAAACTGATTGACACGGCAGTCAACCTGTATGAAACCGGATTAAAAACTGAAGATCCTTTGATGAAGACCGTTGAAAAACGTCTTCAGGAAAGCAGAATCTCCCGCAGTTCCTTTGATTACCGGGAAGAAGTCTGCGGATATCTTGTCGAAGAAGCGGCAAAAGCTAAGGCCCGAGCTCCGGCTCTCGTCCGATGGTTTAACGACGTTAAATCTACAGTCAATGTCTGGCTGGTCGAGCACGGCGTCAGAGATACCAGCAAGCTCTCAGCGCTCGATCTCGCGACGATAGCCAAATCTAACGTCAAAGAAATCTCGAAGATGCCGCAGGAGCATGAACTAAGTCCGAAAGGGCCGCGAGATTCTTGCAAAGCACGTTCAGGCTTTGTCGTCTAAGTATTCAAAGCTTTCGGATGCTGAAGTTGAAATCAAGGGACTTTACAAGCGGTTCGCCGAGCTAGAACAAGCCGGAAAACCGCTACCGGAAGTGCCGAAACCTAAAGATAAAGGTGCCGAAAGATAGCAAATCGGCAATTGTTCAACCGAGGAATAAAGAAAACTTTTAAATTTCAAGGGGTTAACCATGATTAATTTTTTAAACTTGTTTAAATACATTACTTTTTGTATGGCTCCGGTTGTTTGCGGAAACGCTTTGGCTGCCGAGTCTGACGGATTGCCAGAGAAGGCCCTGTTTGATGCCCTTATTTCAAATTTAGGAATTTACTTTTTCTCTATGGTTTGCTGCTTCGCCGTTTACGGCATCTACAAAATTAAACAATCAAGAGCCAAGAAAAATAAGAAAGAATAAATAAGATTGAGGCGTCCGTCCGGGAACCCCCGGCCCAAGAGGTGGCCTCGAAAGGCACTTTGCAAAAAACCGGTCAACCGACCGACGGACGCTCAATCTTAAGAAGTGGATGTGTGAGATTGTCAGGCGCACTTGAGATTCCTGACCACGCAGCTTCCGTAACAGCGCCCTCTTTTGTACCAGCCTTTGAGCAAGATCAAAACGGAACTCAACCCGTGAAAGCGCACAGAGATCTTCACACCGATTCGAATTATAAGCAGGAAAAGCAATCTGCCGGAATTTTCTGCATTTGCCAAGGGATTAAACCTATGAAAGAAAATCAAGCATCCGTCGAAAGTTATTTGCCTGTTGTGGCTGAAAAGGAAACTTTTTTTAAGGGTCTTCGCAAAGTACGGTCATTGCCGTCACTTGAAAAAAAACAGTTGAAATTGGAAAACACCTTGAATGCTTTGCAAAAAAGAGTGGAAGAACTGGAAGAAACCGTTGCGAGATTCAATTCGGCTGCAACCGAAGGTTCTTTGAGTCAAATTCCGGAGAGAAAGGACGATCCTGCTTCTTTATCACAAGCGCCGCTAGCCGTCAACGGATGGTCCGAAGAAGAGATAAACCATCAGGGGCTACGCATGAATTTATTTGTTAATTAGCGTGGCCAACGCCTCCAGAGCAGCCGTCGGAGACTGCAGCTTAGCCATGATTCGCTTCACGCTTTTAGCCTCTTTGCCGGTTTCGGTTTCCTCTTCTTTTTGAAGTTTTCTGATCATCCCAAGCGCCCATTTATTCAAGAGGACTCTGTTTTGCAGATAGTTAGCGTTTTTGCACTGTGTCCTATCTTGGTAGAAGTTAACATCCAGAACATAGTGGAGGTCATTTTCAATTCCCCAATGACGTCTAACGGCTCTGGCACATTGTTCTGCGATATGGGCATTAAAGAAGTTCAGGGAGCTAATGTAGTAGCGATCAAGAGAACTGATCTCGCCGGTTGTCTTGTTAATGCTCTCTGTCGTAGCTTTAATGATCGTGCCTTCATCCAGCCCTATCCATTTCTTCAATAAGGCTGCAGACAGACAACTTCCCGGAAGCACAGAAATCTTTCTTGTCTCAATTCTTCCATGTCCGAGTTCAACTTTTTCGATCTCCAGCGTGCGGGTTTCGGTGCGATCCACAAAACTTAACTGTATGTCATAAAACAACGATTTGTGGTTCTGTTTCACCGCAAGGCAGTAGTCTGCCTTTCTTTGGATTAAAGCTGAAGCGAACTTTTCCTGCGTATTGAGCGCATCGGTCGTAACAATGCATCCTGCCAAATCGAGCCCCTCAACCATTGAGGCGGCGTGCGTGATCTCATTTTCCTTGCTCCCGATGAGCTTTTGTCCTAAAGCAATTCCATTTTCAGTGTCATAGAAGGTAAGGATGTATTTACCGGCTCTTTCTCCACTTCTTCTGGAGGCTTTGACCGCTTGACCGTCCACTGCAACAATTCGAGAAGTAAATTTGTGAAGCAGCGGTTCTACAAGTCTGCCGTAAAAGCCCTGGAATTGTTCAGGATCTATCAGCATAAGAAGACGCCGAACGGTATCGTGAGAAATGTCCTGCTTAGGAAAGTCTTCAAATACTGTTTCCAGAGCTGCCCGATGGTTGCTCCAATAATCAGCGATTTGAACACAGCTTGTCTGCCCGGACAACGAGCTGAGCAGAGCAACCAAATACACGTACGCCAAAGGATATTGAACCTTCGCAGCCTGACGGGGATCAATGACCTCATTGGACAGAATTTCAGAAGTTTTGTTAACGACATCAGCAGTCGAAGACTTAACCTCCTGCTTCAAATCCTTGATTTGCTGTTTAAGCAGGTAGCTTTTGGCATAAGTAAATACGCCGTTAACGATCGTACCGACCTGGGTACGCTGTTCACGAGATCTTTTGTGTTCCTTACTGTAGTAATAAGTGGACTTGTACACATAGAAGCGTTGTTGTTTCTCGTTCCAGTTGACCTTGCAGCCTTGCGGGATAAGGTCGAGGATTTCCTTGCTGACAGCCATCATGCCACCTATTAAACTATAGACATATATATTATACGTCATATTTCAAAAAAAGTCAATAGTTTTTGTCGACTTTTTAATGAGTTAAGGATGTTTTGTTAAAAATTATGTACGTTCGCCCTGATAAACCATTACGTTGACAACTTAATAGCAAACGATTCATTTATAAAGAAATCCCTAGAATCCGCGATTAAGGAAGATACGAAAGATTCCGGAAGTGGCCTAACTTCCTCTGATAGGTTGATCGATGTTGAGCTTCTTAAATCGCTAACAGAATTTGAAGATAAGGATACCGCTCACTCTAATAAGATAACTTTATTTGAGCTGCGTGAATACGATTTGAAAGACAGGGATCTGACTGAAAAAGAAAGGGAAGACAAAGCTTTCTGTATCCTTGCGCAGTATTTAACCGACTTGGAGACGGCGAGAAGAATCCATACAGCTTTTATCACTTTGTTAGGCAAAGAAAACCTTCAGTTCATTGAAAACATGTATCGGAACGCCTTTACAGAAGCGAAAGTTGACCAAAATTCCATTTCTTTTTATAAATCGGACTTATCCTCCCCAATAAAGACAATATATCTGTCAATTGATTTTCTCAACGAGCTACAGTGGCTTCCAGTTAAAGAAATATCACTAGAAGAGAATATTCAAAGCAAATTAGGGCCGGAGGTAAGTACGGAAGCCACAACAACTTCTGAAATGAAGAGAGAAAGCCCCTCCCCACCGCAGGAAAAACCCTCTTTAGCCGTATCTTCTCAGCAGCCGACAGAAGTTAAAACCTCAAATACAAAAACACAAAATAATAAAAGGGATTCTGAATTATTAAAAAGGCGCAGGAAGAGAGAAGCTGCAAACCGAAAAAAAGTCTCAGAGTACAATTCCACGTTGCGCGAGATCAATGCCTGTATTAAAACCACCGGAGTTCGTTTTAAGAATCTTTCGGAAGTGGCGGAGTTTATAAAAGACCGGGAGTCAGAAGGTGATCTTTTCAGCTCTTGGGCAATTAGCCGGCCCAAAGCTTTAAAGAAAACAAGTTTTCACCCGGAAAAATAAAAATAGAAATTAAAGAATTGGAGCTTGCGCATAAGTCTTTTGCACTAAACATCGAAGAACTGCAAATCGAGCCCCGACCGAGTACGTCGCACGAGGACGATTAGAATTTTAACGTGTCTTGCCCGGTTACCCGGGCACGCTCTTTCACGCTAGCAAGTCAGCATCAACAGGAGCGCAACTATCAGTTTCAAAAGGAACTGACGGCGTCTCCACACGAATGCTAAAATACAGGAAAGAATGTTACGTGTACGAGACATAACATTCTCCATTGCAAAGCCGTTTCGCCCTCGCCACAGGGCTCGACGGCTTTAGCTTTATTCGGCCAGCACCGTGAAACTCGCAGTCCAGCGCACGCGCATCTTTCGTTTCATGATAGAGAGTGCAGAAGTCAAAGGACAAGAAAACAAGACTGAGGCGTCGGTCCGGGAACACCCGGCCCAAGAGGTTGCTAGAGCTAAAAGGCTCAGCACGTTGTAAAACCGGTCAACCGACCGACGGACGCCTCATTGAAAGGTGTGGCCGGGCGCGCTCATCTTTCCCGACCGTACCGATTCGGCTTCGGTACCTTCATTGAGACCGGACGTTGAAGAACTACAAACCGAACAACAACCGACGACGTCGCATGAAGACAATTGTAATTTTAACGTGTCCTGCCCGGTTCCCGGGCACGCTAGCAAATCAGCAGTAAGAGCAGTTTCAAAAGAATCCAACCCGGAAAACACGCACGAGTCCCTATGCAATTTTGGATCATACCCGATTCAACGGACGTAAGTTCCTGTATAGCCGTTTTTGTTACAATAAACAAGTGAGTCTGCAAGTGTCCCGCCAAAACATTTGCTCGGTTCAACATGATGACTTCAAATCCCAATTTGGCGGAGGACGGTCCTTTCTCAAATCTCCGATACTCGCGAGCTTTGGAAACTGCCGGTTCAAACACAGTTCAAATCAAATCAGCCCTTGTTCAAAAATTTGGGCTAAAAACTGTCCAAGGTCTTATTGACACCGGACGATTGGTGATCGTTCAGACAGCGGGAGAGCTTCGTTCAAAACTTGACGGTCCAGCGCTTCTTTCCCAGAAAAATAAGATAACGGGATTTCTCGTTCCCGACTCAGAAGCGTGTGTTGTTAATGAATTCGGCTTATTGGGGCGTTTTAAGAAACTGAGTTTCAATGAAGAAAAATTAGAAAATATCGGAGTCATCGTCAGAAAAGGTTTCCATGATTTTTTTAATGAGCACAGAGGAAAAGGCGGTATTCATCTGACAAGTTCTTTGCTTTTATACCCTAGTAGAGACGAATTTAAAGAAGAAATTAATAAAACTGAGAGTTCCTTAAAGACCGTCAGACAAACTCTTGAAGAATCGGATTTTGCCTACCGCTTACCGGGAATAAAACCTACCTACTATTTTTTCGCGGGCAGGAACAGAAATAGAGTAGCAGTTGCAAACCTATTTCACTCAGAATTGCTAAACGAAGACTTATTGGAAATTATTACGGAATTTCCAATTCATTCCAAAAGAGACCTAGACAGGAAAGCGGGAAGTGACTGTATAAGGGTGTCAGGCGCATGGTTGTCTCCTGACTTTGACGCTTCGGTTTCATCAAACTCTTGGCCCCAGCCAGCCGAAAAAATTCACACCGAATTCGACCCGGAAAACACGCACGAGACCCTGTATACACAGGTAGATTATACAGCCGAGAGTAAAAACAAACTAAGCAGATTGAGAAAATCTGTACAAGAAAGTATTCAGGGCTGCTACGACGTCAAGTCTCATACGGCCTTCTTAATCGCAGAAAACCTTTCTCCTACTATTGCCCCAGCAGCTTTATTGCATGAAGTGGGCATTCATATGGCATTTGACTCTGAATTGAGAAGCAAGATCTATCCTTTAGTCCTCGCTGCTCCCTCTGTTCTGGACAAGGCTTTTTCTAATAAGGAACCTGCGGCTGTGTTGGCAAAAACATCTCTTTTAGCCAACGGAATCAATTCTGCCTCGCCAAATTATTGCGAGGAAACTTGCGGATACTTGGTTGAAGCTTGCGCCGTTTTAGAAACCAGTGAGTCCAAAGTCACAAATTTCTATAAAGACGTCATATCCACAACTAATGTTTGGATGATTAATCACGGATTCAGAAGTTGTAAAAAGCTCTCCTCTCATGATTTATTGGTTGCAGCTAAAGCCAATGTTGAAGCCCTATCAAAACTTCCAAGAGAAAAAACACTCAGTTCTGAAGGAAAAAAAATTCTCGCTGAGCACGTAAAAAATCTTTCTACCAGATACAGCAGCCTTAAAGAAGCCAAAGGGGAAATACAAAGTTTGCTCAACTATTTTTCTGATTTGGAAAAAAACGGGAAACCACTTCCAAAAGTTCAGGGATCAGTTCATTTAAATGTACGAGATTCCGTCTCTTCTCAAGCAAAAAACGAAAAAGAAAGGGAGTTGGTCAGATGAGTTCTCCCGTTGAAAAAGACCTGACGGTGCGCGTCCAGCTTCAAAAAGGTCTGCAGAAGTACCTTGACCGTAGCGATATTACGGAAATTGCCGTGAATCGCCCCGGCTTCGTCTGGGTTGAAGAGGCCTCCGGGTGGAAGCGTTATGAAGACAAAAATTTCACCTACGATTACCTTGCCAAGCTCGGAAACGTCTGCGCTGTTTACGGAGGAGAAAACAAAACCCTCGATTCCGCCCATCCGGTGCTCTCCGTGGAATTACCGGACGGTGAACGAGCCCAGTTCGTGATGCCTCCGGCGTGCAAGAACGGGACCATCAGCCTTACGGTCAGAAAAATCTCGAAGGACGTTATCGGACTGGATTCTTACATTCAGAACGGATATTTTTCGCATATCCGCCCAAAAGACTCCCTTGACCCGATACATGAGGAATTATCTGCCCTTTACAAAGGAACCTTTGACGCCAGTAAAACACCGGACAATCTTAACCTTCTCCGGGCAGAATTTTTAAAGCGCTGCGTGGAAACCGGCAAAACAATAGTTATTGCCGGAGAAACCGGTTCAGGTAAGACTACGTTTATGAAAGCTTTGATGCAGCATATTCCGACGGATCAGAGAATTATTACGATTGAAGACGTACCTGAGCTTCTTTACGGACTCCCAAAGCACGAAAACCAAGTCAACCTCTTCTACCCTTCGGAAGCCACGGATAAATCAACGGTTACCGCTGCAAGCCTAATGCGTTCTTGTCTCAGAATGAAGCCCGACCGCATTCTGCTTGCCGAGCTGCGCGGCGGCGAAACTTTCGACTTTCTGAATGTGTGCCTCTCCGGGCATTCCGGCTCAATTACCAGCTGCCATGCCGGAAGCTGCGGACAGGTTTTTGACTATTTAGCCCTTAAAGTTCTTCAGTCCTCAACGGGACGCGAGCTGCCTTATGCGGTCATTCAGCAGCTTTTGCATCAGGTCATTGACGTGATAGTTCACGTCCACCGAAACAGAACTTTCGGACGTCATATCACTGAGCTTTTCTTCAACCCTCATACTGAGGAGAAAAAGAATGAAATCCTCTAAGACGCTTCTGAAAGTCCTCTTTGCAGTTTTTGCCGTCCTGCTGTGCGTACTCGTGATTCTTTTTGTCAGCAGCTTCGTATTTATGCGGATCTTCAATCTTCCGCTTGAAGCGTGCCGACCGTGGACGATCATTCAATACTTTATGATGTACCGCCATGCTCCTGACAAAGCGGTACGCCTAGCCGTCCACGCGTGTCTTTTTCTCCCGTGGATTGCGCTGGTCGGTGTCGGCATTGCAATCGTGATTAATCGAGACAAACGTGCTCTGCACGGGGCGGCAAGATTTGCCAATCTCGGCGAAGTAAAAAAATCCGGCCTGATTGATCCTCCGGGCGGTCTTGATAAAACCATTCTGGTCGGAAAGTACAAAAACAAATATCTGACCTATGCTGGTTACCAGTTTGTTCTGCTGGCTGCGCCAACCCGTAGCGGCAAGGGCGTCGGTATTGTTGTTCCGAATTGCCTCAACTATTCCGATTCTCTGGTCGTTCTCGATATTAAGGGTGAAAACTTTGACATCACCTCCGGCTTCAGGAAAGCGTGCGGACAGGAAGTCTATTTGTTTTCTCCTTACGCGGACGACGAAAAAACACATCGCTACAACCCGCTGGATTACATCAGCAGCAGTCCTGCCGAACGGCTGGGTGACATTGACGCCATCGGTCAGGCGCTTTATTCGGGAGAAAACAACAACGACAAATTTTGGAGTGAAAATGCTAAAGACTTCTTTCGCGGCGTAACTCTGTTCGTTCTGGAAACACCGGGACTACCTCATACGCTGGGAGAAATTCTCAGACAGGCGTCCGGCAAAGGAAAACCGGTAAAAGAACATCTCTTAGGAAAATTAAAAGAAGCTCAGGATGCCGGGCATCCCTACTCAAACAACTGCGTTGATGCGCTCAACCGAGTATTGAGCAACTCGGACAATACGCTTGCAGGTATTATCGCGACATTCAATACCGCGCTTTTGTCCTTCCAAAATCCGAAGGTGGATTTGGCAACGAGCGCCTCGGACTTCGATTTAAGAGAAGTCCGGCGCAGACGAATGAGCATTTATTTCAAGATCGAGCCTACGAAACTTAAAGACGCCCGGGTACTTATCAACCTTTTCTTTGATCAGCTCTTAAACCTGAATACCCGGAAACTGCCGTCTCAGGACAAAACGCTCAAGTACCAATGTCTTGTGCTTTTAGACGAGATGACGTCCATCGGCACGGTCAACATGATTAAACAGGCTGTTTCCTATATGGCCGGTTACAACATGAGACTCTTGACCATCATTCAAAACAAGTCGCAGCTTGAGGATGTTTACGGCAAAGCCGGTGCCGTAACGCTTTTGTCGAACCATGCTTTGATGATTATGTATGCCCCGAGCCCGGCCACCCAATCGGATGCGAATGAATACTCTGAAATGCTGGGATATGAGACCGTCAAATCGAAATCCAAGTCCCACAGCAAAGGCGGCAATTCCACCAGTGAATCCGATCAGAAGCGCGCCCTGATGCTTCCGCAGGAAATCCGGGAGCTGGGCAAAGACAATGAGATTGTAACGCTTGAAAATACCAAGCCTATTTTCTGTCAGAAGATTAAGTATTACCTCGATCCTGCTTTTAGAGAAAGGGCAAATTGGGCGGTTCCCGAGATTCCGCAGCAGGACGTTGAACTTTTCGTTGCTCAGATGGAGCAGCGGATAAAAACCGCTTCAGCATCAGACTTAAATGAAACGAATGCAGCAAGCCGTATTGTCACCGGTAATACCGAACTGCCGGACGATATGAAATCGGTTCCTGACAACCAATGGTCCGAAGATCAGGTTAATTGCTACATTGAAAATCTGATCTCCAATGAGATTGTCAAAAAGTCGATTTCTAATTTTGATGCACTGGAAGGTATCAGCGCTGCTTCCGCCTCGGCACAAACCGGCATTCTGCGTCAAATGAATGATGCCGCAGCAGCACCCGTCACCGAAAACGCCGGGCAGATTTTGTCCGACTTAACTGAAGAAGCAAACGGCAGCCCGACTTCGGAAAGAAGCACTGAAGGCGAAACTTCAGAGGATTCAGAAGATTCAGAAACCGCTGATCCTGCGCTTTTGGCATCCCTTGAAGAATTTTCCGACGATACCGATTCGGAAAACAAGGTTGAATCCATAGCCATTCATGCGGACATAGAAGAAACGAATTTGAGTGAAATAACGGAGCCCGATACAGAGCCGGAAGAAACTCAGACGACAGCGCAACACATTACGGACATTACTGCCAACATCACAGCTGATGTGACTGCCGACTGGGACGAAAAACGCTGTGCGGATTTTGCTGCCTCTCTGATTTCACAAATCAAATTGCAGCTGAAGGAACAAAAAATTCCCGAAACGACAGCGCAGGAATCTACTGAGGCAGAACAAAAAGACAAGACCTCCGGCAGTGAGAATCAGACGTCCGTGGACGAGGATGACAAACAAAAAGAATATTTCAGACACGTTCAAAGAATCAGGAACGCTTATCGGAAAGTCGCGAAGAATCCGCTTGCTTCGCGAAGAAAAATTTCCTAACGAAAGCGGGCAGCAACTCTTAAAGGAGAAAAAATGACTGAATACAAAGCCTTCAGCAATACCGTCGTTGTTTTCAAAGAACCGACAATTTCGCAAATCGTCCCCAAATCCGGCCCCAATGCCGGAAAAGAAACGTCCGTACTGGAATTCAAAGCCTATAAGCCTCACTTCGTGAAGCAGCAAGACGGCTCCTTCCAGCAGGACAAAGATGGAACCGAGTTCTTCAGCGTCCGTTACTACGGCAAAGAAAGCTCGGCAAAAAGAATGGCTGCGGGTATCAAAGAAGGAATGATGCTTGAAGTTCGCGGGGATGTCTCAACTCGTGAATTTACCGGGAAGAACGGTAAACAGATGCAGGAAAACGTCTTAACCGCGAAAGGAATTGCGGTATCGCTCAATCAGCCCGGTTTGAAGATTGATTACTCGCGTCCTAAAGCTAAAGAGCAGGAAGCCGAGCGTTAAAACGCTCCGAATATGACAGACCGTCCGCGCTCGCGGACGGTTCCGAGGAATAATCATGAAAACAACCAACCGAGAAACCCTAAAACTAACCGTAAATATTCTCATCAGGAAATTTTGCGAAGACAAAGCTGCTAAAAATTTTTCCATGAGTAAACAGGAAGCCGAGGACTACGGCGCTTGCGAAGAGACTTCTTTACGCGAAGAGGATAAGGACAAACTCTTTGAAGATTTTGCATTGGATTGTTTTACCCGCCCGAGCTTTTCCAATAACGGAGAGCGGCTATGAACGAAAAATACAATGCATACGTTCGATCCGTCGCCGATTACTTTATTGAAGAGATGAAAAAAGGCACGGCTCCGTGGCAGCAGGACTGGGATAACGCAGCAAATGTCGTGCCGGTAAGTGCCGTCACTGAGACCCCTTACCGGGGCACCAATGCTCTTTTGCTGATGGCTGTCAGAATGAGCCAAGGGTACGGAGACAATCGTTGGCTCACTTTTCGTCAGGTTCAGGAGCTCGGCGGGAAAGTAAAAAAGGGTGAACACGGCACCAAGTGCATCTTCTGGAAGCACTTAGTGGAAAAGGACGAAAAAGATGAGGACAAAACCGTAGAACGTCTCATTCCTTGTCCGTTTGTCGTTTTTAATTCCGAGCAATGTGAAAATCTGAAACTCAAGAAATTTGAGAGGCCTGAGCACGAATGGACTCCGTTGGAGGCCGCAGAACGTATTCTCGACAAGTCAGGCGCCAAGATCGAAGAGATAGAACAAAACCAGTCCTACTATGTTCCGGCTTTGGACAAGATCGTTCTTCCTCTCAGGACTCAATTTAAAGATGCTGAAGGTTTTTATGCAACGGCTCTTCACGAACTCGGCCACTGGACCGGACACAGCTCCCGTCTCAACAGACCGATACTGAATAAATTCGGCACACCGGATTATGCAAGAGAAGAACTTCGGGCTGAAATATCTTCAATGATGGTATGCAGCGGTTTGGGCATTAGACATAAGTCCCGGAACAGCGCCTCATACGTGAACAACTGGATCGAGGTTCTCAAAAAAGACCCAAAAGAATTGTTCCGGGCGTGTGCGGACGCCGAAAAAATTAAGGATTATATATTCGGCATAGACAAATCCTTGGGATTAACACCGGAGCCTCCGGCTAAGAAAGATAAAAGCCCGGACAACAATGAGGTTAAAGCAGCTCTTCAGACTTACCGAGGTCTTTCTAATTTTCACCAGAAAAACATTCAGAACTTAATGCTGAATTATCTGAAGCAGCCGCTATCCAATCCGTACCAATTCCAAAAACCGTCACAAAAAATCAGAGCCATTGATATTGAAAGGTAGTCATTATGCAATTATGGATTGCTGAAAAACCCTCTGTTGCCAAAGCTATTTGCGCAGAGTTGGGAATTGTAAAAAAGGGAGCCGGTTTTAACGAATGCAAAGGCGGCAATACTGTCACTTGGTGCTTCGGTCACCTGTTGGAACAGGCGGGCCCCGATGCCTATACGCCTGAAGATGTTCCCGTTACCAAGAAAGGCGGAAAAATATGGCGTATGCAGGATTTGCCGATTTTCCCTTCAGTTTGGAAACTCAACGTAAAACCGGACAAAGGCGTCAAGGCACAGCTCAGAACCATAAAATCACTTCTGGGCAAAGCTGACAGCATTGTCAATTGCGGCGACCCTGACCGAGAGGGACAGCTTCTTGTTGACGAGATTTTAGAGTTTTACAAGTGCCGAAAACCCGTCAGTCGTTTTTGGGTTTCCGCACAAGATCCGGCGTCCATTAAAAAAGGCTTGAAATCTCTTAAGCCGAATAGCCAATTTCAGGGAATGAAGCTTGCAGCGCTCGGCCGATCCAGAGCCGATTGGCTGCTGGGAATGAATCTGACCCGGGCTTTAACGCTTACTCACGGAGCTAAGGAAAGGAAACTCATTGCCGTGGGGCGCGTCCAAACTCCTACGCTTGCCTTAGTTGCCGAAAGAGACAGAACGATAAAGAACTTTAAGGCTGTCCCCTATTTTGTTTTAAAAGCTGACGTTTCCGCAGCACGCGGCAGTTTTACGGCGCTCTGGAAACCATCCGACCGACAGGAAGGCTTGGACTCTGAAGGCCGTCTAGTGAATTCGGCAGTCGCAAAGAGTTTGTCAGACAAGCTTAAACCGACAAAAACGGCAGTAGTCAGAACAACGGAAACCGTGGCAAAAAAGCTGGCACAACCCCGGGCCTTTTCGCTCGCGGACATTCAGCTTGAAGCAAGCAACAAATACGGTTTCTCAGCTCAGGAAACACTGGATACCTGTCAAAGTTTGTATGAAATCCATAAAGCCGCAAGCTATCCCAGAAGCGACTGCCAATACTTGCCGGAATCCCAGTTTAATGACGCGCCGAAAGTACTTGCAGCAATTGCGAAAACTTGCCCAAATCTGAAGGAGTTGGTCTTAAAAGCCGACCCGACCATTAAGTCTCAAACTTGGAATGATAAGAAGATCACTGCTCACCACGGAATCATTCCTACGCAGCTGCCGGTTGACTGGGCTGCTTTAAGCGATAAGGAACAAAAGATTTATGAACTGATCGGACGCCGATATTTGGCTCAATTTTTTCCGGTTCATCAATTTAATTCATGCTCCATCGACTTGGAACTAGGAGGTGAGACGTTTATCGGCAAAGGAAAAACCGTTACCGCCCTTGGCTGGAAAGTTGTTTACCAAAATCAAACCGACCCGGAAACCGATAAAACCGAATCCGATCAGATTCTTCCTTCCGTAAAGAGCGGCGATATTTTGAAAGTCTTAAAGACTGAAATGAAGAACGAACTTACCAAGCCGCCAGCCTATTTCACCGAGGGTACGCTGATTGCAGCTATGGAGAAAATTCATACTGTAGTGGACAACCCGGAATATAAAAAATATCTGAAGGAAGGCGACGGGATCGGCACACCGGCAACCAGAGCAGCGATTATCAGCGAACTGAAAAGAAAAGGTTATTTGGATACGAAAGGCAAAAAAATCTGCGCATCTTCTGACGGGATTGAATTGCTGAAGCTCGTGCCGGAACTCGTCCGCAACCCTATCCTTACTGCTGTCTTTGAAAGAAAACTTAGGGACGTTGAGTCCGGCAAAAGCACTTTGAGTTCCTTTATTGAGAGCCAGCAAAAATTCATTTTGCAGGAAATCAATAAGGCAAAGGCAATCAATAATGGCCTCCAATAAGAACCCGTTTCTTGACGATCTTTTTCCTGATCCGATGCGTGCCCGAAAAGCACGCATTTTCAAAGGATATGAGAAGGTTTCAAATACTGCCGCTTTCAGATTTTCTGCTCTCAGCTCAAAAGTTAAAGCCGAAGGTGTTGTCGATAAGCGCGCCGAGGTTATGTTTCGGTTCGGACAGGCAAACATAAAAAGTTATCTTCATACGATCAAAGCAGCCGACTACATTGCGCGAAACGGAGATATTGAACTGATCGACCAGACCGGAAACAGTTTGCAGGGCAAAGCGGAATATCGAAAAGTTCTCTATGAGTGGAAGCTGCTTTCAGAAATGGGCGACGGAACGTCCAAAAGGGGCCACGCCAGAAGAGTCATACTTTCAATGCCTGCCGGAACTGACGAAGAAAAATTCAAGAAGGCTTGCAGTCAATGGGCTAAGGATATGCTTGACGGATACGATTATCTGCTGGCTTTTCATTTGCCCGGGAATGATAAAAAAACTAATCAGCCCCACTGTCACGTTCTTCTTCGCACAAAAAACCGAGAGGGCAAAAGAATTCATCTGGCAAACGACGAGCTGGCAGCAATGCGTGAGCATTTTGCCGCTTGTCTCCTTAAAAACGGCATCGAGGCCAATGCGACCCGGAGGTGGTCAAGAGGAAAGACGCAGCAGGGAATTTCTCAAGCGGAACACCATGTTTTAAATAATCGCCGAATGTCTGAACAAGATCGAGCTCGAGTCTATGCAATCGCCAAAAAGAGAGAACTTTTGAAACGGCAGCAAGCTCAGGTTGAAAAAGTTCATTCTGCTTTTAGGGATGGAAAAGTAATACCGGATTCCCCGTCCATTCAAAAAACCAAAAAAACGCGAAAGACTGTAGTTTATTTGGCTGAACAAGCCTCGAGGAAACTTATTGACTCTCCCTATGCCGAGGAGCGGCAGCTCGGTAGAAAAATGCAGAATTATTACTCTAAGCTCGAACCTGTTGAGAGCGCCGAGCAGAAAACACTGCGTCAGCTTAACGAGGCAAAGCAGCAGCAAATCAAGCGGATGCAAGCCATGCGTAAACGGCTGAAAAAAGGTTCACAAAAACCGGAACGATAGGCTTCAGCCGAACACTTCCAGATTCTTGCAAACTTTTTCCCGGCTGCTTTCCGCACGAAAATCATAGCGGGCTGTGGTAGCTACCGACGTATGACCCATCGCTCTTTGCAAAATAAAAAGGTCACAACCCTGTTCCAGCATCCTCGTTGCAAAGGTTCTGCGTAAATCATGCGGCCGGACTTTACCGATTAGTGCAAGTTCAGCTCTCTTTTGAAGAATCATATAGATTGATGACGGCTGCATTTCTCTAAAAATGAACTTGCTGTGATCTGCGCCCGGGCAGATCCGAGGAAAGAAAATTCCGTCTTCCAGTCCTCGAACCCCGAGCCATTCGTCTATAATCCGGTTCAATTTTTTCGGCAAAAAGACGCGACGTTCTTTATTTCCCTTACCGATAAAGCAGAAGGATCTGCTGATACAGTCCCAATTTTTCATCTCCAACCGGACGCATTCTGCCCTTCTCAGGCCGCAGCCAAGCATTAAAGCAAATAGAGCCATATCACGTTTTCCTTGGTTTGTGCCGTCGTCGCAAGCCTTAAGAAGCCCGGCGGCTTCTTTGACTGTCAGGCTTCGACCTTTGGGCAGACGTTCATATTTAACGCCTTTTAAAGCTTGGATTTTTAAGTACGACGACTGAGGCAGCTGATCCAATGTCCAAGCCTCTTTTGCCACAGTTTTGAATGCCGTCAAATAGAGATTTTGTGTTGATCCACAGCAGCCCTGAGCAGCCAGTTGTTTTTGAATCTCTGTCCAATGAGTACGTTTCAATTTTGACCAATCGGCTGTCTCTATATCTTTGGCACCCACACCGGGTGGGATGAAGGATGAGATACAACATCGCTCATCCCCATAACGGGTGGGATTTGTGACTTCTGTCAAGATACTACAACTTCGGTTGAAGATGTGTCGTCCCCAAAATGGGTGGGATCGTATAATGTCAAGCAACAGCACATACATCTCACGGGATAGCTCATGACAACCGATGATCTCCAATTACAAAACTTTGCCGACCTTATCTGGAATGTCGCCGACGATCTTCGCGGTGTTTTTCAAGACGACGCATACGGCACGGTCATTCTTCCGTTCGTTCTTCTCAGGCGTATCGAATGCGCTCTTGAACCTTCACGAGAAAAGGTTGTCAAACGTTTCGAAATCCTTAAGGCACTCAACATCCTTCTTGAGGCTCAGTACGCCGATGCCTTGAAAAAAGAAGCAAAGGCTCCTTTTTTCAACACCACTCTCTTCACGTTGAATACCATCGGTGCGTCCAATACGCTTGCCGACATGGAAGCCTACCTGGACGGCTTCTCTGAAAACCTTCGCATCATCTTTGAAAAGCTCTGCTTCAAGAATGTTTGCAAACAGCTTCAGGACGCCGACCTTCTCTACTCCACAATCCAACACTTCAAGCAACTTGACCTGGATCCGGAAAGAGTCCCGGTTCGAGCAATGAGCAACCTCTACGAAGAGCTCATTTGGAAGTTTGCAGCTTCCAAGCACAAGGCATCCAAGGAGTTTCTGACGCCGCGTGACGTGGTTCGTTTAGCCACCACTCTAGTACTTGACTCCGACGAAGACATCCTCACATCCAACAAAGGTCTGATCCGTGAAATCTACGATCCGACTTGCGGCACGTGCGGATTCATCAATGACGCCATGGAGCTCATCAACGAGTTTTCAGACAAAAAGCACACGGAACACCCCGCGATGCTCATTCCCTATGGTCAAGACATCAGCCCCGAAGCCTGGGCTTTGGGCAGGACGATGATGCTGCTCCAGTCCATGCAGTATTACGATCCGAAATCCGGTGAAGTTCCTTTGGACAGATCTACCGGCATTGCTTTGGAGAACACGCTCACAAACGATGCGCATAGAGACAAGACATTCGATTACGTCTTCTCTAATCCGCCCTTCGGTATGGACTGGTCAAAGGACTTCCAAGTTGTTTCAAAGGATGCCCGCTTTAGCCATATTGGTTTGCCGCCGAAATCTGACGGCTCCATGCTCTTTCTGACGCTTGTTGCCCAAAAACTCAACGACACTGGACGCGGAGCGATAGTTTTGTCTGGTTCTCCGCTCTTTACTGGAGATGCAGGCTCTGGATCTAGTGAAATCCGCCGATGGCTTTTTGAGAACGATATCGTCGAAACAATCGTGCAACTCCCTGGCAATCTTTTCTACAACACTCCGATTCAGACGTACCTTTGGATTCTCAACAAGAACAAGAGTGCTATGAAGAAGGGCAAGATCCAACTTATCGACGCCACGGAACATAAAACTCTTATCAAAAATATTGGTTGCAAGCGTTTCGTTATCTCGGATGCCGACATTGAAGCTGTTGCTCGCATCGTTGGGGACTACAAAGATTCAGACATTAGCCGAGTAGTACCATACAGCGACCTCGGCTATCGTAATGTGACCGTTCAGCGTCCATTGCGCATATTGATTTCCGTGTCTGAGGACAAGATCTCCGGGGTGAGTGAACTTAAGTTCACGCAAAAGCTCGACGCCGAAAGTCTCGAATCATTACAGACCTTATTGAGCGAAATTGGTTCTGGGAATCTTACCGTTGCTGATTTCACCCAAGCCCTGTCGGAAGCCAAGCTAACCAAAGGCAAGTTAGGCAAACCTGCCATTAGGGAACTGGTACGTTACTTTGGTGTTCGTGACGAAAACGCTGAACCATGCAGGGACGACAAGGGTAAGTACATTGCTGACCCGGACTTCAAAATCACGGAAACAGTTTCTTTGTCTGGTGACCTTGACACCTACATGAAAAAAGAAGTCCTTCCTTTTGCGCCTGACGCTTACGTAGATGTCAGCATTACTGACAACAAGGATGGCAAAGTTGGCGTCGTTGGCTACGAAGTAAATTTCAACCGTTATTTCTACAAGTACGTCCCCCCGCGTCCACCTAAGGAACTTGCAGTTGCAATCTTGGAGTTGGAAGACAAAACAAGGCAAATGATGCGGGAGATTTTTGAATGAAAACCGCTTCTTTCAAACGTTTGATTTTGTCCCGTAAGGGAGGTGCGTGGGGTTCAGAAAAGAACGCTGACGATAGAAACTTGATCTGTATTCGAGTCGCAGATTTTGATTATCCCCGCCTGTCGGTGTTGCCTAACGCGAGTACAGTTCGGTCGTATACGACGGAGCAGTCTGCACGTCTTGTAATAAAGGACGGAGACATACTAATAGAGAAATCTGGTGGCGGAGAAAAGACTCCTGTAGGCAGGGCTGTCTTAGCGAATCCACAGGAACCTTCTGTATGCTCGAACTTCATAGAGCGCTTACGAGTTGACAGGCGATTGTTAGATCCTGCTTTTGGTGTTTACGTACTCGCTGCTGCCTACCAAAACCAAGTGAATATCACGTGCATAAAGCAAACTACTGGCATTCAGAATCTTGACGTTGACGCGTATCTTTCAGCTGTCCAGGTTCCTCTATTAAGCCTTGAAAACCAGCGTCTTCTTGTTGAGCATTTGACACAAAAAAATACTCAGATCAATGATGCTATCGCCAGCATCCGCACCACGATTGCCAAGCTGAAGGAGTACCGCCAATCACTTATCACCCTAGCGGTGACCAAGGGAATAAATCAGGATATGAAGAGGTTCCCGTCTGTTCCCTTCTCCCTGCTATTTAAATTGCGTCGTGGCCTTAATATCACCCGGGCTGACTATGTAGACACAGGGGTTCCGTGCTTGAGCTATGGAGACGTTCACTCGCGTTGTCTTGGTTTTGTTGATCCAACCAAAAATAAACTTCCCAAAGTTGCTACCGATTTTTTGCAAAGCAATCCGCAGTGTCTACTAGAGGTTGGAGACTTCGTGTTCGCCGATACCTCTGAAGATTATGCAGGCTCAGGCGACTGCTCTTGTGTATTGAACACCGCAGATGGTTTGTTTGCTGGTTATCACACGACCGTTGCGCAACTCCGGAAGCATGATGGATGGTGTACCCGTTACTTGGGTTACTTTTTCTTGTCAGACGCTTTTCGTCTCCAAGTACAGAGAAAAGTAAGTGGTATTAAGGTGTTCAGCATCACAAACTCCATCCTGAATGCGACGCGGGTTTTAATGCCTCCTTTTGCTGTACAAGAGCAAGTAGCCGATTTTCTTGATGCCAAATGCCGTGCTATCAACGAATCCATATCGAGCTTGGAGCAAACCATTGAACGATTGACGGCTTATCGTCAATCATTAATTACTGAAATCGTAACCAAGGGGTTGCCCGAATGAGTCTGCCTGATTACGCCGAAAAGAACTTTGAAAACGCCATCGTCGAGGGGCTGGTTGCTCAAGGTTGGCGTCGTTCCGAAAACGACATGGGTTTCAACCCCATCAATGCTCTCTACGCGGACGACCTTGTCGAATGGATGGAGACGGCCTACGCCAAGGAGTTTGGAGAATACAAAAAAACGAATCCGAAATGGCGCGAAACGCTGATTTCCCGCGTTGAGCAATGTCTTCTCCAAAAAGGGCCAGTGCGCACGCTTCAGGACGAGATCGGCATTACGGGGATGAGATTCTTCAAGCTCAGTGAACGCGAGCCCGAAAATTTGGAGAACAAGGACGTCATTCGACGCTATCAATGCAACATTCTGCGCGTCGTTCAACAGTGCCACTTCCGAATGGACTCGAACGAAACGTTAGACCTTGTATTCTTCATCAATGGGATTCCAGTCGCCACAGCCGAAGTTAAGACAAACTTTACTCAAAACATCAATTTGGCGGTTGAGCAATACCGCAAGGACCGCAACCCCAAACGGCGAGGTCAAGGATCAGCCAGCCCGCTTCTTACGGCAGGACGAGGTGCCGTCGTTCATTTTGCCATCAGCGAAACCGACATCCAGATGACGACGAAGCTGCAAGGCGAAACTACGAAATTCCTGCCTTTCAATCAGGGGAACGAAGGTCATGCCGGCAATCCTCCTGCTACGAAGTCCAATCCGTATCCGGTCTCGTACTTCTGGAAGGAAGTATGCGAACCTAAGACCTGGCTGCGCATCTTCCACTCCTTTGTTTTCGCCGAGTCCCATAGGGTCGTGACGGAGTATGGCGCCGAACGCACCGAAAGTCGTCTGATATTCCCTCGTTATCATCAGCTGCGGGCCGTCACTCATATCGTTGACGATGCAGTAAAGAACGGCGTGGGAGGCCATTACCTCATCGAACATTCACCCGGCTCCGGCAAGACTAAAACCATCACGTGGACGGCTTTCAGATTTACAGAGATCCGCAGGCCTGACGGCAAGGCGGTTTTCGACACAATCCTTATCATCACTGATCGTACGAATCTAAACGACCAACTCCTCGCCGCCGTAAATGCATTCAACCGCACTCCCGGCCTTGTCAAAGGTATAGATCGCAAGGATGGAGTCTCCAAGACCTCTTCGCTTCAGGAGGCGCTTGAAAAAGGGGTGAGAATCGTCGTCGTGACAATTCAGACGTTCCCCTTTGCGATGGAACAGATCATTCTCAATGACAAGTTGAAGGGGAGAACGTTTGCCGTCATCGTGGACGAGGCGCACAACTCTCAGAGCAGCACGAGTTCGGCCAAGCTCAATGCAGCTCTCGGTAACGCGGGCGAGCAGATGAAACATAAGTCTATTGAGGATTTCCTAGCCAACATCCAAAAGGCTCGCAAACGTCCTGACAACGTCTCGTTTCTGGGCTTCACGGCCACGCCGCGCCATCAGACCTATATGCTGTTTGGGCGTAATCCCGACGGCTCCTCCGTCGATTTCAATGCCGGTGAGGACGCTCCCGTTCCCGTGAGCTTCGACCTTTATCCGATGCGACAAGCCATCGAGGAAGGTTTCATTCTCGATGTTTTAAAGGGCTATACGCCCTACAAAACGGCTTGGCAGATTGAGCACGCGAAAGATGATGATCCCCTCGTGAACGAGCGCGATGCGACCAGAACGCTCACGAAGTGGAAAAACCTTCATCCGACGAATGTCACCCAAAAAACGGATTTCATCATCAACCACTTCACCAAGAATGTGGCGGGTCTGCTCAACGGCGAAGCCAAAGCCATGATCGTTACCAGCTCCCGAGCAGCCGTGGTGCGCTACAAGCTCGCCTTCGACAAATATTTCAAGGAACATCCGGAGCTCAATTCGGTTGCCATCCTGAAGCTCGGCATCCCTGTCGCTGCCTTTTCCGGCGACGTACAGGGCTCGGAGGCCATACACGAAGCCGACCGTCAGAACGGCTTTGCCGTCATCGACCCCGAGGCCGTTTTCAATGAATCAAACCTCAATCCAGGGATCAGAGGCGCTATCGACGCTGCCTTTGACACTCAGGAGTACCGGCTTCTGATCGTGGCCAACAAGTATCAGACCGGCTTCGATCAACCCAAGCTCTGCGCCATGTATGTTGACAAGCCCATCGGTTCCGAGATCGAAATTGTTCAGACCTATTCGCGCCTCAACCGTATTTACAAGGGCAAGGATGCCGTTTTCATTGTCGATTTCGTGAACAAGCCTGAAGACGTACGCAAGGCTTTCAGCCGATATGACTCGGGAGCCAGCGTTACGGAAGTGCAGAATCCGGACGTAATCTTCTCGTTGATGGAATCCGTCTATGCAGCCCACGTCTTCTCCAAGGAGCAGGTCAAGGATTTTGCGGATCAGTATTACTATGAAAAGGTTCGTTCAGTCGCGTTTGGAAAGTCCGTAGAAAACTCACACGCTGTTTTAAACGCCATTTTCGAACCGCTCGCAAAGCACTTCAACACGAAGCTCATTCAGTGCTGCGAGGAATGTCAAAACCTGACTTCTCAGCTTGAGAACGACGAAAAAGCAGGAGACGAGTCAAGGATTGAGGCAACCCGCCATGCACTCATGAATCTCACGAAGGATCGGAAGGTTCTTGAGAACTTCCGCAAGTCGCTTAACAAGATGGTCAGCACGTACAACTATCTTGCGCAACTTGTCGACTTCAACAACCCGGATCTTGAGGTATTCGTCGCGTTCTGTTCGCTTCTCTCAAAGTATCTCAAATGCGTTCCTCATGAAGAAATAGACCTGTCGGGAGTTCTCTTGACGGGGTATACCCTGCGCAGGATCAATGGGGAAACTCATGAGAATGAAGAGGACAAGAAGCCGGATCCCCTCAAGCCTATAAGCGGCATCAGCAACGAGCCCAACGGCGAAATGCCGGAACATCTCAAAACCATTTTGGAGCGCATCAACAACTTCGCGGGCGACATTGTGAGTGAAGACGACGCCATCCACTACTGTTACAGCATCAGTCGGAAGATGGAAGACAATGATCGAGTCATGGCGCAAGTCCTAAACAACGATGAGGAAAGCGCCCGCAAGGGGTTGCTTGCACCCGCCGTTCAGGGGGCTGTTATTGACCTCTTTGAGGAATATCAGAAGCTCACCCAGACCGTTCTTCTTGACGAGAGCAAGAAGGAAGAGCTTGTTGACATAGTGCTTCGTATTCTGAAAGGAGGTTCCACCGAAAAGGATTTGCGAAGAGGTTGACATGACGGCATCCCAACTCAGCACTCTCATACCGGGGGCAATCTTCGACTTGCCCGACCTTCAGTTTTACGAGGTCGTTGACGAAGGCTCTCGGAAAGTGCTTCGTGCCGAGACTGACTGGGGCATACCCAAAATCTGTCCGGACTGCGGGGCAACGCTTCACGTCCATTCTAAGAAGTCGGTTTCAATGCCCCACACTCCCTTCGGTCGAAAGGCCGTTGTGCTTGAGCTTCACAAAATAAGGAAGAAGTGTCCTTCTTGCGGACGGCTTTTCTCCTGCCCGCCGCTTCCCTATATTGTCGAGGGGCGCCACATCACCGTGCCGCTCAAGGATTATTTGGTAAAAACGCTCTGCAGCGAGCTTTCTTTTCTGAAGGTTCAGGAGCTTTGCGGCATCTCGGACTCTTCAGCACAACGTATATTCGACGATTACGTGACTGAGATGACCAGGACGCATAGGTTCCCTCTGCCGCATAGTCTTGGTCTGGATGAGGTGCAGATCGGAAACGTCTTCAGAACAACCGTTACCGACCTGAACCACCGCACCATGATCGAATTGCTCGAACGGCGTGACGGCAATTACCTCAAGGAGTTCTTCGAATCGAACTATACCGCTGAGGAACGAAGCAACGTGCGATGGGTCTGCACGGATATGTACCGCCCGTTTGAAAAGCCGCTCGGCCAACTGTTTCCCAACGCGGAATGGCTGATTGATCATTTTCACGTTGTGCGCTATGCCAATGAGGCAGTGGACATCATCCGCAAGGATTTGCAGAAGAAACTCGACAATCCCGCGCTGAAACTTGGCATAAAAAAGCGTCTGCGATACATCCTACTCAAGCGCCGCGCATCTCTGGAACCAATCGATATTCTGAAGATCCGGGCTGTGTCAGCCCTTGTCCCTGAAATTTTGAAGGCTTACGACATCAAGGAAGCCTTCTACGAGATCTACGATGAAGGCAACAAACTCGATGCCCAGGCCGCCTTTGAACGTTGGGAAGCCTCTTTGCCAAAGGAAAGCCTTTGGGAACCATTCCACCGTATTGCAAGGATGGTCAGAAACTTCTACGATCCGATCTTTCGCTACTGGGATGCAAACGGGCTCACCAACGCTTACACGGAATCGGCCAATAGAAGCATTCGTGAGATTGACCGACGAGCCCGTGGCCTGAGATTCAAGTTTCTGCGTGGGATGATTCTCTACAACCCCACGGCTCTTGCCAAGGGTTCCGTCGGCGGTACGAGCTACGGTGCAAGCCTGGATTACATCGTCGAAGAGACTCAAACGGAAGACAATTCGCCGGACAACGAGATTGATGACGAGGCTGAGAACGATCAGATTCTTGTTGAACCTATCGACGATGAGTTCCTTGACAAGGAGGATCATCACACTCAACCGCAACCATCGAATGATCGTTTGGTGGCTGCAGTCGGTAGCATTAACTTGGATTAAAGGAACTGCTATCCTGATCTAGACATGACAAGGCCTGCAACGAGATAACTCGAAGCGGGCTTTACTTATGAACGGAGATGTATTCTCAAGAACTACTTTTGTCTTCAGAGGGCAATAGTTCGCGTATCTGCTCTGCAAGTTCATCAGGCGTGAGACGGCAATCGGTTTCGCAGGAGACGTCCCGCTCCAAACTTTCCCTCCATGCTTGACTTGCAGCCTTGTCTATTTCTTTGCTCCTGGGAACATAGGTGTATCTCGACAAATACCGCTTCCCCATTTTTGTCTTGAACCACAGAGCGTCTGTGCTCTCAAACGACACGTGTGCAAGCTCAGGAAAATTCTCAGAGTACCCTTTGCAGAATTGGAGTAGCGCTTCCCTATCTCCAATTTCAAAGACAAACTCAAACAGGTTGTCGAGTGCCGACTCATGCTCCCACAGCCACCTGTCACAAGCCTCCTCAAGAATATTCGCCATGTCGGTGTCGTCGATCACGGTACATGGAGAACTGTCATCCCCGGGAGAGCAAAACGCCTTGTCCGGCTTGATGATGTAGCAAAATTTTCCCTTGCCTCGGTACCTGACAATGTCGGAATACCGACTGCCGTAGCAGTCTCTCGCTTCGCCAAGCGTACAACTGCCGCAGCGGGCAGGAACGTACCAAAACGCAACACACCTTCCGGCACCGTCCAGAAGTTTTTTGTCGTTTGTCATGATGCTTGTCCTCACGATGAGCCAAGGGCTTTGCCTGTCCAATTAAGCAGTCGAGATCAGATCGACTGTCATAAGTAAAGTATGCCTCGTTGCTGTTGAAGACAGCTAACTGGAAATTCTTTGATGGTTTCCTGTTGTCGAGTGTTCGTCTTACCAACTCCCGTCTCCGAGCACAGCAAGACATGGCACGAGAAAATTCGAAGTGAGTTTTGCTTGTGAACAGAAGGGGATCATGATGATCCCACCTATTTTGGGGATGAGGTACTTTTACGGCGATAGAATCGGCGGGAGGGTCCCCACCCAAAATGGGTAATGCAAATCTTTGCTTGAGGGCTCAATCCCACCCTTTATGAGCAATATCCTATCTGGCACCTAAAAAGTTAGCTATGTGCTTTAAACAGTTTGAAATCGTGATAACTGAGCGGGACGATCCGAGTCTTGCCAGATAAGCGAGGGCCGGATTCTTTTTCACGGATGATATTGTGGTATCGGTTGCAATCATTTTCTTCAAAAAGTCCAATGTTAGATAGCAAAGACACGAAAAAACTGTTCTTTGAATGCCTTTGTCAAATCGTCCGCTTGCGTCTGGGTGAGGTTCACGCCAGTAACGATCACTTTTCCGCCGGTGAACGAGGCATGATCGGCAAGAGTTTTAGCAACCGTGCCCGGAACATACTTAAGGAAGAAGTCGGTCAAACTAGTTTTGACTTCCTGCGGAACCGTTGAATTCAGAGCGACATAATGCAGACCCTGCTGACCGGTCGTACCAAGAGAGTCGAATACGTCGAAAGCGTTATTTGTCTGGATTGTCCCTGAAGAGGTCAGGCGTCCGTTTCCGAATTGGAAGCCATTTTGGAAATTTGCGAAGCCTGAGTTGTTTAAATTCCCGGCAATCGTAAAGCGGTTCGTTTCCGTCCAGTTGCCCCGGTTATTCAGATTTCCGTTGTTGGTAAGGTTTCCTCGGCTCGTGACATTGCCGGTCAGTGTCAGTGTTCCGGTATTTACCAAAGTTCCAAAAAGGTTCGCGTTGCCGATGGACAAATTGCCGGAGTTTGAGCTTGAACCGTTGGACTGGTTGAAATTAGTGATAGATAGAGTTCCAAAATTACTTAGAGAACCGTTCTCTTTATTGATGGTGCCAAAAGCATAAGAACCATTGGTTACCGAAACTTGTCCCGCTTTTTGTGTCAGGAGTCCCGTTTGATTAAGCGAACCCCCGGCTAAAACGAACGAGCTTCCTATTGAAAAATTGCCTGCTCTCTGGCCGACGGTAATTGGTTGCTGTGTTACTAGCGAGCCGCTGTTCAAAACAAGTTCATCACGGATATAAATATTATTGGTGGGATTTTGGTTAAATGAACCTCCGTTAATGTTAAGACGGCCAATTTCTCCGGAAACATTCATGTTTTTAGATGCGAGATTGAAGTTTCCCCAATTGTTAAGAGTTCCAATGCTAAAACTGCCTGTACCTGAGGTATGGACATCCGTTCCCAGTCCGCTACCAGTTTTGTGTCCGGTATTAAAGAACGAACCGTACAAATTCATTGTTCCGCTAACAACTAAGCGAGAAGTTAACGGGACGTATTGATAGTTAACAGCTCTGGAGCCGAGGTAAAGCCAACCGGAAACATTTAGGTCTCTGGTTGTTAAAGAAGCATTGACATTACTCGCGCTTCCGTTTCCTACTTGACCGATAGAAACCCACGTTTCAGGGCCAAAACTTGTTGTGCCGTTGACTACCAAATTGACGTTAGAGAAGTGTTCGTTGTCAGAAACACAGCCGATAAGCAAATCATCGCGTGAATCTGTCGTGGTCGTTCTAAGGTTGTAATCAAAATTGCCATTGATCGTTGTATCTTCACTAATAAAGAAGATATGGTTGTGCTTATTGGGCAACCGAGAGTCGGCATCATGGACATTCCCGTTAATAACAACTGCGGCTTGTGAAGATCCAGATAGCAACAGACCAATGGAACCGATGAGTACGGTGGCTTTCCCCGTATTTTGCCTTGCAGCTGTTATCGCTTCTGACACAGCAACAAAGCATCCTCGGGACTGGTTCCAAATCTTTTTAAAGATTTTGTTCATATGTTTTCTCCTAGGAAAGAAACGCAAACGTTCCCATCAGCACTGTCTTAAGACAACACTGGCGGAAACCTTCGGGGAAAGACGAAAAAACTGTTCTTTGAATGCCTTTGTAGAGGCCCACTCTTTCTTAGAGGAGCTTTAAGAATTAATTATTGAAAAATTTTATTTTGCTTACTAATAATTTCTAAGTGAGAAGAGCCCTAACCGTTCAATCAGAACGGCACCGTTTCCATTAAGAGCGGACCGATGCGGGGCAAATCTTTCCAACAGGTTGTATATCCCGGGCTCAAACGCGCACGGGACATTTCCCAAGCGTCTTTGCCTAATTTAGAAGCCGCAAAGCAGAGCGTATTTTTACCGTAGCGGGTGTTGATGGAATCCATCAGTTCACAGATGATCTGCTGTTGTTCGGTTTCCGTCTCTTCAAAAAGATCCTTGGTGACAGAGCCTTTCGGGACGACTTCTCCGACATAGACACCGGCGCGTTTATAGAGGCAGTCTCTACGGTAAGTTTGATTAAGCAATCGCCGAGCGTAATGAATAATCGTATTGGTATCCGAAATAGGATAAGGAAGGCCAACGCACGGATAAGCGTGCTGCTGGACATCCTGAAGGCGGAAAGGATTCGTGTTTAAGACAATACCGACGGTGTGCGCTACCGTACCTTCGCGGCGCAAGGTTCTTCCGCATTCCTGTGCATGGAACGTGATGGCGCCCAGCAAGTCATCTTTGTCGCAGACTAAATGACTGAAGCTGCGGCTTCTCATGATTTGCTGTCTTTTTGGTTTTACAAGTTCCAGTGGAATGCAGGACGTTCCCTGAAGTTCTCTTACCGTCATGGAAAGCGTAATACCGAACCGATCACGGATGGCTTCCGCATCTGCACGGGCTAAATCCAGAGCGGTACGGATTCCCATCTTGCCGAGATGCTCGGTATAGCGTCTGCCGACGCCCCAAATTTCAGAAACTGGCTCGCAAGCAAGCGCTTTTGCCTGTCTTTGAGGTGTTAAGTCGAGCCAATTGCACACACCTTTAAGTCCAGCGTAGTGTTTGGCTAAATGGTTGCAGTATTTGGCTAAGGTTTTTGTCGGTGCGATGCCGACGCACGTGGGAATGCCGACATCTTTAAACACTTTATCCTTGATCTGAAAGCCGAGCTGAGTCAGGTCGGTGCCTAAACCTTCGTACCCGCTCATGTTGGCGAAGCACTCATCAATACTGTACGGATCGATACAGTCAACTTGGGAGGCGATGGTTGACATCATGCGCCCGGAGAGATTGGCGTAGAGTTCGTAGTTGCTTGAGAAAACGGAGACGTTTTCCCGTATACAGAATTCTTCGATCTGAAAGTACGGCTGGCACATTTTGATGCCGAGCTGTTTGGCTTCCTTCGATCGAGCAACGACACATCCGTCATTATTACTGAGCACAATTACGGGACGGTCAGTTAAGTCCGGACGAAAAACTTTTTCGCAGGAGGCGAAGAAGGAGTTCCCGTCCACCAGCGCGAACACCTGCATAGTTAGTTGCTTTTGATTGTGTACTTCACGACGCCGATAAAGCGCCATTCATCAAAATCTTTCGGGAGGATAGGTTTATAGATCGGGTTCGAGCTCTCGGGTAGCAGCCGCAGCCCTTTGTCGTCTTTCCTGTAGCGCTTAACGGTAAATTCGTTGTTAATGCTCATGATGACGATGTCGCCGTTTTTAGGTTCCGGCGAGCGATCGACGACCAAGAGGTCGCCTTCGTCCATACCGGCTAAGTCCATTGAGTCGCCTGTCACGTAGACGAAGAATGTCGAGGCAGGATTGGAGACTAAGAATTCATTCAGATCCAGTGACTTGTCTACATAGCTTTCTGCCGGAGACGGAAAGCCGGCCTGAACGCCGCATTCGTAAACTGGAATGCTCAGGTGCGTCGGATTCATGGCCGGAACAAGAATCTGGTCTGTGTCGAGGGTACGAGCAGGTTCTGCGACACGTTCAAGTTCACAGCGAAGCCATTTTGCGCCGCCTAACTGCTTGAAAACAGGAACCAGTTCATCTGTAAGGCAAATGGAAACACGTTTTGTATTACCAAGACCTTTTCGGCCGGCACCTTCACGAGCGCCCCCGCGGTTTTCTTTTTTAGTTGTTTTATCCATGATGAAGTAAAAAGAGGAAAAATTTTGAAATAATCATACTATTTCAAAAATCTGTAGTCAATTATTCCCGTTGCTATGAATCAAGGATACCAACCGCTTTAAAAGCCTTAGAATAGTCCTAGACGAACTCCGACCGGTTTTAGTGTCTTCTAGGTCGGCAAAGGTTAGCCCTGCATCAGCAGGGCTTTTCCTTCTAATAATTTTACAATTTTAATTGGTCACCAAACTGGTCACTAAATTCTTCTTTAAGTTGCTATCTATTTGAATTTAAATTAGTTTAAATTCTCCCCCTCTCCGCCAACGGCTCTCTGCCGTTTTTTTATTCTCAAAATCCCTAGAAACAATCAAAGAATTACTTCCTGTTTACTTTAACAACTGCACTGGCAAGTTCATTCCTTATCGCTTTGTGCGAATTAATTCGGCATCGAACAGGCTCCTAGTCAGTCCTTAAATTACTACTTAATCTTCTATCGTTCGACTAAAGGGTTAGTTGTATGTTTCTGCCAAAAAGAATACCCTTTAAAGCTTCTCGTCCCGACCTCATTGTTTCTTCTTAACGTCCTCATAGCCGTTCAGGCAACCCCGTCAAAGCATTTTTCTTAAAGAACGAGTCTTGCCCTTAACTCTTATCGGTTATTCCTCTATCTTTTGTCAGGGTTATCTCCATATCGTGGATATCCTATTCCTCAACTTGAATTGTTCAGGTCTAATGACATATGTAACAATCCCGCAACCCAATAGGAGAAGCCATGAGAGTAAAAAATCTCCTGAAAGCCCTTCCGATCGGCATCATTCTTAGTTCATTCTGTTTCGCAGCTTATGCGTCCTCAGAGCTCGATGCCATTATGAAAGCAAGAGGCCTTTCAGAAAAAGACATTCTTGCAGCCGCAAAGACTTATCAACCATCGGGCCGTAAAGACGAGTACCTTGTCTTTTCTTCCGGCGGTCAGTCCGGTCAGGTCATCGTCTACGGTGTCCCATCAATGCGTATTTACAAGTACATCGCAGTATTTACACCTGAGCCATGGCAGGGCTATGGCTACGATGAAGAATCCAAAAAAGTTCTCGAGGGCGGTAAGATCAATGGCCGCGCAATGACTTGGGGCGACTCCCACCACCCAGCCTTTACTGAAAAGAACGGTGAATACACCGGCGACTACCTTTTCATCAATGACAAAGCCAATCCTCGCTTAGCTGTTATTGACCTAAAGACTTTTGAAACGGTTCAGATCGTCTCCAACCCCGTTATCAAGAGCGAACACGGCGGCGCGTTCGTCACACCAAACTCCGAATATGTCCTTGAAGCTTCGCAGTACGCCGCACCTTTGGATCGTAACTACCATCCCTTGGAAGCTTTCGAAAATGCCTATCGCGGCGCTGTCACGCTCTGGAAGTTTGACTTAGATAAAGGCAGGATTAATGAGACCGAGTCTTTGACATTGGAACTCCCGCCTTACAACCAAGACTTGTCTGATGCGGGTAAAGGAGTATCTGACGGATGGGCCTTTATCAATTCTTTCAATACAGAAATGTATACGGGCGGAATTGAAGCTGGCCTCCCGCCAAACGAAGCCGGCATGAGCCGAAACGACCATGACTACCTGCACGTCTTTAACTGGAAAAAGATTGCTGAACTCGGCAAAGATCCGAAAAATGTCAAGGTAATCAATGGACATCGTGTGGTCCCCATCGAAGTTGCAGTAGCAAATGACGCCCTATTTCTAATACCTGAGCCTAAATCTCCGCACGGTGTTGACGTTTCTCCTGACGGTAAATATCTTGTTATCGGCGGAAAACTTGATACTCACGCCTCTGTCTATGATTTCGAAAAGATAAAGAAATTAATCGACGCCAAAGATTACGCAGGTAAAGATACGTTCGGCATTCCTATTCTTGACATGAAGAAGAGTCTGCACGGACAGGTCGAGCTTGGTTTAGGGCCACTGCATACCGCCTTTGATTCGAAGGACGGCGTACTTTACACATCCCTGTATGTTGACAGCCAGGTAGTTCGTTGGGACTACAAGAAGCTTAAAGTCCTCGACAGAATCAATGTTCACTACAACATTGGTCACTTAGACTCGATGGAAGGCAAGTCAACTAAACCGAAAGGAGATTGGCTTCTCGCTCTGGACAAGCTCTCTATTGACAGATTTAATCCGGTTGGCCCTCTGCATCCTCAGAACCATCAGCTGATCGATATTTCCGGTCCTAAGATGGAGCTGACCTACGACCTGCCGATCCCATTAGGTGAGCCACATGATGTTGTTTCTATTGCCGCTGACAAACTCACTCCGAAAGTTACTTTCGACATCGGCACTGACAGTAGAACAGAAAAACCGAGCCCGTACGCAACATTAGCCGGTCAGGAAAGAGTCGAACGTGACGGTAATAACGTAACCGTTTACGCAACTATGGTCCGCAGCCATATCAATCCTGAAAGAATCACGGTTAACAAGGGAGATCATGTGAAGATCCATTTGTCCAGTCTCGAAAGAGCACAGGATGAAACTCACGGATTTGCAGTTGACAGCATGAACGTCCATGCATCTTTGGAACCTGGTAAGACTGTAACCGTGGAATTTGACGCAACGGAAGAAGGCGTCTTCCCGTATTACTGCACTGAGTTCTGCTCTGCACTGCACCTCGAGATGATGGGATACTTAATGGTTAAAGATCCCAACAAACAATATGCGGCTGTCGATGCCAAGGGAACGAAGCTGACGCCTGAACAACTCCAAGCCCAATATAAGAAGATTGTTGACACAAACAAGGCTACAGACGCTGTCATTCAGACCGTTGTTAAATATCTCAAAGAAAAAGGCTATGAAAAGTATCCGGCTGTAAACAGCATGGTTACGGATGCCTTAGACCAGTACGGCAAGATCCCGGAAGTCAAATCCAAGGCGGACGCTGCTGCTTCCAAGGGTGACCTTGATCAAGCTGTCCTTTGGGAAAACCAGGTTTGGCAGTACATGGTTAAAACTGCTGACGTCGGTCTCAGAGCCAAGGCTCGTCTTGCCAGAGAACTTGCTACTCCGATGTCTGAAGCTGCAGGGCGCGGTGAGAAGGCCTACTTGAGAGGCGGCTGCAACGGATGCCACGTCATCGGGCAAGTTTCTTCCGGTCCTGACCTCACTGGCTCCCTGAAGCGCAAAGGAGAACAATGGGTTTATGAATTCACTATGGATCCTGAAAGTAAATTCAATGAGCCGTATACCAAAGGCATGATTCACTACTTTAATCTGAGAATGCCGAATCAGCATATGACTTCCGAAGAAACTAAGGATATTGTTGAATACATGAAGTGGATTGATAACAACGCTGATTTGTTCTAATTATCTATAACAAGTATGCAGCGGGGCGACTCTCCGTCCCGCTGCTGCAAGACCTAATAGAAAAATAAGTCCCGTCCGGAGAGTCATGATGAAAATCTATAAATCTGACGTCTACACAACAATCGCTCTTATCCTTCTTGTTGTATGTTTCACGTTCCCGGCAATCGCGTTTTATAAAGTGCCTCAAAAAATTGCCGCCGGTCAGATCGACAGCATCCCCTCTTATGTCTATCCGCTGTGGAATCTTTATCAAAAGGGCCGCTACGTCAGTCCATATACACCCAAGGGGGCTGAGGGCGATCTTAAAAAGATGATTGAAAAGAAAGGGGAAGTCGGAATGATGTCTTTCCCCGTATGGTATGTTGCCTTGGAAGCGCCCAATTATCCAAAGGCTGCTTTCCCAGAAGGTATTCCTGTTTGGTTTCATGTTGACGGCTTTTCCGGGGACATTCACGAAATGAATACCATCAATCATTATGTCGGAATGTATCCGCTGGAGGACGGAGCAAAAATCGAACGCGCTTTAGGCCCGTTCCTTATGCTTGGCATCTCTCTGCTGATGATCCTTTTCATTTGCATAAGAAAAAAATGGTCTTGGATTTTTATGCTGCCAAGTGCCCTATTCCCGCTGGGCTTCTTCGCCTTTTATTCCGGATGGATGTACTGGTTCGGACACAATATGCAGGAATGGGGAGCCTTCAAAATCAAAGCCTTTATGCCGACGGCTTTAGGTGTCGGACATGTAGCCCATTTCACAACTAAGAGTTTTCCTTCTATTGGATTTTGGGTCCTTGTCATTATTGCAGTTTTGTCCGTTCTCGCCATTCTCGCGAGAAGGAACGAATTAAAGAAACAGTAACTTTAATTCTGCATTCTCCACTGGTTTCTCAAAGGACATTGTTATGGTTTCCTCCAACAGAATCTTCCGCCGCAGCCGCTTACCCCGGCTCCTCTCCGGAGGACTGTGGAGCTCGGCCGCACTTTTTGGTTTGAGTTTATTCGTTATCGCTCCCTCTGCTTCCTATGCTGCTGGAGAATTGCAGAAAGCTATTGATGATGCGTCTGAATTTGCCACTGTTAAGTTGGGACCAGGGCTTTACGAAGGAAACATCGTCATTCGCAAGCCTCTGACCCTGGTTGCCACTCAACCCTCGGCAGTAATTAAAGGGGACGGCAAGGGAAGCGTTGTGACGGTTGAGTCTTCATATGTAACAATCGAGGGCTTGGAAATTATAAACAGCGGAGGGGAGCACCAAACCATTGACTCAGGAATCGCGGTTAAGAACGGTTTTAACGTAAAAATTAAAAACAATAAGATTCATGAATGCCTGTTTGGTGTAAATCTTGAAAAATCCAATAATTGTGTCGTTGAAGACAATCAGATCTCTTCAAAAAACCTATCTTTAGGCTTAAGAGGGGACGGCATTCGCCTCTGGTACAGTCATTCCAACCTAATTATTAAAAACCACACTTTCCAAGTTCGCGATAACGTCTTTTGGTATTCAAGCGGAAATACGGTCGAAAAAAATATCGGCAGAAACTCCAGATACTCCCTGCATTTCATGTATGCCGATCGGAACAAAGTCTTGGATAACGATTTTCAAGATAACTCCGTCGGTATCTTCCTGATGTTCAGTCAGGGCTCAACTTTAAAGAATAATCTGCTAGCTAACGCAACCGGACCCTTTGGTATCGGAATCGGCATGAAGGAAGCCAGCGACATTTTGGTGGAAGACAACAATATTCTCTATAACGCAAGGGGCTTTTACATTGATGCTTCTCCCTACGTTCCAGGGACGGTAAATACTTTCAAAGACAATCGAATTGAATTTAATTCCGTAGCCTTTCACCTTCACGGAACGCTTTACGGAAGCATCTTTGAAGACAACGTCATCAAAGGAAACATTGATGATGTTGTAAATGACACCCCTGAAAGCAAAATCGCACTTAATCGCTGGAATAGAAACTACTGGGACAACTATCAAGGTTTTGACCGTGATAAGGACGGCATCGGAGACATTCCTTTCGAGCAGAGAATGTTCGCCGACCGCCTTTGGCAGCACAAACCTCCCGTGAAAATTTTCTACGCCTCCCCCGTATTGGAACTTTTAAATATGCTGTGGAAGATTATGCCTTTCTCCGAGCCCGAGTTAGTCGCCAAAGACAATGAACCAAGAGTCCTTTTGCCGGGAGGACAGACACCATGAAGATCGACAGACGAACCGTAATTCAGGGCCTTTGTATCGCTGGAACTGCCGGAGCTTTTGGCGTCGGAATATCTTTCCTAGCCAGGAAAAGTGAAAGTAAGACATTACTTCGGCCGCCCGGCGCATTGGAAGAATCCGATTTCCTTGCCTCTTGCATTAAGTGCGGACAGTGCATTCAAGTCTGCCCCTTTAGCTCGATAAGCCTTCTCGATTTATCCGGAGGCATAAATACCGCTACGCCTTATATTGATCCGGTCAAAAGAGGTTGTTATTTATGCGATCTGTTTCCTTGCATCCTTTGCTGCCCGTCCGGCGCCTTAGATGACGAAGTTCAGAAAATTGATCAAGTTCACATGGGTGTCGCTTATATCACGGAACATAAAAACTGCCTAAATTACAAAAACACCAAAGTTAGTAAAGAAAACGTTGACCGTATCAAAGCCCATGGAGATAGGACTGAATTAGAAAAAGAGCTCAATGAAAAATTATCGGCCCAAGTCGGAAAAGACTGCGAGCTTTGCCTGGAAGTCTGCAGAGTTGAACCGCGAGACGGCGCCATTAAACTCATCGGAAAGGAACCGGTAATCGGCAAATCTTGCGTCGGCTGCGGGGCTTGTACGGAAGTCTGCCCTGCTTCCATTATCAAAATTGCTCCGGCCGTAACTTATGAAGATTATTACAACAAGAGGGGAGCAAAAAAATGAAAAAGATACTTTGTTTCATTGCCGCCGCCGTTCTGGTTTCATTAGTCGGATGCGAAGATAAAAGTCAGGATAAATCTCAAAAAGCTGAGACTTCGCTTCCTTCAAGACCGGGAAAAATTACGGTTACGGCCGGGACAAAAACAACAGATGTGTCTAAAGAGGATAAATTTAGAACCTTTGATGTCCGCGGAGAGTCGATTATCAAATATGCCCCGGAGGGAGCGGAAATAACACCCGAGGTTAAGAACGTTCAGGTGAATGTAGCCGTGAGAAACACTCCTTACGGGCACATCCAAGCCCGCCTGCTCTCTCAGCGCTTGAGTAAAGAGTTCATTGTTGCCTGTTCTGCCTGCCACGACGACTATGCGAACGGCGTCATCGGCCCTTCTCTTATCGATAAAAACGAGAAAGAGGTTTTGGACATGATGGTGAAATATAACCAGGACCCAAACGCCAACGTCCTCATGACCACACTTGTCGAACGAATGACAGATAAGGAAAAAGCTTTTATTGCGAAGGATATTGCCCGTTTTAACTACGAATATCACCACTCCGCTTCAGATCCGAAGAAATCGGATGATCAATTTAAATCCAACTATGTTCGAGAGTAAATCATGAAAAGTCGTACTTTAATAGCTACCATCGGTACCGTTGCAGCATTGTGCATCGTGGGTTGGATGATTTACGATGGAACACAAGTTGCTGAAGTCAAGACTGCACGAGTTAAGCTGCAGCCAGATCAGCCGGCAAGTACCGTTCAAAAAAATACTGCCGCTAAAGTTCAAGCGCAGCCGATAGTTTCCAATGCTGCCAAGTCCCAAGCTTTACTAAAAGATAAGGAGTTGCCAAAAACGGCTTCTGCCGATCCGGATAAATCAAAGAAATTAAACTTCGTTGTCCCTCAGGAGAATTTGTCCCATCTTTATATTGTTAAATGCTCCGCTTGCCACGGTAAAGACGGAAACGGTCCCGTCGGCCCCTCTATTGCCGGCAAATCCTACGAATACAATATAAAAAAGCTTCAAGAATATAAAGAAAATAAAGTTCAAAACACCATGATGGAGGATTTGCTCACCCGAACCCCCAACGAAGAACTAGAACAGCTTGCTAAAGAAATTTCTCAGTTCAAACCTAGGAGCTAATATGAAAACTCTCAGGGGTGATCACAACTTATTCATAAGAGTAAATAAGGATGGTTCTAAAGCATTAAAGATCCGTCCCTTCCGCTGGACATTCTGCATCCTTCTCGCTTTAGCCTTTATTTTGTCTTACAAGCAGGATGTTCAGGTTTTAGAAGGTTCTATGATTGCCAGCCGTCTGATGGGATTTCACATGGTTGATCTCTTCTCCGGACTGGAGGTCATTGCTGCGCACGGCAAGATAGCTACCAACCTTTTCATGGGATTTATCTTCGTTGCTGTAGTCTATTTCATTCTTGGAGGAAGATCTTTTTGCAGCTGGGCGTGTCCTTACGGTCTTCTTTCTGAATGGGGAGAAATTCTGCACAAGAAATTAGTCCATGCTGGTCTTATCAAAAAAAGAAAAAAGATCACAACAAGTTGGAAATTCTTTATTGCCTTGTGTTTTTTGGCTTCAAGTTATTTCTCCGGTTATCTTGTTTATCAATATATCAATCTTGTCGGCATAACCTCAAGAATTCTGATTTACGGCCTCTTGGAGACCGGGATCATCGTGCTTTTCATGCTGATCATCGAGGTCTTCTTTTACCAACGAGTTTGGTGCAGGTCCGTATGCCCTTCAGGAGCAACTTTCGGACTCCTTGGAAAAGTCTCTTTAATCCGAATCCAAGCCGACATCACAAAATGCGACAAATGCGGAGCATGCACCCCCGAATGCCATGTTCCTGAAGCTTTAAAAGTTGTTTTTGCAAAAGACGCTCAGCCAACAGTCTTTATTACATCCACCGACTGCACCATGTGCGGAAAATGTATGGATGTTTGCGACAGGCAAGTTTTTTCCTACAGCCATCGGCTAAAGAAATTAGTCTAGGAACGATATGCTGAATATAAAAAATGTTGAAAAACGATTCGGAGCACAAGTTGTCTTAGACAGTATTGACTGTCAGATCGCACCGAAAGAAAGAGTAATCATTCTCGGACAAAACGGCGCAGGCAAAACAACTCTTCTTCGCTGTATCCTTGGCCTTTATCGACCGGATAAAGGCGAAGTTCTTATTGGTAATCTATCTGCTATCAAGAATCGCAAAGAATTCCTCAGCCGGGTTGCCTTCATTCCTCAAATTCCGCCCCCTTTACCCTCGACTGTAGGTTCTCTTATCGAATTTGCGGCCTCCTGCTGTCAATGTGAGAAGAAAAAGATTTATGAATACGGAGATCTTTTTTCCCTGGATATTCAAAGTCAGGCAAGGAAACCTTTTTCTAAGTTGTCAGGCGGAATGAAGCAAAAAGTACTGGCCAGTATCGCTTTTGCAAGAAAAGCTCCAATAATGCTGTTTGATGAACCCACTGCCAATCTCGATCCGGAGGGACGAGAAGCCTTTTCCAATATTATTCGCAGTCCGGAATTTTCTGACACTACGATGGTTTTTATCTCTCATCGTATCGACGAACTTAACACCGTGCTTAACAGAGCTCTCTGGCTCGACTTAGGAAGGATTGTCAAAGATGAAAAAATCTCCCCTATTTCTTAGTTTATTTATCTCTTCTCTCCTTCTTTGCTCCTGCGGTAAAGAAATTACTCTCAGCGCAGAAGCACCTAAATGGGATGTTCAGACCTGCGATCGATGCAAAATGCTCGTGAGCGATAAAAAATTTTCCGCACAGGTCGTTAATCCGACTGACGGAAAACATTTTTTCTTCGACGACTTGGGCTGCGCATTAATGTGGCTGCAAGGGAAGGAAGCGAAAGAATGGAAAGACAAAGCTTTAATTTATGCGACGGATCCAAGGAACGGCACCTGGCTAAACATCAAGGATAACGAACTCGTATCCGGCTATGTTACGCCGATGGCCTACGGAATTGCTGTACTCCCCAAAGGGACAAAACCTGAGGCCGGTAAAAAGGTCCTGACTTTCCAAGAAGCTCTGTCAGAAATTGAGGATGTAAGCAAGCAAAAAGCTGCAATGAAAATGCATAAACATTGATTATTGATTCAAATTTTCAGGGTCTTCTATGAACAGTTTCGCAACCATTTTGAAGCTGGACTTTAATGCCACCTTTCGCTCCAGGTGGTTTTGGGTTTACGCAGTTTTAGTCATCGCCTCGATGGGAGGGATCTTTGCAACCGGCATTTCAGATAGCCGCGTGGCCGGTTTCACAGGACTTACTCGGCCGCTTTTAATTTTCATTCAAGGCTGCAACTTAGTCCTGCCGATTTTTGTTCTTGTCAGCACCGTTCGTACTTTGGTCAAGGAAAAGGAAAGCAACATCTTTGAATATGAACTTTCCTTTCCTATTTCTCTGGGCGAATATTATTTTTCGAAGTTCCTCTCCAGAATCGTCATTCTCTGTTCTCCATTGCTTACCGCAATGGTCCTCTCCGCTGTATTTTGTTCGGTTTTAGGAGGTTCTATCCCTATTAACATCATCTTGTTGTATTCCGGATTACTGCTTGCCTCAACCTTTTTCTATGTCTCTCTGAGTTTTTTTATCTCTTCACTTGTTAGAACTCAGGAAGTGGGTTTGGGAGTTTCTCTCTTCATCTGGCTTCTGCTTGTTGCACTGCTTGATGTTGCCCTTCTCGGGCTACTCATTAAGGCACTTGTGCCTGAGGAAACGATCTACACATTAGTGCTTTTAAATCCTGTTCAGTTGTTTAAGATTGCAGCGATCTGTCTTTTTGACCCCGTTTTGTCCGTCATAGGACCCGCCTCTTATTTCATCCTAGACTTGTTTGGAACTTCGACTTTTCTTTCGTATACTTTCCTTTACCTATTTGGGCTTGGAACTGTTTTCCTCCTGGTGGGGTTCGTTTTCTTTTCCAAGCGTGATCTGTTGTAGTTTATGAGAAGGCTCCTGCTGTTGCTTTCATTTCTTCTGATGTCCTTTAACAGGGCAGAAGCAACCCTTTGGATATCGGAGCCCCCCATAAAAATCGGCGTGCTCAAGACCGAACATTTAGATGAAACGACAGCTGCCCAGCTATTCTTCTCGATAAACTCAGAAAAGAATTTCAGCCTCGGGTTGTCAGTCTCGCTTACTACGACTGGAATGGATTAGAAAAAGCCATAAAGGGCAAATCTGTTGATCTTATCCTTGTCAATTCACCTTTTTTCTCAACGATCGAACACGAAAAAAATATCAAGCCTTTAGTGGGCCTTATACGTAAAGATGCAATTGATGCTGACCATATGCTGGCGGGCACACTGGTAACGGGAAACCAAAATATACCCCCAAGGCTCTCTTCCTTAAGAGGAAAAGATCTTTATTTGGCTTCAGCGGCAAATGAAAGCAATATTGTTTTCAGAAATTACTTGCTTTCGAAAGAAGTTAATGAAAATAATTTTTTTTCCAAGGTTCATGAGATCAACGGAGGAACCAATGAGCTTCTTGATGCGATCGAGAAGCACCCTGATGCTGCGGCCCTCCTGCCCGCATGTGCACTCGAAGACGAAAAAGAATTCCGAAAAAATATCGTGTCCAAACTTAGAGTGATCGACGAAAAATTTGGTGACGGCTTAAATTGCAAAAGGACCACATCGCTATATCCCGGTTGGGTTTTGGCTTCTGTAAGTCAGGATGACATGAATATGGTTCACAAAGCTACTGCAGCAGCCCTCACTACTGTAATGGCTGACTCGCTGCAGTGGGGATTCCCGCCTTCCAATTTTGATTCAATCAGAAACGTATTGATCGACTTAAGATACGGGCCCTATGAAAAGACGGATCCCTTGCGAATAAAAGAATTCATTTACGCAAACCGCTATTGGGCGTTAGGAATCTTGCTGACCGTCCTTCTGATCGCTGTCCATAGTGTCATTGTTAGTGTGCAAGTAAGAAGAAAAACGAGAAGTATAGAAACGCTGATGGAAGAGAAGATCCGTTTTTCTAAAGAAATCACGGCGGCAAAAGAAAGAATTCAGGCCATGCAAAAGTTCCAGAGCCTCAATCAGCTTTCTTCTTTACTTGCACATGAACTAAAACAGCCCCTCGGCGCCATCCGTAATTATTCCCGTGGGCTCATGAAGCGTGCGGATAAAAACACTGTAGACAACAAGGTTCTTTGCTCGACGTTAGCTGTCATTGTTTCGCAATCTGACCGAGCAGCAAGTATCGTGGAACATGTGCGTAAATATGCCAAAAACGTCTCTATCGAACGAGAAATCTTAGATGTGAATCGTGTAGTGGCAGATACGGTTAGAACGTTCCGCAATTCTTATGCTTATTCAGGAAAAGTACTCTTTAAGCCCATTCAGAAAGAACTTTCCGCCGAGATTAATGTTCTAGAGGTTGAATTAGCGCTCATTAACCTTCTTAAGAATTCTTCCGAGGCTTTAGCGGGACTGCCTAACCCTGAGATTATCGTTTCCACAAGCCAATCTGAAGGAAACGCCGTAATATCGGTAAAGGATAACGGACGCCTATATTCGCAGGAAGAAGTCCAAAACTTTTTTCAACCTCTATTTACGACTAAAGAAAACGGCATGGGCCTAGGCCTCACAATCGTGACACACATTGTTGAGGAACATGGCGGCAGACTTAATACATTTGCCAACCCCAATGGGGGAGTTACTTTCCAACTTATATTCCCTTTAATGAACAACCTATCATGACAATTTCTGAACTGCCCGTAGTCCGGATCATCGACGACAACGATGTTATGAGAGAGTCACTCGTTTTTCTATTGGAAGAAGAGGATGGCTGGATTGTCAAAGCATATCGTGATGCGGAAGAGTTTTTAGATAATGATGATTTTGAGCAAGCCGGATGCATCCTTCTTGATATCCGCATGCCAAAAATGTCGGGTCTGGAACTTCAACAGTATCTAATAAACATTTCTATCGATATCCCCATCGTCTTCCTTTCGGGACACGCGGATGTCGCCATGGCCATTCATGCTCTGAAGCGCGGGGCTTTAGACCTGTTGCAAAAACCTGTTGACGATGAAGTTTTAATTGCCGCCCTCCATTCTGCCGTCGAGAAGGATATCAAACGGAGAAATGAGGAAGCCAAGATAGAGTCTTTGGAACAGAAATACGCACTCCTTACGCAAAGAGAAAAAGAAGTAGTGATGTTGGCTGCCCAGGGCCTAATGAATAAAGTCATTGCTGACAAGCTTGGGATTAGTGAGCGCACTGCTCAAACACATAGAGGAGTTGCATGCCGCAAGCTAAATGCAAAAACTTCAGTAGATCTCTTGAGAGTCCTTCAAACGCTCGGATTAGAGAGCACCGGCTTGGATGATACGAAAACGATTTCTCAATGATCTGCAATTTTGCTGAATCCAACTTTAACTTATCGGAGAACAAACAGAAGTTATCCGAAGTGTAAAGCTGAAGCTAATTAGACTCAGGGCGTACGCATGAAATTATTTGTTAATTAGCGAGGTCAACGCCTCCAGAGCTGCTGTCGGAGACTGCAGCTTGGTCATGATTCTCTTCACGCTTCTAGCCTCTTTGCCGGTTTCGCTTTCCTCATCTTTTTGAAGTTTTCTGATCATCCCGAGCGCCCATTTATTTAAGAGGACTCTGTTTTGCAGATAGTTAGCGTTTTTGCACTGTGTCCTATCTTGGTAAAAATTAACATCAAGAACGTAGTGGAGATCGTTTTCAATTCCCCAATGGCGTCTAACGGCTCTGGCGCATTGTTCTGCGATATGGGTATTTAAGAAGTTTAGGGAGCTAATGTAGTAGCGATCAAGAGAGCTGATTTCTCCTGTTGTCTTGTTAACGCTCTCTGTCGTAGCTTTAATGATCGTTCCTTCATCCAGTCCGATCCACTTCTTTAATAAGGCTGCGGGCAGGCAGCTTCCCGGAAGCACAGAAATCTTTCTTGTTTCAATTCTTCCGTGTCCAAGTTCGACTTTTTCGATCTCCACGGTACGAGTTTCGGTGCGCTCCACAAAGCTTAACTGTATGTCATAGAACAACGATTTTTGGTTCTGCTTCACCGCAAGGCAGTAGTCTGCCTTTCTTTGGATTAAAGCTGAAGCAAACTTTTCCTGTGTATTTAACGCATCGGCCGTAACAATACACCCTGCCAAATCGAGTCCCTCAACCATTGAGGCGGCGTGCGTGATCTCGTTTTCCTTGTTCCCGATGAGCTTTTGTCCTAATGCAATCCCATTTTCAGTGTCATAGAAGGTAAGGATGTATTTACCGGCTCTTTCCACGCTTCTTCTTGAGGCTTTAACCGCTTGACCGTCCACTGCAACAATTCGAGAAGTAAATTTATGAAGCAGCGGTTCGACGAGTCTGCCGTAAAAGCTTTGAAATTGTTCAGGATCTATCAGCATGAGAAGACGGCGAACAGTATCGTGAGAAATATCCTGCTTGGGAAAGTCTTCGAATACGGTTTCCAGAGCCGCCCGATGGTTGCTCCAATAATCAGCGATTTGTACACAGCTCGTCTGCCCGGACAGGGAGCTGAGCAAAGCTACCAAATACACGTAGGCCAAAGGGTATTGAACCTTAGCAGCCTGACGAGGATCGACGATCTCATCGGACAGAATCTCAGAGGTTTTGTTAACCACATCTGCAGTCGAAGCCTTAACCTCCTGTTTCAAATTCTGGATTTGCTGTTTAAGCAGGTAGCTTTTGGCATAAGTAAATACGCCGTTTACGATCGTACCGACCTGGGTACGCTGTTCACGTGATCTTTTGTGTTCCTTGCTGTAGTAATAGGTGGACTTATAAACATAAAAGCGTTGTTGTTTCTCGTTCCAGTTGACTTTACAACCTTCAGGAATAAGGTCGAGGATTTCCTTGCTGACAGCCATTTTTCAACCAATTAAATTATATACATATATATTATATGTCATATTTCGAAAAAAGTCAACTGTTTTTGTCGACTTTTTAATGAGTTAGTAAATAATTGTTTGTGGATTCAGGCGTTCGCCGTGAATTAGACTTTGTCGCAGCCACTTTGCGCTTAGCCTTTCATCAAGGAGTGGCATAATTAAGAATTACCGATTTGTATCTTTTAATGAACAAATCTAAAGGCGCTTCGCTAAAGAAGGCCTCGAATACGAATTTATAGAAAGATTGCCATGACTTATAAGAAGCACATTTCGCAAAGCAACGACTTGTTAGACCGGTTCTCGTCGGCTTTTGCGGGCATAAAAAGTCATTCCAATCTTCCAAGCGGAACCACTCCGTTCATCTGGGCGATCGCCGTCCTCATTGTCGTCATCTTCTCGGCTTTCTATTTCAACGTCCGCGCTAATAACGAAACTATTCTCAGAACCAATCTGATGAAAAGCACGGCAAAGGTCGCCGACAATATCGAAATGAGAATGCGCGGCATCTCCGCCAATATGGCCCGCATGATTGAAAAAATGGAACTAGACGGCATTAATTCTGCCGTTGTCAATAAATACGGAAGGGAAATTATCTCAGGTAGCCCGGAGGTGATTCTTCTCCGTGTGATTGAACCCAGTGGCAAAGGCCTCGAATCAGTTGTCAATCCCCGGCTGGGACGCAGTGACCTTCGTCAATACAATTATCTTGACTACCCTCAAGTAGTGCGCGATGCAATTGGCGACGCATTTCTATCCAATCGAGTCTCCTATTCTTCTTTCTGGTTCACGCCCGGCGACATCTCTTCGCCCTCGGTCGTCATCATTTATCCGTTTGCAATCGGTGAGAAAACATATGCCCTGCTCGCCAGACTGTCACTGAACAAACTTTTGGAGGTTTCCACTCCACAGTCGCTTCTTTCCGACTATGAGTTCTCCTTCCTCCACGGAACAAAGGAAATTGCCGGCCGAGCTGCCTACAACCCGCCGGATGACTACACCATCCCGAGTTACGTACGCGCAGCCGATCCGCTGCCGCCTTCCATTCAGTTATACGGCTGCAACGTACTCGAAAGCCCGATGATCTTTGCCAGCCCGCTGATCTACTGGCTGGGGGCTCTGATGCTGTTCCTGCTCCTCTCGCTCTTTTTCCTCAACCGCGAAATGCGCCGGAATCAATCCGATCTGGAACGCGCTCTAAAGGAACTGGAGCTCCGCCGCTCGATCGAAGATTCCATGAACCTGGCTTTGGTCATCACTGACTTGGACAACAAAATTGTCTACACCAACGGCCAAACCGAAGAAATTACGGGATACTCCGAAGAGGAACTCCTCGGCAAGACGCCGCCTTATCCTTTCTGGGGAGACGGCTCCGAACTTCCTTCTCAGCTGCTAAAAGATCGTCCCCACGAAGAGCCCGGTAAACCTTATCGCTTTGACCTGACAATCCGCTGTAGGAATGACGAAACGCTAGAAGCACTGATGCTGGCGATGCCCTTCTACTCGGCATACAACGAGCACATCGGCTGGATTTATATGATCCAGGACAACACCGTCGAGGCTCAGTCCATGAACCTCACGAACGACTCCATCGCTTCGTACGAAAGACTTCTGAACTCTGTCTTGTCTTGTATTTCCGCTGTGATGCAGAAACCAACCGGAAGCATGCTGGGTATTCACAACAACCACTACACGGAACAGCTCGGAAACACCGCTGACGGCCACTTAGAGATTTCCAAGGCATTTAAAGAACCGTTCGATCCTCAAGGCAATCGTCAGGGAGAGGTTTGGGTCGACTCCCTTGGCCGCTGGTTCTCAGTAGCGGAAGCCAGAGTGACACTTCCGGGCGGCTCTCACGTCACGCTTCAGTCTGCTCTGGACATCACTAAGAGAAAAATCAATGAGCAGGAATTTGAAGAGCAGACCAGCAAGATGGAAAACTCTTCCCGCTTGATTACGCTCGGCGAGATGGCCTCTACGATCACGCACGAAATTAATCAGCCGCTCACCGCGATTACGGCTTACGCCAATACGGCCTTAGAAGTGATTGACCGAGCACCTGAAGTGAACAAAACTCAGGTACTTGAAATCTACCGAAAAATTGCTAATCAGGCCGCACGTATCGACAAAATTATTAAGAACATCAGAGCATTTGCCAAACGTCGCCCGACTACATTGGAATGCGTGTCCCTGAACAGCGTCTTCTCTGACACGATGGAACTCGGACGTTTGATCGAGAAGAAATATGCCGGTGTCCACGTCGTCTACGAACTGCCGGCCGTGGTGCCTGATGTGATCTGCGACCCGGTTCAGATCATGCAGATCCTGATGAACCTGATTCGCAACGCAGCAGAAGCTATTCTTGAGCACGGCAGCGAAGACAAAACGATTATGGTCAGCGCGAAAGTCGGTGCAAAGGACGTCGAACTGTCTGTCGGCGACCACGGCCCCGGTATCAGCGATACCATGAAGGCTAGTCTGTTCACACCCTTCTTTTCTACCAAGAAGAACGGTCTCGGCTTGGGTCTGAGTACTTGTCAGACGATTGCAGAATCGCATAATTCCAGACTCCGCGTAAGGGATAATGAGGGCGGAGGCACCGTCTTCTTCTTCGACTTGAAGATTTGCTTCACCAAGGATTCCGAGAACAAGAAACAAAATTAATTGTGTATCTAATTAAGGAGATACAACTTCTGTACTACCCAGGGGTGTGATTAAGATATATAATATCTTCACGTGATACAAAGTATCTCAGTTAGCGATTCTTATCATCCTTTAGATTAAGATAACGGATTACTTGTAAAAAGAAATTAATTAGAAAGGCACATGATGATTCAGATGACCTCGAAACCCTACACTCAAGAATCTCCGGATACCGCAGGTGTTGTGTATATCGTTGAAGACGACGAAGCCGTACGTGATTCTCTCAAGTGGCTTCTCGAAGCTTCCAGCTACCGTGTTGAACTTTTCGAAAGCGGTGAAATGTTCCTCGCCAAATTCGATCCGAACGCTATCGCCGTTCTCGTCCTTGACGTCAGAATGCCGGGCATGAGCGGTTTGGAAGTCCAGGAACACCTTATCGCCCGTAAGTGCGACATTCCTATTATCTTTATCTCCGGTCACGGCGACGTTTCGATGGCAGTCTCCACCTTGAAGAAAGGTGCGGTCGACTTCATCGAAAAACCCTTCGACCAGGCAGCTCTGCGCTCTTTAATCGAAAGAATGCTGCAGGAAGCCCGTCAGCGCAAGGCCAAGGCTGAACAGCGCTCCTTGAACGACGCTCTTCTGAGCAAACTGACTCCGAGAGAGCAGCACGTTCTCGAAAGAATTGTGAGCGGACGCCTGAATAAACAGATCGCGGCAGACTTGGGCATTTCCATTAAGACCGTTGAAGCTCATCGCGCTTCCATTATGGATAAGACCAATTCCGGCACCGTCGCAGACCTGATGCGCGTCGTAATGAATGCGAACAGACCTCCTGTCAAAGACTCCGGTTCTATGAGATAGTCTTTTAGACAGCGTCGCTAAGGAAGGCCCACTGCCTTCCTTTTCTTTTTTGTGCGCCTATTCTTTCGACGATCTTTGTTACTCGTTCTTGTGACTAAAAAGTTTAGCCAAGCTGAATATCCTTACAATGGTTCGGTCTTAGTTACTATCTTTTAACAACAATGAGCGCAAAAATAATTGATGGAAAAGCACTGGCGCAGTCTGTTCGAACCAGTTTGAAAGAAAAGGTAGAACAATTCAAATTAAGCTCGAGAGCACCCGGCCTGACCGTTATTCTCGTCGGTGACAACCCGGCGAGCCAGGTCTACGTCCGCAACAAGATCAAAGCATGCTCTGATGTCGGCATTACCTCTAAATTGGAAAAGCTGCCGGCTGAAACTTCAGAAGCAGAATTGTTAGCACTTTTAGAGCAACTCAATGCCGACGATTCTGTGGACGGGATCTTAGTCCAGCTGCCCTTGCCTCGTCATATCAACGAGCAAAAGGTCATTGAGACGATTCGTGCGGATAAAGACGTCGACGGTTTCCACGTTGCCAACGTCGGTTCAGTTGTTACCGGCATCGGCGGTTTCCGCAGCTGCACGCCCTACGGCGTCATCAAAATGCTGGAGTCTGTGGATTATCCCCTGACTGGCGCCCATGCTTTAGTCATCGGAAGAAGCAATATTGTCGGGAAACCGATGGCGATCATGCTGCTGGAGAAAAATGCCACTGTCACGGTCGCCCACAGCAAAACCAAGAATTTGAAAGAGCTCGCTCTTCAGGCCGATGTCATTGTCGCTGCGGTCGGTAAAGAAAAAGTCGTCACGGCCGATATGGTCAAGCCCGGCGCCGCAGTGATTGATGTGGGAATGAACCGCAATGCCGAGGGCAAACTCTGCGGAGACGTCGACACCGAGGAAGTTGCAAAAGTCGCCGGGTATATCTCACCGGTCCCCGGTGGTGTCGGCCCCATGACCATCGCAATGCTTCTTTCCAATACGGTAGAAGCCTATGAAAGGCGTCTGCAAAAAATATCTCAGTAGGAATCAATACATGTCTGATTTAATTAACATTCTGAGCATCATCGACGATAAATCTCAGCTGATCAACTTTCCGAAACTTGATCCGAACAGCTTCAAGCCGGCTGTCCTTACATTGATTCAACGCTTGAAAGACACAGTAAAAGCGGTTAAATCTTCGGACAGAGAACCGACTTGGGACACTTTGGTAACACCGATAGAAGATGCTTCCGAAAACCTTTCCTATGTTTGGTCGGTTGTCGAGCATTTAAACAGTGTTGCCGACACGCCTGAGTTAAGAGTAACGATTAATGAACTTCTTCCTCCGATTTCCGAAGTATTCAGCGAACTCGGCATGGATGAGGAACTCTATGCGAAGTACAAAGCTTTGAAGGCCAAGAAAGCTTTCGAAAAATTCTCTGCAACTCGTCAGCGGATCATTAATAAAGAATTAGAAGGCTTTGTTCTCGCCGGCGCTGAGCTGGATGAACCGGGCAAGAAGAAGATGGCCGATATCAATCGAGAAGAGGCCGAACTTTCTCAGAAGTTCTCGGAAAATCTTCTTGACTGCACCAATGAATTTGCGCTGTATCTTCCGGAAGACACCGATGAACTCAAGGGGGTGCCGGAAGCTGAACTACATCTTTTTGCTCAGCAGGCAGCTGCCGAAGGCGCCAAAGGCTACAAAATCACCCTGCATATGCCGAATTATCTGCCCATCATGCAGTACGCAGAAAACAGAGATCTTCGCGAGAAGATGTATCACGCATACGTTACCCGTGCATCTGATTTCTCTCCGGCAGGCAAGGACAATCTTCCGATCATCAACCGTCTGCTTGAACTTCGTGTTGAAGATGCTCACCTCTTGGGCTATAAAAACTTCGCTGAAGTTTCCTTGGTTCGGAAAATGGCCGAGTCTCCCGAACAGGTCGTTTCTTTCCTGCGCGAGCTAGCTGCCAAAGCCAAACCAGCAGCAGAAAAAGAAATGGAAGAGCTCATTGATTACGGCAGGAACCAACTCGGCATCAAGGACGTCCAAACTTGGGATCTTTCCTTCATCAGTGAAAAACTCCGTGAAGCAAAGTTCTCTTACTCTGAAAATGAAGTAAAGCAATACTTCACGGAACCCGCTGTTCTTAAAGGAATGTTCGGACTCGTCGAGAAGATGTTCTCGATCAAAATCAAAGAAAAAAAAGCGCCCGTCTGGAACGATGACGTCAAATTCTTTGTCATTGAAGACAAGGAAGGCAAAGAAATCGCCGGATTCTACATGGATCTTTATGCCCGCAGCGGAAAGAGAGGCGGCGCATGGATGAACGATCAGATCTCCCGCCGAGAGGTCAACGGAAAAATTCAAAAACCGATTGCCTACCTCGTCTGCAACTTTGCCGCACCGGTCGGAGACAATCCTTCCCTTCTGACGTTAAGAGACGTCGAAACGATTTTCCACGAATTCGGCCACGGACTTCATCATATGCTGACTCGCCAGACAGAATTGGCCGTTTCCGGCATCAGCGGTGTGGAGTGGGATGCGGTTGAAATGCCGAGCCAATTCATGGAGAACTTCGTTTTGAATTGGGATGTGATGCAGACCATAACGCACCATGTCAAAACCGGCAAGACTATGCCGCGCGAACTCTTCGACAAACTGGTGGCTGCCAAGAACTACGGCGCCGGAATGGCAAACGTTCGTCAAATCGAATTTGCCCTCTTCGACATGCTCCTTCATATGGACACCCATCCGGAAAAGGACACGGTTAACAAGATCTTGAACGAAGTCAGAAAAGAAGTCGCTGTCGCATTCCCGCCTGAATACAACCGTTTTGCCAACTCCTTCTCGCACATCTTTGCAGGCGGCTATGCGGCAGGCTACTACAGCTACAAGTGGGCTGAAGTGCTGTCTGCAGACGCCTTCTCGCTGTTCCAGGAAAAAGGCATTTTCAATCCTGTGGTCGGAAACAAATGGCTGGACGAAGTTCTCTCCCGCGGCGGCAGCCGTCCTGCAATGGAAAGCTTCGTTGCATTCCGCGGCCGTAAACCTTCGGTCGACGCCCTCCTCCGCCAATACGGACTTGTGGAGTCCAAATGAGCATCACGATTACTACTTGGAACGTCAATTCCCTGAAGGTTCGTCAGCCGCAAGTTTTAGACTTCCTGAAGGAGACTGAAAACAGCATTCTCTGTCTTCAGGAACTCAAGATGCAGGAGGCAGACATCGACGCTAGCGCCTTCAAAGAAATCGGATACACGCTGGATGCATTCGGCCAGAAAACCTACAACGGCGTAGCCACGATCCTTCGTGATCCGCTGACTTTTCTTCCGGACGAGGAAGTTCGCAACATCCCCGGTTTTGAAGATCCGCAGAGCCGTCTCTTAGGCACAACGGTGCGGGTCGGCAGCGAAAGGCTCCGCGTCATCAACGGATACTTCCCGAACGGGGAAACGGTTGAGAGCGAAAAGTTCCCTTATAAACTTTCTTGGCTGGAAGCCTTAGCCGAATGGCTCCCGAGCCAGTTAGAGCAATACCCCAACCTCGTTTTGCTCGGCGACTTTAATATCGCTCCGGAAGACAGAGATGTTTGGGATCCGGAATCCTGGGCCGAATCCGTGCTTTGCACACCAAAGGCCAGAGAAGCTTTTCAGCGTCTTATCGATCTCGGATTAACGGATTCCTTCCGCGCTTTTGAACAGCCGGAAAAATCCTATTCCTGGTGGGACTATCGAATGATGGCTTTCAGAAGGAATCGCGGCCTTCGCATCGATCACATTTTGATTTCCAAGGCTCTTGTCAGCAAGAACCTTGGCGTTGAAATCCACAAGAAAGTTAGAGGAAATGAGCGCCCGAGTGATCACGCACCCGTGACACTAACGCTCGATCTTTAATTCCTGAGCCGGCTGTATCGCCGGCTTCCTTTTTAGCGCTCTGGCGCGAAGCTGACCGCACCCTCCGTCAACATCTTGAGCTGCAGAATCACGGAATTTAAGCAGTATTCCGTTAGCCCGGCATGCTTCCTTAATTCTTTCGATCTGCTCTGCCGACGGGCGCTTATAGGGACTGCCTTCAACAGCGTTGACGGGAATCATGTTGAGGATGGCCTGCCGCGACCACAGCGGAGCGAGCGCTTCAATTTCATCAACTCCGTCGTTGACGCCGTTAATCAAAGTCCACTGATATTGGATCGGATATTTTCCAACCTCTGCGTACTTTGCGCCGAACTCTAATATTTCCTTGACAGTCAGCTCCGCAGCTCGGGGCAACAGACTTCTGCGCTTCTCATCCATTGCGCTGTGCAGAGAAATTGCCAGAGCCGGTTTGATTTGGGATTCCATTAAGGCTTTGAAGAGTCTTTTATCGCCGACGGTAGAGATAACAACTTCTTTATATCCGATGCCGGAATACCGAACGATATGTTCAACCGCAGAAAAAACGGAACGAAGATTATGAGAAGGCTCGCCCATACCCATCAAAACTACCTTCTTAACAGGCGCATTCCTCATGGCGTATTGAACTTGACCGGCAACCTCCAAGTCAGTTAACTGACGTATGAGACCGCTTTTGCCGGTCATACAAAAGACACACCCGACTGCGCATCCGACTTGCGTAGAAACACAAACGCCCTCTCGCGGAAGAAGAACACATTCGATCAGCTGACCGTCGGAAGCTTTAAGAACCCAGCGCGTTCCGGTCTCGGATTCTGCCTTTTCCTGAGCAGTTAATTGATTGGCTAAGTATTCCTCCATTTGAGGCAATATCGCCTCGGTGGCAGCAGGCAAGCGCACCTTACTGCGGTTCAGAGGTTTGCCGGAATACCAATTGCGCCAAAAGCGTTCGATGTGAACGCTTTTGCAGCCGGCTTGGATAAGTTGTTGTTCAATGTCAGCGATCTTCATAGAAGCAGATATTATCAAGCTCGTCAGTCTTCGCTTTCAAGTTTGAGCTCGGCGATTTTGCGTGTAATTGTATTTCGGCCGATACCAAGTCTTGTTGCAGCGTCGACACGCCTTCCGTGCGTATATTCAAGCGCGGTTCCGATCACAATGCTTTCGAAGGTATCGGCAAGCTGCTTCATAAGATCTGGAGACTGATTTTTCAGCATCTCTTTGACCTCTCCTTCGAGCAGTTCCTCCCAGCTTCCGCCTGCAGGTGTGCTGCCGGAAACCTCGCAGTTTTTATGAAGTTTTTCCGCTTCACCGTTGCGAACTTCCTCAGGAAGATCCGTCACTCGGATATGCTGGGAAGGTGCCATCACGACAAGCCAATTGCAGAGATTTTCTAATTGACGAACATTGCCGGGAAACGGGAAACGCTTCAAAAACTCCATCGCCTCTTCGGACATGAGCTTGGGTTCGACACCAAGATTCTCCGCTGACTTCTGAAGAAAATGATTGACCAAAAGCGGAATGTCTTCGGGTCTTTCCCTTAAGGGCGGCAAACGCAGACGAATGACATTGAGTCTGTGATACAAGTCCTCGCGGAACCGATTTTCCCGAACCATCGCCTCGAGATTTTGGTGCGTTGCCGCAATGATTCTGACGTTGGCTTTTAGAGACTGATGTCCGCCGACGCGATAGTAATAACCATCGGACAATACTCTCAGGAGCCTGGTCTGGAGTTCAGCAGGCATATCACCGATTTCGTCCAGAAACAGCGTGCCGCCTTCGGCTTGTTCGAAGCGTCCGTGACGAATCGCGCTGGCGCCGGTAAACGCCCCCTTCTCATGACCGAAGAGTTCGGTTTCCATTAAGTCTTTCGGAATTGCCGCCATATTGATCGCGACAAACGGGGCATTGGAGCGCGGGCTGTGTTTATGAAGCGCTCGGGCTACAACTTCCTTGCCGGCGCCGGATTCTCCGGTCAAAAGGACGGTTGCCTTGCTTTGAGACAAACGTCCGATAGCGCGGAAGACTTCCTGCATGGCCGGCGCCTTACCGATGATTTCGGAAGCAGTCTCTTCAGCAGGAGTCTGTTCTTCTTCCTCACTCTCTTCCGTTGCACGCCGTACGAGTTCAATCGCTTTATCGATGTCGAAAGGTTTGGGAAGATATTCGAACGCACCGCCTTGGAAACTTGCCACGGCACTGTCCAGATCCGAATAGGCCGTCATGATGATGATCGGAAGTTTTGGGTAGGACTTCTTAATTTCGGCGAGCATTTCCAAGCCGCTTTTGCCCGGCATATGAATGTCACTCAAAATCAGGGCGGGCTGTTCTTTCTTGATCGCCTGCAGCACAGACTCGGCTTCACTAAAAGTTTTGCAGGGAATATCTGCCTTTTGAAGTGCTTTTTCTAATACCCATCTGATGGAACGATCATCGTCCACGATCCAAACATTTTTCATAACGATAAGGGAAACAAGATGCTGAAATCGGTACGGCCAGCTTCACTGCTGACCGAGATACTGCCGCCGTGCTGTTCAACGAAAGTCTGAACCAATGAGAGTCCGAGGCCGCTCCCCTGTTCTTTTCCGCTGACCAGCGGATAAAAAATACTGTCAGTCAGTTCTTTGGGTATGCCTTCTCCGTTGTCGATCACATGGATATTTAATGCCGTGCGGCAAAAACTTTGACCGACCTGAACATGATGGACAACACGGGTTTTAAGCGTGATACAGGCCGTACCCTGTGCTATTTGCTCGGATAAAGCTTCAGCGGCGTTGCGCATTAAGTTCAAGGAAATTTGTGTCAGCTGACCTCTGTCGGCCATCATTTCAGGTACACTGATGTCATAGTCGCGAACAACCTTTAACCCTTCCGGGAATTCCGACTGCACTAGAAGGCGAACACGTTCCAGGATTTCGTGAACATTGGTTGGCACAGGATGATAAAGCTGACGGTAAGGCGCGAGGATCTTATCGACAAGATGCTGGAGACGGTCGGCTTCACTAATGATCACTTCGGTAAATTCTTTATTTTCCGGATCGTGCAGCTCCCCTTCCAAGAGCTGTGCTGCGCCTCGAATCCCTCCGAGAGGATTCTTAATTTCATGAGCGAGATTTCTCAGCAGGCGCCGAGTATTTTCAGACAACTCATTCATATGACGTTCTCGCGTCATTTGAAGGGTCTTATCTGCCGGCACAATCTCGGCCAAGAGAATATTTTCGTCATCTGGGAAAGGATGAATGGTGACTAGAACCGGAATCGGTTCTGCCGGAGGACGCAGGAAATGGTCTAGTTCGTTCGGAACCAAAAATGAAGGCTCGGGATGCGCACGGTAATTTGCGAGCCATTCATCCGACGAATTCAGGTAATACTGAAGTTTTCTTTCTTTTAGAAGTTTGAGCGACTGCCCGGATAGAAATTGAGCCGCGGTATTGGCGTAAAGAATATCGCCTTCTTTATTACATGCAAAAAGACCGAGCCTGAGGAGATCGAAACTTTCTAAACGCTTAGCATCAAAACTCACGACATCCTCCGCTCGGTCATTTTGCTGTCTTTACTCAGACAGCCTCAAATTACTCTACTAGCTCGAATAGTACATGTCGTATTCTTCAGGTGTCACCGCCATCTGAGTACGTACGACTTCTTCATGCTTGAGTGCAATGTAAGAGGTGATCAGATCTTCGCTGAAGACTCCGCCGGCCGTCAGGAATTCATGGTCGGCAGCCAAAGCTTCCAAGGCCTGTTCCAAAGAAGAACATACAGTCGGGATCTTAGCGTTTTCTTCCGGAGGCAGATCATAGAGATTCTTGTCAGCAGCTTCGCCCGGATGAATCTTGTTCTGGATACCGTCCAAACCGGCCATCAGCAAAGCAGAGAAAGCCAAATAGGGATTGGCCATCGGATCGGGGAAGCGAACTTCAACGCGACGTGCCTTATCACTGGAAACGAATGGAATACGCAGAGAAGCAGAACGGTTACGGGCGGAATAAGCAAGTTTCACAGGAGCTTCAAAACCCGGGACTAAACGACGATAGCTGTTCGTTGTCGGATTCGTAATCGCGTTCAAAGCACGAGCGTGTTTGATGACGCCGCCGATGTAATAGAGAGCCGTATCAGAAAGCCCTGCGTAGCCGTTGCCGGCGAAGATATTCTTGCCGTCTTTCCAAATAGACTGATGAACGTGCATACCTGAGCCGTTGTCGCCGACAACAGGTTTCGGCATAAAGGTTGCAGTCATGCCGTAGGCTGCTGCCACATTCCAAACTGTGTATTTAAGAATCTGAGTCCAGTCAGCGCGTTTGGTCAGTGTGCTGAACAGCGTACCGATTTCGCACTGGCCGCAGCCGCCGACTTCATGATGATGAACTTCAACGGGAACGCCCTGTTCTTCAAGAAGTTCGCACATCTGAGAGCGGACATTGTAGAGAGAGTCAACCGGAGGAACTGGGAAATAACCGCCTTTGACAGTAGGACGATGGCCGCTGTTGGCGCCGTTCATATCCTTGCCGTTGCTCCAATAGCCTTCTTCACTTTCGATTTTGAAGAAGCTGTGATTCATTGAGGTGCCCCAGCTAACACCGTTAAAAATGAAGAATTCCGGTTCAGGTCCGAAGTAAGCATTGTCGCCGATACCGGTGCTCTTTAAGTAAGCTTCAGCACGATTGGCAACGCTGCGGGGGTCGCGATCGTATCCCTTGCCGGTAGAAGGCTCAACAACGTTGCAGGTCAGGATCATTGTCGGAATATCTTCGTCGGCGAACGGGTCCATACGGGCGCTGTCCGGATCCGGCATCAGCAGCATATCGCTGGCCTCAATGCCTTTCCATCCAGCGATGGAAGAACCGTCGAAAGCGTGACCTTCTTCAAACTTGTCTTCATCAAAAGCAGAAACCGGTACGGAAACGTGCTGTTCTTTGCCTTTGAAATCAGTGAAGCGCAAATCAACAAATTTGACGTTGTTGTCCACAAGCATCTGCATGATTTCAGCGCTGGTCTTAGCCATGGATATCTCCTTAGTAAATTTGGACGTAGCAATCAAAAAATATGTTCAACAAAGCTTATGCAAATTTCGTGCCAATTTTCGACATGCACGAAATCATGCATTCTCAAAGAGCCTCAGTAAGCAATCGTAAAAACTTTTGTAATGATGCACCTTTTTAGTGCAAAAAGGAACAATTTAGGGATTTTTTTATTGATTTTTGATCCGCAATAGAACATTGCGGCGAAATGGTGCATTTCTTCCGAGTGAAACAATTAGCGGCCGAAATCGGCCGCATAGTTTGATGTCGTACGCTGAGATCCTGTCAAAGAAAAGCTTCAAGCACCTCGTTCAAGAAAAGCCAGCCCTTCTCTGTCGTTTTGATTCTCTTGAGATGGTCGCAGACAAGACCTTTTTCTCGAAGTTCCGTCCAAATCGACTCAATAACATCGAAATCGAGGCCGGTCCTCTCGGTGTAAAAATCGAAGGGCACGCCCTCTCTCAGCCGAAGCGCATTAAGCATGAATTCAAATGGCAAATCTTCCGGATCAATGAGTTTCCGCTCGGCGATTTGAGTCTGATGTTCTTTAAACGATAAAAGCCATCGGGCCGGATCGCGATAGTTATAAAAACGCTCCGGACGTCCTTGAATGGTTATTTTTCCGTGGGCACCGGGACCGACGGCAAAATAATCTCCGAACTCCCAATAGTTAAGGTTATGCCTGCAGCGGTACCCTCCTTTGGCATAGGCAGACACTTCATAGTGATCAAAACCGCGGGCTGCGGTTTTATCCCTGACCAAATCGGACATATCTGAAAGCACATCGTCATCAGGAATCCCTTTGGGCGGAAATTTGGCAAAATAGGTGTTCGGCTCCAGGGTCAGCTGATAGCAGGACAAATGCGTCGATCCGAAAGAAAACGCGGTTTCCAGCTCTTCGTCCAGTTCCTGAATAGTCTGGCCGGGAAGCCCGAACATTAAATCCAGGTTGAAGTTCTCAAAGATCTTTCCGGCGCTTTCTGCAGCCCGCCTGGCTTCCTGCGAATTGTGAACCCGGCCTAAAGCCCTCAATTTAGCGTCATCAAAACTTTGAATTCCGATCGAAAGCCGGTTGACACCGGCCTCCCTGAAGTCTTTAAATTTCTGTTCCTCAAAAGTGCCGGGGTTGGCTTCCAGCGTAATTTCGATGTTTTCGTGGAACGGAATATTGTTGTCGGCCGCTTCAATGATTCTGCCGATGGTTTCCGGCGCCATCAGAGAAGGAGTGCCGCCCCCGAAAAATATGCTCTTCAGCTTTCTTCTCTGGACACGGGCGCCCTGCTCTTTGAGCCCTTCAATGATGGCAGCCTCATAGAGTGCTTCCGGCGCCGGCCCTCTCAAGCCGTGAGAATTAAAGTCGCAGTAAGGACATTTTTTTAGGCACCACGGCCAGTGAATATATAAAGAAAGCGGAAGTTCTTTCAATTTACCAATTCCAACGTTCGGTTAATAAAGTGCGCATTTTTCTCATGGCTTTGCCGCGATGGCTGACGGCATTCTTTTCTTCGGCCGTCATCTGAGCAGCGGTCTTTCCGTCCGGCGTCACGATAAAGAAAGGATCGTATCCGAAGCCGCCCTCGCCTTTCGGTTCATAACCGATCGTGCCGTTCCAAAAATCAATCGCGATCAGCGGCTCGGGATCGTTTTCATCACGGACGGCGACAATAACGCAGGTGTAATGAGCGTTACGATTGTCTTTGTCTTCAAGTTCTTTAATCAGTTTTGCGTTATTTGCAGCATCTGAGCTCGGCTCGCCGGCAAAACGTGCACTCAGTACGCCGGGCGCGCCTTTTAAGGCATCCGAGCAAATTCCCGAGTCATCGGCAATGGCCGGAAGACCGGAATGCTTCGCCGCCCATCTGGCTTTTGCCAGCGCATTTTCCACAAAGGTACCGAAAGGCTCTTCTGCAGAAGGGATTCCCAAAGAACCTTGAGAAATCACTTCGGCACTCATCGGAGCAAGAAGCTCCTGCATTTCTTTCATTTTCTTTTTGTTATTGCTGGCGAGAACAATTTTCTTAGACATGTCTTTTTACTCCTCGGCAAGAGCTGCTCTCTGAGCTGCAAACAGCTGCTTCAGGCCGTTTTCAGCCAGCTTGAGCAAAGCATCGAGGTCTTCCCGACTAAAGGGTTCTCCTTCGGCGGTTCCCTGCAGTTCAACAAATTTTCCTGCGTCTGTCATCACGACATTCATATCCGTATCACTTAAATGATCTTCGTCGTAGTCGAAATCAGCAACTGGAACACCTTCATAAATACCAACTGAAAGTGCAGCGACTTGTCCTTTGAGCGGAGATTTTTCCAAGGAGCCGTTGTTAATGAGCCAATTGACGGCATCAGCGAGTGCCACATATGCACCGGTAATCGAAGCGCACCTTGTACCGCCGTCTGCCTGGGTCACATCGCAGTCAATTTTGATCATTCTCTCGCCGAGTGCTTCCATGTCCACCACTGCGCGCAGAGATCTTCCGATCAGACGCTGGATTTCCTGTGTGCGGCCGCTTTGCTTTCCTTTGGCGGCTTCTCGGTCCGTGCGAGTACCGGTAGCGCGCGGCAGCATTCCGTACTCCGCAGTCACCCAGCCTTTTCCCTGATCTTTGAGCCAGCCCGGGACCTTTTCTTCAACCGAAGCGGTGCAAATGACCTTGGTACCTCCGACTTCAATTAAAACGGAGCCTTCGGCGTATTTTGTGTAGTGACGTGTGATCTTTATCAGGCGCAGTTCGTCTGCTTTGCGGCCGCTGGGACGGCTCCAAGTTTCTTCTGTCATTCATATCTCCTTCAACAATGTTCTGTCATTCTAATGAAGGCAGATTCGTAAACCATAATTTCCACCCGATCCGAACCTTGTGGAAGTTAGAGCCGGCTTCAAGGAAGGTAAAATACGGCGGCAGAAAGACCGTGCAATCCAGTTCAATCAAGCGCGGCAGAGAAGGAGTTTTGAATGAGTAATATTTCGAGTATGACGGGTTACGCGAATGCCAAAGTCCAGACCGACATGGGCTTGCTGAGCATCGACATGAGAAGCGTTAACTCTCGTTTTTTAGACTTAAGTTTCCGCGCTTCCGAAGAAATTCGTTTCCTCGAACCGAAATTCAGAGAGATCATCTCCGGCAAAATCGCCCGCGGCAAGATGGAATGCCGCTTGAATTTAGTGGATTCCGGCTTATCGGCGGATACGGCCTTAAATGAAGAAGCCCTCAACAAGCTTATGGCTCTTCAGACGCAGGTCTTAAAGACAGACCCTTCCGCCACAGCCCTGCGCGTCGCCGACATTCTGAATTATCCCGGCATCGTCGCCGCTCCGGTCCCCGATCCCGAAGTCTTCGCAAAGCAAGTGCTGACAGGCTTTGAACAGTGCCTCGCTACATTTAACGAAAGCCGACAGCGTGAAGGCGCTGCTTTAGCTCAGGTTCTGCTCAAATACTGCACACAGATTGAAGGCCTCGTCAATACGCTTCGTCCTAAGATTCCTGAAATTCTTCAGGCGCAAAAGGACAAACTCACCGAAAGACTTGAAGAAGCATTAGGCATCACGCTGGCAGACGGCGCTCAGATCACCAAAGAAGAAGTCAATGAACGCATCCGTCAGGAAATCACGCTTTACGGCATCAAGCTTGATGTCAACGAAGAGATGGAAAGACTGTGCACCCACGTCAAAGAAGTGAGAAGAACACTGGATCGCGGCGGCCCCGTCGGCCGTAAACTCGACTTCCTGATGCAGGAACTCAACCGTGAAGCCAATACGCTCGGCAGCAAAGCCGTTTCAATTTCGATGACGGACACGTCCGTCAATCTGAAGCTCGTGATTGAATCGATGCGCGAGCAAATTCAGAACCTCGAATAATTTTTCTTTTTCTGATAATCGAAGGGGCGCCCATCGGCGCCCCTTCTTGTTTCTTTAGCAGTTCAAATGATTAGTTCTTGCTGCGGTCGATATGACGGTGAGCAGAGATGAACGGCATCATGGAGCGCAGGCGAGCACCGACGACTTCAATCGGGTGAGCGGCCGTCTGAGCACGGATGGAGCGAAGCATCGGAGCGCCGACTTGGTTTTCAAGGAGGAAGTTCTTAGCGTAAGAACCGTCCTGAATGTCGCTCAGAGCTTTTCTCATCGCTGCGCGAGCCTGGTCGGAAACAACCTTTGGACCGGTGACGTAGCCGCCGAACTCAGCGTTGTTAGAGATGGAGTAGTTCATATCTGCCAAGCCGCCTTCGTAGATCAGGTCAACGATCAGCTTCATTTCATGGCAGCATTCGAAGTAAGCCATTTCAGGAGCGTAGCCGGCTTCAACCAGGGTTTCGAAGCCCATCTTGATCAGTTCGGCAATACCGCCGCACAGAACGCACTGTTCGCCGAACAAGTCGGTTTCGGTTTCTTCTTTGAAGGTGGTTTCAATGATGCCGGCCTTGCCTGCGCCGTTGGCAGCAGCGTAAGACATGGCGACTTCACGGGCTTTACCGGATTTGTCCTGGTAAACAGCGATCAGCTGAGGAACACCCGAACCTTCGGTATAGGTGCGGCGAACGGTATGGCCGGGAGCCTTCGGGGCAACCATCCAAACGTCAAGGTCGGCTCTCGGAGTGACCTGACCGTAGTGAATGTTGAAGCCGTGGGCAAAAGCCAAAGCAGCGCCTTCTTTCAGGTTCGGTTCGATTTGTTTTTTGTAGACCTCGGCGATCTTTTCGTCAGGAAGAAGGATCATCACAACATCTGCGTCTTTTGTCGCATCTTCGATTGTGGCTACCTTCAGACCGGCAGCTTCGACTTTCTTCCAGGAAGCGCCGTCTTTGCGGACACCGACAACGACGTCAACGCCGGAATCATGAAGATTCTGTGCGTGAGCGTGGCCCTGGGAGCCGTAACCGATGATAGCGACTTTCTTTCCTTTGATTAAAGAAAGGTCGCAGTCTTTGTCGTAATAAACTTTCATTTTAATTTTCCTCAAGTTATGAAGGTTGGAACAATAAATTAGAGGTGGAGCATTCGATCTCCGCGGCCGATGCCGCAGGAACCGGTGCGAACCATTTCAAGGATGCATTCCTTATCAACTGCTTTGAGAAAGGCATCCAGTTTGTCGGAATTACCGGTTAATTCAATGGTGTAGGTTTTATCCGTCACATCAATAATGCGTCCGCGGAAAATGTCGTTCAAACGTTTCATTTCCTCGCGATCCTTGCCGACAGCACGAACCTTGACAAGCATGAGTTCGCGTTCTGCGTACTCGCCTTCCGTCAAATCAACGACTTTAATAACTTCGATTAAGCGGTTGAGGTGCTTGGTAATTTGTTCGATGATTTCCGTGCTTCCCGGGCTGACAATGGTCATACGGGAAACCGTCGGATCTTCGGTCGGTGCAACGGTCAAAGATTCAATGTTGTAGCCTCGAGCGGAGAACAATCCGACCACGCGGGAAAGTGCTCCCGGCTCGTTTTCCAAAAGAATAGATAGAACGTGTCGATTCATCAGATTTTCTCCTAGCCTAAGATCATTTCCGTCAGTCCGCGTCCGGCTTTCACCATCGGCCAAACGTTTTCGGTCGGATCCACATGGAAATCAAGGAAGACGAGTTTGTCTTTGTATTTGCCGAAAGCATCCTTCAGGGCTTGTTCGACGTCTTCAGGACGATCGACCACAATACCGATGTGACCGTAAGCTTCCGCCAGGGCTTTAAAGTCCGGTGTCACTTCCATGTGAGAATGGGAGTAGCGGCGGTCATATTCAAGTTCCTGCCACTGACGAACCATACCAAGATAGTTATTGTTGAGCAGGATGATCTTGGGCGCTACGCCGAGCTGCTTAGCAGTGGCCAATTCCTGAATATTCATCTGAATGGAACCGTCGCCTGTGACGCAGACCACCGGTTTATCGGGATGAGCAACGCAGGCACCGATCGCATAAGGCAGGCCCACACCCATCGTGCCCAAGCCGCCGGAAGTCAGCCAATGGCGGGGCTTACGGAACTTAAGGAATTGGGCACACCACATCTGATGCTGACCGACGTCGGTCGCCACGATCATATCGTCACCGCCGACTTCCTGCAGCTTCTGAAGAACATACTGAGGCTTAATCACCGTATCGCTGTTTTCGTAGTGAAGGCAGTCTTTTTCACGCCAGCCGTTGATTCTGTTTTGCCACGCGGCAAGCTTTTCAGGATCGGGACGCTTGTCGGTGGTTTCGAGCAGATTGAGCATGTCGGCGATGACTTCTTTCACGTCGCCGACAATCGGGATATCGACTTTCACGCGTTTGGATATCGTGGACGGATCGATATCAATATGAATAATCTTGCGGCCAGGCTGTGCAAAGTTGGACGGCAAGCCGACAACGCGGTCGTCGAATCTGGAACCGATTGCGATCAGAACGTCGCAGTTCTGCATCGCCATGTTAGCTTCGTAGGTTCCGTGCATGCCCACCATGCCGAGGAACTTTTTATCGTCGGATGGCATGGCACCCAACCCCATCAATGTTGAATTGACGGGAATGCCGAGTTCAAAAGCTAAACGCTGGAGCAGTTCGCTCGCATTGGCAGAAACGATGCCTCCGCCGATATGGATCAAAGGACGTTCAGCCGAGAGAATTAATTGCAGTGCCTTTTTGATCTGGCCCAAATGGCCCTTCGTCAAAGGTTTGTAAGAACGAAGTTCCATGTTTTCCGGATATTGATATTCGCAGATCGCTGCGGAAACATCCTTCGGAATGTCGATCAAGACAGGGCCGGGACGGCCGGTTTTAGCAATATAAAAAGCTTTCTTAATCGTCTTGGCTAAGTCTTTTACATCTTTCACCAAGAAATTGTGTTTGACACAAGGACGAGAGATGCCGACGATATCCACTTCTTGGAAAGCATCCTGACCGATCGCGAGGGTATTGACCTGACCGGTAAAAATAACCATCGGAATGCTATCGGCATAGGCGGTCGCGATGCCGGTAACGGCGTTAGTAGCGCCGGGTCCGCTGGTGACCAAGGCTACGCCGACTTTATTAGATGCTCTGGAGTAGGCATCTGCAGCATGAGCTGCACCTTGTTCGTGTCGAACAAGAATGTGTTTGAATTTATCCTGCTTATAGATCGCGTCAAAAATATTCAGCACGCTGCCACCGGGATAACCGAAAACGTATTCAACGCCTTCTTCGGCAAGCGCGCGTACAAGTATCTCTGACCCGTTCAGACGTTCTGCGGGTTTAGACCCTTCTTGAGATTTCATTAGGAAATATCCTTTCAAAGTCCACGGGAAATTGATTGGAGGCGAACACTCTGCTTGTGACGGAGGCCCGCATGTTCTAATACCGACGCCGGCTCATTCTTGCGGAATGGTTGGGTTCAGTTTTTTTATTCTTCTTGTAGAAGACTCTTCCAATATAGCGCAATAAACGCGGGAACTTTAAATCTCAGAAAGAAATTACTTCTTCTCGATTTCTCGATGAATAATCCGATTAATCTCTGTCGGCGTGACCGGCTTCTGTACGATAAGCGGGAGTTCCATCAGGTTAACCGCTGAATCCGCAAAGTCCAAACCCTCGGTCTCTTCTTCGTACTGAGCCATGATGGCATCACGAGAAGTGGCCGTGCTGATAATCGCCGGAATCTTGCGTCCCAGAACACTGCGGATGCGGAAGATCGATTGGAGACCGGTCAAACGGCCGGGACCTAAGTTAAAGTCAGAGAAAATAATGTCTACCGGCGCCTCCTCAATCAACTGAGCAGCGAGTTCGGCATCAAAGTATTCCGCCCTTCTCACTTTGGCACCCCAGCCTTCTAATAACGTTGCCAGGCTCTCACGAATCAAAGGATCATCCTCAATTAACAGGACGTTGACATCCTCCAGAGAAAAAATCCGATTCGGCTGTACGGGCGGCTGTACTTCCGTCGTATCTACAGACGTTTCGATTGCCATTTCCAAGCGGAAGATAGAACCTTTTCCTACTTTAGAAATCAGTTTGAGTTCGATATTCAGAAGTTTGCAGATCTTATCGACAATCGAAAGACCTAAGCCGAAACCCTCTCGGGATTTATGGCCGGCGCCACCGCGGTAATAAGCCTGAAAAAGTTTAGCTTGATCTTCTTTCGTAATCCCGCAGCCCGAATCGGAGACAGTAACAACAAGCGTGTTCTTCTTTGTTTTCTTTGCCCTCAGCAGGATACCGCCGTGCTCGGTATAACGTACGGCGTTTCCGATAAGGTTACGAAGCACCCGTTCAAAAAGCAGTCCGTCGGTGACGATCATCAGAGGCTCGGCCCTCACTTCAAAAGTCAACCCCTTTTGTTCGGCCATCGGCGTAAATTCATTCGCCAATTCAGAGAACATTGAACGAATGGAGACTTCGGTAGGCCGAATTTTCATCGTCTTGGAATCCAGCTTCGAAATAATCAGAATCTGATCCACCAGCGTCGCCACCGTATTGCAGGCCTTCGACAAATTATCAATTAAAGGTTTAGCCTGTTGATCGGCCTGCCCCTGAAGAATAGAGATAAAAATGCCCATAGCCTGGAGCGGCTGACGGAGGTCATGGTTAGCAGCCGCAAAGAATCGTGTTCTTGCAGAGATCGCCATTTCGGACGCTTCGCGGATATAGTCGGCCTTCTGCCGCTGGAAAATCAGCTGCTCCATCAAGAACTCTCGTTCAAACGAACGATAGATGCCTTGGAGATAAATCTTATTCAGACGGACGCCGAAGTAGAAAATAATGAGGAAAAGAATAAGCGTCCAGAATAAAGCGATAAACAAGGACGGCTGGTATATCAGGACGAGCTTCAGAATCGTCGGAAGCAGCGTTGCCGGAACGAATATCCAAAGGGCGGGAAGCCAGATGGCGTAAAGCGGAACACTGCCGAATGTCACGCCCACAATCATGGCCAAGAGAATCATCTCGACAATGACGTTGTCCGGAACCATGAAATAAAAGCCTGCAAAACCGATAGAGAGACCCGACACCAAAATCATCTGGAGCGTGCGGTTCTTCCAGTAATGAAAACGCTTGTCCATGGACGGCTCGTTGAAGAAGTCATCCGCAGATTTCATGCTAGCCAGCGTATGCATCACATTAAAAGCCAGCCAGAGCGCCATGACCCAGCCCCCGACATAGCTCCAGCAAGTCAAGGTAAAAATAAGGTACAGCAGCATGCGGATCGCAACGACCGCTGTCGTCCGGTGCTTTAAAACTGACAACTGACGAAGCTGCACCTTGGAAGCTAACCGAGCGCCTGAAAGATGAAGATGGTAATTAGTCGCCTCGGGAGGGTTCGGCTCAAAAATGGTTTTAAGGCGCTTAATAGCAGAAAAAATCATTTCGGCACTCCCGCAACTCTAAAGTTTGGACAGCCTTTCATCGTGAGTTCTGCCATGTTTGACTGAACATTGAGATGTGCCTCAGAGCCGACTACAAGTGTGGCGGTTTTCATTTCGTGCCCGAAAGGCAACCCTGAGATAAACGGGGTTTTAGTGCGCCCTGCGATGAAACTCAAAGCATCTTCCAGCCCGTATCCGAAATCATGTTCGGAGGACTTAATTTTCGAGAAATCCCCCAGGACCACGGCTTTTTGGTTATCGATCACTCCGGCCTGCAGAAGGTGATTCAAATCACGCTCTATTTTGTAAGCCGGTTCAGCGATATCCTCGACAAAAAGAATACCGCCTTCGACTTTCGGGAAGTACTTGGTTCCGAGCATCGAACACAAGACGGTCAAATTCCCGCCCCAAAGCAAACCCGTTGTTTGAAAGTCCGGAAACGGTGTCGGGAAAAAGAATTTGTATTCTTCTGCCGCCAATACTTCAAAGAAAGTTTGAATGGTATAAGGATCGCACTTGAGGTCGCCGAGCACAGAAGCCGTCGGCGCCTGCAGGCTCTTTCCGCCGGTCAGTGCTAAATAAGCCGTAGTGAAAAAAGTGATATCGGAAAAACCGGCAACCCAAGTTCCATTAGATTTGATTTTGTTGAAATCAAGGTTCGGTAGGAGTCGGGAAAAACCGTAACCGCCTCGAGCACACAAAACAAGTTCATTATCGCTGCAAGCCTGCTGAAAATCATTCAACCGAGCGGAGTCGCTGGAACCGCCGAAACGACCGAAGCTGGTGTAAACATCTTCTCCGATGGTTACGTCCCAACCTCTTTCTCTGAAAAGTTCGGCCGCCCTCTCGACGGATTTGAAATGAATGACATTACCGGAAGGGGCGTTAATACCGACTTTATCCATTTGTTTTACCACGGCTCTTTCTTAATTCGACAAAAAAACTTTGGAGTATCCGGAGACAATCTTCCTCCAGTACTCCTGCTGTCACATCAGTGTGATGATTGACTCTTTTCTCGTCAAATAGTTTAAACACACTTTCGGCGGCACCCGCTTTTTGGTCTTTGGCCCCGTAAACCAATCGGGCAAGTCTGGCGCCGATAATCGCACCGGAGCACATCGGACAGGGTTCAAGCGTCACATAGATCGTGCAGTTATCAAGCCGGTAGTTTTTAAGGTTCTGAGACGCATTTTTAAGGGCAATGATTTCAGCATGTCCGCTTGGGTCATGACCTGCGACAACGCAATTATGTCCTCTGCCGATGATGCTGCCTTCTTTATCGACAACGACGGCGCCAACCGGAACCTCTCCGGCCTGACGTGCTTTTGCTGCTTCGACAAGCGCTTCGCGCATGAAATGTGCGTCACGGGAACGATCGATCCGAGAAAGCCGAACTTCTTTCTCTCGGCTCAAGGCTTGATGTTTTCTTTTTTGCCGAATCTCTTCTCGAAAAGCTTCAACTGCAGAAGTTAGCTCTGAGAGCGGAAATTGTGCGATTTGTTCGTTAGATGAAGAGGCCGATACCTCCAAAAGATTTTTAGGCGTGTCGGATATCCAATTTCCGGCTTCGGCTAAGAATTTTTTTGCATCGTCTTCGTGCGGATGCAAAGGATCCCGGGCCGTTGCCTTAAATGCATCGACAACGGTCCGAAGATGGTCGGGTGATTTTGAGAGAGTAGTCAGAGAAGAGCCCCGCCGAATAGACAATTTCACAAAATTCGAAATTAGATCCGTCTGCTGAGGCATCTTGTCACTAGAAATTTAATTGAGACGGGGCTGTTTCCAATTAATATCCGGGCTTTGGTTTGCCACGCCTTCCTTGAGCTCAGACTCAAGGCCTTCTTCATCGTTGGTTAATTGACCAAATTTCTTTAATCGGTCCAAAGCATCCAGCATTGTTCTTGCGCCGTGTTCTCCGACGTAAATATCCATATCGTCGCAGCCATACTGATTTTCTTCCATGGCAGCCAGCGCAGAAGATGCTGCTTCATATCTCTTAGTTAACTGGCGGAAATCCTCTTCGAGAAACACCATCAGTTCCAAGACAGTAATATAAGGCGTACCGGAAAGCTCGGGATGTCTGACAAAAACTGTAAAGACTTCAGTCAGCATCTCATCAACTTCTTGTCTGGTGTTATAGAGCTCATTGATATGATTTTCGGCGACTTCCATAAAATCGTCTAAGTTACTGTAGTCTTCCGGCTGAGGCGTGTGCCGCTCGTACGATTGTATTTTTCCGTTCGCCATCGCGTGGACCTTATGGCCTTCTTCTATCATCTTTGCCAGGTCAGGCGCGGTTTTAAATTTCTTTATTTCGATCTTTTTCATGGCCAAAGTATACCCGAGTTGCCCTTACCTACTTGACATGTTAGCGCGCAGACCTCGGAAGTGAGGGTAAAACCGTGCGAATCGAGTAATTGCGATTTTTTCCCCGATATTGCTTCCGAACCATGAGAATTCTTAAAATGCGAAAGGGACCTCAAGTTAATATGCATGAACGACTTAAAAACTCAACACTTTGAGAGGTTCTGCTGCAACGTAAAGAGCAATTACATTCAATGGTGTTGGTATGGGAGATTTTTTGAAATATAAAAGTTTTCTCAGCTCTGTTGAATACAGTGTCGATGACAATTGCCTCTTCGGAAAAGTGATGTTTATCAAAAGTCTTCTGACATATGAGGGCGAGACCTTACAGGAGCTCGAAAAAATATTTCATCAAACTATCGACAATTATTTAGCAGATTGCCAGGCAGAAGGGATCAAGCCGAATGTTCCATGCTCCGGCGACTTTGCGGAGCGAAATCCGGAACGTTTTAAATCGTCCTCGCCTGGGGTAATACATGAGCCGCAGAGACCTCAATCCAATCAGGATTAAACAACTGCTCTTTTAAAAACGTACTGGAGTTCCTCCTCGTTCATTGCTCTATTTCAATCCACATTATGGCTGTCAAAAATCTCTTGAAATACCATCAAATTTCATCAAGAAAAAAATCTATACCATCAAAAATACTATTGAAATAGGCTTGCTTAGGTTTAAAGAATACTGAAAGAAAGTGAGAGCTTCTACAAGCAAAAAAACGCTTTTTTGTTGATTTTAGATATAAAAACGGGATGACTTCTGAGTCATCCCGAATGCTTAAGAAATAGCTAGAAATTCAATATTTTTATTCCCACTCGATTGTTGAAATAAGGGTATAACCAATTGATTTATCTAAAATTGAATTTTATGGCCAAAAGTCGAAACCATGATCGAAACCATCAAGTAATAGGATTCATGGTTTCGCGGGCTGTCGCGCTGTGCCACTATCGGTGGTTTTCCTCGCAGAATTTAATAGCGCTTTCAGCTCGGTCGAGTAGCTCCTTACCTTCTGCTGCCAATCTGAGACATCGATTGTAACGCCTATCGGCGTCGGTCTTTGCGGCTCGTTCAATTTCGGACAGTTGCTGGCGCATCCATTCAGCATCATCGCGAGAACGAGATTCAGCGACACGCAGGTCAGCCAGCGCCAGGGCGTCACTTTTATGTTTCGTTTGGGCGTCGGCCAGTTTGCCACGCAGTTGAATAATTTCGGAGCGCGCATTTTTCAGTTCCTCAGAATCGTGTCCGTCCTGGACGCCGACCCAGTACGCAAAAAGAAGGGCGACCGCAGCCGCCCCAAATTTAATTAAGTTGATCAGATTCATTTAGCCATTCCAGCGTCGGTAAGGACCGAAGTCCACATGAACGAAGTTTTTATAAAAACCAACTCCTCCAGGACATTCTTTATTAGCAATGATCTTTAGTCGCCCCAGTTCGTGCTCGAAGTCTTTTCCGTACCGCGGACGAATATCGGCCGCCATCCCCTGAACGTGGTAGGAATTTTTGACACCTCCCACGGCCGCATTGTGCTCGGGCGAACGATAGCCTGAATTAATATAGATAGCCTTTCCGAATTTTTCACGGAGCATTTCTAGCAGATCATAAAGACCCTGCTGTACTACCAGCGGGAATGGGCTCGGCCTCCCATCTTTGGATGCAAACTCTTTAGGCTGAAAATGCTCACTCATTTTTCGCTCCTAATGGTAACTTCGATTTGATTTTGTTCTTTTGTTCTTCTTTAACGAGCTCGAGCATGTCTCGGATTCTTTGAGGGATAATCGATCCGAACCCAGCTTTTTCAACGTTCTCGAGAATTGAGATCAACTCATTCAACGAGAGGGCACCGATAGCCCAAGCCCCGATCCACGGTTCTTGCAAAATTTGGTCTATCCCATGAAAACCGATGGCTACTAACAGAATTACAAATTTTCTGATAAGACCCTTTAATCCCACTCTGCTCGACCAGGTTCCCGTCCTGGCCGCGGCGATCATACCTGTCAAATAATCAGCCACGACAAAAGCAAAAAGCCAGTAAAAAAGCACCTTATGCTCACCCATGAGGGTGCTGACCAAACCGGTAAATCCTCCTGCGATCATCAATGCCGCATTTTTAAGCACTCCAGGATCGAGACTGCCTAATTTTTCTAATAGTTGATTCCACATAGGTCAACTCCTACGCACGCAGAACCTTGTACTCAGGCTCCTCCGGCCAGACGACATTGTCCGGGAATCCTTCTTGTGAAGGTACGTCTCGCAGTGCTTGCCGGTATGCCTTGATTTTGGCGAGATCAGCGTCGGAGATCGGATAATCCCCGGAAACCAGGAAATCAGTTTGTGAGATAAGGTAGTCGCGCTTAGAACGAACCTCCTGCTCTTTTTGTTTGCGGATTTCTTCGGGTGTCGGATCGGGGAGACGTTCTGTTACCCAGTAGCCCTCAACCAGCTCCTGTGTATATTTAGAGCCGTCGGTCAAAAATTCGTTGCGCAGATCGTTCATTTTCTTCCAGAACGGGACGGTCTGGTCGTGTTTGATTTTTCCGAACGCAATGAGCTCATCGGCATTTTTCGGTAACGCTACGTACTCCCATGCTTCACCGTTCCAATGGGCCCAATAGCCCTCCCGTTTTTCCGGCTCTACAGAGGTAGAACTATTTGGAGTGATATAGACATCATGGCCAGCGATTTTGGATTCAAGCGGATCGCGAGACGCGGTAATGACCGAATGAAAATAGCCGTCGTTATCAAAGCGATAAAATTTAGGAGCTGTTGTCATGCTTACCTCAAAGGAAATTCAGGCCTTACGGCCTCGGGAAAGGCGCTATCAAATTACCGACCAGGCTGGACTAGCGCTCAGGGTGCAGCGATCGGGTGTTAAAAGTTGGGTTCTACGCGTGCCGCAGAACGGCCGCGTTATCGACATCACTCTCGGCCATTGGCCCGAGATTCCTTTAATGCAGGCGCGCGCCCTAGCGCGCAGGAAAAAACGGGAGCTTGAGCTCGAGCCCTCAGGTTCTTACACACTGAGGGATGCATTCAAATTTTGGTGCTCGAAAAAGAAAGGACGGATCTCGAGTTACCGGGACGAAAAATTACGCCTGGAGAAGTATGTGGTCTCAAAGCTCGGCTCACGGCAACTCGATTCAATAACTCCTCCGGTACTGATTAAGCTCCTGGAGCCTGTCGAGACTGCGGGCAAACTTTCAACCGTCAAGCGCCTTTTGATGCGTGTCCGGGAAATTTTTGATTTGGCCGTTAATGCCGGATTCCTCCAGGCGAATCCGCTCTCCAAAATTACAAAGGTTTTTCCGGTCCCCGAGGTGCGTCACATGCCCGCACCCGACTGGAAAGAGCTCCCAATAGTAATTAGCCAGGTCGAGCACCTAGCCCCGCCTAAGTACAAAATCCTGTTTTTATTCTCCTTAGCAACTTTGCTCCGTCCGGGCGAAGTTGTTTCGGTTCGGCTGGACTGGATCACCGAGGAGGCAATCACGATCCCCGGCGAGTTTATGAAAATGAAAAGGACGCATAGGGTCCCTCTCACTCCTTACTTAATCGCATTGATCCAGGAGGCCAAGGAGATCCGGAAAAATAAACGAAGCCCCTATCTCTTTCCAGCAACAAACAAAAATCGGCACATATCCGGACAAGCCTTAGCCAAGTGGCTGCACGATAAACCCGAATTTAGAAACAGGCTGGTGGCCCACGGCCTTCGCTCCATTGGCCGAGGCTGGTTTGCCGACAATGAAGTACCTTTTGAGGTGGCGGAGGCGGCATTAGCACACCTGGTTGGCTCCCAGGTCGTTCGCGCGTATCAACGAGGCGATTATTTCGCGCCTCGTCAAAAAATTATGCTTAGCTGGCACGCCTATATTCAGAGTTGTGCTCAATGTGCTCAGGTTTTAAGCCAAAAGCCCGATTCTACGGGCTCCTCGGACTAAAAAATCGTCATTTTTATGCTGTGCCAGGCACAGCCGGAAAGTCGAGCTCCGCCGATATTTCACGGGGCTCGCCGAAGGCTCCGGAAAATTCCCGAATATTACGGGTTTCTCAAACATCGCTGGCTACTTTGATCCTTTGACTTCTGCAGGTGGCGCCTTAGGGGTGAGTACTCGATGGGTGTACACAATTTTGAGGGAACCTGGAACATCTTCAGGCATCATCAATTTCGATGCTTCAGGTTCTAATCCGATTTACGGAGCATCAGTTACAAACCAACCTTCTGCCCTCAGAGGTTATTGGTTGATCCGCTTTTAACCGAATAGCACGTTCAGTTTCTCTTTGCATAATGTGCAAGGAGCGTCTTTAATCTACCCAAATATTGAGGGCTCCTGCAAACCGAGAGGGCCCCAAAGCTCGAAACACCAACAACTTGAAAATTTGTCGGATAGCCCTTCGTATCAAGGTGTCGCTTATGACGCTTCGATAGGCAATTCGATTTTCGGAGCTTCTAGCACTGTTCAAACGACATCAATGCGAACCCTTTGTTTAATACGCGCGTATCAATGACAGCCCATACAAAGCATTGACCCGCACCTCGGTTATTCCACTCTGATAAATTGAGCTGGATTTTGATGCGTCAAAATCAGCGTCCCATGCCACCTTATATCCCGATGCTGCAAATGTTTGGACAGCCATGTTTTCGGTTAGTTGCTTGATCTTTATCGCTCCTTGCCACCCGGGAATGTAGCTTGAGCCTAATGTACCGAGCTGATTTCCGGGAAGCGTGCCAAGGATATTCGGTTAGCGATATCGGATCAAATATTGACCGTAGAGACCAGCAGGTTGGACGGTCGAGATTGAATCAGAGTAAATCGCATTACCTTTTGAAAAATTAAGCTCAAATTTAGTTCCGAAGTCTCGGTTAGTTTGATCCGAATTGCGATCATAACCAGACCAAGCGTTCTCTACTGGCGTTAAAGCACCGGACCAGCTTGAATAAATGAACTGACCATCATTGTTCGTACCTAAACCGACACCTGTACCGTGGTTATTCGGTAACCCAGCTGCTATATAGCAGCCGATTTCCTCAAGCGTTGCCGCTGCTTCGAATACACGGTGCGCCATGTCCGGAATTCCGAACTGATTGGCCAATGTGCTCGAAGTATTGAATTTTGTGCCGTAAACCGCATAAAGCTGATCGTATGTAGTTTGCGACAAATTGCCGCCGTTATTGGTCGCCACGTATCCGTCGATCTCTACGTGAACTGGGAACGTCAGGATGCAGCCGATCGGCGTGGCACGATAGGACATTTGAACAATCGCACGATAAAACTGATCTGCCAGACGCTCTCCATCCGCGACATAAACGTCCTCGCTTAAGGTTCGCTCGATAAATTTTGCGATCGCATAGCCTGCCTGGGCGCCCTGCGCAAAGACGCGATTCATTTCGCTGGATTTCGCGATACCAGAAACAAAGCCGGTAAGACGTTTTGCCGCATCTACCCATTCAGCGTAGGGAATCAAATTGGCATTACTTTTGTCTGCGAAAGGAAGGAATTCATTGATAGTGGTAGCCATATCACACCCAATAAAAAAGCCCCGCATTCGCGAGGCTGATGAGATAAATGAATGTTTAGTTTTCAAACGGGAAGAAGTGACCCGAATCGAAGCCCTTGATCGAGGCTGTTTCATAGTCAAAGCCGAAGTAAGGCACGTTGTCGACAATCTGCATGCCGACGCCTGCCGCCACGATGTCGACTAAGCGACGGCTTATGAGCTCCCAAACGATGGGCGGCGTCTCTGCTTTCGTGAGATTGATCACCACGTGCATATTCTGCTGATCCTGGAAATCAAACAACTTTGCCGGGGCACCGAAATATCCGAGAGCGGTATTTAAAAACTCGGGGACCGATTCGTTTTTGCCGTCGAATTTATTCGCGAGGATTTTCGTTTTAATCACTGCGCGATAAGTTTCGTCGTCAAGCGTCACCATGCCGTCGGACGGGTCAAACTGGCCCTTCCATACGCCTTGATCGAATCCGACGCCATCGACATCGTCTAGGGCAAAATAGACGCCGACCAACTTCATAGGCAGGCGCCTGGAGATTCCAACACGCACGCCGACCGCATCCAGTTGAACGCCTACAGCAGTGTCAACGTCAAAATGCTTATAAAAAACCGCCAAACGTTTTCTTGCTTCGTTCAGCGGTTCGGTCAGCTCATAAATAAATTGCTGGTATCGCGGCTGGTCAAAATGCGCCCCGGCGATTAGCTCGGTATAACGATTTGCATCGCTCATGTCTGCACCTCCACCGTCACGTTTTCCGGAGCACATGAAACCGCCTCATTCCACGCAATTGCGAGACTGGCAGCAGTTTGTGCCGTGGCCGAGCGGCCGAGTGTGATGGCCTCGACGCTAAAGCGCTCGTCCACGATCCCTGCATCGGTTTTTACCGCGCTGGCAAGAACTCGGGCGATATTCACCGATTCGCCGATATCCAAAGAATTGATATAGGCAACAATGCGGGCCTTAATTTCGTCCTCGGCGCTGGAAAGATAATCTGCAGCGGGCGAAATCGTGAGCCTGCAATACGCTGGCACGACCGTCGGACGCGAGAACTTAATCGTATTAGGGAAGCCGTAGGTGTCCAGATAGTTGTACGACGTGGAGCCATAAGTTCCGACGCCTTCGCCCTTCTTTAGGAAAATCGTTTTTGCAATATCGGCCACTTCCCCGCCGTCAACAATCATCGCAATCGAATGCCCGGGGACACCTTCCGCTGTAGGAGTATCGCCATCGTTTTTAATGCCGCTAACACGTCGCACGCCGACCGTGGTCAGCAGACTGCCGATAATGCCTTCCCACAGAGAAACGCTGGGGAGCGCTGTCGATTTTGACTGCTGCACTCGAAGCTCGAGGTCGGTTTGCACCGGCGCCCCGGGTTCAGCCGCGATAATATTTTCAACGGTTTGCCAGCCGAGCGTCGGCGTTCCGATACGGTTGACAGTACCCGCAGGCGCTCGGATGTCGCCTTCTTCTGCAGCAATTGCAGTTACCGTTATTTCCCCGGCAGGCGGCACGACGACGTCTGTAGGCAAATTCCACTTGTTCTCTGCCTCATCCAGGGCCACGCCGTCGACGATATGCGTTCCTGCCTGGCCAACGATTCGGAGATCAACCTGAGAATGTGATGCGGCCTGGCGCGTGATACCGTTCACTTTGACCGCCGAATCCAGCGCCACGCCCTTAGCTGTCGTCGGGTTGTATGCGTTATAAACCGCGATCGCCTGCGCATTCACGTCAGAAATAGCAGCCGCCACAATGCCGACCATCTGGCCGTCCTGAGTGTCCGCGTCAAGGTTGATGTCATCGCCGAAAATATTCCTCATTCGGCCCTTTAGATACTCGTAAATTTCTTCATAGGACGGAGCTGAGATACCTGTCTCAGTAACCGAAAAAACCGGATCATCAATCATGTAATTTCTCCGTTAATGCTCGCCGGACCGTAGTCAGTGCTGAGCTTGACCTGTACGGTCAGGCGCCGGGTATTCGGGTCAAGCACGGCCTCAAACTCATCAATTTGCTGAACGCCCGGAGTTTCCAAAATTCTGCTTTTGATTACGAGGTCAGCCGCGCTTTGCTTGCCTAGGATCTGTTGCAGATAGGGCGTGCCCTCGTCCGTGTCGATAAACCACTGACCTTGCCAGAGCGCCAGACGTGTCCGGACATTTTGAGCGACGCCCTCGGGCGTATTGACCAGATAATCGTTTGCATTGTGGCCGAAGCAAATATCGCCGTCGGCCGTTGTTCGCCTTACTCTCATTTAGGCCCTCCCGTATTGCTCGAGCCGCTGGAAACGCCGGAATGAACGTGCGACTTGAGACTGATGCCCGCGGCAGTAACGTCTGCGTCTGTTTCCACACCTCCTGCCATCTTCGCGGCCGATCCTGCGGTATTGGTCAGCGGCCCTTCTAACTGGATCGCCGGGGCCTTAATGCTGGCGCCAGCTGAGGCCTCAACCGTAAAATTTTTACACTTCACGGAAAAATCTCCGGACGTCTCGCACGTAACGTTATGGCTGCCTGGGTTGAGCTCAATGAAGGCCGCGCCGTCATCACTGCGCAACTGCACAGCACTGGTGCTCACGCCACTGATCTTTTGAGCCTGGGACCACGGCCCTGGAATAACAAAACCGTCCGATAAGTCGTGCATCCTGGCTTCCGGAGGCGGTTGAATGCCTCCTAGCTGCCACCAGTAATCAATTCCCCGGGAGGCGAATACGACCAGGCACTCGTCCCCGGCTTTTATCGGGAACGTGAGGGAGCAACCGCCGCCGTGGGGAAACACGACAGGGCAGTCTAAAAGGAGCGGCATATTTACGAGCTGGATCGAGCCATCCTCCTGCGTGACGCGCCCTTTGATCGCCGGCTGAACTTCGCAGGTCAGCGCGCCCGCATCAAACTTCTGAATGATTCCCGGGAGCGCGGTCCATACCTGTGTCAGCCGGGAATTTGTAGCCTTCTCAGAGAATCGATTCGGGTCAAAAATTGTTGCGGTTGAATCCATAGCGCCCTCAGTTCGATGTGTACGTGAAAACAGATGGAGCAATAGGCCTGCTGGCTGAATTAACGCCCACGACGATCAAATTTGTGTACCAATCCTCCCCGCGCGTGTCGCCCACGTGCTCGCGAGATATCACCTGATAAACACCATCGGCCGACAAAAATGCGTCCGTTACTGCCTGATTTTTCGTAACTGCGTCCTCCGACACCGTCGTGTCGTAGTTGTTTCGCTGTACCGAGGCGTTATCGATTTGAATCTTGGCGCCGATCTCCAGGTTCGGATTAAGGAGCGCCTGGACGTCCAGGCCATCCTCGTCAAGCGTGGGGCGCCCGATTAGCCCGGTGTCAGCATTAAGGACGATCACCTTCTCGTTCGGGTCATACGTCGGTGTTTTAGGAATGGCGACAAGGCCATCAACGCCATAGCCCCAATCAAAATTATTTGTATCGGCGATACCGTTCATGGCGTCGGTAGCCATCCGAAACATGACTTTTCCGCGCGGAAGCCTAGAATCCATGAATTGAATTTTTGGGATCTGCTTACTATCGACGCCCTTTTCTTTCATGGCCGCGACGACCTTGTCAAAGATCTCGCGCTGAGAGGCACCTTTGGCAACCGAGACATTCACCACTGCATATTGCCTCGCCCTGTCGCCTGTGGCGGCTACCAGGCGCATGAATGTTTCCGTTTCGCTCTCACGGCCGACAGATTTCCACCACAAATCACCTTGGAAAATGATGCCGTGATGGTTCTGATAGCCCGCCTCAATAATGACGCGCATGCCCTGATTCTCGATGACGTTCGTGCCGATGCCGAGGCGGTTTACTGTTTCCTGGGAGACGTTGTAAACCGTTATCTCAGCAGTGCAGGGCTTGCCGATGACCGCCTGAGAGATTCGGAATTTGCATCGAAATTCGCTCAGGTCGATCGCCTGCTGATTGTCCTTGTCGACCGCCACAACGAGACGAAAATATCTCAGCCACTGGCGATTTTTGTCGGTTTCGCTCATTCGTCACTCCAAAAAAGACTCAGCGTTTGGCCCATGTCCGAGTAGGTTGGCTCGTAATTTTTAGCTTGCTTCGGCAACTCGCACCAGAGCGCCCCGCCCATACGCTTGTAGCCAAACTGTGCCAGCAGGTTGACACCTGTCACCAGCGGGAGGCCCTGGAGCGCGTCCGAGCCGTCTGTCCGGACCATATCCAGAAACCAGCCTCCACAATCCGCGTCCCTGTAAATCAGCTTCATGCGGTAGTTATATTCGCCGAGCCGGATGGAAAAGCTCTGGGCGCCGGTACTCAAAGGAATTTGATAAATACTCATGGCCGATTCCCCGCTGTAGTTAATACTGGTTGCGAGGTGCCGCGCTGATTAACAGAGGCCGTCCGCTGAGGATTCTTTTGCTGAGCCTCCTGCAGCGTGGCCTCTTTTGTCCGGGCGAATCGGATTTCCTCGAACGTGATGTCGACCACTAAGGAGCTTTCCGTGTCGACCGTCGACGTTGTTTTCAACTTCGTGATGATGACCGCCGGATATTGCTTCTTGCCCGTTGAAAGCGAAAAAGGTTCCCGCTTGGCCTGGAGCTCAAGAAGTTTTTCATAGACGTCTTTCGTCGTGGTCAGGCCCTTAAAGATCGAAAAATCCAGGATCGAATTTAAGAGCCTGGAGGAATCGGACCAGCCGAACTGGCAGTTAATTACCGTCGGCATTTGATAGGCATGATCCGAAACATTGGCGCCGGTATCAACCGGATGGCGTGTAACCACAACCTCGTTTTCGTGCTCCTCGCTAACCACGACGTCCGGAATAATTCCGGCAAATTCTCTTTTTCGGCCTAGAAGCAAGGCCTCCAGGCTGTAGGGTAAAGAAGGCATCTTTCCTCCTTAGCTGAGGTTGCGCTGGCCGTATCGATTCTGGGCTAGCAGGGTCTCATGCGCCACGGCCTGGCCGACAGCGCGCGGATTATCCGCACCGTTGATCGTGATGTTTTGGTTCACAACAACGTTGCCCCGGGAAGGAATTTTGTCCCTTTCATTGACGACCTTAGACCGCCACTGTGACTGTGCGGCGGCGAGCACCTCTTTATCAAAAGAGGCTCCCTCAAAGTATTGAGAGGCGCCCCGGAAATTCTCATGCTCCGTGATCGACTGCATAAGCGCCTTGAGTACTCTCGGGTCACTTAGATCGAGGCGTGAAAGAGCGCCGACATCCGAGCCCAGGCGTTTGCTCATGTTGGCGGTCACCGACTGGATATAAGCGCCTGTAGGGTTATTGTCCGAGGGAGGCGCATACTTGGAAATAATGGATGCGACGTTATCCAGCCCGGCATTCGCATAACCTTTTAGCTGCCTGCCTAGGGCGCCCCAGCCCTCTTCCGGCGTGCGATAAATCGCAAAAGCACCGTCATTTGGCTGATTGCGTACCGGACGAATATTGCCCGGGTTGTTATTGCGCAGGCCTCTGCTCATTTTCCCCGGCGCCGGAGGCGGTTCTATCTGCGCGGGTTTCGCAGGTTGTGCCGCAGCTTTTTTAGCGGCTCGATATCTCGCCAGCTCCTCCTCGAAGCCTTTTTTATCGAAATCGTCCACGATGCTCACGCCCTCCTCGGCCTCATCGTCCAACACAGATTTTTGTTTGGTGTACTTTTTGCGCAGGAACGCCTGCGCCTGCTCATCATCCATGAGATGGCGCTTATAGCGCTCGGCGTCTTGAAATTCGTCCGCTTTAAAAAAAAAGTTTTTAAGGTAGTCGCCGAAGCCGTGAGACTGATCCCAAATGTTTTTTTCTGTCTGGATCCAGGCGGGCAATTCCTGCGAGAGTGTTTTATTGAATTTTTCGGCAACCTTATCCAAACCGAGGCTATCAGTCAAAGTACCAAAAGCGGCCTGACTGCCCATGGATATGATTTCCCAGGTGCGGGAGAACTCATTAGCCAGTCGATGTACAGAATCAGCCGACTTATCGACCATGTCAGCCAGTTCTCCCTGCTGCTCATTAGTTTTCTTGAGCTCGGCAGGAAAGTCCTTTTTCATGAGGGAGGCATACGCACCATCCAAGCCTAAAACCGATGCCTCTGCACGCCCTACCGCATCACCTGTTTTTTTCCATCGCTCTATAAGGTCGAGCACAATATCGCTGTACTCTCTCAACTTTCCCGTTTTATCTCGCACATCGACGCCTGTGAGATTTTTGGTGTAGTCCGCCATACCGGGAATAAACGTTAATTTATCGGCAAAAGTCTTAAGACTATTCGTTGCCTCGTCCACATTGCCGCCGACCTTGGCCACGGCTGAAGCGACATTATTCAAACCTCGGACAGAGCCGCCGATTTGGTTCGTGAGGTTATAGAACCGATTGGTTTCCTGGGTACTCTTGGCGAATGCAGCAGAGAACGCAGTGCCCATGGCGGCGCCTCGCAGAGCGATTTCCTTCATGCGCTTTCCGGCATAGTCGATTGAGGCTTGAAACTTGGCTTGCTCGTCTTTATCGACCACAAAGCCTAGGCGAACGAGAAAACCGGCGAGAACGCTACTCATGGCTGCGCTCCTTCTCTAAAACAAATTCGTTGTATTTTTGGTTGTCGATATAAACGTTCATTAGCAGAATGTCCTCCAGTGTCAGACCGTCGCCCTTCAGGTCGAGATAGCTGATCATTCCGTGGTAGACGGGGCGCATCAGAAAATCCAGGCCGTCGGGGAGACTTCTGAACGGGCTCGGTTCCTGCTGAGTGTTTTCGACGCTATGAGCGAACGTTAAAGATTCAAAGCGTCGATAAAAGGGCGAAGCTCACGCTGTACGACAGCGCTCACTAATATGCATGTGGTTGTGAAATCGATATCATCGAACGCCAGCGTGCCGCCTGAATACACACGTGTCCAGGTTTTTCCGTCCTCAGAGCGACGCTCCACCACGCTCAGCGCGGTGCGCACGCAATAGTCGAAATCCGCATCCGGCATGGCCGCAATGCGATCCAGGAGCGGCTGGCAGACAGCGAGCAACGTTCCGAACTCGGTCAGTTTGTCGCTCAATGTCGCTTTGGATTCGGGCATAGATTTTCCGTAAGCCGTCCACATACCATAGAGCACATTGTTAAACGCCGTGGGCATTAGCGGCCCGAGCCGCTTTTGGAGCTTCATAGCTTCAAAAAGGTCGAGCCGCCCGACGAGATACTCATGCCCCTGCAATTTAAATTTTTGAGGTACGAGTTTGTCCATTAGTAAGTCCCGCTAAGAGTGTCGATTTTGCCGCAGTCAAAGCCCCATTCAAGAACGGGCTGGCCGTCCTCCGCGAATGTCTGACTTGGCAGCCCTTGGAATGCGACGCTTCTGGCCACAATCGTGTCCGTATTACCTTTGTTAAGGACGGTAATGACGTTATTTCCCCAGGCGCTAGAGCTCAAACTTTGGGCGTTAAACATAGCCTTCAGCTTGGCGTTCACGGGGGATGTATAAAGAAGCCGAATCGTAAGTTTTCCACTTTTATCTGCCCTCAAAGAATGCATGACCTCGCCATCTGCGCCCGGCGTCATATTGTTCCGGGGCTGATTGAACTCGAAGGAAATACCTTCTTTAGAGGCCGCAGAACCGTAGCCCAAGTCAATCACGCCGGTCGGCCCTGCGAATGTCGCAGTGACATCCATAAAGGAATAAGTTGCCATATTCGTGTCTCCTATCGATTGATCGTAAGCGTGGCGTCAATAAAGTGAACTGCGCCGCGCAGTTTGATAGCAACTTTGATCGGGGGTGCTTTGCGAGCTTCTCGGTCACTCTGTGCCTGTTCTTCCAACGGCTGGATGTAGACGTAATACCCGGACGTCAGCGTATCGCCCTTCTGGAGAGATCCGAAAGAATCGCCATTCCACACACCCGGCGCGATAAGACCGTTTCGGACACCAGCATCAAGCGATTTGTTGATAGTCGCCAAAATTGCAGTCATGCCCGCTTCGTCCTGGCCAATCTTTGTCGTAGTCGTATAGAGCAGATTCCAAAGATCGGTTTCCACTCGGTTCTGCTGCCAGTCAAGGCCATGGGTCTCGTCAATGAACCAGCCCCCTGACATAACGCCTTCCTTGTAGATGGAAGTGTCATTCTGGAAGGCGGCAAAAACGTTGACGTTTTTGTTTCTCAGGGCAAGCGACTGAGAAGTTCTCAGGTTCTCGGCAACAACGCCCGGGAGCTGTTTGAATTTCAGAGTGATCGTGGTATTCGATCCCTCGAAGTTAATCGTGCTCATGCGTCCGAGGACGGAGACGCCGGCCGTATCGCTGGTACTTGAGAATGTACAGATCGTGCGGTTATAGCCCAGCGCCTTGAGCTTAGAGCCCAGCGAGGTGCTATTTGTAGAATCCATTTCGCCCGTATTCTGCGACGTCCAGGACACAATGCGAGAGGGTCGTGCGGCGTTGATGAGCGCAGAGACCTCAAGGGCATCCGCGTCCGTCCAGTCGGTTCCGCACACATAAAGGCCGTACCAGTTGGTGTAATCCAGGCAGGCCGTCACCGCGTCAACTAGATCCTCTGCTGCCGCACCGTTGACCTTAGTCGTACCTGCGTCCAGGCCCATGACCTTAGACAACTCGGTAGAAGAAACGTTTGCGACGGAAGAATTCACGCCCGTGGTGGCGGATTTGATAATGAATCTCGTACCGTCAAATACGCAGGCGCCTTTCGATGCCAGCGCAGTCGTGATCTGAGTTGCAACGCCATTCAAATTGCTTTGCGCGCTCAGATCAACGCTGGAAACCGAGACAGAAGAACCGTCGATTTCAACGGTGAAAGATCCGGAAGTGATTTTTTCGAAGTCAGCGATCTGCTGCTGAGAGATTGCCAGCATACGACCGCGCAAAAGTCCGGCTGTAGCTGTTTTAGCCCATCGGCCGACAACCAGCTGAGACGGCTGGGGAGACTGGCCGAAAAACGTGACCGCGGCCTGATATTCAGGCGCATCGGTTCCGAAATCGGCGGCAATTCCCTCGACGCCCGAATACGTGCGCAGGCGCTCGTCGGTGTCGATGACATCGCTGGTGCCGAGCACTAACATGGCTCCAAAATTGCGCAGTGCAGCCGCGACCGGAGACATCTCGATCGTGACGTTTACAACCTCGGAGACCGGTAATGTAGGAGCAACGCTCATAATTTACCTCGTTCTGTATAAAAGTCGACATCGGCACCGACAATGGTGCGAACGCCGTAAGTTCTGGAAACCTTCCGGGCAACGTGGAAGGTCATGTCGTATCGATCGACCCACGTCTCACAAACGAGATCCGGCAGGCGCATGGCCTGCGAATCGACCGCTTTTAACGTGAGCCCTGACTGTCGCAGCAGTGAGCGGTTCTGGCCGATCTGCGCCGCATCTCTGAATCTCTGGGCGAGGAATAGAGCTCGGGGGCCGTAAAAACTCAGCACGAACTCATAATCCTCATGCACTACGGAGGTCTGATCTCCTGATAATGGCAGCGACGGATCACCTTTTCGCCCGTCGAGATAGGCAGGCGTGGTATCGAGACTTTTGAGCGCCAGGGCGCACCAGTCGGTTTTAAGCGCCGGCTGGGTACCGGGCTTAGGACGCCAGGAGGCACGGACTAGATCGAGCCGCAAGCCGATAAGTTCAGAGATCCACTGGCGCAGCGGGTCCATCAGCCATGTCTCATTGTCCGAACTCGTCGGACGCAATGCTCCGGGCGTCCGGCTATCAGTAACTGCCATCACTCACCTCCGCAGGCCAACAAGTCAACCTCAAAAAGCCCTTCCCAAACTGCGAGTAATCCGCGCAGTCTTTGACGACAAAGCGCTTACCGCGCCACTCGACCTCATCGTTTCCTGAGCCGCCGAAACCCGCGGGCATATCGGCAATCATGAAGCGCACTAAGATCGTGCCCTCGCGCCGGAGCGCCTCCGGCAATCTCGAGATGGTCTTTGTATCGGCCGTGATGACGGCCATGACCTCAGTGCTTTCGCCTTCGGTCCAGGTGGGATTTCCGAACTTGTCCAGGCCCTCAACAAAATGGATCAGCTTGCAGGGCGAAGTGAACAAAGGAGATCGGATTACACGTTCAACGTCTAAAGTCGCCATCATTCCTCCACCACAACGCCGTCAATGGCGTCGCGTAACTGCCCCGTGTTAATCAAGGGCCGAATGCCCACGCCTTCCCTCTCGTTCTCGCGGGTGCCCTTGGTAAGACGCGAGCGGTTACGATTGGCAATGGTCCTAGGCTTGAGCGGTTCGAAGTCGGCGGTTTGCATGTAGCTTTTGACCGCTGAGGCCGAGCGGATCGCCAGGCGCTCGAGTGCCTGACCACACTTTTTCTCATCGCCCTTGAGTGCGCAGTCCATGGCGCCCTTGAGACCGTCGACAATCATTTCCCGATTCGCCTCCAGGCCCGGAACTAAGAACGGTCGCGGCGGAATATTGTTCGCCGGAGAGCCGTTCTCATGCACAAAGCCCAAAAGGTAATTGCTCGGGGCGCCGTCGTTTCGCGTATCGCCCTTAGAGCCGGCGGCGATGCCGACATAGACAGCAGTTTTCGCCAGGCGCTGCAGTGCCTGGTTCAACTCGCCGTCATGCCGCACCATGGAAACAGAGATCGTCTTTTTCATATCTGTCTGGCTCCTGCTCCGAACAATTGAATCAGCTGCCACAACTCTCGGCCGTAGGCAGTGAGATTCCATGAGCCGGCGCCCTCCTCCGAGGAGGATGAGGTGTCGTAACTCACAGACGCCCCGTCTACAGACATCGAGGCGACTTGAGCCAGTGCGGAGGTGTCTCCGCCGTTACCGCCGTCTGCAGCAGACCCTTGGAGCTTCAGGTAGTGAGCCGTATAAAGGCCCATGACGTGCGCCCGGATCTCGGGATCCGGCCAGGTTTCTTCCGAAAAAAATTTAGCGGCTAAAGCTAAACGCGCTTTAACCGCCACGTCCGGATAACTGTCTGAATCGATCTCCGGAAATAACTTGCGAAATTCCTCAAGCGTCAGAGGCTGGTTCAACATTTTCAGCCTCCTTCACAGATGTGGTCTTTTTCGCATTTTTCTTTGGCGCCGGTTTTTCCTTCACTACCGGCTCAGCCTTTTCCTCGGCCGGTTCCTCAGCCTCAACCAGCTTTTCTTTCGCCGGCGGCGTGATGTCGATATACGTAGCGAGGTGTGCTTGCAGATACGGGTGAGCCGCGACTGCGTCCTCAACCTCGTAGGACTGCGCGGGCTTAAATTCGAACTGCTGAGAGCCCATATTCAGAACCAGCGGGCAACGAACTGTAATTCGTTTCATAAAACCTCCTTAACCTGCGGATACTGCTGCCAGGTCGGCGTAGTAAACCATTTCCGGACGCACGAACTCGACGCCGCCGAGAGCTGCAAAGTACGGAACTGCCTGCTCGAAATTGCGGTACTGAACCGGTAGAGAGGCAATCGGAACCAGCGGGAAGCGGACCACGTCCACTGCTTTTGTGTAGGCCACAATACGCGGCGTAGAGAACAAGGTCGTGTCGGCCAGCCAACGCACAGGGCGAATGGTCAGCGTACCGCCGTTTGCCACCGAGAGGTTATTAGCCTCAACGTAGCGCAGCAGGTTCATTTCGGTATTGGTCAGCTGTGTGCTCACCAGTTTGCCGAAAATTGCTGGGGGAACCAAAAGGTTCTTCGGAATGCGGTTGTACTGCGTTGCCTTCCAGGCCTTTTCCAGGATGTTATTGAAGTAGCCGATAACGGTCTTCACATCGGTAGAATCCGTCCAGGTGCCGACATTTTCATGTGTTACCTGGTCGGAATTGAGCAGGCCCTTGACGCCCACTTCATCATCGCCGACATAGACCTGAGTGTCGATATCGAGCTGGTGCTTCATGCGCATAGCAGAGTGTTTCTGCGCGTCGATCGGGCGACCTGCCTGCATCGCTTTCTGCAGCTCGAAAATCGTGTAAGCGACTTCCATGCCCCAGAGTGTCAGCGGTGTGGCAACCTTTTTCAGAGAAACAGAAACGCGGGCAGGCGTGGAATCCGGGCCCTTAATGAAGGACTTTTTACCCGCGCCTGTGCCGCCGAATCCGCCCATATATTCGGACTGAATGAAAGAAGAAACCTCATCGGCGATCGTGACATCATCGCGCAGGTCGATATCCCTGCCATATGTGAAATCTGCGATCGGTTCATAAACACGAGCATCCAGGCGCTCAAGCTCACCGACCAGGAATGCGCCGGTAGCAGAAATTGTTTCAGCGTCAGTAAAACGTCTTGGCATTTTTTGCTCCTATTAGATATTGAATGCGATTTCGGCCAGGCCCGCGTCATCCTTGGCGCCCATAAACACGCAGTTAGGAATTGCAGTTGCGCCCTCGGCCTTAGTGGCCGTAACGCCCTTGTTTGCGGCGTCTAGATAGACAGCTCCGCCCGGCTCCGGTGTACCTGCAGCACGCACAGCAACGTAACCTCGGCGCAGGATGCAAACGAAGGCGTCTTTCGGCCAAACCTTTCCATCCGGCCCAACCTGGCGATAATCGCGAACTGCGATGCCGTAGACCTTGGAGGCATCAGAGGCCGGAGTTGCTTTGCCGGTTGTGGTCAGAGAAACCAGAACGCCGTCGTCGGCGACCGGAGTTGTTGTGTCGTTCTGTTTGACCTCGGTGGTGTAGTCAAACATGCCGCGAGTGATATCGCCGGCAGAACCTCTGGGCATAGATGTGCCAATGAACTGAGACATTATTTAGCTCCCCAAAAATCATTAAGTTTTTTCTGGACGTATGCGATCGAATTGACGGAATCCTCAGCGCTGTCGCCGTAGCGTGTACCGCTGGCCTTCGGATTCTTTCCGGACTTGGACATAGCGACCGCGGCCTTGAAGGCGATATCCAGCGCCTTGCCGTCGAGCTCAGAGGAATCTCCGAACTGTTTGACGCCGGCGCCTTTCAGCGCCGTGCGCATAACGCGCTCGATCTGATTGCGTGTGAATTTGCCGCCCTTGGCGTCGCCCACAGGCTTTTTCATTCCCGGGCAAAGTGCCTCAGCGTCTCCGATGATGGCCTGAGCGTCCGGATCATCGATCAGATCATTGTCATCATTCTGGTCAGCACCAGCGTCCGGCGCCGGGGGCGTATCTGCGTCACCCACAGGTCTCTGAGTTTGAGCCTTGGCAATAGCTGCCACTGCGGCCTCGAGTTTGGCAAGGCGCTCCTCAAGTGTCGGCGTGGGCGCCGGTGTCGGGGCAGGAGCGGGCGTCGCGTCGGGTGCGTCGCCGTCCTGCACCTGGAGCTTGTCCACTTCCTCGTTAAATGCATCCTCGTTTCCGTCGCGGAACAATTTCCGCAGGCGGGTCTTTAAGCTAGTTGTCATGCTTCCGTCTCCAATTTTGCAGCCCGAGCATCGGGCTGATACCACTAGAGCAACGTGGTTTCCCACGATGCCAATTTGCTCAATCCCCTGGGGTGTTTCCTGCGTATCCGCGTCATACACGCATGAGACTTCCTTCAAATCCCCGCTCTCGACTGCCTCGATCGCTTTTCGATCCGTCAAAAGCAAATCGGCGAGAAGAAAGTCAGATTTGTCACCTTCTCCCCGCCGAACGTTCTGGGTCGTACCGACTGCGATCTCCCGCCAGTTATCCGGATCTGCGAATCTCGCGTGACCGATAACAACGGGCTTGGCCTCAAACGAGGCAATCGTTTCGGGATTAAAAATTTGTTCTTCCGGCCGCAATACATGCACCGAACTGCCTGTTAGGCTTGGCAGGCCGACCTCAGCCGCTGAATATTCAAACGATCCGACGCGGCTAATCGGAACGTCTCGACATAACAAATAGCCCTCCGGAGTTTTTTCCTTCAGAGGGCTGATTTTTTCCGTGGTCAAGAAGCGACCGTCTCGAAATTTCCTTCTCATTTGTCCTTCTCAAAAAAGAGTGGAGAGGGCCAACAGCGGCAGTTAAAGACGCATCCGGGGTGGCTGCGAATAGGCGTGCCGCCTGCGCCCACATCGCAGATCGGAGGATCGCTCCAGGCATGCACCGTCTTATCCAGCTCGCGATGCCTCGGTCGTACCGCGTTATCGCCGACGGTGTGCCACACGTAATGGGTCGAGCCCACGGCTTGGGCCCTGGCTTGCGTGAAGTTGGATCGCGCGCGGGCGGTCTCGGTTCTAGCAATGCAAATCGCTCGGGATTCCGTAACGCCGCCCAGCTCGTTTTTGATGCGCTGGGCGATATCGGCATAGCGCTGGCCGTCCGATAGCCCGCTAGCGGCCCATTCCTGAGCCCTCTTGGCGGCCTCCATGGGCAAAGAGCGGATCAGTGCGACCTGCTCCTCGCGCAGACGATTGAAAATCGGCCCGGCGGCCGCGTCTTTGAGTTTGCGGCGAGTTTCCCGGCTGATCTTTTGGCCAATCCTGAGCCAAGTGTCGTAGTCAGCCGAGGCCGCGCGACGCAGCATGATGTCGGCCACCGAGCGGGCCCATTCGTCGAGCCGCACCGAATAATCAAATAGGCTTAGCTGGAGCTGGCTCGGGTCGCTTCCCTCCCATTCCAGTGCTATCTGCGCGATCTGTTTGGCCACTGCCTTGAGCCGCTTGCGATACCAGCGGTCCAAAGCCGCCGTTTTGGCCTGCTCCCGGAATTTGTTCTGCTGCTGCATTTAATCCTCCTGTCCCTGGCGGCATGAGCTCGTTTTCTTGCTTCTCGGCCTCGTCGATGTCCTCCTCGGTGATCGAGGAGAAAAGGCCGATGGTCGGGCTGAGCTTTTTGAGCTCCTTCATTGCGTTCGGCAGCGAGATTGATTCGCTCTGTATCGCCTGCACAATCGCACCGACCATGGCCGTCGCATAAGCCCCTTTCTGCTCGTTGGTCATCTGCCACAACGGGCGGAAATCGAAATTGAAGTCTTTGTCCGGAGCTTGTCCGGTCACGCTCATATAGATGACGTTTAGGATTTTCTTTAAGCCCGGGCGCAGCATCTTTTCCTGCTGCTGTTTCGTATTGTCGTAATAGAGCCGAATGTCACTTTCGCCTGTGGAATTGAATCCGACTGGCGATTGACCGAACAAGCGCACCAACGGGATACCCGTGGCGCCGGAAATCTGCTGAGCAAATTGCAGAAGGACTTCCGGCAGGCCCGTGAACGTATAAGTCATCGTCTGAAAATCGTCCTCGATGTCGCCGAGCGTCATGCCCTCAATCGACTGGAACAATCTCGTATGCTCCATCTGCGTCATAAATCCCTTTTTGGCGACGTCGTTCGTCAGGATGGAACGCAGGCCCTTAACCTTGTAGTAGCGCAGGTAGCACTTATTGACGAGCTGAGCCGCGCCTTCGGTTGCCATATCAAACATCTCGATTCGATTGAATAGCGGCTCCAGCACGCTCGCGCCCCAGCCGCGATAAGCCTGGCGCAGGTAGTACGGCAGACGACGCCCTTCAAACCGGATACAGCGCGAATAATGAATTTTCCCGCCGGGAATATCGATATTGCTCTGCTCGGCAAAAACCTGGTAATACCTGGGCTTGCCAAAGTTAGGCCCGAGCTCCTGGACGACTTCAGTAGACGGGTTGACCTGCCAGCAGTCAAGAACGAGCAGGCCTTTGAAGGCGCCTTGTTTGATCGGCCCGAGCGGCGTACCCATGTCGTCCCCATCAATGAGAAGGACGGCCAGCGAACCTCCGTAGAGGCGAGCCCACTTCAAAGCGTCGCACAGGCTATCCCAAACTCGAAATTCGTCGAGCGCGATATCGATCGAGGAGGCGACCTCCGGATCATCGCACTGGAGCTCCACGCCCTCGCGCGTCATGTCGTCGGCCACCACGTCAACCGCGAGCCCGCACATCCATGAGCCCTGATAAGCCCATTCCAACTCGTTGCGCTGAAATGATTTGAACTCAGGGATGTAGCGATTACCGTTGAGCGTCGTGCTCGTATTTAAGCCCATGCGCAAGAGCGGGTTCTGAAACCCGTCGGCGAACTGCTTGCTGCCGCCGCGCTTTGTCCGGGAAAGTTTTTTATTTACCTTCATGCTTAACCTCTGCCCAGGCGGATAAACTCATCGAGCCCCGTTTGCGTGATATAGCCGTCGAGGCTGTATCGAATGGCATCGATGCCGTGGTTATATTTGTCGACAATGATCGGGAGGACCTCGTTCGTTTTCGGGTCCACCTTGTAGCTGTAGAGCTTGAATTCCTCGGCCGTATGCCGGCAGCGCGGATGGATGACGATTTTGTCGAACGATTTCAGATAAGCGATACCGTCCTCAATCGAGCCCTGCCACTTCTCTGCGGCCGAGATATTGAAGCCCTTTCGCTTAGCCAAATAGCTGATTGTTTCCGGACGCGAGCAGTCGGCCTTGATCGGCCAGCTCCTGGAGAGTGGGACCGAATCGTACAGCGCAGGGAGCTCATCTAGCTCCACGCCATGGCCGAAGGCCTCATATTCGACATACAGACGATTGTCGTACATGAACGATCGCACCAGTGTGCTCGGGTCGTTCGCAAAGCCGAAGTCAGCGCCGAAAAATAATCTGTCGGCCTTCTGCCAAAGATCGTCCGGAAAACTCTCGACCGTGAATCGCCCGCGGAAAATCTGCGCGTCGCTGATTGTCCGGGGAAATCCTTCCCACACATGCAGGTAGTTCTCGTAGTCATTTTTGCGATCCCATTCCATCTGGCGCCGGAGCGCTTCCGGAAAGTATGGGTTCTCATCAAAATTGACTTTCCGAACATAGGCACCGGGAGGCGGCGCATCGGTCAGGAATAATTTGGTCGTCGGATCGTCCGCCAGGAGCGGGTTAAACGAGACCCATATTTCGGAGCCCGCTTTTCGGATGGTCGGTATCAGTGTCTCCCAGGAAACTTGGGAAATGCTTTGAGCTTCCTCGCAGTTATGAACTAAGACATCCCCGGCAAAGTAATTATGGTTTCCTTCGACCTCGAGATTAAAGACAAAATTTCCGCTTTCACTCTCTCTGTTTCCGTTAATACTTCCTTGTTCCTGAATCTCAATACGCTCCACCCTTTGCTCTTCAAGAAAGCATCTTTGCGAGCGTCCTCCGCCCGTGCGGCTGCTCCTTTGTGACTTCCCCCGTCTACCTCGATCGCAATGCCATACCAGATATTCGCAATGTCCACCTTGTAATTCGTTGGCACGTCGGGCGCGCTTATTTCCGTAGGAATTACCAGCTCGGGCCACCAGCCGCGCCCGAGCCAAGAGAGAAGAAGTTTTTGTCCCTTTGTTAATCCGCGACCGTTTCCTCCCAATACGCGAGGATGAGTTCCGCTTTTTTTCAGCGATTGAATCGTTTTTTCCCGTATTTCCGGATCGTACATGGGGTTGTTCTTCTTCATTCGCTCCGAAAGAAGTTTGCGAACACAATCCCGGCAATATATCCCGCCTTGTTTTACGTACTTCTGCCGCCTTCCGTGCGTATTCATTGCGATCATTTCGCCGCATCCTCCAAGGCACGGAACAAAATCGGGAATATCCAGTTTTGCAGGCATAAACGATATCTCCAGGAACAATTTCAGAAACAGGTATATAGCCCTTTCCTTTTACAAAGAAAGGATGCTCTTTAGTTGATATTATATGGTTCGGCGAACCAACAAGTGATAATGCATAAAGTTTCTTGGGCGCTGGATTTTTCATTACCTTGACGACCCGGCGATACTCTAGGCATTGCGTGTCGTGGTTAAAAGAGCGGACATAATCCCCGGGCTTTATAACTTCTATCGGCCTCCCATCGACCATAGTCCCGGCAACAAAGCACCAACAAATATCGATGCCTTCGATCGACTTTACCGACTGCACTTGTCTCTGCTGCAGGCCCTTAAAAAAGAACCGAGAGCCGTTTATATGCCTGATCTCAGTCTCTAGGAACTCGAAGCGGTGGCTCAGCCCTAGGCGCTCGGCCGTGTCTTTGAGCAGCTGATATGACGAATCGGCAATCGAATTTTGAAACTCACGGGAGCACAGTACACGCAGCCGGGAAAGATTCGACATGACTACCAAGGCCTCAGCGATTGCCCATGACTTTCCGGAGCCACGGCCGCCGTAAAACACTTTAAATCTGTGCGGGCTCCACAGCTCGGAAAAAGGATCGTTCATTTTTTACCTTTAGCGACTTCTCTGATTTTCTCGTAGACGCTGGCCAGGCCCTCGCCTCCGGCACCGTTCGTATCCAGTTGGATCTTTGCGCCTTTGCGCCTGGCGACAACTTTCAGCCGGACTTCTGCCCGGAGCCTGCGATGTGCCACTGCGTCGCCTTTCTTGACTGTGCTCGACGCCCCGTGTTTCTCGCTGAACGAATCAATCGTCTCAGATGCTTCTTCCATCGTGTCGGAAATGTCGACTGCCTCGTCCTCCAGGACCTGATCTCCGAAATCTCTCGCGCGCGCGAAGTCTACGGCAAAGTCGTTCCGGTCGACGGTCCACTGATAAACGGTAGAAGGCGGGATTTGCATATCCCGGCAAATAGAAGTCAGGGTCTCGCCACTGGCGAGCCGCCTTAAGATCTCTTTGGCCTTGGCAGGCGTGTACTTGGTTTGGCGCCCCTGCTTACGCTTCGGGACTTCGCATTCGTCCATGGCTGCCTCCTTATTTGATAAGGCTGTAGGAGAATGCCAACATCAAAATAAACAAAGAGACGAGGATCCCCCAGCGGAAACAAAAGGCCCAAATAGGATACTTTTGGAATATCTCCATAACCAGCTTCCTACAGTGCTTTGATATAATTTCCATATCGACCTACTACTTTAGGTTGACACTAAAAACCCCGCCTAGCTCCTAACTAGACGGGGTTTGTTTTTGGCAATAAAAAACCGCCACGCGGGCGGTTATGGTTTGTTATTGACAATTAGTTGACGATGATGCCTTTCTTCCGCATCTCGTCGCAATAGTCCTGATATTCTTTCAATTCTTTGTGCGCACGGGCCGGGGCTTCCTTCTTCAACTTAAGCCCTTGGCAACCGGGTCCGCTATGGTCGAACCAATCTTCGGGAAAAGAGGCTGGAACCATTTCGTAGCACTCTTCTGACTCAGGTGTAAGTTTCTCGGCCATTTATTCCTCTCAAATACCAAGGTCTGAAAAATCATTTTTCATGAACCGTTCTAGTATTTTACCAACCTCTGCGGCCACTGGTCTAGGAGACGGACTACAGAGGTACTCAGAAACAGCTTCGGCAAAGAACTCTGCGCTATCCGTGTTTGCGTAATCAGACAGTTCCTTCTTTATAACTAACGGGTCGTTTTGTAAAGACAGGTTAGACAAAGCCTTGTCCATTACGCGTCCGGAAATAAAATATCTTTTCTTTCTCTTCTCCGTCGTATCAACGCCTGCGGCTTTCATGAGCTTTTCTAACCGCCCTTCAATCGCATGCCCCAGCTCATGCGAAGCTACTGCATAAGCTGCGCCTTTGGACATAACGCCCTGAGGATGGAATTGCGTAGCGATACAGTTGCTAAACGAAGCGGCGAAGGATGCCTCATTTCCTCTCCCGTAATACTTAGTATTGAAATCGATCGCGCCCCTACTCATCGAGCACTGACCATACGTGGAGCTTCCGAGCCTAGAACAATTAGCCCTACCGATATTTCCCGCAAGAAAAGGAAACTTTGAGCAGATGTCAGAATAAGCCTGCCCTATAGAGCGCGCGGTATCGGGTCCCATAAGATTAAGCCCCTGGATCGGCGCATTCATTAGGCCGCTGGAATCCAATGCCGCCACAACGTCCGCGGATGTAGATGCTGATGCCAGGTCAGAATTTAGCTTTTGGATTTGCGGCTTAACGTTTTTCGCGAGCTCTTTTGAAAATTGCGCCTGAAAAGCGTTCATAGCCCGCTTTTGCTCACGCTTTAATCTTTCGGCCTCAAATTTCTTTTTCTGCTGCAGTTGACGTTTTTGGCGATTCGCGGGCCTTCTGGACGGCAGAGCCGCCAAAGCATCAACCTTATCGCCGAGCTTCGAGGAGGCTTTATCCAGGGCCTTATAAAAATCCGTGCTTCTAAAATCCGCCCTGTCCGTATACCAGACAGAGGCTTCGGCGACACGCTCCAGGGCAGAAAGACGAAGTCTCTCGGCGTAAAGATTTTTAAGATCCTCTACCTCGTCCGGCTCTAGGCCGTCCTCGCCTTTCGTAAGGTCTCCGTAGTCCCTTTCAAAAATATCATCGACACGTTTTCGAGCGGCCTGAAAACTCATCGCGCGCTCATATACCTTCTCCGCTTCGTCCGGGCCATACGGATAGCCCATGGATCTCAAGCGGTCATATTCTTTATCGAGCTCTTTGAGAATTTGGTCCTTGTTATCCAGGTCGATCGTGTAGGGATAATTAAGATCTTTGATCGCCTTACTTACGCTGTCCGGAGTAAATTCCTTCTGCGTCGACTTAACCAGCTTGGCCGTTTTCGTATATTTGTCGGAGCCAGTGTACTGAGGCTTCTGGGGAGCCTTGGGCGCTTTAGACCATTCAATCACGGCCTGAGCTCCCGCCTGCTCCTGTCTGCCGCCTCTGGGTGCCGCAGAGATATGGCGACCGTTAAACTTTCCGCCCATGCCCGCGAGAACCTCTCCGGTTCGATCGTCCAGTTTGACCGGCGTACCTTTGTTTTCGGGGCCGTTCGGTTTCACCGTGATCCATTTAACTCCGTCCTTGAAACGAACCGGAACGCGGCCGAGGATTTTGATAGTCATAAAGCCAACCCATAAAAAGAAACCGCCCGATCAAATGACCTGAAAAATTGCAAAACTAGAGTACTAAAAGTTTAAAAATCAAAAAAAATCCTTTTATTTCAGTGGAGTAAAAGGATTTTTTATGTTATACTAGATTACCTAACTGGATAATCTATTTTAATTATGAAAACGCCCCAGCTTCCGCCGCTCATCATTAAAAAGAGCCCTTCGGCTTTCTACGTTTACACCTACAAGAACAAATGGGACCCGGAGAAAAAGAGAAGTTACCGCGCCAGCTTCAAGAAAGTCGGCACTGTCACCTCAGGCGAGAAAGAGGGAAGAATCCGATGGGATGACCATTTTTTAGCTGAGCGCCCGGAATTGAGGGACTTTATCTGTGAACGCAAAGGTAAAGATTATGTCTTTACTCCCATGAACGAAGGCGGCTTTACGCTTTCTCAGGCAATGGAAGTCAAACAACTGCACGCGGGAGCTACCTGGGCACTGGATCAGCTCGTTGTTCAATCTCCCATTGGAGAAGCTCTCAAAACAGCCTTTCCTCAGCGCCGGGACTATCTAAAAGTTTTATCGATTGCGTACTTCATAATCCTTAACCAAGACAACAATATTTCCAAATATCCGACCTTTGCCGAGGCAACTCGCCTGCCGTGGGGAGCGCCTTTGCATCCATCTTCAATAGGCAGGATTTTTAGGAAAATCAAAAAGCAGCAGATAGAAAAGTACTTCTCAGCTCTACAGGAAGGCTTAATAGAACAGAAGAGAGAGGTTGGAGATGGTGACAAGCTGACATTGGCTTTAGACTCGACTTCCATTTCCAGCTACGCTAATAAACTGCCAAACGTAGAAAGAGGCAGGAATAAAGACGAGGACAACCTTCCTCAAATTAATCTGCTGATGTTGGTTGAGTCCAAAAGCGGGCTGCCCATCTTCTATCGAACCTACGATGGAAACGTTCCGGATGTACAAACTGTCAGACGAGTTATCGCTGATAACTCCCGACTAGGCATCCAAAATGTCGTCCTTGTGTCTGACCGCGGCTACAGCGGCACAAAAAATATCAATGACTGCCTGAGAAATAAAGTCGGGTTCCTGTTCAATATGAAATGCGGGATCTCCGGCAGTCTTACTCAAGAACTCATTGATGAAGAAAGGCTCAATCTGCAGGACTTAAACCGGAGGGATTGGTATACCCAGGTCTTCCAGGTGACAAAGAAAATCAATTGGATTTACGAGCCTAGTCCTGTAAAAAATCAGAAATCCACAAAAAAGACGCAGGAGAGCGAGGAGCTTTACTGGCACATCTACTTCGATCGACAAATTGCTGAGAACGCCAGACAAGGGCTGTTCGAGAGAATCGATCGCGTCCGGGAAAAGATAGCCAACGGTAAGGCGCTCGATGAAAACGAACAAACTTTATTAGAAGAAGTGTTTGAAAAACATGAGCAAGACGATGCCGTCAGCTACAGCATCGACAATAAAAAAGTGGATCAAAAGCTCCGCTACAAAGGCTACCGGGTGCTCGTGAGCGACGAAATATCCGATGCCGGAAAAGCTTGGTGCGCTTACCAGGAACGCTGGATCGTTGAAGATACATTTAAAACGCTCAAATCCCGATTGGGCTGCTCTCGAAATCGAGTCTCGGATAACGAGTCATTAACAGGTAAAACGTTTGTGCAGTTCTTAGCGACCTCTATTGCAATGATCGTCAGAACGAGACTGAGAAAATACAGTGAGGAGTGCAAAAAGAACACCGCCTTGCCGATGGTTTATGACGGAGACTGCAGAGTTCTGGACTCCTTGAACAATGTGATGCAGACCGAATTCTGCGGAGGCTATTACTTCGGAGAAATCGCAGGGAAAAGAAGGAAGTTATTTGAAGCTCTCGGGGTTCCTGTTCCTGACGCTGAGCCGGAAAAGGAACAGGATTACGATGACGAAAAAGAAACAGAATTCTAGGGAGGCCGCCTTAAGTTCAGAGGTCGGCCTCTGCTAGATACCCTAACTTCTGCAATATTTCAGAAATGACCGAGCGGCTCAAACCCCATGTACTTACTCAAAGAGAAAGATCGGTTGTTGCACGGGACGATCAGCCCGCTATTTCCTTAGAATCATTCGTGCTAACTAACAATCCAAAGGAGAATACAATTTAATGTCCCAGGGAATTATTAACATCTTTACGGTGAGCATTGGGCTCGCCGGTTTTTGCCTAAGCCTCTTTAACTACTTCCACATGAGGCGGCGCGACGCCCTAGAGACCGCGCCTAAGGTAGTCGTGCGCCGCATAGAAATAAAAGACGATGCTATCCACATGAGACTTGCTTTTTACAAAGGCGAAGAAACAACGATCTATACGGGAATAAGAGTAAAAGGCTTTTTAGTTTCCCAGGGTATTTGGACCGCCGGGGACAGTGTGATAGAAGGAGACATCTTCGTCTGTAGAAACGATTGGCATAAAAAACTAAACATTTTCCTAGAGGTCTCCCCGATTCAATTTTCCTCCGGGAGAGGGCCCACCCACATTTTTGGAGATGACCGGTACGCCTATTTCGACTTCTTTATCAAGAAAAATAAAGCATCCATGCAAGACATGGAATTGTTGCGGATATCCCTTAAAAGTACAAACTGGTGGAGAAGTCTAGTTCTGATGCACCAAATCGAAACAAAGATATAAACCCCGATTAGGACATTTACGACTAGGATCGCAAAGAGTAGTTTTTCGATAAGCGTCATTTTTCTACCTTTATACGAACCCCCGGGCTCGTCGCCAGGCGAAGAAGCCAAAGGACGAAAATCCAACGAACGCAGAACCACCACACTGAATATTCGGCAATAAGGCGATCGAAAAAGGAAATTAGTTCAGGCATCGGGGTATTTCCTTTTAATCTATTAAAAGCAAAAAAGCTCGAGACCCTCAACCGGTTTCGAGCTCCAGCGTACTACGTTTCTTCCGGGCACGCGAAAGACCGCTAGAGAGCGATCAGGCACAACGCGAAGTCGTAGATTAAATTGTTACCTTGACTTTACCATTTCAAGCCGCAGATTGATATAGGGATTAACCCTCTATTTTGCCCTTCTGAGCTCTCTCGATAGCGTCATAGAACGCCTGGAGGAAAGACCGGCGCCATTCCGGCTCCTGTCTGTAGGAGACTTTGGACTGGCGCAGCAGTCGCTCGTACTCTCTGCGCGTGCCAAAAACGAATACCCGGATGTGGCGCTTTACCTTTGTCCCGTCAACTCTTTCGGGCAAACTCATCCAGGCGCACTGCAAAAGCTCGGCGTCTGAATAGTCCGGCGCCGAGAGCAGCGGATCGCGGGTCTTAAGCTCGGTCACTTCCCTCCAGAACTTTTCTTCTTCGGTTTCCGGAGCGCGCTCGAAATAACACTTGGCATAGCGGCAGAAGGTGTCTGTAGGCGAGCGCCATCTGACAGGTTTGTCGCCATAGACCCGTCGCCAGTTAGCCAGGCGTTCATAGAAGTGAGTATCGATCAAAGAATTCTCCTGTTGGTTTTCGTTGTAATGGGCACCCGGGAAGGCGCCGATCAGGTGTAAGGCAGGCCGCGGCCCTCAAAGGGCATGTAGGCACTCGGCTTGAGAAGGCCCAATGCTTTTAAGATTGCTATCCTGCGTTCTTCCGGAGTGAGAGTGAACCTGAGCGGAGCAAAGAGTTTGTCTAAATAGCCTTCCGGATATTCCACCGTAAAGCTGCAGATCAATGCGTCGCTGAGAGGGTTTCTGTTTGTGGGCTCCGAATCTTCAGGCTTGATTTTGATAATGAAGTCGTCGGGATTTATGTCCGGATAAGCGAATGGAAATGACATCTTTTTCTCCTGGATCAGGCGGCCGTGAGCCGCCCGGATAAAATTAAACTTCGGTCACTATTCCGTTAGAGCTCGTAAAGCCTTCGTCAAAGAGCTCGCCGTGCAATTTCGTGGAAAAGAATAGGCGTGCGTATACAGTGGCAATAGGCTCACAGATTTTGAAAATGCGTACTCGTCTTTCGCCTTTCCGATTGTATGTGACTACTGCGTAAGCCTCGTAGTACCCACTGGCGGATTCCCACCACTCATCCGGCGCTGATTCTGAAAAACCGATCTGGATCGTCCAATGATTCGCCGGACCGCACCAGAACAAACTATCTTCGTCGCACGTACCGTAGACGAACGCGTCCAGAGCGTGAAAGGTCTCCATGAATTCGATGGCTTCTTCCTTCGGAGGACATTTATATGTGGTCCCATGATACAGGTTGCTGTCCAGGATTTGCCCTTTCTTTTCGGCATAGTCGAGCGCTACCGATAAGAGTTTTAATTTTTCTAAAACGTGTGATTCTTTCTCTAAAAGCATAGTATTAACCCCTAAGTTGCCCCGTTTGCCCCATTTTTAATTAACTTTTAATAAATTTTTTAAACGCGTACGCATGAGAAACTTTCTTAAAAACCGTCTTAAAACGGGGCAAATGGGGCAGATATTCCGATAACCCCTTTTTTGCGACATTAGCGACATTTTTTATTAACTTTTAATAAACTTTTTAAATGCGCACACATGAGAAACTTTCCTAAAAATCGATTTCAAATGTCGCTAACGTCGCAAAATTTCGAAATGTCATTCCGTTTCGTCCAGATTAGAAAATTGTTTCAGCCTGAGACCGAGGAACCCACGATCCCTAATCCCGTAGCTATCTTTAATTCCCTTAAAACCCTTACCACTCAGCTTTTTGCTCAGCGATCTCGTATTCTTGATATAGCCTCTTAGCCCTCGAGGCTCGGCGAAGGACTCCCAGGATTGAAAAGCAGCAATATTGGAAACAGCGTAGGCGGGACCGAACTCGAAGCATTCTTCGAGCCATTCTTTGGTTAAGTCCTGGCCCTCCTTGTAGCGCTCAGTGGCCTCGGCCACGCATGAGGGAATGGCTAATCCGGTCTGACGGTACTTTTTGACGCCTTCCAGTATCCAGTTGAGAATCCCGGAGCCTTCCGCCTTGAGCTTTTCGCAAAGCGTCTTATCCTGCTCGTTCTCCTTGAAAACGCGATCAAAAGTCATAATGACGGTACGTCGCAGAATGCCGTGGTCCGTTCCCCGGATCAAAAGATCGTGATTCGTACAGAAGTGCAGTGTGAACTGAGGCTTGAAGCTCACGGTCTTTTTCGCGTAGAGCCCTCGGGCCGCAATTTGCTCGCCGCCCGTGAGTGCCTTAATGGTGCCCTCCTTCAGCGGCTTATCGTCATCGGGCTCCATGACCGTCACCAGGCGCTTGCCCTTTAATCGGAGGAGATCCTCACGGGTTTGTCCGGCATTCGAGTTTGTCGACTGCCCGAGTAGAGTTTCGGAAGGCGTAATAAGACCGAACTGTCCGTAAACATGAAGGATCGTGTTTGTGAGCGTCGATTTGCCGTTTGCGCCGCCGCCCTGCAATGCGAAGAATTTTTGCTCGATCGGCTCCCCGAGAATCGGGTAACTGGCGATGAGCTGATAGAACTCAGCCTTTTGCTCGTCCCCGCTGCACACCTCCAGCACGGTCTTTTTCCACAGCGGACAATCGGCCTGCGGGTCGTATGCCACGCCCATGACCTGGGTGAGATAGTGTGTTTGCTCGGCCGAAATAAATTGCAGTGTCTTTAGGTCGATCTCGCCGTTCTGGACAGCAACGTATCGGGTTTGAGCGTCCAGCTCGGAGGCATGAATACGAATGCGATCATCGCCGCGCGCAATCTCGATCATGTGCCTGTACATTGCGGCCTTCTGCGAGGCCCCGCAGAAAGTGAAAAGCGCAGCACGTTCTTCCTCGTTTTCGCATTCCCGGGCGTCGTCCACAATGGCGAGCACCGTTTGCCTAGCGAGCTCCGTTGCCTCAACGTCAGACGTCTGTGCCCAATAGTATCCGGTCCACATGAGCCATTCGCCCGTCTCCACGACGTAACGCAGAGAATCGGCGTACCGATCGACAAAGCGCTGAGCGTTGCCGTCCTCGGTAAGCTCGTACTTTCCACGTCTGCGAGGTTTCGGTAGATAGCCCCGGATACTTGCCAAACTCGGCTTAAGACCGGTTAATTCGAGCACCTTGGCCTGTGCCGCCTTGACAAACTCCTCCTTATCCATAGAATCGGTAAGAGAAGTTTTCTTAAGTACATTTTGTACTTCGTATCTGTCGGTGCAGGCCTGCACCTTTGACAGTTCAATCTCGAGCTCTGCGCGTTTCGCTTCGCGCAGAGCTTTTTCCTTTGCCTTGTTTGCGCGCGCAATAATGGTGGCCATCGTCACCGGACGCTGACGCTTCTTTCCGAATCCGCCCCAGAGATACTCTGTTTCTTCCGGGCCTTTGTACTTTGCCGACTTCGCGCTCCAGGCGTCCCACAGCTGATAGGCCTCGACTGAGCCGTCGAAGTGAAAATGCAGGGCCATACCCGTCTCAACCCAGCGGGCACGGTCATCGACGTCACCGCCCGGGAGCATATCCAGGTACTTCTTTGCTTCTTCCAAATCGACGTTCGGCTTTTGGCCCTCGGCCACAACCATGTCGAACTCGCTCATGGGCGCAGCCGCGCCCGCTTCTTTTCCCGGCTCCTCAACTTTCCAGCCCTTGGCGCGACAGTATTCCTCCGTTGCCCGGATGATCTCTTTGGCGCGTTCAACCGAACAAGGCGGTAGGCCAGCAGCGGGAATAGTGATCGGGCCGCCGTAGGCATCGGTCCACTTGTAAGGCTTGCCTGTTTCCGGATGGATGCCGTAAGCGACGAACTGCTGACCGGCGCCGAGGATTTCAACCTGATGCTTCTCGCCCTTCTCATCGACGAATTTGGCCGAGCTCATCTTTTCTATTCCGGCCTTCTCAGCCGCAAAGAGATAAAGGATTCTCGGCGCACGGCCCACCCGAGTAATCGTGTCGCCCAGTGCGTAGCGCAGACGATCCAGAAGCACCGGGTCAGTCGTGTCGCAGTCGATAGCCATGAGCGGATATTCGCCCTGGCCGCAAAGGAGGCCGATGCCGTAATTGGCGAATGCCTCGGCGTCCTTCGGCGTGAATCGGAAGTTTGGCCATTTAGGCTCCTGGCATTTTTTAGTCCCGGGTTTAATCGGTATTGGCAAATAGCCGTTGGCCGCTAATGCCGCGGCCTTGTCTTTGAAATAGCTAGGCATTAACTTGCTCCGTTTTTGCTTTGCGGGTCCTATTCGCCGCTTGTCTTAAAGCGTCCACGATTCTGTAATCGACACCTTTCTGTCCGGAAAGAATTCGACAAATAGTTGCTTGTGTCGTATGGGCAAGCGCCGCAATTTGCGCCTGGCTAAATCCCCGCTCCTGCAATCGTCTAATTGCGTTTTTTGGTTCCTGATAAAGCGGCATAAAGAATCCTATACAAATACATATACGAATTAGTTTAATTGTTATATGTATTTATTGCAACGTAAGATAATGCTTTTATTCGTAAGCGTATAATTGAACTATGAGCAAATTGAAATCGAACCTACATGAAATTCTTGCGGATCGAAACCTAAAGCCCGCTGATTTGGTCAAGCTAACTGGTTTGCCGCAACCAACGGTGTCTCGCATTCTGAAGGGCGAGCAGGATAACCCGACCCTGTCGACGCTCACCGCGCTGGCAAAAGGCCTCGAGGTTCCTCTTGGCCGCTTGCTAGGGGACGGTCTAGAAATGAAGGAGGCCGAATCGGTGCGTTCGTTGAGAAAGGTACCGCTCCTTAATTGGGTACAAGCGGGAACGCCTACACTTGTGGCTCCTAATCACGTCGACGAATGGTACGTATGCCCCGTGGATATTAGCGAGAATGGCTACGCTCTCGAAGTGAGAGGCGAATCGATGGAGCCAAAATTTCAAGAAGGCGACATCGTTTTTGTGGACCCTGACTTGCCAGCTGAGCCCGGCAAGATAGTTATTGCTCAGGACGAAACCTTCTCAGAGACAGATGCGACTATGAAAAAACTTGTCATCGAGGGGAGGGAAGCGTACCTGAAGGCGCTCAATCCCGATTGGCCCGGCCCAAAGTTCATAAAACTTACGCCCTTTATTAAGATTGTGGGCGTCGTTGTAGGTAAATACGTCCCCGTCTGATTTTTTAAGCTCGATTTTTTCGAATGCGCCCGCATAAGGGCGCATTTTTCGCGCAGGAGTTATACATAAACTAATTTTTCATACATATAGGTTGCATTTAAGTATTCTTTTATGTATTATTTATACATAAATTCATTATCGCTAGGAATACGAAATGCCAACTGCCAAATGCAAAATTTCCTCTCGTAGCTCTGGTCTTGAGATTCGCTTTGCTCTGAAAGAAGCTCTCGAGGAAAAAGGCTACAAACGAATCGCACTTTTGGGCCTTTCCAGCCTGCTCCGTATCTCAATCACCGACGCCTGCGCCATCTTTGAAGGCAGGCGCCCGTCCATCGACGCCATTCGCGCCATCTACTTCTTTATCGATAAAGCCCCTGCGCTTCCTAAGCCCTGGGTCATCCCGGCGCAGCCCGTCGTCAACTTTTGCCCGAGTGAGGTGGTCTATGCGACGCGAATTTAACGACCTCGAAATCTTCGCCGGCGCCCTCATTGCTTTCTTCTGCTTCTGGGGCTTCGTCTACCTCGTCTTCATTCTTCCGGAATTTCTCGGAGGTCTTTTATGAACTCAGTCTTTAACCTGGCGTCGTACAACCTGAACACGATGACCGATGATGAGCTTATCGCCTGGATTCGTGCAGAAGGCCTCACGCACATGCCTCCGATCATCCGCACGCTTGTCGAACGCCTGGACGCGACGCAGCCGATTATCGATGCCTGCGAGGAATCAGAGGAGCAACTGGTATCTCGGGAAGAAAGGCTTGACGCAAACCTTGAGGATTTTGCCATCAATTTTCAAGAAGCCCTCAACGAACTTGACGGTGATCTCGAAGATATCGCGGAAAAAGTTAGCTCAGCTGTCGACGGACTGGAATTATCTGAGCTTGGCGTTCTCCGAAATGGCGAAGTTGTTTGCAAAGAAGCCCTGAAAGATCCGACTGAAAAAGATCTTGTCGTCATTCCTCGAGGATCACTCGAAGCAATCAAAGCCGTTCTGAACGGTATTAGCAGCTCTCTTATCCATCTCGAAGCCGGGGACAAATTCCCCGAACCCCCTACTGTCTAAAGGAGACAATCATGTCACTTGAAAACGTCATCGCCGAAAACACTCAGGCCATCAACAACCTTGCCGAACTCATTCGCCAGGCCATGCACATGATGCCGCCCACGGCTCCGGCACCTGTCACTCCGCAGGCCGCCCCGGACAACGGCATCCATGTCCCGCCGAAACCGGCGCCCGTCCCTGAAAACCCGCCGTTTGTTGCTCCGGCGCCTGCTCCTCAGGCAGTTGCTCAGCCTGCACCTGCTCCTGAGGCGCCCGTGGATTATGTAGCCCTTCGCAAGGCGCTCATGCAAAAGGTTATGCAGTTATTCAGTCAGAGCGTGGAAGTCGGCAAACAGATCCTGTCCTCGTTCGGCGCTCAGAGGCTCTCCGATGTTCCGGACGACAAACTGGTGGCCTTCGCTACCTCCGTTGATAAAGCCCTCGCAGGAGTTTAATCATGGCACATGCACTGCTTTCCCCATCATCCGCCTACCGATGGATGCACTGCCCGGGCTCAGTTTCTCTCTGCCGCCTTTTCCCGGACGAATCGAGCGAATATGCAAAAGAAGGCACGCTCGCCCACGCTTACGCGGCGCATATTCTCGATCCGAATCAGCCCAAACCTGACGAAGCGATCCCGAGCGAAAACCTCACGTTCGTGAATGACTATGTGAGCTATGTCGAACGCGAAACCGCGGGCGGCATTCGCCAGATCGAATTTCCTGTTTCTGTCTCAGAGGTCACCGGAGAAGCCAACGCCAAAGGGACAATCGACTGTGCGGCTCTTATCGGCAATACGCTCAAAATCATCGATCTGAAGTTCGGCCGCGGCGTGCGCGTTGAAGCAGAAGGCAACCTGCAGCTTTCGATCTACGCCTGGAGTGCCGCCCAATACTTCTCTCTGTTCGACGAAATCAAGGAAATCGAGCTCCATATTTTCCAGCCCAGGATTGACAATATCGATTCCTGGAAGCTCACGCCCGCCGAGCTCGAGACCTTCGTCAATAATGCCCGGGCATGCGCGGCCAAAGCGATCTCTTATCTGAACGCCGATCCGCTGCCGCCTGAATCGCTGATCCCGAGCGCTGATGCCTGCCGCTTCTGTAAGGCCAAATCAGCCTGTCCGGCGCTTCGCCGGAAGGCCGCTGAAGCAGTCGACTTCAAGCCCATCACGGAAGCGGGCGACGCGATCCCGATCATTCCGGAAGAAGCATTAAGCCCGGAAAAACTCGGGCAGAACTTAGCGCTGGCGGATCTCCTGGAGCCCTGGATTGCAGCAGTCCGAGAAGAAGCCCATAAGCAGATGCTCGAAGGCGTTCATATCGACGGCTTCAAGCTAGTGTTAGGACGCCCGGGCAATCGCCAGTGGACGAGCGCAGCAGAAGCAGAAGAACTGCTGAAAACCTTCAAGCTCAAGGAAAACGAGCGCTATAGCTACAAAGTCATCACGCCGACGGCGGCAGAAAAGCTCTACAAGGCCGGCCGCATCGGACAGCGCCAGTGGCCGAAGCTCGAACAAATCATCACGCGAAGCGAACCCGCGCCTGTGGTCGCACCCGAAAGCGACAAGCGTCCCGCCTGGACACCTGCCGCACAACCTACCGACTTTCAACCTGTTAATTAAAAGTTAAGGAGTTTTCAATGACTGCTATCAATATCTCCGGACGTCTGTCCTTCGAGCACATTTTCGTTGCCGATTCGTCCAACGGTTCTGCGCCTGCTTTCTCGGCAACCGTTCTGATCGATAAGAACGATCAGGCACAGATTCAGAAAATCAGCACCGAAATCCAGCGCGTGGCGACTGAGAAGTGGAAAGACAAGGCCCCTGGCCTGCTCAAATCTCTGTACGCCACAGAAAAGCTCTGCCTGCGCGACGGCGACAACAAAGAATACGACGGCTACGCCGGAATGATGTACGTCACTTCCCGCAACAAGGCCCGCCCCACTGTTGTGGACCGCAGATGCAATCCCGTGACCGAGGCCGACGGCCTGGTTTATTCCGGCTGCTATGTGAACGCCCGCATCGAACTCTGGGCGCAGGACAACGCCAACGGCAAGCGCGTCAACGCCAAATTACTCGGCATCCAGTTCGTCCGTGATGGTGATGCATTCGGTGCAGGTTCCGCTCCGGCCAAACCGACCGACTTCTCCGACCTCGGAGACGGTGACCCTGCTCCCGCTTCTGTTGGCGGGAATCCTTGGGACTAAGAATCTTTAGGACATGGCTCTACGGAGCCATGAGTTAAGGAGACTTAATATGAAAACACTCTGGGCAGACCTAGAAACATTCAGCCGCCGAGACATCAAAAACGGCCCGCATCAATACGCTGAGGACTGTTACGTTCTGCTTTTTGGCTATGCGATCGATGACGAGCCTGCGAAGGTTTGGGATCTAACAGTCACAGAAACGATGCCGGAGGATCTCCGGGCAGCGCTCGCCGATCCTGCTGTTAATACCGTATGGCATAACGGCGCAAATTTCGACGTTCCTGTCCTGCGCAAAGCCAAAAACCTGCACGTTGACCTTCCCTTTGAACGGGTCGATGACTGTATGGTCAAGGCGTATTCGCACGGTTTGCCCGGCGCCCTGGGGACACTGTCCGAGGTTTACGGCCTGCCCGTTGATCAGGCAAAAGACAAGGACGGTCGCCGCTTAGTGCTGAAATTCTGCAAGCCGAATTTTCAGGGCAAGATCGCCAGCCGCAAAACCGATCCGGAGGATTGGGCGAGATTCGTAAATTATTGCCGCCTGGACGTCGAGGCCATGCGCGTGATTTATAAAAAGCTCCCTAATTGGAATTGGGGCCCGCGTGATCGTGCTCAGTTCGTAATCGATCAGCGCATTAATAATCGCGGTGCTTTGATGGACGTTGAGCTTGCACATGCTGCTATCGACCTCTCCGAGCGCTTGCGCCTGGAGAACGCTGAGAAAACCCGCAAGCTCACCGGCGGCGAAGTCGAGGCCGCTACCCAGCGCGATGCCCTGCTGAAATATATTCTCTCAGAGTACAACGTCAAGCTCCCGGATCTGACCCGCTCCACGATCGAGCGCCGCCTGGCTGACGAAAATATTCCGGAGCCCGTGAAGGAATTGCTCCGGGTGCGCCTCGCGTCCACTAAGACGAGCACGGCCAAATACAAAAAGCTGATCGCCTGCGTGAATTCCGACAATCGCATGCGCGGATGTCTCCAGTTCCGCGGAGCCACACGCACAGGCCGTTATGCAGGGCGCCTCATGCAGCTGCAGAACCTCCCGCGCCCGACGCTCCCGCAATACGTCATTGACGCAGGCGTCGAGGCCATCAAAGGGGGCTGGGCGGAATATCTGACCGAGCCCGGTGAGCTTATGTCCTCCTGCCTGCGCTCCTGCATTATGGCCACGCCGGGCAAGCACCTTGTCGTAGCCGACTTGTCCAATATCGAAGGTCGCATGCTCGCCTGGCTTGCCGGAGAGACCTGGAAAATTCAGGCGTTCAGAGACTTCGACGCCGGTCACGGCCCCGACCTCTATAAAGCGACTTATGGGCGCACCTTCGGTATCCGTCCGGAGGACGTTACCAAGCATCAGAGACAAATTGGCAAAGTGATGGAGCTCGCGCTCGGTTACCAGGGCGGCGTCGGTGCGTTCCTCACGTTCGCCTCTGCATACTCGATCGACCTTGATGAGCTTGCGAAGCATGTCCGGGAAAATATTTCCTTTAGCTACTGGGGCCAAGCCGAAGGGTCTTATGAGTGGTACACGGAAAAGAAACTCACTCACGGCCTAAAGCGCGACACATTTATCGCTTGCGAAGCCGTCAAATTAGCCTGGCGCGATGCGCACCCGGCAATTCAAAAATTTTGGGCATCGTGCGACACGGCCGCCATCCGGGCAATGAACGGCGTCCCCAGTCAGGCCTCCAAATTGTGGTTCGATCGTAAAGGCGCCTGGCTCAGAATGCGCCTACCTTCCGGGCGCTTTATCTGCTATCCCGGCGCCCAGCTCGAGGACGGAGGCGTCGGCAAAGGCACGTTCAGCTACATGGGCATCGATCAGTATTCCCGGAAGTGGTCCCGCATTCCGACCTACTCCGGAAAAATCGTAGAAAACGCGACCCAGGCCGCAGCCGCCGACATTCTGATCGGTGCGATGGCCGCCATCGAGCAGGCAGGGTTTGAAATCGTTTTCTCAGTTCACGACGAATTTATTACAGAAGCCGCACTCAACAAGGACAACTCCGAGCTCGAGCGACTAATGGCAACACCGCCCTCCTGGGCACCGGACCTGCCGCTGGCTGCGGCCGGATTCACTTCACTTAGATACAAGAAAGATTAACCATGTTGACAAGCACATACATTCAAGCCCAAAATACAAGTGCCGTCGAAAACGGACGGTACGGGCTTGGCAGCCTGTTTTTGTCAACTGGCGCATTGCGCCACCTCTCGGGTGGTATTTTTGTGCGTGCTTGCATTACTTTAACGAGCGAGCGCTGCGGGACATCGAAAGATGTGCTGCGACCAGTTGCGCAGTCTGCCAACCCGCGGTGCCTCGCTCTCCATCTTGGCAGGTGGGTTCGAGGCTTCACTGAAAACAACTGGAGTCTTGTAATGCAAGAAAACTCATCTATTGGTGCATCCGCGCCTGTCTTATCTATCGTCAAAAATCAAGTCACAGCGCTTTCTACCGACGTCGCTCAGTTTTTTGGAAAGTTGCATAAGCACGTCATCCGCGATATTGAAAATCTGCTCTCTAACCTGCCTGCCGAACGTCAGTCCAATTTTGGACAGACGTTCGTAACCCGCGCCAATCCTAAGAATCCGCAAGTTAAGATTCAATCCAAAGCCTACCGCATGACTCGTGACGGTTTCACGCTTCTGGTCATGGGTTGGACCGGAGAGAAAGCGCTTCAATTCAAACTTGCCTGGCTTGATGCTTTCAACAAAATGGAAGAAGAACTCAGAGCCAAAAATACGGTTCAAGCTCTTCCTCTCTCCTCTCCACTTGGAAAGTCTATCGCGCCAGCTATCAATGCGGCTCCCATGCTCCATGGACAACTTCAATGCGTCCAATTAGCCATGAAGGATCGTTTTACCAATCAGCGTGATTTACTCCGCGCTTATTCAATCCTTCAGCACCATTTTTGCGTAACGTCGTATCGTCAAATTCCCGCAGCGAGATTTGATGAGCTCATGGACTACATCAAATCTATGGAGATGAAACCCCTCCGCGTAAAGAAATCCAATGCGTTCCTAGCAACATCAGATAACGACCTTATAAGTCGCTTCGGGATCACCATCATAAACGGGGAACCCAAAATTTATGAGCTGGGCGATGCGTGGCATTTAGTCAGGGTGGGCAGCTATGAGTGGATCAAGGCCTACTGCGAAAACCGACTGCCTGCTAACCAAGTACCTGATTTACTCAAAGCACTTCTCCACCGCTTGAATAAAGAAACTCTCTAATAAATAAAACGAGGGGCCCTCGCCCCTCAAAGGATAAATCATGAAGATTCTAATCATCGTTTTAGCTTCGATTTTTGCCTTGGTAGCAGGCATGTTTATTACAGGCCTTCTGACCAAAATTGACAGCCTGACGTATCAAGTCCTCCAGCTTCAGGCACGAGTCCGCCGCATGGAGAAAAAAGAGGAGAACCGATAATGACGCCCGAAGGCAAAGTCGTCGCGCTGATTAAAAAACGCATCAAGGAAGCGGGCGGCGAAGTTCGTAAATGCGCCTGGGAGAATTGCCGGGGAGCGCCCGACCTGCTTGTCATGCTTCCAGGGATCCATGCTTGGATCGAGGCGAAGACGGAAACCGGCAAGCTCGGCCCTCACCAGGCGCGCGAGCACACTCGCATGACAACCGCCGGCTGCAAGGTGTACGTGGTTTTTGGCGAGGATCAGGCGCAGGCCCTGGTGAGCCACCTGATCTCTGTCTCCCGCTCCGGAGTAGAGGAACAATATGCGTAAGTTCAATCCCTGGCCGTACCAGCAGAGAATGATCCAGTTCGCTCTGCAGCATCCCCGCTGTGGTCTCTTTGTTCCCATGGGTATGGGTAAGACGAGCGCATCGCTTGCCATCATCGATGTGCTTAAAAACATATTCGAGGAAGGTCCGGCGCTCGTCATCGCGCCCCTGGCGGTTGCCCGGAACTCCTGGCCGAGTGAGGTAAGAAAGTGGGAGGACTTTTGTCACCTGAAGGTTTCTCCTATCCTGGGGACGACAAAGGAGCGCATTAAGGCCCTGCACACGAAGGCGGACATCTATGTCATCAACTATGACAATCTGATGTGGCTCGATAGCTTTTTGACCGCTAAAAATTACACGTGGCCCTTTCCTGTCGTTATCGCTGACGAATCCACGCGGCTTAAAAGTTTCCGGACACGCCAGGGATCCAAACGCGCCAAAGCGCTCGCTAAGTTCTCAAACTTCTTCAAGCGTTTTATCGCCTTGACCGGCACGCCCTCGCCCAATGGCTTAAACGATCTTTGGGGGCAGTTGTGGTTTATCGATCATGGCGAGCGCCTGGGGAAGTCTTTCACGGCATTCCATAATCGCTGGTTTAGACCTTTGCAGGTCGGAGCCAATGCGGCCGCAGTTCAATGGGTGCCCCATGACTTCGCACAGTCGCAGATCCAGGACGCAATCGCCGACGTCTGTCTCTCAATCAAGGCGGAGGACTACTTCGACCTGGATAGGCCCCAATTCGTCAATATCGAAGTTGATTTGCCGGACGAAGCTCGGCGCCTCTACGACGATATGGAAAAAGCGCTCTTTATCGAGCTCTCGAACAATAAGACAGTTGAGGCGGTCAACGCGGCGGCTAAAACGGTTAAATGCCTGCAACTGGCAAACGGGGCCGTTTACACCGACGAGCTGCACAACTGGGAAGAAGTTCATACGGCCAAACTCGACGCGCTCGCCTCCATTGTCGAGGAAGCCGCAGGAGAGCCCCTCTTAGTGGCGTACCAATTTAAGACCGACCTTGCCCGCATCCTCAAGGCCTTTCCGAAGGCTAAGGCGTTCGATAAACGTCCGGAAACCGTTGAGGCCTTTAACAACGGCGAAATTCCGATGCTACTCGTTCACCCGGCAAGTGCCGGGCACGGTCTGAGCCTCCAGGACGGATCCAGCAAATTGGTCTTTTTTAGCCAATGGTGGAATCTCGAAGAATATCAGCAAGTTATCGAACGTATTGGCCCGATGCGTCAAATGCAGGCGGGGCATCCGAGAGTTGTAACGGTTTACCAGATCCTCGCCCGGGACACGATCGACTACGTGGCCCTATCGAAAAAAAGGTCAAAAAGAGAAGTTCAGGACATGCTTCTGGACTATTTGAGAAACAAAGGAGCTTGACATGCGACACATCAAAAACCCGCTCCATCGTGCCAATGCTCAGGCGCAGCGCGAATTTAACTTTATCGCCGGCGGCCGCAAATATTTGGTCCGGCTAAATCTGCTTTACGCCTATGTGTATGAGGCAGACGTCGGGGCAACTGAATACGAGTGTTTGGGGAAAGTTTCCAACCGACTTCCGGCCGGACGTCTTAGATACCCGCGCACAACTGAGGGTGCTTCAATTTGCCTCAGGGAAGCGCTTGCCGGGAAAAGTAATCGAGAAAAGAAAGAACAGAGAATTTTGGAGGCAGAAAAATGATTGTTCAAATGAAAAAGGGACCGATCCCCAGAGAATTATGGGGAAGTGAAGACAAGCATAACCGTTTCCTGGTAGGTTTCGAAGAAAGCCCAAAGGATGCCTCGGCATTGAGGTACGGACTGGTTTTAGACGGATTTTTTGACGACGGTGATTATTTCACCTGTCCAGTCTCCGAAGTTAAATCCTGGTGTCTCATTGAAACAGGAACCCCGGGAAAGTGGAGAATCAAGAATCGGGCCACCAGAGAAAATCTAAAAAAATATTTCACCGAAGAGGAAATTAATCGGATATGCGATTGCAACATGGGCAACGGGAACAAGGAAGTCCTCTTTGCTAAGAGAATTCCTTGTTCCCGTCGCCCATACCTGCTGTTCGTAAATTGCTATGTGGACAAGGCAGATATTGAATTAGTCCAGGGCTATCGTCCGGACGCTTGGAATCCTTATCCTGCGATAAAACCTACCGTGTCAGGCTTTTATCTACTGACTGTAAAACTTAAAGATCAGCCGAACGTGAAGCCCTTTGTGACCATCGGCTGCCTAGATCCGTTCGGCTATTGGGAAAAGTACACGGATTCCGAGGTGCTGGCCTTTAGAGAATTACCGGAAGCCTATGAGAAGGAGAAAGAAAAATGAAGCAAGGCAGAGACTTTGGAAAGCCTAAGCTCGACCGCCTGGATGTTATGAGGGTTTTAAAAATTAGCCGGACAACTTTGTGGCGGCTGGAAAAGGCCGGAAAACTGGTGCCTCAATTCCGATTAGGGCGCTCCGTCCGATACGATTATGACTATGTGATGCGGTTTAAAATGCCCGCATAATTGACTAGGGGCTGTTGCAAAAGTCTGTCGAAAGCAGACTTTCAACAGCTCTTTTTGTATCTGAGGATTTTAAATTAGAAAAAACGATAACTCGTTGATTTAAAAGCAAGCAGAGGGAATCGAACCCCCTGCTGTGCTATGGTGATGTGTTCCGCCAAGAATCACATACCATGACTCATTTTACAATTTCTGAGCCTCTCCTTCTCTATACCTTCCCACTCGAGGCGAAGGAACAGGAAAAACTAGACGCCTTCTTGTTACTTTTGGAGAAGTCAGGTGCGTGGAAATACCTAAATGAAGTCCGACTGGACTCCGAGTTAGGACGACCGCAAATCAACAAATTCCGTCTATTTTCCGCAATCGTATATTGCTTTGCATTGGGTAAATCTTCCTTACGAGAAATCGAAGCCGCATGCTATTACGACTTGCGAGTTGTTTACTTAATTGGGGAGGATCGTCCCAGTAGTTCAACAATATCTAGATTTATTTCTTTATTGGAGAACTGCATAACCCCGATTTTTATCAGCATTGTCCAGGCAATCGTGGAAGAGTTTGCTATCAGTCTCGATACTGTTTTCTTAGACGGTAGTAAGTTTGAAGCCAATTCCAACAAATATAAGTTCGTTTGGAAGCCGACCACATTCCATCTTAGGCTCAGTGAAAAGGCTTTGAATTTATTACGACTGATGCATTTGAGCGACGATGTTCCTAAGGATGGAATAATCTCCTCGAAATTGCTCACGGAAAAATTGACCGAGAGCCAGAAAATTGATCCCGAGCTAATCGAGGGAGGAGAAACAGCATTAAAGAAAATGCGTTCTCAGCTCTATGAATATTTGATCAAGTCGGTGGAATATGAAGAAAAAGAAGCAATTTGCGGCCCCGACAGAAACTCTTATTACAAAACGGATCACGATGCTACCGCAATGTGTTTGAAAGAGGACTACTACAGTGGGCTCGGCAGTCAGATGCATGCGGCCTATAACACTCAGATAGTGGTTTGCAGAGGCATCATAGTTTTTTATTATCTATCTCAAGACCGTTCTGACACCCGAACCCTGATCCCGACATTAGAGGGGTTTAAGTCCATGTACGGTTGTTATCCAAAGAGAATATGCGCAGATGCGGGGTATGGCAGCTTTGCAAATTACAAATATTGCAACACAAAGGGAATAGAGGATTTTATTAAATACCCTTCCTGGAATGGAGAACGTACCGGAAGGTATCCGGCCGTCTATGAGTATTTAGAGGACGGAACCGTATCCTGCTTAGGAGGAAGGACGGGTAACAGAGTTGAAATCCCAAACCGTCACCCAAAAACTCAACAATCTGCTTTCTATAAAGTTGAGAACTGTACGAATTGCCAGTTCATGGCCTACTGCAGGAGGTTTATGAAGGAAAAAGAAGGCAACGAGAGGATCTTCGAAGTCATGCCTGAATACGTGACCTTAAAACAAGGAGCTAGAGATCGGTTGTTAAGGCCTGAAGGAATTGAAATGAGAGTGAACCGGAGCTGCCAAGTAGAGGGAACCTTCGGCGTCTTGAAGCAAAATATGGCTTATACGAGGTTCCGCAGACGCAAGCTCGCAAAAGTTAGGCTTGAATTTGCATTAACCTGCCTCGGCCTAAACATTAGGAAATTTCTTAAATTCAAAAAAAGTGGCAAGCTGCCGACCTACTGGAAAGTTCCGGAAGGTTTAGAGGCAGAAACATTTAAGAAACCTTCTGCAAAAAGAATCGCAAATAGGCTTAAAAAGCGAAAGAATTTACAACCAAATGAAATAGCCAAAAGAGGGTATAGAAGAAAGGGGATGCGCTAACCGTCCTTCTCAGGACTTTTGCAACATCCCCTTTTTCTTATTCAGGAAGTTTATATTTTTCTTTGTAGGAATCGACCATATCGGCCCAATCCTGCAGCATTTTCCGGCGCTGCTTAGCGTAGTCGGCTACGTTATAGACCGCTCGAATACCCGAGGCCACATGTGACAAGCTCGCCTCGATCCAGTCAGAGTTATAACCGTTCTCGTTCAGAATAGTGCTGCCAGTTCGCCGAAAATCGTGTAGCGTGCAGGAATCGAACTTAATCCCTGCCTGAGCCATAATTTTCCGACAGGTTTCTATGAGCCTATTCGGTGTGGAATTAGCTAGCGGTTTGCTCAAACCATATTTAGCTGGAAAAATAAAATCGCTTTTACTTGTGCTCAATGTCCGAAGGCAAACCAGTATGTCATAGGCTTGATTGCTTAAATAAACATTGTGAGGCCTTTTAGTTTTCATGCGTTCTTTTGGAATACGCCAAATTTTCTCGTCCCAGTCGATTTCCTGCCAAGTTGCATGGATGACCTCAGACTTCCGTAGCAAGGTATAAAGCGCCAGTTTCACGGCGCTGATGCTAAGCAAATCGCACGATGTTCGATCCATCGCGTTCAGCAAATAGCCGATTTCCTTAGGAGCCAGCGCCCTTGTTTTCGGCGCGTTTACGTGAATTGTGGAGGGAGGGACGTCCTCGGTAGGACTGCGCAGTTTCGGACCGCCATGGGTCGAGGCGTACCTAAAAACATTCTTAATCAGCATGCGACAAAGGAGCGCCGTACTAGGCGCCTTCTCTGCGACTAGCTTGTCTGCCAAGCGACGTACATCGTTGTCTGTGATTTCGGACAACTGCAATTTACTCAGCGCCGGAGCCAGGTGATTTTGAATTGCGTACTGGCGCATCTTGGCAGTCGAATCCGCGACTTTAGCGTCAGCGACATAACGCTCGAGCCAGGCCCCGAAGGTATCGTCTTTAGACTGCCGCGCCTCTGTCTGTTTTTTACGCGCGGGCGATATTCCTTGAGCTAAAAGGGAACGTGCCTGCATCAGTTCCTGACGGGCTTGTGCGAGCGTAATTTCGCCATAACTTCCGATGGTCAGAGTTTCCTGGCGATTGTTATAGCGGTAGTTAAATTTGAATGTCTTTTTACCTGTCGGATAAACGAGCAAATAAAGGCCGTCGCGGTCTGCGACTTTGTATTGTGTCTCTTTCGGCGTCAGTTGGTTGATCTTTTTATCAGTCAGCATGTCGGGGTTCCAAACCATCAAAAAATGCCGTTTTTGGCAAAACCATCATCATTTTACGATGGTTCGATGATTTTTTCTGCCTGAAACCATCAAATAAACCATGAAAATTTATTTGAAATAACGAGAAAAATTGAGAAACTTCAAGCAAAATATTGAAACCGAAACGACGCCTAATTTGTTGATTTTTAGGCATAAAAATAGGGTGTTTTTTGAAACACCCTGAAAAGCTAGGAAACACCTAAAAACCTAATTAGGCTACTCCCACTCGATCGTTGCGGGGGGTTTGCCAGATACATCATAAACGACGCGGTTAATACCCTTAACCTCGTTGATGATGCGGTTGGAAACCTTGCCAAGAAGATCGTATGGCAGATGAGCCCATTTAGCGGTCATAAAGTCGCTGGTCTGAACAGCTCTCAAGCTGACAACCCAGTCGTATGTTCTACCGTCGCCCATCACACCGACGCTCTTAACCGGCAGGAAGACAACGAAAGCCTGGCTGACTTTGTCATACCAACCTGCATTGCGAAGTTCTTCAATAAAGATCGCATCAGCTTCTCTCAGAAGATCGGCGTATTCGCGTTTAATAGCGCCGAGAATACGAACGCCGAGGCCGGGGCCAGGGAAAGGATGACGATAAACCATTTCGGCAGGCAGTCCCAGTGCGATACCGAGTTCACGAACTTCGTCTTTGAAGAGCTCGCGCAGCGGCTCAAGAAGCTTCAGATGCAGCGTATCGGGTAAGCCGCCGACATTATGGTGAGACTTAATCGTCTGAGCCTTTTTCGTCTTAGCGCCGTTGGATTCGATCACGTCAGGATAAATAGTGCCCTGAGCAAGCCACTTGGCGTTCTGAAGTTTTTCAGCCTCTTCCTGGAAGACTTCAACAAATAAACGGCCGATGATCTTACGTTTGGCTTCAGGATCGGTAACACCGGATAACGCATCCATGAACCGGTCGGAAGCATCAACCACAATCAGCTTCATACCCATATTGTCACGGAAAGTCTGAGCGACCTGTTCTCTTTCGTGAAGACGAAGCAGTCCGTTGTCTACGAAAACGCAGGTCAGCTGATCGCCGATCGCGCGATGAAGCAAAGCCGCCGTAACGGAAGAATCGACGCCGCCGGAAAGACCGAGAATAACTTCATCTTTTCCAACCTGATGACGAATTTTTTCAACGGCTTCCTGAGCGAAGTTGCCCATGACCCAGTCGGGAGTGGCCTTGCAGATCTTAAGAACAAAGGTCTCAAGGATTTCACGGCCCTTCTCGGTATGCGTAACTTCGGGATGGAACTGGACAGCGTAAAAGCCTCTTTCCTCGTCAGCCATACCGGCGATGGGGCAAGTCGGAGTCGAGCACATCAGTTTGAAGCCGGGAGGCATTTCAGTGACTTTGTCGCCGTGGCTCATCCAAACCTTCAGATAGCTCTTGCCGTCTTTATCAGTAAAGTCGGAGATGTTCTTCAAAAGTTTTGTGTGGCCGTGCTCACGAACTTCTGCGTAGCCGAACTCACGCTGAGCGCCGCTTTCAACTTTGCCGCCGAGCTGCTCAGCCATTGTCTGCATGCCGTAGCAAATGCCTAAAACCGGAACGCCGATTTCAAAAACGGCCTTCGGAGCGCGGTCCGTGGATTCTTCATAAGCGCTCATGTGAGAGCCGGAAAGGACGATGCCGCTCGGCTTGAATTCTTTAATAAATCCATCCGATACGTCGCAGGAGTGGACTTCGCAGTAAACGTGAGCTTCACGAATACGGCGCGCAATCAATTGCGTGACTTGGCTTCCGAAGTCAAGAATTAAAATTCGATCGTGGTTCATCTTCGCTAAATATCAATTAAAAACAAAAGTCGGCCCGAGTCTATAAAACTCGAGTCGACCCTTGCCCGTCATATTAATCTGAAATTTCAGACATGTAGGAAAATTAATGTTCCAGTCTGTAGTTCGGAGCTTCCTTCGTGATCTTCACATCGTGAACATGAGATTCACGCCAGCCGGCAGATGTGATTTCAACAAAGCAGGCCTTGTTGCGCATCTCATCAATCGTACGGCAGCCGCAGTACCCCATAGAAGAACGCAGACCGCCGCACATCTGATAGATGATGGCAAGAACGCTTCCTTTGTAGGGGACCATACCTTCGATGCCTTCCGGAACAAACTTATCAACGTTGCCGTTGTTGTTGTCCTGGAAGTAACGGTCGGCAGAACCTTTATTCATGGCGCCGAGAGAACCCATACCGCGGTAGCTCTTGTAAGAGCGGCCCTGGTAAAGAATGATTTCGCCCGGAGCTTCGTCGGTACCTGCAAACATGCCGCCCATCATGACGGTATTGGCGCCGGCTGCGATGGCTTTTGCGACGTCGCCGGAAAAACGGATACCGCCGTCAGCGATCAGAGGAACACCGGAGCCCTGAAGAGCTTCGGCAACGTTGGAAACAGCTGTAATCTGCGGAACACCGACACCGGCAACAACGCGAGTCGTACAAATGGAACCCGGGCCGATCCCGACTTTAACAGCGTCTGCACCGTTTTCAACGAGGGCTAGGGCAGCAGCGGCAGTAGCAATGTTTCCGCCGATAACCTGAACCTGAGGATAGTGCTGCTTAACCCATTTGACGCGGTCAAGCACGCCCTGAGAATGGCCATGGGCTGTGTCAACAACCAAGACGTCGACACCGGCATCAACCAGCAGCTCGACACGTTCTTCCGTACCGGCTCCGACGCCGACAGCAGCACCGGCAAGCAGTTTGCCGTGTTTGTCTTTGGAAGCATACGGATGTTCGGTTGCTTTGATGATGTCTTTGACGGTCATCAAGCCGCGAAGGTGGAAGTTGTCGTCAACAACCAAAACTCTTTCAAGACGATGCTCGTGCATCAGTTTCTTAGCGTCGTCGAGTGTGGCGCCTTCTTTAATCGTGATCAGGCGTTCGGCCGGTGTCATGATTTCACTGATCTTGGCGTCCATGCGGTCTTCGAAGCGAAGGTCGCGGTGTGTAACCATACCGAGAACTTTTTCGCCCTGAACAACGGGAAGACCGGAAATGTTGTGTTCGCGGGTCAGACGAATCACGTCGGCAACAATCATGTCCGGACCGATGGTGATCGGGTCGGCAACCATGCCTGCTTCGTGGCGTTTAACTTTATTAACTTCGGCAGCCTGAGCCTGGGCTGTCATGTTTTTATGAATAATACCGATGCCGCCTTCCTGAGCTAAGGCAATGGCCAAATTAGCTTCAGTAACCGTATCCATAGCTGCAGAGCAGAACGGGATGTTTAAGCGGAGGTCTCTGGTGAATTGTGTGGAAAGGACGGTCTCGCGGGGAAGTACGTTCGAGTATGCAGGAACGAGGAGAACGTCGTCAAAGGTTAAAGCCTTTTGAAGGAGTCGCATTGTTGAACCTCTAAGCACAAAAAACAATTATACGTAAATTGAAGGAGCTGTATTTGTTGACAGCAATAGGTATTTATTCGAAGGGTGAAATTTTATTTCGCATGTTTTCGACCTCGAGTTGCCAAAAGCGGTTTATTTAAAGCGCGAAGCCGTCTGGCTTCTTTCGGATCGATTCGGAGCGGTTCGGTTAATTCAATTCGGTCCCCGTCCTTGAGGAGGTCTTCTTCTTTGCAGCGCCGGCCGTAAATGCTCAGACCGATTTCTTCGGTTTTTTGCCAGCCGAGTGCGCGCAGTGCGTCCCCGACCGTTGAACCTTCAGGAAGCTCAAGAACTTTTTTGAGCAGTCCGGAGGGTGTTTGTTTTACGGCTGATAACAGCAAATGAACCTCCCGTACCTCGAATAAAGTAAAATTGTGCAGATTTTACTCGGCTTTCAGCCTGTTTTCGGCCCTGCCGCATCAATTCGCTGTGAGCCATTATTACTTGGAGAGCAACCTTGGCAATTATTCAAAATAAAAAGGCCAGATTCGACTACGAAATTGAAGAAAAATTTGAAGCCGGTCTGGAACTAAGAGGATGGGAAGTGAAATCCATCCGTGCCGGCGGCGCTTCCATTAAAGAAGCTCACGTTTTCGTCAGAAACGGAGAACTGTTTTTATTGAATGCAAACATTACGCCTCTGAAAACCGCCAGTACCCATGAAAAAGCGGATCCCACGCGTAACCGTAAGCTCCTTCTTCATAAGCATGAAATCATGCGATTAATCGGCCGCGTCGAACAAGCCGGGTATTCGCTGATTCCTTTAGACATGCATTTCAAGGACGGACGTGTCAAACTCGAACTCGGCCTTGGTAAAGGGAAAAAGTTATTTGAAAAACGAGCCGATATCGGTAAGCGAGAGTGGAAACGCGAACAAGGCCGTCTGTTGAAAAACAGAACACTTAACCGAAAATAATCTTTTATCGAGCTGCCGAATGGCAGCTCTCTTTTTGTAACCCTATGAAATACTTCCTTTTATGCCTTGCACAAGCTGCTGCTATTTCTTTGGCAGCCCCTGCTTCTGCCTCTCCTTTCTATCCTACGGAGGCCGCAGTCTTCTTCTCTCCTAACGGAGGCGCTGAGAACGCCATCGTTCAATCTATTGACAGCGCGAAGGTCCGAATTCGTATGCAGGCCTTTCTTTTCTCTAACAAGGAAATTACGCAGGCGCTCATCCGAGCTCATCAGCGCGGCGTGAAAGTCGATGTCATCATTGATAAGAAGATGCCTAAGAAAAAACCGAATACAACGGAAGACCTCTTAAAAGCCGGTGTTCCGACTTTCTTTGACACGGCTCACCGAACCGCGCACGACAAAATCATCATCGTCGATGACAATATCGTCCTCACCGGAAGCTTCAATTTCGTCAAAGTCGCCGAAACCAAGAACGGGGAAAACCTCTTAATTTTGAAATCCAAGCCGCTCGCCGAAGAATATGTCAAAAACTGGGAGAAGCATTTCTCTCACTCCGTTCTGGCAGCGCCAGAAAAAGAGAAAGGCACCGAAGTGCCTCTCACAAAAAATCAAAATTAACGCATCAGTTTGTAAATCTTGACGATGTCCTTCTCATAAAGCGGGAGGAAATTTCCTAATTTTCCGGGAATTTCCACCGCTTTTTTCGCGAGCTCTTTGGGATCGGCCTTCTCAGCGCCGAGTTCCTTCAGATTCTTCGGGGCACCCATCTTCTTCAGGAATCGTCTAAAGGCTTTGATACCTTTACGAATAATCTCTTCGTCGGTACCTTCGCCTTTTACGCCCATAACGTTGCGGGCAAACTGAACAAAACGTTTCGGATTGGCATGCCAGACGTACTTCATCCAAGCCGGAACTACAACTGCCAGACCTTCGCCGTGCGTAATCGTCGTATCCCAGGCGCTCAGTTCATGTTCCATCCCGTGGGAGGCCCAGTCTTCGACCTGTCCCAATCCGTAATATCCGTTGTGTGCAAAAGATCCGGCCAAACCGATCTGGCACCAAGCGTCGTAATCCTTAGGATTCTTTTTGAGCTTCAGACCGTTCTTCATGATCGTCTTCATGGCGCTTTCAGCCTGACTGTCCACAAAGTCGGTATTTTTGGTCTGGGTAAAGTAGCGCTCCATGATGTGACTCATCATGTCGATCACACCTGCTCTAATTTGCTTTTCCGGAAGCGTAAAGAAAAGTTCGGGATCGATGACGCTTACAAACGGACGAACTAGAGGAGAGCCGGCGCCGAGCTTTCTGTCTCCGTTTGAAATCACAATACGGATACTCTGTTCGCTGCCTGCAGCAGGAAGCGTGAGCACAGCAGCAACCGAAAGCGCTTCTGTCGGCGTAATTTTCTTTGTGAAGAAATCCCAAACATCACCGACGTAAGGAACGCCGATCGCAATCGCCTTGGAAGTATCAATAACACTTCCGCCGCCGACGGCCAAAATAGCTTTGACTCTGTGCTCGCGGGCCAAAAGAATACCCTTCTGAACAAAAGAAAGCTGCGGGTTCGGTGTCACGCCGCCCAATTCAATCGGCACAAGGTCGGCAGCTTTTAACGACTCGGAGATGCGCTCCAAAAGGCCGCTCTCTTTGGCAGAACCGCCGCCGTAAACCACCAGCACGGGACTCATCGCCGGCACACGGGCACGCATTAGCTCTCCGATACGGCTTTCTTCTCCTTTGCCGAAAACTAAGCGTGTGGGATTAGAGTATTCAAAGTTATTCATTATTTTTTCCTATTTTCAGTTTTAGTTATTGCTGCCCATCGGAGCACCGACGAACAAAAGGGTCCAGGATTCGACAAAAGAAGCGACCGGCGCCGGTAACTCATCGGCATCCAGCAGCGGGAATCCGGCTTTCAAAGCATCATGGATCGCCTTATAGGCTTCCCCTACAAAAATCGCGCAGGCTTTGACGACGACCTCATCAGAACTCATCTCCTCCCCTTCCGGATTCTCCTCGATCTGAGGCAGCGCCTGTTTGATGTATTCTGCCAAACCTTCGGTGGTCCAGTCTTCAGGGCCCGGTTCAAAATGACTGTTGTTGCCGCAGAAAGTCTCTCCAAGCCACTCCATGAGCTTCATATCTTTCTCTGCAAGCTCATCTCTCGTCAGTTCGCCTTCCGCACAAGCAATAGCGCGCTTGCACATATTCACGACAGCCTGGGAGAGGATTTTTCGGACGACTTCAATGTCTACGATAGAAGGAGCCTGTTCTGCCTTGGAGCTGTGATCGTGACCGCAGCAGCCGCGGTTGCAGCTCGGTTTAATACATTTAGGCATCGCACTTCTCTTTGGTTAATTTTTTCACCCAAGACTCGAGCAGAGCGTCGAGAGCCTGCGGACCTTTTGCTTCGATCTCATCCGGATTTTTCTGCAGTTCATTAATGAGCTCGTGAACTTGGTTCGTGAATAAGAACATCACGAGCTGCATAAAGACGGCCGGATCAGCGGCCTCTTCCTCTTTGATCCCGAAGCCTTTCAAAGCCTCTGTGAATTCCGCACGAAGCAGCTTTTCAATTCTTTCAGGCGTATTTACTGCCGCCTTTGCATAAGCCGGATTTTGGCCTAAGAGCGTTGTAGCCAAGAATGCAGCGGCTCTCTGGTCGGCTTGAACGACTTCTTCTCGACGAACATTTTTATGAACGGCTTCCGCAAGGCGTTTAGAGACCGCCATTGCATGAGCTCTCAATAAATCTTTAATGACGAGAGGATCGTCAAGATTGGGGAGCCTGACGCCCTCCGGGATTTTTCCTTCTACGGAATCAGAACTAGCCGGTTCGAAAGCATTTTCCATATTTTGTATTTCCCTGCACGAAGATTACCGCCCGCATTAAAAGCAATCTCGGCTTCCCAAACTCGCCCGTTGTATTGGACGGTCGCGTACCGATTGTGCCTCCATTCGTGAACCGTCACGGTCTTACCAATGTGCCGGCGGAGAATTTCGGAATAAAAGTCGACTTCTCTCAAGTGACGCTGCAAAAGCATCAAATAACTGATCACTAAAAGAGAAATGACGGTGAAGATGGCGACTTGTAAATAAACGGAACTGAGGAAGAAGGAAAAAAGGGCTGTCGTAAAGGCGGCAGCTGAAATCACCAATAGAAAAAAATTGCCGAAGTAAAGATCCATCGCGCCGATCACTGCAGCGGCAATAAACCAAAAATACGACAATCCCATAATGCGTTCCCTTCTTTGAGGTCTCTCCTTTGACCGTGAGTCAATTATAGGTTAAGAACGCGAAAACGGCCGCATCCGAAAGGAAAACGGCCGTTTGGTAAAGCTTAGAACCTAAGAATTATTTCTTAACGTCTTTAGCCAGTCTGCGCCAAGTATTGACGACAGTATCCGGGTTCAGAGAGATAGATTCGATACCTTCTTCCATCAGCCACTGAGCTAAGTCAGGATGGTCGGAAGGACCCTGACCGCAGATACCGACATAAGCCCCTTTCTCACGGCAGGCCTTGATGGCACGTGCCAGGAGGATCTTAACGGCTTCGTCGCGTTCATCGAAGAAGTTGGCAACCAGTCCGGAATCGCGGTCCAGACCGAGTGTCAGCTGGGTCAAGTCGTTGGAGCCGATAGAGAAACCGTCGAAGTGTTCAAGGAACTTCTCGGCAAGCAGTGCGTTGCTCGGGATTTCGCACATCATATTGAGGCGAAGACCGTTCACGCCGCGCTTGAGACCTTGTTCGTTCAGACGTTCGTTAACTTCCTTGGCTTCCTTAACGGTTCTGACAAACGGAATCATGATTTCGACGTTGGTCAGGCCCATTTCGTCGCGGACTTTCTTCAGAGCTTCGCATTCCATAGCAAAGCATTCTTTGAAGTCTTCGGAAACGTAACGGCTTGCACCGCGGAAACCGAGCATGGGGTTTTCTTCTTCCGGTTCGTAGAGCTTGCCGCCTAAGAGTTTGCGGTATTCATTGCTCTTGAAGTCGGACATACGAACGATCACTTTCTTCGGATAGAAAGCGGCAGCAATCGTGGCAACACCTTCGGCGATCTTTTCCTTGAAGAATTCACGCGGGTTTTCGTAACCGGCAGAAGCCTCTTCAACCGCTCTTCTCAGATCTTCGGGAAGATCCGGGTAAGCTAAGCAGGCCTTCGGATGGATGCCGATGTTGTTATTGATAATGAATTCAAGGCGGGCCAGACCGACACCATTGTTCGGGATGGACTGGAAGTCGAATGCAAGCTGAGGATTGCCCACGTTCATCATGATCTTAACGGGGATCTCAGGCAGTTCGCCCTGTTTCACTTCTTTGATTTCGAACGGGATCAGGCCGTTGTAAATATTGCCTGTATCACCTTCGGCGCAGGAGACGGTAACTTCCTGGCCGTCTTTGAGGACTTCCGTAGCGTCGCCGCAGCCGACAACAGCAGCGATACCGAGCTCACGAGCAATAATAGCTGCGTGGCAGGTACGGCCGCCGCGGTTAGTAACGATGGCGCTGGCCTTCTTCATCACCGGCTCCCAGTTAGGATCGGTCATGTCCGTAACAAGGACGTCTCCTTCCTGAACCAGGTCCATCTGTTCCGGACCGGCAACAATACGAACCTTGCCGGCGCCGATCTTCTGACCGATAGCGCGGCCGGTTACCAGGACTTCGCCTTTGCCGAGAAGAACGAATTTCTGCTGAACATCAGCCTTCTTCTGGCGGCTCTTCACGGTCTCGGGACGAGCCTGAAGAATATAGAGTTTTCCGTCGATACCGTCTTTGCCCCATTCAATGTCCATCGGACGGCCGTAGTGTTTTTCAATAATACGGGCGTACTTGGCAAGCTGAACGATTTCGTCGTCGTTCAAGGCAAACTTGCGGCGTTCGGATTCGGGAACATCGACCACCTTCACAGAGCGTCCGCTGGACTTGTCTGTGTCGAAGATCATCTTGATCTTCTTGCTGCCGAGAACTTTACGGATGATCGGGAATTTGCCCATTTCCATGATGGGTTTGTGGACAAAGTATTCGTCCGGGTTCACAGCGCCCTGAACAACGGTTTCACCGAGGCCATAGCTGGCTGTAATGAAAACGACCTGATCAAAGCCGCTTTCGGTATCCATCGTAAACATAACACCGGCAGCGCCCTTATCGGAGCGAACCATTCTCTGAACACCGGCGGACAAAGCCACATCAGCGTGGTCGAAGCCTTTGTGAACGCGGTAAGATATTGCGCGGTCGTTGTAGAGGGAAGCGAATACTTCCTTCATTCTTGCGAACACCTGTTCGAGACCGACGACGTTCAGGTAAGTTTCCTGCTGGCCGGCAAAGGAAGCGTCCGGAAGGTCTTCAGCAGTTGCAGAGGAACGAACAGCAACGGAAATTTCCTTCTGGTCGCCCTTGAGCCACTCATAGTGTTCTCTGATTTCTTTTTCGAGCTGAGCCGGGAGAGGAGCTTTTTCAATCCATTCACGAATTTCAGCGCCTGCCTTTGCCAGCTCTTTAACATCATCAACGTCTAACTTGCTCAGACGATCTTCAATTCTTTTATCAAGACCGCCTTCTTTTAAAAAGACTCTGAAAGCTTCAGCCGTCGTTGCAAAGCCGTCAGGTACTCTGATGCCGGCTTCTGTAAGCTGGCTAAGCAGTTCGCCAAGAGAAGCATTCTTGCCGCCTACGATGTCAACATCTGTCATACGAAGTTGGCTGAATGGAATGACGAAACGTCCTTGTGTCATGTTTACCTCGAAATTGAGTGAAAAAATTTGCTAAATTTTAGCCGTTCTTTTAGCGTTAAGTTCGTAACTTCATCTAACAGCGTTAAATTTTATGAATTCAAACGTAAACGAAACCCCTGAAAAACCGACTCAGCGTACCGTGTTTTTTGTATCCGACGCGACGGCTATTACTGCAGAAACTTTGGCAAATGCTGTTTTAGCGCAGTTTCACGGCCTTAAATACCTGCGCTACCGCATGCCTTTCGTCAACACGGAAGAAAAAGCCAAGGCCGCGGCCTTGAGAATCAATGAGGTCGGCAAAGAGAACGGCGTGCGCCCGATTGTTTTCTCTACACTCGTCGCCGGATCTCTGGCTTCGACATTTAACGAATACTGCAACGCCTTCGTCATCGAGCTTTTCCGCTCCTTCGTCGGACCGCTTGAGCGTGAACTCGGTGTTCCGAGTGACCACTCCGTCGGCAAGAGCCATGAAATCGGTGACCAGGAAAGATACAACCGTCGTATTGATGCGATTAACTACACGCTGGCACACGACGACGGACAAACCAACAAAGGCTTGGAAGATGCAGACGTGGTGCTGGTAGGTGTGTCCCGCAGCGGTAAGACTCCGACCAGCCTGTACTTGGCCATGCAGTACGGTATCAAAGCAGCTAACTATCCGCTTATTCCAGAAGATTTCGAGCGCGGCGATCTTCCGCCCGCACTGGAAAACTGCAAAGACAAGATATTCGGTCTTTCCATTTCTCCCAAGCGTCTCTCTGAAATTCGAGGCGAACGCCGCCCGAATTCTAAGTACGCTTCCATAGAGAACTGCGAATACGAAGTTGAAGAGGCTCAGCGGATGATGGATCGTGAAGGCATTAAATATCTGTCTTCCACTTCTAAGTCCATTGAAGAAATTTCAGCGACGATCCTGCTTGAACTCAAAATCAATATTGATCCTCACATGAGTATGTGAGGCCGGACCGAATCGATATTTAGATATGCGGCCGAATCTTCGGCCGCTTTCTATTTGTGCGCAATGCCTGAAAGACGGCGTCTGCGCTGTTCAAAAAGGCAGACGGAAGCCGCTGTTGCAACGTTGAGGCTTTCAACTCTGGAATCCAAAGGAATCAACAGGGTTAAATCGGAAAGTTCCAGGGCTTTTTCAGAAACACCCAGACCTTCGCTTCCGAACACCCACAAAGTTTGGCCCTTTCCCCATTTTTCCTCGTAGAGATCTTTTCCGCCGCGCGCGTCAGCCACTAAACATACAGCTCCGGTTTTTTCTTTGATCTCTGCAAGCTCGACGGAAGAAATAATGTTGCAGAAGAAATGAGCTCCCATGGCTGCACGAAGCACTTTGGGAGACCAAACGTAGGCACATTGCGGTGACAACGCAATATTCGTCACACCGGAAGCCAGTGCGGAACGAAGGATGGTTCCGACATTGCCCGGATCTTGGACGCCGTCAAGATAAATCCAATCCTCGTCTTTTTTGATCTTTCCCTCTTCCGGGATGCGGATCTCACAAACTATCCCGGCACTGGTGTCCACCGGAGAAATCGAAGCATAAATTTGAGACGGCAACTGAACTACAGAAATCTTCAACGACAGGTACTTTTGCAGGATTTCCGATATTTCAAAATTCTTCTCGGCCCCTTCTCTTAAAAATACTTTGCGGACAAGCTCAGGATGCGAAAGAAGTTCTCGGGCCAAATGAATCCCTTCGGCGAGAGATAAACCTTCTTTTCTCGCCGCCCTCGAGTGCTGCGCCAAATTCTTCGCAAGCTTAATCGAAGGATTAGCTGCGCTTGTGATCCGCATGAATTCCATTTACTGTCCCTTTCGCTTTTTACGATCGGCTCGCCGTTCAAACTTCTTAGCAATCAAGGCCACAGGACCGAACGTCATTCGGTGCACTGGACACGGGCCCCATTTCTCCAGCATTTTAAGATGGTGTGCCGTACCGTATCCCGCATGTTGCTCAAAGCCGTATTTCGGATACATTCCTCCCAAGATTTTCATCAAGGCGTCCCGATAGGTCTTGGCCAAGATGGAGGCTGCGGAAATTTCCGGAATCAAGTCGTCGCCTTTGACAATCGGCTCTGCACGGAAAGGAAGCTCTGGCAGGCGGTTCCCATCAACCAAGACTAAGTCCGGTTTTGGATCAAGCTGAAGAACGGCTTTACGCATCGCTGCCATCGTCGCCTGAAGAATGTTCATTCGGTCAATGTCCGCAACCGAACTTTCGGCGATCGCCCAAGCGAGCGCATGCGTTTTAATCTGCTCTGCAAGAACTTCTCTTGCGTGAGCCGTCAGTTTTTTTGAGTCTCTGAGCCCTTCTATCGGATGATCGGGGTTCAAAATCACGGCTGCAGCAACAACCGGTCCGGCCAAAGGGCCGCGGCCCGCTTCGTCCACACCGCAAACAAGTGTGGCGATCGTTTCCTCACCGTCGAATAAATAGTCAGCCATCAGCGTTTTAAAACCTGATCGATTGCCTCTGTTGCCAGCTGAGCAGTCGGCCTCAGCAATGTTTCATGCATTTCTGAAAATACTTCTTTGAGATATTCCTGCCGCTTCGGCTCCAGGGCGTGAAGCAAATGGGACGAAAGGATCTCAGGCGAACAGAACATCTGAACGCACTCGGGAACCAAAGTCTTCTGCGCCAGGATATTGGGCAGGCTGATCCACTTTGTCTGTCCTTTGGAAAGAATCAGCATTGCCGAAAGCGCCGGCATAGCGTATCCGACGACCAAGGGCTTTTTATAAAGTGCCGCCTCAAGCGTTGCTGTGCCGCTCGCCACCAAAATAGCGTCAGCCGCTTCCATCGCCAAATGAGACTTCCCGTCCAAAAGAACGGTATTGTCTTCGACATCAGGAAAGCGATTGAGAACTTCTAAAATCTCTTTTTTCCTTTGCTCATCGGCGGCCGGAACTATGAATCGAGTTCTCGGTTCCTGCTTCATCAGTAAGGACGCAGCGCCGAAAAATGCCGGCGCACACCAGCGAATCTCGTCTTTACGGCTGCCGGGAAGAATGGCAATGACCGGCCCCTGCGCAGCGATGTTCAGTTTGCGTCTTGCACCTTCCGTATCCGGCACCATCGGAATGATCTCGGCTAGAGGATGGCCGATGTACGTGCTCGGAATGCCGGCTTCTTTAAAAATTTTCTCTTCAAAAGGGAAAATCAAAAGCAGATGATCCACCGCACGTTTGATTTGGTGAATTCTCTGCGGACGCCAAGCCCAAACGGCCGGAGCCACCATGTGAACAACCGGAATCCCCGATGCTCTGACCTTCTCTTCAATCGACAGATTAAAGTCAGGAGCATCAACTCCGATGTAGGCAGCAGGACGAAGCTGGACAGTACGGCGCATCATTTCTCGGCGAATTTTTAAAATTCGAGGCAAATGACGGATCACTTCCAAATAGCCCCGGACGGAAAGTTCGCTGGCATGAAACCAAGGATCCAAGCCGTCTTGAATCATTCGGTCACCGCCGATACCTTCCATCTTAAGATTCGGACGAGACGCGGCAACAGCCGGCAGAACACGCGAAGCTAGATAATCTCCGCTGTTCTCTCCGGCTGCCCAGATAATGCTGTTGTTGGTCAATTGCTCCATTAGCGAGCCAATCCTCGAGTTGCCTGCTCTGTGAATTCGCACATCAGTTCACAGACTTTCTTAGCCTGTTCATCTTCTAATGCTGATGCGTAAGCCTTGATGGCTTCCACGGCCTCTGGAACGGTCTTGCCTTCACGGAAGATCAGTTTGTAGCTTTCGCGTGCCGCGTGCATGGCAGCCCTTGAATAGCCGTGACGCTTCATGCCTTCAAGATTGATGCCGAAAGGAGAGGCAGGATAACCTTGATACATGCCGTAGGGAATGCAGTCCTGACGAACCATGCTTCCGCCGCTCAGCATCGCGCCCTTTCCGATCTTGACAAACTGGTGGATGCCGGACTGGCCGCCGACGATCACGTCGTCGGCAACATGAACGTGCCCGGCAAAGCCGACATTGTTGGCAATGATGGTGTCGTTTCCGATGACGCAGTCATGTGCAACATGAACGTTGGCCATCAGCAGATTGCCGTTTCCAATAATGGTTATTCCTTTGTCCTGCACGGTCCCGACAGAGAGTGTGCAGTGTTCGCGAATAACGTTGTTGTCACCGATGATTAGCTGAGTTTCTTCACCGCGGTATTTTTTATCCTGAGGATCGATACCGATCGCTGCAAAGGCATAAATCTTGTTGTTCTTACCGATCTTCGTATGACCGGTAAGAACAATATGGCTCTGCAAAGTGGTTCCTTCACCGACTTCAACGTGGGGACCGATCGTGCAGAACGGACCGACGACAACGTTCTCCGCAAGTTTGGCTTGAGGATCTACTAAGGATGAGGGATGGATCTGAGCCATATTTTTTCCTTTATTTGGGTGAACGATAAGAGCACATCATGTCGGCACATGCAGCCAGCTGACCGTCAACCGTTGCATCGCAGTGCATCTTGATCATGCCGAGTTTTTCACGGAGGAATGTGCATTCAAAACGAAGCTGATCACCCGGGATCACGACACGTTTGAAGCGAGCGTTGTCAATAGAAGCAAAATAGAAAAGTTTCTCAGGATCTCTTTCGCCGCCCATTCTTGCAAAAGCAAGCATCGCACAGGCCTGAGCCATCGCTTCGATGATCAGAACGCCGGGCATGACGGGAACGCCGGGGAAGTGGCCGGTGAACTGAGGTTCGTTGACAGTGACGTTTTTGATCGCAATCAGCTTATCAACACCGTTCGTTTCCAAAACTCGGTCAACTAAAAGAAACGGATAGCGGTGAGGCAGGAGCCTCATGATGTCATTAATGTCTTGCATTTTTACTCTTTCTTAAGGGAATCAACTTTTTCAGCCAGATGCTTCAGCTGTCTGCGCATCTCAGGCAAACGTTTAATTACGGACAGAATGTTATAGAACTCTCTATGAGGCATTGCGGGCATGTAGCCGGCATAGTAGTCAGGTTTCTCGATCGAACTCGGAACGCCTGCCCCGCCGCCGATGATCGAACCTGCAGCGACCTTGAGGTGTCCGGCAAAACCGGAACCGCCGCCGGCCTGAACGTTGTCGCCGATAATCGTGCTGCCGGCCAAACCGGTTCTTCCGGATAGGACAACATTCTTACCAACTTGGCAGTTGTGACCGATCATAACTAAGTCATCAATCTTGGTGCCTTGTCCGATGGTGGTATTCTGCAACGCACCGCGGTCGATACATGTATTGGCGCCGATTTCGACATCGTCGCCAGTTTCAACCGCACCGATCTGCGGAATCTTCACGTATTGTCTGTCCAAAGGCGCAAATCCGAAACCGTCGGCGCCAATCACGGCACCGGAGTGAATGATATTGCGTCTGCCGATACGGCAGCCATAGTAGATGGTAACGTTCGGATAAATACGAGTGTGTTCGCCGAGAACAACGCCTTCGCCGATAACGCTGTTGGCTCCGACAAAGCAGTAAGGCCCGACCTGCGCACCTTTGCGAATTACAACGCCGGCTTCAACGGTTGCGGTCGAATCAATAACGGCACCGTCTTCGACTACGGCTCTGGTATCAACCCCCGGCTCCGGCTGCTCCTGCGGGAAGATGATTTGCAGGGCATATGCAAACCAAGCGTACGGATTGCGGGTAATGACGACGATACGTTCGGGCTCTTTTTCTCCCCAAATCGCCTGTTTGTCTTCTTCTGTCAAAACCAAAGCTGTCGCTTTGCAGGCGCCAGCCGCATCACGATATTTGCTGTTGGCTAAAAAAGCAACGTCGCCGTGCCCGGCGGTCTCCAGCGGAGCAATGGACTTAATTTCAGCCTTGCCTCCGTTGGCACTGATTGTGCTCAATAAAGTATCGTTGCTTTTTTCTTTAATTCGGTCTACTAACTCAAGAAGAGTCATCGGCGCTGTTTGTTGAATCATTTGAATCGCCCTAATTAAAAAATTTATGCGGCTGATCTGAGAGGGAGAGCAAGTTTGAAGTCGCCGAAACCCGAGTCAGGTCATGCCGCACGTATTGCACTAAATGGCAATTAAGCAACAAGCAGACATCTGTCTGCTTGTGCCCGATAAAAATTACTTGAGTTCCTTAAGAACCTGGTCAGTGATGTCAATCTTCGGGTTGACGTAGATGGCTTCCTGAAGAATGAGGTCATATTTTTCGCGCTGAGCGATGTTCTTGATGACCGTGTTTGCCTGACGGAGAAGCTTCTGAAGCTCCTCATTTCTGCGCTGATTGAAGTCTTCGCGGAGTTCGCGCTGACGGCGCTGGAAATCGCGGTCTCTTTCAGCCAAATCACGCTGCTTGCGAATTCTTTCCTGTTCCGTCATTGTGCCGGCGTTCTTTTCGAAGCGCTCGACGTCATTTTTCAAACGCTGACCGGCAGCATTGAGCTCTTTATCGCGCTTAGAGAATTCCTGTTCAAGTTTTTTACTTGCGGCCTGAGCAGCTGCAGAATCGCGAAGAATAACCTCGGTGCTGACAACACCGATCTTAACTTCTGCCTGCACTGCTGTCGCAGCAGAGCAAACCAAGGCGGAAACTAAAGCAACCGCTAACCATTTTTTTTGCATGAATGTATCTCCTACACAATTGTTTAATTGTGCCACAAATTTATTAGAAACCTGTACCAATTTGGAATTGGAATCTCTGAAGCTCGTCACTGTCCTTCTTATTGAGCGGGAATGCGAAGCTCAATTTAAGCGGGCCCATCGGAGAAATCCAGGCTAAACCGAAACCGACGGAGTAACGAAGGTCACCGAGGTCAAGCTTGTCTTTCTCATAGCGATCCACAACATAACTGCCGTTAGCTGCTTGTTTGTAAAAGGCTTTGCGGCCCCAAACCCAGCCGCCATCCAGGAAGGTGAACATACGAAGGGTTCTGTCTGCCCCGGGGATCGGCGTCAACAGTTCGAGAGAGAAATTGAGTTTGCGGTTACCGCCGGAGGCATCTCCGTCTGTATCACGGGGGCCCAAGGAGGAAGTATCGTAGCCGCGAACTGAACCGATACCGCCACCATAGAAATTCTTGAAGAACGGGTACTGTTTGCCTGCATAACCGTCACCATAACCGAGTTCGGTATTGAACGCAAAAGTAATGGATTTCGTAACCGGAACAAACTGCTGGAACTGGTAGGTTGCACGATAGTATTTCAGATCAAGAACAGGAAGAGAAATTTCACCGAACAATCTCTGATAGCGGCCGCGAGTCGGAGCCAGAATGTTGTCTCGGGTATCACGAGACCAGCCGATCGTCGCTGCAATGCTCTTCGGCTTCTTGCCGTAATCGTTGACATAGTCGACGTAGCGGCGCGGAGCACCGGAGCCGACGGTCACATCGGTCATTTCAAACTTGCCGCCGAGAAAGATCTGATCGTTTTCCGTAATCGGCACACCGTAAGTTACGCCGGCACCGTACGTTTCGTACTTAACGTCATCGGTAATTTCGAGTTCGTCCAAGTCGAGCTTACGATCGTAAATTTCGAAGGACTGGCTAATACCCGAAGTCGTGATGTAAGGCTGCGTGAAGCTGGCAGCATAAGTTCTAGAGCTCTTAGACGTATTGACTTCAAGAGATAGAGAATTACCGGTACCGAAAACGTTGTTCTGCGAGAAACCGCCGGAAAGAACAATACCTTCGGAGGTGGAGTAGCCGGCACCGATCGAGATGTTGCCGGTCGGACGTTCTTTCACGTTAACGGCCAAATCAACTTCGTCCGGAGAACCGGGTACGGGTTCGGGTTCCGCAGTAACAGTTTCAAAGAAACCGAGACGGTCGATACGGTCACGAGAAACGGCAACTTTATCGCTGTCAAACCAGCTCGCTTCATACTGACGAACTTCACGACGAATGACTTCGTCCTGAGTACGCGTGTTGCCGGTAATGTTCACTTTACGAACATAAACTCGGCGGCCGGGGTCAATCGTGTATACGACACTAACTTCATCCGGATTTTCCGGATCAACGACCGGATTCGGGATTGCTCTTGCAAACGCGTAGCCCAAAGCGGAAAGACGATCCGTAAATTTCTTTGCCAGACCATTTACTTCGGAAGCGTTGTAGACGGAACCCGGCTTGATATCCACAAGATCTTCAAACTCGGGCTCAAGGCCAAGCATGTCACCGGTTAAGCGGATATCTTTGATTGTGTACTTTTTGCCTTCATCAATATTGATGGTGACAAAAATCTCTGACTTATCGGGACTGACAGATACTTGTGTCGAGTCAATCTTGAAGTCGAGGTAACCGTTGTTGTTGTACAGAGCGCGAATTGCCTCTAAGTCGGCAGTGAGCTTCTCTCGAGAGTACTGGTCGCGTTTGGTATACCAAGAGAACCAGTTCGGGGTACCGAGCTGCATTTCGTCGCGAAGATCGCCTTCGTCATAAACTTTGTTGCCGACAAAACGGATTTGCTGAATCTTTGCAGCAGGACCTTCATCAACGTCGATGTTGATGCGGACGCGGTTGCGTTCGACCGGCGTCACAGTGACTTTGACATCTGCGGAGTAACGGCCACGCGAGAGATATTGGCGTCTTAATTCTTGAACGGCACGGTCTAACACCGCACGGTCAAAAATAAAGCCTTCGGCTAAGCCCACATCACGGAGAGATTTTTCAACACCTTTGGCATCAAACTCGGAAATACCGGTAGTGTGAATGTTTGCGACCGTCGGACGTTCCTGAACTCGAACAACCAGGACGTTGCCGTCCATGTCGAGCTGAACGTCTTGGAACATTCCGGAGGCATACAGAGAACGCAGTGATTCAGCGCCCAGCTCCGGAGAATACGTGTCTCCCACTCGGATCGGCAGATGCGAAAATACAGTACCCGCTTCCGTACGGGAAATGCCCTCGAGTCGAATGTCTTTAATCACATGACCCTGTGCAAGCACGGTCGTCGCTGCCAAAGCTAAAGCGCAAGCTAGCGCTATCTTCTTAGGATGAGGCATATTCTATAAATTAAAAAATGACCCTGCGTGATTGAAATCACGGCAAAAGTCGCGTCAAATCATTAAATAGTGCAAGTATAGTCAAACCAAAGAGAGCTGCGATGCCAATCTTTTGTGCAGACGCTTGTACAGCCTCAGAAACCGGCTTACCAGTCACTACTTCGAGAGAATAATACAGGAGATGGCCGCCGTCCAACATGGGAATCGGTAACAAGTTCAAAATTCCCAAGCTGATGGAAACCAACGCTAAAAACGAAATAAAAGGAAGAATACCCAGCTGAGCAGTCTGGCCGGCATAGTCGGCAATCGTCACCGGACCAGAGATGTTGCTGATAGAGACATCACCGGTGAACATCTTTCCGATCATTCGAACAGACATCGCCGCGGTATCCCACGTCTTCTTCACACCCTCGGCCAGACTCTTTAGGAGGCCATAAGAAACCTGAGTGTGCGGAAAATCTACCCCGATCGCTGCGCCGATGCGGCCGATTTCATTACCCTGTTCGTCCATAGCGGCTGCCGGTGTAACTTCCAGAGTATGTGTCGGACCGTTTTCGTCTCCGACGAGTAATGTGACGGGTTTCCCGGGATATTTTTTGATTTCACTGACAAAATCTTTCGGCATCTTAACCGGAACATTACCGACGCGATAAATATGGTCGCCGATTTTGATTCCGTCGCGCTGCGCGGCAGAGTTCTCAACAAAAGATGAGATAAACGGATGGCCCATATTCAAATGAAGACCGACCTCATCAAAAGGATCGGCATCTTTTGCTTTCGGGTCCAGACTCATCTTCGTGAGGTCAATTTCTTTCGTTACTTCGCTGCCGTTGGGACTGTGAACCAAAATATCCGTCGTACTTCCGAACTTATTCAGCATCTCCATACGGAGATCCGTAAAAGTTTTAATTTCGGAATCGCCGACTTTCAGAATCTTGTCGCCGGCATGGAGTCCGGCCATGGCGGCCGGCGTACCGGCGGGAGGCTCGGCAACAACCGGCGTCGGCTGCGTGCTGCCTATCATGAAGATAGAAGCGTAAAGCAGGACCGCGAGCAGAAGATTGGCAAATGGACCTGCAGCAACGATGGCGAATCGCTGCCATACATTCTTGGCCCCGAATTCACGGTTTTTATCTTCCGGTTTGATAGGCAGACAGGCAGGGTCTCTCGCATCAAGCATCCTGACGTATCCGCCTAAAGGCAGTGCACTGACCGCCCACTCGGTTGCGTCAGGGTCGTTCTTGCGTTTATAGATAAAAATCGGTTTTCCGAAGCCGAGAGAAAATCTCAGAATTTTTACGCCGCAAAGTCTGGCGACTAAATAATGCCCGAGCTCATGAAAGGTAATCAAAATACCGATCGTTACCGCAAAGGCAGCAATGGTCGTCAACAATGTCAAGGTTAGTTCTCCAGTTTGTCGCAAAAACCTTCGAGCCAAGACTGAGCCAGTTTTCTGGCTTCTTTATCCGTTTCCAAAATCTCTTCCAAGTTGGTCGGAGTCGGGGGCTGGAAGCCGTACATCATTGCATGACACAGGCGTGCAATGTCGGTAAAGCCGATCTTGCCTTGAATAAACGCCTCGACGCCGATCTCGTTGGCCGCGTTCAAGACGATCGAAGCAGCTCCGCCCAGCTTCAATGCATCATAAGCGTAGCCGAGCTGGGGAAAACGTTTTAAGTCCGGTTCTTCGAAGGTTAACGTTTTGATTTTTGAGAAGTTTAATGGTTCTACTCCGGCGTCCAATCTTTCCGGGAAGCCTAAAGAGTAAGCAATCGTGTTTCTCATGTCTGGAGCGCCCATTTGGGCAATGACTACGCCGTCGGCGTATTGGACCATAGAGTGAATGACGCTCCGGGGATGAACGACAACCTGAATGCGTTCCGGTTCGAAATCAAAAAGCCAGCGGGCCTCGATAACTTCCAGGCCTTTATTCATCAGCGTCGCAGAGTCAACGGTAATTTTCTTGCCCATCGACCAGTTTGGGTGATGCGTGGCTTCTTCAACCGTGACATCAGAGAGGTCCTGTCTTTGACGGAAAGGGCCTCCCGAGCAAGTCAGAATGATATTGGCTTCACATCTGGCTTTTTGGGTCGCGCCGACAAGACACTGGAAAATGGCATTGTGTTCGCTGTCAACCGGCATGAGAACAGCACCTGAGGCCTTTATCGTATCCATCAGGATTCGGCCGCCGCAAACGACACTTTCCTTATTGGCGAGCAGAAGCTTTTTTCCGGCTTCCGCAGCTTTAAATGTAGAAGAAATTCCGGCAGCTCCGACGATGGCTCCGATAACGATATCGACTTCGGGGTTCGCAGCGATTTCGTCGATCGCCTTCGAACCGGCCAAAGCTTCGGCCGTACTTCCGGCAGCTCTAAGTTCTTCCTGTAAGGCTCCCAGAAGCTCTTTATCAGCAATAACCGCGACTTTAGCTCCGCTGTCCTTAGCCGCTTGAGCGAGTTTTTTAACGCTGGAATTCGCCGTTACCGCATACACGGTGAACCGGTCGGGATAACGAGAGATGACATCTAATGAACTTTTACCGATCGAGCCGGTCGCACCGAGTATCGCAATGCTTTCCATGACTGAAACTTAGTAACCTTGGAGGAAAAGAAGAATGAAGACGGTAAGCGGAAGAACGCTCATCTGAGCGTCGAGACGGTCGTAGAAACCACCGTGTCCCGGAAGAAGATTGCTCGAATCTTTGACACCGGAGGAGCGCTTGAGGGCACTTTCAAACAAGTCGCCGGCAATCGAAAACAGAACTACTACGATCAGGATCAAGGCAGAAGCCCAGCCTGTTAAATGAGAGATCAGAGCGTTGGTCCAGAGCGGGAAGGACGGCTGAGCCCAATAAAGAACGTACGACAAAGCCAGGACACTTACAAAAGCCGTCAGCGCGCCTGACCAAGTCTTTTTCGGACTGATGCCTTCGGCCATCTTCGGACCGCCTAGGCAGCGGCCGCCGAAATAGGCCACGATGTCGGCAACCCAAACAATAGCTAAGACGGAAAGCATGTAGATGGTGCCCTTCTCACGGAAGAGATACATGAGGGAGAACCAAGCTGCCGGAACAAAGATCCAGGCAAGCAAAGCCCCGATGCCTTTCGGTACCATCCAGCCGGAAGCCCGGCGAGTGAAGATGACAGCGGTGATAACAGCCCAAAGCACGGTAGCCACAGCTGTAATAATCATGAGCCCGTTGCCGGACTGAATGGTTTGCAGCGCAGCCGGTGAAACATACTCTAGAAAGAAGAGGAAGGCCGCCAGCAAAACGCCGCAGACCATAGCGACTCCGTTATTCCATTTACAGATCCGGAGCCACTCCCAAAAGCAGCATCCGATGGCAATCGCGGCCACCGCCGTGAAAGCGAGAGGGGAAATTAAAAGCGCGCCGATGATGATAATTAACAACACAACGGCGGTGATGACTCTTTGCAGCAACATGAACTATTCCTTTTTCGCTTCCTGTTGAATTTGTTCGGAAGTCTTACCAAATCTACGTTCTCTATTAGAGTACCAATTTAGCGCATTTAAAAACTCGTTCTCGGTGAAATCGGGCCATAAAATTTTCGTGAAATAGAGCTCCCCGTAAGCGAGCTGCCACAGCATAAAGTTGCTGATGCGCTCCTCTCCGCTCGTGCGGATAAACAGGTCCACATCTCCGGAATCTGCTAACGGCAGCAGTGATGCAAATTTTTGTTCCGTCAGCTCCTCCGGAGGAACCTCACGAGATCTTTTGGCAGCTTCAAGAATCTCCCAGCGGCCTCCGTAATTCACGCAGACATTGAGCGTAAGACCCGTGTTGTTCTCTGTGATCTTCATTGAATCTGCGATTTGCTGCTGAAGTTCTTCAGAAAAAGCTGTCAAATCACCGACGAGACGAACACGAACATTCGCTTTATTGAGAGCGGCGATCTCTCTGCGCAGACTCACGAGAAAAAGCTTCATCAAGCCCTTCACTTCTTCGGCCGGCCGATTCCAGTTTTCGCTGGAAAAAGCAAAGAGCGTCAAATGCTGAACTCCGGCCTTAGCCGCAGTCTGGATTGCAGTTCGGACGGACTCTACCCCTTTTTGATGGCCCATGAGACGCGGAAGCTTGCGGGCCTTGGCCCATCTTCCGTTGCCATCCATAACAATAGCCACGTGACGGGGCACCCTTTCACGTGGCTTTGCAGTCAATTCCTGACTTGTCATAGGATTTAAAACCGATTAAACGGTCATGATTTCCTTTTCTTTTTCGGCAATCAGCTTGTCGACTTCACCGATGTACTTGTCGGTGAGCTTCTGAATTTCAGTATTGGAACGGCGTTCGTCGTCTTCGGAAATTTCTTTTTCCTTAACGAGCGCGGCAACCTTGTTGTTGGCGTCACGGCGCAGATTGCGGATGGCAACCTTAGTTTCTTCGCCTTCGGAACGAACGACCTTCGTTAAGTCACGGCGGCGTTCTTCTGTCAGAGGAGGCATCGGGACGCGGATGACTTCGCCGGAAGTTGCCGGATTCAGCCCCAGATCGGAGTTGCGGATTGCTTTTTCAACCACGGCAACCATTTTCTTTTCCCAAGGCTGAACAGTGATTGTTCTGGCGTCGGCCAAACCGAGCTGAGCGACCTGAGAAATCGGGGTCGGGCAGCCGTAGTAATCGACGGTGATATGTTCGAGCAAACCGGTATGAGCACGACCCGTACGGATCTTCATCAGGTTTTCTTTGAGCGTTTCAATAGAACGCTTCATATGATGTTCGGACTGTGAATAGATGTCTTTAGTTGTCATGTCAATTTCCAATCTCTGCAGATTTCTCGGCTGCAAGTCGCAAAACTTAGTCGCACGCCGGTGAGCAGAAAATCACGGACGCGGTCAAATCCGCCGAAATAAAACAACGGCGGCAGTGACAGCCTTATTAATTTGTTGAGTTTACCACGGAGCGCAATAGCCTCAAACCGCTCGATTCGAGTTGGTTTAATAGGCTCCTCGGCCAAACGCGCTTAAGCTCAAAACATCTGATAAGGAGTTTGAACTATGGCAAAAATTGAAAAAATGTTCGGCGCAATCCTGAAAGATCAGGAACAAAAGAGTGATGAACTGCGCGACAAGATCCACGCAGAAAACAAACTCAAAAAGAAAGAAGCTGAAAAATCTTCCGAACGCGAAAAAGCCGAAAAGTAATTCGCCGACCGAAAAAAGAAGCTCCGGACCCGCTGATGCAGACCCGGAGCTTTTTGTATCCGTTTTTTTCTCGGTTAAACGTGAACGAGCGTGCCCTCGTCTTCACCAAGCACAACGCGTTTGAGCGCGCCGGGCTTATGAAGGTTGAAGACTCTGATCGGCATGCCTTGATCGCGGCAGAGCGTAAAAGCCGTGGCGTCCAGAATCTTGAGTTTCTTCTGAATGGCTTCGTCGAAGGTCAGAGACTTATACATTTTTGCGTTGGGATCCTTCTTAGGATCAGCGGTAAATACGCCGTCAACCTGAGTGGCTTTCAGAACCATATCGGCTCCGATTTCCGCACTTCTCAGAGCTGCAGCAGTATCCGTTGTGAAGAACGGATTACCGGTGCCGGCAGCAAAAATCACGACGCGGCCTTTCTTCAGATGGCTCAATGCTTTGCCGCGAATGTACGGCTCGGCAACCTGGTCGATATCCAGGGCGCACTGGACACGGGCTTCAACACCGGCGTTTCTCAGTGCATCTTGAAGTGCCATTGCGTTCATGCAGGTGGCCAGCATGCCCATATAGTCGCCGGTGGCGCGATCCATACCGGTAGAGCCGAGTGCGACTCCGCGGAAGATGTTGCCGCCGCCGACCACGATCGCAAGCTGAACGCCTAAGTCAACTACTTCCTTGATTTCGCCGACGATGCTTTTAAGCGTATCGCGGCTGATGCCGAAGGCGTTGTCGCCCATAAGGGCTTCGCCGGAGAGTTTCAGCAGAATTCGTTTGGTTTTAGGCGTTTCAGACTTACTCATCGTTTACTCCGAAAAAAGTTCAACAATTAGGCACGTGCGGCAGCAGCCTGAGCAGCAACTTCGGCAGCGAAGTCGTCGTTGCGTTTTTCAAGACCTTCACCGACAACAAACAGCGCAAATGCAGATACTGTAGCACCATTGCTCTTCAGGAGTTCGCCGACGCTCTTAGAGTCGTCCTTAACGAACGGCTGAGAAAGAAGCGTGACTTCCTTGAGGAACTTGTTAACGGAACCTTCGGCGATCTTCTCGATCAGGTGTTCCGGTTTGCCGTTTTCGCGAGCTTTTTCGATAGCAACGCGGCGTTCTGTTTCGATCAGGTTCTGATCAACACCGTCTTTGTCGAGAGCCTTCGGCTTAGAAGCAGCGATGTGCATAGCCACGTCGTGAGCAACTTCGTCGTTGCCGCCGACCACGTCAACGATAACGCCGATCTTGGCGCCGCCGTGGATGTATGTGGAGAGCTTGCCTTTACCTTCAATGATCTGGAAGCGGCGGATGGAGATGTTTTCACCGATCTTGCCGATCAGGCCTTTACGAACTTCGTCAACGGTAGAGCCGTTGAGCGGAAGAGCGGAAAGAGCAGCAACGTCAGCCGGTTTGTTTTCGGCGACGAGCTTGGCGATATCGTTGGCGAAAGCGATGAAGTCGGCATTCTTAGCAACGAAGTCGGTTTCGGAGTTCAGTTCAACGATAGCGCCGATCTTGCCCGGTTCGTCGATGTAGATAGCGACAACGCCGTCAGCGGTAATGCGGCTAGCAGCCTTAGTGGCCTTGTTGCCGAGCTTAACGCGAAGAATTTCTTCAGCCTGCTCCATGTTGCCGTCTGCTTCTGTCAAAGCCTTTTTGCATTCCATCATCGGAGCGTCGGTTTTAACACGAAGTTCTTTAACCATTGCGGCAGTGATAACAGCCATTGTTTTATCCTTAAAAAATAATTGTTTTAAAAAGAAAGGGGCGCGAACGCCCCTTCCCTTGGTACTTCAGACAAGAAGAGGCGAATTACTCAGCTTTTTCTTTGACAGCGGCTTCTTCAACGAAGTCGGAGTCTTTAGCAGCCTTGACAGTGTCTTCAAGGTTCTTGTTCTTGCCTTCAAGAATTGCGTCAGCAAATCCTTTAGCGTAAAGAGCAACAGCGCGGGCGCTGTCGTCGTTACCCGGGATGACATAGTCAACACCGGCAGGATTGTGGTTCGTATCAACGATACCGACAACAGGAATACCAAGCTTGTTAGCTTCCTGAATAGCAATCTTGTGGTAGCCAACGTCAACAACGACCAGAGCGTCGGGCAGACCGTTCATTTCTTTGATGCCGCCCATAGCTTTGTTCAGCTTTTCGAGTTCACGAGTGAAGTCGAGAGCTTCTTTTTTGGTCATCTTTTCAAGAGCGCCGTCGGCAACTTTCTGTTCCATTTCTTTAAGACGCTTCAGGGAAACCTTAACCGTCTTGAAGTTGGTGAGCATACCGCCCAGCCAGCGCTGATCAACATAAGGCATTCCGGCGCGTTTGGCTTCAGCAACGATGGCGTCGCGGGAAGTGCGCTTTGTGCCGACGAAAAGGATGGTGCCCTTCTGAGCGGCCAGGTTTGTTAAGAACTTGGCAGCTTCGTCGAACTTAGCAACAGTCTTTTCGAGGTTGATGATGTGAATCTTGTTACGAGAGCCGAAAATGTACTGGGACATTTTGGGGCTCCAAAAACGAGTCTGGTGACCGAAGTGTGCACCGGCTTCGAGCAGTTCACGCATGCTCAGAGATGACATATCTTTAATTCCTTTAGGGTTTAATTCCAACAGCCTCACGTTTTCCGAATGGAACCCTGTTGTGAGACTGCGCTATTTAACAAAAAAGTCCAAACGTTTCCGTCCGGATCGGGGCGGAATTCTATCATGCTTTTTCAAAGAGTTAAGCGTTTGAAAAGAGGCGTTACAACCTTTTGACGTTCCTTTTTGAGACAAAACAAATGAAACCTTGTTTTAGCGGCGATTTAAAGAATGATCGCCACCTTTCTTCCGGTTGACCTATATAAGGCTGAGATAACTCCGCTCATCGGTGAATCCACTAAAATTGCGGCATTGAAAAACTTTTTCGAGTCAGATTTAATCAATGTTTGACAATATTCTTATTAAGACCCCGGAACAAATCGAAGGCATCCGGGCGGCCTGCCGCGATGCGGCTTTGGTTCTCGACTACATTGAACCGTTTGTTAAAGCCGGCGTCACCACCGAGTACCTCGATGATTTGATGCTCAGATATACCGAAGACGTCCTCAAAGACAAGTCCGCTTGCCTCAACTACGACCCGGACGGCACCAATCCTTATCCGAAAGCTACCTGCATTTCCGTCAATCATCAGATCTGCCACGGTATTCCAAATGAGAAAGTGCTCAAAAACGGCGATATCTTAAATATTGACGTGACCGTCATTAAAAACGGTTATTACGGAGACACCAGCCGTATGTATTCCGTCGGCCATATTTCCGTTGCTGCTAAACACCTCATTAATGTCACTTTCGACTCCATGTGGAAAGGCATTGAAATCGTGCGTCCCGGCGCCCATTTCGGAGATATCGGCTATGCAATTCAGCATTTTGTCGAACCTCAGGGCTGCAGCGTCGTTCGTGAATTCTGCGGTCACGGGGTCGGAGTCGGTTTCCACGAAGATCCTCAGGTCTGCCATTACGGCAAGCTCGGCACCGGCGCTGTCATGAAGCCCGGCATGATCTTCACGATCGAGCCGATGATCAACGCCGGAAGAAAAGAACTTCGCATTCTTCCGAACGGCTGGACGGCTGTAACCAAAGACAGAAGTCTTTCCGCCCAGTGGGAACATACGATTCTCGTCACTGAAACCGGATACGAAGTTCTGACGGTCTCGCCGAAATGCCCGCCTGCTCCCTCATGGATAAAACCTTCTTCCTAAATTAATAAAGAAAGAATCTCAAGGCTATGGAAATCAACGAAATCGTCAAAAAATTTAAAGATCAGCGAGAAGTTTTAGCAAAGAAGTTTTTGGCGGACGTTGACGCCGATGCCTATCTTTCTGCGCACGCCAAGGCTGCCGACAAGGCAGTCTTGGCGATTCTCAAGCTGAATCAATTATCCGAGGATGTTGCTGTCGTTGCCGTCGGAGGCTACGGCAGAGAGCAGCAATTTCCCTACTCAGACCTCGATCTTCTTTTCCTTCTGCCTGACGGCGTCCGAGACAAGGACTTAAAAACGATTTCCGATGCGATCGGCAACTTATGGTCGCTCGGTTTGACCGTCGGTTACTCGGTGCGAAGCATCGAAGAATGCCTTGAACAAGCCGAAGTCGACATTACCGCTCAAACGGCGATGCTTGAGTCGCGCCTCATCGCCGGAAATGAAGAGCTTTTTAAGACCTATTCGGAAACGATGGAAAAGAATCTGAATCTTAAAATGTTTTATCGGGCAAAATTCATCGAACAGCAGCAGCGGCATTTGAAGTACCACGAGTCCTCTTATGCTCTGGAGCCGAACATTAAAGAAGCCCCGGGCGGTCTTCGAGATCTGAATATTTTGATCTGGGTGCTCAGGGCGGCTCGTCTCGGCAACACTTGGCAGGAAGTCTTTGAAAAAGGCTTGATCACCCGCCGAGAATGCGAACTTTTGGAATCTGTCACCAAAAGCCTTTATCGGCTGCGGATTCATATGCATTTGCTCACCAACCGCCACGAAGACCGGTTGATTTTCGAAATTCAGGAACCGCTGGCTAAAGCGCTGGGCATTGTCGGGACTGTCGGCCGGCGTCCGAGTGAAGTGATGATGCAGCACTTCTACGTCAATGCAAAAACCATCGGCCAGCTCAACTCCATCATTCTTCAGGCCATTAAAGAGCGCTACTCTAAAGAGCCCGAACAAACCGGTGAACCCATTTGCAGCGGTTTTGTGCGTCAGGGCGACGTGCTCGGCCTTGAGTCTCCCGACGTCCTCGTGAAGAACCCTGAAAGAATTCTCGAGGCCTTTTTAATTCAGGAACGTCATCCGGACATTCCGATGAAGTCTTCCCGACTTTACCGTGCCTTATTTGAAGCTCATTCTCTGATGAACAAAGAATGGGCTGAAAATCCTGTCAATCGTCAGACATTCTTGAAGATTATCCAAGGACGCAGAGGCGTCTGGCACGCTTTGGAAGAAATGAACCGCTGGGGTGTGCTCGGAAAACTGCTGCCGTCTTTCAACCGAATCGTGGGTCAAATGCAGCATGATTTGTTCCATGCTTACACGGTCGATCAGCACACACTCCTTGCAATTCGTTATCTCCGAAACTTCACACACAGTGAAAACGCCCACGAGCTGCCGCTCTGTACCGAACTCATGATGGCAATGAAGGGAAGCTGGCGTTTGGTTCTTGCTCTTCTCTACCACGACATCGGTAAAGGCAGAGGCGGGGACCACAGCAAAATCGGCGCGGAGATTGTTCGGCAGATGTGTCGAGATTTTGAGATCGCCGATGAGGACGCTGACTACATCGAGTTCCTCGTTCGTGAGCATTTGACCATGAGTATGGTTGCCCAAAAGCAAGACATCTCAGATCCGGAGGTTATTGAAAACTTCGCCAAGAAAGTTGGAACGATGGAGCGCCTCGTCAGTCTTTATCTGCTTACCGTCTGTGACATCCGAGCGACGGGACCGAAAATTTGGAACGCCTGGAAGGCCCAACTTCTTGAAGATCTGTTTTATTCGACCGCCCGTTTCCTTAAGGGCAAAGGCATCGACAGAGATTTATTGGTATCCCGCCGTCGTAAAGATGCGCTGCGCTTGACGCGCTTTACGCCTGAACAGAGAGATCGAATTAATAAGTTCTGGGATAACTTTGACGTTGCATACTTTATGAAGCACTCCGTGCGGAATATCGTTTGGCACGCCAAGGTATTACTGCCGCATCTCGATTCTCCGAAGTCGTTTGTCGCATCCAGACCGCTGCGCGGCATGGAACACGCACACGAAATTCTTATCCTGACGCAGGACCGCCCTGAACTTTTTGCCCGCATCGTTTCTAATCTGCAGCAATACGGTCTGTCCATTGCCGAAGCCCGTATCCACACGGGGCACGACGGACGAGTGGTCGACTCTTTCATCGTCGTTGACGACGGCTCAGACCCCGACTTCGAACAAGAGTTCGCTCGTTTCCAAGAAATCCTCGCAGAAAAACTGGATTTGGCTGAAAAGCTTCCGCCGCCTCTTCGCGGACGCCCGTCCCGTCAATCCAAGCTCTTCCCGATCTCACCGCAGGCTTCGCTACGACCCGATGCCGCTGGAAGACAATACATGCTTTCGATCGTCACAACCGACCGGCTCGGCCTTTTGGCATCCATCGCGCGAGTCTTTGTGCAGTACGGAATCAATCTTGTGACAGCCCGGATCACGACGCTGGGAGAAAGGGCAGAGGACGTCTTCCTGATCGAAAGCTTTAAGCTGCGGGATCCCGTCTTCTGCGCTGAATTTGAAAAGGCCGTTTTGGAAGCTTTGGAGCTTTAGTTAAGGTCCCTTCGGAAACGCAAAACCCGCCTCAACGGCGGGTTTTGCTTTAGTCAACAAAAGTTCTAATCAGCCAATGAGCGGAATGTGGCAAGAGCTAAATTCACACTTTCCTTTGTCGCCTTAGTCAGGGCTTCCTTCGTATCGTCAAGCACGATGCCTTTTTCAGAGGCTCCGCGGCCGGCTGCAGTATTGACTATCTGGCAAATCGCTGCGTACTTGAGATTTAACTCTCTAGCCAAGCATGACTCGGGCATCAGTGTCATACCGACATAGTGACCGCCGTCATTATCGATGCGATCAACTTCGGCCGCCGTTTCGAGTCTCGGACCTTGAGTGCAGGCGTAAGTACCGCCGTCAATAATCGGAAGATCCAGCTCCTCAGAAGCATCAACAATTGCTTCTCTCAAATCCATATCAAACGGATAAGTGAAGTCAATGAAGTTAATGAACTTCTCTTTGCCGGTGTTGTAGCTGGTTTCTCTGCCCCAGGTATAGTCAATGATCTGATCGGGTACGGCAATCGCATCGATATCATCTTCAGGCAAAACAGCGCCGACGGAAGCCAATGCGATCACGGCTTTGGGCTCGAACTGTGAAAGAGCCCAAATGTTGGCGCGATAGTTAATCATGTGCGGCGGCTTCTTCTCAGTCGTCCCGTGCCGAGATAAAAATACGATGTTCAGTCCGTCAATCACTCCACGGCAAATTTCGACCGGCTCTTTACCGTAGGGAGTGTCAATTTTCTCAATGACCTTGCCTTCTAAAAGAGACAACTGGTCCAAACCGCTTCCGCCGATCAACGCAAAATTAGCCATCCGCCTTTACTCCTTGATTGATCATTTTGAATAACTCAGGTTCGTCTATGATATTAACGCCTAAAGCCTCGGCTTTGGCGAGTTTGGATCCCGCAGATTCGCCGGCCAAAACATAACTCGTCTTCTTAGAGACCGATCCGCTTACCTTTCCGCCCGCTTTACGAATAATATCGCTGGCCTCGTCTCTGGAAAGCGTTGGTAGTGTGCCGGTCAGAACGAATGTCAAACCGTTCAGCGGAAGTTCCTGGCCACTCGTGCCCGTACCCTCTTCCCACACGACGCCGCGATCCATCAGGTCATTGATCACCGCGATGTTCGCCGGTTCGGCAAAGAAGTGCAGAATGTTTTCCGCGCCCGACGGACCGATGTCTTCAACTTCCTGCAGCTGTTCTAACGAAGCCTCTTCCAGCGGTTTTAAAGCACCGAAGTGCGATGCTAAATTCCTCGCCGTAGCCTCTCCGACTTCCGGAATGCTGATGGCGTACAAGAAACGTTCAAGCGTGGTCTTCTTGGAAGCTTCAATAGAGGCGACAAGTTTCTCGGCAGATTTTTGTCCCATACGGTCCAGACCGACGAGCTTGTCGACGGTCAAACGGTAAATATCCGCAACCGTAGTAACCAAATCATGTTCAATCAGCTGTTCGGCCAATTTTTCCCCGATACCGTCAATACCCATGGCTTTGCGGCTGACAAAGTGGAGAATGCTTTGGGCTCGCTGAGCGCGGCAGAAAAGACCGCCGCTGCAGTGGCGATCCTTTTCTCCGTCTTCTTTATAAGCGTGAGAACCGCAGACCGGACAGAATTCCGGCATCACGAAATCTCTGGCGTCTTTCGGCCTAAGCTCGGGAATTACTCGGACGATCTCGGGGATAACGTCACCGGCACGATGGACAACGACCGTGTCTCCGATCTTTATACCCATGTTCTGTAGGAATTCTTCGTTGTGCAGAGAAACATTGCTGATGGTGGTTCCGCCGACAAACACGGGCTTGAGGCGAGCGACGGGCGTAAGTTTGCCGGTGCGTCCGACTTGAACGGTAATATCCAAAACCTGCGTTTGAACTTCTTCCGGCGGATATTTATGGGCCACGGCCCAGCGAGGTTCTCTGGAGACGAATCCCAGCTGTTTCTGGCGGGCAAAACTATTGACTTTGTAGACCACGCCGTCAATATCAAACGGCAAATCGTGACGAATACGAGCGACTTCTAAATGGAATGCCTCAAGTTGTTCCGGTGTTTGCACGACGATCCGATTGCTGATCACCGGGAAGCCTTTAGATTTCAAATAATCAAGCAGTCCCGACTGGGTATCGGCCGGCATCTCGCTCACTTCGCCGTAGCCGTAGGCATAAAAGTTCAGATTGCGTTTCGCCGTCAGGGCCGAGTCCAGCTGGCGGAGACTGCCGGCTGCTGCATTACGAGGGTTGGCAAAAAGCTTCGCTCCGACCGCTTCCTGCTCTTCATTAAGCTTGCGGAACACTTCCTTGTGCATGATCACCTCGCCGCGGACTTCAAAAATCTTCGGGAAGCCATCGACCTTTAAAGGAAGCGTCTTAATCGTTTTGACGTTCGCTGTAACGTCTTCACCGGTGTAGCCGTCTCCGCGGGTCGCGGCCTGAACAAGAACGCCGTCCTCATAACGCAAGTTAATGGCCAGCCCGTCGAATTTCAATTCGCAGTCATAATCAATCGTCTGATCGGGCGTCAGTTCAAGTTCTCTTCTTACGCGGGCGTCAAAATCATAAGCGCCTTGAGCAGTGTAGTCCGTTTCGGTATGAATGGAGAGCATCGGCACGGCATGCGTGACTTTTTTCAGTTCGCTCTGGACGGTTGCACCGACGCGCTCCGTCGGTGAAACCGGACTTTTGAACTGAGGATATTCTTTTTCCAGTCGCGCCAGTTCTTGGAACAACGAGTCATAGATCTCGTCAGACACCGTCGGAGCATTGTCGATGTAATAAGCCTTGTTGTGCTTTTCAAGCTCCTCGGCCAGTTTCTCCATTCGGAGTTTAACTGCCTCTAATTTTTTCTTGTCTTGCTCTTCCATTTCGTACCTGAACCAAATAAAAACATCGGGTTCCTTACTGTACTCGCTGGGAATCCGATGTTTGAATCAGAATGATAAATTTGGGATCTTTTTAATCGAGAAGCTGATGTGCCCTAACGCTGCCCGGCTCGATATTGTTCTCACGCATCTGCTTATAGAAGCGGTCGAGTTCCTGCTTCAGCAGAGACACCGTGGCGCCCGAGATTTCACATCCCTTAGGATCCACAATCTTGGCATCAAACACGGCCGCAAAAGCGTTGGCAGCCGTCATCAGCAGACGCAGGGGATCGCTTTCAGGAGCGATCAGCGGAACGTTCAGAGAAATCGCAATATTTCTGTCGTCCAGCCAGCGAAGTTCGATCGTGCCCTTACGGTTGCCCTGACGTTTGCCGTTTTTATCCAAAACCAGCTCACCCAGCTTTTCATAATGCGTCATGCTTCTGCGCTTTAAGCCCAAGAGCATCGTTTCTTTTTCGAAATCATCGATAGAAACCGGTTCTAAAGGACGCAGCAGAAGCGTGATCTGCACGCCGAAATTCTTGATAAGTGCGTTGAGCTGATCCGTATGGTTGTTCAGCAGCTGCATTTCCTTCATTTCTGAAGTGCCGTCCAAGTTCATTTCCATACGCAGGAAAACCAGCTGATACAGATTCGATAGGGACACCTGGTCGAAAGAAGCTTTACCGGAAGCCAGCTGAATATAGAAGGCAATTGCCGAGAACATGCCGATCGCATCCGGCACGAACCAGCGGTTGCTGTTGGCTTCCAGCGCCAAGATGCGCAGCAGACCTCTCGGAGCATTTTCCATTGCCGTTTTAACGAACGGTGCGAGCTGGCTGCCGGTTACCGGCTTCTTGAAGGTAATGCGAACGAGTTCCGTGACAAAGGGATCATATTTAGGCAGACCGCTGTCATCAATCTCTTCCAATACCGGAGAAGTTTCAACGGGCTCCTCTTCCTCTTCGGTTTCTTTCAGGAGAACCTCCTGAACTTCCTCGATCGTCTCTTCTGGTGACTGAGACTCAGACTGCGGTTCTTCAGCAGGAGGTGAGGTCTTCTTAATCTCGTCGACTTTAATGTCGCCGGAATTGATCAAATCCTCGCCGAAAATCGGCTCCTGAGGAATCCTCGGAGGTGTTTTATCTTCGACTTTCTCATGACTTGACGTCTCTTTGATTCGAAGCCAATACCAAACGCCGACGCCGCCAACCGCAAGGATCAGGACTATCGTTACCCCCATTCCAACCATATTCATCTTTCTTTAGCTAAATCCTAAACCTGCGGTTGTGTTCTCCGCAGGCTACTACTCAAGTCTCAATATTCTACAGGCTTATGAAGAAAACCACCGTATTACGAACTGATGCAATTTTATTTTTTCCGCGTTACCCACGGCGGTTCAAACCGCTTTGTCTTTCTTTCCGCGACCTTATAATTTATGGCCTCTAATTAAACACATAGCGGAAAAATAATTTTCATGTCTACAGCTCCTTGCAAGAATCTTGAGACTTTCCCGAATCCTCAGCCGAATCGGGATTATTTAATTCACATTGAAATCCCTGAGTTCACGTCGCTTTGCCCGTTAACCGGACAGCCCGACTTCGCCACACTCCTGCTCGACTACATTCCGGACCAGAAGAATGTCGAACTCAAGGCACTGAAACTCTATATGTGGAGTTATCGTCAGGAAGGTGCTTTCCATGAAGCCATCACCAACAAGATCCTGGACGATCTCGTTGCGGCCACTTCTCCTCGTTTCATAAGACTCAAGGCTAAATGGTGGGTCCGCGGCGGCATCTACACGACGGTCGTTGCTGAATACCGTAAAGAAGGCTGGACACCGGTCAAACCGGTTGAACTGCCTGAGTTCGAATCGAACGATCCGACTCGCGGTTAATCCGATTTTTTTCCTCAGCGGCCCGTTTCAACAGGCCGTTGTTTTTTCTGATCTGCATTTCGTAGTTTTCGAGCGCGGCAACTGCTTCTTCGTTCGCTAAAATTTTGTGAATATTCCGACGAAAATGATAAGTTGTTATGAACCCGCTGCTTAATACACTTCAGCCCTATCCCTTTGCCAAACTGCGCAAGCTTCTGGAAGGCGCCAAACTTCCCGAGGATCTCAAACCGATCTCCCTTTCTATCGGCGAGCCGAAACACCCGGCACCCGACACCGTCAAACAAGCCCTCTTCGACCATCAGGCTTTATTTGAAAAGTATCCTCCGACAGGCGGTTATCCTGAGCTGAAAGAGGCGATCGGGAACTGGATTGAAAAACGCTACGGCGTAAAACTCGATCCTGCTTCTCAGATTCTGCCGACCAACGGATCGCGAGAAGCCCTGTTTGCTTTAACGCAGGTTCTGATTGATCCGACCCAAGACCCGGTCGTTGTCATGCCGAATCCTTTCTATCAAATTTACGAAGGAGCCGCGAAATTGGCCGGCGCCCAACCGTATTTTTGCCCGATGACGGCTGAGACAGGCTTTAAACCCAACTACTCTTCCATACCGGAAGATGTCCTCAAACGCACCCAGCTGCTCTTTGTCTGCTCTCCGAACAATCCGACCGGAACGGTTCTGTCATTGGAGGACTGGAGAAAATTGTTTGACCTTTCCGACAAGTACGGTTTTGTGATCGGCAGCGACGAGTGTTATTCGGAAATTTATTTTGACGAGGACAATCCGCCGCTCGGCGCACTGAGCGCTGCCAAACTTCTAGGCAGACCGAACTTCGACCGTCTCATCGTCTTCTCAAGCTTATCCAAGCGTTCTAACATCCCCGGCATGCGTACCGGCTTTGTCGCCGGCGACGAAAAACTGATCAAACCGTTCCTGCTCTACAGAACTTATCACGGCAGCGCCATGGGGGGCGCCGTACAGCACGCCAGCATCGCGGCATGGAATGATGAAGAACATGTGCGGGAAAACAGAAGGTTTTATGTCGAAAAATTTAAGGCCGCCGTTCCTTTGCTGAAACAAGCGCTGGAAGTAGAAATGCCCGATGCAAGTTTTTATTTGTGGGCGAAAACGCCTATAGACGATAAACTCTATGCAAGACGGCTCTATGAGAAAAAAGGCATCACCGTCCTCCCGGGCAGTTTCCTTGGCCGGGAAGTCAACGGTGTTAATCCGGGCTCAGGCTACATTCGCATCGCACTGGTAGCCACCGTATCGGAAGTCACAGAGGCCGCCCAAAGAATTGCAGAATTTGACCCTTTTGAGGAATAACTATGGAAGCATTAAAGCAAATTATTGAACAATCTTTCGGGCTGCGTCCCGAACACTTTCCGCCCGAAGTTCAAAACTCCGTCGATGAAGTGATCAAACTGCTTCAGCAGGGAAAGCTTCGAGTTGCCGAAAAGATTGACGGCGAATGGGTCACCCATGAATGGATCAAAAAAGCCGTTCTTTTGAGCTTCCAGCTTTATCCGAACAAAATGGTCCGCGCCGGCGACCTCTCTTTCTTTGACAAGGTTCCCTCCCGCTTCGATCATTTTTCCGAAGCCGATTGGAAAGAATCCGGCATCCGCTGTGTGCCCACTGCTGTGGCTCGCCACGGCAGCTACATCGCTCCGAGCGTTGTATTGATGCCCTCCTTTGTCAACATCGGCGCCTACATCGGAGAAAACACCATGGTCGATACCTGGTCAACGGTCGGTTCCTGCGCTCAAGTCGGTAAGAACTGCCACCTTTCCGGCGGCGTCGGTATCGGCGGTGTTCTCGAGCCGCTTCAGGCAACCCCGACCATCATCGAGGACAACTGCTTTATCGGTGCCCGCAGCGAAATCGTTGAAGGCGTCATCGTTGAAGAAAACAGCGTGATCTCCATGGGTGTCTTCATCGGACAGAGCACGAAGATTTATGACCGTACCACCGGCGAAATTCATCGCGGCAGAGTACCTGCCGGTTCTGTCGTTGTTCCCGGAAGCTTGCCTTCCGCTGACGGCAAATACAACCTTAACTGCGCGGTCATCGTTAAGCGCGTAGACGCCAAGACGCGTTCGAAGACAAGTATTAACGAACTTCTTCGCGACTAATTTTAAGGGCCTTGAATATTCAAGGCCCTTTGTTTAGAGCCTCTGTCTTTTCTGACAGAGGTCTTCGCATTTCATCTACCTCTGAATTTGAGAATGTTCAGCATGCAGCAAGACCCTCTTGAACTCACGAAAAAAATCATCGCTTGCGAATCCGTGACGCCTTCGGATGCCGGCTCTCTGAAAATCTTTGCCGATCTCCTCTCTCAACACGGCTTCTCTTGTGAGGAAATCAATCGAGGGCAAACTAAAAATCTCTGGGCCAAGTACGGCTCGGGGGCCCCGGCATTTCTCTTTGCCGGTCATGTGGATGTTGTGCCGCCGGGTGCAGACGGCTGGAAGTTTCCTCCGTTTGTGCCAACGGAAGATGAGGGCTTCTTATACGGACGCGGTGCTCAGGACATGAAAACTTCCGACGCCTGTTTTGCGGCTGCCGCTTGTGAATTCGTTTCTAAACATCCCCAATTCAAAGGAACGATTGTCCTGCTGCTCACAAGCGACGAAGAAGGCGACGGCAAAGACGGCACTCAATATGCGCTTCAGGTTTTGTCGGACCGTGAGGTAGCGCCCGATTTCTGTATTGTCGGGGAGCCCAGCTGCACCAGGCTGCTTGGCGACACCATTAAAAACGGGCGCCGCGGCTCTCTAAACGGCAAACTCACCGTTCGAGGCATTCAGGGACACGTCGCGTATCCGAAAAAGGTCAGGAATCCTATTCACAGCGCCGCTCCTCTGCTTGCCGAACTCTCTCAAACCGTCTGGGATGAAGGTCTTCCTCCTTTCCCGGCCACTTCATTCCAAATCAGTAACATCCATGCAGGCACCGGAGCAGTCAATGTGGTTCCGGGTGAATGCGTCATTACCTTCAACATTCGGTACAACCCGAAGCACACCGCGGCGTCACTTGAGAAACAGATCGAAGACATGTGCCGGAAATATGTTTGGGATTTCAAGATTGAATGGCAGGAAAGCGCCTCGCCGTTTTTCTCGGAAAAGCCTTTCTTCAGAAACGAGCTGGCTGAAGCGATAAAGGACGTGACCGGCATCAAACCTGAGTTCTCGACTTCCGGTGGAACCAGCGACGGCAGATTTATTCGACAGTGGTGTCCTGAAGTTGTAGAGTTCGGACCGGTAAACGACCGAATTCATAAAGTCAATGAGCGCATTCCGACAAAGGATATCGCCTGCTTGTCCAAAATTTATTACAGAATACTGGAACGCATTTTTTTAAGTGAACATGATGGAAACTAATACTGAACCGCTTAAAACCATCCGCGACTTCATTCGATACTGCACGACAAGGCTTTATTCCTCTGAAGCTACCTTTAATCACGGCTACCAAAATCCGGAAGAAGAAGCCGCGTTTTTGGTCCTGCGCACACTCCGTATTCCGCTGGAATACGAAGAAAAATTCTTAGACGCCGCATTAACCGGTAATGAACGGGAAACAGTACTGAATAACATTTCCCGCCGCTGCGACGACCTCGAACCGACAGCCTACATTACGAAAGAATGGTGGCTCACCGGGTTCCCCTTCTACGTGGACGAAAGAGTCTTGATTCCCCGTAGCTACATTGCCGAGCTGATCGAAAAAAATTTTGACGGTCTTCTCCCTGACCCTGCTCGTATCCACTCCATTTTGGATATGTGCACGGGTTCCGGCTGTTTGGCCATTCTGCTGGCAGAGAAATTTCCTCAGGCTGAAGTTGATGCCGTCGACATCAGCAGCGACGCTCTAGAAGTGGCTGAAATCAACATCGCCGACTACGAATTCGAAAATCGTGTCTATCCGATTCAAAGCGATTTGTTCGAGAATCTGCAGAACACGAAATACGATCTCATTATTTCGAATCCGCCCTATGTCACGGAAGCTTCCATGGAAGGACTTCCTCAGGAATACCGTTACGAGCCTTCTTTAGCCTTGGTCGCAGGCGCCGACGGCATGGATATCATCGACCGGCTGCTTAAAGAAGTTAAAGCGCACTTAAATGACAACGGTGTTTTAATCGTTGAGCTCGGAGACGGCGCCGAAAACTTCAAGGAACGTTTCCCCAATATTGAGGTCACCTGGCTGCCCACCTCCGGCGGCAAAGATCAAGTCTTCATGATTAAGAAAGAACAGCTTCCCGATGCTTAGACTTCAGAATGTGAGCCTGGTTCGAGGCGTAAGAGTTTTATATAAAAACGTCAATCTCACGACTTCGGACGGAGAAATTATCGGACTGGTCGGACCCAACGGGTCCGGCAAGTCCACGCTTTTCGCCGCAATTCTGGGCGAGCTCTCCACTGAGGACGGCGACATCCTTGCGCCTCCTTTGAACCGCATCTCGCACGTGGCCCAGCGTGTGGTTGAGACCGATCTTCCTGCCTTGGAATACATCCTGGAGGGACACGCTCCTTTGATGGAAGCCAAAGCAGAACTCAAGCGAGCGGAAGAAGCCGGCGATGATATGGCTTATGCACAAGCTGTTGCACACTTGGCCGAAATCAATGAAGGCGCTGTCGTCGCAAAGGCCGAAGAAATTCTCTACGGTTTGGGTTTCAAGCCCAATGACTCTTCGCGCCAGGTCTCAGAGTTTTCTGGCGGTTGGAGAAACCGAATCGCGCTGGCTCGTGCGCTCATGCGTCCGGCCGATTTGCTTCTGTTGGATGAGCCTACCAACCATTTGGACATTGACTCGGTCATCTGGCTCGAAAGTTTCCTGAAGCAGCAGGAAGCCACCGTCATTGTCATTTCTCACGACAGAGAATTCCTGGATCGAATTGCAAAATCCATTTGGTCGGTTGAAGACAACACGATCAATCGGTACGGCGGCAACTACTCACAGTTTGAAGTCACCAGAGCTCAAAAACTCGCGCTTCAGCAAGCCGCCGCTAAAGCCTACGAACGCACCGCTTCGCACCTCCAGGCCTACATTGATCGATTCCGCTACAAGGCCACGAAAGCTCGTCAGGCTCAGTCACGAATTAAGATGCTGGAAAAACTTCAATCCGTCGAGCCGGTCTTGGCGAAGAACGAATGGAGGTTTTCTTTCCTGCAACCGGAGAAAGTGCCTCAGCATTTAATCACCGCTGAAGGAGTTGCCTGCGGATACGAACCCGACCATCCCATCCTGACTCAAGTTAAGTGCAATATCTCAGCAGGTGCTCGAATCGGTATATTGGGCGTTAACGGCACCGGTAAGTCGACGCTTGTGAAGACCCTCATCGGTGAGCTTGAGCCTCTAGCCGGAGAAATCCGCTACGGACAGGGCCTGGAGATCGGCTATTTCGCTCAGCATCAGCTCAATGACTTAAGAGATGACGAGTCTCCTCTGCAGCATTTAACGCGCATTGCTCCTCCGAATATGCGCGAACTGGACTTGAGGAACTTCTTAGGCAAATTCCGCTTTTCCGGAGATCAGGCTCTTGCACCGGTCGGTCCCATGTCCGGCGGAGAAAAAGCCCGCCTCTCCCTAGCGCTTATCGCTTGGAACAAACCAAATCTTCTCGTGCTGGACGAACCGACCAATCACCTGGATATGGAAACCCGAGAGGCTCTGACCGTCGCCCTGTCCTCTTATGAAGGCGCCGTCCTCCTCGTCTCTCACGATCGTCATTTGCTCAGAGCCAGCTGCGACGAACTTTGGTTGGTTCGTGACGGCAAGCTCTCTGAATTTGACGGAGATTTGGATGAATATGCCGAAATTGTCTTAAAGGACAAGAAAGCGAGGAATGCGGCACCTGAAGATTCCGGGGCACCTGCTCCGGTGAATCGTAAGGAGCAGCGCCGAAACGAGGCTCAGGAACGTGCACGCATCAGTGCACTGTCTAAACCTCTCAAGAAAGAGCTCAGCAAGATCGAGAAAGAACTCGATTTAGCCAACAAAGAGAAGAGCGCTTTGGATCTCAAACTTGCTGACACTGATTTTTATCAAGGAAATCAGGACGAGGTTGCAGAAGCCTTAAAACGCCACGGCGAACTCTCTTCCAAGATTGACGAACTCGAAGGCCGCTGGCTCGAAATTTCCGAAGAGCTTCAGAACATCAGTTCGTCGAGCGATCTTTCTTAAGCCCAATCTCTAAAACTTCAATTCCTTCATCCCGGAGTTCTGATACCTCTTCCGAGGTCGGAGTTCCGGTGATGAGGCGGTCCGGGGCGTCTCCTCTGTGAATGGAGCGAGCCTCATCGGCAAATCGATCCCCGACAAATTCGCTCTCATCCAAAATCTTTTTGACCGTTTTATAGACGGTATGCATTGCCTCCACGGTATTTTGCGAGACATCCTTTTGTGTAGAAGAAGCCTGGATGTGAGGCGCAGAAAGGGCTCTCGAAATGACATTCGAATTACACACGGGACATGTGAAAAAACCGTTCTTTTTTTGTTCCTCAAAAGCTTCGATGCTGGGCACCATCGCCTCGAACGTATGTCCGTTTTCGCAAATAAAATTAAAAACCTTTAATCCCATCTTTATTTGGAAAAGTGAATACTCCTCGCTTATAGGATAAAAGAAAAGGTGCTGATTTTCCACCGAAAAACATTGGGTTTTTCACCGAACTATTTGAAGTTAAAAGACAAATACGGGGAGAAATCTGCGCCTCTAAAAGCGTGTTCACAAATATAAACATTTCCCTTTCAAAGTAATTTCCTCAACTCGTTTGACAAGTCAAAAAAGCCTCTGTATAGTGCAACTTCTGTCGCGGGAGTAGCTCAGTTGGTAGAGCGCAACCTTGCCAAGGTTGAGGTCGCGAGTTCGAGACTCGTCTCCCGCTCCAATTTTCAGTTATCTGATGTTGGCGCGATAGCAAAGCGGTTATGCACCGGATTGCAAATCCGTTGAGAGCGGTTCGACTCCGCTTCGCGCCTCCAGTGACGCGGGAGTAGCTCAGTTGGTAGAGCGCAACCTTGCCAAGGTTGAGGTCGCGAGTTCGAGACTCGTCTCCCGCTCCACACAGTTTCTGAAAATAGTGTAGAATCACGCTCCACGCGGGAGTAGCTCAGTTGGTAGAGCGCAACCTTGCCAAGGTTGAGGTCGCGAGTTCGAGACTCGTCTCCCGCTCCAAATTCTTTTCATCGGTGACCCGCGTTTGCGGATTTTTTCATTTCTACGCCAAGAAAAGAAACGGCGAAAAACCTTTCGATTCCTCGCCGCCGTCCCTATTCCTTTAGGAAATTATTTCTTGCCTCCTAACAGAGACCCAAGAATGCCTCTCAGGATTTTTTCTCCGCTTTGGCGAACAACCTTTTCGACAATTCCTTCACGATGGCCGCCCCTAGGTCCTGTAGAGCCTAAAAGGATGTCTTTGGCTTTACTCATCAAAATATCTGTGAAGTCCGGTCCTTCCTGCTCGGCAGCTCCCGGTGCCGCAGGTTTACCCGGCTGAGGAGCTCCGTTGTCTGCAGCAATCGCCGAAGAGCCTCTCTGCTGAAGAACTTCGTAGGCACTAACACGGTCAATAGCCTTGTCATACACACCTTTCAGCACAGATGCATTTTGGATCGCCTGTCTTTCAGCAGGCGCGATCGGTCCGATCTGGCTTCCCGGGGCGCATACCCAAACTCTTTGCGTAATACCGGGCGTACCGTTGTCATCCAAGAAGCTTACTAAAGCTTCACCGACGCCGAGTTCCTGAATGGCCTGCACCATATCGATTTTCGGATTCGGTCTCATAGTTTCAGCGACCGTACGGACAGCCTTTTGATCGCGAGGCGTAAACGCTCTCAAGGCGTGCTGAACTCGGTTGCCCAATTGACTTAAAACTTTTTCCGGGATATCGGCCGGACTCTGAGTCACAAAGAAGACACCAACGCCTTTAGAACGAATCAAACGAACAACCTGCTCGACTTTATCGATTAAAACTTGAGGAGCGTCGTTAAAGAGCATGTGCGCTTCGTCAAAGAAGAAAACGAGCTTCGGTTTTTCAAGGTCTCCGGCTTCCGGCAGATTTTCATAAAGTTCGCTCAGAATCCACAAAAGGAAAGTTGCATAAAGCATCGGAGACTGCATAAGCTTATCTGCAGCAAGGATGTTTACAACGCCCTTTCCGTCCGATGTCTGCATCAAATCATGGATATTGAGCATCGGTTCACCGAAGAACTTATCTCCGCCCTGATTTTCCAATACCAGCAGACCTCTTTGAATGGCTCCGATAGATGCCATTGAGATGTTGCCGTACTTCGTTCTGAACTGTGCGGCGTTATCGCCTACAAATTGAAGCATAGAGCGCAGATCTTTCAGATCCAACAGCAACAGCCCGTTATCGTCGGCAATCGAAAATACGGCGTTTAAGACGCCTTCCTGAGTATCGTTTAATTGAAGGAGACGGGACAGAAGCAGCGGTCCCATATCACTGATCGTTGCACGAACGGGGAAACCTTCCTGACCGAAGACATCCCAGAACACAACCGGGCAGGCTGACCAATCCGGAGTCGGCAAGTGATGCTTTTCCAAACGCGCTTTCAGCTTGTCTGTCGGCACCGCAGCTTTTGCAATGCCCGACAAGTCACCTTTGATATCCGCAAGGAATACCGGAACGCCTTTCTTGGAGAAAGATTCGGCTAATTTTTGTAAAGAAACTGTTTTTCCGGTTCCTGTTGCACCTGTGATACAGCCGTGGCGGTTAGACATATTGGTCAAAAGGATTTCGTCTTTATAGCCGCTCTGTTCGTCTGTCACGCCGAAAATAATTTGGTTGTCCATTAACTTTCTCCGTTTGGTTAATTTTCGTAAGTTTAGACAAGCTTGCAATAAAACGGAAAAACAAGGCGTCAAATCAAGTTCAAGACAATTTTTACAAATTTGCCCATTCTGCGAAACCCGACTCAAACACAAAATATTTTTTTGTGCTATAGTTCGTTTTCGCTGTTAAACAGCAGTGCGCCAGTAGCTCAGCTGGATAGAGTACCTGGCTACGAACCAGGGGGTCGTGGGTTCGATTCCTGCCTGGCGCGCCACTGATGGTCCAAAATTCGAAAGAATTTCGGACCTTCCTTTTCCTAGCTCCCTCTTCAAAACTCATCGTCAGCTTTATTGTCCGTCCTTCGTTGTTCTTCCGAAGGCTTCCGGCCTCCTTAAGATATTGCAGAATTTAGTGCATCTGGCGGAGGCCGATCTCAGAACAAACAGCCTCCTCTCTAGGATTCTGTTTCCTCTTCGTCTTCGTAATCCCGTTCCTCTTCTGGTTCAGAGCCGGGAACCGAGACACCAAGAGCTTCAAAAAGTCCGCGTTTTTTCTCTGCACTTCCTCCGAAATAATAGCCGTCGCAGAATTTGGTCTGTATCACGTTGTTCAAAGAGTCAAGAACTCTGCAGGAGCGGTCGTAATCCGTCGGCAAGCTATCACTCGTTTTACCTCCTTCGAAGTATTTTCTCAGCCTCGCTCTGACGATCATTTCAATAGAGGCCACTAAGAACAGCACAAACGTTTTACCAATGAGCGATTCGTTATCCGAAACACAGTTTCGGACACAGCTCGAGCGGGTTTTGAGCGTTTTGAGCGTGTCTTCTAGAATCCTTCTCTCCTGGTAGGCGCACCATGCTTTTCTAGTGTCGGGTATCTTGTCGCTTACCCGCACTGGATAGCCTTTGTAGCGGAGCCTTTGATCCACTATCTCATTGCTAATGAGATAGCTGATCGTGTCGCCTTCCTCATGTTTTTCAAATACTTCACCTAATAGCGTTACTTCGTTTTCATCGAGCGCCTCACCGTTGCATATCTTTTCTCGTACGCGATCGATTCTCTCGATAAGCCCCTGCCTAGCGTTCTCAGCAATTAGTCGATTGAAATAGATGTGCCAGTAAAGTACCGCGATTCCTTCGTCTTTTTTGAGGACACCTGTCCCTGTACGAGATCAGGTTCGAAAGTCCAGTTGATCTCTTTCGTTATTTGGAAGACCTTAGTCAACCAATCCATTCGGTTTAAGTCCCGGAGGTTTTCTCTTTCCTCATCAATGAGTTCTTGAGCAAAACTTCCGGGCATCTCGCATTGCACATTGAATAGGAATCTGAGTTTATTTCTCAGGCAGTCTTTGATGTTTTTAGCGTCGCTGTAACCTCTATCTGACACAAAAACAACGTTATTTAGACTCAGCCCGGCATTCCCGGAAATAACTTGTCTGACGGTTTTCACATCGGGAATTTTTCCGTCGAAGGCGCGGTAGAAGAAAGGAATGCCGCTTTCGTAGTCCGCCAGTGCCAGCAGATTAATCAGCGGAAGTTGAGTCCAGAGCCAGCGTTATTTCATCTTTGTCGCCACACTTCTCCTGTTGTTCCTCCTCCCTGACAACTGAGAAGTAAGTTTCTATCTGCTAATTTCTGATCTTTCTAAAGATCCGGCTGATTGAGGAAGGCGACAGAGGATCGCCCAGGGCAGGCGCGTTACCTAGGCAAACACCTCGTACTTGGAAATGTTGTTGTCCTGGTTGAGAATTATGAAATAGGCAATAGATAAAATCTTGAGGTAGTCCGTCCGTTGTGGAAAAAAAACATTTAAGAGCCTCTCCAATAGGCGATTGCGACAAAAGCTTATCCAGTGCCCAAGTGGCTCCGCATGAAGTTGTTTGACCTATTGCGGCTGAGTTAGCGTAGTGCCGCTCTCGTTCAAAGAAGTAAAGATATACTCTTCTCCCTTTCTCTCTACCAGGAAGTTTCTAAATTCTGGACGCTCCTGAAGAAAACCCCCGTTAAAACAAATTACGCCATCCTTTTGTCCGCCAAGAATTTTTCCTATTTTTTGAGTCTCCTCTTTTACTCCGCTTGAGATCTCTGTCCCAAACATTTTTGTAGGTATACACGTAAAAAACGGAACTCGCTTTATTGACCAGAAGCGGAGGTAGTCTCGGATTTGTCATTGAGAGATCTCCTCAGTAATGAGCTTGTATAACACAAAAAATTGAGGATCCCTGACCTAGCCCAAAGATTAAACGAATTGCAGCTTCTCATATAGAAACGAAAAAGGCGGAACCAGTTAAAGTTCACTTTAGTTCCGCCACTGTTATGCATAAGTGCAATGCTTATGACCAAGGAGAATGAAAAATTACTTATCCCAAGACGCTTTGTTAGAAGTAGTGACGCAAGCAAAAACCTGCGCTCCATGTGTTGTAGGCAACTTTGCCGTAACCGGAAGTTATGTTTAGCCCCTTTCATGCCCACTGACACAGCACCAAAACCATACAAGGTGCTGCGCTTAGAAAGCGGATATTCGTAAGCAATGCCTCCGGCTAAGCGTTCAAATTTACTTGCACCAAGGAAGCTCTTAACTTCACCGTCTTTCGCCTTGCCGTTCATATAGTTGATCACAGTTTTGAACGTTCCGCCGAAAGCCGGGAAAGCCCCCGACACGGAAAATGCATGGCTGTTAAAACCTTTTTTAATCATGCCGGAATTAATAGCCGCATCTGTCAGAGTAATATCGAAGTCAGGAAGCAGTCTGGCATGAGTGACGTATTGATATGTGCCGTAAAGCGTGAAGCTGTCGAAGCGATATTGACTGCCGACTGTGAAGATTTGGGTGTCTTTGGATTTCACGTCTCCGGAGTTTGCATTCATCGGAGAGAAATCAACAGCCGAATCGATGACTTCATACATAACGCTTCCTTTTGCTCTTTCCGAACCATAGGTCAAACCTGCGCCGTATGTATGAGTGTTTTTTGACCATTTATTAGTGTCATCGTACAAACCATTGGAGTACATAGCGTGGAACTTGACACCACCGAATTCCGGAGAAACGTAAACAACGGCATTATTGGTAAAAGGCGTTGTAACGTAAATGCTTGTCAGGCCGGCTTCGTTATAGCTTTTTCCTATCGTTGCGCCGTCCAGAATCGTGTAAGTACCATCGGCACTAGAAAGACCACCCATACGAGCAGCTGCTAATTCACCCTTTTCTTCATGAATTTAGAAGACAGGTTCCGGCTTTTCTTTGTTTCACTTCTGACTTCAAGCGGTTATTCTTTTCCGTCTAAGCACGAAAGCAATCATGTTCCCCTGCCGTTCATGCTGAAAAGACGTGAAGTGGAACAAGTTAATTACGCCGGTAAAGTTTCCTTGGATAAGATTTTTGCTAAGTGGTACAGAAACAAGTGGCTGTTGAAAAAGGACGAGACGTTGTTATCGGAGACATCGAACCTCTATCCAATCTACCTTTGGGCCTTAGCGCACTAAACTGAAAAATTGCGAAACTAGAGCACTAAAAGTTTAAAAATCAAAAAAAATCCTTTTATTTCAGTGGAGTAAAAGGATTTTTTATGTTATACTAGATTACCTAATTGGATAATCTATTTTAATTATGAAAACGCCCCAGCTTCCTCCGCTCATCATTAAAAAGAGCCCTTCGGCTTTCTACGTTTACACCTACAAGAACAAATGGGACCCGGAGAAAAAGAGAAGTTACCGCGCCAGCTTCAAGAAAGTCGGCACTGTCACCTCAGGCGAGAAAGAGGGAAGAATCCGATGGGGTGACCATTTTTTAGCTGAGCGCCCGGAATTGAGGGACTTTATCTGTGAACGCAAAGGTAAAGATTATGTCTTTACTCCCATGAACGAAGGCGGCTTTACGCTTTCTCAGGCAATGGAAGTCAAACAACTGCACGCGGGAGCTACCTGGGCACTGGATCAGCTCGTTGTTCAATCTCCCATTGGAGAAGCTCTCAAAACAGCCTTTCCTCAGCGCCGGGACTATCTAAAAGTTTTATCGATTGCGTACTTCATAATCCTTAACCAAGACAACAATATTTCCAAATATCCGACCTTTGCCGAGGCAACTCGCCTGCCGTGGGGAGCGCCTTTGCATCCATCTTCAATAGGCAGGATTTTTAGGAAAATCAAAAAGCAACAGATAGAAAAGTACTTCTCAGCTCTACAGGAAGGCTTAATAGAACAGAAGAGAGAGGTTGGAGATGATGACAAGCTGACATTGGCTTTAGACTCGACTTCCATTTCCAGCTACGCTAATAAACTGCCAAACGTAGAAAGAGGCAGGAATAAAGACGAGGACAACCTTCCTCAAATTAATCTGCTGATGTTGGTTGAGTCCAAAAGCGGGCTGCCCATCTTCTATCGAACCTACGATGGAAACGTTCCGGATGTACAAACTGTCAGACGAGTTATCGCTGATAACTCGCGACTAGGCATCCAAAATGTCGTCCTTGTGTCTGACCGCGGCTACAGCGGCACAAAAAATATCAATGACTGCCTGAGAAATAGAGTCGGGTTCCTGTTCAATATGAAATGCGGGATCTCCGGCAGTCTTACTCAAGAACTCATTGATGAAGAAAGGCTCAATCTGCAGGACTTAAACCGGAGGGATTGGTATACCCAGGTCTTCCAGGTGACAAAGAAAATCAATTGGATTTACGAGCCTAGTCCTGTAAAAAATCAGAAATCCACAAAAAAGACGCAGGAGAGCGAGGAGCTTTACTGGCACATCTACTTCGATCGACAAATTGCTGAGAACGCCAGACAAGGGCTGTTCGAGAGAATCGATCGCGTACAGGAAAAGATAGCCAACGGTAAGGCGCTCGATGAAAACGAACAAACTTTATTAGAAGAAGTGTTTGAAAAACATGAGCAAGACGATGCCGTCAGCTACAGCATCGACAATAAAAAAGTGGATCAAAAGCTCCGCTACAAAGGCTACCGGGTGCTCGTGAGCGACGAAATATCCGATGCCGGAAAAGCTTGGTGCGCTTACCAGGAACGCTGGATCGTTGAAGATACATTTAAAACGCTCAAATCCCGATTGGGCTGCTCTCGAAATCGAGTCTCGGATAACGAGTCATTAACAGGTAAAACGTTTGTGCAGTTCTTAGCGACCTCTATTGCAATGATCGTCAGAACGAGACTGAGAAAATACAGTGAGGAGTGCAAAAAGAACACCGCCTTGCCGATGGTTTATGACGGAGACTGCAGAGTTCTGGACTCCTTGAACAATGTGATGCAGACCAAATTCTGCGGAGGCTATTACTTCGGAGAAATCGCAGGGAAAAGAAGGAAGTTATTTGAAGCTCTCGGGGTTCCTGTTCCTGACGCTGAGCCGGAAAAGGAACAGGATTACGATGACGAAGAAGAAACAGAATTCTAGGGAGGCCGCCTTAAGTTCAGAGGCCGGCCTCTGCTAGATACCCTAACTTCTGCAATATTTCAGACTAAACGAAGGTTCTTAAACCCTGAATTCCCGAAATCTAGATTTTAAAATTTTCAAAAACTAACGATTCACTCTCGAAACGCAGGCCCACATTGGGTTCTGCGTTTTTCTTTTCTTCTTTACATAGATTATAATATTACCATCTATAAAAGAGGCTTGTCATGGATCCGATCCGAAACATCATCAAAGTCAGAGTCAATAATCAGGACTATCTTTATCAATACGAAAACGCGTGGGATAAGGAAAAGCAGCGCTCTTACTCGAAGCACCGAACTACCGTCGGGAAGCTGGTTAACGGAAAGGTTCAGCTGGGAAGAAAGTTCCTAGCCAACAATCCGCAGTACAAAGACATCGAATTCAAATTTGAGGATCACAAGCTCATTGCCGCTTCTGATTTGCCGACTGTCAACGACGCCGGTGTAAACGCCGTTCTGTCCAAAACGTTCCCGCTAAATGCAGGAGCTTCCTACGTATTGAAGGAGATTGCTCAGCAGGACGGTCTGCTCGGGGACTTGAAAGCTGTCTTTCCGCACCACTGGAAAGATCTTCTGGCCCTTGCAATGTTCTTTGTTATTTATCCGGAAAGGAACCTGGCCAATTACGACATCACTGCGGCCCACAGCCAGTTGGGAGGAAATCCTCTGGATTCTCAGAGAATCTCTAAGTTGCTGGAAAGCATTACCGCAGATCAGCGTCAGCAATACATGAAGCGTCGTCTTAACCACAGCTGCGGCGGAGAAAACAACAATTTCTGGGCCTTTGATACCACCTCGATCTCCTCTTACTCGGAAACTTTATCCAAGGTTGCTTACGGCCACAATAAAGAAGATCCGGAAATGCCCATGATAAAAATCGCTCTCCTGATCGACGAAACCAACGGTGAGCCGCTTTACTACAAGGTTCTAAACGGTTCAATTGCAGATGTGTCGCTGCTTAGGAATCTATTTGTCGATTTAGCTCAGCTCAGAGATAAGCAGATCAACTTGGTTTTAGACAAAGGATTTTGTTCGGAACATAACTTTCTGATGATGTTCAGAAATCACGTTGGATTTATCGCAGGCCTGCGTTCTGACCTGGCCATTGCGGCTCAAACAGTGGATCAACTCATGCCGTCGCTTAGACTGGCCCTCCCCGAATACTACTCACCCACGATCGGATGCTACTGCGCGACCAAGCAAATAGATTGGTACAGCGCCACTCGGGCGCATGGAAAGGAACAATATCCTTTCTATATCCACGTCTATTACGACAAACAGAGAGAGGCGAGTGAAATCCTAAATATGACGGAGTTAGTGGAGAGCTTTAAAGCAAGGCTTGAAAAAGGTGAAGTTCCGAATGCACCTTACTTCCGAAAATTCTTCAAAAAGAAAAAAGACAAACCGGACGGCGTCAAACCGAAAGATCTTTACGAGTTCGACGTACAGTCTTGGGTAACTTTTACTCGGACCTGCGGATGCTTTGTACTTGGATCCAGCGAAGTGAAAAGCGCCCCGGAAGCGCTCAACATTTACCGTCAGAAAGATACGGTCGAGAAAGCTTTTAATAATTACAAGGATAAGTGCGGAGGACGCAGAATCAGATGCAGAGAATGCGCTCTCGAAGGAAAAGTTTTTATTACTTACTTATCACTGTGCCTGCGGCTCATGCTTGAAAGAAGACTGGAAAAAGCCGGCAATGATCCGTTAAATACTCCGAGAGTTCTGGAAAGACTCAACAGTCTAGTGTTGTATCGACATGAGACGGATGATAAACCCAAGCTCTATTGGCAGGAGATCCCTAAAGAGGACCGTCTGCTTATGGAGCGATTGGGTATAAAAATTCCCGCTCCGATATTTGTTATCTAGAAGCGGGAATTCAGGTTAAACCTCGCCGGTTTCCAACATGCTGGAACACTAGCGGGGAGCAAGAGAGGGGCGGAGAAACAAAACAGCTTTAGCTTTTTGAATAGCAGATAAAACAAAACCTCTTGAACGGTTAGATCCAAGAGGTTTGTCTTTTATGGAGAGCCCGGAGGCTACCTACTTTCGCAAGAAATACAACTCACTATCATCGGCGTGGAGGCGTTTCACTGTCCTGTTCGGGATGGGAAGGAGTGGTTCCACCCTGCTATGGCCTCCGGGCTTAAAACTGGTCAATTCGGAATAATCTTTTCTACTTTCGTGACTCTCTTTACTTTCGAGTCTCTTTGATCTCTCTCTTCGCTTCCAACCTACAACGCACACCGGTCACAAGCAACACGGTTATAGGATCAAGCCTCACGAGCAATTAGTATCAGTTAGCTCAACGCCTTACAGCGCTTACACACCTGACCTATCGACGTCCTGGTCTCGGACGACTCTTGAGGGAGGTTCAACCTCCGGGAAGACTCATCTTCAGGCAAGTTTCCCGCTTAGATGCTTTCAGCGGTTATCTCTTCCGCACTTAGCTACCCGGCAATGCCACTGGCGTGACAACCGGTACACCAGAGGTGCGTCCACTCCGGTCCTCTCGTACTAGGAGCAGCCCCCGTCAATCTTCCAACGCCCACGGCAGATAGGGACCAAACTGTCTCACGACGTTTTAAACCCAGCTCACGTACCTCTTTAAATGGCGAACAGCCATACCCTTGGGACCGACTACAGCCCCAGGATGAGATGAGCCGACATCGAGGTGCCAAACACCGCCGTCGATATGAACTCTTGGGCGGTATCAGCCTGTTATCCCCAGAGTACCTTTTATCCGTTGAGCGATGGCCCTTCCATTCAGAGCCACCGGATCACTATGACCTGCTTTCGCATCTGCTCGAGTTGTTGCTCTCGCAGTCAAGCACGCTTTTGCCATTGCACTATCAGCACGATTTCCGACCGTACCTAGCGTACCTTCGTACTCCTCCGTTACCCTTTAGGAGGAGACCGCCCCAGTCAAACTGCCTACCATGCACGGTCCCAAGACAGGATCACTGTCCGTGGTTAGAACCGCAAACAAATCAGGGTGGTATTTCAAGGTCGGCTCCAAGACCACTGGCGTGGCCTCTTCTCTGCCTCCCACCTATCCTACACAAATCGGTTCACAGTTCAATGCAAAGCTGCAGTAAAGGTTCATGGGGTCTTCCCGTCTAGCCGCGGGTAGATTGCATCATCACAAACATTTCAACTTCACTGAGTCTCGGGAGGAGACAGTGTGGCCATCGTTATGCCATTCGTGCAGGTCGGAACTTACCCGACAAGGAATTTCGCTACCTTAGGACCGTTATAGTTACGGCCGCCGTTTACTGGGACTTCGATCAAGGGCTCTCACCCCATCAATTAATCTTCCAGCACCGGGCAGGCATCACACCCTATACGTCGTCTTTCGACTTTGCAGAGTGCTGTGTTTTTAATAAACAGTCGCAGCCACCTATTCTCTGAGACCGTTTCCCGCTCAAGGTGTCTCTCCTCTCACGGTACTACGGCACACCTTCTTCCGAAGTTACGGTGTCAATTTGCCGAGTTCCTTCTCCCGAGTTCTCTCAAGCGCCTGAGCATATTCAGCTCGCCCACCAGTGTCGGTTTGCGGTACGGTCCGCGTCAGACTGGGGCTTAGAGGCTTTTCTTGGAAGCACTTCCGATCACTTCGCCGCCGTGGCGGCACGTGTCTTTGCCTTGGAGATGCGTCTGCGGATTTGCCTGCAGACCTCCTACGCTAAACAACCGGGACTTCCAACACCCGGATGATCTTCCATGCTCCGTCCCCCCATCGCATCTGACGCAGGTTCAGGAATATTAACCTGATTCCCATCGGCTACGCCTTTCGGCCTGACCTTAGGAGCCGACTCACCCTGCTCCGATGAACGTAGAGCAGGAATCCTTGGGCTTACGGCGAGCAGGCTTTTCACCTGCTTTAACGTTACTCATGTCAGCATTCGCACTTCTGATATCTCCAGCAGTCCTCTCGAACCGCCTTCGCAGACTTACAGAACGCTCCCCTACCACGCACTGGATAACCAGTGCATCCGCGGCTTCGGTTAACAGCTTAGCCCCGTTACATCTTCCGCGCAGAAGGACTCGACCAGTGAGCTATTACGCTTTCTTTGAAGGATGGCTGCTTCTAAGCCAACTTCCTGGTTGTCACGGCCTTTCCACTTCGTTTTCCACTTAGCTGTTATTTGGGACCTTAGCCGGCGGTCTGGGTTGTTTCCCTTTTGAGTCCGGACGTTAGCACCCGGTGCTCTGTCTCCCGTGCTCACGCTTCCAGGTATTCGGAGTTTGCCTTGGTTTGGTAAGACTCCATGTCCCCCTAGTCAAAACAGTGCTCTACCCCCTGGAGCGACACACGAGGCACTACCTCAATAGTTTTCGGGGAGAACCAGCTATCTCCAGATTTGTTTGGCCTTTCACCCCTATCCACAGCTCATCCGCTAATTTTGCAACACTAGTCGGTTCGGTCCTCCAGTGTGTGTTACCACACCTTCAACCTGGCCATGGATAGCTCATCTGGTTTCGGGTCTACACCCTGCGACTGGACGCTCATTTCGAACTCGCTTTCGCTGCGCCTCCCCTATTCGGTTAAGCTCGCCACAGAATGTAAGTCGCTGACCCATTATGCAAAAGGTACGCAGTCACCTCTGACGAGGCTCCTACTGTTTGTATGCATGCGGTTTCAGGTTCTATTTCACTCCCCTCCCGGGGTTCTTTTCGCCTTTCCCTCACGGTACTGGTTCACTATCGGTCGATCACGAGTATTTAGCCTTGGAGGATGGTCCCCCCGTCTTCGAACAGGATTCCACGTGTCCCGCTCTACTTCTCGCTTCCTTAGTACCGCACAAACTTTTTCGCCTACGGGGCTATCACCCACTATAGCAGGCCTTTCCAGGACCTTTCGGCTAAAGTTCGTACTATCAAAAGCTAGGCTCCTCCGGGTTCGCTCGCCGCTACTGCCGGAATCTCGGTTGATTTCTTTTCCTGAGGATACTTAGATGTTTCAGTTCTCCTCGTTCGCCTCCGTAACCTATGTATTCAGCTACGGATACACCTTGCGGTGTGGGTTCCCCCATTCAGATATCTGCGGATCAAAGCTCGTTTGCCAGCTCCCCGCAGCTTTTCGCAGGCTGCCGCGTCTTTCTTCGCCTGTGATCGCCAAGGCATCCGCCGCATGCACTTAGTCACTTGATCCTATAACCCTGCCGCCTATTGCCCGGCCGGGTCACAAGCAACTCTCGTTCTCATGCCATATGCTTGTATGTCTTTGCTTGAGAAATCTCAAAGTTTCTCTCTTTGTAAAGATTTCTTATCACTACCCGTTCTCGCTGACTCTCATCAAATCAGCTTAAACGTTAGATTGATTATTCCGAATTGTTAAAGAACTATTGCGTCCTTAAATTTCTATCGACTTCCGATAAGAGCGGACACTCAGAACTTCTGAGCTCATACTGCTTTACTTGAAAGGAGGTGATCCAGCCGCACCTTCCGGTACGGCTACCTTGTTACGACTTAACATTAGTCACGGTGCTCACCGTGGTCGCCGCCCTCCTTGCGGTTAGGCTAACGACTTCTGGTAAACACCACTCCCATTGTTTGACGGGCGGTGTGTACAAGACCCGGGAACGTATTCACCGCGGCATGCTGATCCGCGATTACTAGCGATTCCGACTTCATGCAGTCGAGTTGCAGACTGCAATCCGGACTACGATCGGTTTTCTGGGATTGGCTCCGCCTCACGGCTTCGCTGCCCTCTGTTCCGACCATTGTATGACGTGTGAAGCCCTACCCATAAGGGCCATGAGGACTTGACGTCATCCCCACCTTCCTCCGGTTTGTCACCGGCAGTCTCACTAGAGTGCCCTTTCGTAGCAACTAGTGACAAGGGTTGCGCTCGTTGCGGGACTTAACCCAACATCTCACGACACGAGCTGACGACAGCCATGCAGCACCTGTGTTCAGGCTCCCTTGCGGGCACGCTCTCATTACAAGAGCTTCCTGACATGTCAAGGGTAGGTAAGGTTTTTCGCGTTGCATCGAATTAATCCACATCATCCACCGCTTGTGCGGGTCCCCGTCAATTCCTTTGAGTTTTAGTCTTGCGACCGTACTTCCCAGGCGGTTAACTTCTCGCGTTGGCTGCGTTACTGAGAATATTACTTCCCAACAACTAGTTAACATCGTTTAGGGCGTGGACTACCAGGGTATCTAATCCTGTTTGCTCCCCACGCTTTCGTGCCTGAGCGTCAGTTATGTCCCAGGAGGCTGCCTTCGCCATCGGTGTTCTTCCACATATCTACGCATTTCACTGCTACACGTGGAATTCCACCTCCCTCTGACACACTCTAGTCGAGCAGTCACATATGCCATTCCCGAGTTAAGCTCGGGGATTTCACATCTGTCTTACTCAACCGCCTGCGCACCCTTTACGCCCAGTAATTCCGATTAACGCTCGCACCCTACGTATTACCGCGGCTGCTGGCACGTAGTTAGCCGGTGCTTATTCTTAGAGTACCGTCAGCAACACCCTTTATTAAAAGGTGTCTTTTCGTTCTCTACAAAAGTGGTTTACAACCCGAGGGCCTTCATCCCACACGCGGAATAGCTGGATCAGGCTTGCGCCCATTGTCCAAAATTCCCCACTGCTGCCTCCCGTAGGAGTCTGGGCCGTGTCTCAGTCCCAGTGTGGCTGGTCGTCCTCTCAGACCAGCTACTGATCGTTGCTTTGGTGAGCCGTTACCTCACCAACCGGCTAATCAGTCATCGGCCGCTCCGCTCGCGAGAGGCCCTTGCGGGTCCCCCTCTTTCTTCCGTAGAACTCATGCGGTATTAGCCAACCTTTCGGCTGGTTGTCCCCCACGAGCGGACACGTTCCGATGTATTACTCACCCGTTCGCCACTCGTCGCCGGGGAGAAGCAAGCTTCTCTCCGCGTTACCGTTCGACTTGCATGTGTAAAGCGTTCCGCCAGCGTTCAATCTGAGCCAGGATCAAACTCTATTGTTTAATCTCTGTTGTCGCTCGAATTACTCTTGCTTGGTGTTTGACGGAGTATTTTCTACTCCTTCTTCTCCAATAAGATCGAGCAATTTAAATTTGCAGTTTTTACCGCAGACTTCTTAGTGCCCGCTCTTATCGGTCGTCGATAAATTTTTAAAGATCATTTCGGCTTTCGCCGCCGCTCAGTTTCGTGAGCGAAGAATTGAAATTTTACTCGTTTAAAATTTTCTGTCAAGCGACTGAATAACTTCAAATGTAAAACTTCGTTTCTGTATTTTCCGCTGCATTGCTGCTTCGAAAAACGGAGGCGAATTATGAATGCTTATTTTGGGATTGTCAAGTCAACAAAATTCAACTTTCTTTCAACAGATTTTTTTTATCTCAATAAAGGCTTCAATGTCACGCTTACATATTAGTCATTATTGTCCCTACTCGGAGGCTCTTCTTGCGTTGTCTTTGAGGAGAGCTTTTCCTTGAGTTCCAGGAGGTAACTCAACCGGCCTTCCGCATTCTTTAAAAATTTGGCTTGGTTTTCTTCGTACACTCTGCTCTTGTTGTTATTTTGTGAAGCACGCTTGCTCTTAGCCAGCAAATAGCCTGCCCTCGCTTGTTCTACTTTATTCTGAGCCGTGGCTATTTTTTCTTCGATTGCCAAAAGCTCAGTATTGTCGATGTTTAGAACTGCTGATACTTCTGAAGCGTCCTCTAAAGTTTTACCGGCTATATCCGCAAGAGCTTTCAGCAACTCAGGAAAACACGATCCTATTTGATTGGGGTCTTTATCAGAATTCTGGTACTGCACCATTGCAAATGGCAATTTCGAGTGGAGTTCTTCTACATAACCCAATCCATTCTTCTTGTAGCTAGGCCACTGTTTCATAAGGGCTTCCAAGCTCTCTTCAGGATCGAATAATTTGTAGTAAACCTGCTCAATAATTTCCTTTTCCATGCTTTCAGAAACTTTGAGCAGTTGAGTTTGTGTCGGGCCAGGAAAACGGACTGATGCTGTTAATCCGCATGGAAGTTTTAAAAAGTGCATCAAGAACCAAAGCTCTATGCAGGGATTGGACCAGCAAAGACGAATTCTTCTATTGCGAGAAGCTAGTTCGAAAGCTTCCCGATAGGAAGGATGTCTATCCCGATCGAAAACACACCAAACATCTCTTAATGTCGTTCCTTTTAATTCATCCAGCGCCAGAATTCTGGCTGCTTCCTTTACCATTTCAGCCGGTGAATTGCCTGATGGCTTGATAATGGAGATCTTATTCAGCACACCAAGTCTTCTCGCATAGGCAGAAATGTAGTTTCCTTCCGTCTCGCCTTCGACCAAGAAACAAAGGTGATCGGGCGAAGCTTCCAATGTTCCTTTAGGAACCAGGGCGCGCTTCAATGAGTCAACTAGGTCTGCGATGATTTCGGGGCAGCCCCCCGTAGCTTTGCTAATGATTTCAACCCTCAACCCTTCCCTGTACCGAAGAATAAATTCTTTGACTTCTGCTGCTTCAAGCTCGGTCTCCATTGTTTTTGTGAAAACACTGATCTCTTCAATTTCTTCATTTGTCAATTTCAGATTAGGCTCGAACTTAGCTGGATAGACGGTGAAATCTACGGTAGCTGCCTTTTGATTGATTTTCGCTCGCTTGCCCTCAGAACCTGCTTCGAAACGCACGATTTTGTACTTCAAGCCGTTTTTAGAAGCTATGTATTTCAGTTCGCTCATGATGAAACACCGACAATAGTTTATTTATTTCATCGTCCTCCTTAGTGCGTCAGGTGATGTCTTACGTCCTAAAACAGCAAATGACAAATCAGACTTTTGTAGGCTTCAGTCAAACGATATGTTCGGGATACACTGTCCTTTTATTCGATTCAAAATCCAGGAGTAATACAATCAAGTGATAACTCAGATGTTCGGCATTGGCCGAACACACTTTGTAGATTTATTGCGAATGAGTAACGAAACAAAAAACGAAATCAGCGGAATTCTCTTGGCAGGCGGAAAAGCCCGAAGAATGGGAGGCGTAAATAAAGGAGCTCAGCTTCTTGGAGGCCGAACACTCGCAGGCTTGGTCATCGAACGCATGAAACCTCAAGTCAAGTCCATATTCATTAGCTCTAATGAGTTTGCCGCCGAATTTGATTCTTACGGTTATCCTGTGTTCAAGGATGTTCGTCAGGATTATCCGGGGCCTTTAGCCGGAATCGAAACTATCTTAAAACAAGACTTAGGCGGTCCTTGGTATTTCGTCTCACCGACGGATACCCCGTTTCTACCGAGAAATCTGGCCGGACTTTTGCATAAGACAGCGAAAGAGAAACAGGCACTCTGTGTTTTTCCAACTCACAAAGGTAAAAAGGAACCTCTGCACTGCCTGCTTCATAAAGACGTCCTGCCCTCGCTAACCTCATTCTTGGATTCAAATAAACGGAGCGTTCTGGGATTCCTAGAGCATCTTGGTGCACTCGAATTGGAATGTGAAATCGATGAAGGCGATTTCATGAATCTCAACACGCTTGAAGAGCTGGAACTATTAAACAAAACGTTAGAACAGGAGCTTTCCGATGGAAGTTAAAACCTACACGCAGACACTCGAATTTCTGCGTTCCTATATCGAGCCTGTGGCTTCAACAGCAGAAAAGACGATTTCCGAAGCGCTTGGTTTTGTATTAGCTGAAGATCTTCACTCACCCATCGACCTTCCGCTTTTTAATAACTCAGCGATGGACGGCTGGGCTTTTGGTTCGGAAGACATCAAGCCTGAAGGTTTTACGTTAAAAGAGGTCGGATCCTCTTTTGCCGGTCATCCTTACCCGAAAAAGCTACAGTCAGGTGAATGTGTTCGTATTATGACCGGCGGAGAAGTACCAGAAGGAGCGGACACCGTCGTCAAACAGGAAATTGTGAAGGCCGACGATAAAGAAATTACTTTCCCGTCGGAAGTAAGGGCCGATGACAATGTCCGCCGAAAAGGAGAAGAGATCAGGAGCGGTGACGTTTGCATGACGAAGGGTACGCTGCTCCATGCGCCGGAAATAAATTTCCTTGCAGCGCTCGGTATTCACAAGGTAACTGTTTTTAAAAAGGTGAAGGTCGGCTTTTTCTCCACGGGCGACGAACTTCAAAGCATCGATCAGCCACTTGCTCCGGGAAAAATTTACGATTCGAACCGTTACTGCATCGGAGCGATGTTAAGAGAAAAAGACTTTGACATCATCGATTACGGTGTTATCAAAGATAATCCTGAAACCTTGAAAGAATGTCTTTTAAGAGCTTCTCAAGAGTGCGATGCCGTGATTACCTCCGGCGGTGTCTCCGTGGGAGAAGCCGATTTCACAAGAAAAGTTGTCTTAGAGATCGGGGAACTCATTTCCTGGCACTGTCTAATTAAGCCGGGCAAACCTTTAGCTGTCGGAAAAATCGGAAAGGCATATTTCTTCGGTCTCCCGGGAAATCCCACTGCTGCACAAGTCACTTTCTATGCCATTGTCTCCATTGCCTTGGCATTACTCTCCGGTCAGAAGGATCCTAAATTGGTCTATGCCTTAGCGGCGGCAAAAGGCAAGTTCAAGAAGAATGTAGGTTACACAGATTTCCAAAGAGGTCTGTTGACAATGGAAGACGGCCGAGTAACGGTGACGCCTGCAGGTTCACAAAAAACGGGCGCCTTAAAGTCCATGATAAAAGCCAACTGTTTCATTTACTTGGCTGATAATCAGGCTGCACCCGCTGACGGAGAACTTATCCCTGTCGTTCCTTTTTGGGGAGCCTGTTAGACCATCCCTTTCTTGAAAACCGATTGAATCGATTGAGACGCCGGAACTTAGAAGCCGGCGTTCTTCTTAACTGAGTTTTCACCGGAGAAGGTGCAGACCGGACTTTTGCTTCGAGCTCACGCGGATCGACCTGTGCGGGAACAATAACGTTTCCTTCTAAATCAATGATTCCGCGAAGTCCGATTCCGCGTGCGCAGAGTCCGTTGCACGGGCAATAGCGCTTGCTTTCATGCTGGTGGGCGTGAAAGATAATTTTGCAATCCATTTTCACAGCAAGATCGTCCAAGGCTTTGAAGCCTTTCGGATGCATCGAGGGGGCTTCATGCGTAATCAGGATGTCAGCCTTGCATTCCTTGAGTTTTTCATAGACACTCTGGAAAATCGTCGAACGGTGTCTGCGGGGAAGACCGCCACGCCACATTCCGCTCTTGCCGATCTTTCGGATGAAAAGGCTTGGAGAAGCATAAAGCGGCATTGCCGGAGGCATCCAAATTTGGCCGCGGAATACACCGCCTAAACCGGCCACTTTAACGCCGCAAACGTCCTGAACTCTGCCGTGGAGATTATGTTTAGCGAAAGAAGACCTCCAAAGACGGTCATAAATAAGGTCTGAGTCAGTGTCGTGATTGCCCGGAATCCAGTAAATCTTGGTTCCTTTAACACCTTTAAAAATCTCATCCAAGGAATGAGACGGCGTCAGGTCGCCGAGAATCAGAACCGCATCCGGGTGCCATTGGTCTATGGCGCTCAGGATGTGGTCAAACTCTCCGTGCGGATCGCCGCATAGAAAAACCTTACTCATTCATGCCTCCGTTGCTAACGAAGGCAGAGTTCACCCGACTTCTCGCCGGACGAAAAACTTCGTTCTTTGTGTCCATCAATACAAGCCGGCCTTCTTTTTACTTATAAGGGACTGGATTAGAAGACCTGGCTCCCCGTGTGTTCTGCTACTCGGAGAATAACACTATTTAGCGCCGTCTAAAAATTAAACCGACTCTCCCCACAAATTTGGGCATAAAAACTGACAAAAGAAACACAAATCGCACAATTTTTTCTAAAAAGAGAAGCACTGCGCGTTATCAGCCGCAGAGTACCTGGCTAAAAATTCAGATTCCTGCGCCAGGCCGGAACAAAGATTCTTCACTTGACTTCGATCACGTCCGCACCTTTAGGAGCCGTGAATTTAAAAGTCTCGGGGCTTAACTGAACATCAGTCTTAAGATCGGAAATCGTTAGATTTGTCTTCTCACCCATCGATCCGACAAAAATGAGTTTCTCAAGTTTTTCAGACTTAAATCCGAAAGAAACTGAGTTCACCGAAGCGTCCTTGGCTTTAGGCGTTAGCGTGATCCAGGTATATCCGTCTTCTTGCTTGGGTTGTGTCGCATTCCAATCTTTTTTGTAGGACTGAGTTCCGAATAGGATAGAGGCAGGACTCTTAGGAATAGCTCCTTTAGCCGACCGAACAGTCACTTGGTTTAAATCCTCATCCCAAATATAGATTCGGCTGCCGTCGCAAACCATCTTCTGAGGATACGGGCTGGTATAAGTCCAAACAAATTTTCCGGGCCGAGAAAACGAGAACGTTCCTCTCTGTAATTCTTCTGCAGGTTTTCCGTCTTTTTGAAAGGTTTGTTGCTCAAAAGCACCGGAAGCCTGTTTTGTCTCATTCAAAAAATTATTTAACAGATCCAACGGCTGGGAAAAAACAACGAACGGAAATAAACCGGTAATGGTCAAAAGTGCTGTTTTTTTCATGAAACGCTTCTTCCTCAATCTAACAAAAGTTAGCGATGAACTAATCATAAATGATGATTAGTAGTTTTACTAAGACTAGCGTTTTCTTGCAAACATTGTTTGCGATTTGTTTGTTCCCTCAGGCTTTTAATCAAAAAATCTCATCTTATTTTTGCTATGCTCCTAGCTCATGAAAACAGGAACAATCCAAATTCAAGAAGAAAAACTTCTGTCTTTTTGGAGGGCTTTGCGCAAGCCCAAGAATAACTGTTTTCTTCAACGGCCTTCCCAATTTCGGGAGGCCGTTTTTTTACAGGAATTGAAATGAACTTGGAAACTCCTCTTACTATTCGCTCGATGATTGAACCGGTCATCAAAAGGAACGGCGGATGGGTGAATACCCATGCTCATGCAGACCGTTCCTTTACGCTGAGTCCGGATGTACTGCATATGAGAAAGACTTGCACGCTGCAGCAGAAATGGGATGCGCTGGATAAGCTGAAGTCAGAATCCACTGAAGAGGACTTCTACAGAAGGTTTTGTCAATTCTTCGAGCTCATGATTTCTCAAGGCGTCACTGCCGTCGGTACCTTCGTGGACATCGACCCGCAGAGCAGAGACCGCGCTATCAAAGCCGGCGTTCGAGCAAGAGAGCATTACGCAGACCAGCTGACTGTTAAATTCGCTAACCAGACGCTCAAGGGTGTTATCGACCCTGAGGCCAGACAATGGTTCGATATCGGCTCCGAAATGGTCGACATCATAGGTGCCCTTCCTAAACGCGATGAAAAGGACTACGGAAAAGGCTCCGAAGCTTTTGACATTATTTTGAGCACTGCAAAACGCCTCAATAAGATGGTTCACGTTCACGTCGATCAATTTAATGAATCGCTTGAATATGAAACCGAAGAGCTGTGCGCTAAAACCATTGAACACGGTATGCAGGGCAAAGTTGTGGCCATTCACGGTATTTCCATCGCAGCTCACTCCAGAATGTATCGCCGCCGCTTGTACGATCTGATGAAAAAAGCCGACGTCATGATGATCGCCTGCCCTACTGCTTGGATTGACACACCGCGTTCGGAAAGTATCGGCCCTGTCCATAACTCGATGACTCCTGTCGATGAGCTCGATCCTGCCGGCATCACGGTTGCCTTAGGTACGGATAACGTCTGCGACGCCATGGTGCCTTGGAATGGCGGCGATATGTGGCACGAACTGATGACGCTTGCGACCGGCTGCCGTTATGACGAAATGGAAGCCCTGGCAAAGATTGCAACGGTCAACGGACGCCGAGTCCTCGGTCTGCCGCCGCTGGAAAACACCGACTTCTCTATCCAAATCTAGGAGTGTCAGCAATGCCTACTTCTTTTATCGCTCAAGATATCATGGCTGAACACCTCCTCAGTCATAACGCCATCGTATTTCTCAAAGACAAGCCTATGCGTCTTCGCTCGGGTCTGGTCACTCCGATTTACGTTGATAACCGTATCCTTCCTTCTTATCCGGAAGCCTGGAGAGATATTGTTGAAACGATGGCATCCCGCATCGTTGAACTTAAGCTGGACTTTGACGTCATCGCCGGCGTTGAAGGCGCCGGAACTTCTCACGGCGCCGCCCTGGCTTACCGCCTCGGCGTTCCGTTCGTCACGGTTCGCCGCGCTACCAAGAGTTACGGCAACCTCAGTCGAATCGACGGTATCGACGTCAAAGGCAAAAAAGTTCTCATCATTGAGGACCATCTTTCTACCGGTCTTTCTTTATTGGATGCAGCCAAAGTACTTCGTGAAGCCGGCGCCGTCGTAGAAGCCTGCTTTGCAATCACTAACTTTGATATGCCGGAGACGATGAGAAACTTTGAAAAGCATCACATCACCGCTTATCAGCTTCTTCCTTTTGCGTTCATTGTTGAAAAAGCCGAAAAATTAGGCCTTATCGACGCAAACGAGAAAGAACAAATCGATGCTTGGCTGGATACGCCCTGGACATGGGCAGCTGAGCGCGGTCTGTTTGCTCAAGCTTCTGAAAACTAATCAGTTCCCATTAACAGAAAACGGAAGGCCTCGAAACCTTCCGTTTTTCATGTGTGAACGTTTAATCCATTGAGGGACCGGAACCAACTAAAACTCGGCGTTTGCCCATACTGTTCGGTTTAGACACCACGCCTTCCTGTTCCATTTTTTCGATCAAGTTGGCGGCACGGTTATAGCCGATGTTTAGACGGCGCTGCAGGTAGGAGATAGACGGGCGATTTTCCGTCGTAACCAGCTGAACTGCCTTGTCATAAAGTTCGTTACCTTCATTGCGGGCGGAAGAAGTTTCTTCAACCTCTTCCTCTTCTTCCTCAGGTGCGTCAGTCACACCATCGACATATTCCGGCTTGCCTTGTTCCTTGAGGAACTCGGTCACACGGTAAATTTCTTCGTCCGGAACAAATGCACCGTGAATGCGCTGCAACTGAGCACTGGGCTTCATATAGAACATGTCGCCGCGACCAAGCAATTCTTCCGCACCCGGAGTATTCAGAATCGTCGTCGAGTCATAGCGGTTGGAGACCTGGAAGCTGATACGCGACGGGCAGTTAGCTTTAATCACCGGCGTGACAATATCAGCACTCGGACGCTGTGTGGCGATAATCATGTGCATGCCGGCCGCTCGGGCTTTTTGGGTCAGGCGCATGATCTGAGTCTCTACTTCCTTGCCGTAAACCATCAGCAAGTCAGCCAACTCGTCGATGATGATAATGATGTACGGGATCTCTTCCAAAGGAATCGGCGGCTGGGCATGCGGATTCATAATCGGAGTACCGGCTTCCTTCGCTTCGCGAATTCGCTGGTTGTAACCGTCAAAGTTTTTCTGTCCGGCCATCTTCAGCAGTTTGTAGCGTCGATCCATTTCGCGGACGGCCCAGGCCAGACAATGAGCCGCCTTGGCCATATCCGTAATCACCGGGGTCAAAAGATGGGGAATATCTTCGTAGGGACTGAATTCCACTTCCTTCGGATCAACCAGAATCAGCTTGAGCTTATCAGGCGGATTCTTATACAGCATCGACAGAATCATGGCGTTGATACCGACGGACTTACCGGAACCCGTAGTACCGGCGACCAATAGATGAGGAGCTTTAGCCAAGTCAATAACGACGGGGTCGCCCGCAACGCCTTTACCAAGTGCCAAGGTCAGCGGAGAAGTACTCGACTGGAAGGGGTGACTGTTGATAATTTCTTTCAGATAAATCGTCTGTTCCGACTGAGAAGAATTCGGCACTTCAAGACCAATACAGTCAGCTTCCTGCATATTCTCTACAATACGAACATTGGGCTGTCCTAAGCCGCGAGCCAAGTCTTTTGCCACTTCCACGAACTTACGAGAGCGGACGCCCGGAGCCGGCTGCAGTTTGAACCGGGTAATAATCGGCCCCGGCAGAGCAGAAAGAACCTTAGCGTTAATTTTATAATTTTGAAGTATGTGTTCGATACGCTGAGAGGTCAGGTTCAATTCTTCCCTGCTGACCTGAACCGCTTCAAACGGAGGATCGTTCAGCAACGACACCGGAGGCAGGACAAACTCCTTCGGTTCTTCCGGAACTTCTTCGATCAGCCGGGCTGGCTGTTCAACGACATGATCTTCGATCGGCAGATCTTTGACACTTTCCTCTTCATCGCGGATATCTTCAATATCGAAGGGTTCTTTTTCCATCGGCGCAACGGTATTTTCGGGCGTAGGGCGGAGTGAGGCCGGTGCCAAGTCTTCCGGATCGCGCTCATAATCAATCGGTTTAAATTGATCCGGACCTTTCACCTCGTCTTCCTTATCATCAGCGAATAAAAGTTCCTCAGTTTTAATCTCTTCAGCCCGTGGCTGAACAACCGGAGCGGAAGCAGCAGGAAGCGCAGGCAGTTCGGGAGAAGGCCCTTGTCGGTCCTGAAGCGACTTCTCTCTTTCCTCCATAGAGGCTTTCGCAAAAGCGTCATCTTCTTTGCTTTGCTTAATTGAAGCCACTCTGCGGAATAAACGCTCAAAAGTTCTTCCGATTTGTTCCGCGACCGACATCCAAGAAAAACCGAAAAACACGGAAGAACAAAACAGAACTAAAACAAGAACGAAAGCCGTGGCTGCTTCTAGGCTCATCCAATAGAGGAGCTCGGATCCGATCGCGCTTCCAAGCGCTCCGCCTGTCGTGCCGGGAAGCCCTTCGGAATGAGTATGGAACCGAAGGAAGAACAGCGCACAGCAACTAAGGACCAACACACAGAAAGCCAAAATACGGAAACCCATCGGGATCGGAGAAACGGAAACTTTTTTTCCTCGCAGGCGTTTTAAGCCGCGAACCAGAAAATAAAAGAGTCCGATAACAAAGACCCAGGCGCCCCAGCCGAATAAAAGATAGAACAGATCGGCCGTCCAAGCACCCTGCACTCCGAAGAGGTTGCTGACTTGGAGCTTGGTATTGAAGCGTGAAAATCCCGGATCCGAGTAGTCATAACTTCCCAGAACAAGAGAAAGAGCGATACAAGCCGCCGCGCAAACGCAAAAGAGAACCAGACCCCAGAGTTTTCCTCCGGCGCCGACCTCGTCTTCGGAATTATTCCGAAACCGGGGGAAATTTCTATATAAGAAGGAGGTTTCTATCGAGTTGCTCATTATGTGTTAAATGGTGTTTCCGTAATTCTAGTTGTAAACCAACGCTCTATAATCGTTGGACAATTTGTGAATATTAAAGGAAGTAGAACATGACTACCAATACCGAACACAGTAAAGTTTTGATCATCGGTTCGGGCCCCGCCGGCTATACCGCCGCCGTTTATGCCGCCCGCGCTAACTTAAAACCTACTCTCATTACAGGTATGGAGCAAGGCGGTCAGCTGACAACAACGACTGAAGTCGACAACTGGCCCGGCGACCCCAAAGGCGTGATGGGTCCGGAACTTATGCAGCGCATGCTCGAACATGCTGAGCGTTTTGAAACAAGAATCGTTTTCGATGAAATTTCCGAAGCTCATCTGAACGAAAAACCGATCCGTTTGGTCGGCAACAACGGCAACTACACTTGCGACGCTCTGATTATTGCTACCGGCGCCAGCGCTAAGTATCTCGGTCTTCCCAGTGAAGAAGAATTCAAGGGCAAAGGCGTTTCCGCCTGCGCAACCTGCGACGGTTTCTTCTACCGCAACCAGGAAGTTGCCATCGTCGGCGGCGGCGACTCCGCAATTAAAGAGGCCATCTATCTTGCCGGTATCGCCTCCAAGGTTCACATGATCCACCGCCGCGACCAGTATCGCGCTGAAAAAATCATGGTAGATCGTCTTAAAGCCGTCGCAGCCGAAGGCAAGATCGTTCTCCACGAGTTCTGCACGCTGGACGAAATCCTGGGCGACAAGACCGGTGTGACCGGCGTCCGTTTGAACAACCTCAAGACGGGTGAAAAGGAAGACATTCCGGTTATGGGCGTTTTCATTGCCATCGGCCACTCCCCAAACACCAAGATGTTCGAAGGCCAGCTGGAGATGAACCACGGTTACATCGTCACTAAAGGTATTGCCTCCGGCGCTGCTCAGGCCACCAACCTCCCGGGTGTCTTTGCCGCCGGCGACTGCCAGGACCAGGTTTACCGTCAAGCCATTACCAGCGCTGCTTCCGGCTGTATGGCTGCTCTGGACGCCTTAAACTATTTAGAAACAAACGGTTTGGTTGATTAACAGAAATGAATGTCGATAAAGAGTCTTTCGCTTCTCTGATGAGCTTGAAGGAACAACTGAAAGTCAAACAGGAAGAAGAAGCACGAATCGCTGCCGAAAAGGAACAAAAGCGTAAAGAGGCTGAGGCTAAAGCTCACGAGTTCGAGAATGCAATGAAAGAACTCGGAGTCAAAAAAAAATAGGCAGGGAAGATAAAGTCTTCCACGCCATGCCGAAGCCGGCACCCATTCCTCGTCAGCGCTACGCCGACGAAAAAGCGGTGCTCGAAGACTCTTTGTCCGACAACATCAGTATCGATCACCTTCTGGATTCCGATGAACGGCTGTCTTATCGGGCACCTTCTATGGCGCCCGATGTTCCCAAGAAACTGCACCAGGGCGCATGGTCCGTTAAAGGTACCTTGGATCTTCACGGGTACACGTCGGAGGAAGCCAGACTGCTTCTGGTGGAATTCTTAAACGAGGAGAGAAAAGCCGGACACCGTGCCGTGCGAATCATCCACGGACAAGGATTCGGCTCTGCTGGACGGAAGCCTGTTTTAAAGGAAAAGGTTCCGGTTTGGCTGGCTCAGCGAAAAGAGGTGCTCGCCTTTGTACAGGCGCCCCCTTATGACGGAGGAGCCGGCGCCGTTTATGTTCTTTTAGCGCCTTAACCGGCAGAAAAAAAATTCGACCGATGCTTTGCGGCATCGGTCTTTCGTTTTGTTAGACGGCAGCGTTTCCGGTTTCACCAGTTCTGATTCGAATCACCTCTTCGACCGGCATCACAAAAATCTTTCCGTCGCCGATCTTGTTGGTACGGGCGGTTTTCATAATCGCTTCGACCGCCATGTTGACCAGCGAGTCGTCGACCACGCACTCAATCTTCATCTTGGGCAGAAAGTCCACGACGTACTCCGCACCACGGTAAAGTTCGGTATGTCCTTTCTGACGGCCGAAACCTTTGACCTCGGTCACGGTCATACCCTGAACACCAATTTCTGCGAGTGCCTCTCTCACTTCGTCAAGTTTGAAGGGCTTGATAATAGCGACGACTTGTTTCATTTTTTCTCCCGAAATTTTTTCAGAAATTTTACTCTTAAAGTCTGTATTTATTAGTGACCGGGAAGCGCCAATCCCGCCCGAAAGCGACTTTTGTCACCTTAGGTCCGATCGGAGACTGGCGGCGCTTGTATTCCGCACGGCTGACCATTCTTAAAACTTTGTCGACGACGGCACGGTCAAAGCCTGCTGCAACAATCTCTTCCGGCCCTTCACGATCTTCGATGAAGCGGCGAAGAATCTCGTCGAGCACGCTGTAATCCGGCAGAGAATCCTGATCCTTTTGATTCTCACGAAGCTCCGCGCTCGGAGCACGAGTCAGTATCGTTTCCGGGAAAACCGGATTCTCTTTACTGCATTCGTTAATCCAGCGGCACAAAGCGTAGACCTGAGTCTTGTAGACGTCTTTAATCACGGCGAAACCGCCTGCCAGGTCGCCGTACAGGGTTGAATAACCGACCGCCATTTCGCTCTTATTCCCGGTCGTAGCAACCATCGAGCCGAACTTATTGGAAATAGCCATCAGAATGACACCGCGGATACGTGCCTGAAGGTTTTCTTCAGTGACATCGTGCGGCATGCCGTTGAACTGCTTGGCCAGCATGAATTCAAATGCCGTGTAGCCGTCCTGAATTGAAATCGTCTCAAGGCGTACGCCCAAACGAGAAGCCAATTTGGCCGCGTCACCACGGCTTAATGAAGATGTATAAACGGACGGCATCATCACGGCGAGCACTTTGTCGTTGCCCACGGCGTCCACCGCGATCTTAAGGACCAGTGCAGAGTCCACGCCTCCGGAAAGGCCCAGCACGACACCCTTAAATCCGTTCTTATTGATGTAGTCCCGCATGCTGACAACCAGGGCTTCGTAAAGCACGGCCCAATCAGACAGCGGCTGGGAATCCTCTCCGCGGCAGATTCTGCCTTTTCTGACTTCCACAGAAAGAAGCGACTCTTTCATATGAGGCGCACGGGCCAGAACCTCGTCGGCCGAGCAGGCAAAAGTTTCTCCGTCAAAAACGATTTCATCCTGCGCTCCGCACATATTGACGTAGCAGGCGTCCATTCCGATGGCGTTCACATGGCGGCGCACCATATTTAACCGCTGTTCTTCCTTTCCTTCTTCAAACGGAGAAGCATTGGCGATTAAGAGAACCTGTGCGCCCTGCTCTTTGGCTTGCGAAGGTGCTTCCGGGAACCAAATATCTTCACAAATATTGACGCCGAAGCGCGTATCTCCGACATCAAACGTGCAGACGTCTTCTCCGCCCGGCGTGAAGTAGCGTTCTTCATCAAAAACACCGTAGTTGGGAAGATTCTTCTTTCGATAAGTAAGGAGAATTTTGCCGTTGAGGATGACGGAGACCACGTTATATAAACGGCCGGCTTCTTTTAAGGGATAGCCTGCAAGAATATGCAGTTTCGGAAAACGGGTTGAATATTCAACCAGCTCATTGAGTTTCTTTGCACAGTCTTCTAAAAAACTGTCCAAAAACAATAAATCTTCTGGAGGATATCCGCACAAAGAAAGTTCAGGGGTCACTAAGATGTCGGAATGCTTCGCTTTTTCTGCGGCTTCGGCTATCCGCTTAAAGTTTCCTTCCAAGTCACCGGCAGTCTGATTCAGCTGCGCCATTGAGACCACTACTTTTTCAATCATCCGTGAACCTCCTAATCGATTGCGGACTCCAAACCCGATGTTCTAGATCATACAAAACAAAGTGCCGTCCGAGTGCTCAGCGGAGGCCAAAAATCGAGTAGGGTTTCGCTGAGTTCTAGCGAACACCCTCTCACACCACCGCCCGTACCGATCTGGTAGGCCAAGTCACCTTGGTTTTACGGCGGTTTCTCAACGTTCTAACCTTTATAGCACCCTAGCCATGACCAACCTCTTCGTTTGAGGAAGTCTGTGGTCAGAGTGGTCGCAAGAATGTGACTGTTGGATATTCGCCAATAACCCTTTCGGGTACAGCCCCAGTAATAAGCTCTGGCAGGATCCGCCCCTAGTTTTATAAGGGCTTTTATCCTCGTCTTCACCTTTTTCCAAGTTTTCCACAAGAGCTGGCGGATACGGCGCCGTATCCATCGGTCTACCTCTTGTGTCCACCTTTGGGCATCTGCTAGTTGGAAGTAGTTCATCCACCCCCGAAGCTTCTGCGCTAGCAGCTGTTTCACATTCTCTATGCTCGTTCTTGGGTTCCGGGTAAGTAGTTGTCTGATCGTGTCCTTGAGCTTTTGTTTGCTCTTTTTGTGGATCGTCAGTCTTACTTCCCCTTTTGCCTGACTGAAGTAGAAGCCGTATCCTAAGAATTTCGTTCGTGAGCTCGTTACAAGGCTAACGTGTGATTTTTCCTGGTTTACTTTCAACAGCATCTTGTCCTGCACGAATCTTGTCAGACTTGCCAGGGTTCTTTCTGCCGCTCTTCTACTCTTACAGATACAGATCAGGTCATCAGCGTATCTTGCAAAGCGGTGTCCCCGTTTCTCCAGTTCCTTGTCCAATTCATCTAGATAGATGTTGGCTAGGAGCGGCGATAGTGGGCCGCCTTGCATAAGTCCTATCTCCGTTGGTTTGGTTTCCCCATTGATCTGGACACCCGATCGGAGCATTTTGTGGATCAGCGAAATGACTCTGCCGTCTTTGATTTTAAGTGACAGCTTTCTGATTAGTCGGCTGTGGTTCACCGTGTCAAAGAATTTGGCCAAGTCCATGTCCACTGCCCATCGATAGCCTTGATCGGCTTCCGCCGCTGTGACTCTGAGAGCATGGTGAGCGCGCATGTTCCGTCTGAACCCGAAGCTACGGTCCGAGAAGTCTCTGTCATAGGCCCAGTCAAGTACTTGGGCTGTTGCTTGTTGCACAAGACGGTCTATGACTGTCGGGATTCCCAGATCCCGGAACTTGCCGGGTTCGTCTTTTGGAGTGCTTACTCTTTTCACAGGGGAGGGCCTGTAAGTTCCCTCCTTAATCGCCTTTGTAAGCTGGCCGGGATGGTTACGTATCCAGTCGAGCAGTTGCCCAACTTCCATTCCGTCAATCCCGGGAGCCCCTCTGTTGGCTACTACTCTTTTGAGTGCTTCCTTCAGATTAGAAGGCTCCAGTATCGCCTCTAAGGTAATGCCTGCGTATAAATTGAGGTTATGTGTGTCTTCTTCTGTTTCTATGGACGCGGGCGGACCCTTTTGTGCAGGTTTAGCCGCATTCCGTGCGCCTTGCCCGCATGAAGGTTTTTCATTGTTTCTATCCATGGATTCCCTTTGTCGTAGTTGCAGTAACACACTCCGTTAAGATTCGGGCCTTTCTCGGCTACTGCTACCGAGTACTATGCCCTCTGCTGACCACTCACGGCAAGTTTTACTCCGCCAAGCCGACTGGCTTGCGTCCGTGAGTTCTCCTCGGGTAAGAACGAACTCTTTCCCATCACGTACCTTCGGTCTTTACATTGCCTTCTCCGTGTGGCCTTAGGGCTTCAACTTGTTATGCAGTCTTACCCGACAGCATGTGCCTGAGACCGTTCCTGTTCGTAAGGTCAATGGTTTGCCTCGGGCTTCCTTCAGTCGGAACCTCGCGATTCAGACCTTGCCTCTGGCTATGTGCTTGGCGCCACCGCCCGCACTTCGGGACTTTCACCCTGTAGAGTTCGCTCATGCCGAGCGCACATAGAAAACCCGAGCGAATTGCCCGGGTCTCATCCTAAAAAACAGGGATCGAAAGATTATTTAGCGTTGTTGTAAGCTTCAACGCCTTTCATGATCACCTTGCAGGCTTCTTCAGGACCGGTCCAGCCGGAAACCTTAGCCCATTTGCCTTTTTCCAGATCTTTGTAGTGTTCAAAGAAATGGCGGATCTGAGCAAGATAATCTTCAGGAACATCATCGATGGTCTGAATCTTGTTGTAGCGCGGAGTCAGCTTCTGAACCGGAACTGCAAGCATCTTCATGTCGCCGCCGCTTTCGTCTTCCATCAGGAGCATGCCGAGCGGACGGCAGCGGATCACGGATCCGGCCAGCAGAGGGAACGGAGTAATCACGCAAACGTCAACGGGGTCACCGTCATCGCCGAGGGTCTGAGGGATGAAACCGTAGTTTGCAGGATAACGCATGGAAGTGCCGATGAAACGGTCGACCAGAAGAGCGCCGCTTTCTTTGTCAACTTCATACTTGACGGGGTCGCTCTGTGCGGGGATTTCAATCACAACATTGAAATCGTGCGGCAGGTCTTTTCCTGCGCTGATTTTGCTCATATCCATAATATTTTTCCAACCTTCATTAATTAGGAACTAATCTATTAATTTTAATCGTTAGTTCCTTACTCTGCCAAGGAGATCAATTTATCAGCAAGTCCGCTGCAGCGGGACTCCACTAATTCGACGTTCTTGAAACCCTCCTCAAAGAGATGCTCTTGAATGCGGGGATGGATCGTCAGAACTAAAGCCGACTTCAGCCATCCGGCATTGTCTCCTCCGACGTTTTCTTCGAGGGTTCGTATGGCGTCCGTGCTCGTCAGATAAACCACCGGCGCTTCTCCGCGTCCGATCCACCTCTTTTGATCGCCTGAAGCCTTCAGCGGGATTCTCTTATAGATAGGTGCCACGGTCACAGGAACACCTTTATCCCGCAGCACGTCAATCAGGAACTGACGGCCCGTGTCGCCTCGAATGAGGACAACTTCCGGAGGAAGACCTTCTTCCAAAAGGAGTTCAAAAAGCAGTTCGGAACCGCTCTCCAGAGAGCTTCCGTGCGGAAAAAGAATTTCGTGTGCTGCAGGAAAAGCCGCGGTCAAAGCTTTAGCGGTCGGTTCGCCGACACAGGCAAAGCGAGCAGATTCAGGAAGCTGAGGAAAAATGTCCTTCATGAAGCTGACCGTCGTCGGACTCACGAGAATCAGCAACGCGCCTCTTTCAGCTCCTTCGAGAATTTCTTTGACGCTTTCCTCGTAATCTTCCGAACGATCAAACGTAAACGCCGGCCAGTAAACCGAACCGGCCGTTTTTGCTTCCAGTTCTTCCTGAAGCCGCTGCCCGCCAGGCCCCGGCTTCATGTTTAAGATCGTGCGCATTACTTTCCGAGCACTTCTTTCAGAAGACGCTTAGCGCCTTTTTCGATCAGCTGATCCAGCACCTTGCGGGCATTTTCTTCAGGCTCATTTGCCAGGCCCGTGTATTCAGCCGTCACATATTCACCGGTCATGTGGTTGCCGACAAGTGCGCGGAGGAACATCTGACCGTCGTCAATCGTGGCGTAGGCAGCCAAAGGAACCTGGCAGGAACCGCCGAGTGCTCTGGAAACCGCTCTTTCCGCCTGAGTGCACAGACGAGTGTCTTCGTCGTTGAGCGCTTCGACGTATTTCTGTGTCATTTCGTCGTTTCCAACCGCTTCAATGCCGATAGCACCTTGACCCGGCGCCGGAAGGGAAACTTCAGGCGGAATAATGGAACGAATGCGATCGGACAAACCGAGGCGCTTCAGACCGGCTGCCGCCATCACGAGGGTGTCGTACTGTCCGTTGTCGAGCTTAGAAAGACGAGTGCCCACGTTACCGCGAATCATCTCGACCTTGAGGTGCGGGAAACGGGAACGAACCATCAGTTCACGACGAAGGCTGGAGGTGCCGACAACGCTTCCGGCCGGCATCTCTTCTAAAGAGGCATATTTATGAGAAACCACAGCATCGCGCGGATCTTCACGGACCATCACGGCAGCCAGTGTGAACGGCTCAAGAAGATCCATCGGGACATCTTTCAGACTGTGGACGGCGATTTGAGCTTTGCCTTCAAGCATAGCGGCTTCAAGTTCTTTAACGAACAAACCTTTTCCTCCGATCTTGGAGAGCGTGACATCCAAAATTTTGTCGCCTTTGGTAGTTAAACCTAAAAGCTGAACATCAAGCTCGGGGAATTTTTCTTTCAGGCAGCTCTGAACGTACTTTGCCTGCCAAAGCGCCAGCGGGCTTTCGCGAGTGGCAATAACCAGATGATCTTGCTGAGTCATTTTTTAACTTTTTAGAGAAATACAAAGAATGAATGGGAGTTTATCAAGATGGGCGGGAAGCGCGTTACACCGGTCTTAACAATCGCTTTCGAAAACCACCTCTAACAACAAAGAAAACCTTTTGTAGACAATCCGTTACCCGACAATTCAGTCATTACTGGCTATAATTGGCCTTTTTCATTACTGACTGCAAAAGTTATGGCCCAACACAATCCTCTCTCAGTTCATGCCGATCCGCTTGCCTCCAAAAAAGAAGCTTGGAGCGGACGCTTTTCTGAGCCTATGGCCGAATTTGTCCTTCGTTACACCGCCAGCGTGAACTTTGACAAGCGTATGGCTGAAGCCGATATCGCAGGCTCCGTGGCCCATGCCAAGATGCTTGCCAAATGCGGCATTATTTCCAAAGAAGATTTGAATGACATCGAACGCGGAATGCGTCAGATTCTTCAGGAAATCAAAGAAAACCGCTTCGAATGGAAACTCGAACTCGAAGACGTTCATCTCAACATTGAAGCCCGTTTAACGGAACTTGTCGGAGACGCCGGAAAGCGCCTTCACACCGGCCGCAGCCGTAATGACCAAGTTGCATTAGATATTCGTCTGTACCTGCGCAATGAGATCGACCAGATCATGGATCTTCTCTCTCATCTGCAGAAATCCCTGCTGACGGTTGCCGAAAAGAACATCGACACCATCATGCCGGGCTACACCCACATGCAGGTTGCTCAGCCCGTCACTCTCGGCCATCACTGCCTGGCTTATGCCGAAATGTTCGAGCGCGACCGCGAACGCTTGGCCGACTGCCGCAAACGCGTCAATCGTTCTCCGCTCGGTGCCGCTGCTCTTGCCGGCACCACCTATCCGATTGACCGCGAATACACGGCAGAACTGCTCGGATTTGAAGGTGTGACTCAGAACTCTCTGGACTCCGTCAGCGACCGCGATTTTGCAATTGAATTCTGCTCCTGCGCTTCGCTCATCATGATCCACATTTCCCGTATGTCCGAAGAGCTCATCTACTGGATGAACACCAACTTCGCATACATCATGCTGCCGGACAGATTCACGACGGGTTCCTCCATCATGCCGCAGAAAAAGAATCCGGACGTTCCGGAAGCTGCCCGCGGCAAGTCCGGACGCGTGGTCGGTCACCTGATGGGCCTTCTGATGCTGATGAAGGGACAGCCCCTTGCTTACAACAAAGACAATCAGGAAGACAAAGAGCCGCTCTTTGACACGATTGATACCGTCAAAGACACTCTGCGCGCTTTCATCGAAATGATCCCCGGAATCCAGGTCAACAAGGCCCGTATGCGTGAAGCCGTCATGCTCGGTTATCCAACCGCTACAGACTTCGCCGACTACCTCGTCCGCAAAGGCCTGCCCTTCCGTGACGCTCACGAAGCTGTCGGCTGCGCCGTGCGTCTTGCTTCTGAGAAAGGCTGCGGTCTGCATGACCTCACGCTTGAGGAATTAAGAGAATTCAGCGATAAAGTCGGTGAAGATGTTTACGACAGTCTGACGCTTGAAGGCTCCATTGCTTCCCGCAACCACACCGGCGGCACGGCACCTTCTCAGGTCGCCAAACAAGTCGGCATTTGGAAAGAGCGTCTCAAGAACCGCGCTCATAAATAATTCAGGAACGCACGGGAACCTTAAAAGTTCCCTTGCTCCCACGCGAAACGCCCGGAGAGATCCGGGCGTTTCGCTTTTGCTATTCAGCAAAAATTATTCAGCGTCAATCTTGACGACCCAGCCTTCAGGACCTTCGATTTCGCCCATCTGGATACCGGTCAGTGTTTCTCTGAGCTTGGTGCAGATAGGACCCATCTTTTCCATGCCGGATGGGAAGTAGATATCGCCGTCAGGTGTATTGACCATACCGATCGGAGCCAAGACGGCAGCCGTACCGCAAAGAGCGCCTTCAGCCATGTCTTTGAGTTCGTTCAGCTTAACGGGACGCTCAACAACCTTATAGCCCAATCTCTTGGCAACGTCGATTAAAGAGCGGCGTGTGACGGAAGGAAGAATGGAATCGGACTTCGGAACAATGATTGTGCCTTCCTTGTCAACGAAAATCAGGTTGGCACCGCCGGTTTCTTCGATATAGGTGCGTGTAGCCGGATCAAGGTAGATGTTTTCGGCGTAGCCGTGGCGATGAGCTTCCATTGTCGGATGCAGACTCATAGCGTAGTTCAGACCGGCTTTGATATGACCGGTTCCGCGGGGAGCGGCACGGTCGAACTCAGGAACCGTCAGCTTAAGCGGCTTGATAGCGCCTTTGAAATATGCGCCGACCGGCATCACGAAAATTCTGAAAATAAACTCATGGGCCGGCGCCACACCGATCTGAGGACCGGAACCGATCATGACGGGGCGGATGTACAGCGTTGCGCCGGTGCCGTAAGGAGGAACCCAAGCAGCGTTGGCTGCGACAACGTCCTTGACGGCCTGAATGAATTTTTCTTTCGGGAAAGCCGGCATTTCAAGGCGTTCGGCACTGCCCATCATACGTTCTGCGTTCAAATCCGGACGGAAAGTAACGATATCGCCGTTGACGGTGGTGTAAGCTTTCAACCCTTCAAAACAGCACTGGGCATAGTGGAATACGCAAGCGGCTTCGGACAGTTCGATATTGGAATCAGTGATCATCTTACCTTCATCCCATTTACCGTCTTTCCAATGAGCTTCGAAACGGTAGTCGGTCGGTGTGTAGCCGAAGCCTAATTTGCTCCAGTCAATATCTTTTTTCTGCATTTTTTCTCCTACGAGATTCGTTTTGTTATAGGTCCCTAATTGTAATAATTTGAAAGAAATTATTCGGACTTCTGAGGAGAAATTAGCAGGAGCGGCTTTTTTCAGACTTAAGAATTTCCGGCAACGGTCATTTCTTTAATCAGCACCGATCCGCTGAGGTAGCAGCCGTTCAAGTCCACGTCGTCCGACATCGCTTCGATAGACATGAAGATGTCTCTGAGATTGCCAGCAACGGTAATGCCTTCCACCGGGTAAGCGATCCTTCCGTTCTCCACCCAGAAACCGGATGCGCCCTTAGAGAAATCTCCTGTCGTGTAGTTGACGCCCTGCCCGATGAGCTCAGTTACTAAGAGGCCGGTTCCCATACGGGAGAGCAATGCGGAAAGCGTTTTTTCGGAGGCTTCCGGTGCTTCGGAGAAGATGAGGTTGTAGGGTCCGCCGGCATTTCCTGTTGTCGTCATTCCCAACTTGCGAGCCGAATAGCTGCTCAGAAAAAGTCCGCTCAGCACACCGTGATCGACGACTAAGCGTTCAGAAGGACGGATGCCTTCATCATCAAAAGGCGCCGAGCCCCAATAGCGCGGGATGAACGGATTCTCCAAAATGGAAAGATGATCGGGGAAAATCGGTTTATTCAGCATTCCTTCGAGGAAGGAGGTCTTGCGGTACAACGCTGAACCGCTTGCCGCATGAACAAAGGTTCTGAATAAGCTCTTGGCAACCGGTGCTTCAAAAACGACCGGGCACTTGCGGGTCGATAAACCGCGTGCCGACAGATGATCTACAGCTCTTTGGCCGGCGATCATGCCGACCTGCTGCGGCGAGAGCAAATCCATCGACGAAACGCCGGAAGTGTGCCAGGAGCCGACCTGCATTCCGTTTTGGTCCTCAGCGATCACTGAGGTGTCAATCGAATGGTCGCTAAAGGGATAGCCGTGCAAAAAGCCTTCGGTATTTCCCAAGATAAAAGAGCCGATCGTTGTCGTGACCATTGCGCCGTCGGAATTCACCACGCGTTTATCGACACTCAATGCCGCTTTTTCTGCTTCGACCGCCTTTTGAACCTGTTCTTCAATCGAGATGTTCCACGGATGGAAGAGATCAAGCTGACGTGGGTTCGTGCAGAGTCGTTCTTTATCCGGCAGGCCGTTGCATTCATCCGGTGTGGTGTAGCGCGCCATATCAAGCGCCGCTTTGACCGTTCTTAAGATCGATTCTTTGCGAAAGTCTCCGCTGGAAGCCACAGCCTTAGATTTACCGAGATAGAGGGTAATTCCGAAATCTCGGTCATGGGTATGTTCGATGGATTCTGTTTCCCGATTTCTTACCGTAACACATGTCCCCTTCTCTTCACTGACTTCTACCGAAGCGGAAGTTGCACCTAGAGAAAGCGCTGTGTCTAAAGCATGCGAAACCAAGGAACCGAGCTCTTCTGAGCTACTTATTGTGGGAGTTTGACTCATATTTTGAAGCGGAAACTAAAGATTGGAGATTATGATAGCGCTTGATGCAAATATTACTAAAGAAGGTCACGCTAATATGAAGAATACAAACGAAAACCTTGAAGAAGAGTACAGCGGTCCGAGCAAAAGTGAACTGAAAAGAAGGGCCGAGCATCTGCAGGATCTCGGTAAAGAACTGACCACCCTGGGTGCCGAAACGCTGGCAAAAATCGAACTTCCCGAAGTCATTCTTAAAGCCATTGAGGATTATCACCGTGTTCCCTCCTTCGGTGCCAAACGACGCCAGCTCCAGCTTATCGGCAAATACATGAGAGCATTAGACGGAGACGCCGTTCGTCAGGCCATTGACCGTGCAACAGGCAACGATAAAGCGGCGGTGGCCGCACTGCATAAGAGTGAACGTCTGAGAGATGCGTTGATTGCAGATGATGCCGCTCTGACAAAATTTATTGCTCAGTTCCCTGACGTCAATGTTCAGGAAGTTCGTCAGCTTATCCGTAATGCTCGTAAAGAAGCCGAAGGCAATAAGCCTCCGAAATCCGCCCGTGCACTCTACAAACTAATCTACGCAATGGTTCTTCCTCCGATCGTGTTGGAAGCGACTGAGGAGGAAGACGATGAAGAATAGCAAAGCAAAAATCGGTCTGGTTTCCATTTCCGATCGTGCCTCTTCCGGAACTTATCAGGACAAAGGCATTCCCTCTTTAAAAGAATGGCTCGCTAAGGCTTTGCTTTCTGACTATGAAGTTGTGGAAAAACTCATTCCTGATGAACAGCAGCTTATCGAAGCGACTCTGAAAGAATTGTGTGATCAGGAAAACTGCGATTTGATTCTGACAACCGGAGGCACCGGTCCGTCTCGTCGTGACGTGACGCCTGAAGCCACGCTGGCTGTCGCCACTCGTACCCTTCCGGGATTCGGAGAACAAATGCGTGCGGTTTCTCTTGCCTTTGTTCCGACCGCGATTTTGTCCCGCCAGGTCGGCGTGCTTCGCGAAATCAAAGATCATGCCGCTTTGATCATTAACCTTCCGGGGCAGCCCAAGGCTATCGCTGAAACTTTGGAAGGCATTCCTTCCAAAGGCATTCACGGTATTTTTGCGGCAGTACCCTACTGTATTGATTTGATCGGCGGTCCGGCCATTGAAACCCGTCCTAATGTCGTTAAGGCTTTCCGCCCGAAATCCGCGCCGCAGCCTCATGTCATTGATGCAAAAATCATTGAACCAAAAGAAGACAAAGCGGACTCCACGATCATCATGCTGCACGGCTTGGGCAGCGACGGATCGGATTTCGAACATTTCCGAGAGGAACTTGCAGCATGCGGCGCACCTGTCGAACAGGCTCGTTTGATTCTTCCGACCGCACCTGAACGTGAGATTGCAGCAAATAAAGGCTTCCTGATGCGCGGCTGGTTCGATCTTCTCGACACCGACGGAATCGGTGCCAGCGACGAGCCGGCACTTATTGAGAGCGCCCGTATCGCAGAACGTTTAATTGCCCTGGAAGAGACGAAAGGCATTAGACGGGATCGAATCTTCTTAGGAGGTTTCTCACAGGGCGGCTGCGTTGCGCTTTACACGGCTCTGAAACTCGACCGTCCGATCGGCGGCATCTTCTGCCTGAGCGGCTATCTGCCCATTGAGTCTGCTGACGATATTGAGCATGTCGGTCAAGGCATCCTCTCTCCGATTTTCCTCGCCTATGGAAAAGAAGACAGCGACGTACCGCCCGTGTACCCTGAGATCAGTGTTAGAGAACTTCGTAAGCTCGGAGCAACCGATCTTTGGTCCAAGGGATATGACGGAGCCGGTCATGATTTAAGCATCGAGGAAGTCACAGATCTGTCTGACTTTTTAGAAAAATCTTTAGTAGCTTCCCAATAAAGCTTTGTATCCGATTTGAGGCAAAAGTGCGCTTTTTTAAGGCGCTCTTTTTTATGCTGGAATCCTTAGGAAAAATATATAAAAACTAAGATCATGGAATCTTTTTGGGACAAACTGTTAAGCGGGTCGGAGGCGATCCTTGAGCCCTTGCACGTACCGCTGTTTACGGCCGGCGGCAGTCAGATCGACACGTTCGATATTCTCGAGTTCTGCTTGGTCTTTCTCATTGCTTATTGGCTTGGCAAGTTAGGAGAAGAAAGCATCAGGAAGTTCGGCTCCCGTCACAACTCCGTCCGTCCGGAATCCCTTTCAATGTTTGCCCGCTTCATCCACTGGGGCATATTGGCCGTCGGCATTCTGATGGGCTTATCGATGATCGGTCTCCCGATCACACACTTGGCGATCTTAGTTTCTGCCTTATCAGTAGGCATCGGCTTCGGACTACAGACGATTGTCAATAACTCCGTTGCCGGTTTGATTTTGATATCGGAACGTGCGGTCAGCTTAGGCGATATTATTGCCACTCCGAGCGGCCAGGTGGGCCGGGTGACCATGATCACGATTCGTGCCACGCGTATTGTAACCCCGACTGGTCAAGCAATCATCATCCCTAATGCTTCCCTGATTAACGGCTCTTTTACCAATTACACCATGGATCGCCGAGGCGTTCGAAAGATCTATCCGTTCTCGATCCCTTACGGCATTGACTTTCGCAAGGTTAAAGAAATTATTGAAAAGGCTGCCGTCTCAGTTCCGTTCTGTATTAAGCCCGATGCACTCCATGAGGTAGAGTGCGGTATCACCGGATTCGGGAATTTTGGCATTAATGTAGAACTGGTTGTTTGGGTTGATCCGATTGAATTGATGGAGCCGTACCGCCTAGAAGCGGCCTTTTTGAACGCTATCAATGATGCGTGTGTAGCCAACGGCATTGTGATGCCGGGACCCTCCTATGGGGTCACTGTCTCCCCGACACCGACACCTGTTGCGTTCAATGCTCAGGTTTCAGGCACCTCTTCTCCTGTGCCTTCTAATCTCCGGGCACCTGCTCCTACAAATCTTGTTCCCTCGGCAGATCCTTCGGAGAGTGCGAAAGCCATCGGACAAGTTCCGCCGGCACAAGCTGCAGCCATCATAGGAGTCCCGCAGTCTATGACTGAAAATCCTTCTCCAAAGAAAGAAAAAGAGGAATAGTTGACCTCGTAATTTCTCCTCAGACTAAAATTTCATTATCAGTTTGAGGAGATTTTTTTTGAGTCATTACATCGGACGCTTTGCACCATCCCCAACCGGCCATCTACACGCCGGAAGTTTGGCATGCCTTTTAGCAAGTTATCTCGATGCTAAAGCTCATAGAGGAACGTGGATTATTCGCGTCGAGGACATTGATCCGCCTCGTGAACCTGCGTGGGCAGCAGAGGATCAGCTCGAAACCATCGAAGCGTTCAAGCTACACTCAGATCGTCCAATTCTCAGACAGTCAACTCGAATTGAGGCCTATCAACAGGCCCTCAACTTTTTAATCGGTAAAGGTCTGGCCTATGGGTGTGCTTGCACTCGCAAAAGAATCGAAGCCGCCTGCTTAGCTGCCGGCTTGCCACAGGGCGCCTATCCCGGAACTTGTCGCCATGGAACAGGCGGTGCACCGATTCGTGCGTGGCGCTTTCTTGTAGACGACGGTTTCATCTCTTTCAATGACAGATGGCAAGGTACGTTTAAACAGAACGTTTTGAGAGAAATCGGCGATTTTGTTATTCGGAGAGCCGACGGACTCTGGGCCTATCAACTCGCCGTTGTCGTCGATGACGGATTCCAGGGCGTGACACACGTTGTCCGCGGTGCTGACTTGATAGACAACACGCCGCGACAAATTTTGCTTCAGATAGCATTAGGTTTAACTACACCAGGGTACATGCACATCCCGCTCGTACTAGACAAGAAGGGGAACAAGCTCTCTAAACAGACATTGGCCCCAGCGATTGATCGAAGCAAGCCCGAAGAAGAAGCCGCACGTGCCTGGACTCACCTAGGATTCAAACCTTTTGCTTTCGATACTCTCGACGAGTTTTATTCAGAGGCAGTTAAGCGTTGGAGAACGAGATTCCAAATTAAAGCCTAGTTTCTGCGGCCTGTTCCACCTAACAGAACTGCAACTTCTCTCTTCTCCCCAGAGACAGATCTTGAGAAATTTTGTGGGGCGGGTTTCTTTCCAGAAGAACGACCTGGTACATAGGGCCGTGAGAAAAATGGATCCTCCGGCTTGCGAGGAGCTTTCCAAGCATCTGTACTTGAGGAAAACTTTCGTGGAAATCTTGCTCTCTTGCGAGGTTCAGGATCAAGCTCCTGCAGGATTAAATTTACCCTCGTCAGCTTGCGAATCGCATCAAAACTCTTCTTATCTTTGTCTGTAACCAGCATCAATGCCAGGCCCGAACTTCCTGCGCGACCTGTTCTGCCAATTCGATGAACATAGTCCTCAGGAACAAATGGAACGTCGTAATTAATCACGAGCGGCAGCTCGGCAATGTCCAAACCGCGGGCTGCGACATCCGTCGCCACCATGATATTTAAGGTTCCATCCTTGAAATCTTTCAACAGCTTCAAGCGCTCTTCTTGGGTTTTGTCTCCATGAATTGCATCAGCATTGAATCCACATTTTTCTAATTCACGTGCAAGTCTACGCGCCGTCAATTTTGCATTGACGAATACGATTGTCTGGAGCGGTTTGCCATCGGGGTCTTCTCCGCGGGTTTTCAGAAGTTCCACTAAAGCATCCGTTTTTTGAAGCTCGTTAACAGAGAAGACCTCCTGTTTAATGGTAGCTGCGGTCGCGTTTTGGCGAGCCACCTCGATAACAACAGGATCAGTCAAGAAATTTCCGGCTAACTTCTTAATTTCCGGAGAGAACGTAGCTGAGAACATCAGATTCTGGCGCTTTTTGGGAAGCGCATTCAGGATCCTGGAGATGTCCGGCAGAAAGCCCATATCCAACATACGGTCGGCTTCATCCAAAATGACAATGCCGCTCTGATTAAGATTAGTGTTTCTCTGCTCGAGATGATCCAATAAGCGTCCGGGTGTCGCAATCAAAATCTCCACGCCCTTCCTTAATGCCTCAGCTTGAGGTTTGATATCCACCCCGCCATAAACAACGCCAATTCGGATGGGTGTATCAGCTGCGTAATTTGAAAGTGCCTCTGCTGTTTGATCTGCCAACTCTCTTGTCGGAGATAGAATCAAAACTCGTACAGGATGACGCACCGGAGATGTGCTTGTATTTGCTAATGGCAAAAGTTTTTGAAGGACAGGAAGTCCAAAACTAGCGGTTTTGCCAGTTCCGGTCTGGGCCGCTCCCATAACGTCGCGTCCTTGAAGAACGACTGGGATTGCCTTACATTGGATCGCGGTCGGCTTTGTATATCCCATTCGTTTAATTGCGGAAAGCAAATTCGGGGCTAATCCAAACTGTTCAAAATTTTGACATTCTGCCATTTATCTATTTTTTCAAAAAAATCCCAAAAGAAACATTCTACAACTCTAGAACTTGCGCTTATTGTGCTCGACCATGAATAGGCACAATGGGTGATGAGCTTTCATCCTTCAAAGCCATCTGGCTGATAGAAGGTATGTTCTTTAATCAATATTGTGATTTTATTAATACTTTTAGCGCACTAAATTCTTGAGCAAAACCTTCTTTTTCGAATTAGAAAGAGAAGCCTAAAAGGCTTTGGAGATGATAGTGAATTAATACGAATAGAAAGATAGTTTCTATCAATTCCGACTCTTTTCGCAGAAGGATTTCCAACAACAATATCTAAGACAGTAAGTGACTACGGTTCATCTAGTACTTGAAATTAAACCGTTGAAAAATCCATCATTACGGTTCACTTCCATGTACGTGTACAACTCAGCAGTAAAGGGAAAGAAGAAATTGTTTTTTCGATCAACCCCTCCAATAACATAATGAGGAAAGAAGCGGAGGTCTTCTTGAATTATTGCTGAATCCACGGTCCATCCCCGCTTGTGGGGAACTCTTTGACATCGAGATGATCGATGACCCAATCCATCGGTCCGCCCTCGCTTGCGCAGGGAACTCGCATAGCTGTTGGATTTTCAACATCAATCAGTCGGTTCATCCCCGCTTGCGGGGAACTCTCTAAGCCGTCGTGGGCCATTGTCCAGTTGGACGCTTCATCCCCGCTTGCGCGGGGAACTCAGGATTTAGATCGTCTAGGTTACGTTGCTGACCGGTTCATCCCAGCTTACGCGGGGAACTCTTGGCGGCTCCGATATTCGTGCGGGCTTGTGCCGGTTCATCCCCGCTTGCGCGGGGAACTCAAGTTCCGCTACATAGCCGAGCCGATCTAACTCGGTTCATCCCCGCTTACGCGGGGAACTCATATCTGCGCAGGTAGTTGTAGATTTCATCAACGGTTCATCCCCGCTTACGCGGGGAACTCGATAGGCGCCGGCGCTTTGATAGTTGCTGGCGCGGTTCATCCCCGCTTACGCGGGGAACTCGATTAAGCATTTGATTTATCAGGATTTTCGGCCGGTTCATCCCCGCTTACGCGGGGAACTCACTTAAAGACGGTATAAATCCGTCTATTCATACTTTAGGCATTTAATCGAAATTTTTAAAGAGCATTAACTAACGAATTAAGACGACGGTATAAACGAAACCAAGCGAAGACCGTCCATCTCAACCGGGATTCGTCTATTTTTACCAAAGGTTAGAAAATCAAATCCAGTTTCATTGTTCGTCGCCCATGCCATGACGACGTTCCCATCCTCACAGAGGAGCGTCATTTGATTCCAAATCATTTCTCTCACTCTCCTAGAAACATCTCCCACGTATACACCAGCTCGAACTTCCAACAGCCAGATCGCTAATCTGCCTCTTAACCTTGGAGGAACGTTCTCTGTAACTACGACCACCATTGTCATTAGCCTTTTCCTCTATGACCTGGGTCTCCGAGCGTATCAGGTTCAGGAATCGCCGGTGCCCACATATCTTTATCAGGTTTAGGAGGCTCGATTCCTCCCGCAGCCAAAACATTTTCGATCATGGGAATGATTCGTTCTGTCAGTTTGGTCCTTCTAAAGATATCTCTGCAGGCCAGTCGAACAACTCTGTCCGGTTCGGGAGGCTTCTGCGCCGCTATCTCAAATGCTTTTGGAACTATGGCGTCAAACTTGATGATATCTGCGATGTCATACACAAACGATAGAGGTTTACCGCTGTGAATAAAACCGATTGCTGGCGCATAGCCTGCCGCCAAAACTGCAGCTTCTGTTATGCCGTACAAACAGGAGGTTGCAGCACTGATACAGCGATTCGCGATATCACCTTTTTCCCAATCTTTAGGATCATAACGACGGCCATGCCAAGTCACCCTATACTTCTGTGCCAGGAGCCTATAGGTTTCTTTAACTCTGAAGCCTTCTATGCCCATCAATTGTTGGACGGATAGATTTTTATCAGGCCGTTCCTTAAAGCGTAACTCGTACATTCTTTGAACAACCCTGAGCCTAAGTTCCTTATCCAAAGCCAGGCGCGCTTGATACAGCAATTTATCAGATCTGGCACCTCCCGGTTGACCGGATGAATACAGACGAACACCAGCTTCCCCGACCCAAACGAGAAGAGTTCCAACTACAGAGGCTAACTTGACCGCAGCATGGGAAACGCGCGTACCCGGCTCCAGCATGATGCAAGCCACAGATCCAACTGGAATATGCGTTCGGACTCCGTTCTGGTCAACCAGTACAAATGCTCCGTCTATCACATCTAGATGACCGTATCTCAAAAAAATCATCGAAATACGGTCCTTGAGCATGATCGGTCCAAGAGGAGGAATCACCAGGCCACCTGCCTTCTAATCAGCATGAGACCACACCCGAAAGCTTTCTCCTTCCCAAAGCCGATCAGGAGTTTTCTTAGAAATTTCTCAGGATCACAAATCTCTAAAACTCCGGAAAAATCCATGATAGAGAATGTGATTCGGTCTCCGTTTTTCCCATACACACACTTCCCTTGATAACTCTCCACATTTGATGAAATTAGGGAAAAGCCTGCTCCTGTCCCTTGCCTTTTTAACCATTCCGCTGCTTCTGCCTGTTGAAGTATTAGGAGATCCTGCCTTTCAAGCTGGGGTACCCTCTTCTTTAAGTCCATAAATAGGTCGTATCTTCTGCCTTTTCGACAAACCGTAGGATTGGCCCTCAAAGAAAAAATAAGGCGATCCCCTTTTCTAAGCTTTGGTTTAAATTCTTTTGTCTCTATCTGGAATAGATCGTTCTTCGTAGGAGCATTTTCAGAAAGAACATAGAATCTTAAGAAGCCCTGCCCCTCTTCTTCTCGGAAAAGGAATTTCCTTGTTTCGTCATCCGTGAAGAGCAGCCATACCCACTGGTGAAGAGCGTAGCTCCCTTTCGTTATTAATTCCTTTAGGCGTCCCGGAGGTAATTTCGCAAGGTCAAGGGTTATTCTGGAGTAGTACATTGCGAATCCTCCCTGTTTAACACTTCTCCGTAATTAATGGTTCTCTCCTCAAACAACCATTTAGTGCGGCTAAGCGGTACGTCTCTTCTTCTAATAATAAATTTCGGTTTGAGATCTTGACACTCTCCCTCCCAATAGCCATCTGTCTGGAGTTCCGGAAGATTGAGGCCCACCGAATTTAATTTCTCCTTAAATTTTTTAGAGCAGCTCCCTAAGACACCTTTGAGATCTCCGCTCATAATCTGAGGGCAAAAGGGCAAACCTGAAGGATTGCTCTTCCGGCCCAAATACGGTGTGAACGTCGGACGCTCCATATACTCTTTAAGTTCCTCTAGCGAATAGGGTGCCTGTGGCTTGGCTTTAACAGCTACAAGCCACCAAGAGTCGCTTAGATAATCTCGAGTAGAGAGTATCGTCTCGAGCTGTTCAGGGTTAGAGAGTTCCTCTTTACGAGTTAAATAAAGAATCTTCTTATTTTCTTTAGGAACCTGGACAGTATGAAAATCCTGAGCCCAAACGGGGTTTTCACTTCCGCAAATTACAAACTCATAGTTTGCTGCAAAGGCCCCATGCATTTTCTCCCGATCTCTCGTAATGCCCACAGCACCCTCAAGAATTCCCAGCAATGCTGATTTTGTGGGAATACCCAGCGTTTGCCTAACTCCGCCCGGAGCACACTCTCCCCACGACGCCATTGGCCCGAATAGTTGAAATATCAGAAATTGATCCATAACTCGCTCACTGACCAACGAATTCAAGCAATTCGGACATAGATCCCGACGGTTTTGTGACATCAAATTTCCTGAAAGCGGTTTGCTGTCCATAAACAGAGTTCAAATTTTCTCGGAATGTCTCCAACCTTGTGATCGCATCTGAGATCATGTTATTTCCGGAGATGGGATGGCAAACAGCAGCAGCCAAGGAACGAGGCTGGAATTCCCCTTTTTCAGCGAGCGCCCAAAGGGCATAACCTCTGCTGCCGAAGCTATTCTGCTTGCCGGTGGGAGGAGTTGTTAACGCCGCTTCTACCAAGGCAATAACCGCTTTTTTGGCCAGAGGTTCGTCTCCGTCAAGATTCTTAACGAGCAAATCGAAATCTAAACAGATATAGTTGTAAAAAACAGCAGATCCAAATGCTGTTTCGCCTAAGTGTCCGGCCCCTGCATCATCAGCCTCTTGCTTCAAATCATCGATCGCTGTAAAAAAATCGTCTTCAATAACAGAAGCGGATACTCCAATCGCATGAGCCACTTGGCAAGCAGCTTCTACATTAAATTTAGGCGAGCTTGCCAGCATTCTTCCGAACAAAGCGATATCCACAGCATGGTTCTTATTTTGGAAGATGGCTAATTCCTCTTCAGTTGGTTCCCTCTTTTCTTCAGAAAGACGCTTTGCAAGAACCCTAACTTTTTCCATCTCCTCAGGGCTAATATGGACGAGTTGCTCTGTTTCTGTATTTACAAGTGAACTGGAATCCTTATCCTTTTTTGCTTTGCCTAGTTTGTTGGCAATCTCAGCTGCCCACTTGACAGCTGTTTTCTGATCAACACCCCCGTCCATCATAATCTTTGCGGCTTCAGTGGCAATTCGGCAAGTTCTGATTCCGATGTGTTTTTTCAATTGCTCGGAGAAGACTTCAGAGGTTCGCCAGGCGCGCTTCAGACTCTGAGAGGAAATTCTAAGTCGAGTAGCACCGCCAAACATCACAGTTTTAGGAGCTCCAGTATCGTCTCGATTGAGATTAGCCGCGGGAAAGGCTGTTAAGAAATGAAGTTGAATAAAGTTGGACATTGTTCTCTCCTTAAAAATTACTCTTGATTGTTGTCATCTGACGCGCCGTAATAATCTAAACTCCAGCGAACCTGGATTAAATCTGTTGGGCGAATATCTTGACCTTTGTTGAAAGCCAACATTTGATTATCAGCGCACCACCTAAAAACATCGTCTGCCAGCGAAACTATGTTTAGTCTGCCATCAGCAAGCTTTACGGCTCGTCTTAACTCTCTAAACAACCCCTCTTCTGTTCTGACTGCTAATAGTCGGCGAAAACGCAGCTCGCTCATTACGGGTGCTCCGCCATTCTTCTGAGCCATCCGTTCGGCAAATGAGAGGGTGGGATCATTTTCCGATACATGAGACACAACGCCGGCAATGATAGCCAGAGCCGTAAAACGCCAAGCGGCTTTTCCTTCCCACAGAGGTTTTAACTTAAATAGCAAATCCCGGAATCCTGAGGATGTGTAAACATCCAGCAGCGAAGAGCATCTACGCAAACTAGCTCTCTGCTGCCGATCTTCTTCCAAATTGTTATGCCAGCTGTTCAGCTTATTGGCATACTCGGTTCCTCGAATAAAGCTCATTTCGCCTCCTTAGGAGTAGATTTTGATTTGGCATAAAGACTCGCCAATAAATTTTTTCTTGCTTCCGAACACTCTTTGTAATCTTTTGGATTCATCTGAGAGGAAAAAGTTCTGTCATCAAAAAAATTCAGTGCAAATCGATTTATGTTTTTTATAAAAGCGCTGAGTGATTCTGAGTCGGAGTTTTTCTCGTCTAGTTCCCTAATCAAACCTAAAAACAGATTTTGAGTAAGATTCCAAAACTCAACGTCCAAATAAGAACACTCACGATTTAATTTACTGAATGCTCTTTTCAGCCCAAGAAGAGTCCGTGCAGCCTTGTCTTGAGCAACCTGTAAGGAAGACTGCATTTCTTTTGACAATAATTGGGGAAGATGATGCTCATACCAGCATCGTACTTTCATGTTGTCGAAGTCGTACCCGAATCCCCAAAGGCCGTGTTTTGTTTCAGTACCAATGTGATGTTTGAAAGTTTCCACAACCAGCGCAGGAATTTCTTTTGTATCCTTGCGGGTTGTTTCCTCATTTAAACCGAACCAATCCTTCCAAACCAAGCCGCCCGGCTGAAGCTTTACGGAATTTAACTCTCCGGGAGTTTTTAACTTACATCTGTAGGGTGTCAGGGGATGAACCCAACCAGAATAGTTGATCCCGTAGTTTTGTACTTTCATTTTTGAAAGCAGCTGATCACTTTCCTCTCCGCAAAAATCACACCTCCCTTCTTCCAGATCCTCAAAATCGATCCGTACTCGGCGAGGCATTCCCCAGTATGCCTGAAGAGGATTAACTTGTTCCGGAGTCGTCTCGCTCCCTTTAGCTTTGCTGGTCCTTGTTTTTCCCATCCAAGGAAAAACCGCCGCATCAAATTCTTTAGGTACGGGCAGATTCGACTCAAACTCCGGCATAACATTGGCCCATAACTTGCGCCAAAGAGGAACATTTCGGTCGCCTTTGTAACTGTGAAGTTCAATTAGAGTGGTAAGCGGACCGCCTCCGCGAAGGCCGGTACGATACCCTTGTCCTCCAGAGGGAGCATTTAACTGCAAAGAAAATAGAGCCATTGCTGCACAATGAGGACAAAATCTTTTTTCTCCGCGCTTAATAAAAAAGTCTTTATTATGTTTTATGGTGTTCTCACCCGGAGATTCCGGAAGAAGCGCGGCCAGAGGAACCGCTTCTCCTTCCAGCTGGTCAAAATCCTGCATGAATGAAGGGCTCTGGGGACCAAAAATAAACGCCGGCCCGACCTTAGAAAATGCCTTAGCTAGATCCGCTTTTTCTAATCCTTCTTCCCAGATATCAAACCACGCGTCTTCATCCTCCGGCGCCAGGGTTGTTTGGATGAGGCCAATTAAAAACTGCCACAGTGCTGTTTGAAAATCGGCCCTCTCAGCCGCAATGTCCACAATCTCTTCGTCTAATATTTCAAGAGGTGAGATTTTTCTGACGACACCTTTCCTGTCTCGGACCGGTATCCATTGCTCTGATATTAGTGATATTTGCGTCAATTACTCCTCCTGTTTTTTGTTGTTTCCGACAAGCCCTTCTCTGTCCGTATAAAAATCGCAATTCTCCTCGACGAGGAGTACAAGGGAATAGTCCTTATTTTTTTTATGTTCTCTGCACCAGTCCTCCAAGCAGTCTTCAGACAGACCAATGCAGGCATTTTTGTTTTTCTCCCACCAGCCTCTCCGAACGGATAGTCTGCTCGACTCCCACGCCTCCGGACCGTCTCCTCCTGAATAGGGGATAATTTTTCCATTCGTATTCTTTGCCAGCCATATGTTAACTGACTCTGATGCCAGTCGGGTAGAAACATCACCCGCGAAATAGCTATCGTCAATGTCATCCGAAACGCCTGAATTCCAATCAGCAGAGCTCAGATCTTCCTGGAAGCTCACCGATGAATAGCCCGCCGAGAAAACGATTAAATTATTTTTTGCCATTGACCTAGCGGAGTATTCTTTACCACGGTCTTCGAGTGCGCTATCTTGTAATCCACTAGGAATATCTAAGCCATTACCGTAGACGGATTCAATCAAAAGCCGTGCATTATCTGGGAGCTGGATAGTTCCTTGTTCTCTCAAGACTTTCTGAGTTAACCAAAGTCGCGCATGATTCGGATAAACGTAGGCACCTGCATGAAACATTGCCGAATACCAATCTTGTTGGGGAGATTCCGCCCATCTAGGGGCCAAAATATGAAGAACCGGAGTTCCCCTCTCATCCGCTCCAGTATCCTTTACTCTCCCAGAAGCATCTCGATTATGCCGGTGCAGACGGCCTGACCTTTGTACCAGCAGGTCTATCGGAGCCAAGTCCGAAATCAACTCATCAGCATCTATGTCCAGTGACTGTTCGATGACCTGAGTTGCGATGACGATTTTCCCCGCTCGTTCAGAAGAGCTGCGTTTGCCTAGTTCTGACACCGCCTGCTCTTCGATTCTCTGTCTGTCGCTAAATGCGAATCTACTGTGGAAAAGTAGGATTTTTTCCGGATCAATTTTTTTAGAAGAAAGTAATGATCGAAACGCCCGTAGAGCATCATCAATGGTATTCCGAATCCAAACCACGCTTTTGCCTGAAGATGCCTTCTCGATAATGTATTCGATGCACTGTTTCTCTGAGGAGAGCCATGAAACATCGATATTTCTCGGGCGATTCGAGAGAACAGGTATCGATTCAATACCGTTCGAATCGGCCTTTGTAAATAAGGGATAGCTTAACGTCTCAACATCCGAATCTTTTGACGGTTCGACTGACAAGACAGATTGAAAAGCAGATAAATATTGGGTCCTTTGCGTCTGAGACATGGTCGCCGACAGCAGAATTATCGGGGCACCGTAATAAGCCAAGACACTAATTAACTGCTCTAACTCTTTACCCATGTACGCGTCGTAGGCGTGAACCTCGTCGACAATAAATACCTTTTTCTCCAGCCCCAAAAGCCTTAAGTTGTTATGCCGAAACTGCAAGACACCCATCAGGGCTTGATCGATCGTGCCGACGCCTACATCCGCCAAAAGCGCCTTTTTGCTGCTTTCGGCAAACCAACTCGCACAACCTGCGTAAACAGGAGTTTCGTTGTTAAACTCTGAGGAACCTTTTAACAGGTTATCCCATATTTTGCTGGTAAAGCCTTCCATTAACCGGCTGCGGCTATGAGCGAGAATGAGGCTCGGTTTTGAGCCGGGTAAGTACAATTTACTCAGAACATCAACCAACCTGGAGTACATAGCATTTGCCGTCGCCATGGTTGGAAGAGCATAAAAAATCCCATTCGCCCTCCCACTGCTCATCAGTCTCTTAGCCAATGTTAATGCAGCCTCTGTTTTCCCCGACCCTGTCAAATCTTCCAAAATAAACAATTGGGCTCCGATTTTGTTGAGTTGAATTTCCGTTGATACCTCTTGCAGAGGAGAGGGTGTGTGGATATAAGGAAATAGAGATCGGATATTTTGAAACTCTGAAACCTTGGGTGAAGGTGGAAGAATAGCCAAGGCACGTTCAGCTTCTGACAGAGCCTTTTCCCAATACACCTTAAGCGGAAATTCCTCATCAACCCATTGAAAGAATTTCTCGTTAGAGCCGATCCAATCGCAAAGAACTACCAATCCGGAGATTACCCAGGAGTAATACTTAGTCCTATGCCTAACCTCCTTTTGTTTAAAACAAACTGGGATTTCCGCTAAGGGAAAAAGTTTCAATGCCTCTTCTAAATATTGGAATGCGTCTTTCTTATTTTGAGAAGTGAAATTATTTAGATTTTCTTTCAGTTTAGGAGGAACACCATGATGTCCTGTTGTAACAGATATCCAAATGTCTAGGATTCCAGCTTTTCTTCCTGTACCCAACTCGGACTTTGGCAAAACTTTTTCTAATTTCTCAGGCTCTTCAAAAATCTCTCTCCAGAAAGCGTAACCCAAAACATCGTGCCTAAAATTCTGGCAGACAAGTTCACGGCAATCTTCCTGACCGCCTACCCAAACCTCCCTTTGAAACGAGCAAGCAAACTTTCCTATGTCATGAGAACTAAGAAGCCAAGCAAAAAACTGCGCTCCGCTTTCTCCTTCCAGACCAACTTGTTTGAGAGTATCAGCAGCTCCAAACAAATTATTGGTTACCATCAAATAACCGACGGCTGCCACATCGAGTAGGTGGCAAGGGAGTAAATGAATCCGCCCAACTCCCGAGATGTGGTCTTTTCTATATTTTGCCCAGTAGCGCATAAAATCAAAAGGGTAATTGTTCTTACGACATCGTATTACACTTTATTACATCGAAAACATGCAAGAAACTTTCATTATTTTGAAAGTTAGGTTGTCGGCTTAAAGGGTAATCATTTTTTACCTAGATAAAAATTCCAAATTTTTGGAGTGTTCACAACCTGAAGAAATCCTTGAGAAAATTGACTATTTCATTTTGATAGGATTAGGATCATTAAGTAGTCGAAAATTTCAACATAAAAGAGATGGTTAACCTCTCTTTAATTTTTTATTTGGTTATGAACCTGTCCGCAGGGTAAGAAATTCGAGATTTCGCAACTGGTTGAGATAACCGACAATTTCTAAATATCAAGTTGACAATAAAAGACAAGAAAAGCGGTTATTTATTAACGGAACTCCGTCCTTTGAGAGGATTTTTTCATAGACTGCTTTTTTGATCACTTCCGCCACGATCTTCACTATTAAGCCTACGACTGGACCTACTAGAAAAATCTTTGGCTCTTTTTGCTCACATCTGAGAGACCGGTACATCTCCTTCACGCGGGAGCTCTCTTTACAGGGGAATAAGGCCGACGCCGAGCGAGGCTCCTCCCCGCTTACGCGGGGAACTCTCATCGTTGGATGAAGCACCAATCACCAAACCCGGTTCATCCCCGCTTACGCGGGGAACTCATGACACCGGTGGAGTTCTGGTCTCAGGTCATCGGTTCATCCCCGCTTACGCGGGGAACTCCTAGACAGCCCGCTGTAGATTCGGCGCCTTGTCGGTTCATCCCCGCTTACGCGGGGAACTCTAGTGACAATGGCGCTGAAAGTTGCTGGCGCTCGGTTCATCCCCGCTTACGCGGGGAACTCGACTCTCTGAAGACAAGGGAATGTCCGAGCCTGCGGTTCATCCCCGCTTACGCGGGGAACTCGATAACCAAAAACTCCGTTATCGTCGGCCGTGCCGGTTCATCCCCGCTTACGCGGGGAACTCAACAGAATTAGGCGTCGTAGGAGTGAGAGCACCGGTTCATCCCCGCTTACGCGGGGAACTCAGACCATTAGTTGAGCCAAGAGATACATCAACCGGTTCATCCCCGCTTACGCGGGGAACTCACTTAAACAAGGCATAGAGCACCTTACTAACTCTAGCAAAGATTTCCTATCGGGAAAATATGCAAAGAACCCTGAGACTGTTTTGAATCATTTCAAGAACAGTTCCCTGGATTAGAAAATTTCAGAGCCATTTAATTTCAAAGACAAATGCTCTGCTGACCTGAAAGAGGATAATAACGTTTACAGAAGGCCGGGGTTCAGAATCTGTTCCATCCTGACTTCAATTAATTGGATTTAATAGATGAGGTGGTGGCCCCAACTGGACTTGAACCAGTGACCAATCGATTATGAGTCGACTGCTCTAACCAACTGAGCTATGGGGCCTAATGATGAAGAGATCACCATTGTGCAGAAGTGCAATTCTATCAGAACTTCTAATGATTCGTTTTTAACCTTTCCTTCTCAAAAGACTGAGGCGTTGTCATAAATAGAATTAAGAAGGTGGTGGCCCCAACTGGACTTGAACCAGGAACCAGTGAGACACGAGAAAAAACTCTTCTATATCAATTCCGTAGTTAGCCGAACATAGATAAACATCTCCGAGTTCTAAAAGAACCTACATAGCACAACAAACTGTTAATCAGTCCGGCTCCAGATAAAGCAAAGGCCGGAAAATTCCGGCCCCTACTTCGTGTTTTTAAATCTTAGTTATTGCTTCCGCCTTCCATGAAGCTCTTCAACTTATCCGAACGGCTTGGATGACGAAGCTTACGAAGGGCTTTGGCCTCAATCTGACGAATTCTTTCACGAGTAACATCGAACTGACGGCCGACCTCCTCCAACGTGTGGTCGGTGCTCATTTCAATGCCGAAACGCATTCTTAGAACCTTGGCTTCTCTCGGAGTCAGAGAATCCAGAACTTCCTTAGTGATCTCGGTAAGACTGGACTGCTGAGCGGCTTCCGCAGGAGCAACAGTTCCGAAGTCCTCCAAGAAATCTCCAAGATGCGAATCCTCGTCGTCACCGATCGGGGTTTCCATAGAAATCGGTTCCTTAGCGATCTTCAGGATCTTACGGATCTTATCTTCCGGCATATCCATTTTCTCAGCCAACTCTGCTGGATCCGGCTCAACACCGGTTTCCTGGAGGATTTGGCGAGAAATACGGTTCATCTTGTTGATGGTTTCAATCATGTGAACCGGAATACGAATGGTTCTGGCCTGGTCAGCAATAGATCTCGTAATAGCCTGACGAATCCACCATGTGGCATAAGTAGAGAACTTATATCCGCGGCGATATTCGAACTTATCAACAGCTTTCATCAAGCCGACGTTGCCTTCCTGAATCAGATCGAGGAACTGCAAACCGCGGTTGGTGTATTTCTTAGCAATAGAAATCACCAGACGAAGGTTAGCTTCGGTCATTTCGCGCTTAGCTTTTCTAGCCTTAGCCTCACCGGTTGCCATCTGGTTGTAAACGTCCTTCAGATCCTTCAGAGGCAGCGTTACAGCATTCTGAATATTCTGAAGCTGCTGCTGGAGATGCTGAATTTCAGGAAGCTTACGTTTGACGTCGATTGCGTAAGGCTTATCGCTCTCTGCAATTGCCTGAGACCATGCCAAGTTCGTTTCGTTGTCAAGGAATTCCTTGAGGAACAGCTCACGCGGCATCTTTGCACGATTGACGACGATGTCGTAAATACGGCTTTCGTACTTACGAACTTCTTCAACCTGCGTTTTCAGCATGGTGCACAAGCGTTCAACAGTGTTAGCTGTAAAGCGCAGAGAAAGCAGTTCTTCCTGGATTGCATCCTGGGCCTTAATAAAGGCAGGAGAACGGTAACCTTCAGCCTCGTAGGCATGCTTCAGATCTTGATAAAGCTCTTTGCAGTGGTCGAGTTTGGCAAGAACGACTGTCTTGAGTTCGTCAATCTGACCTGCCGTCATACCGGAAGCACCAATGTCCGTGCTTTCGTCGTCTTCAGCCACCTGCTCGCTGGCTTCTTCATCCAAACCGTCAACCAAGCCGTCCACGATCTGGTCGATCTGCATTGTGCCGTTTCTGACCTTTTCAGCGTCTTCCAAAATAGCAACGATCGTTGTCGGGCAGCCGGAAATAGCGTGAACCATGTGCTTCAAGCCGTCTTCAATTCGCTTTGCGATTTCAATTTCGCCTTCGCGAGTCAGAAGCTCGACGGAACCCATTTCTCTCATATACATTCTGACAGGGTCAGTCGTACGGCCAAATTCGCTGTCAACGGTGGCCAAAGCAGCTTCAGCTTCTTCTTCCGCTGCGTCGTCGCTGGCAGTCGGAACAGAATCGCCGATGAGCAAATCGTCTGCGGTCGGGGCCTGTTCGTAAACCTGAATACCCAAGTCAGCCAATGTCGAAATGATCTGGTCGATCTGATCCGGATCGACGATATTTTCCGGCATGTGGTCGTTAACTTCAGAGTAAGTCAGATAGCCTCTTTCCTTACCCATGCGAATTAACGCCTTAAGCTTGTTCAAACGAGTTTCTTTATCGTCTTCTTCATGATGAGCATAGCTACGGTTCAAGGCTTCTTTCATTGCCTTGTCACGTGCCTTGCCTTTTCCGCGAACAGAAGCCGGCGGAACATAGGACTCAGCGATTGCGACTTCTTCATCGATGGAGTCGTCGTCGCTATCACCAACCAAGTCGTCCTCAGTTGTCTCAACTTTTGCTTTTCTGCCGGGACGGCCGCGTTTGGCCTCAGGTTTTGCCTTTGCCGTTGTCTTTTTAGCAGCTGTTTTCTTAGCAGGAGCTTTTGCGGCTACGGCTTCGCCAGCAGTTTCGTCAGCTGCGGCAGATTTAGCTGCTGTCTTTCGAGTTGTCTTTTTTACGGGGGTTTCTTCAGCAGCTTTAGAAGGTGTGGCTTTAGCCGCCGATGTCTTTCTCGTCGTTTTTTTAACCGGTTCTGCCGTCACTTCAGCAACCGTTTCTTCAGCAGCTGCCTTCTGAGTACGAGTTCTCTTTGCAGCTGTAGCTTTCGTTGCCGTTGTTTTAGCGGCTGTTTTCTTTGCAGCGGTCTTGGTTGCTGCAGTAGTTTCGGCTGCTCCTACTTTTTCTGTAGTATCAGCGCCTGCATTCGTAGTTGTCTTCTTAGTTGTTTTTTTGGCTGTTGCCATGTTCCACCTTATGATGACTACGCATCAAACGATCGAAAAAACAAAAGCGGAAAAAATGCACCGCAAAACTGCTCGTGTAAAATTCCGCCTGTCTTTAACGAATTAACCTGAAACGGCCGGTCGAAGGAAGCAAAAAAATTCAGCGGCCATAGCGTTGGACCGATACGTAAATCCTTCAACACCCGACTCAATTTCAGGGTTTTTAAAGCGCCTCCGATCTATCCTCGATCTCCTGGGCGCGCAAATAGCCCTACCGACTATTTTGGTAAGGTAATTTTACCATGCCTGTCAAGGCCCTTCCCTTAATTTTTGCAGGTCCGACGCATCAGAAATTAAACAAAGGACCACGATATGGGCCTCCTTTTAACGGGAGACCTTAGCTCAGGGTTCTGCTAGATGCGTATGCAATCGTTCATTGCAACCAACATATCCTCAATTTTATTCAGCCTCGCTCTAATCACCGGTTTGGAAGGCGCCTCTTTGCCCGTTGCTTCCTCCAAACGTGTTTGGATTTTTGTCGTGAAGTTAAGGGCGATCTTGTTAAGCAGTGTTCTTCCGGCCAGATACTGAGCGTTTGTGCACTGCAGCCGGTCCTGATTAAAAGCCATGTCTAACGCCCAATGGCCTTTGTTTTCAATTGTCCAGTGCTGACGAATGGCACGATGCAGAACCTGCTCCACATTCGGCGCATCGTACCTTAATGATGAGATGTAGTAACGGACCTGAGGCCCAAGAATTTCTCCGGTGTTTTTCTTCACCGTGTCAGTGACGGCTTCCACGATTGATCCTTCATCGAGGCCAACCCATTTATTAAGAATTTCTTCCGGTAAAAGAGTTCCCGGAAGAACTCGAGTTTTTCTTTTCGTAATTTTGCCGCCTTGGTCTGTTACTGAGGGCCGCGCAGTTTTGTACTCATGGGTTCCCAGTTCGAAGAATCCGCGCACCTGTTCATACGTAAGATCCTGATTAGCCTTTAGAGCCAGACAGTAGTCGGCCTTCTCGGCAATGATCTTCGCGGCGAACTCAGTTTGTGTATTTAAAGCATCTGCTGTGACGATTGCCCCTCGAATGTCTAAGGTGTCGATGAGCTTTGAGGCATGAGTAATTTCGTTGTTCTTTTCTCCGATGACTTGCTGAGCCAGAATCAACTCGTTGTCTGCATCCATGATATTTAAAACATACGGGGAGTGCTGAGAAGAATTCCGGGAAGCTCTGACAACCTGCCCGTCGACAGCAATTACCGGGTGGGACAGTCTGCTGTGCAGCATCTCTACGAAGCGTTCGATCAGAGCAGCATTCTTATCTTTGCCGATAATCATCGTGATGCGCCTGACGGTATCGTGAGATATTTCCTCATCAGGAAAGTTGGGGAAGGTCTTGCTCAGCAAGGGTCGGCATTGATGCCAGAATTCGGCAATTTCCGTGCAGGAAGTTTTGCCTTGCATCGCGGCAAGAAGAATGACGCAAAAGACAATATCCAATGGATAAACGATCCGTCCGGGATCTCTGGGATCGATCACTTTTTGGGCCGGTGCGGCGATCTTAGCGGCTTGTAGTGAACCTTTTCTTCTGCGCGGTTCCAGAGGAACCAATTTTTCCAAGTCAGTTTCACCGGGCGGAAGCTTTCCCAAAGTCTCGGTCGAGATTCTTCTGCTGTTTTTAATCTTTGGATCGTAAACGCTGACGACTCTTTGAACATAAGTCCAGCCGTCTTTTCGTTTCGCACGAATGATAGAAGTGTGCTCTTTTGGGTTATCAGATCTTGGTCTTGGCATGGAAATCACCTAACATGATACTTAATATTATACTATTCACCATGATAAAAAGCAAGCACTTTATCCAATAAATTCATGCAATTATCAGAAATTTCCGCAGAGATTATTAAGATTTTTTATTAATATGATGCGTCGGATCTGTAATTTTTGCGAATTCGTCGCAAATTGAGGAGTTTTTTGATAATCAGCTTAGGAGAATGTCGGGTAGGTTTTGCGAAGAACTTTTTCGACGAGAATGCCCCATACCGGAAGCATCCAAAGGAAGACCGCTGCAATAACGCAGCTTTGAGGCGCACCGATCGTTGCCACAGGTACAGCACCGGCGATGGACCATGGAATCAACGGGGCAATGACAATTGCGGTGTTTTCCAATGAAGCGGCCATTTTGATTTTATCCGGCTGGATCTTATTGCAAAGCTGCTCGGTCAAAATAACTGCAAGCATCTGGTTGCAGGATAAAGCAGCCGTCGCCAAGGCGGTCAGCGTAATTGTCAGGAAAACGCCTGCCTTCGCACCGAGATAAGCAATGCCGCTTTCTAAACGTCTCAGCATCCCCGTCAACTCAAAAATCCCGGCAAACGTGCAGGAGATAGAGATGATGCAGCAAACCTGAATCATCGAAAGAACTCCGCCGCCGTTCATGAGACGCCCCACTTCAGGGGAAGCTGCCTGATATCCGCTGAATAAAATCTTGCAAAGTTCAATAGAACCTAAATCTCTCAAGAAAAGCGCTGTGACGAAAGCCGATGCGATACTCGCGATCATAGTGAGCTTAATGTCGGCCTTGAGCATGACCATCGTTAACAGAACGATGGCCGGAATCAAGGTCCAAGCAGACAGAATGTATTCCTGACTAAAAAGTTTTGTCAGGTCAATATCCGCGGCTTGGGCGCCCTGCCCGTTTCCTACAAAAAAGTAAATGAGACACGCAAGGAGGAACGGGATCAACCCAGTCCTCAGCATATTTTTAATGTTTTTATAGAGCTCCGTACCGGTAACAGCACAGACTAATTGCGCGCTGGTCGATACCGGAGAGCAGCGATCTCCTACATATGCACCGGCAAGAGCAGCTCCGCCGGCCCAAAACGGAGATACGCCCATAGCGACACACAGCGACATGGTAACTACACCCATCGTTGCCGCGGTACCAAAAGAAGTCCCGATCAGAGAACTCAAGGCGGCATTCAAAATAAAGGTGCCCAGGAGACTCCAAGAAGGAGAAATGATCTCGGAGGCATAGCTGACAAGGTAGGCGATCGTTCCGCTGGCTCGCCAGGACGCGGTCAACGCTCCGATTAAGAGCATCACTATGATGATGTTGCTGATCTTAGCAATGCTTTGACGGCAAGCCTTTCCGATTTCCTGCAGGCTAAAGCCGCGATAAAGGGCATAGCCGCAGAAAAGGAAAAACGCGAAAATCAGCGCGTAGAGGATCGATGTGCCTGTGAAGAGACAATAAAAAAGAGAGGCGCAAAAACTGCCGACTGTCAGAACTTCTAACATTCTTACTTCTCTCGTTTTCTCAGCAGAATATCGTTAATACCCGCATCAATGGATTTGATTTCTTTCTGGAGATCCTGATCGAGCTGCATCAAGTCTCTGAAAACTTTTCTGTCAGCGTCATCTAAGTTGCCCTTTGTCGACAAAGCCCGACGCTGCACCTCGACGCGATTCAGCTCCATCTGAAGGAGGATACGGCGGCATTCCAATCGCGCTGCTTCCAGCGGTGTTTGAAGTATCTGTCCTTGACTCAGCCCTTTTCGAATGACCGAATCAATGCCCTCTTCCAGTAAGAAGGTGGAAATCATTGAACGGGCCGAATCCATTTCTTTTTCGAAATTTTCATCGGCAGGTCCCGGAAGGTCAGCCAGGAACTGGGCAAGCGTGTGGCCGCTCTCATCCTCGTGCGTCACTCGCTCAATCACTTTGAACAACAATTCCGAAACCGGAGAATTGCTCTCAGACAGCTGCTCGGCGAGCATGCCTTCAAATTCCAGGGCCAGCTGAGGAAAACGCAGAAAGTTTCTTAGGAGTGCCATTAAAGGGGCGTCTGCCGTCGGAGGAATACTTCGTCCGGTCGACGTCGGAATCCGTGGCGTCTTATACCGGTCGTAGCCTCTTCCGAAGCTGTATCGCTGATTGCCAAAGCCGCTGGGTCTCTGAGGAGCCGCCGGCGGCAACACAGGAAAACCGAAATATTTACGGAGTTCGTCGGAATTCTTATAGCCGACTGCCGTGCTCAAACGTTCGATTAAGCCATCGCGCAGAAGCGGACTTTTTGTCTTACGAACGAGCGGAGATGCTTCTTCAATAAATGCGTTGCGGTCTTCAAGAACGGCTAAATCCAGTCCTTGAGACAATGCTTCAATCAGGTAACTGGAAAGCGGCAGCGCCTTTTTGAGCATCTCTTCGAAGGCGGGAGCGCCGGACTTCTTGACCAAACTGTCGGGATCTTCGCCCTCGGGCAGGAACACAAAACTGACTTTCTGAGCATCATCCAAGAGCGGAAGCGACAAATCCATCGCGCGCTTTGCCGCCTTACGCCCTGCCGCATCTCCGTCAAACGAGAAAATGACGTGATCGGTCATCTTAAGAAGGCGTTCAATATGCTCAGCTCGAATCGCTGTACCCAGTGGTGCACAGGCCTCTCCGAATCCGGCTTGAGAAAGCTGAATCACATCCATCTGGCCTTCGACCACGATGACGCGCTTTTTATCCTGAATGCTTTTGCGCGCTTCGTACAAACCGAAGACTTCGGAGCCTTTCGTAAAAATCGGAGTGTCGCCTGTGTTGATGTATTTAGGCTCTTCCCCGATCATGGTTCGCGCACTAAATGCAATGACTTGTCCGCGAATATTGCGGATCGGGAACATCAGGCGGTTGCGGAAGAAATCGTAGACGTTTCCGCTCTGACCGGTTCTCTGAAGACCGGCCTCTAAAAGCAAGGGTTTGAGGTCAGGTGTGAAGACGGCGTCTAAGTTATGCCAGGCATCCGGCGAGAAGCCGATGCCGAAACGCTCGATGGTTTCGTCTTTGAGTCCGCGGTTATGGAGGTAGTCTTGGGAAAACTTGTCGCTGTTGAACTTATCGCGGTAAAACTCCATCGCCCTCTGCATAATCTCGGACAAACGCGGTTTACCGCTCTTGGGTTTAGGTGCGCCGCCTTCGTAGCGAACCTGCATGCTGAATTCAGAGGCGAGCTTTTCGACTGCATCGACAAACGGAAGATTCTCATACTTCATTAAGAAGCTGATGGCGTTGCCGTGTTCTCCGCAGCCGAAGCAGTGATAAAAACCGCGTTCGCGGTTCACTGAAAAGCTCGGACTCTTTTCATTATGGAAGGGACAGCACGCCCAAGCCGAAGCGCCCTTTTGCTGCAAAGGAACTCTGCGGTTAACGACCTCGTAAATGTCTGCTCGGTCAAGCAGTTCTTTAATAAAAGACTGTGCGATCAAGAATCAAACTCTCACAAGAAAAGGCGGGGATGGAAACTGTTTTGAAAGATCCTGCCGCTATAAACAAAAAGACGTCCCGCAGGACGTCTTTTATAAAATCTTCCAGCTTACTGAGCCAGTCTTGCCTTAAGCAGTGCGGAAACTCTGCCCATGTCAGCTTTGCCTGCGACTTTCGGCTTGATCATTCCCATGGCTTTGCCCATGGCAGCCGGGCCGCTGAGTCCGGCGGAAGTCACAACCTCGTCAACGATTTTCTGAATTTCTTCATCAGAAAGCTGAGCGGGCAAATAGACTTCGAATGTCTTAATTTCCGCAGACTCTTTATCGGCCAAATCCTTACGATTTCCGGCCAGATATTGTTCAACTGAGTCTTTGCGCTGCTTGATCAGTTTTGCAATGATCTGCTGAATGACAGCATCATCTGCGGTGATCTGCTCGTCGACTTCTTTCTGTTTGATGGAAGAAAGAAGCATACGAAGCGCGCTCAGTTTTTCTTTGTCATGAGCGCGCATCGCGTCGCGCATATCAGAGGTGATCTGGTCTCTTAAACTCATAACTGCCTCTGTTTTGAAGTGCTTGAAGAATTAGTAGAGCTTCTTCGGGAGCATCATGCTGCGAAGACGCTTGTAGTGACGCTTGATAGCGGCAGCTTTTTTGCGTTTGCGTTCAGCAGTCGGTTTTTCATAGAATTCGCGAGCGCGAAGTTCAGTTAAAAGACCGCTCTTTTCGATCGTACGCTTAAAGCGACGAAGAGCAACTTCAAAAGGTTCATTTTCTTTAACACGGATTGTGGGCATCGAGCACCTAAACTAAATAACTGTTTAAAAATAGTTTCTTGGTTGAGTAAGCGGAATGCACAGGCCTTCCCCTACTCGAAAGTCAGCAATTCTAATGCATTTTTCACTTCCGTGCCTTAACTATCTCATTTAAGTAACAATTTATTTAGTCTGCGACCTCGGAAAGACGGCAATTTTCCTAGCTGAAAAGATCGAATTGAGCACCTAACGCAACACCTATTTTTATCTCGACCCACAATAGATTCTTCTTTTGCTGAAGGAGCTCAAAAAATGGACAATGATTACTCATGGACAAAATTTAATCCTGCGGCCGCAAGGAAACTGTGCGCGTATTCCAACCGCAGAGAAGAACTCTTAAGCTGGCTTTATTCAGCACTGCCTGAAGAAACGAATTACCTTCACGGCCCCGATCACAAAAAGCTCACGGACATTGATCCTTTCACTGTTTTCGGCGTGATGAACCGTCACATCTCTCAGGAAAAGAAGGCGGAAGTTGCAAAGGCTTTCAAAATTTTCCTGAAGGTCGACGAACCGGCGCCGACGGACTTCCGCGGCGTTTCTCCGCTCAACAACGAAAACTCGATGTTCTTCGGCTTTAAAGACGGCAAGACTGCAGAAGACATTAATAACTTGTGGACGCTCTATTTAGGACTCTTCGGAAAAAACGACAAGGTCGCCGAACTCTTTAATCAGATGACTCAGCACCAATACGGCATCAAGTTCAACCTGACCATGGGCATGTATTGGGTCTGCCCGACAAAGTATTTCCCGCTTGACGGCCCGAGCCGCAAATACCTCAATGCAAGAGGCGTTGCGGTTTCCGAAAAAGTGCCGACCTATGACGAATTCGTAAAAATCAGTGAGGAAGTCAGAGAAAAGCTCTGCGGAGGCTCGACCGCAGACAACGCATTCGCCATTGTGACGCGCGATATCTACTACAGTACTCACAAGGCTCAGTAAGGCTAAAATTTGACTTTAGCTATTTTTCATCGATAAAGAGAATGCTGATCCTCGGAATTGAATCTTCCTGTGACGAAACGGGTGTTGCCCTCTACGACACAGACAAAGGTCTTATTGCAGATGCACTTCACACACAAATCGAAATGCATCGTTTGTACGGCGGTGTCGTGCCCGAACTTGCCAGCCGCGACCATATTCGCCGCATTATTCCTTTGCTCAACGAGGTGATGAAAAAAGCCGGCAAGACACCGCAGGATTTAGATGCCGTTGCTGTTACGGAAGGTCCGGGACTTGCCGGAGCACTCCTCGTCGGTAATTCCGTCGCTTACGGTATCGGACTGGCGTTGGATATTCCGGTTGTCGGCATTCATCATTTAGAAGGTCACCTTCTCTCTTCCCTCTTGGCTGACGACAAACCGTCGTTTCCTTTCATCGCTCTGCTTGTCTCGGGCGGCCACACCCAAATTATGGAAGTTCGTGCGTTAGGCGACTATGAGCTTCTCGGGGAGACGCTGGATGATGCCGCAGGCGAAGCGTTTGATAAAACCGCACAGGCACTCGGATACTCTTACCCGGGCGGACCGGCCGTTTCTGCGCTTGCCGAGAAAGGTACACCCGGCGCCATTGAGCTTCCGCGCCCTTTGATTCATGCGCCGAATTTGGATTTCAGCTTTTCGGGCCTCAAGACGGCGGTTATGAACACGGTTCGCAAGGAACCGAAACCTCTGTCTCAAGAATTTAAGAATAATTTGGCACGCGCCTTCGTCGATTCCGTCTCAGACGTTCTAGTCACGAAATGCCTGAAAGCACTGAAGAAAACCGGAAATAAATCTCTGGTTGCAGCAGGCGGCGTCAGCGCGAACAAACAGCTTAGGACTCGGCTGACGGAAGCCTGCCGCAGACGCGGCGTCAAAGTCTTCTTCCCGCCGCAGGCGCTTTGCACCGATAACGGCGCCATGATTGCGGCCGCCGCCGGTGCTCACTTAGCTGAAATTAAAGATCTGAAAAACAAAAAACCGGACGGATTTTCTATTAAACCGAGATGGTCTCTAGAGCATCCGAACGATAACGATTAGTTTTAGTGGGGACCGGAAGATTCCGGCTGAACCTTACAAACTACACACCTAATGAAAGAGCCGAGTTCACAAACCTCGGCTCTTCCTATATCTGCTTAAAATTTGTTTCTAAAGACTACTTTTCGATCGCGCACTCCACTTCAATTGCGCCTAATTGGTCTTTGAGAACTCTGGGATCGATCTTGACGTTATAGCCGCGTCTGCCGCCGTTGATGTAAATGAACGGCAAATCCAAAATCGTTTTTTCGACGTAAACCGGCATGTTCTTCTTCGTGCCAAACGGGGAAGTTCCGCCGACCTGATAGCCTGAATTTTTCTCAGCGATTGCAGGCTTGCATGGTTCAATGTGTTTACGATTTGTTTGACGGGCCAGATTCTTGGTAGAGACTTCGCGGTCACCGTGCATCAGGATAACGAGCGGTTTCTCATGCTCGTCCTGCATGATGAGCGTCTTTACGACGTTATGCTCATCTACCCCGAAACACGCGGCCGCCTGAGCTGTGCCGCCGTGTTCCACATATTCATAAATTCCGTCTTCGAAAGGCACTTTATGCTGCTTCAGCCACATGGTTGCCGGCGTGGCAGAAACATGTTCTTTTTTACTCATTCAAACTCCTCACATGTTTTGCTGTTCGTGCTTGAGCAGCCAACATTTTATTGAGACATTCTCTGCGGAATGTGCGAATCCGCCCAAATTGCTCTTCCCGACAACACGATGGCAGCCGACAAAAATCGGAAGCGGATTGTCTCCGCAGGCAGAACCGACTGCGCGAGGAGAGCTGTCGAGAGAATCGGCGATTTGACCGTACGTTACGGTGTCACCGGCTCTAACCTTAGCGATTTCCTTCCACACCCGACGGCGAAATTCCGTGCCGTCTTCACTGGGCTTCCAGCTATCCAAGACATGGATATCGCCTTTTAAATAGGATTGCAGAGCTTTGACCGCCTTGTGGCCGACAAAGCTCCCGAGGTCTTCTTCGACGGCTGCTTCCGACAGCTCACATTTAATGAGATCGCCGTCTGCAAACGTCAAAAGGATCGAACCGAACGGGGCGTTCAAGATCGCCTGATTATTTTTGATTCTCACGAGCATTCTCCAAGTCTTTCTTCCACAGTCCCTTAGGCAGAGGGAACTTCACATCCTCCTGCTGACCGGCCATGGTTTCGACTTCGTCGGCACCGAGTGTCCTGAGTTTTTCGACGATTTCGTCGACCAAGATTTCCGGGGCGCTGGCACCTGCCGTAATGCCGACTCTTTCTATGCCTTTAAACCAGTCAGGATTAATTTCTCCGGCATCGTCTAGCAGATAAGCTTTTGTTCCGGCGCCTTCGGCGACTTCTCTTAGTCGATTGGAGTTCGAGCTGCTCTTTGAGCCGACTACCAGTACGAGGTCCACGCGGCGTGCTAATTCCTTGACGGCGTCCTGACGGTTCTGGGTGGCGTAGCAAATATCTGCTTTTTTAGGTTCAGCGACCAAGGGGAAGCGCTTCTTTAATTCCTGAATCAGCTCTTTGGCGTCATCGTAGGAAATCGTTGTCTGACTGACATAAGCAACCTTCTCGGGATTCTCAACCTCGAGATCCCAGACCTGTGCGGGTTTTTCGATGACGTTGATGTCCGAGTCAACCTGTCCTACCGTCCCTTCCACTTCCGGATGGCCGGCATGTCCGATCATGATGATGCGGTAGCCCTGCTTGTGCATCTTGGTGACTTCCATATGAACTTTAGTCACCAGGGGGCACGTCGCATCGTAAATCGTCAGGTCGCGAGCCCTGGCTTTTTCTTCGACGGCTTTCGGAACGCCGTGCGCAGAGAACACGAGAACCGAACCGTCGGGCACTTCGTCGATTTCGTTCACAAAAATCGAACCCTTTTCTCTCAGGGAATTGACGACATGTTTGTTGTGAACGATTTCATGGCGGACGTAAATCGGCGCGCCGTGCACTGCAAGTGCTCTTTCAACGATCGCAATCGCACGGTCAACACCGGCGCAGAAGCCTCTTGGCTGGGCCAGCAGAATTTTCATAATTTTTAACGATAAATGCAGATCAAATGTTCTTACATATTAATAGAAACGCTGATTTTCCGATCCGGATTCGTTCCTGAAAACCGAGGTCATTCTTGTCCGAGACAGGAAGAATCACGGCTTCCGCGTTAAATCGGCTTCGAAAAGCGTAAGTCATTGATCCGCCAATTTACTCCTTCAGACCTGCGATCGGAAAATAAGTGTCGGGGACCAATGCAAAAAGTTTGAAAAATCAGTATAATCGCTGTTTTTGGTTCTCCCCGAGGCAGTATTTCGGCGCGAGAAAAGTTTTTTATAACAGTTATTATTCTGGAGAGTTAGCGATGGCACGAGTGTGTCAAGTCACCGGCAAGGCTCCCATGGTTGGCAATCGCGTCTCGCACGCGAATAACAAGACCAAGCGCCGCTTCATGCCCAATCTGCAGTACCGCCGTTTTTGGGTTGAAAGCGAAAATCGCTGGGTTCGTTTGAGAGTTACTAACGCTGCATTGCGTACGATTGATAAGAACGGCATTGAAGCAGTTCTGGCGGACCTTCGCGCCCGCGGCGAAATCTAATAGGAGTTCACCATGGCGAAAGGTATTCGTGAAAAAATCAAACTGGCTTCTACCGCCGGTACAGGTCACTTCTACACAACCACTAAGAACAAACGCAATTCTAGTGGCAAGATGGAAATGTCCAAGTACGATCCGGTTGCCCGCAAGCACGTGATCTACAAAGAAACCAAGCTGAAGTAATTCGGTAAGGTTTTAGAAAACCGAGGCGCAAGTCTCGGTTTTTTATTGCCTCCAAAAAAGCATAAAAAACTCGCGGTTTTGAGAATTTCAAGACCGCGAGTTTTTATTTTTCAGAACTTACGCTTTTGCCGGTTCTTCGACGACCTCAGGCAATTCCTCCTTCACATCATCGGAAGGTTTATCTGCTTGGAGAACTTCGGCCGGTACTGCGGTTTCCGTCGGGGCTTCTTCCTTTTGCTCCGGTGCCGGAAGTTCGGAGGCCTTCACTTCTTCGTCCTTCGAAGCTTTGCGTTTGGACTCGGGCTTGACCTTTTCGAGCACGGCTCCGAAGAATCCGTCGGTACCGTTGAGCTGGGGCAGCATCACGAAGAAGTCTCCGAATCTCTGAGCCTGGTAGGGAGAGATTTCGATTCCCTGCTTGCCTAAGATTTCGTAGGAATTGAGCAGACGGAAATCCGGATTTTCAGCCAGGAAGTCATTGATGACGTCCTGGTTTTCTCTCTGCAGAATCGAGCATGTTGCGTAGACCAAACGGCCGCCGGCTTTCAGCATCTTTGCCGCAGAACGAATCACGGATTTCTGAATCTCGTTGATTCGATCCAGCTCTTCTTCTCCGAATCTCCACTTCAGGTCCGGATTGCGGCGATACGTTCCGGTGCCGGAACACGGAGCATCGACTAGGACTCTGCCCATCTTTCCGTAGAGTCTCTTCACACGCAGGTCGTGTTCATTGCGAATCACGGCCGGATGAATGTTGGACAAACCGGCACGACGCATACGCGGTGTCAGACCGGCAAGACGTTTTTCGTTGACATCGAAAGCGTAGATGCGGCCGGTTGACTTCATCAGAGCGCCTAAGGCCAGAGTCTTTCCGCCGGCGCCCGCACAAAAGTCGCAAACCATTTCGCCGCGTTTGGGCTGAACCAGACGAGCAATCAGCTGCGAGCCTTCATCCTGAACATCAACCTTACCTTCTTTATAAATCGGCCACTGAGTCAATGCCGGTTTGATGTTCAAACGAACGCATTCCGGAGAGTACTGACCCTTTTCTGCCTGAACGCCGTGCTGAGTCAGCTCTTCAATGACTTCATCAGGCGTCGCTTTGAGCGTGTTGACTCTCAGATCCAGAGGAGCACTCTGTTGCATGGCTTCAAACAAAGCCTTGTGATCCGTGTACTGGACCACGGCTTTATCGTAGAGCCATTTCGGCACTTCAGCCTGAATTTCTTTCGGAGCCTCGGAATTCTTCAGACGAAGCATATTCTTCAGAGGCTCTTTTTCGCGTCCGAGGATAGCGTCCGGAATATTGTCGATGCCGTACTGCAGGGCGAGCGTGAGCAGCCCCGTCAGCTTCGGAGCTTTAGCCGGGCAAACCGGCGACATGCGCCAAGTGATCATCGAAAGATGACGCATCGTGTAGTAGATGGCTGCGGCAATGATGGTTCTTTCACGCGGGCCGAGGTGACGAGCGTTTTTGAAATAAAGGCTCATCAGAACATCGGCCGGGCCGTCCAGCTTCAAAATCTTGCGCAGAGCCTTGGCGAGTTCGTCCACAATCAGAGAAGTAATGCGAACTTCGCCGTTATGCGTACTCTTCATTCGAGGATTAGGCGCCTTCTTCGGATCGTGTGTTCTTCTTTCTTCCGGCGACATACGGGCCAAACGTTCTTTGGCTGCGCGCTGACGATCCGTCAAATGGCGCTTGGGCGCTTCCCGGCGTCTGCCCGGACGAGCGGCCCCGCTTCTATTCGTTTTAGATTCCAATTTATTACTCCGTGTGGCAGAGCGGATCAGCCGAGAATCGCAAGTTCCTGACTTGCTTCTCTATCCATAATCGTTCTACCGTTTTCTAACCTGACTCTTCCTTCGGCAACAAGACGCACGGCGCGAGGATAGAGGATATGTTCCTGCTTCAAAACCCTCGCCGCCAATTCATCCGATGTATCACCTGCGAGAACGGGCACTGCAGCCTGTCCTACGATTGCACCTCCGTCTAATACTGCCGACACAAAGTGAACAGTAACACCGTGAATTCGAATTCCGGCTTCTAACGCCCTTTCGTGGGTATGAAGTCCGGGGAACATCGGAAGCAGTGCAGGATGAATGTTAAGAATTCTTCCTTCAAATGCATTAACGAACAGCGGCGTCAAAACTCTCATGAAGCCGGCCAAAACGATAAGGTCGGCATCGAAATCCTCGCAGGCCTTGACCAGCTCTTCTTCAAAAGCTTCGCGGGTAGGGAATTCCTTGTGATCAATCACTTTAAAAGGAATGTTGTTTTCCTTTGCAAAAGTGAGCCCTCCGGCTTCCGGGCGGTTGGAGATAACGCCGGAAATTCGGACGTCGTATTTCTCCGGCCAATTTTCCTGAACGGAACGCTCGTAAACCGCTTTGAAATTACTGCCTCTTCCTGAGATTAAGACAACGATATTTTTAGACATGATCGGATGTGTTCGTAATGAATACCGAGATTTTGCCACTGTTCTCCGTTGGTTTTGAAAGAAAAGGCTTTTCTAACAAGAATTTTCATATTCATCCGTCGGAGCCTTCGCCGAGCGTCTTTTATAATCAGTGGTTCGGACCATTTTTCTCGTGTCCGAATTCTGTTTTTGAAACTGATTAATTTGTTCACGGAACATTAAGGATGAAAAAGGTTTTTAGGGGACTGCCGAGTCCTGAAGAACGGCTTGACTGTGCGGTTGCCATCGGAAACTTCGACGGAGTTCACCGCGGCCACCAAGCTCTTCTTCATGAAGTTGTTGAAGCAGCGCACGCCAGACTGCTCTGCCCGGCCGTATTAACTTTCGAACCTCATCCGCGCGAATTTTTTAATCCCGAAGACGCTCCGCGCCGTATCTCGAGTCTGCACGATAAAGTGGAAGCCATCGAAGCCTGCGGTATCCAGCGTGTTTACATTCTTCGCTTTAACGAACATTTAGCTTCGCTCTCTCCCTACGACTTTGTGAAGGAAATCCTTGTGGACGGACTTCATGCCCGCTGGGTGACCGTCGGAGAAAATTTCCGTTTCGGCGACAAACGCGCCGGCGACATCAAGCTTTTGGAGCAGCTGGGAAAAGAATTTCACTTCGAAGTTCATCCCATGCCGATGCTCTATCACACGCATGCGCCGATCTCGAGCTCCCGCATTCGCCATGCTTTAGCCGAAGGCGATATTCCGACTGCCAACTACATGTTAGGACGTCCTTACATGATCAGCGGCCGGGTTCTCCACGGCAAACAGCTCGGACGCACGCTCGGATTCCCGACGATCAATCAGCGTATTCTGCCGCCGCATTCCAAGGCCAAACCTGCCATTGAAGGCGTTTATGCCGTCAAAGCGCACGGTATCGGACCTCGTCCGATTGAAGGCGTGGCCTGTGTCGGAAGAAGACCGACGGTAGACGATCACGGCGAGTATCTTCTGGAAACTCATCTCTTCAATTTCCACGGTGATCTTTACGACCAGGATGTTAAGGTCGAATTCTTCTCCAAGATTCGGGATGAGAAAAAGTTCGGTTCTCTTGAAGAACTCCGTGCAGCGATTGCCGATGATCAGCTCAAAGCCAAACAGATCTTAGGACTTCGTATCTGATTTTCGATTAACCCTTGAAGAGCCCGAGGGGGCCAAGGACTAAAATGACTGATTCTTCTCAGAAAAAGCAGCCTCAGGCTGAAGAAAAAAAATATCCTCTGAATTTACCCGACACACCCTTCCCGATGCGCGGCAACTTGCCGAAGCGCGAACCGGCCTGGATTAAAGAATGGCTGGAAAAGGACGTGTACGGCAAAGTTCGTGCCGCACGCAAAGGTGCAAAGCGCTTCCTTCTGCATGACGGCCCTCCCTATGCCAACGGAAACATTCACGTCGGCCACGCAGTCAACAAGATTTTGAAGGACATCATTCTTAAATCCAGAACATTGGAAGGCTTTGATGCTCCGTACGTACCGGGCTGGGACTGCCACGGTATGCCGATTGAAATTCAGATCGAAAAGAAATACGGTAAGAATCTTCCGGAGGAAGAAGTCATGGCCAAGTGCCGTGCCTACGCCAAAGAGCAGGTGAAGTCTCAGATGGCCGGCTTCCAGAGACTCGGCGTGTTGGGTGACTGGAATGATCCCTACCTCACCATGCGTCCGGAAACCGAAGCAGAAGAAATTCGCGCTTTAGGCGAAATTCTCGGTAAAGGATTTATCTACCGCGGCCTGAAACCCGTGAACTGGTGCTTTGACTGCCAAAGCGCTCTGGCCGAAGCGGAAGTTGAATATAAGGATCGTCAGTCTCCGACATTAGACGTTGCTTTCCCGATTTCCGATGAAGACAGGGGCAAGCTCGAAGACATCTTCGGCGTCAAGCTGGAAAAACCGACCGCCGTCGTTATTTGGACAACGACACCGTGGACCATTCCTGCCAACCAGGCTTTGAACATGCATCCGGATCTGGAGTACGTTCTCGTTGAAACTCCGAACCGCAGCTTCATTCTTGCCGAAGGCCTCTATGAAGAAGCCCTCAAGCGCTACGGCATGGAAGGAAAAGTTATCGCCAAAGCCAAAGGCGAAGCCTTCAAGGGCATCCGTTTCAAGCACCCGCTGGCAACCCTCGATCCTTTCTACGACCGTTTCTCTCCGGTTCTGCTGGCCGACTACGTCGAATCCACTTCCGGTACCGGCATCGTTCACTCCGCACCCGCCTACGGTGTGGATGACTACATCTCCTGCAAGAGCGCCGGCTTCACCAACGACGAGATCCTGAATCCGGTCCAGGGCAACGGCGAATACGCCGCCTCCCTGCCGCTCTTCGGCGGCCTAAACGTCTGGAAAGCCAAAAACAAGATTCTCGACACGATCGCCGTCACAGGCAATCTGCTGTCCCGCGGCGAAGTCATGCACAGCTACATGCACTGCTGGCGCCATAAGACACCTTTGATTTATCGCGCCACCAATCAGTGGTTTATCCGTATGGACGAGGCTAACGCTGATACCCAGGGCGTCATCAACGAAAACGACCCGAAGGATCCGCTACGCAAGACCGCTTTGGAAGCCGTTGAAGCAACTCAGTTCGTTCCTGAATGGGGCGAAGTCCGCCTGCACAACATGATCGCCAACCGTCCTGACTGGTGTATTTCCCGTCAGAGAAACTGGGGTGTTCCTCTGCCCTTCCTCATCCATAAGGAAACCGGCAAACTGCATCCGGAAACGATGAAGATTCTCAACAAAGTCGCTGACGTCGTCGAGAAAGAAGGCATTGAAGCCTGGACACGTCTGACACCGACTGAACTCACGGATCTGGAACCGGAAATGTACGAGAAGTCCAAAGACACGCTCGACGTGTGGTTTGACTCCGGTACAACCCACATGACCGTGATGAGAGGCTCTCACGCCGATAAGCTGACCTACCCTGCCGATCTGTATCTTGAAGGCAGCGACCAGCACCGAGGCTGGTTTCACTCTTCTCTGCTCACGGGCTGCGCCATCGACGGCCGTGCTCCCTATAAAGGACTTCTGACACACGGCTTCACCGTTGACGAACAAGGCCGCAAGATGAGCAAATCGCTCGGCAACGTGATTGCTCCGTCTGAAATCAACGATAAGTACGGCGCCGAAATTCTTCGTCTGTGGGTTGCCTCTTCTGACTACACCGGAGAAATTTCTCTGGGCGAAAAGATCCTTAAGGGAACTGTTGACGCTTATCGCCGCTTCAGAAACACGATCCGCTTCCTGCTTGCCAACACCAGCGACTTCGACATCAAGAAAGATGCCGTCCCTGTTGAAGAAATGGTTGAATTGGATCGCTGGGCCATTGCCCGCATGAAATCGCTTCAGGAAGAAATTCTGGACAAGTACGACCATTACCAGTTCCACACTGCTTATGCAGCTCTGCAGCTCTTTGCGAGCGGCGACTTGGGCGGCTTCTACTTGGATATCCTCAAGGATCGTCTCTATACCACTGCACCTGACAGCGCGGCTCGTCGCTCTGCTCAGACCGCTTTGTGGTACATCACGGATGCGCTCTTGAAACTGCTTGCTCCAGCGCTTTCGTTTACCGCTGAAGAGGCTTACGCCGTCTTCAATCCGGAAAACAAAGGCACGATCTTCGTTGAACGCTATGCCGAGCTGCCGAATGTTAAGGAAGGCGTTGAACTGCTCAACAAGTGGTCCATCATCCGAGATCTTCGTTCGAACGTTCAGATGGAAATCGAACGTCAGCGTGAAAAAGGTCTGATCGGTTCTTCTCTGCAGGCTGAAGTTTCTCTGAAGCTGCCGCAGGAAGAATACGACCTGATCAAGGGTTTGGGAGACGAAGCTGCTTTCGTTATGATTACCAGCAAAGTCACACTTGACGGCGTCAGCCCTGAGCGCGTCATTACGGTAAAACCCAGCGAAGCCAAGAAGTGCGAACGCTGCTGGCAGTACAAGGAAAGCGTCGGTGAGGATAAAAACTATCCGACACTGTGCTGCCGCTGCGTCGGCAACCTCTTCGGCACGCCTGAAACCAGACGCTTTGCCTAATGAGAAAAACTGTCTCTTCCGTTAGACAGTGGAACTGGCCGGCCCTCTTGGGCTGGCTGGTTTTTGCACTGGCATTAACCGGTTTCGATCAGTGGACCAAAAACTGGATTCAGCATCGCCTCATTACCGGTGATGTCGATCGAATCACGGATTTCTTCAATTTAGTCGTCGCGTACAACAGCGGGGCAGCTTTTTCCTTCTTAGCCGATGCCGGCGGCTGGCAGCGTCCGCTTTTTGCCGGACTTGCCATCGTTGTGAGCTTGGTGATCTGCGTGATCATTGCCCGCAACAGCTCCCGCAAATTTCTTTGTCTGGGTCTTGCTCTGGTTCTTTCCGGCGCGCTCGGCAACGCCTGGGACCGATTCACTATCGGTGTAGTCGTAGACTTTTTAGACTTCCATGTAGGCTCCTACCATTGGCCGGCTTTCAATGTCGCCGATATCTGCATTTGCTGCGGCGCCGGCATTGTCGTCCTGGCTGAGTTCTTCGGAAAGAAGAATTAATCGGAGATTGAAAATGTCTCTTCAGGGAAAACATATCCTTTTAGGCGTCACAGGCGGTATCGCCGCATACAAAGCCTGTGAACTTCTCCGTCTGCTCGTGAAAGCCGGCGCCGATGTTGAGGTCATGATGACCAAAGCGGCTGCGCAGTTTGTTGGGCCGCTGACGTTTGAGACACTCAGCGGGAAGCCGGTCGCCGAGGATATGTGGGATCCTAAAATGCGGCTTCCGCATATTTCTCTTCGCAAGAATAAGGATCTTATCGTCGTCGCTCCGGCAACGGCCAATATCATCGCGAAAGCAGCTAACGGTATTGCCGACGACTTGGTTTCCAGCACCTTGCTTGCACGGGAGTGTCCGCTGATGCTTTGCCCGGCTATGAACGTGCAGATGTGGAGAAATCCGGCGACGGTTCGAAACGTTCGAACCCTAAAAGGGGATGGCGTTCTGTTTTCCGGTCCGGAAGCCGGCAACCAGGCCTGCGGAGATGTCGGTGAGGGACGTCTGCGGGAACCGGCACAAATTCTGGAAGATGTTGAAGCCTTTTTTACACCTTCGATCCTTTCCGGAAAGAAAGTCCTAATGACTGCGGGCCCGACATTTGAGCCTTTTGATCCGGTTCGAGGGATCACCAACGGATCTTCCGGGCGACAGGCAGCTGCTATTGCTGCCGCTGCAATTCGCGCCGGCGCCGAGGTCACGATTGTCAGCGGTCCGGTTTGCGTGTCCTACCCGGACAAAGCAGCGGTTATCCCCGTTCGGCAGGCTCAAGAGATGTTTGAGGCAGTCAAAAAAGAACTGGCTGAACACACGCCCGATACCTTTATCGGCGTCGCTGCGGTAGGCGACTGGCGTCCGGTCGAATACTCGGAAAGCAAACTCAAGAAGGAAAAAGGTCAGGATACATTAACGATCAAGCTTATTAAAAATCCCGACATTCTTTCCTATGTCGGCCATTCCGGCCTGTGCTCGGCGGTTATCGGTTTTGCTGCCGAGACAGACAATCTTGCTGAAAACGCACGCAAGAAGCTCGACTCTAAAGCGGCGGATATGATTGTCGTCAATCCGGCGTCTGCGATCGGAAGTACCCAAAATCAGGCTTCTTTTGTCACCAAAAACGGAATCGAGGCCAAAGAGCTCAGTTCTAAAGCCGAACTTGCCGAAGAGATTATTGAAGCCCTTGCCGACCTTCTTAAAAAGAGAGTGATTTAATCCTATGAAACTTCAAATTAAGATTTTGGATCCGAAGATCCGCGAAAAAATGCCAAGCTACGCTTCGCTCGGCTCTGCCGGATTAGATCTTCGTGCCGTGATGGATGAACCGCTGGTCCTCCAGCCCGGTGAAACCAAGCTCATCAAAACCGGTCTTGCGATCTACATCGGCGATCCCGGTTATGCAGCTTTAATCCTCCCTCGTTCGGGTCTCGGTCATAAACACGGCATAGTGCTCGGCAACTTAGTCGGACTTATTGACTCGGACTACCAGGGCGAATTAATGGTCTCCTGCTGGAACCGTTCTCAGACACCCTTCACCATCGAGCCAATGGAACGAATTGCCCAGCTAGTTATTGTCCCAGTCGTTCAGCCGACTTTTGAAGTGGTCGACGAATTTGTCGCCACGGAACGCGGAACCGGCGGTTTCGGTTCTTCAGGTCGTCATTAAGACCAAAAACAAACTTATCCAGCCGGCTGAAATGTCGGCTTTTTTGTCTCCTTAGCGAGCATCGTCAACGTGTCAATTTCAGTTAATGCACGGGTAAAATTTTTACAACTCTTACAGATTCGGCTATTACTTGTGGTGTAACTGCAACGTTTTTTACGAAAGAGGAAAAATTTCAATCTTGATAATATAAGCACTCTGCCCCGAGAAAACCGCCTTTATAAGAGAAAATACAATAAGTTACCCTCCTTTGCTGTAATTTGTATTTCTTTTATATGCGAAATTTACTAATTGACATTTATTTACAATCCCATAAGAATGTAACAGTCACTCGTCTTGCTCACAGAGTTCGACAATCGTTTTTAGTATTAGGCGCGTGAGAGTAATGGACATCGCCGTCAGTTTTTTGGAGAAGTTTAAATATGGCAACAGGAACCGTGAAATGGTTTAACGACGCTAAGGGATATGGATTTATCACTCCCGATGACGGCGGCGAAGATCTTTTCGCCCATTTCTCTGCAATTAAAATGGATGGTTTCAAGACGTTGAAACAAGGCCAGCGTGTCACATTCGACCTGAAAGAAGGCGAAAAAGGCAAACAGGCTGACAACATCAAACCCGCCTAATAAAATTCGTTTTTGATTAAACGAAGGGAGCTCTCGGAGCTCCTTTATTTTTCCGCTTTTATCATGACACCGAATATCAGAATTGCCCTCTTCTCCGCTGCTTTTGTACTTCTCTCGAGCGTGCAATATGCTTGCGCAGCCGATACGCTCAAACTCATGGTGAAAGGCATCACGGTTCCTGTCGAAGTTGCCGCCGACAACGCCAACCGGGAAAAAGGTCTGATGTTCCGCAAACATCTGCCGGAAAATTCCGGAATGCTCTTCGTCATGGACCGCAGCGACGCTGTCTGCATGTGGATGAAAAACACCCTCATCCCGCTTTCCGTTGCCTTCATCGATAAAGACGGCTTCATTATTAATATTGAGGAAATGAAGCCGCTGACACTTGATATCCACTGCAGCAAAGCGAAAGCGTTTTACGCACTGGAAATGAACGAATCTTGGTTTGAGAAAAATCATGTCAAACCCGGAGACAAGATCTCTCGCCTTCCCCAGCTGCGCCAAACAAATTAAAAAGCCGGAACAAACCTATTGTCTGCTCCGGCCGTGGTTCGGCTTATTCACCGAACCTCCCTCCTGAGAAATTACTGCATCTTGGCGAAGTTTTCGCCGGCAATCATACCGAATGTCAAAGCATCGATAACTGCCACGGTTCCCAAACGAGATGCGCCGTGCACACCGCCTGCTACTTCACCGCCGGCATAGAGGCCAGGGATCGGTTTGTGGGTGTTGGCAGAAATGACTTCTGCGTTTTCATTGATCACCACGCCGCCCATGGTGTGGTGAATCTTCGGGCTGACTTCAATGCCGTAGAACGGAGCCTTGGAAACATCGAGCCCCTTGTTGAACGTAAGGATGCGGTGGAAGTCTTTGTCATCGTTGGCTTTAACGTAGCCGTTGAATTTAGCGACTTCGTCCAGAAGGGCCTGTTTGGGGATACCGAAGGCATCAGCCAGCTGTTCGAGTGTGTCAAACTTCTTAACCGTACCCATTTCCAAAGGAAGCTTAACGAAGGACGGGTTGATCGCTTTAACAATGGCGTCGTCGCAGATCGCAATCGGATAGTTTTCGTCGGTGCCGATGACTTTGAACAGAGCGTCGGATTTGATCTTACGGCCGGCGTGTTCGTCCATGAAGCGTTTGCCAGTCTTTCTGTCAACGACCAGGCCTAAGTCCATGCAGGCGTGGTTGGTGAAGTTAACAGAGACACCGAAACCTTTTTCACGCGGGTTGCAGTACGGAAGGAACTGCAGCCAACAAAGCTGAACAGGCTGAGCGCCGATGCCCAAAGCTTTGATCAGCACGCCGGCAGTAGCACCCGGCTGGTTCGTGGAGTCTGTGGTCGGAACAACGCGGGGATCCTGAGCCTGACGGAAGAAGATGTCGCGGGAGAAACCGCCGGCAGCCAGCATCACGCCGTTCTTTGCTTTAACAGTAGCGGGACGGCCGCTCTTGTTTTCAATATCGTCGCTCTGCAGTTTAGAGTCGAAGCGATAGCCTTTACGATAGGTCACACCGACGACTCGGCCGTTTTCGTCCAGGATGAAATCATCGAACTTGGCACGCGTCATGATCTTGACGTTGGGGAGCTTCTTGAGTTCATTATGCATCGGAATGATGTATCCGGATCCGGTGCCGGCCTTGATTTCATAAGAACGAGGAACGGAGTGACCGGCTTCGAAGAGCATCTTGTTGGGGACGAATTCGCAGCCGCAGTCCACAACCATCTTGATGGTGTCATTGCAGCGGTCGGCGATCGTGCCGAGCAGGTTCGGGTAGTTAATACCCAGACCGTCTTTCAAGCAGTCGGCAATGAAGAGTTCCTTGCTGTCTTTGATGCCTTGGGCAGCCTGGACGGGGTTGACCGGGCAAGCGACGTTGCCGCCGCAGATTGCGGAGTTGCCGCCGACAGTCGGCATTTTTTCGAGGATCAGAACTTTCTTGCCTGCCTGGCCGGCTTTCAGTGCGCAGGCCATGCCGGCAAAACCGGAACCGATAATGACGACGTCATATTCGTCATCAAATTTAGCAACGGAAGAAGCAGGGACTCCGGCGTGTGCGGCAGCGGTGGAAGTAATGGCAGCAGCGGCTGCACCTGCAAGTTTAAGGAAGTCACGGCGATTGGTACTCATCTTATTTTCTCCGAAAGGATTTAAAGGAATTTTGTTTTGAAACCGTGGATCATTTGATCCGATGAGCACAGTCTAGGAAAGTTCAAAAAAGTCGAATATGTACTTTGGTACATGTACCTTGGTACAGATTGAAAAGCGAAGAGCGACCTTCAATAATAGAAAAAACGAAATCGCAAAACATCGGAAATTTAAAAATCCCTATCGGAGAAGATTATGAAAAAAACAGCATCTCTACTGGTTGTTCTTGCTGCCCTCTTCACGATGTCCTCGACCTTTTCTGCCGAGGCTCCGAAGTTCGGCGCCGATCGCCACGTTGCTCGCGGCATGGCCTGCGCTTCCTGTCACGGTCCGGACGGAAAAAGTCCTGAATATCCTGATCAGGAAACCTGTCTGAAGTGCCATCAAAAAGACGCTCTGATCGAAAAGACCAAAGCTATCGGCCCGGTAAATCCGCATAAAGCTCCGCATAACGGCGAATGCACCTTATGCCATCTGCAGCATGAAGCACCCGTGAACTACTGCGCCGAATGTCATCCGCAGTTCAAGTTCAATCCTAATTAACGGAACCTATTTGATTTCTCCTTGGTTTGTAGAAGCGAAGGCCGGACATTAAGTCCGGCCCCGCTTTCTTTTTTTGTCTTCATCCCGTGTGTTTACGGGACGAAATCGTCAAACGATTATTTGTAGTTCTTTGCAGCGAAATCCCAGTTCACAAGATGCTGCAGGAACGTCTGAACAAAGGTGACGCGCATATTGTAGTAATCAAGATAATATGCATGTTCCCAAACGTCGCAGGTGATCAGAGGAGAGTCTGTTCCGGTGATCGGTGTGCCGGCGTTGCTCGTATTGACGATATCAAGTGTGCCGTCTTCTTTTTCAACCAGCCAGGTCCAGCCGGAACCGAAGTTACCGACGGCGCTCTTTGTGAAGGCATCTGCAAAGGCGTCGTAGCTGCCCCATTTGGCGTTAATCTGCGATGCGATCACGTCTGTGGGCTGACCGCCGCCGTTCGGCTTTAAGCTATTCCAGAAGAATGTGTGGTTGTAGCACTGAGCCGCATTGTTAAAAATCGGGCCGCTCTGTGTCGTACGAATAATTTCTTCCAAAGGCATCGTTTCATAGTCCGTGCCTTTGATGAGGTTATTCAGTGTGTCGTTGTAAGCTTTGTTGTGCTTGCCGTAGTGATAGGAAAGCGTCTTGGAGCTCATATACGGTTCAAGAGCGTCCATTGCAAAAGGAAGCGGGGGTACTGTAAATGCCATAGCTTTAATCTCCTTAATTCTTGTGCAGACCATTATGGTATGCAGACACCCTTAGTCCTTCTTTATCTCCCCAACTCGAGCAACAAAAGCTCCGTCCTTCATCATAACCTCAATATCCGTACCTTCCTTCAGCTCACTGACGGACATCACAGGCTTGCCGCCGCGATAGATAAAGGCGCTGTTGCCGCGGATTTGCTTCGAAGGATCCAGCAGCTCCCAGACCTGCTCCAGACTGCGCAGACGAATTGTGTCCCTTTCAAACTTTTGGATCAGGCTGCTGCGCACGGAATTGCATGCCGCATTCAAAGGCCTACGGTCCAATTTCGGACGAGATCTCTTCAACCAGGAAGACTCTTTCAGAAGTACCTTTCGGTTGGCAGCGATCGTTGACTGTACAACCCCGGAGATCATTGCAAAGAGTTCATTGCACCTTGAACCCTGAAATGCAAAGGCATATGTCATCTGAGGTGCTGCTAACCGGAGGGCGTCACCTGCCGAACGGATTTTTACGTCCATCTCAGCCTGGAGATTTTCTTCTGCGACTCCTAGTTCTGCCCTATTCATTCTCAGACATGCACTTTGCGCTGTGTTTATGGAGCTGAAAATCAAATCGATTCGGCTTCTCATCGCAGCAGTATCCAGCCTTAGGATCGGAGAGGCCGCTTGGAGTCTTCTTTCATAAGGTTCGATGAATCGACTCGGAGAAATAAAGTAGCGAGCGGCAAATTTTTCTCTTTCAAGCGAGGAAGAGAGGAAGTTCTGCATATCCAGCTGAAGTCTGGATTTCAAAGAGTTCAGATTTTGGCGATAGTAGCCGAGCACAGGACGCTGAAGATGAGAGACTGCAGAGAGGCGATGGCGAAACGTTTCTAAAAAAGCTTGAGGATTTTCAAAAGGACGCGATTCATTTTCCACATCTTGAAGCGCCCGATTGAATTGGTTCTCGAATGAGCGATGCAGAAGAACCCAGGCCGAATCTATTTCCCAAAACAAAACAGATTGTTTTTCCGCGGCTGCCTCGGCCGCTCCGGTCGGAGTCGGCGCACGAAAATCCGCAGCAAAATCCGCAATAGTTGTATCGGTCTCATGACCGATGCCGGAAATAATCGGAATATGACTATTGACGATCGCCTCAGCGACGATCTTCTCATTAAAACACCATAAGTCCTCGAGAGATCCGCCCCCCCGCACCAGAAGCAAAACATCTGCTTTGTTGTCCTGGTTCGCTTTATTGATTCTCTGAGCGATCTCGGCTTCGGCACCCTTTCCCTGGACGGCCGTGTGATAAAGGAGGACTCTAACGTAAGGTGCACGCGCCCTCAGACGATTCATAACGTCCTGCAGTGCGGCGCCCGTTCTGCTGGTGATAATTCCGATCGTACGAGGCACCCGAGGGATCGCTTTCTTTCGGCTTTGATCGAACCAGCCTAAGGCTGTCAACTCATTTTTTAAACGAAGGAAAAGTTCATAGAGTTTTCCCTCCCCGGCAGCTTCAATCTTCGAACAAATAAATGTTAATTTCCCGCTTCCGGGATAAAGATTCGGTTTTCCTGTGACTCGAACTTTGTCGCCAACCTTGAAGACACCGCGCACGGAGTAAAGTTTCCCCCGAAACATCGCGCAGGAAAGAACCGCTTCTTCGTCTTTAATTGAAAAATACCAGTGTCCGCTCGAGGCTTTTGTTGAAGTTGAGATCTCCCCTTCAACAGCCACTGATTCAAACTGCTCAAATGACAAATTAACGATGTCAACAAACTGCGTGACAGAGAAGGCTTTATCGGTCATTTTATTGTTCACGTGCTAAATACAAGGAGCGAGTGAGATTGCAAAATTTCCTTTTGCTTCACAAGTTACTCACAATTTTATTCACATTTTCAACAATCCGAATTTGAAGAACAAAAATTTTTCTTTTTAATGAGAGAATTTATTAATTTATTGATTTAAAAGAAATTTATTTTGTTAAATTACCTCCCTGGCAATTCTTTTTTGCTTTTTCGTCATGAAATTAAGTCACTTCTCACCGAGTTATTCACAAAGTTATTAACAATGAAAGGACCTCTAAATTTCATAACTTCTTGAGTACTCGGCAAATAATTATTTTGTGTTTTGCCCAAAATACTATTGACTTTTGAAGTAAAGGTTTTACCTAGGTTTTGTAACTTTCAGATGCAGATCGACACGTTAGGAAGCCTACGCTGAATTAATGAGTTATCGGCAGTTTTTACCGCTAGCACGTTAAAATAATCTTTTATTTTTTGCTTCACGGCAATGCAAGTACAACTAGAAACGTTTCTGCATAAACAGTGGGATCGCAAAGGACTGATATCCTGGCTGCTTCTGCCCGCTTCTGCGGTTTTTCTCTCCATGGCAGCCTCGCGGCGTCGCAAAACCGTGCCTGTTAAAGTCGGAGTGCCTGTCGTAGTCGTCGGCAATATTTATGTCGGAGGAACCGGAAAAACTCCGGTCACCATCGCTTTAGTCAAAGATCTGAAAGAACGCGGCTGGAATCCCGGTGTTATCTCCCGCGGCTACCGCGGCAAAGCAGAGTCTCCGGTTGAAGTTCGCCTCGACAGCAATCCTGATATCGTCGGCGATGAACCTTTGCTGATTAAAAAGGCTACGGATGCCCCGACGTTTGTTTGTCCGAAACGTGTTGAAGCCGCTGAAGCTTTACTGAAAGCCTACCCGACTGTCAATGTCATCATCAGCGACGACGGACTTCAGCATTATTCACTCCATCGAGATGTCGAATTAGCCGTCGTCGGAGCCCGCGGTTTAGGAAACGGCTGGGTTCTTCCGGCCGGTCCGCTGCGTGAACCGCCGTCCCGTCTCGATGAAGTCGACGCGATTGTATTGAACGCCACAGAAGATATCGTGACGTCTTCTACTCCGCGCTACGTTGCGACAAGCGGATTCACAAACGCAGTCAATTACGCCACCGGCGAAATCGTTTCTTTGGATACGCTTTCGAGAATGCAGTTTAAAAAGGGTTTGAAGGCCGTCGCGATGGCGGGTATTGCCGTCCCGGAAAGATTCTTCTCCATGCTGAAGGCTCATGGATTGGAAGTGCGCCCGATTGCTCTTCCGGACCATTACGACTATTCCAAGAATCCTTTTAAAGACTGCGAAGCCGACCTCATCTTTATCACGGAAAAAGATGCCGTCAAATGTCGTAAACACGCCGATTTGAAAAACGACGAGCGCATTTTTGTGGTTCCGCTGGAAACCAAGCTCGATAAATTCTTGGTTGATTTTGTCGAGAAGAAAATCACCGCTGCAGCTAAAAAGAGCAAAGAAGCTGCTCAGCAACTCTAAACGGAATGCTTATGGACGCAAAAATCACTGAAATCTTAGTTTGCCCTCTCTGTAAGGGTCCGCTACTTTGGAACGAAAAGAAAAAAGAATTTTACTGCCGTTCCGACATGAAGGCCTTCCCCGTCATTGACGGCATCCCCTGCATGGTCCCGACTGAAGCTCGAGAAATGAAGGAAGAAGAAATCGAGGAACTGGACAAAAAATGAGCTTTACCGTCATTATTCCTGCTCGCTTAGCCAGCACCCGTCTGCCCAATAAACCCATTGCCGACATCTGCGGAAAGCCGATGATCGTGCGCGTTGCCGAACAGGCTTTAAAAAGCGGCGCCTCCCGTGTGATCTGCGCGGTTGACGATGAACTGATTCTCAAAGCCTGTGAAGCCAACGGCATCGAAGCCTGTTTAACGCGTAAAGATCATGCCTGCGGCACCGACCGCCTCTGCGAAGCGGCCGAAGTCTGCAAAATCCCCGATGATGAAATCATCGTGAACGTCCAAGGGGACGAACCCCTAATTCCTCCGAAAGTCATCAAGAATGTTGCAGAACTTCTGATGAACCGCTCGGACTGCAGCATGGGAACGGCTGCCATTCGTATTCATTCGGCGGAAGAATTCTTTAATCCCAACGTTGTGAAAGTCGTTGCCGACAAAAACGGCTCGGCGCTGTATTTCAGCCGCGCACCGATTCCCTGGGATCGCGACGGCTTCGCAAAAGACCGCAACGCGCTCCCGAGGGATCTCGGCCTGCGCCATGTCGGTATTTATAGTTACCGCTGCGCCTTCCTGAAAGCTTATCCTCAGCTTCCGAAATCGGATCTGGAAAGCTGGGAAAGTCTGGAGCAGCTTCGCGCACTTTACAACGGCTACAAGATCGCTGTAGACATTTTCGAGGAAGAAATTCCTCCCGGCGTGGACACGCTCGCAGATCTGGAAGCCGTACGCGCTTACTTACAGAAAAAATAACTCGAGTTTTATTTTCGAAGATCAAGCGGTTGCTGGGTTTTCATCCATTCGGACAGCTTGAAATTACGGGCAATAAGGCACAAAATTTAAATTTACATTCTTAATTATTAAAGGAGCCATTCATGCGCTTAATTCTTCTCGGAGCTCCCGGTGCCGGTAAAGGTACGCAAGCAGCCCGTATTTGTGAACATTACGGGATCCCTCAGATTTCTACGGGTGACATGCTCAGAGCTGCAGTGAAGGCCGGGACTCCCCTCGGTTTAGCTGCCAAGAAGATTATGGATGCAGGTGAACTGGTCAGCGATGACATCATCATCGGCCTGGTCAAAGAAAGATTGGAAAAACCGGACTGCAAGAACGGTTTCCTCTTTGACGGCTTCCCTCGCACAATTCCTCAAGCCGAAGCTTTGGTTAAAGCCGGTATTCCCATCGATGACGTTGTTGAAATCGCCGTTCCCGACGAGGTCATTCTTGAACGTATGAGCGGCCGCAGAGTGCACGTTGCTTCGGGCCGTACTTACCATGTTAAATTCAATCCTCCTAAGGTTGAAGGTGTTGACGACGTGACCGGCGAACCTCTGATTCAGCGTCCGGACGACAAGGAAGAGACCGTTAAGAAGCGTCTTGAGGTCTATCACACTCAGACTGAAGCACTGGTCGGTTTCTACCAGAGCCTGGTTGCTAAGGGCGACAGCAAGACAAAATACATCAAGATCGACGGCGTCGGCGACGTCAATGAAGTCAGCCGCCGTATTTTCGATGCGCTTGATAGATAATTTTTAGCTCTATTTAATGATTATTTGGCATCCGCCTTCGGGCGGAGCGCCAATTTTTGTTTCTTGCGGACGATGAAAAAACACATTCTTGTTACCGGCGGCACCGGCTACATCGGCTCCCACATGGTTGTGCGCCTGATCGAAGCCGGCATGGAGCCGATCATTTTCGATAACTTCAGCAATTCCAAGCCTGCCGTCGTAGACCGCATTGAGATGATCACCGGAAAACCTCCGACACTGGTACGCGGTGACATCCGTGACGAAAAGGCTTTAGAGAAGCTGTTCGCGGATTTCCCGATCGATGCCGTCATTAACTTTGCCGGCCGTAAGGCCGTCGGCGAGTCAGAAACCGATCCTTTGCTTTACTTTTCTTATAACGTCGAAGGAACTATTGTTCTGCTTCGCGTCATGAAGAAGTTCGGTGTTAAAGAGTTTGTTTTTTCCTCTTCCGCCACCGTTTACGGCGATCCTGGCTACGATGAATTTGATGAGAACACTCCGCTTGCTCCGATCAACAACTACGGTCTGAGCAAATGGATGATTGAAGAAGTTCTTCGCAAGACTTTCAAAGCCGAGCCTGATTGGTCAATCGCCATCCTTCGTTATTTCAATCCGGTCGGCGCACACGAATCCGGCTTAATCGGTGAAGATCCGAACGGCATTCCGAACAATCTGATGCCTTTCATTTCCCAAGTTGCCGTCGGCAGACGCGCTTCTTTGAAAGTTTTCGGAAATGACTACCCGACTCGCGACGGCACCGGCGCCCGCGACTATATCCACGTACAGGATCTTGTTGAAGGACATTTAGACGCTCTGAGAGTTTTAGACGGCAAACCGCAGCTGCTGACTGTTAACCTCGGCACCGGCGGCAACACAACTGTGCTCGAGCTCGTTAAAGCGTTTGAGAAAGCCAGCGGAAAACATATTCCTTACGAGATCTGCCCTCGTCGTGCCGGCGACAAGGCTGCCTATTGGACCAACCCCGAGCTTGCCAAGAAGCTTCTCGGCTGGACGGCTAAGCGCGGCATCGAGAAGATGTGTGAAGATACCTGGCGCTGGCAGCAGATGAATCCGGAGGGGTATCCGGACTAATCCGGTTAAGACTTGATGAGGCTCGCATTTGCGGGCCTTTTCTTTTCACTCCTAAAAAGAAACCTCCGGACTTTCATCCGGAGGTTTCGCAACGGTTTAGTTCCGTTCAGAAAAGCTGATTAGGCAAGCTTTTCTGTGATGAACGTTCTGGTCTTACCGAGCAGAGCGTTCATGTCGGCAGGCGCTGCGCCGCCGCCCTGAGCAAAGTCAGGACGTCCGCCGCCTTTACCGCCGAGCTGCTCGGCAACAAACTTCATCACATCGCCGGCTTTGATCTTGCCGACGAGATCTTTCGTCACACCGACCGCAGCACTGGCTTTACCGTCTTCAGACTTGATCAGAACGATCACGCCGCTCTTGAGCTGATCTTTAAGACCGTCAACGGAATTGCGAAGTTCCTTGGTTTCGATGCCTTTCATCTCGGTTACAAGAACCGCGACGCCATTGACATCCTGAGCCTGAGAAGCCATGTGAGCGGCGCCGGCCTGGGCAAACTTGACCTTCAAAGCGTTCAAGTCTTTTTCCGTGCGTTTCAGATGTTCGACGGTGTCCACAACCTTGGAGACAACTTCGAGAGCCGGAGCTTTGAGTTCTTCAGCCACTTCTCGGATGATCTCTTCCTGGTTCTGAGCGTAGTGAAGAGCGGCCATACCCGTCACGGCCTCAACACGACGCACGCCGGCGGAAATACCGGATTCGGAAATGATTTTGAACATACCGATGTCACCGGTTCTCTGGACGTGTGTACCGCCGCAGAGTTCGCAGCTGGAGCCGATGTTCAGAACGCGAACGTTTTCACCGTATTTTTCTCCGAAGAGCATGACCGCGTTGGTCTTCTTAGCTTCGTCGATCGGCATGACTCTGGTCTGAGTCGGTGCATTACGGAGAATTTCTTTGTTCACGATGTCTTCGACTTCGTTGATCTGTTCACGAGTCATCGGAGAGGTGTGGACAAAGTCGAAGCGGGTTCTGTCGCCGTTAACCATGGAGCCGCGCTGCTGAACATGAGCACCGAGCACTTCTCTCAGTGCTTTGTGCATCAAGTGCGTCACGGAGTGGTTGCGGGCAGTTGCTTCGCGGTTTTCTTCGTCGACCTGAGCGCTGAAGAGGTCGCCCACCTTGACTTCGCCTTCGGCGACATAGCACATATGACCGAAGACATTCGCCTTGATCTTGAATGTATCGTCAACCTTAAGGATCGTTGTCTTGTTCTTGAACGTACCTTTGTCGCCCATCTGACCGCCACTTTCTGCATAGAACGGAGTGCGGTCAAAAACGACAACGACTTCGTCGCCGGCTTCGGCGTCTTTCACGGGTTCGCCGTCTTTATAGATGGCTTCGACGCGGCAGGCCTGAACCGTCAGCGTGTCGTAACCTAAGAATTCAGTCGGTTTGCCTTCGTATTCGAGGCCCTGAGCCATCTTGAATTTGCCCTTGGCGCGAGCCTGTTCACGCTGCTTTTCCATCAAGACATCAAAGCCTTCAAAGTCAACGGAAACATTCTTTTCGCGGCAGACGTCGGCAGTCAGGTCAACCGGGAAGCCGTAGGTGTCATGCAGTTTGAATGCAACGTCACCGCCCAGGATCTTGGTTCCGGAAGCCAGAGCTTCATTAAGGATATCCAAGCCTTTGGACAGGGTCTGAGAAAAGCGAACTTCTTCCTGACGCAAAACTTCCTGAATATGCGGATTACGAATTTCAGGGTACTGATCGCCCATTTCTTTGGCAACGGCTTTAACCAAGTTGCTGAAGAAAAGCTTGCGGGCGCCGAGCTTAAAGCCGTGACGCATACCGCGGCGAGCAATACGACGCAGAACGTAGCTGCGGCCTTCATTGCCCGGAACAACACCGTCGGCAATGATGAACGTGCAGGCACGAATGTGGTCGGCAATGACCTTAACGGAAGGACTGTTCGGATCAACGTCCTCTGCGCCGGCAGCCTTAACTTCATCAATGACGGCCTTCATGAGGTTCTGGAACAGGTCGATTTCGTAGTTCGAATGAACACCCTGAAGAACGGCGGAAATACGTTCCAAGCCCATGCCGGTATCCACGCTGGGACGGGGCAGCTTGTGCATCACGCCTTTTTCATCACGGTTGAACTGCATGAACACGAGATTCCAAATTTCCATGTAGCGGTCGCCGTCTTCGTCAGGGCTTCCGGGAGGGCCTCCGGCAACGGAGGGACCATGGTCATAGAAAATTTCAGAGCAAGGACCGCAGGGGCCAGTGTCGCCCATCATCCAGAAGTTGTCGGAAGCGAAACGAGCGCCCTTGTTGTCGCCGATACGAACGATTCTATCGGCAGGGATACCGACTTCCTTATTCCAGATGTTGTAAGCCTCGTCGTCCTCGGCGTACACGGTCACCCAGAGTTTTTCAGGAGGGAGTTTGAAGTGTTCGGTAAGTAGCTCCCAGGCATTCTTGATGGCGTCACGCTTGAAGTAATCTCCGAAGCTGAAGTTGCCAAGCATTTCAAAGAATGTGTGATGGCGAGCGGTATAGCCTACGTTTTCCAAGTCATTGTGCTTGCCGCCGGCACGAACACATTTTTGACTGGTCGTCGCACGTGTGTAGGGACGCTTGTCAAAGCCAAGGTAAACATCCTTGAACTGGTTCATACCTGCGTTGGTAAACAGCAATGTGGGGTCGTCACCGGGGACTACCGGGCTGGAAGCGACGATAGTGTGTCCTTTAGACTCCATGAACTTCAGAAACGTAGATCGTATTTCTGATGCAGTGAACATTTATATTTTCTCAAAGTAAGCTGTCGAAACAGCAATGTGTAACCGCGGTATTTTAGCAGATGGCTCTCTGCATCCGCCTTTTTAGACCGCGGATTTCCACGGTAAAACAAGAAAGCCTGAGCACCTTTTTATCAGTGTCCAGGCTCGCTTTTTGTCTTCAATTTCTAAAAGAAACTGTGTCGTAATTCGACATTAAACGATACGGGAGTAACGGCGAACTCTTTCGTCCTCACGCAGATAACGGTCGAAGTTCATCGCTACGGCTCTCACCAGCAGTTTGCCCTTCGGAGTGACTTCGATAAAGTCAGGCTCCAGACGAACCAGACCTTCGGCCTCGAAGTGCTTGAGATTGTTCAGTTCAAAGTCAAAGTATTCATTGAAGTTAATGCCGAATTTCTTCTCGATGTCGACCTTAACGACTTTGAACTGGCACATCAGTTCCATGATGACTTTGGCACGCAGGCGGTCGTCGTCATTTAAGAGATAACCGCGGTTGGTGGCCAAGTTGCCGCTGCGGATCGCTGCATAGTAGCTTTCCAGATCACGCGGGTTGGCGGCATAACAGCCGTTGACCTTACTGATGGAAGAAACGCCGAGCGCAACCATGTCGCATTCCGGCTTAGTGGAATAGCCCTGGAAGTTTCTCTGCAGGGTACCGTTTTCCTGAGCCTTGGCAAGTTCGTCGGTAACCTTGGCGAAGTGATCCATACCGATGAAGTGATAGCCGTTGGCGCTCAAACGTTTGATAGCGTCCATCATGATGCCGACTTTTTCCGGTGTGCTCGGAAGGTCTTCGGCATTGATACGCCTCTGCGGTTTGAAGTGCTCGGGCAGATGAGCAAAGTGATAGAGCGCGATACGATCCGGAGAAAGTTCGATCACTTTGTCCAGAGTCATTTCAAAGGTCTTGCGGGACTGGAACGGAAGACCGTAGATCAAGTCCATGTTGATGGACTTAAAGCCGTTGGCACGAGCGGCGTCAAGGACGGCTTTGGTCATTTCGAAAGGCTGAACACGGTTGACTGCAATCTGAACTCGGTTATCGAAGTCCTGAACGCCGATACTCATACGGTTGAAACCGGCTTTGGCCAAAACTTCAACCTTGTCGACAGGGGTCGAACGAGGATCGACTTCAATGGAAATTTCTGCATCCGGCGCCAGCGTGAAGTGAGGACGAATAATGTCCATCACCTGGAAAATTTCTTCATTGTTCAGGAAAGTCGGAGAGCCGCCGCCGAAATGAAGCTGAACGACTTCTTTGTTGCCGCCGATCTGAGCCGAAACCAGTTCGCACTCCTTGCTCAAAACTTCCAGATATTCTTTGGAGCGACAATGGTCTTTGGTCACTTCCTTATTGCAGCCGCAGAAGAAACAGACATTCGCGCAGAAAGGAATATGGACGTACAAAGATAAATCAGCCGTATTGTCGCCGGTACCGCGGGCATTAAGAACTTTTTTAAAGTCCTCGGCGCCGAATTCTTTGGTAAATCTATCCGCGGTGGGATAAGAGGTATATCTTGGGCCCGGAACATCGAATCTCTGGAGCAGTTCAAGATCCGGGAACTCAACGTTCAGTTTTCCTTGTGTTTCCATCAGGGTTCCTTTTAAAAAATTTTTGATTTTTCTAGGTTCTGTTATTATTTTTGCAACAGGCGAAATTATCTCAAATCATCAAAGGCCGCAAAGCTTTTTTGCCTCTTATAACAGTATTTAGAGAAAATGGCTTCTAATTTCACGCAATCTTTATCGGCAAATCGCGCCGGCTGTGCCGGCTGCTATCTCAGGCACTTCTGCCTGTCTGCCGATCTGAATGACGCAGAAACAGAAATTTTTTCCTCTCATATCGTCTCCCAAAGAAGAGTTCCTAAAGGCGAAATACTGTTCAGAGCCGGCGACCCCCTTGATACGCTTTTCATCACCAGGCTCGGTTCATTTAAAAGCTCCGTTCTAAACGAGAACGGCAGCGAACAAGTCACCGACTTCCACATGACCGGAGAAGTGCTCGGCGCAGAAGCGATCCCCACCGGATACCATATCTGCACCGTCACGGCCCTTGAGGACAGTGAAATCTGTTCTTTGCGCTATCGTGAACTCGAAGCTTTTTGCGACCGAGATCTAAAAATCGCGCGCCAATTTCGTCTTCTGCTCGGAAGAAAAATCGTCGCTGCGCATCAAAACCTGCTCATTCTCGGCTGCACCAACTCAACCCAGCTGCTTGCTTCCTTCCTGCTGAATCTTGCGAGAAAGTTCGAAGCCCGAGGATTCTCAAAAAGCGAATTCGTCCTGAGAATGACTCGAGGAGAACTCGGCAGTTTCTTAGGTCTCAAACTCGAAACCGTCAGCAGAACGCTCACCCATTTCGATGAACTGAACCTGATTGAAATTAATCAAAGACACGTTCGCATCATCAACTTGGAAGGACTGAAAGCCGTCGCGAAGGAATCGGGGCGCGCCAAGAGAAAAACATCTCAGGAATGATGCTAAGACTCCGTGCTTAACGCTTCATGAAACTTGAATCTTGAAGATCAGGAAAAACGAGTAAGCTGCTTTCATCGCTCCTCTTTGAATTTATTTTGCACAATGCCGTCCAAGCATGACTTAATTTTCTCGCTTATTTAGAAATAATCGAGAAATTATGCTCCATTACCCTGATGAAAATGAGAATTCGTGGTCAACTTTCTGTTTTTGCCCCGATTTTTTCATAGAATGCTAGAAAGGTAGTTAACTCTACCCGATAACCACAAATGAGAAAGGTAAAAAATGACAATCAAATTTACTAGACGTTCCGTCTGTGCCCTTGGAGCTGCAGCATTAGGCTGCGCAGCATTCCCTCCTTTCGCTGCTGAAGATCCTATTCGTATTATTGTTCCTTATCCTCCCGGAGGCCCTTTGGACGTCACAGCCCGTGCCGTCGCTGAAGAAGCTCGTCATGACCTGGGCAACATCATTGTTGAAAACAAACCCGGCGCCGGCGGCAACATCGGCGTGGACTACGTTGCAAAACAAGCTCCGGACGGCAAGACCATCGTCATGGGCGCTCTGGCAACACATGCCGTAAACCCCAACCTTTTCAGCAAACTGCCGTATGACCCCATCAAGGACTTCACTCCGATTACGCTGATTGCTCAGACACCGAACGTTCTGGTCATTACACCGGAATTCTCTCAAAAGACAGGCATCAAGAGCGTTAAAGATTTAATCGAGTATGCCAAGAAGAACCCGGACGCTATTATTTATGCTTCCGGCGGCAACGGTTCTGCTGGCCATATGTCCGGCGAACTCTTAAAGAACGCAACCGGCATCAAGATCGTTCACATTCCGTTTAAGGGCGCCGCAGCTGCTCAGATGAGCGTCTTGAGCGGCGACACTCAGATGATCTTTGACAACCTGGCTTCTGCCAGCGCCAACATCAAAGCCGGCAAATTGATTCCTCTTGCCGTGACAACAACGTTCCGTGCACCTTCTCTGCCGAACGTTCCGACGATGGCCGAAGCCGGTGTCCCCGGATTCGATATTTCCACTTGGTACGCCTTCTTCGGACCGGCCAAGATGGATCCGAAAGTTGTTGAAAAACTCAACCAGGCTTTTGTCAAAGCCATTAAGTCCAAACCCACGGCTGAACGCTTCGACAAGATGGGCGCCGTTGAAAAAGCCGGTACACCTGCTCAGCTGAACGACTTTGTAAAAGCCGAGCTCGTCAAATACAAAGAAATTGTGAAGACCAGCGGAGCGAAAGTAGACTAATACTTTGCTCAGTTTGTACAACCTAGAAGGCCGGCCTCCGGCCTTCCTTAATTTCGTTTTACCTATGATCAAGGATCAAAGAGATTTTTGGGCCGGTTTGATGTTCATGGCCTTCGGAGGTTTTTTCTGCCTCTACTCTGTTTACAACTACAACATCGGGACGGCCTTCCGCATGGGTCCGGGCTATTTCCCGATGCTGCTCGGCGGTTTTCTCTTTTTCCTTGGTTTTTTGATCACTGCGAAATCCGTTCTTTTTAAAAGCTCTGAGGAAGACGGCGGCAAGTTCGGAAAGTTTGACTGGTACAACTTTTTTGTGATTCTAGGATCCGTTACGATTTTTGCCGTACTGCTCAGACCGGCAGGTCTCATCCCTGCGACTGCCGTGATGGTTTTCTTATCTTCTTTCGGCAACCGTCCTTTCCGCTGGATTCGGACCCTTTTGCTCTGCGTCTTTTTAAGCGTTGCCGTTTGGCTGATCTTTGTCCTCGGCCTGGATCTAACCGTGCCCATCTGGCCGGCTTTTCTCACGAATTAAGGGGCTGAATTATGGATTTACTAAATAATTTAGCCGTCGGTTTTGCCACTGCTTTATCACTGCAGAACCTGCTCTACTGTTTCTTAGGTGTCACGCTCGGCACCTTGATCGGCGTTCTTCCGGGACTCGGGCCGGTGGCAACGCTCGCCATGCTCCTGCCGATCACTTACACGCTCGATCCGACTTCAGCATTGATTATGCTTGCCGGTATTTATTACGGCTCTCAGTACGGCGGATCCACAACCGCGATTTTGGTTAACCTTCCGGGCGAGTCGGCTTCGGTGGTCACATGCTTAGACGGATACCAGATGGCGCGTCACGGCAAAGCCGGCACCGCACTCGGCATTGCGGCTATCGGCTCTTTTATTGCAGGCTGCTTTGCAACGATCTTGGTCGCTGCTTTCGCACCTCCTCTGATTGAACTTGCCTTTAAATTCGGTCCGGCCGAATATTTCAGCCTGATGGTTCTGGGTCTTGTCGGCGCCGTTGTGCTTGCCAACGGTTCTGTCCTGAAGGCCTTTGCCATGATCATCTTAGGCCTGCTTCTCGGCATCATCGGAGCAGACGTCAATTCCGGAACTTTCCGTTTTGATTTCGGCATTGCCGAACTTCAGGACGGCATCGATTTCGTCGCCATTTCTATGGGCCTGTTCGGATTCACTGAAATTATCGTGAATTTGTCCAAAGGCGAAACGCGCGATTCCATTACAGAAAAGGTCGGCTCCATTTGGCCGAGCCGAAAAGAATTATGCAAAGCCGCGCCTGCCATCACGCGCGGCACTTTGCTGGGTTCCTTCCTCGGCATTCTTCCCGGCGGCGGAGCTCTGCTCGCTTCCTTTGCTTCTTATACGCTTGAGAAGAAAGTCGGCGGCAAAAACGCCAATCCTCCGTTTGGTAAAGGCAACATTGCCGGTGTTGCCGGTCCGGAATCTGCCAACAACGCAGGCGCCCAGACGAGCTTCATTCCGATGCTCACGCTCGGCATTCCCTGCAACGCTACGATGGCTTTGATGATCGGCGCGCTGATGATTCACAACATCACGCCGGGACCTCAGGTCATGAGCTCTAATCCGACACTTTTCTGGGGCTTAGTTGTCTCAATGTGGATCGGCAACCTGATGCTTGTGATTTTGAATCTGCCTTTAATCGGCGTTTGGGTTCAGTTGCTGCGCGTTCCTTACGGCTTGCTCTATCCGATGATTCTGACTTTCTGCTGTATCGGCGTGTATTCCATTAATAACAATCCGTTTGATGTCTACATCACGATAATCTGCGGTGCACTTGGCTACCTATTTGCAAAACTGAAATGTGAACCAGCACCATTGATCCTGGGCTTCATTCTCGGACCAATGATGGAAGAAAACCTCAGAAGAGCAATGCTTCTTTCTCGCGGTGACCCATCGACCTTCTTTACGCGTCCCATCTCTCTCGTCCTATTGATGATGGCCATCTTCCTGCTGCTGCTCATCCTCTTACCGAGTATTAAGAAAGGCCGCGAGGTAGCGTTCAAGGAAGACTAAACATTGCGCTCGGACTAGGATTTTGTTAATCTGAAACCCTTGTCTAGAGCGGAAAATTTGTCGCCTGTCGCCGGGTGTCCATGATTGGATACGACAGCATCGTGAGGGTTCTTCGATTTTTCGGAGAGGGTGTCCACGGACAAGGAGTTCCCGCTTCTCGATTGAAAATCGGGGCGGGAATTTTATTTTCTGTAGTTCCAATAGCAATCACATTTCTCTCAGAATCATAAGACTTAAACATGTCTTCTGTTCCGGCTTGGGAAGCTTGTGATGGTTAAAATCCAATGTTTTGGATACCTTTTCAGAAAGCCTCTTTCTCTCACAGATCTTCTCCAAACAACCGACACAGGGACATCTAATCGATTTTGGAAGGAGAACGATTTCAGGCCGTTTCTTCGGACATGTATTCAGGCTCTCTAATTCTTCTAGAACTCATTTGCGAAGAGAACAGCCAAGCCAGTAAGGCGAAGGGCTGCCCGAAGACAGCCCTTCGAAGATGCCGCTTGGCATCAAGGAGCAACTAAGTAATTACCGCCTCCAGACCTGAGAGGCGGCGCCAAGTCTTAGAACATGATCGGATCGTAGTATCCGGAGAAGAGGATGGAAGCTCTCAGCAGGAGCGCACCGATGATGCCGAGGATCGCACTGCAGGCCAAAATCTTATGGCTGCGTGTCAGCAGATTCAGGAGCAGAGGCACGACAGAACCGAGAATAATCACGCCGACCCAGAACATCACGGCATGAGGACCGCTGATCAGAGCTTCTGCACCGGCTCTGGCACCGGCAAGCGCGGAACCCAAAGCAACGTGGACAAAGGCAAAAATGGTGAACAGTTCTGCAACTTCAACCCAGAAGGAAGTTCTTCTGCTCCAGCGAACGGTATCCGGATCGATCCATTTCATGATCATGAAAAGTTCAATACAGCCGATGGAACTGGCCATGCCGGACATGATCCAAAGCAGCGGAATCAAAGCGGTATTCCACAGAGAGATGCCGACGGCCTGAGTCAAGAGGAAGCCGGAATAAATCGTGCAGCAAACGCCCAGCGCAGCAAAAATTCCGTTGAACCAATTGGACTTAGTCATGTTCTGCCAGTATTCACTCTTGAAAATGATCTTGGCGCAGATCATGGAATAGAACACGGAACCGATGCACAGCAGCGAAAGCAGACAAATGCCGATGAACATCCAAGACTGGAAATTAAAGGAAAAGTCCGCTAAAGCGCTGAAAACGGCAAACGGAAGATTAAGCATCCTAGCCAAGTGGCTGACCACTAAGAGCGTTCCGAGAATGCCTGAAACCGTCAGAAGATAAACAAAGTTCTTCTGTCTGATCCAGTAGTTCAGAAAAAATCCCATACCGGCGAGACCGACGAGCCAAAGGAAAATGGCAATCGTCCACCCCCAATGAGCGGCTTGGAGCTGAGGAGTAAAAGAAGTTAATTCGATCATTTGGACACCACCACAAAGAAGTTAGGTTTCGTGCCTTTGTTCGGCATGAGAAGCTCGGTTCTGCTGGAAGCAATCTTTTTAGAGATTTCAGACTGTGGATCCAAAATATCTCCGAAGAGACGGGCTTCCGCGGGGCACGCCTGAACACAAGCCGGCTGCTTGCCTTCGTTAATCATCTCCATGCAGCCCGGACTGATACATTTCATCGGCAGGCCCGTGATCGGATGACTCCAGCGAGCGTCGTACGGGCAGCTGGCAATACAGTAGTTGCAGCCGACGCACTTATCCGGATCATTTCTGACAAGACCGTTTTCATCGTAATAGTTCGCGCCAAAGGGACAAGTCTTAACGCAAGGTGCGTTTTCGCACTGCTGGCACTGAACCAGCAGATTGACCGGACGACGTTCTTCAGAACGGAAAATACGAATATTGGATGCGGGCCAGTTTCTCCCCGGAATGCTCTGGTTGTGCATTTCAGGGAAATTGGTCTGAGAACAGGCCAAAATGCAGGCACCGCAGCTAATGCATTGTGTGGCATCAAAAAGATGCGCTAATTGTTTTTTCTTTTGAACCATGATTTAGCCTCTTACCTTCTTAATGCGCACGGAACTGTTATTCGCAACATTGCCGAAGACCGGCTGCGCATAACCTGTCGCATACCAATGAGAGTTAATACCTTCTTTCACAAATTGGTATTCGGGGTCGTTTACAAGGTGCTTAGTTCTGTTGCCTCCGGAGAAACCGAAGGCAAAAACTGCACCCGGTACAACCTTATTGGTGACGGTAATTCTTGCTTGGCCGACATAGTTAGTATCGATACCTTCAATTTCGGCCATATCCCCGTTTTTAATACCCAGTCTCTGTGCATCAACCGGATTCATCCAAACGGTTCTGTCGCCCAAATAGCGAGTGGGCTGCGTAAACATATTCAGGCCGGAACAGGTGACGCAGTTCTTTCCGGAAGCCAGGATGAACTCATTGCTGTTCTGCTTCGGTGCGGTGAACGCTGGCGAAGGAATGTAACCGGAAATCGGAGCAATGGCCTTTTCGTAGGCTTCGTTCTTGAAGCTCTGGAAGGCATAGATTTCAACCTTGCCGCTCGGTGTTCCAAAAGGTTTGTGATACGGGTACTGGTTGTATTTCTTTGTCTTGATCGTTGACCAGCCCTGTGTTTCGATATCCTTCTTGATCTTGGCAGCCCAGCCCGGTTTCTGGCTTTCGCACTGTGCCAGGAACTTATTAAAACCTTTGTTCGTAAAGGCATCAAAGTATTTATTGAACTCCTCGGCCGTCTTGCATTCCTTGTATCCGACGCGCGCTGCTTTTTCCGGGAAAGCTCTTCTCAGAATTTCCAAAAGGATCCACACGTCGTGACGAGCTTCACAACCTTTCGGCGGCGTAAGGCCCGGGTCGGAAAGATAAATGGAGCCGTCAAGCGCCCACTTAACACCAGCCATCTCTTTTCTTTCCATGAAATATGTGGCAGGGAGCACGTAGTCAGCATAGTCAACCAGTTCCTGCGGAAGAACATCCTGAACGACACAAAGCTCAAGCTTCTTAAGCTGTTCTGCAAGTTCTTGAGAATTGGCCTCACGATGGAACATCGTAGTTCCCACGAAGAAAACACCTTTGATCGGATAAGGTTTGCCGGTAACGGCAGCCTGGAGCGCAACCTTAAAAGTTGCGGATGCTTCCGGATAAACGATCTTGTCGATGCGCTTTTCTTTAGCCATCTGCCAAGTTTCGCCGTTGGGACCTTTGCCTGCAGAAACACTGGGGATCTTGAGGCCGGCCCCGACTGTTACAACCAAACCTCCAGGAATATCTATATTGCCGTTCATCGCGTTGGCAATGCAGATCAATTGATACAGCTGAACGTCGGTTCCGTTCTTAGAGGTGTACCAGCCGTCATCGATCACACCTTTTAGGTTCGTGAAGTCCTTAGCAATACGGAGCAGGATGCCAGGCTCAACGCCGGTGATTTCAAATACTTTCTCCGGTGTGTAAGGAGCCGCTGTCTCTTTGACGACTTCAAAAGCGGTTTTAACGGGAATCGTGATCCCATCGACAAGTTTGACCGGAGCGACGTCTTCAAGGATAGCCTTGAAAGAAGGATCTTCGTCAAAAACCATCTCTCCGGTTTCATTTTTCTTCAGTCCTCGGAAGGAAATTTCTCCGGCAGCATTGGCAACGGCGTATTTTGTTTTATCCCCGCCTGCGACGAAATCAGCTTGAGTCAAGGGATGACCGTTTTCTCTGACAAGACAAGCGCCGTTGGTATGCTTCTGAATGAAATCAAAATCGGCTGTACCGTCCTGAATCATGCGGTTAATCAGACCCATCACGAAAGCAGCGTCCGTCGAGGGACGAATACCAACCCAGTCCACATCACCGTAAGAGATGTCCGGCATTCTCGGGTCGATGGAAACCACACGGGCCCCGTTTGCACGAGCAACATTCAAAGTATGGAGCGCTCCCATAGCAGCTCCCATAGAACGGCCGATAAGAAGCAAATAACGCAAGTTGGCGTAATCGGGCTCCATTTTGCCGGCACCGTCAAAGCCTTTTCCGAAGACCCACTGGCGACCGCTGATACCACCCGCATTGCAGGAAGAAGCATGGCCAATACTATTCGGAGAGCCCAGCGGTAGCGTAATCCACTTGCTGAAGCCCGAGAAAGTATGGGAAGTTGAAGCAATGCTGCTTTCTCCATATTTTTCAACGATCGTTTTAAGCTGACCGGCGATGCCGTCCAACGCTTCATCCCATGTAATTTCTTTGAATTTTCCTTCGCCCTTTTCCCCGACACGTTTCAGAGGTTTTTTCAAACGAAGCGGGTGATTCCAAACCCACATAGTTGCAGCGGATCGGCCGCAGTAGCCCTGTTGAGGATGTCCTGGATTTGGGAAAATACGAACAGTTTTTTCGGAAACGGGCTCACCTTCTTTACGCATCTCAATCAGACCGCAGAACGCACCGCACATCGTGCAGGCAACGGGACGTTTTGTCCAACCTTCCTGTTCGAGTTTTTTAATTTGTTCGGCAAACGCCAAGTTCGGAAGACATGGAGAAGCGGCAGCGGCTGCAGCCAAAGCTCCTCCTTTCATAAGTGTCCGTCGAGAGACGGACAGATTTACGATTTTGTCAGACATCTTAATTTCTTGTCCTTAGGTTATTGGGGATTGTTAAGAGTTGTAATCTCTTTAACTGCCCTCGATCGTAATCCCTAAGAAAGATTAATCCTATAAGACAAATGTCTTAGATTCTCAGACCTCCTCTGTAGACTCTATCTTCTTGAATTTCCGAAATTATTTACGTGCAAATTTTCATCTTTTTATAAATAACCCAAATGCGATTAAGAGTTCGGTTTTTAGTTAGTTAAAAACATATTTTTGCCTAATTCTTTTATTAAATTAAGAAAATATATAAAAATGTAAACTAAGTTATGAGAATTAAAGATGAAGAATCAAGTCTTTTTATATGGAAAGTTAACTGAGGGTAATTTTCTCTCGATTTTGATTTTTTCCATACTTGAAACTTCTTTATTGACTAATGCTCGTTATCCCTAATACTTCGCGAATTTGTATTTTTTCACGTCCTGAACTTTTCTTCCTTCGATGTTTCTTCTCTTCTTCTTGATCTAACGCATGCTGAGAACCTCGTATTTTCGGCGCAAATAAACACAGAAAGGTAGAATAGAAAAATTAGTTCTCTTTTTTACTACAGCGATGACCGAAAACAAAGAAAAGGCTCAGAGCAGCCACATCACTAATTTTCTTCGCAACATTATTAACGAAGACTTGAAACAAGGGGTAAACGATCCCAGACATTGGTGTGGACATCCCGGCACTTACACGGAGCAGATGGAAGGACCGATCGATGAGGCAAAAGTTCGGCTTCGTTTTCCTCCTGAGCCTAACGGTTACCTCCACATCGGTCACGCTAAAAGTATCTGCCTGAATTTCGGTCTAGCCAAAGACTATGCCGGACGGTGCCACATGCGTTTCGACGATACTAACCCGGTTAAAGAGGACCAGGAATACGTAGACTCCATTCTTGGCTCTGTTAACTGGCTCGGCTTCGACTGGAAGGATGCCAAAGAAACCAATTTCTACTTCGCCAGCGACTACTTCGACAATATGTACGAGATTGCCGAGCATATGATTAAAAACGGCTTGGCATACGTCGATGAACAAACGGCTGAACAGATTAAAGAAAACCGGGGCACACTTCACACACCCGGCGTCGACTCTCCGTTTCGGGATCGTCCGGCGGAAGAAAGTCTGCGCCTCTTCCGTGAAATGCGGGAAGGCAAGCATCCGGAAGGAAGCATGGTTCTCCGCTCTAAAGTTGACATGAGCTCCCGCAACATCAATCTTCGTGATCCGGCTATTTACCGTATTCGTTTTGCCGAACATCATCGTACAGGCGACAAATGGTGTATTTACCCGATGTACACGTTCGCTCACCCGCTCGAAGACGTTCTGGAAAACATTACTCATTCAATCTGCACGTTGGAATTTGAAGATCAGCGCGCTTTCTATAACTGGGCAACCGAAAGATCCGTACCCATTACCCGCGCTCCGCTCTTTGAAAAAGCAAAAGCCGTCCTGGCAGACCTCCAGAAAAAGAGCTTCGAAGAAATCAAGCCTTTTGCCGAAGCTGCTGTCAAATTCAAATGGAAACTCGGCCAGACCGAAACAGAAAGAGAACTCGCTTCTCTCTTAGCTGATATCAAGGCCAATCCCGAAAATTTGAACGATGCTTCTGCGCACGCCATCGTGAACGCCGTTGCTGCCAAACCGGAAGTTTTCACTCCGCTGCTGCAGGACGTTTTAAGCGCAACCGTTAAACCGAACTTCTTCCTGCTTCCACATCAGTACGAGTTCAATCGTCTGAATCTGACTTATGTGGTCATGAGCAAACGCAAACTGATCGCCTTGGTCAAAGAAGGCCTCGTCGATGGTTGGGACGACCCCCGCATGCCGACTCTCGTCGGTCTGCGCCGCCGCGGCTATTCTCCCGAAGCCATGCGTTTGTTCTGCGATCGCGTCGGGGTTTCTAAACAGACCGGCAGCTGGATCGACTACTCTGTTCTCGAAGGTTCTCTGAGAGATGTGCTTGATGCTGAAGCCGATCGTCGTATCGCCGTTCAGGATCCGATCAAACTCATCATTGATAACTATCCGGAAGATCAGATCGAAGAATTCGAGTCTCCCAATCACCCTCAGCATCTGGAACGCGGCTCTCGCAAGCTTTCCTTCGGAAAAGAACTTTGGATTGAAAGAAGCGACTTCGCGGAAGAACCGCCCAAAGGCTATCGCCGCCTGACACTGGCAACTGCTGACAAACCGGCAATGCCCGTTCGTCTGCGTCACGCCTACGTCGTTCAGGCCACCTCTGTAGAAAAAGATTCGGACGGCAAGATCACAGCCGTCCACGCTGAATACTTCCCGGAAACCAAGAGCGGTACCGACGGCGCCAACTCTATTAAGACCAAGGCTGCCATTCACTGGCTGAGTGTTAAAGATGCTCTTCCCGCAACGATCAGACTTTATGACCGTCTGTTCACCGTTCCGAAACCCGATGCCGGTGAAGTGGACTTCCGTGAGCTCATTAATAAGAACAGTAAGACTGTGATGCAGTCCTACGTTGAGCCTTCTCTGAAAGACGCCAAACCCGAAGACCGCTTCCAGTTCGAAAGAAACGGTTATTACGTGGCTGATCAGAAGGACTTCACTCCGGACAACCTGGTATTCAACCTTGCAGTTGCTCTGAAGGACACCTTCGGAAAATAATTAAGCACTGAATCGCCAGAGGGACGGCTGAAGCCGTCCCTTCTTTTTTAGGAAAGCTTTTGAATCGTTTCGGCCAAAAGCTTCGGCGCAATGTTCAAAGAGTAATCAAGCTCTAAACGTTCGGTGCTTCGGTGCGCATCTCGGCCTGCCGGCCCCATGTTGGCAATCGGAATGTCCAAGGCGCCCGGGAGATCGGTCGGCAAATAAAAGAGTTTCTTCCAGCCGGCCATGTTCTCGCCGACTTGTTTGGCCCCTTCTCTCATTTCTTCAAAGCCTAGGAAGGACAAATCCGTAATGCCCCCGAAAACCTCGTGCAGACGGACTGCTTCGTCTTTGCTCAAGACTTTTGCCTGCTCCGTCATCTCTTCCATCACTTTTCTAAGTTTTTGCTCATCAGGCGACTGTCGACGATTCAGCCGAGCCGGGTAGTACGGCGGCAGGAACCCGACTACAATTGTCGGCCGTGGCATCTGAGCCTGTAAAAACAGCCAGGAGCATTCTTTCAGGGCCGCCTCCCGAATGTCCAGATCTTTAGGGAGCGAGCGATAAAAATGATCTCTTTTTTCTTCGAAGGATTCGCCCGTCTTCTGGCGAGCCATCCGCTGAAGCATCCCGAAGGTAACAACATTGACCTCATCAATGTCAGGAAAGTCTGCGCCTTTATCTTGTGCAAACAGCAGTGCACGCATCAGTTTGCTTCTGGCCTGCGCGGCAGCCCGCGCCGCTGTCATTTGAGCCCAACGAAGGACATCCGCCGGTTTCTTTGCGGCGGTCAGAACATTAAAGTAAGCGGAAGCCTCTTCAGGCACAGTGACCGAATAACCGTTGCGGTGCACCTCCATACTTAAGCAGGCGGGAGGTGCTAAAAGATCCAATCCGGAACCCTCGTATAAAGCGGTGTCGGCTTCTGCCAGACAAACGATTTCACTAATTAAGAGCGCTGCGCTGAAGCCGTGAAGATAATTGCCGATGTGTGCGGATTTACCGAAGGCGTAGAAGAACGGCATAAGTTTGCCGGTGGTTCCTGTGTAATAAGGTCGCACAGCCGGTACCGTCTTGGTTTCCGCCGTCCAGAAACAAGGCTCACCGGTAAGAGCAGCGACGACTTTCAAATGTTCTTCTTCACAGATATGCAGGAATGTTCTTAACGAACCGATCATGCCGGCACTGTTGGCTTCTTCATCCGGAACCGCCCAAAAAAGAATATTGACGGCAAGAGTCGGGTCATCTGCCCACTCCTCCATGGAAGCCAAAAACAGCGCAAGGCCCGCCTTCATATCCATACTGCCGCGCCCGAACAGCCAATTGCCGCTCTCAAGATCCTTCCGAGCAGTTTCATCTAGAGGCTGTTCACGTAGTGCTTCCGTGTAACGTTCTAAATCGAAAGCCGTCTGTACTTTATCACCGCAGTTCTGCGTATCGACGACATCGAAGTGACCTGTCAGTACAACAGTTTTATCGGTAGGAACGGTGGCTCGGAGCAGTCCGAAAACCGCCTTACGCTCGAGGGGGTCCCGCTCACAGACCGGTTCAAAGACTCGCACGCGTCCGGGATGTTTTTGTGCAAGGCAAAACAGACAATGCGTAATGAAGTCCGCACAGCGGTTTTCCTCCGCGGCGCTACCGCTAACGGAAGGAATGGCACAAAGTTTTTTAGTGAGCTGAAGAATTCGGGACGACTGGGCAGTTTTCATGACAAGCACAAGGAAGTTAGTGAAGTCTTGTCATTTTAGGGCTTCAAAATACCTCTTTTCGGTCCAAAAAGTTAAAGTCAGCTTTAAGTTTACTAACCTAAAATTGACTAATTTTGAAAACAGATCCAACGGAACCGACAGGGGCAGAGGCCGGCTTTTTAGCCGCAGAAGGACCGGACGCGTATTTCTTGCCGATTTCTTTCAGGAAAGAAATAATCTGAGGATTTTCCCATGGCAGGTAACCTTCAGCGTAAGCCACTAAATTTCCGTTGCCGTCAATTATGAAATTGGTGGGGACCACAGAAACGCCCATCTTCCCGGGAATCGCCTGATTGCCGTCAATGAAGGTTTCAAAACCCGAAGCACGGATCTTGTCGAGGAATTTTTTAAGATCCACATTTTCTCCGTCAACAGCAACTCCAATAACACGGACATCAGAGTTCTTAAGGGCCTTCTGTGCTGTAATCAGTTCCGGTATCTCCGCGACGCAGGGGCGGCACCAGGTAGCCCAAACGTTTAAAACGATCACCTTTCCTTTGTAATCCGACAAATTTACGTCTGTTCCGTAAATAGTTTTGAGATCAAACTGCGGCATCTTTAGAGCGTGCTTGAGCTCTCGGAAATTCGGCATCATGCGCGGCGCCTTCAGAGGTGTTCCTGTTTCGTAAACGCGATCAAAGTCTGCGGCCTTCGGGACCGAGGAGAACAAGACGGTGCCCGCCAAGCAGGAAAGTACTAATAATTTTTTCATCTTTCGATACTTTTTCTTTATGCTGTCGAAATTTTAGAACGACCGATTCAGCGCAGATGTAACGAGTTTTTCAGGTGCGCTCATGATGGTGGCTCTCCAAACCCATCCTTTCGCAATTGAATTACAGTTTGATGATGAAAGTCTTACCGGCGCCGTTCATCCTGCGGAGAAATCGGCGCGAAAAGATTTGCCAACACCATTGATAAAGGAGTGAATTATGGGACTTTTCAATACAATTCTTCAGAAACTTGGTTTTGTGAAAGACAAGGCCGTTGAAGCTGTTGCAGGGGAAAACGCTGCTGCAGCGGAAGCACCGGTCTCTCCCGTGGAAGCCGCTGCCGTTGAAACTGTAGCTGCTGCCCCAGCTGCAGCCGAAACGCCTGCAGGATCGCCCGAAATCGTAGACGTCGCTGCTGTCTGCGAAGCTTTGGCTGCCAAGAACCCACAGAAACTCAACTGGAAAACTTCTATTGTTGACCTTATGAAGCTTCTTGGAATGGACCCATCTTTAGCTAATCGTAAAGAGCTGGCAAAAGAACTCGGCTGCCCTGAAAACCTTATCGGCGGTGACTATTCTCAGATGAACGTTTGGCTGATTAAGGCCGTTATGCAGAAGCTTGCCGAAAACGGCGGCAAAGTTCCCGAAGACTTGAAGTAACGTTTCTCATTTCTAATCGAGTAGGGTTTCGCTGAGTTCTAGCGAACACCCTCTCACACCACCGCCCGTACCGATCTGGTAGGCCAAGTCACCTTGGTTTTACGGCGGTTTCTCAACGTTCTAACCTTTATAGCACCCTAGCCATGACCAACCTCTTCGTTTGAGGAAGTCTGTGGTCAGAGTGGTCGCAAGAATGTGACTGTTGGATATTCGCCAATAACCCTTTCGGGTACAGCCCCAGTAATAAGCTCTGGCAGGATCCGCCCCTAGTTTTATAAGGGCTTTTATCCTCGTCTTCACCTTTTTCCAAGTTTTCCACAAGAGCTGGCGGATACGGCGCCGTATCCATCGGTCTACCTCTTGTGTCCACCTTTGGGCATCTGCTAGTTGGAAGTAGTTCATCCACCCCCGAAGCTTCTGCGCTAGCAGCTGTTTCACATTCTCTATGCTCGTTCTTGGGTTCCGGGTAAGTAGTTGTCTGATCGTGTCCTTGAGCTTTTGTTTGCTCTTTTTGTGGATCGTCAGTCTTACTTCCCCTTTTGCCTGACTGAAGTAGAAGCCGTATCCTAAGAATTTCGTTCGTGAGCTCGTTACAAGGCTAACGTGTGATTTTTCCTGGTTTACTTTCAACAGCATCTTGTCCTGCACGAATCTTGTCAGACTTGCCAGGGTTCTTTCTGCCGCTCTTCTACTCTTACAGATACAGATCAGGTCATCAGCGTATCTTGCAAAGCGGTGTCCCCGTTTCTCCAGTTCCTTGTCCAATTCATCTAGATAGATGTTGGCTAGGAGCGGCGATAGTGGGCCGCCTTGCATAAGTCCTATCTCCGTTGGTTTGGTTTCCCCATTGATCTGGACACCCGATCGGAGCATTTTGTGGATCAGCGAAATGACTCTGCCGTCTTTGATTTTAAGTGACAGCTTTCTGATTAGTCGGCTGTGGTTCACCGTGTCAAAGAATTTGGCCAAGTCCATGTCCACTGCCCATCGATAGCCTTGATCGGCTTCCGCCGCTGTGACTCTGAGAGCATGGTGAGCGCGCATGTTCCGTCTGAACCCGAAGCTACGGTCCGAGAAGTCTCTGTCATAGGCCCAGTCAAGTACTTGGGCTGTTGCTTGTTGCACAAGACGGTCTATGACTGTCGGGATTCCCAGATCCCGGAACTTGCCGGGTTCGTCTTTTGGAGTGCTTACTCTTTTCACAGGGGAGGGCCTGTAAGTTCCCTCCTTAATCGCCTTTGTAAGCTGGCCGGGATGGTTACGTATCCAGTCGAGCAGTTGCCCAACTTCCATTCCGTCAATCCCGGGAGCCCCTCTGTTGGCTACTACTCTTTTGAGTGCTTCCTTCAGATTAGAAGGCTCCAGTATCGCCTCTAAGGTAATGCCTGCGTATAAATTGAGGTTATGTGTGTCTTCTTCTGTTTCTATGGACGCGGGCGGACCCTTTTGTGCAGGTTTAGCCGCATTCCGTGCGCCTTGCCCGCATGAAGGTTTTTCATTGTTTCTATCCATGGATTCCCTTTGTCGTAGTTGCAGTAACACACTCCGTTAAGATTCGGGCCTTTCTCGGCTACTGCTACCGAGTACTATGCCCTCTGCTGACCACTCACGGCAAGTTTTACTCCGCCAAGCCGACTGGCTTGCGTCCGTGAGTTCTCCTCGGGTAAGAACGAACTCTTTCCCATCACGTACCTTCGGTCTTTACATTGCCATCTCCGTGTGGCCTTAGGGCTTCAACTTGTTATGCAGTCTTACCCGACAGCATGTGCCTGAGACCGTTCCTGTTCGTAAGGTCAATGGTTTGCCTCGGGCTTCCTTCAGTCGGAACCTCGCGATTCAGACCTTGCCTCTGGCTATGTGCTTGGCGCCACCGCCCGCACTTCGGGACTTTCACCCTGTAGAGTTCGCTCATGCCGAGCGCACATAAAAACGCCGCAGACAATGCGGCGTTTTTTCTTCTGTCGAGATTTGGTAAAGTGAACCTTTCGGAGTAAAAATAATATGTTCGCTTATCCCATTATCATCGCCGCCATGATCGCTTCCGGGCTGTTCATCGGCTGGATCAACTTTAGCTATCTTTGGGGCATGATCCCGGCAGTTATCGGAGGCTTCTGCGGAAGCTATTACAGCAAGTTCGGCCGAATGCTGCTTAAGCCCGGCATCGACGACTACCAGCGAGAAAAAATCCTCTCTGTGACCCGTGTTCTGACAATCATGTGGACCGTGATCTCTGCCATTTTCTTTGCGCTCGGATACGGATTAACCAAGGTTGCTTACTGATTTGTTGTTTTGATTTTTCGTTATGCAGATTCATGCTTTCGGTCTTTCCCGAGTACCGACTTTCCTCGGTCAATGGGATCTCGATTTTGACGGACGCACCGACGTTTTTTCCATTCCTCTGACGGGAGAGAAAAGTATTGCGTTATTCCTTGACGCTCTAAAGTTCGCTCTATTCGATATCTCATCCGAGAAACTTGGAAAAAATCCCGAAGTCCGCCTGGTCTTCTCCACAGAAGAGGGACGATTTGAACTTCTTCGGTCCCACGAAAACACTGAAATCCGCAAAAACGGCATGCCGTTTGACCTGCAGGCAGCGCCCTTTCCTGTCGCCATGGCTAGAATCACGCATCTTGATGCCGATAAATTAGAAGACACCCTTTTCTATGACATTCTCTCGACTTCTGAATCTTTGACCGAGAATGCGGATACTTTAGCCTCATCTTTGATCGGAAATGTCTCCGAGTCCCTCGGAAATGCAATCCTGACTCAGGGCATTGAAGTTTCTCAGCAGAAGGCCGCCTTGCTCGCCGCTTCTAAGTCTGTCATAGACGGAATTTCGGTTGTTTCTGATGAGGAAGAAGAACGCCTCAATCAGCAGCTCATTAAGGCCGGCGTCTCTCACGCCGCTCTGCAAAACGAAATTGCCCAGCTCAAAGATTCGATGGACTGGCTCATTCGCATCAATATGCTCAAGGATGAAGCCGCCCGCTTGTCTAAGCAGCTCACGGCAGTCAACGGCGACCTTTCTCGCTTTGACGTGAAAAAGAACGTTCTGGAAAAAGCGCTGAAAACAGACGCCTTAGCTCCCGACTACGATGTCCTCTCTAAGCTTCGAGTCGATGAGAAAGAAGAAGGTAAGCTGATTACGGAACTTAAAAAATCCGTCCCGATGCTTTCTGAACGCGTCCGCTCCGCCTCTCTGGCTCATGCTGAGGCAGACAAAAATTTCAAGAGCGTCCTGGAAAACTACAACGAGAAGTGTGTGACGCTGGAACGCGTTCGCGAATTAGATGAAAAAATCGAAGATTCTCAGATTCAAAGCAAGCACCTTAAAGAGGAGTTGTTCAACGAGCAAACCGCGGCTCGTCTCCTCTCTGAAGAAAACACACGATTAAAAAACGTCCTCTCCCAGCTGACCATTCGCTCACAACTTCTGAACAAGAAGATGGATGACCTTTCTATGGATAAGCTCTTGGTCGATGAGCTCGAAGAGTACAAACGTCTTCTTGATGAGATTGACGCTGAAGTCATTCGCAGCGCAGAGGCAGAAGAAACGCAGCGGGAACTGCAGAAACGGATTGAGTCCTCTCGCTCTGCTTTATTAGACGTTCAAAACGTCATTGCCGCTCTTAAAAACGAGGAGCTTGCCGTCACGGGCGAACTTTCCATGAAGGAGCGCATGCTTTCCAAGTCTTTAGGAATAGAAGGCGTCGAGACGCTGGCTGCGGAACTGGACAATCAGAATGAACGCTTAAATGCCCTAGACGCGCTTCAAGGAAGAATTGTTCTCTTGGCAGAAGGACACGACCGATTCAATCAGGTAAAAGCAGGGCTCGAGAGCACCAAGCACGCCTTGAGACTCGCGACGGTTGCTTTGAATGCGGCTCGCCAGGCCTATATCGACAAGACAGCCGTCGTCAATTCAGCTCAGCAGGCTTATTCCTTCTATCTCGAAGTACTGTCGCTGAATGAACCGCGCGAAAAGTTAGCCAACGGCAAGCCGTGTCCCTTGTGTGGCGCGATTCACCATCCCTACTCCGTCAAACTGCCGTTTGACCGTTCGTTGGAAGACAAACTCGCTAAAGCAAAAGAAGACGCTCAGCTCGCGCTCGTCGAATCGGAAAAATGCAAAGCTGAATTTGCGCAGCTTCAGCTGCAGCAGACAGAAGCCGAAAACATTCTGAATACGCTTACGACAGAACTCAATGAAGCCAAGGGCGAGATTTTGTATATCGCGAGCGAGCTCAATATTGTCGGCTTGAGAGAGAAGAAACCGATCACTTGGGCGGCTGTACTCAAGCAAAAACAAACTTCTTTAGCCAATCGTCGAGATGACCTTGAAGCACGATTAGAGAAAATTCAAGGGCTCACGGAAGCGATTGAATCGCTGAAAGAAAAGCGCGAAGATGCAGCGCTTAAAACCGCTCGTAAAAAAGAAGAACAGGCGTCTTTGGAAGAGGCTTTGAAGAACTTCGCCAACATGTCTGCCGAGCTAGAAAAGAATCAAAAAGACTCTGAACTTAATCGCGTCTCCCTGACGCGTTTGCTCGAGCGAGCCTTTGCCCGCTTCGGCCTGAAGGCCTCTAACCCGGCCATCATGAAGCAGAACCTTCCAACGCTCGAAAAACGCCGCGAACAGTGGATCAACTGGAGCGTCGAGAAAAAACAGATCGAAGAAGAAACAGCGGAGAGCGAAGAAGCCCTCCGAAATACTGTCGCGTCTCTGACTGCTCAGAAGAAGAGCGCAGAAACCTTAGAAAAGGACATCGAGGCTCTCACTGAACAGATCAAACGGTTCCAAAAAGAACGGCATGAAGCAATTGCCAGCCAGACACCGGAAGAAGTAATTGCCGCGATTGAAACAGAAAAGGCCAATGCCACACGTCTTGCCGAAGAAGCTAAATTAAGTCTTGCTTCCAAAGAGGAAGCCTTGTTTTCTACGCAGAACAAAATTAATACTCTCGAAGCACATCGCAGCGAAACCATTAAATCCATTGAATCGCTTTCGGACGCTTTCAACCAAAAACTTCAAAAGGCCGGTTTCCCGAACGAGTCCAGCTTCCTTTCTTCTCAGATCTCGACTGCACAGAAAGATGACCTCATGCGTCAAAACGATGAACTGCTCGAAAGGTATCGTGTCGTAAATTCGCAGTACGAAGAAAAACAGCAGGCATTAAACAGTCTTCAGGAGAAGAACCTGACGACGCGCACTCGTGAACAGCTCGAAGAAGAACTCTTAGAAAAATCCGATCTCTTCCACACAGCCACTGCTCAGCTCACAGGCCTACGTGAGAAGATGGCAAAAAATGCGAATAACAAAAATCGCCGAAAACGGGAAGAAGCAGAATTCCAAAAGCTGCAGACCTCGCTTGAGCGATGGGAATCTCTCTGCGCCAATGCTGAGGAACCGGGGGGAATTGCGCGTTTAGGTTTGTCGCTTGCAGTCGCCTACGGCTCTTCAGACATTGATGCCTTCATCCCCGGCGCCAAGATCAAACTCCGTGATGAAGGTGTGAAATTATTTGCACCCGAGCTCTCGGACGCTTCAGGTCTTGCGGGCATGAAGACAATTTCTGCCGATCAGCGTTTCTTCGTGGCACTTTCTCTGCTCTTGGGAAGAAGCGAATTGTTTGCCCGTCGAAGCAAACCTGAGTTTGTCATTCTTAAGCAAAATCAGAATGAAGCTTTCCCAAGCCAGACGTTTACAGGTTTAGAGAGCTTAAATTTAACAATCGGCGTAGCGAGATAAGCCGTTACTCTTCGACGAATTCAATGAGAAGAGCTCCGCGCGTGAGCTCTTCCAATTCTTTAGCAAAAGTCTCAGCGAGATCCTCGGGGATTTCGACATCAAAATCCGCACCCATATCAAAATTCTTTTCTAGAATTCGACCGTTTACGGCTTCGATCTTGCGCAGAACCTGATTCACAAATCGATGTTCAACGCTGAATTTGATGCGTTTCGTTTTGGTACGAACTCGCGTGGGCACTCCCTCTAACGCCATTTTGACGGAAGACTGATAGGCTTTAACTAGTCCTCCCGTACCGAGCAAAATTCCGCCGAAGTAACGAGTCACAACAACGGTCACTTCTCCAATGCCGCTGTGCGTAACAGCCGTCAGCATGGGGCGTCCGGCGGTTCCGTGAGGCTCGCCGTCATCGCTTGCGCCGATACGATCGGTAGATCCGGCGGCTCCGGCACAATAAGCCCAGCAATTGTGCCGGGCATCTTCAAATTCGGCTTTAATTTGTTCGATGAAAGCTTTTGCTTCTTCGACACCGGGAGTGTGTCCGACAGAAGCGATAAAGCGGCTGCGCTTTATCGTCTGTTCGACACGAAAAACCTCTCCCGGACGCAGGTCCGGAATGTTGTAGCTGACATCTGCCATCCGGGGACTCTCTTTATGTGTTACTTGTGAAGCTTGTTCACTATTTTAAAGAGAGTTTCGTTTTCCATGACAAGGGGAGAATCTTTGGCAAAAAACACAATGCCGTCTTCGGGTGCTTCGGTCTGGGCGACGGTCACGCCGGTAAGCGGATCAATGATGTCCGCAAGAACTTGTCCGCGTTCAACGGAATCAAAGGATTTCACGTGCGGAATGTAAAGACCGGAAGCGGTTGAACGCAGCGACACCAGCTCTTCTTCTATAAGAACGGTCGATTCATAGCCGCCGTAAACGTTGTAATTTAAAACGTTCATTCGGCTTAAGAAGCGGCAAACCGCCGCAATCGCCATGTCCGCACCCTTCTTATCGATCTTCTCGGTAGAACGGCTGTAAAGAGAAAAGGCTTTTGTATCCCACACCTGCCAGTTGAAGTTTAAGGTTGTGGTATCAAAGGGAACGGGTTTGCGAAGAACGACAAAAGGCATTCCGAAAAGCTGAGCCAAGCCAGTGTCCTCATAATCCGTCTTCATCATGCGCACATGAGAGACGAAGTCTCCGGGCATATAAAAAGAGGAAAACTGCACGCCGAAGCGGTAGCCCTGAATCTTTTCAAAAATACCGGCAGCTATTCGCTGAGTAGTCTCACCTTTGTTGTATCCGGGATACATTCGATTGATATCGGAGTTATCCATCGCCCAGAAGCGCTTACCGACATTAACGGAGTACGGATTGGCACACGGAATCACCGTCACACCGTGACGGCGGATAAACCGCCCTTCTTCCTCAAAGCGCTTTAATGTTCGAACCATTTGGCCGGCAATATAGAGCTGCTGAATTTCATTGCCGCGCATATTGCCGATAATGCACATGGTCTTTTCAGGGCCGCCGAAGTGATAACTTTTTACTTCAAAGTCTTCGCGGTAGGCCGACTCCATTCTGAAAATAACTTCTTCTTTCATCGACGTTCTTCCTGAAGAATTCGGGCAATCAGAGACCCCTTATTTACGATAGGATATTCACGAAGCGTGAAGAGCAAACCATCGACTTCGGAGACGCATTCCTGACGAACCTCACCTGAAAGCGCATCTACAATTCGGCCAAAAATCTCGCCTCGTCTAACGTTATCGCTGTGGCGAACCGTCGGGACAAACACACCCGGCTCTTCAGCATTCACAAAACTCACGGAGCGATCTAAGGAAACGATCGGCTGTTTAACAGGCTGGACGGGGCCGTCCCACATACCGAGATTCTGCATAAGATTCAGAATTCCGTTCACAAGCCGTTGACAATAATCCTGAGTAATTCTCATGCCGACGCCCGCCTCTACGACAAGAGTTTTAACGCCGATGGAATTTAAGCTGTAAGCCAACGTTGATTCGAGCACAGTAGAAGCTTGATGCACCCAAACAAAATCGACATCGAGCATGCTCGCGTATTTAACGAGTTTATCTGCCGTATTGATATTGACGCGAACCTGGGGAATCTCGCGCAGGAAGATATTGCTGGCGTGAATATCAATCGCCATTTCTGCGCCTTTGAATTCCTGAATCAATTTGCTTGCAACCCACTCCGTCGCCGCTCCGTCGGTACGTCCCGGGAAAATCCGGTTCATATCCAAATCAAAACCGGGAAATCCTCGCTGGATCGTATCGATGCCCATCGGGTTCAATGCCGGATAGACATCCAACACCCCTTTAAGGTGCTCACTCTTTTCACGAACGACTTTATTAAGCAAATAACAAATGTACTGTCCTTCAAGCTCATCGCCGTGAATTCCGGAAACGACGCAAAGTCTTTTAAGGCCTTCTGCTGACGCAACGTTATCAGGCAAGTGGCGGTTCTTGCGAATCACCAAAGACTCGCCGACCGGCATCTTTACTTTTATGACGTCTTCAATCATTCTCAAATTTCAACCAACTTACACTTTGCCGACATACTTTGATCCGCTGCGCCCATAAAGACGCCTCTTTCTAAAGCGCAAAAACTAAAGTCTGGTCCTTGTGAAATCTTGACGTAATTATCGTCACAGAATCTCTGATGCGTAGGATCCACTCCGATCCATGTTTCACCGTCAAAAACTTCTACCCAAGCATGAGAAGCACCTTCACCGGTGGTCAGTCCGGCAACGTAGCGACAAATAACGTTCTGAGTTCGTAAGAAAGCAAGAAGAATGTGCGCGAAATCCTGACAAACTCCGGCGCCGAGCTCCCACGCTTCATGGGCCGCAGTTACTGTTGTCGTAACGCCTTTTTGATAGCGGAAGTCTGTACCAATTTTTGTTAGCCAGTATTCAGCAAGGACGATGGGTGCGCCTTCAACTTTATTGGCTTCAAAATAATCTTTGAGCGTGCCGGTCAGCGTCGTAAGCTGAGTCGGATATCGATAGTAGGCAGCCGCACCGAAACTGCTGCGCTGCGAGGAATCGACCAATACTTCTCCTGTCGAGCAAAAAGAAAAGAAGGTATGTTTATTCTCGATGCTGCCCAGGAAAACTTTATTGCCTTGTCCGTCAAAGGTTTCTGACAGCCGGCAGCCCGGCTGACAGGTTAAAGAGATGCGCATCGGCTCCTGTCCCAGCTCCGAGAGCGGGACAGAGCGAAGCACAAATGTGTGATTCGAAACGGGTTCGGAAAACAACAGATCCGCCCTAAGCGAATACAAAAATTTTTTCATTGTATCGAGTTTTTAATTATTCAAGAGCTTCTGAACTGTTTCCAAAGCCACCAGCCGGGTCTCCGGATCATCATCAGCTAACTGGGCAAAATTTTTCAGAACACGCATTTTTTGACCGCTGTAGGCAATCTTTGCGCCCTGTAATCTGCGATCCAGTTTACCGATCGTCACGCCGATTGTTTCCCAGCTTTCTCCCAATCTCAGCTGCATGTCCAGGCGCTCAAGGTAACGGCCGGCTTTAACGAGACAGCGTTCTTGACCTGAAGAGAGATATTCGTCGATACTGCCCCAGAAAGCCAACAAGCGATCGATGACTTCAAAAGAACACAGAGCTCCGGAACCTTCTGCCTTCGCATCTTCCATCGCATCAAGTGCCAGCTGAATATAAGCCAAAGAGCGAGTCGAGATGGTATTCCGCAGCAAAATTCCGTCGTCGTAGGCTCGAGAAAGATTGCTGTACACCGAATCAGGGTTGAGCTCGTCGAAGAAGTAACTCGTCATAAAGTCAGACGCATCTTCGTAAACATCAGGAATGTTTAAAGCGGCACAAAATTCTTTATAAGCCGTCTCATCTGTATCAATCAGAACATCATAGAGGCCTTCGAGATAATTCAGCGTACGGTAGACACGTTCAACGTAGCGGCCGAGCCAAAATAAGTTTTCGCCTTTTTCTATCGAGATAAAATCCATGTGTCTTTAAAGCCTCCGCCTTGAGACGAGTTAACGACGAACGAATCCGGCTTGCGGGAAAAACGAGTAAGACCGCTGTGCCAAACTTTCGTTCCATTGGTTGAACTAATGACAAATGCACGAAGATCGCATTTGCGCTCTACGACCGTTCCGTCTTCGAGAACCGGCAGGTCAATAAAGTCGATCACTTTCTGAAGAATAAAGCGACGTGATTCAGTCTGAATTCTTACTTTCCAGGCTTCAAGCTCTTCTTGGTTTAAATCTTTACCAAAGAGAACTCCGTAACCGCCTGCTTCGGCAACATCTTTAATAACTAAGCGTTCGATGTTCGCCAGACAGTACTCTCTGTCTTCTTCGTAGAAAGGCAGATAAGTCGGTGCGTTTTTGAGGATCGGTTCTTCGCCCAGATAGTAACGAATCATCTTGGGAACGAAGTAATAAATACCCTTGTCGTCGGCAACGCCATTTCCGGGAGCATTGATAATCGCGAGGTTCCCTGCCCGATAGGCATTCATAATGCCCGGAACGCCGATAAGTGATTCAGGTTTAAAGGTCAAAGGATCAAGATAGTCGTCGGAGATTCGGCGATAGAGAGCGCCGACCAACTGTGGAGAACCCGATCTGCTCTTGAAATAGAGCTTATTGTCTTGTACGAACAAGTCATTGTGCATAACGAGAGGACATCCGGTCATCTCAGCCAAATAAGCATGCTCGAAGAAAGCAGCGTTGTACCTTCCCGGTGTCATGATGACGCAGCGGCCGCCGGGATTCACGCTTTCCATTGCTTCTCTTAAAAGGAGTCCGTAATCATCGTTGCGATCGACCGAGTTATTTTTAAATGTCTCCGGCGAAGCACGGCGAGCGAGTTTTCTGGCAATTAAAGGATAGGAAGCGCCTGAAGGAATGCGTAGGTTGTCTTCAAGAACGTACCAAGTTCCGTCTTTAGCTTGGACGAGGTCAATGCCTGAAATATGAGAGTAAATTCCGTTCGGCGGAACAAAGTTGTCACACGCCGGCAGGAAGCCGCTTGACGAAAAAGCGAAGTCTTCCGGAATCACGCCGTCAGCGACAATTCGCTTTTCCGTGTAGATGTCTCTCAAGAAGGCGTTGAGCGCATCGACACGCTGAATCAAGCCGGCTTCAATTTCAGCGAACTCATCCGCAGGAATAATTCGAGGAAGCGAATCGTAGGGGAACAGCTGCTCATGAAACTCGCCGTTTTTATAGATACCGAACTTCACGCCAAAGCGCGCAAGAAGCCCGTTTATAGCGGCGGTATTGGATATCAGAGAATCCATTATTTCTCCGTAAATTTCTGAGGTTGTTAGATATTCTTCAAAAATTATATGAGAGAGGAGAAGGCCGACACCCTTTAATTTGCAGAAATTTCAGTTGGAAGGAAATGAGGAAGGGTAATTACCAAGGAGGATTGTATTAATCCACATCTAACTTGAGGACAGATCTAATCTAAAAACGCCAAACCGGCTGTTGACGTGTTCACATCAATGCAACCGGCTTTTTAAACAAAAATGATTTCAAGCTGCTTTGTGTAGAAAGTCTTAGGCGGCTTCTTTATCTTTAGCTTTTTTCAGATTGTTCATTGCATAGGCAGCGCTGTTAACGATTTTTACTTCGCCGTTCTCTACGATAAACGTCACATTAGAGCGATGACCGTTTTCGATGCCTAAAATCTTCAAAATATGCTTCGGCAGAGTGACCTGTCCGTCAACCCAAACGATCGAATCAGAAGAGAAATTCGCAGACATATTGATCCTCCTTTATTTTTCACCTGGCCGACAGAACATTTTTGTAAATCTTTCGACCTAGGAAAATCACTAATTTCCTTAAATTTCTTACCTATGATTTTACCTGTTTTATGTGATTATTTAGATGTAAACCCTAATCTGAGTAAAAAAACGAACTCGTTTCTACGAAGAGAAGAAACAATTGATATCGAAGACTTGAAGAAAGAAAAAAGCAGCTTTTTGAAATTTATATTAGAATGCGACTTCTTGGCGGCCCGATGGTGAAATTGGTAGACACAAGGGACTTAAAATCCCTCGGCGCAAGCTGTACCGGTTCAAGTCCGGTTCGGGCCACCAATCCCTATTCCGAGAGACCCCATAACTTTACGGGGTTTCTTTTTATATCAAAGACTTAGACATCTTTCCCTTCCGTAGCTTTCCAGCACTTTACGAGACAATCTGAGATTTTTTGGTATCCTAGATGGTATCCCGTTTGGTATCCTAAAACCCAGAAGAGGTTTTGAGAATATGCCGAAGATTGCAAAACTTCTCACCGAAAAAGAAATCAAAGCACTAAAAGTTGGAGATCACGCAGTAGGAGGCCGCGGCCTATACATAAAAAAGCGGGAGACCTTCTCTTGTTATTACGTAAGAATCCGAAAAAACGGCACGGAATACACTAGATATCTGTCTGGCGTTAAGAGTTTGAAGCGAGCGCGACAAATTGCCGAAGAGATTCAGGAGATGGTGAGAAACGGCATTGACCCGCGAGAAGAAGAAAAACGTTTGGCCGAAGAAACGGCAAGACAAAAAGAAGAAGCTGAGAACGCTGAAAGATTGAAACGCGCCACCTTCCGCGTGGTTTTCAATGAGTACTATCGAGAAGTCATGGTCAAAGGACTTAATAATCCGGAGAGGGAATTTAATCGAGTAAAAAACCATGTCTTTCCTCTCATTGGCGATAAACCAATTAACGAGATAAACCACAGAGACCTATACACGGTATTTGACCCTTTGTATCGAACTAAAGGAGAAACAGCAAGAAGAGTACTAACAAGGGTTGAGGAGTGTTTTTTGTATGCCAAGAGTTTAGGCACATACGGCATTATTCAAAACCCTTGCAATGAGGAATTAAAGTTACTGCTGGCGCCGGCAAAAAAAGTTAAGAAAGAAAGCCAAAACAGACCGGCCCTACCCTACAAGCAAATTCCAAGACTTATCAAGCTCCTCTTGGAAACGGGAGGCACAGACGCATTGATGTTTGTATTCTCTCTTTTAACTTCCGCTAGAAGTCAGGCCGTGAGATTGGCGCAATGGAACGAGATTGATTTTGAAGGTGCTAAATGGATTATTTCTCTTGAGCACGACAAGCAAAAAAGACTTGATCCAAGAAAACGCACGATATTCTTGAGTACTCAGGCAATCCAGATATTAAGGTCTCTGCCGAAACTGGCGGAAAAAGCATACATATTCCCGTCTGGCGTAAAGCGTAACGGTGCAACTAGCAATTATTCAGACGGACAATTTTCGATCTTAATTAACCGCCTGAATGATTCTTCCGAGTTATTAGGCGGTCTTGATCTATATGACCCGAATGTCTTAGATGAATTTGGGAAACCTTCCCTTATAACGCAACACGGCACGGTGCGAAGCGGTTTTAAGACTTGGGCTCGTGATGATGAATTAGAGAATTTCAAAAAGTACGATGAGAAGGCAGTTGAGTATTGCATGCTTCATTTCAGAGACGCTTATAACGGGGCCTATGACCGTGCCAACATGGTGAAGCACTGCCGCGAAATAATGCAGGATTGGGCAAACTTTTGCATATCTGAAGCCGAGCTATCTAAATACTTAAAGAGCCGATAAACATTGATGTTTTGACTTATTGGGAGAGGATTATTATTTTTTTTCTATAAGACAAGATCATTAATGGCATTTTAGGGTGGGTAATATAGAGTTATAGGCAAACATATATAAAAACTCATACATACATAAAAAATATGTATAGACCCTGAAAACATCCGCTCCTCCGCTCCAAATTCGTCAAACCCCAACAGCGCCAATGGCTTTCGAGGTAGCACAAAAAAAATAGCAATGTGCTCCTACCCGCTATCCGCTCCCCTATTTCGCCCATTTGCTCCGATTATTAACAATTATTTACAGGCGTGGAAAACTAAAAATCAATAAAAACAATGGATTACTCTATTCAACATAACCACAATTATGTTGAGTAAAACCGCTTAAAAATCCTTCCTCACTGTACAAATAAGATTTTCAGCCTCCAAAACCCTATGTAACTCAGCACCTTTTAGCCATTTATACAGCGTTCTTTACAGTGACCTTTTGGGGCCGCAATCCACCCCAAAACCAACAAAAGAGCACTGTCTAAATACTTTCTCCTCTATACCCTATCTCCGCTTACTGCCGGCGCCGGTCCATTGTCTGAATTGGAAGTAACCTGAAAACTGTTCCCGAAGATTGACTAAACCTTTCTCAGTTTTTAAACTGACTTCTAAGTCGTTGGAACCCCGAAGGCTATAGATGCCGGAGCTCTTGTTCCAACGGCTTATTTTTTTCTTATTCACGTAAACCAGAGCATTGTTTTAGACCGCGCGCCAAGTCAGGTTTTTATACGTGCAAAATCAGAGAATGGATTTTTGAAGGCCTCCCGTTGGCTCCCTTGGGTATTTATCGGAGACTTCACGCGCGCGAGGGAATGGCTTTGGAATTTCTGAAAACAATGAAGATTTACAGAATAATTCAACCTTAAACAAACAAAACACCCCCTGGCTGCAAATGTCGATCTTATGGGGCCATGCTAAGAAATGGTAAGGTTTCCCGCGCGATAGGGCGTTACATTGGGAGCTGGAAATATGACAAAAGTTGACATCTTGGAGGTTAGCCAGCGGTTGGAATGTTGATAAATGTTGAGGTTTTTACGCGCGATAGGAACCTGCTAAAACCTGCTTTCCAAAACAGTGATGAACCTTACAAAACCTGACATTCAAGAGGTAGGAACTTAACAAAACTTAACATCCAAAACGCTGGCGCCGGCTTTCTCAAGGCTCGGAATGCTAACTAATGCTAACGTGTTACGCGCGGTAGGAAAGACACTAAGGCGGGAAAATGGACGATCTAAGATCATGGGAATACCGAAGGCGCCTAGTAGAACTTAGGGCTAACTTGTTGAGCCTTATCAGCCTTGGCGCAGGACCATCCACGCGCTACTACTCCGGCTCGGTACTCATTGGCGAATCCAGCCCAAAGGCCAAATATTCGGATAATGATCTTGTCCACTGTATCGACCTCCGCTTATCTGGATTGTCCCTTAGAGCAATTTCCGAAAAGATGGATATTCCTGTAAGGACGCTTAGGGACGTATTCTCAGGCAGACGGCGGGCAGTCATGCCGACAAGGTTTAAATGAGCCGGAGGGATTGGACACCATAAAAACAAAATCATCAGAGCACAAACCCGGGGCCAATTCCCATTTCGATTCCGGCGCCAGCTGGATTAGTCTACTGGCGACTGACGAGTTTCTCAAGAAAAATATTCGCGACTACTTCAGAAAACTTCATTTCTTTTAGTCAAAACTACTTGGAAAAACCTTATGCAAAATAGGGATACAAGGCGCCCAGATATGCCAATAGGATCGGAGATTTTGCCAATTTTGCCACCTCTATAAAAAGGAGATTTTGCGAATTTTGCGACCGCTATAAAAAAGGAAGGTGAAGGCGCGGGGAAACTTCGTACGTCATTAAAAAGCCCTCTCGACTGGAGGGCAATATGCAAAGGTAAAACTTAATTGGAGGCTCGCATCACTAGGCTAGTGAGATAGCCGGAGCGGGTTTCACCTGCATTTTTGGCTAAATTGTCGAGCCGTCTGAGAACGCGGGAGGGAATGGTGATATTTATTCTTTCCGCTTTATCCGATATATCGTTAAGAGGAAAGTCCACTAGAAGCCATAAGCAATCTTGATACTCCGGCTTGTTCGTGTGGCTTTCAATTGAAGTAGGCGCTGGAATACTCTTATTTTCGTCTAAAACACATTCCATCCATAAGGCGGAAGCCTCTTTTACAGAGCGTTCTAATTCTTCAATAGAATCGGCCTCAGTGATCGCGCCCGGAAGATCGGGAACTTCGGCAGAATAGACGCCGTTAGTATTCCATACAGCTACAGGGTATCTCATAAAAACTCCTCCAGTAAGTGGCGAGACCGTTCGCGATACGGTCCCGCCGACCAACTAACGCCTAATTACTAATCCACATTGGCGTTCGATACTTCTAAGAGTTGGTAACGCCATGTCTTTACGAGGGTGGGGCACTGTAACATGCCCTCCTTTCGTCGGATGAGTGAAGATGTGATGACTTCCTTTTACGCGATTTAGAACCCATCCATCCGCCTTAAGCGTGTCGATCACTTCTTGACTAGTCATAATTAAACCTTGAAGAGATACGACGGTGTGTATTATACACACTTTAATAAAGTCCGCCTCTATATCCTTACAAGACTAACCAACACTCAGGGCGTACGCATGAAATTATTTGTTAATTAGCGAGGTCAACGCCTCCAGAGCTGCTGTCGGAGACTGCAGCTTGGTCATGATTCTCTTCACGCTTCTAGCCTCTTTGCCGGTTTCGCTTTCCTCATCTTTTTGAAGTTTTCTGATCATCCCGAGCGCCCATTTATTTAAGAGGACTCTGTTTTGCAGATAGTTAGCGTTTTTGCACTGTGTCCTATCTTGGTAAAAATTAACATCAAGAACGTAGTGGAGATCGTTTTCAATTCCCCAATGGCGTCTAACGGCTCTGGCGCATTGTTCTGCGATATGGGTATTTAAGAAGTTTAGGGAGCTAATGTAGTAGCGATCAAGAGAGCTGATTTCTCCTGTTGTCTTGTTAACGCTCTCTGTCGTAGCTTTAATGATCGTTCCTTCATCCAGTCCGATCCACTTCTTTAATAAGGCTGCGGGCAGGCAGCTTCCCGGAAGCACAGAAATCTTTCTTGTTTCAATTCTTCCGTGTCCAAGTTCGACTTTTTCGATCTCCACGGTACGAGTTTCGGTGCGCTCCACAAAGCTTAACTGTATGTCATAGAACAACGATTTTTGGTTCTGCTTCACCGCAAGGCAGTAGTCTGCCTTTCTTTGGATTAAAGCTGAAGCAAACTTTTCCTGTGTATTTAACGCATCGGCCGTAACAATACACCCTGCCAAATCGAGTCCCTCAACCATTGAGGCGGCGTGCGTGATCTCGTTTTCCTTGTTCCCGATGAGCTTTTGTCCTAATGCAATCCCATTTTCAGTGTCATAGAAGGTAAGGATGTATTTACCGGCTCTTTCCACGCTTCTTCTTGAGGCTTTAACCGCTTGACCGTCCACTGCAACAATTCGAGAAGTAAATTTATGAAGCAGCGGTTCGACGAGTCTGCCGTAAAAGCTTTGAAATTGTTCAGGATCTATCAGCATGAGAAGACGGCGAACAGTATCGTGAGAAATATCCTGCTTGGGAAAGTCTTCGAATACGGTTTCCAGAGCCGCCCGATGGTTGCTCCAATAATCAGCGATTTGTACACAGCTCGTCTGCCCGGACAGGGAGCTGAGCAAAGCTACCAAATACACGTAGGCCAAAGGGTATTGAACCTTAGCAGCCTGACGAGGATCGACGATCTCATCGGACAGAATCTCAGAGGTTTTGTTAACCACATCTGCAGTCGAAGCCTTAACCTCCTGTTTCAAATTCTGGATTTGCTGTTTAAGCAGGTAGCTTTTGGCATAAGTAAATACGCCGTTTACGATCGTACCGACCTGGGTACGCTGTTCACGTGATCTTTTGTGTTCCTTGCTGTAGTAATAGGTGGACTTATAAACATAAAAGCGTTGTTGTTTCTCGTTCCAGTTGACTTTACAACCTTCAGGAATAAGGTCGAGGATTTCCTTGCTGACAGCCATTTTTCAACCAATTAAATTATATACATATATATTATATGTCATATTTCGAAAAAAGTCAACTGTTTTTGTCGACTTTTTAATGAGTTAGTAAATAATTGTTTGTGGATTCAGGCGTTCGCCGTGAACCAACACTAAACGGGATTAGATACAATGTCCGTAGCGCCTAGAGGCGGAGTAATTAACCGCCTTGAAACCGCCTTATATGCCCTGTATGGCGTTGGCGCTCACTCTCTTAAAACTCTAAAACAGGGCACAGGGGCGGAAACATGAATCAAGAAAATATCCAATATTGGTTAAACAAAGGGAAGTGGACCGCAGAACAAGCCTCATTCTTATTACTGGATATTGACCCAAGAAACAGTAACGTTCAAATTTTTCTTGAAAAGCAAGACCGTGGGGACTTGGTAGAACTGGATTTTTTTTTAAATTCTCTCTCGGCTAGGTTTCGGAATAAGTTAATCAAACGTGGGGAAATCTTAAGCAACATACAGCAAAGAATGAGAGAAGAAGCGGTCTTAAATGGGGTAGGTTGTTCCGATCATTTACCGGTTTATTTTTTTAACGGAATAAAAATTAGAAATCCATTCAGAGAAAAAACTTTTTCAGAGATTGAAATCCCAATAGAAGCCTTTAAGCAGTTCGCAAAAGAAGAGATATATCCTGAAAATAAAGAGTATGCAGACATCCCAATTTTTGGGTTATTCCACTCTATGGACGATAACAACGACCTTCCTACGGATATATCTCAAATCTCCCAAGAAAATGACAGGCACACTAAAGACAATCAGGTCTCTGAATTGCCGACTATTGAAGTAGTCAACCAATTAAACCACGCTGCAGAAGTTCTATTCAATAAATATTTTGCCCCCAATTCTTCAGATTACGCCCCGCGCTTGGCGATATTGCCGGAAATACTTAAGCGCGTGGAAGCCAAGGGAATATCAATTAATGACGGGAAAAAATTCGCATTTTGCGAAAGCCGAGAGTTAACAGACGGAGAATTAAAAACTCAAGCCGAGATCGTTTATAGAGAAATTTTCAAGACTGAGATACCGAAAACACTCCTTAAGGCTTACGCAGATATTCTCAAGAAACAGCCATAAGAGTGCACTGAGTGCACTACAAAAACGCCTTCCGTTGCCATTGAGTGCACCTGCAAGCACTTGAAAGAATGCCTCCTATCAGCTCGGCACCGTCCGAGAGTTCACAAACCTATAGGAGTGTAAATGTCCGAACTTAATAACGACACTACCAACATCGGCGCCGGTAAAGCGGCCCCCATCTGTGGAGTAGAAGGCTATCTGACAAAAGGCAGTCTCTGCGCTTTTTTAGGCGGTAAAGAAAAACCGCTAGGCAAATCCACCATCAACGACTGGATGAAGGAGCGAGGCTTTCCCCGTCCCATCCGCTTATCTCAAACTCTGAAACTTTGGAGAGTTTCCGAAGTTGTTCAATGGGTTGAAGCTCAAGCATCCGCCAATGATGATTATTTGGAGGAAGCCAAATGAGCACGGCCATAACTTCCAAGATTAGAGGTCTTGAAATCTCTAGGGCTGAAATCGCTCACCTCAAAAACACAATCAGCCTAACCCTTGGTTTCCAAGAGACAGCAGAGCGGGAAAACTTCATTAAAGAGGTTTACAAGGACACCCAAGAGCTTTTGACTTGGATAGAGCAAAAGTCGGAAGGCGGTCTCAGTAAGAAAACCAGCAGGAAGGCTCCAAAATGAAGGCTCAAGCTCATTCATTACGGCCGGCCCTAAGTTGTATCGTCCGCGCGATGGAAGCGGTTAGAAGCCGTTTTTGTGAGACCGGCGCCGATGTAGCTTATTTAACACTGCACCGAGGATTACGGCCTTCAATCGCTCCCAGCCGTCCGAGACTTTACGGGCTTTATTTGCTTGGATTAAAATCTCTCGTATCAGTGAAAGCGACTGATACAGGATTGGAAACCCTGAAAACAAAAAGGCGAGCGCCTGCCTCAATCGGCGGTCTTTTTATGCTCGTAACGTGGCAGAGCCTCCTATTACCGTTTTATGGGGTGTTGCTATCGGGAAGCCTTCGGGCTTATCCGTTTACCTTTTTGTACGGAGTTTCCAACCTGATAGCGACCCCCGCCCCTCGATTGGAAACCGAGAGCGGGAATTACGGTGAACAAAAAGGAGGCTTTAACTATGCCTAACACACTCCCTTTAGGGTCTAATCCCTTCCTCAAGATCAACCCGCTTTGCATTCTCTCCAAACTGCAATCAGCTCAAAGCTATACCGCCGAAGAACTGGAGGATATGTCTATCCAGATTCTCAAGGTACAAGATCATATTTCCTTGTTTGAAGAAGTGGCACTCCAGCTTAGAGATGAGGCTGATGATCTACCCGCCGATGATGAAGAACTTCGCGAGATTTACAACGATCAAATAACGGCTCTAAGCCAGACGGCAGAGGCGATGACCGGTTATGCCAAGGTTTGCCGTGATGAGATATTGAAACGGAAAGCAGCCGGCGCCGGAGTTGAAAGAAAGTACCTTGTCTCCGAAACCGAGCTCAAGAATATGGCGAGCGGTGTCTATTACTTTGATTCACTCTTTAAGCCTCAAATTCAATGGGCCTCGAAAGAAGCTCGGAAGCAGGGGCGCCCAGACGCCAACCGTTTCTATGATGTTTGGCATGAACCGCTTTGGCTTATCGGCACCCTGAAAAACATCATCACGCGAAACGGCTTTATATGCCGTAAATAATCAACCGAGGGAAGGACTAAAGCGCCTTCCTTTGGAGGCATTAACAGGGGAACTTATGAGCTTACCTGTATTCAATGAATTGGCCTCCGCCTTCGGATTTTGCGAAGTCATACCCACGGACCTCCCGCCCATTGGCTCCATAAGGAGAACGGGAACCGAGAGGCATCCAAGGTCTAAGAACGGTTTTATAAGCTCCTTTCCGGACGGCGGGGCCTTAATCGGGAATTGGGAAAACGACTTGAGGGCCGTATTCTCGACCGCCACCGGAAAGAAACTCACCAGACGGGAAAGAGAGCTTATCCGGCAAAAGGTTAGGGAGGCCGAACAAGACCGCCGGCATGAGGAAAACCGCCGGCATGAAGGTACGGCTCAAAAGGTTAGAAGTTTTTTTGATTCTGACTTAGGAGTGTATCCAACTCTCAGCATGGAGGGCCACGGGATGGACCGACACCCGTATTTACAGGGGAAGGCGGTAGAACCCACGGGCATGATTTTTGAATGCACCAAAGAGAATTTTGAGGCCTTCTTTGGGGAGAACTATCAAAGACTTCCTCATGGGAGGTTGCTCGTTTTCCCTTTATTCCATGATGGTGAGTTGGTGAGTATCCAGCTTATAGACGAACAAGGAAAAAAGCATTTTCTCAAAGATGGTTTGTTAAAGGGTGCGTACTGGCAAGCCACCAGAGCAGAGAAGGACGGCCAAGGCGCGCCCATAGTAGCTATATCCGAGGGCGTGGCTACTCTCCTATCAGTCATGGAGCATTCAAAGCGGGCGGGCTTATTTGTGGCCTCAATGAACGCGGGGAACCTCCTAAGCGTGGCTCAGTCAATGAAGCACCGTTTTCCGGATAGAGAGATTTTTGTTTACGCCGACAGCGATCAAGCACATGACGGCCAACGGTACGGGATTGGAGTTTTAAAAGCTCAAAAGGCTCAAAGCTCAATCGAAGGGATACGGATCCTTGTACCGCCTTTTACTCAACCAGACGTTGAAACATTCCGAGCAATCACGGGGAGCGCGAAAGCTCCGACAGATTGGAACGATTACTACAGAATTTGGGAGGCTAGACAATGACCCAGACTGAAAAGAAACCCTCCGGAGCGGGAGGGTCAAAAATGATAGTAGTGAATGACAAGAAAGATTTTAAAGCTCCGGCGCCGGAAGAAGTAGGCGTAGAAATACCTTCTCCTGCGGAGGAATTGGAACAGTCTGTATTAGAGATTTATCAAGCAATAGAAAGAGAAGCAGACCCAAAGAATAAAGCCTATGGACTATTGAAGAAAGTTGTATCCAAATATCCGTCAGAGAGCCAGATAAGGCTTAAAGCCTCGGATATTTGCAGACTAGAAGTGTTTAAACCGTATTTCAAGAAAACGGATGTACTCAGACTTTGGAGAGAGATTTTTGAAACTTCGTTAGACGAAAAGGCAGAAGGCGATATGCAACCGTATGAAAGAGAGATTGAACCGTATGAGGGAGAAGTAAACGGGGCTGAATTGTTGGCGGAAATTCAAGACAGACTGCGGCGTCACATTGTTTTTGTAGATTCGGATGTCCAGTCGTTCACGTGCGGACTATGGATACTGGCGACTTGGTGCATAGATTCATTTAACTTCTCGCCTTACCTAATGATTACAGCTCCCGAGAAACGGTGCGGAAAATCTCAGCTTTTAGGACTGCTTGCCAATATGTCCAAAAAGCCTCTTGAAGCTGGCAACTTAACAGCGCCGGTGTTGTTCAGACTGGCTCAAAAGCATCATCCCACCATGTTTATAGATGAGGCCGATTCATTCTTATCGAAGGACGAAGACTTACAGGGCGTTATTAAGTGCGGGATTGAACGAGGAAAAGCCCTTGTCTTTCGTCTGGAGAAGTCACCGAGCGGTAATTTTACGGAGCGTCATTTTGACTGTTTCGGAATGAAGGCAATATCAGGGATCAGCGCCAAAAACATAAGCGATACGATTACAGATAGATGTATCACTATCGAGCTTAGAAGAAAGCTGAGAAACGAAATTATGCCTAAGGTTCGCGACGTATCTAAAGAACTTTGGAGCGTACTCAATGCCAAGTGCTCCGCTTTTGCGATTGAATCCGGAGCGTGGCTCGAAAAGCATAGGCCAAATATTCCGACATCCATTAGCGACAGAGACGCCGATAAATGGGAGCCGTTAATCTCAATTGCTGATTATCTGGATTACGCCTTTCCAAGCGAAGAATCACCGACGTATTACGGAGACAAGGCAAGAGCTTGCGCGGAAACTCTTTCAAACATTGATACGGATATGCCCGTAAATGTGGAGCTTTTATCAGACATCAGAGACGTTTTAAACGATACGACCATAACCGACCAAGAAAAGAGCTACATCCTTACAACCGTTCTATTACAAGCCCTGATCGGTAATCAAGAACTCAGATGGAGTAATTTCAGTTATGGAAAAGAGATGACCGCTAAGCAATTGGCGAAACATTTAAAGGTATTCGGAATTAAGCCCCAGACAATCAAACAAGAATTTAACAAACGCGGATACATGAAAATCGACTTTCAAGACCCATTCAGCAGATACTTAACCAAGATACAAGCGGATTAGCTTAACAAATACCTATTGGGAGCGCTTACTAAACGCTCCCTTTTTTTCGTATGTGCTCCCTTGAAACGCCCATCGTTATTGGGTTTCAGAAGATGGGAGCGGGAGAGCGGATGTTTTCAGGGTCTATAGATATTTTTTTTTATAAAAATTTGAGAATGAGGTTTTTGGGTGCTGAAATTCCGTAGCCTTGGATTACTTCTGCGAAGTTGGAAACAATTATTTTTACCGGCGCCGGTTAAGTTAAATGAGAAAAAGGCCGTTAAGCAAATTCCTATTGGTATCCTAGAAGGTATCCTAAACAACACATAATTTTTATCTTATTGAAAATAAATAACTTTCAGTGGCGGTTCGGGCCACCAAATCTCCCTCTTCTCCTCATCATAAATTCTCTTCCCTCACAATATTTGTTGGGGTCGCTCAACCCTTTGGTTCATCACGGGAATCATTGAACGTTATTGGTCTATGCATTTTCCTGAAACTTTTGGGAAATGCGAACCATCTACAGCTCCCTGCACCATTTCAGAAAGACCACAGTCCAAACCTTTTTCTTAGCGAATTTAGGGGATTCTTCTCACTTTCCCAACAAAACCGTTACAACAGACAAAAATAAAACCTAATTTTCGAAACATTCGAAAATCTTCGGAAAGTAAGGCTAACGCGATAAAAAAGGAATTGCTTTGAAACCAAAGTAAATTCCTTCTAATGGCTTAACTGAATCTATGTCGGTTCGGCCAACACAAAAAGCCTCGAATAGAGGCTCCTTGTTAATCCGGATAAGGTCAAGAGGCCTCAGTAGCCGGATCTAATATTTAATCAAATTGATTTCAGCTCGCCTTAAGGCGATTTCGTTGTTGAAAGAATGTAACTAGATATTGCCACAACTATCAAAAGCTTCAATACTACATTCTTCCAACGATTACTGGAACTGTCTAGTGGCGTAGCCAGAATCTTTTTCTAAAAAGTCTCAGAATCACATTCTTCTAACTGTCGCTGAGACCAAATATTCGGCGTCCAAGAGCGAGACAAACTTTCGTTTACACCCTACTCCACTTCGGTACAATCATCCACGTTGTAAACAAATGCCACTCTCGTCAAAAAGATAGTTGCCTAATCTTTGTCAGTTTGCGAAAAACTCGCTCTCGCCTTTCTGGAATAGTGGATGAGAAACGGATGCTTCGAGGGAACGGCAAGAAAAGCAACAGCGCCAAGAATCAATGCCCCGCCAATACACTCCCAAGAATTAACGCTCACCCCAAGAAATATCATGCTCAGTAGAGTTGCAGCTACTGGGTCGAAGGTCTCCATCATGCCGGCAATATCTGCCGGGATAATTTCGGCAGCCGCTTGGAAAAGCCAAAACGCCGCAATCGTTCCGAAAAGCACAATAAACGCATAAGCCAAAATTGAGTAGACGGTCCAGTCCAAAGGTTCGTTCCAAAAGTGACTGAACAACGTCACAGTAACGCCGGTAAGCAAAAGTGCCCAGCTCGTTGCTAACCCGGAACCGACACGCGCAATAAATTTTTGAGGCAACAGAACATAAAAAGCACCTGTGATTCCAGATCCGATACCGGCCCAAAAGCCGATACCTGAGACGTTGAAGTTTTTAAATGATCCGCCGGTTACGACTAGAACCACTCCGGCTACAGCTACAAGTCCGCAAAAAACTTCTTTCACAGTGAGCCGTTTATGCTGAAATACCACCATGAAAATCATGATCCACAATGGAACAGTTGCAGTTAAAACAGCGGCAAAAGGTGCGTTTGCGTATTGAATACAAACAAAGAACGTTAATTGCGTTCCGATGATTGTTAGCGTGTAAATTATCAGATCGATAATGTTCTGCTTGGTTTCAAATACTTTCAGAGCCCCCTTCTTTAAAAGAAAGAACTCAATGCCAACGAAGATCGAGCCTGCAAGGAGCATGCGTATAGAGATCAAATCCATCGGTGTAAAGTGACAATTTTGAAGTAAATACTGTCCTGCAACACCCATTGATCCCCAAAAAACAGCCGCTAGTCCGGCCATCGCCATGCCTTTTAATGTTTTATTCATCCTCGTCTCCTCTGGTTCTTGAGTTTGCCAGTTTTGTGATGGGATAGAACGAGTTCCTACTCTTTTTAAGAAATCCTATTTTTCAGAAAATTCCTTACTTTTTTCAGCAAGATAAAAGCCATGAATAATGCGAAAATTCGCCTATGAATTTCGATAACTATCGCCGAATACTTCACCTCGACCTCGACGCTTTTTTCGCTTCCGTTGAACAGCGAGATAATCCTTCGCTTCAAGGGAAGGCAATTGCCGTCGGATTAAATTCCGCTCGAGGTGTCGTTGCGTCTGCTTCTTACGAAGCAAGAAAGTTCGGAGTACGTTCCGCAATGCCCTCCTCAGTTGCCGCAAGGCTATGTCCAAATTTGATTTTTGTTCCCGGACGAATGGACGAGTACAAAAAAGCATCAGCCGAAGTCTTCGAAATTTTTTCTCGCTACACAAATCTCATTGAACAAGTCTCTATCGATGAGGCATTCTTAGACGTCACAGACGTCTGGCGCGACTATGGTTATGCGATGGAAATCGCAAAGCTCATCAAAGAAGATGTTCGTCGTGAAGTCGGTCTCATTATTTCTGCCGGCGTTTCCTACAACAAATTCCTCGCCAAAATCGCAAGCGACTGGCGCAAGCCCGACGGCTTATGCGTGATCCATCCGAATGCGGCACTTAAGTTCATTGATCGTCTTCCTGTGAAGGCTATTTGGGGCGTCGGTCCGGTGACCTCGCAAAAGATGGAGGCCCTCGGCATCTTTACCGGAAAAGATTTGCGAGAAAAAGATCTTTCATTTTTAGTCGAGCAATTCGGCAGTTCGGGACTGTCGTATTACAACTTTGCCCGGTGTATTGACGATCGTCCTGTCAGAACCGAACGCATCCGCAAACAGGTCAGCGCTGAGATCACACTCTCCAAAGACGAAGGAAATCTCAATAAGTTAGAAGATACGCTCTCGGAACTGACGGACTATCTGATGACGCGTCTGCGTAAAAATGATTTCCTCGGTCGCTCGCTGACGTTAAAAGTACGTTTCCATAACTTCAAGACAATCACAAGAACTCAGACGTCTAACTCAGTCTTTAATGAGAAATCCCAAATCCTCAAAACAGCTGAGTCTTTGCTTGAAAAAATCGATTTCAACCATCAGACCGTTCGCCTCCTCGGAATCGCCATTGGAAACCGCCTGGAAGAAGACACCGAAAACATGTTGAATCTCGGCGATATGGACGAGCTTACACCCAGGCTTCTTTAAGGCGCCGACGGACTTGACTGAGTCGAGACGCGGAGCGCCGTAAAAATTGCAAAGGTCTGAAGAATCGCAACACCGAAAAGAACGGCTGTAAACATACCGACGTCAAGAAGCGGTCCAAACAAAATCGGTGTCAGAGACTGACCCACATCCATTCCGCAATAAGTAAAACCGTAAACGCGGCCAAATGATTTCTTTCCTAACTTCGCAACCGTCGCTCCGCGAATCATAATGTCTCGACTTGGAGCAGCCACGCCTGTTCCCAGACCCATCAGACACATTAAAACAACTGCCCAGTATCCGGTCAGGATCTGAGACGCCAGAATAGCCGCCATCACAGCAGCAAACGTAAGGCACAGTGCCACAACGCGATTGCTCGAGATCTTATGCTGGTTCGTTAAAAACCCGCCGATCAAAGCGCCCGCGCCGGCGCCCAAGAGATAAGCTGTCAGAGCCGCCGAAGCTCCGGTCAGATTCAAGTGATAGGCATTCTTGAAGATCGTCTGCGAAAAGCTTTGAAGAACGCCGAAGGCCCCAGACGTAAAGAAGAAAAACATGAAGCAGTACCATACATCCGGCACTCGCAGAAATCCGAAAGTCCCCTCTTCTTTCTCTTTCGGAGTCGGCGGTGTAGTGTCACGAACGGAATCTCGAGAGAAAACGCCTCTAAATACAAGCTCGATGACAAGAACAATCAGCGCTACCGAAGAAGCTGCAAACGCCGCACCTCTCCAGCCGAACAAGCCCGCTGTCGTTACCATGAAGAAAGGACAAATTGCCCAGCCGATATTGCCGGTGATGTTATGCCAGGCAAAAGCGTGACCCAAGAAGCGATCCCGAATGTTGTAGTTCATCAGCGAATAATCGCTCGGATGGAACACCGAGTTGCCGGCGCCGGCCAGCATCGCCGAGAGATAAAGCATCGGCACATTTTCTGCCATGCCTAAAGCCACGGCACTGGCAATCAGCAAAACCAGGCCTGTATACATTGAGGTCCGGCCGCCCACTTTATCAACCAGAAAGCCGCTCATCGACTGGCCGACTGCGCTCGTGACAAAGAACGTTGTCATCAAGGTTCCGCCCTGAAGGAAATTCATTCCGAAGTGCGGAAGAATCCAAGGGAACAACGACGGAATCACTAAGTGATAGAAATGAGAGCTGGCGTGGGCGATCGAAACGAGAAAAATCGCGAGGATGTCGTGACCGCGAGTTCCTTGTGCGTACATGGCGTGGCTTAAGAGTGTTTTTTCTTATTCTATCCCTCGCGTCTTCCAAAATAAGTTAGGGCCGAGAGATTGTTGGTCTCTCAGCCTCTTAACTCAGATTTGATCAGACGATCTTATCGATTGTCTTTACGGTCTTCAAAAATGAATTTTCCGTCAACATAGTCCACAAACACCGTGTCTCCCGGAGCGTATTTACCCTTAAGGATATCCACCGCAATCTGGTTCTCCAGATAGTCTTGGACAGCACGGCGCAGCGGACGTGCACCGAACAGCGGATCAAAGCCGACCTTACCGATTTCGTCCAGAGCCGCTTCGGTAACATCCAAACCAATATTCTGCTGCTCCATACGTTTAGCAAGCTTACGAATCTGGATACGGGCGATTTCGCGAATAGCCTTCTGATCAAGGGCATTGAAGACAACGATTTCATCAATACGGTTAATGAATTCGGGTCTGAAGTGCTTCTTGACTTCGTCCATTACGGCTTCCTTCACAACTTCAGGATCTTCACCCTGACGGTTCATAATTTCCTGAGAACCGAGGTTGGAAGTCATAATGATGACGGTGTTCTTGAAGTCAACCGTGCGTCCCTGACCGTCGGTCATACGGCCGTCGTCCAATGCCTGAAGCAGGATGTTGAAGACATCCGGGTGAGCTTTTTCAACTTCGTCGAGAAGAATCACGCTGTAAGGTTTACGGCGTACGGCTTCTGTTAAGTAGCCGCCTTCTTCATAGCCGACATATCCCGGAGGCGCTCCGATCAAACGAGCCACGGAGTGTTTCTCCATGAATTCGCTCATATCGATACGGATCATGGCGTCCTCAGTGTCGAACAGGAATTCGGCCAAAGCCTTGGTGAGCTCCGTCTTACCGACGCCTGTCGGACCGAGGAAGAGGAAGGAACCATAAGGACGGTTCGGGTCGGACAGGCCGGCACGAGAACGAAGGATGGCGTCAACGACTTTATCAACCGCTTCTTTCTGTCCGACAACGCGCTTGCCGATGTACTTGGCCATATCCAAAAGTTTCTGGCGTTCGCCTTCCATCATCTTGGAGACCGGAATACCGGTTGCGCGGGAAACCACTTCAGCGATTTCTTCAGCGCCTACCTGCGTACGCAGGAGCTTCGGTTTTTCATCGTAGAGCTTGGTTTCTTCTTTTTCTTCCTTCACCAGCTGTTTTTCAAGTTCGGGAAGTTTGCCGTACTGGATCGCAGCGAGTTCTTCATACTTGCCGGAACGACGAAGCTCTTCCATCTTGGTCTTGAGCTTGTCGATTTCGTCACGGACTTCTTTAGATCCTAACGCGGCGTTCTTTTCTTTCTTCCAGATTTCTTCCAAATCGGAATACTCGCGGCTTAACTTAGCGATTTCTTCTTCCAAACCGCTCAAGCGTTTCTTGCTGGCTTCGTCTTTTTCTTTCTTAACGGCTTCACGTTCAATCTTCAATTGAATCAGGCGACGGTCCAGCTTATCGAGTTCTTCAGGCTTGGAGTCAATTTCCATCTTGATGCGCGCTGCCGCTTCATCAATCAGGTCAATAGCCTTGTCCGGAAGGAAACGATCGGTAATGTAGCGGGCGGAAAGTTCAGCAGCAGCCACAATCGCCGGGTCGGTAATTTCGACACCATGATGAACTTCGTACTTTTCCTGCAGACCGCGCAGAATAGCAATCGTGTCTTCGACGCTCGGTTCGTTGACGATCACTTTCTGGAAACGACGTTCCAGAGCGGGATCTTTTTCGATATACTTTCTGTACTCGTCCAAGGTCGTCGCACCGATCACATGCAGTTCACCGCGGGAAAGTGCAGGTTTGAGCATGTTGCCGGCATCCATTGCACCTTCTGTCTTACCGGCACCTACCACTGTATGGATTTCATCGATAAACAGAATGATACGGCCTTCTTCGGCAACCACTTCTTTCAGCAGTGCTTTCAGACGTTCTTCGAATTCGCCGCGGTATTTCGCACCGGCGACAAGTCCTGCCATATCGAGACTTAAGACGCGTTTGTTGCGCAGTGTGTCGGGCACTTCACCGTTCACAATACGCTGTGCTAAGCCTTCAACCACAGCGGTCTTACCAACACCGGGTTCGCCGATAAGAACAGGATTGTTCTTACTTCTGCGCTGCAGAATCTGCATCGCACGACGAATCTCGTCATCTCGCCCGATCACAGGGTCGAGCTTTCCTTCTTTGGCCTTTTCGGTTAGGTCAACCGTGTATTTCTTTAGGGCTTCACGATTGTTCTCAGCTTCGGGATTGTCCACTTTTTCACCTCCGCGCACGGATAAAATTGCATTTTCTAGGCTCGGTTTATTGAGGCCTTCCTCTTGCGCAAGGTGTGCGGCGTCACACTTGCTGTCGCATAAAGCTAAAAGGAAGAGATCGGTGGAAATGAATTTATCGCCGAGTCTTTCGGCCTCCCTTTCCATCGAATTAAGAATTGCCATCAACTCACGGCTGATTTGGACATTGTCGGCAGCTCCGGAAACTTCCGGCAGTTTGCCGATCGCTTCCTTCACCTTACGTTCGAGTTCTCTGACTCTCACGCCGGAGCGCTCTAAGAGCGTCCTTCCGGTGCCCTCGGTGTCCTTTAATACCGCAAGCAGCAAGTGAAGCGGATCGATGTACTGCTGGGAACGCTCAACAGCCATCGATTGTGCTTCTCCGAGCAACTCTTGGAACCGAGTTGTAAATTGATCTTGACGCATAAGAGTTTGAATCTCCTTTTGTTAAGGAAACATTCGGAATCAACTCCTGTTCCCCTATGCGTCTATTCTGAAGAGTCCGCGGAGACGGACGTGCGTTTTTCTCTTATTTTGAGCTTATTTGGTCCACCTGGATTTTGCAGCTTCGTCGGTCTCTTTGGCCTGTACCCAACGGGTGCCCTCGCCCACCTTTTCCTTCTTCCAGAACGGGGCTTCGGTCTTTAAGTAGTCAATAATGAACTCGCAGGCTTTAAATGCTTCCCCGCGATGGGCGCCGGAAACGCCGACAAAAACGATCTGATCCGTGGCGAATAATTCGCCGACACGATGAATCACGGTCGCATCCATAATGTCCCAGCGCTTCTTTGCCTCTTCCACAATGGCCGTAAGGGCTTTTTCGGTCATGCCGGGATAGTGCTCCAACGTCATGGAAGCGACCTCGTCACCTTCGTTAAGGTCGCGAACCGTGCCTAAAAACATCACGACGGCGCCGACTTTGGGAGACGCATGCAGTGCCGCTACTTCAGCCTGAACATCAAAGTCTTCTGTTTGAACTGCAATCTTCATTGACGCCTCTTATAAGTTGAATTCTGTGAATGGGATGTAGGTCACCAAATCGCCCTTCTTCAAGTCAGCTTCAGCCGGAATGTCGGCTAAGCCATCTGCCCAGGTGCAGGAGCTGAGCACTGCCGAGTTTTGAGTTCGGTAGTTTTCCAGCTCTCCGGCGCCGTTGCGGCGGACACGGATGAATTCGCGGCGGGATCCGCACTTGTAATCAAAGGCCAGCGGAAGGATATAACCCTTCACATCAATCTGGCCGCGACCGGAAAGTTTAAGAATCAGCGGCTGAGCAAACAGCAGGAAGGTCACAAAGCCGGAGACGGGATTGCCGGGAAGGCCGATAAACGGAACGCCGCGAACTTCACCTTTGGCGACCGGTTTGCCCGGCTTCATGGCGATGCGCCACATCTGCATCTTACCGAGCTCTTCAACGGCTCGGCGAATAAAGTCGGCTTCGCCTACGCTCATGCCGCCGCTGGTCAGAATGAAATCAGACTTGCGTGAGGCTTTACGGAAAGCTTCCAGAGTTGCTTCAAACGTATCAGGAATATTGCCGTAATCCACCACATCGCAGCCCAGCTGATGGAGCAGTCCGCGCAGGACAAAGCGGTTGGAGTTGTAGATGCCGCCCTCGACAAGCTTTTCTCCCGGCATCGCGAGTTCATCACCGGTGAAGAAAAGCGAAACACGAATCGGACGATAAACCTTAACTGTGGAAACGCCGATGCTCGCGGCAACGCCGAGCGCCGGAGGCGTTAAGCGGTCACCCTTCTTCAATACAGTCTGGCCGACATCAATATCGCAGCCTGCTCTTCGAATCCAGGCACCGGCTTTAGGATCACAATGGAATTCAACGCTGCCGTCTTCCATCTCGGAAGCTTCTTCCTGAGGTATAACCGCATCGGCTCCCGGAGGGATGGGGGCGCCGGTGAAGATGCGGGCGACAGTGTCGGGTTCAAGTTCAGTACCGACGTGGCCGGCAAAAATTCGCTGAGAAACCGGGAAATTGCGGCGACCGCCTGCAAAATCGGCGCAGCGAACGGCATATCCGTCCATCTGAGAATTATCCAGAGGAGGGACTTTAATTTCGGAGACGATGTCTTGGGCGAGGATCTTGCCTGCCGAATAAAGGGTCACCATATCTTCTACTTCGGCAACCGCCTCCGCACCTTCCAAAATCTTTGCTTTTGCTTGTTCAACTGTCAGCATTTCCGTGTTTCTCCGTCTTCGAGACCAAGCTCTCGAACTATGAAGCGAGTAATGGTTTCGGCATCATTTATATCAAAAATCGGCAGATTTCCAAATGCCGGGTGTGTCGTATCGGTCACGACCGCAGCGATGCGCTTGTCGTGTGCGCAAATCGGTGTTTCATGCCGTTCGAGCTTGCGCCAAACCTCCAGACGAAGCGCTTCCTGCTCTTCGGTCTTAAAGCCTTCGACAATCACGATGTCCGCAGGATCTAAATGACGAATTAAATCCGACAGCGTGGGCTTTTCTTTCGGCGTCTCGGTGAGCATGGCCCAGCGTTCGTCGGTATGCACAATAACCTGCGTCGCACCTGCTTCACGAAAACGATAAGAATCCTTCCCGGGCTTATCGATATCGACATTGTGATGGGCGTTTTTAACGGCCGAGACTTTGAGGCCGCGCTCAGCGAGCAGCGCGATGATTTTTTTGATCAGGGTAGTTTTGCCGCTGCCGGAGTATCCAACAAAATTAACAATCTTCATAAAAACAAAAAGGCCTGCGGTTAAGCAAGCCTCTTCAAATTAAAACTTATTTCCCGACGTCATGCTCGGCGAGGAAATTTTTAACCAACTGCGCATCCGCAGGCATTTCCAGCACTTTCTGCGGTTTTTCGAGCAGATCTTCGTAGCCGGCCGGAACCGGAGGTTCAAAGCCGACGGCTTCTTTAATCGTAGCTGCAAATTTAGCAGGTAATGCGGTTTCCAAACAAATGGTCTTTACACCCGGGATTCGTTCTTTCATTGCCGCATTGATGCCGTCCGCTGTGTGCGGATCCACAAGGAAGCCGTACTGATCCCAAACGCGCTTGATGCAGGCCAAACGGTCGGCGTGGGTGCTTCTGGAAGCGGTAAAGCCGCTTGCCTTCACAGCTGCCCATTCTTCTGCATTGAGAAGGAATTCCTTCTTCTGAGCCAGCTCGGTCCAGAGCTCTACCACACGCTCAGGATTTCTGCCAGTGATGTCGTAGATATAGCGTTCGAAGTTGGAAGCCTTGGAAATATCCATGGACGGAGAACTCGTCACAAAGGTATGTGCAGAATCGCGAATGCGATAGCGGCCGCTGCGGAAGAATTCATAGAGGACATCGTTTTCATTGGTAGCTACGATCAGACGAGCCACAGGGAGCCCCATCTGCTTGGCGATCCAGCCTGCTAAAACGTCACCGAAGTTGCCGGAGGGCACGGAGAATGTGACTTCTTCATCTTCGGATTCGGTAGCTTGGAGCCAAGCGCTGAAGTAGTAAATGACCTGAGCGGCAATTCGTGCCCAGTTAATGGAATTCACAGCGCCGATGTGATGCTCGGTCTTAAAGGTCAAGTCGCCGGATACGGCTTTGACGATATCCTGAGCATCATCAAAACTGCCTTGGACGGCAATATTGAAAATGTTCTTATCCTGCAGGGAATACATCTGAGCTTTCTGGAATCTGCTCATGCGGCCGGCTGGCGAAAGCATGAAGACCTGAATGCCTTCACGGCCTTTCATAGCGTATTCGGCTGCGCTGCCGGTATCTCCGCTCGTGGCGCCGAGAATATTCAGGCGGGTTTCTTTGCGGGCGAGCACAAACTCAAAGAGCGAACCCAGGTACTGCATCGCCATGTCTTTAAAGGCGAGCGTCGGACCGTTGGAGAGCTCGAGAATGCCGAAGTCATTTTCCAGCCAAACGACGGGCGCGATTTTTTTGAAATCCGTGCCTTCGCGGCCGTGACAGTAAACTTCGGGCGTGTAAGTGGTTTCGCACAGACGGGCGATATCCGAGCGCTGCATATCTTTGGCAAAAAGACTTGTCACGGCAGTCGCGAGCTGAGCGTAAGAGAGGCCGCGCCAGTTCTTTAGAGTTTCTTTCGAAACCTGCGGGTAGACCTTAGGCACGAACAAGCCGCCGTCACGCGCCAAACCCTGAAGAACAATTTCGCTGTAAGAGGCGGCGGGCACGCCGCCGCGTGTAGACACGTATTGCATTACTGTAATTCTTCCTTTCTCAGAAGCACGATGGCGCCGCGGACATTGGCCAGCTGCTGCATCGTACGGATGGCTCTTTGAATATCCGCTTCACGGGTGCTGTGCGTCAGCAGAATGATTTCGGTAGAAGCGTCCTCCAAAGGTGTTTCTTTCTGGATCAAAGACTCAATAGAAATCTTGTTGTCGGCCAGAATACGGGCGATTTCCGCCAAAACGCCGGGTTTGTCTTCAACGGGAATGCGCAGGTAGTAAGAGCAGACCGTATCGCCGAAGTCAGCAAAAGATTTGGCTTTCGGGTTATGCGTTGTGGTCGGCATACGAGGACGCTCGGAGACAGCCACTTCCGCAGTACGAGCGATATCGATCAAGTCTGCAACCACGGCAGAACCGGTCGGCTCAGAGCCGGCGCCTTTGCCGTAGTAAAGAGAACTTTCGGCGGCGTCGCCTTTCACAACGACGGCGTTCATCGCGCCTTCTACATTGGCGAGCAGGCGGCGTGTGGGAACAAGCGCCGGATGGACGCGAAGTTCGATGCCGTAATCGGTGTACTTGGTGATGCCGAGCAGCTTGATGCGGTAGCCGAGTTCTTCGGCAAACTTAATGTCTTTGGCTTCCAGATGTGTAATGCCTTCGATATGAACTTTAGTCATATCGACCGGAACGCCGAAAGCAATAGCCGAGAGAAGCATCAGTTTATGAGCGGAGTCCGTACCTTCGATGTCGAAGGTCGGATCGGCTTCGGCGTAACCCAAGCGCTGAGCTTCTTTGAGCACATCGTCGAAACTGCGTCCGGTATCACGCATGGTAGAGAGGATGAAGTTGCAGGTTCCGTTGATGATGCCGGCGATCGAAGAGACGCGGTTGGCGGCTAAGCCTTCGCGCAGCGCCTTAACAATCGGAATGGAACCGGCAACGGCGGCTTCAAAGGCGACATTGACGCCTTTGGTCTGAGCGGCAGAGAAAATCTCGTTGCCGTGTTCTGCCAGCAAAGCTTTGTTTGCGGTCACGACATGCTTGCCGGCGTCGATAGCGGCCAAAATCAAAGATTTTGCAGGCTCGATGCCGCCCATGGCCTCAACCACAACGTTGACTTCCGGGTCATTAACCAGATCATGCCAATCGTTGGTGACGATCACATCTTCGTCGACCAGAAGTTTAACGCGGTCGACATTGCGGACGGTCACGCGTTTGACCGAGATCGGCGCACCCGCTCTTTGCCTGATTAAAGAATGGTTTCTTTTTAAGATGTCGTATGTGCCTTTGCCGACATTACCGAAACCGGCCAAACCGACTTTGATTTCCGTTGCCATTTCCTCTCCTTGCGTTTAACTATTTTTTCTTGGAAGCTGCTTTTGCCTTGGGTTTCTTAGAACCCTTGGTAGGAATGTTCTTGACCTTGGCGAATTTGGGTGCTGCCGGTTTCTTTTCCGGAGCAGCCGGGGCCGGCTCGCCCTTCCAGCGACGATGGAATTTCTTCGTCTTGGGCTGGATCAGACCGTCTTCTTTGAACATCTGACGAATACCGCGCAGGGCCTGACGAATACGATCGGCGTTTTCGATCAGGGCGATACGCACAAAGCCTTCACCGTATTCACCGAAACCGATGCCGGGAGAAACGGCGACCTTGGCTTTCTCCAACAGGCGTTTGGAGAATTCCACGCTGCCCATGGACTTGTAGAACTCGGGGAGCTCAGCCCAGATGTACATGGAGGCCTTGGGTTTTTCTACCATCCAGCCTAAGTCATGCAGGCCTTTGACCATCACGTCGCGACGGTGTTCGTATTCTTTTCTGACTTCTTCGACGCATTCCTGAGGACCGTTCAAGGCTTCGATCGCGCCGACCTGAATCGGTGTGAAAGTGCCGTAGTCGTGATAGCTCTTGATACGAGTCAGTGCGCCGACAAGTTCACGGTTTCCGACCATGAAGCCGATACGCCAGCCGGCCATGTTGTAGCTCTTACTCATCGTAAAGAACTCGACGGCCACGTCTTTAGCGCCCGGGACCTGCATGATGGAAGGCGCCTTGAATCCGTCGTAGACGATGTCGGCGTAGGCCAAGTCGTGAACGATGTAGACGCCGTGCTTCTTAGCCAGGGCGACGAGTTTTTCAAAAAAGTCGAGATCTACACACTGAGCGGTCGGGTTGCTCGGGAAACCCAGAATCATGAGTTTGGGTTTGGGGGTCGTTTCCGTCACGGCTCTTTCGAATTCGCTGAAGAAATCGATGCCGGGGCCCATGCGGACGCTGCGGACGTCGGCACCGGCGATGATGGAACCGTAAATATGAATCGGGTAGCTCGGATTCGGAACGAGGACCGTGTCGCCGCGGTCGCAGGTTGCGAGCATCAGGTGAGCGATACCTTCCTTGGAGCCGATCGTAACGATGGCTTCTTTGTCCGGATCAATATCGACGTCCCAGCGTCTCTTGTACCAATCGCTGATGGCCTTGCGAAGACGAGGGATACCACGGGAAGCGGAATAGCCGTGGGTTCCGGGGCGCTGCGCCACTTCGACCATCTTGTCGACGATGTGCTTCGGTGTGTCGCCGTCGGGGTTGCCCATGCTCAAATCAATGATGTCCTCTCCGCGATGACGGGCCGCCATCTTCAGTTCGTTGGTAATGTTAAAGACGTAAGGCGGGAGTCGTTTAATGCGGGGAAAATCGTTATTCATGTGGACCTTCACTTGTTTGTTATCAGTAATCTTTTGAGTTTAATTGAAACATTTCGATTTAAAGATGAATCAAACAGTTTTTGCTGGACGTTCTGTCAATAGGCACAAAAAAACCTCCGACTCGCAGAGGTTTTCTTGGAAAGTTTTGGGTTAGAGGGCGTCGCTCGCAAAATCCGCCAGGCGGGATCTTTCGCCGCGCTGCATCGTGATGTGCCCCGAGTGCGGCCAGCCTTTGAAGCGGTCTACCACATAGGTCAGACCGGAGGAGCCTTCCGTCAGGTAAGGTGTATCGATCTGAGCGATGTTGCCCAAGCAGACGATCTTGGTACCGGGACCGGCACGCGTGATCAGCGTCTTCATCTGTTTCGGCGTTAAGTTCTGAGCTTCGTCAATGATGACGAACTTATTCAGGAAGGTACGGCCGCGCATGAAGCTCATAGACTTGATGCGGATTCTGGAGCGAATCAAATCTTCAGAAGCTCTGCGGCCCCAGTCGGATCCGTTGCCGCTGCCGCGGTTCAGAACTTCGAGGTTATCGTCAATGGCACCGAGCCACGGAGCCATCTTCTCTTCTTCCGTGCCCGGCAGAAAGCCGATATCTTCGCCCACGGAAATGGTAGCACGCGTGATGATGATTTCGTTGAAGCGTCTCTGCTCCATCGTCTGAGTCAGACCTGCTGCCAGCGTGAGCAGCGTCTTACCGGTTCCGGCTTGGCCGAGCAGCGTCACAAAGTCGATGTTCGGATCCATCAGGAGATTGAGCGCGAAAGCCTGCTCTCTGTTTCTGGCGTTGATGCCCCAAACGGTGTGCTTCGGATTGAGATAGTCGTCGATCAAACGTACGGTAGCGCGGTTGCCTTCGACCGACATAACCTGGGCATAGAACGGTGTAGCACCTTCCTGCTCGTACCAAATGAATTGGTTCACAAGGAAGCTCGGAACGAGAGACCCTTCGATCTGATACCAAGTACGACCGTCTTTCTGCCAAGACTTGAGGTTTCTGCCGTGTTCGTCCCAGAAGTTGGCTGGCAGCTTGAGCGTTCCTGAGTAAAGGATGTCGCTGTCCTCGATCATCTTGTCGTTGTAATAATCTTCAGCGACAAGGTTGAGGGCGGCAGCCTTCAGACGCATGTTGATGTCTTTAGACACCAAGACGACGTCGCGGTCTTTGACGCTTTCCTTCAAGCCTTCCACCACGGAAAGAATCTGGTTGTCGGCTTTGCCCTGCGGCAGCATCGGAAGCTTCACGTCAAAGGGCTTGGTCTGAATGAACAGACGGCCGGTTGCTTCACCGTGGTTCAGTGTTTCAAGCGGAATGCCTTTGTCGATCGGGCCTTCCAAATTCTGCAGGATGCCGTCAAGCGTACGGCTGACCTGACGAGCGTTGCGGGCCACGTCGGTCATACCGCTCTTGTGGTTATCGAGCTCTTCGAGCGTCATCATCGGCAGATAGATATCGTGTTCCTGGAAGCGGAAGATACTCGTCGGATCGTGCAGCAGCACGTTGGTATCAAGCACATAAAGTTTGTTCTTGCCGTCGTGCTTGAGATTTTTGTTTCTTCTGTGTGCCAGCGTCGTTTCTTTGAGAACCTCTTTGGTTTCAACCGGCGCGGCGGCTTTAACTTCCTGCTTGGCTTCTTTAGCGGAAATCGGTTCAACGGTTGTTTTCGTGCGCAGAGTCTTCGCTGCTACAGCAGGTTTAGCTGCCGCCTTGGTTTTACGAGGCGCGCGGGCTGCTGTCGGTGCCGGCGCCTGTGTCGGCAGTTCGGCCGGAATGTCGGTGAGGACAGATCCCTTAGCGACCGGGGCTTTTGGTAATGGCATATGTGTTCCTTCGGGCTCTTCTTTAGAGGAGAGCGGCTTAAAAATCTATTCTTTCTTTGATGCTCGCCGTCTCAATCAAATTACGAGAGCCGCAATTACAATGCCGATCATTGTAAAGGCCAGTCCGAGTTTGATGACGATCCCGATCATCATTCCGAGCCATGTGGCAAAACCGACCTTACCGCTTTTGAGAAGGTCTCGATGATCAATAAATTCGCCGATGGCTGCACCGAGCAGCGGCATAAAAATCAACCCCCATAAACCGGTGAAGATGCCGATAATGGTACCGATAAAGGATCCCAAAATGCCGAGTTTGGTTGCCCCGGCTTTCTGCGCGCCGAGCGTCTGTGCAATCCAGTCGACAATCAGACCGATAACGGTCAGCACGGCAAGAATCACCAGCGTCATCACGCTAATTTCGTTGTAATGATCGATGAATGCGGCCAGCCACGCACCTGCAAAGATGAGCGGGAGCCCCGGAATCATCGGGACGATAGTGCCTGCAAAGCCGATGACCATGAGGGCAGCGGCGATGACCCAAAGAATAATATCCAGCATTGATTAATAACCTGCGTGCATTTGTGCCTGTGTGGCTCTGCTGACAAAACGCGTATACATACCTTGGAAGATCAGATTCACGGTACCGGTCGGACCGCTTCGCTGCTTGGCGATAATTGCTTCGGCATCGCTCGGCGCATTGGAATCCACCGCCGGCATCGGCTGACCGTCTTCCCCCATGTCGTCCGTCTTCTGCTGATAAGCGACTTCACGGTACAGAAAGATGATGACGTCGGCGTCCTGTTCGATAGAGCCGGACTCTCGCAAGTCACTCATCAGCGGACGCTTGTTGGGACGGGTATCCACTTCACGCTTTAACTGAGAAAGCGCGATCACGGGAACCTTCAGTTCACGGGCAAGACCCTTGAGGCCGCGGGAAATTTCAGCAATTTCCTGGGCGCGGTTCGCGTCATTGCGTCCGCCGGATTCGCCGGACATCAGCTGGAGGTAGTCAACCACGATCAGACCGAGCTTGCCGCCTACACGGCTCATCAGCTGACGGGCGCGGCTGCGCAGATTCAAAATGGAAATACCGGCGGTATCGTCGATGAAGATCGGCGCTTTTTCCAGAGATTCGGCGGCGTCGTAAAATCCGCGCCAGTTTTCCAGATGACCGGTTTTGAGTTCTGACTGTGGAATTTCTCCCTTGGCGCTGAGGAGACGACCGGTAACTTCTTCGGCTGACATTTCCAGCGAGAAGACCCCGACAGGCAAGCCTTGATTGCTGCCGACGTGCAGCGCGATATTCAAAGCAAACGCGGTTTTACCCATGGCCGGACGACCGGCGATGATAATGAGCTGACCGTCATGCATACCGCTCGTCATACGGTCGAGATCCGGGAAGCCCGTGCTAGTGCCGGAGACATTGCTCGGGTTGTCAATCTCGGAGAGTTCGCGAAGATGATCCGTGTAATCGGCCAAAACCGCGTCGATTTTTTGGAAACCGCTGGACGAGCGGGACAAATCCTCACTGATGCGAAGGACTTTTGCCTGAGCTTCGTCCAACAAATCCTTGGCTTCGCGAGCGCCGGGATTCATGGAGTCATTGATGATGTCGTTACCGGTTGTAATTAAACGGCGGCGAATCGAACGGTCGCGAATAATTTCCGCGTAGCGCAGAACGTTAGCCGCACCCGGACTGTAATCCGCGAGTCGGTTGAGATATTCGAGGCCGCCGGTCTCTTTTTCGAGACCGCCCTCACGCAGGATGTCGTGGACCGTCAGAATATCGGCCGGCTTTCCCTGCGAGAGCAAGCGCTTAATGTTTTCGAAAATTAAGCGGTTTCCGTAGTCATAAAAGTCCTCCGAATCGATTTTTCCGCCGATCAAGTCGAACGTATTGTTATCGATCAGGAGTGCGCCCAAAACACCGTCTTCAGCCTCTTTTGAGTAAGGCGGAGTGCGGTATTGCTGGACTTCACGATCTTCGCTGCGAATATCGGGCATCGTATTTATGAACTTCCTTTTTTCCAAAAGCAGATGAGAAAACTATAGCTGAAAGAGCAGAGACATGAAAAAAAGAAGCCTCCCAAAAATGTGACATTTCTGAGAGGCATTTTGAAGACCGAAGTCTTCAGGAATTTCTTCCTCAATTAGGCTTCAGCAACAACCTGAACGTTGACATTAGCAACGATGTCGTGGTGCAGGTCGATCTGCAGCGGGTACTCGCCGACGGCTTTGATAGCACCCAGCGGTGTACGAACCTGGCTCTTGTGGATATCGTAACCAAGTTTTTCGAGGGCTTCGGCAACGTCCATGTTGGTCACAGAACCAAACAGACGACCGTCGACGCCGGCCTTGGAAGCGATAGTGATGGTCAGACCATCGATCTTGCCCTTGAGCTCTTCAGCCTTAGCAAGACGTTCAGCCTGAGCGCGTTCGAGTTCAGCCTTGTGGGCTTTGAATTCTTCGATCGCAGCTGCTGTAGCACGCTTAGCCTTCTTTGTCGGGATCAGGTAGTTACGAGCGAAACCGTCTTTAACTTTGACGACGTCGCCGAGCTGACCGACGTGAGGAATAGATTCAAGCAGAATGATTTGCATGTTGATTTCCCCCGATTACTGATTGTCGGTGTAAGCAAGAAGAGCAAGGAAGCGAGCACGCTTAATTGCTGTGTCGAGCTGACGCTGATAGTGAGCCTTCGTACCTGTCAGGCGAGCCGGCATAATCTTGCCGTTTTCCTGGATGAAGTCGCGAAGTGTGTCGATATCTTTGTAATCGATCTGGTCAACATGATCAACTGTGAAGCGGCAGAATTTTTTACGCTTGAAAAGCGCGTTCTGCTGATTAGGGTTACGAGGTCTACCCTTTCCTTTGGCACCAAAAGCCATGATTTACTCCTTTTCGAATTCCGTTATATGCAGGACAAGTTTGCGTGAACGCGCCGAAGATGTTGTCAGAAACCCTCTGAATTTCAAACGGCTTCCGAGCTCCACCTCATTGAGAGCCTTAGCAGCCGGACCGACTGCCGCCGCTTCTGCGGAAAAGCTCAGTTTTCTATCCGATCCGGCTTCTTGGACCACCGACATATGGCGGATGGCCAGGTCAAGAATGGGAACAGAAGCTAAGGTGTAGCGGATGACGTCTTTCTTTTCAAGAATTCCGTCCAGTTCGAACGAGTTCACCTCGCAGTCCTAAATTAAGCCTGGGCTTCAGCCGGGGCTTCTTCAGCAGCCTGAGGTGCGGGAGCAGCAGCTTCAGCAGCAGCGCTGGCAGCCTTACGGGCTTCTTCTTTCTCGACAGCCTTCATCATCGGAGAAGGTTCTGTCTCAGCCTTCTTCATTTTCACGGTGAGGTGACGAAGAACGGCGTCGTTGTAACGGAAATTGTTTTCGAGTTCTTCAAGAACTTCGGGGCCGCATTCGATGTTCATCAGAACATAGTGGGCTTTCACGAGTTTCTCGATCGGGTAAGCCAGCTGACGACGGCCCCAATCTTCGAGACGGTGAATCTTACCGCCGTGGCTTTCCACAGCAGCCTTGTAACGCTCAATCATCGCCGGAACCTGTTCGCTCTGATCAGGATGGACGATGAAGCAAATCTCATAGTGACGCATTGAACCTCCTTATGGGAAATAGTCGCCCGGAGCGTCTTCCGGTGTGACAAGGACTAGAAAGTGCGTGATTCTACACCACTTTCAGTAGAAAAAATCCTGATTACTAAATTAGTTACGAAAAACAAGTCGAGGAATAGCCTTAATGAAAATGAGATGCCTGCTTGCTTAGCCTATTACTCTACGAACATCCGGGTTGAATGGTGTGTGCTGCGTTTTCTACTATTCGAATCGACCTATTAGTTCTAATAGTTGAACCTTCCTTGAGTACTCCTGAAGAGAAATTATTTCTCCGGTGTTCGTTAATCGTTGCAAAAAACACATTGGCTACACCTGTCTTTCATGGAGGAGCCGCTTTTCCCATCAGATAGGGCTCCGTGCCGGGATCTGTAGGAAAGGACTTGCAACAGATCAAAAAATCGAGGCCGTGATTTAGCACGACCTCTGACTTAGCAAACTTCAGATTCCGCTTAAGGCGGATACTGATCAGCCAACAGTACGCTGACGCACGGTTTCAAACAAACAAATACCGGCAGCAACGGAAACATTCAGACTTTCGACCGTTCCCAGCATCGGAATCTTCGCCAAGTCACTGCAGCGGCGGCGCGTCAATTGACGAAGACCGTCGCCTTCGGCGCCGAGTACCCAGCCGAAAGCGCCCTTTTGATCAAATTCATAAATGGTCTTTTGAGCTTCACCGGCTGTGCCGATGATCGGAACACCGGCGTCAACAAGCTCAGCAATCGAACCCGCCAAATTCGTAACTCGCACAATCGGAACGGTTTCAGATGCGCCGGCGCTGGCCTTCACTGCCGCAGCCGTTAATGTGGCGGAGCGGTCTTTCGGCGTGATTACGGCAGATACTCCTGCCGCATCAGCGACACGGAGGCAGGCACCGAAATTGCGCGGATCGGTCACGCCGTCCAAAAGCAGTAGAAGCGGATTACCGGCGAGATTATCCATCAATGTGTCGAAGGACATGCCGATATCGATCGGTGCAGCTAAAGCAATCAAACCCTGATGCGGAACTTCATGAGAAAAGCCGTCCAGGCGATTGTTGTCGGCCTGCATCAAACGAATGCCGGCCTTTTCAATCTCTTCAATCATCCTGCGCATACGCTGATCGCGGCGCTTCGGATCATAGTAGACGATGCGAATCGACGAAGAATCGCGTTTCATTCTCGAGGACACGGCATGGAAGCCGGCTAGGACTGTATCTTCTTTTTTCATGAGCGTTTCTTTGCAACAGACGGTGCTTTCTTCGTTTTTCTCGCTGCCGGCTTACGCGGCGCGGCAGAAGATTTTACGGTTTTCCTTTTGGCTTCGGTCTTCGGCCTGCTTTGACGATTCTTCGAAACCAAAGCGAATTCTATTCTTCTTGCGTCGAGATCGCAGCGGGCAACCTTAACAGTGAGCTCGTCGCCCAAGCGATAACGCAACCCGGAGTCTTCGCCGTAAATTTCATTGGACTTATCGTCAAAGACGAAGTAATCATCCCCAAGGCCGGAAATATGAATCGCGCCTTCGACATACAAGTCTTCAAGCGTCACAAAGATTGCAAAGGGACTTACACCCGAAATCACGCCTTTAAAGACCTGGCCGAGTTTCTTCTGCATATAGTTGCATTTCAGCCAAGCCATTACATCGTAACTGGCTTCATCGGCACGGCGTTCATGGGCAGAACACAGAAGGCCGAGCTTTTCCCACAAGTCGATATGCGCAACCTTCTTCTTGTCATCGGGTTTTGCCTTGCAGATGATTTCTCTTGTCTGAACCGGAACATCCGCTTCATTGGGTTCAACCAAAATCTTCGGCACGTATTTCCGGCGCCGTAAGATACCTCGGATAGCGCGATGCACCAGCAAGTCAGGATAACGGCGGATCGGTGAGGTGAAGTGCGTATAAGCATCATAAGCCAGGCCGAAGTGACCGACGTTATGCGGGCTGTAGACGGCCTGCTGCATGGAGCGCAGCAAAATCGTCTGAATCATTGCCTTATCCGGACGATCAGCGATCGATTCCAGCACCTTGGCATAGTCTCCCGGAGTGGGGGAATCTCCGCCGGGCAGCGTCACGCCGAACGGCGCCAAAGTTGCCCTGGCTTTTTCCAGACGATCCTGGCTGGGCGGTTCATGGACACGGTAGAGACACGGAGCCTTATTCTTCTGCAGGAAGTCGGCTGCACAGGTGTTTGCCACCAGCATCATTTCCTCAATGAGGCGATGAGCGTCATTGCGTTCGCGCGGCAGAATCTGTTCGATCTTGCCCTGCTCATTGGCGACAATATAAGTTTCAACCGTCTCAAAATCCATCGCGCCGCGCAATTCACGGCTCTTGATCAGATTCTTGTAAAGATCATAGAGATCCTGGACGTTGCCAAGCACGTGTTCCATGACCTTGGCTTCAGGACCGTTCGGGTTGCAGAGTGCGGCCCAAACATTGTCATAAATCAGTCGTGCCGCCGAACGAATCACAGCTGGGTAGAACTGGTAGGCTTCTACCAATCCGTTGGCGCCAATGACCGCGTCGCACACCATGGTGCAGCGGTCAACCTGCGGATTCAAAGAACACAAGCCGTTAGAAAGCTCTTCCGGCAGCATCGGGATAACGCGTCTCGGGAAGTAGACACTCGTTGTTCTTAACTGAGCGTCCTTATCAATAGAGCAACCGGGTTTGACGTAATGAGAAACATCGGCAATGGCTACGAGCAGACGGAATTTGCCTTCTTCCACAGGTAAGCAGTAAACAGCATCGTCGAAGTCTTTGGCATCTGCGCCGTCAATCGTCACAAACGGAATATCACGGAGGTCTACTCTATCTCGAAGATCGGACTTCGTTACAGAGTCAGAGAAACGCTTAATTTCTTTCTTTGTTTCTTCGGAGAACTTGTAGGGAAGATCGAATTTACGAACCGCGATTTCTGTTTCCATTCCCGGCTCGTCGATCGTTCCCAAAATTTCGACTACGTGGCCGACAGGACTATTAGTGAGAAGGCCTTTATCTTCAAGTTCGGCCACGACGATCTGAGAAGGCGTTGCGCCTAAAGAGCGGCCCGGTGCAATTAAGATCGTTTTGCAAATTCTTGCGTCTTCAGGCACCACAATTCCGACGCCGCGTCTCAGTTCAAAGCGGCCGACAATGCGTTTTAACTTGCGATCGGCAAGTTCGACGATATCGGCTAAAACTCGACCCCTGTAGTCGGTTCCTGCTTCTCTAGCGACAACAATATCTCCGGGAAGAACTTTGGTCATTTCTTCCGGAGAGATGTACATATCGGGAACGTCTTCTTCGCAAATCAGGAATCCGAATCCGTCACGGTGTCCCTGCACCACGCCGGTATGAAGTTTGGCAGAAGAGGTCAGGAGAACAATGTCTTCCCGATTCGTAAAGATTCTTCCTGCCTCTTTCAATTTATTGAAAGCGCGATCAAAGACCTCAGAGGAGATGCCCTTATGAGAAAGCATCACATACTCTTTCAGGTCGTCCATTTCCATCGGGAATCCGGCCGTCCTCAATTCCCGTTCAATTGCCTTTTCAGCCGCTTCCACTCCGGCAGCCAGGATGGCACGCTGCGGCTTAGCAGAAGTCAACGCAGACTTCTGTGTGGTTTTATTCTTCGCAGTAATTTTGAGCCTCAACTAATTAATGTTGATCCTATTTATGCTGGATTGTAATTGCTGAGGTTGCTAACAAAGTCCTAAGATCGCTCAGAGTGGAGATATTTGATTTCGGCCTTCAGGTACTAAAAATATCAATCCAAATTAAGCACATCCAGCATTCCGAGTCCGCGGAACTGGGGAAGAAGCAGAATTAACAGAACAACAATCAAAAGAAAGACCAGTCCGTAGGCAAACTGATGATCCGTTAACTGCCTGAAGAAACGGTATTGGCCTCCCGACGGATTCTGTTCATAGCGGTAGCCTGAGACTTGGAAGTTTTCAGGGAGCTCTGTTTCCCGGTAATAATCGTTCAGACGATATTCATTCCAAACTTTGGGATCTTTTTGACTTCCGAAAGTATCCAGATCTCCGGGCCTTCGAAGATCTCTCAGATAAATCGGACGACGCTCAATGATTTCCTCTCTTTTACGAAAGCGGATGCCCTGTTCATCCAAAAGCTTCTCGTAAGCCAAATCATGTTTCTTCTGCAGATTGGCGAGAAAACGATAAGCTTTTTCGTCCGCTTGGTATTGGCTATCAGCCTTAATCGTGAAGCATTGGTTTTCCAGATAAACCGATTCGTAATAGGGAATCGGATAAAACTCGGTCGACGAAACAGCCTTAGGGACGCAATAACGAAAAAGCACAGAAACACCGCATGGAAAATTGAAGTTGAATCAAGACCGGCTGTATTGCCGCCTGAACTTGAAAAAGGATTCTAACGACAAAGCGTCGGCTTAAGAAATGTTTCTGCCGACTGCGCCTTTGGCACAAAAAGACGGCTCCTTTGCCTATTTTTATCTATGTGAAATCGGTTCGCCTAGAACGAGACGCAGGAAAATTCGGGTCTCGGTGCCGGTTTGGCTCAGCGTTTCTAACGTAGAAACAGCGTGATAAGTGATTTTTGCCTTGGAGACTTCTCAGTCTTCAAGGCTTTTTAGTATTTCAGATCAGAAAAAAGTACGATCAAGCAGGATTACTTTCGAAAAAGATTTGCTCAGACAAAGTTTTGGGGTAGTTGTAGGTATCCGCTTCATCCATACATCCTCTCAGCCAGCGGTAGTACGGTCCAAAAGCTCGGGACTCACGAGTACGAATTCTCAGTCTCGCTCCCATTTTTTCTCCCGAACCCAGTTATGAAGTACTTTGTCGAGCCAAACCGAAGAGCAGTTAGTGACCAGAACCTGATATTTTCTCGTCAAAGGAACCGGCATTCGAATCATCTTTCGGCCTTCTCTGTTAAAAACCTTGTGCCGAAGTTGAGCGCCCAAGTCGAAGTAAATGCCTTTAGCTTGTCTTCCTTACTCAATAGCGATAAACAGCAGACGCCCACTCGATCAGAGAGACTGGCAAGTTCAAACTGAACTTGCAGCAGTTCGTTGATTAGACTGTCTTGCTTGGCGAGTTCCGCCAAAATATTCCGCGGAACATAAGCGACTTCGGCATTTGTGATCGCTAAGTAGTGTCCGGCTCGGGCCGTCAGGAGAAGAAATTCAAGTTACCGGCCGCCAAATGACCAGGCGTGGAAAGCGCAATTGCAGGACTGTCTCCTTTTGTTGAGCCGATCGCACGAGCAGTCACGCCTCTAGTAGCGAGGACCACGTGGTCAACACGTTCACCCGGAGAAAATACTCTTTCTTCTTTCAGCGTTTTGGAAAGACCTAATCTCAAGAAAATCCTCACCAGCACCGGATGAAGGCGATGATGGATCCAAGGCATTACCGGAACTTTAGAAAAAATGGCTCCTGTCGAGTTCGCATTGTTTTTACCTTGAACAATCGATACGTACCAATTTTGAGTGAACCTTGCCATAAGCTCTTTCCAACTAACCTTAGTAACGTGAACCATGCAGAAGCTAGGCAATCATCGAAGGGATGATTAATTTTCACCCTAAGTAATTCCTACGATTCGTCAATAATGGAACGCGTTTTTACCGTAATTAACCCCAAATTAAGTTAAGGATTTGCGTAAAAAGGCTATTAACCTCTCCAAATACTCATGAATTATCGAGAACTAAAAGTCAAATCTGAAACCGTCTCTTTAGAAAGAACGGAAGCATCGAGCGCTTTAGGTCGCGCAAATAGAATTGAAAGTGAGAATTTAAACTAACCACGCAACCCGCTAATGAAATGAAGGCTCGGATCTGAAAAATTGCAAAACTAGAGTACTAAAAGTTTAAAAATCAAAAAAAATCCTTTTATTTCAGTGGAGTAAAAGGATTTTTTATGTTATACTAGATTACCTAACTGGATAATCTATTTTAATTATGAAAACGCCCCAGCTTCCGCCGCTCATCATTAAAAAGAGCCCTTCGGCTTTCTACGTTTACACCTACAAGAACAAATGGGACCCGGAGAAAAAGAGAAGTTACCGCGCCAGCTTCAAGAAAGTCGGCACTGTCACCTCAGGCGAGAAAGAGGGAAGAATCCGATGGGATGACCATTTTTTAGCTGAGCGCCCGGAATTGAGGGACTTTATCTGTGAACGCAAAGGTAAAGATTATGTCTTTACTCCCATGAACGAAGGCGGCTTTACGCTTTCTCAGGCAATGGAAGTCAAACAACTGCACGCGGGAGCTACCTGGGCACTGGATCAGCTCGTTGTTCAATCTCCCATTGGAGAAGCTCTCAAAACAGCCTTTCCTCAGCGCCGGGACTATCTAAAAGTTTTATCGATTGCGTACTTCATAATCCTTAACCAAGACAACAATATTTCCAAATATCCGACCTTTGCCGAGGCAACTCGCCTGCCGTGGGGAGCGCCTTTGCATCCATCTTCAATAGGCAGGATTTTTAGGAAAATCAAAAAGCAGCAGATAGAAAAGTACTTCTCAGCTCTACAGGAAGGCTTAATAGAACAGAAGAGAGAGGTTGGAGATGGTGACAAGCTGACATTGGCTTTAGACTCGACTTCCATTTCCAGCTACGCTAATAAACTGCCAAACGTAGAAAGAGGCAGGAATAAAGACGAGGACAACCTTCCTCAAATTAATCTGCTGATGTTGGTTGAGTCCAAAAGCGGGCTGCCCATCTTCTATCGAACCTACGATGGAAACGTTCCGGATGTACAAACTGTCAGACGAGTTATCGCTGATAACTCCCGACTAGGCATCCAAAATGTCGTCCTTGTGTCTGACCGCGGCTACAGCGGCACAAAAAATATCAATGACTGCCTGAGAAATAAAGTCGGGTTCCTGTTCAATATGAAATGCGGGATCTCCGGCAGTCTTACTCAAGAACTCATTGATGAAGAAAGGCTCAATCTGCAGGACTTAAACCGGAGGGATTGGTATACCCAGGTCTTCCAGGTGACAAAGAAAATCAATTGGATTTACGAGCCTAGTCCTGTAAAAAATCAGAAATCCACAAAAAAGACGCAGGAGAGCGAGGAGCTTTACTGGCACATCTACTTCGATCGACAAATTGCTGAGAACGCCAGACAAGGGCTGTTCGAGAGAATCGATCGCGTCCGGGAAAAGATAGCCAACGGTAAGGCGCTCGATGAAAACGAACAAACTTTATTAGAAGAAGTGTTTGAAAAACATGAGCAAGACGATGCCGTCAGCTACAGCATCGACAATAAAAAAGTGGATCAAAAGCTCCGCTACAAAGGCTACCGGGTGCTCGTGAGCGACGAAATATCCGATGCCGGAAAAGCTTGGTGCGCTTACCAGGAACGCTGGATCGTTGAAGATACATTTAAAACGCTCAAATCCCGATTGGGCTGCTCTCGAAATCGAGTCTCGGATAACGAGTCATTAACAGGTAAAACGTTTGTGCAGTTCTTAGCGACCTCTATTGCAATGATCGTCAGAACGAGACTGAGAAAATACAGTGAGGAGTGCAAAAAGAACACCGCCTTGCCGATGGTTTATGACGGAGACTGCAGAGTTCTGGACTCCTTGAACAATGTGATGCAGACCAAATTCTGCGGAGGCTATTACTTCGGAGAAATCGCAGGGAAAAGAAGGAAGTTATTTGAAGCTCTCGGGGTTCCTGTTCCTGACGCTGAGCCGGAAAAGGAACAGGATTACGATGACGAAAAAGAAACAGAATTCTAGGGAGGCCGCCTTAAGTTCAGAGGTCGGCCTCTGCTAGATACCCTAACTTCTGCAATATTTCAGCTCGGATAGTTCTAGGGATTTTTGGGACAAAGAAAAACCCCGCAAATCTACGAGGTCTTAAGAATTAGGCCTGGTGCCCGGGACTGGACTCGAACCAGCACGCCCGTGAAGGCGCTAGCACCTGAAGCTAGTGCGTCTACCAATTTCGCCACCCGGGCAACAGAGAAATGAAATTTTACCTATAAGATTCGATTTTTGCAAACACCTATATAGACTCTATTTGTAATAAATTATTTCAAATGAGCTTCGATTTCAATTTATCGGTCCCGGAGAATGCGAAGGGCAAAAAGAAAACCTCGCGAATCTGCGAGGTCTCAGGAATAAATCTGGTGCCCGGGAATGGATTCGAACCAGCACGCCCGCGAAGAGTGCGTCTACCAATTTCGCCACCCGGGCACAGTAAGCCGCAAAATTATTTATCCTCAAGGCAAACGGTTTTCAAGGCCCTGTCACACCATCATTATTCGGGTTTTCTTTTTCCCTCTACTTTGGCTACCAGCTGTCCGAGGCGCATTGTGTCGTACTCTTCGAACGGCTGGTGAATCCAAGGATTATCTCCGAGATATTCGACATAGTAGTCAGGTTCAACCTGAGAGCAGCCTTTCCACCACAAAACAGCAGTGCGAACTTCGGTCACGCCCGGATAGTTGTTCTGAAGGTGCTCAACAACCTTCTTCAAAGTCAGTCCGGAATCGACCAAGTCGTCGACCAATAGCACTCTTCCTTTGAGAGAGTCAGGACGGCTGGAAGCAATGTACTTACCGATGTCCAAACTTCCCTGAATCGTGCCGGCAGCTTCTCTATAGGAGCTGGTCGACAAAATGTTCAGCGGCATATCGAAAATTCTAGAGAGGATGTCTCCGGGGCGAAGGCCGCCTCGAGCTAAGCAAAGCAAAGAATCAAACTTCCAGCCGCTGTCATAGACATTAAAAGCCAGAGTCTCAATAAGGCGGCGATATTCTTCCCAAGAAACGTGAAGATCTTTCATTCCTATTCCTAATTATTCAAACGGGTTATGAAGCAAAATTGTCTGAGCACGATCCGGGCCGGTAGAAACAACTGCGATCGGGCAGCCGGCAACTTCGGACAGACGAGTTAAATACTTCTGAGCGTTAACGGGCAAATCTTCCCACTTTGTAATACCAAAAGTCGGTTCTTTCCAGCCGGGGAAGTCTTCGTAAATGACTTTGCACTGAGCAACTTCTTCAGCGCCGACAGGCATGATGTCGATCCTTTCGCCCTTGTATTCGTAGCCGACGCCCAAACGAACGGTTTCAAAGCCATCCAAAACGTCGAGCTTCATCACAGCCAGACCGCTTAAGCCGTTCCATTCAACAGCGCGGCGAAGAGCAGCACCGTCGAACCAGCCGCAGCGGCGGGGACGACCGGTCACTGCACCGAATTCATTTCCTTTCTTAGCAATGGTCTTGCCGACTTCATCAAAGAGTTCGGTCGGGAAAGGACCTGAACCGACGCGTGTGCAGTAAGCCTTCGTGATACCAAGGATGTAATTGAGTTTCTGAGGGCCGACACCGGATCCGGGGCTGGCAAAACCTGCAACGGTGTTGCTGGAAGTGACGAACGGATAAGTTCCGTGGTCGATGTCAAGCATGGTTCCCTGAGCTCCTTCGTACAGGAACTGTTCGCCTTCCTTCATCTTAGTGTTGAGAATGTGAGAAATGTCGCGAATCTTCGGAACAATTCTCGGAGCCATTGCCAGCGTATCTTCGATCATCTTTTCGACGTCGACAGGTTCGCTGTTGTAATAGTTCGCCAGCAGGAAGTTGATGAGCTTGCAGTTTTCACGAACTTTTTCTGCAAAGACTTTCGGTTCTGCCAAGTCTCTGACATGGACAGCGCGGCGAGCGATCTTGTCTTCGTAGGCCGGCCCGATGCCACGGCCGGTCGTACCGATTTTCTTATCGCCTAAGGCGTTTTCACGAGCGTGGTCGAGCGCGATGTGGTACGGGAGAACCAGCGGACACTGACCGGAGACAAAAATACGATCTTCGGCATCCATTCCGTGAGCCTTCAGGTCGTCGATTTCCTTCAGCATTGCTTCGGGGCTAACAACTGCACCGTTACCGATGTAGCACTTGACGTGAGGATGCATAACACCGGAGGGGATCAAACGAAGAACCGTTTTCTGGCCGTTGATCACGAGTGTGTGGCCTGCATTGTGGCCGCCGTTGAAACGGACAACGCCTTGTACACTTTCGGTGAGCCAGTCAACGATCTTGCCTTTGCCTTCGTCGCCCCACTGAGCGCCGACAACGACTACATTTTTACTCATTTCATCCTCTTAAAAAATTAACGGTTCGACGTACGGGCCGCTACCGTCCAAACACCATTGATACAAACTAATTCTTCATCCAAGCGGAAAGATTCTTCCAGCGAAGCAACATTGTCTTCAGGCAGTTTTTCAATCACGATGTCGCCGTTTTCGCGAAGTTCACGAATGCGGGACTGCAGGGCGGCATCGTCCAGCCTGTTGGGCGCCAAGATCGCATAAGGACGCTTTGTGTCCATCACGGCGATAATCTCGCGCAGGTATAACGTAAAACCGACCGCGGGACGTTTGCGTCCGAAACGCTCACCGATATCATCGTAACGACCGCCGCGCAGAATCGGCTGATAACGGCCGGGAATATTGACGCTGAAAGTCACGCCGGTGTGATAGCTGTAACCGGCAACGTCAGCGAAATCATAGCTGACGATATCTGCGCCGGATTCACGACCGAGTCTGCGGACGCTTTCCAGAATTTCCGGAATTTCCGGATAATCGGAAAATTCTTCGATAACTTGATTGAGAACGTCTTCCGAACCGAAGAGCATCGTCAGGCGGATTAAATCATCAACGGTTTTCTCTTTAAGAACACCTCTGAGCTCCTCAAGTGCAGAGCGGTCCTTATGACTCAAAGCAAAGAGAATTTGGTCCTGAACAGCTTCACTTGCAGGATCACTGTCCAGAATTGCCTTGACCACACCGGTGTGGCCTAAATCTAAGAAAATATTTTCAAGACCGAATTGACGCAGAGACTCAATTCCCAAACAGATCACTTCACGTTCGCTTTCCACACTGGAAGAGCCGAACATTTCAACACCGGCCAAGTACGGCTGGCGCGAAGCAAGAGGATGCAGAGGACGTGCATGGAGAACGCTTCCAACATAGCAGAGGCGGGATACACCCGAACGATTGAGAATGTGAGCATCGATTCGAGCAACCTGCGGCGTCATATCGGCGCGGATGCCCATCGTCTTTCCAGTTACCTGGTCGACGATTTTAAAAGTTCTGAGATCCAGATCTCCGCCCGTTCCTGTCAGAAGAGAGTCAACGTACTCCACCAGAGGAGGACGGACGACTTCAAAACCGTGGCTTGTCACCAGTTTTAGGAAAGAACTTCTAAGATGCTCTATGGCCCTCGCCTCTCGTGGAAGCATATCCGCGATATTTTCAGGTAGCAGCCATACTGACATAAAGATCCTTTCTAAAAAGCAATGAACCGGCCCAAACGAGCACCAGCCCTAAGACTACACTTTCTAACCCGATATAACGGATTTTCTCGCTAGGAAATCGTGAGATAAATCTCACGGCGCGCTTCCATAAATCAGGAGCCAACATAGGTAAAAGGCCTTCAAGTACAAAGCAGAAACCCAGTACGTACAAGAAGGCCTTCATGATTTAGATCACAAAAAATTTATGGTTGTTTATTGGCTTGAGCTTCACCGCGGGAATTCTTGAGATAGTCGAAGAATTCGCTGCTCGGATCCACCACCATCATGTCCTGAGGTTTATTGAAGGACTGGCGATAAGCATCCAGTGAACGGTAGAACTTCGCAAACTCCGGATCTTTGCTAAATGCTTTGGCGTAAAGTTCGTTAGCTTGAGCGTCGCCGGAACCTTTAATGTTCTGAGCGTCACGATAAGCTTCGGCCAAAACAACGGTTCTTTGACGATCAGCGTCAGCCTTGATCTTTTCGGCTTCAGCAGCACCCTTGGAACGTTCTTCGCTGGCAACGCGCTTACGTTCGGCTTCCATGCGGCGATAGACAGACTCAGAAATTTCCGGTGTGAAATCAACTCGCTTGAGTCGGACGTCAACAACTTCAATACCTAAGTCGGAAACGCGCTTCTGGAGCGCTTCAGAGATTTCTGCCATTGCGCGTGCTCTGTCGCTGGACGTGATGTCGTTTACCGTGCGGCGGTTTACAACCTGGTTAAGCACGTCACGAAGCAGCGCAGACATACGGTCGTCCGCAGCGCGCTCGCTGCCCTGGAAGGAAACCCAGTAGCGGCGCGGATCATTGATACGCCACTTGACATAGGAATCAATCATCAGGTTCTTCTTCTCGCTGGTTTGAACCAAGTCCGCTGCGGGCGTGTCGATTGTGAGAATACGTTTGTCCAAATAGACAACGTTCTGAAGCGGTGACGGCAGTTTGACATGCAGACCCGGTGTAGAAACAACGCTCTTTAATTCACCGAGCATGAAGACTAAGGCGTACTCACGCTCGTTGACCGTGTAAAGGCAGGTTCTCGCGAGCAAGGCGCCAAAGAGAACAACAATAACTAAGGAAAGTAACTTTTTCATCTTTCTGTCCTTATCTCAAAGTGCGGGATAAAAGACGGGAAGTAGGCTGACTCGCGTCCGGTGTTAAAGGCGGCTGATCTCCGCCGGGCAGATTATGCGTCTGCTGGGCAGATGAAGCAGGAACGTTCGGCTGCACAGGTGCGGCCGCAGCTGCAGGCGCCGGTGCCGGAGCAGCTCGTTTAGCCAACTGATCCAACGGCAGGTACAACAGGTTATTGGAAGACTTATTGTCAACCATTACCTTGGTCGTGTTGTTGAAGATCTGCTGCATGGTGTCCACGTACATACGGTCGCGGGTCACCTTCGGAGCTTTCTCATACTGTGCGTAGACCTGATTGAAGCGGTTTGCGTCACCTTCGGCTTGAGAGACAACACGAGACTTGTAAGCTTCAGCCTCCTGACGAAGTCGTTCTGCCAGACCGCGGGCCTTAGGCACAACATCGTTGGCGTAAGCCTCTCCTTCATTAATCTGGCGTTCTCGGTCCTGACCGGCCTTAACGGCATCATTGAAAGCGGCCTGAACTTGTTCAGGCGGCTGAGCATTCTGAATGGCGACGGACAGAACCTGAATACCTGAGTGGTAGCGGTCCAGCATTTCCTGCATCAGCTTTTTAACTTCTTCTGCAATTTCCTGCTTGGACTCGAACAAAACGCTGTCCATCTTCTTGCGGCCGACCACTTCGCGCATGGCGGACTCGGCAGTCTGAACAACTGCACCCATCGGATCGCGGGTGCGGAACAAGAACTCTTCAGCGCCGTTGCCCTGCTTAATTCGATACTGAACATTGAACATCACGTCAACAATGTTCTCGTCGTCGGTCAACATGAGCGCTTCTTTAAGACGCTGTGTACCGCCTCTCAAACCGATTTCAGCCTTACGGACGGAAGAAACGTCGACCAAAGCAACGTCCTGAATCGGATAAGGCAGGTGCCAGCGGAAACCGGCGTTGGTACTTTCGGTGTAGCGGCCGAAAGTCGTCACGACGCCGTTCTGACCTTCCGGAACAATGTAGAAACCGGAAGCGAGCCAAGCGGCCAAAGCGATAACGATGGCGGAAACAGCCATTCCGCCGGAGAATGAAGACGGAACTTTAAACTGCGGGAAAGAGTTTCCGCCGCCGTTTCCATTGCCGCCGCCATTGCCGAACGAATTCTGCTGATTTTTGAATTCGTGGTCTTTGCGCAACGGGGGTTCGTCGAAGTCGTAGTCTTCGTTTTTCTGATTTTGTGTCTGAGAAGAAGCTGACGGCTCTTCTTTCTGAGCATTGCGATTTTGATTGCCTTTGGTGCCCAACATCGAGTTCAGACGATCGTTGAACTGTTTCCAAAGCTCTTCTAAATCTCCGTCATTGTTGTTCTGAGCAAAGCGTCCGGGCATTTCGTTTTTGCTCGGTTCAGCTTTTCTCGGTTCTTCATCAGTCTCTTTGGGAGGCTCTTTGATTTCGTTTTCTTTCTGGGAGGAATCATCCTCCGAGCCTTTTCGGCCCCAACGGGGGTCATTAAGCGACATTGTCGAATATTTCCTTAAAAATCACAGGACATAGGGAACTTGTCCGAGTGAGTTAGACAAGAGAGCAGAGAATTTTAGCACTTGAAAAATAATAATATTTTTAAGATTAAAGACTTATTACATTTAACAAAGAGCTAATCGAGGCCGATCTTTTTCAAAGAAGGCCCCGAAGGAATTACCGCTCAAATTCAGCGAGCCAGTCCTCATTATCGGGAGCCTCTTGAGGCTCTTCCGGCTCTTTTTCTGCTATTTGACGAATGGCGTCTTTGAGAAGATCGATGCCTTCACCGTTTGCGGCGCTGATACCGACAGCTTTCGGCGTTCCGTCCTCGGCACAAGTGATAAACGGACTCCTGCCTTCCAGGTCGATCTTATTGAAAACCAGCAGCTGCGGAATATCTTTAGCGCCGATTTCTTCTAAGACTTTATTGACTTCCGTCATCTGTTCTTCTCTGGCCGACGTCGAGGAGTCGACGACATGGAGCAGAAGGTCTGCCTGGGCCGCTTCGTCCAGTGTCGATTTAAAAGCCTCGATCAGCTGGTGCGGCAATCCGCGGATAAAGCCCACGGTGTCACTTAAGACGACTTCCACATCTCCGCCGACAAAGCATCTGCGGGCGGTCGTATCCAACGTTGCAAACAACTGGTCGGCCGCGTAAACACCGCCTCGAGTCAGACGATTAAAGAGCGTTGACTTACCAGCATTGGTATAACCGACCAGTGCGACAGTCAGCACCTCGCCTCTTTGACGAAATTTGCGCTGAGTATTGCGTTGGCACTCAAGTTTCTTAAGCTGCTCTCTTAACGCTTTGACGCGCGTCGCGATCATTCGACGGTCAAGTTCGATCTGCTTTTCACCAGGACCGCCGGTCTTGGACAAACCGCCTCTCTGGCGTTCCAAGTGCGTCCAGCCTCTGACCAAACGTGTCGACAAGTGAGTCAGTCGAGCAAGTTCGACCTGCAGGCGGCCTTCTCTGGTCTTTGCCCTTTGGCGGAAAATTTCCAGAATCAGATTGGTCCGATCAAGGACTTCAATTCCGACGGCTTTTTCGATGTTGCGCTGCTGCGCGGGAGATAAAGCGACATCAAAAATCAGCGCCTTTGCCCCGTTAGCAAGCGCTTCACTTTTAATTTCTTCGATTTTGCCGCTTCCGAGGAAAGTTTTAGGGTCCGGACGATCGCGTTTTGCTTCAGTCAGACCTGCAACTTGGAAGCCGCAGGATGTCGCTAATTCTGATAATTCAAGTGCCGCGTCTCGATGAATTTCGCGGCCCACAATGACAGAGACGAGCCACACCTTTCCGGGTGTCTCGTCTCCCTTTTGATATTGATAATCCACTATACGGTTTCTGCTTCTTCAGTTCCCTGCTGTTCATTGCCCAGCGGTACGGCGCGAGCCGGAACAACAGTGCTAATAGCGTGTTTATAAACCATCTGAGTTACGGTGTTGCGAAGCAGAACGACATACTGGTCGAAAGATTCGATCTGTCCCTGCAGTTTGATACCGTTCACCAAATAGATGGAAACAGGGATACGTCCCTTACGAAGACTGTTTAAGAATGGGTCTTGTAACAATTGCCCTTTTGTCATTGTTTTTCTCCAAACGGAAATTTCCGCTCATAAATCTGAATAAATTCTAGCTGCGGCACACCGAAATTGTTCTTTGTATTAATCATTTTGGGCGCACATTTAATTCTTCTGCACTTCTATGATCGAAGGACTCTTGTTGGGCGACAACCCCCTTGTGGAGCTGTGTTTCCGCAGCAGATTCTCTTACTACAGTAACTATTTTAGCTGTAAATGCCGTCAGGAAAGATCATTGTTAATGCTTATTTGAGGCACAGAACGGGCAGCGTCCTTCAATCGCGGCTCCTTATAAAAATTCCCGCACTCGGCGGGAATTCTTCGATTAGGCCTTTTGGGCGTAGGGATTCTTGTTCGTTCTAAATTCGATTCGGAGCGGTGTGCCCTCGAGTTTGAATTTATCTCTGAACCAGCCTTCCAGATATCGACGGTAGCTTTCCGGAACATCCTGAAGCGCGTTTCCGTGAACCACGATAACGGGAGGATTCTGACCGCCCTGGTGTGCATATCTCATCTTCGGACGTCCTCCGCCGGCTCTCGGCGGCAGCTGACGAGTCGTGGCTTCGATCAAAGCACGTGTCAGCTTCGGTGTAGAGAGCTTCATAAACGCAGCGGTATGGGCATCGTTGACTGCGTTGAGCAGGTGATGCAGACCGCGTTTTTCCAACGCGGAGATATAAACAATCTTGGCCCAGCGCAGGAAGTGCAGCTTGCGTTCAAGTTCTTCCTTCACGCGGCGTCTTTCGTAATCGTCCAAGCTGTCCCACTTGTTGACACCGACCACCAAGGCACGACCGCTTTCGAGAATGTAGCCCGCAATGTTGGCATCCTGTTCGGCAATACCGGCGTGCGCATCGAGAAGAAGCACAACCACGTTGGAGCTTTCGATTGCCTGAAGCGTTTTAATCACAGAGAACTTTTCGATTGCCTCAAACACTTTGCCTTTACGGCGAAGGCCGGCGGTATCGATCAGGGTGTAATCACGATCTTTATATTGGAACTCGACCTCGATCGCATCGCGAGTGGTTCCGGGCATGTCAAAAGCAATCAGACGATCTTCACCGATCAGAGCATTGATCAGCGTGCTCTTGCCTGCGTTCGGACGGCCCGCAATGGCAACTTTAATCTTATGTTTGAAATCCTCTTCCTCATCGATTTCCTTTTCGGTCGGGAAAGGTTCCAAAACAAGGTCCATCAAGGCTTTGACCCCTTCGCCGTGGGCGGCGGAGATGGTGTAAGGCTCGCCCAAGGCCAGTTCATAGAACTCGGCCTTAGCCGTTTCCGTTAAACCTTCGGCCTTATTGACGACGAGATAGGTCTTCTTACCGAACTCGCGCAAATTCTGGGCAATTCGCTGATCCTGCGGCGTTAAGCCGGCGCGTCCGTCCACTAAGAACAAGACGACGTCAGATTCGGTAATCGCCAACTGCGCCTGTCCGGTCATCTCTTTGACGATGCCTTCGGTGCGGATCGGTTCAAAACCGCCCGTATCGATGACTAAGTAAGGTTTATCGCCGATACGACCGTCGCCGTAATGACGATCTCGGGTCAGACCCGGGAAGTCTGCCACTAAAGCGTCTCTCGAACGCGTCAGGCGATTAAACAAGGTCGACTTTCCGACATTCGGACGACCAACAAGCGCAATGACTGGAACCATAATTCTTATCTATTCGACAAATAAGCAACGTCGCCTTTACTGGTTTGGAAAATAGCGCCTGCACTAAAAGGCTGTGCCTGCGTTACGATCGGACCGCTCAAACGAACACGCGCCATTTCTTCACCGGTTCTCGGCGAAAGGAAATGAACATAACCGTCTTCATCACCGACAGCCACGGCGCCCGGGAATACGACCGGCGCGGAAAGTCCGCGGTAGAGCATGGTCTTATTGGACCAGCGCTGTTCTCCGCTTTCGCGGTAGAAGGCCTGGACTTCTCCGTTGACGCTGACGGCATAAACGTTGTCTTCGTCAATGGCAGGACCTGCGACGGCATCAATCTTTTGCGTCCATCTCGTCTGTCCGTTGGTGCTGTCCACACAAGTTACAGCGCCCTGGAAGGCGGCGGCGCAAACTAAGTTGTCGCTGAAGGCCGGCGCCCCGACAACGTCAACCAAACGTTCGACTTCGGTCACGCCTTTCGCTTGGGCGACTTGGAATTCAAACATCGGTTTTCCGGAGGCAATATCCAAAATCACGATATGGCCGTTCGGCTGTCCGACTAACAAAAAGTTATCATGAGCCAGCATTCTTGTGGGTAAACGGACCGTCAAAGCGGGCTGACTTCTCTGATAAGTCCACTGCAGTTCGCCGGAGGAAGCTTCAAAAGCAGAGACTCGGGTATCCATCGTGCGGGCGATCACTAGGCCGTGAGAAACCACGGGAGGAGAAGCCAGCTCCGTTGTCAGTTTCTTTTCCCAGCTGACCTTGCCTTCGGCATCCACAACTTCCAGATTGCCGTCCCAAAGACCGACAGCTGTAACGTAGCCGTCAGAGCCGACACCCCCGGTAATCGGGCTGTTAAAAGAAACGGACCATTCGGTTTCACCAGTCCTGGCATTTAAACGAGTCAGCGTCTTTCCGCCGGCTGCAAACACCATATCGTCATATACCGCGGGAACTAAGAAGCCTTCGGCAGAGGAAAGTCCTTTGGACCAAACCTCGGTGACTTCCATGCTCGGTGTAAATTTCACCAGCGGCATGGGTTCATGTTTAGGACTGGAACAAGCCGAAAGCAGAACTGCTGCAGCGACTGCGGCCGCAATCTTGAGTTTTGTACTCATGAATTATTCCTTGGGTAAAGAATTTAATTTGATTTCGATGACGCCGACCAGCGGATTGGTCATAGGCGCATGACGCAAGGCGTCTTCCCAGCTTTTACGAGCAGCGGCAACATCGCCTTTGGCGAGATAGAGGTCGCCCATACGGTCATAAACAGGAACTTCTTCGCCTTTAGCGTCTTTAACTGCATTGAGAACAGTCAGGCCCTGATCATATTTGCCTTCATCAAGATAAACACCAGCCAGACGGACAGAAGCGAGCGGCTTGAGTTCGGGATACTTGTCGGAATCAACGATCCACTTGAGTGCTTTTTCTGCTTCGGCATACTTACCGGCGGTTTCCGCATTATGCGCAGCAAGCAGAGCCCCCATTCCGGCGTACGTCGTCGAAGCATAGCTTTCGTGCAGACGGCCGGCGATTGCCTGAACGCGAGCCTCATCCTTCATATTGCTTGCCTGAACCATCTGTGCGTACAGAACACCGGCATCCGTCGATTCTTTCATCTGATACCAGCGCCAGCCCTGAAAACCGGCGGCGCATAAGCAGGCGACCGTCACGACGGTCAAAATTAAGTTACCCCATTTCTCCCACCAAGCCTTAATCTCGGCAAGGGACTCTTGTTCTTCTAAGTCATAGGCCATGTAATGTATCTCCCGGTCTATTTAAAGGTTCTAAATTCAATTTCTAAAAAAAGAAGTAAACGTAAGGGGACGCCGGTTCCCTCTTCTTTTTAAACGTGCTGGCCGAGTAACGAGACCGCTTCGTCGATCGTAAGCGTCTTCTGTTCACCGTAACCTTCAAGGTTTTCACGAAGTGCTTTGAGGCCGACCTTTCCGGCCGCCGCTTCGTCGGCTCCGATCACCAATGCATAAAGAGCTCCTGAAGCATCGGCGCGCTTCATCTGGTTGCCGAACTTCATGCTACCGCTGTGGATGATCGTCGCGATATCAGCATCTCTGAGTCTTTCAGCTGCAGACAGTGCGTTAAGGTAAAGCGCCTTGTCCCAAACGACGTAAACGTCGCATTCTCTGGATTCGGGCTTAACGCCGCATTCCTTCATGAGTTCAAGCACGCGTTCAATGCCCATGGCAAAACCGCAGGCCGGAGCATCGCGTCCGCCCAGCATTCCGATGAGCGGGTCGTAGCGGCCGCCCCCGCAGATTGTGCCCTGAGCACCGAGTTTATCGGTCACCCATTCAAAGACCGTGAGGTTGTAATAGTCCAAACCGCGGACCAGTCTCGGATTGACAACATAGTCGATACCTTCGGCTTTCAAAATTGCTTCCAGGTCTGCAAGGAACTGTTTAGATTCTTCGCCTAAGGAGTCATAGAGCTTCGGCGCATTATTGACCAAGTCCTGCATGTCGGGGTTCTTGGTGTCGAGAATGCGCAGCGGGTTGGAATAAAGACGACGAGAAGCGTCTTCGTCCAGAATATCTTTGTGAGCCTCGAAGTATTGGATCAATACTTCTCTATAGGCTTTGCGGTCTTCAAGCTGGCCTAAGCAGTTGAGTTCAAGGCGAACCGGAGCAATTCCGAGGCGCTTCCAGAGGCGGTTAAGCATCAGCAGCTGTTCGGCATCCGTATCCGGGCCTTTGAAACCCATGGCTTCCATGCCGAACTGATGGAACTGACGATAACGTCCTCTCTGGGGGCGTTCGTGACGGAACATCGGGCCCATGTACCAAAGACGCTTCGGTCCTTCATAAAGAAGATTGTGTTCAATACAGGCACGTACGACAGAGGCCGTGTTTTCCGGACGCAGAGAAAGCTCGTCGCCGTTTAAGGAATCGACGAAGGAATACATTTCCTTTTCAACGATATCAGTCACTTCGCCGATACCGCGTTTAAACAGACGAGTCTGTTCGACGATCGGAGTACGAATGTGCTGATAACCGTAAAGTTTCGCCAGAGAGGAAGCTTCTTTTTCAAAGAAGTGCCAAAGAGGGGCATCTTCCGGCAGCATGTCGCTCATGCCGCGAATTGCCTGAATCTTTTCAATCGCCATTATTGTTCCTTAGCATTTTGGTAATTTTTCTGAACGTACTCTTCGATGAGCGAATGGAATTCTTCGCTCATCTTCGGCCCTTTCAAAGACCCCCATTTCTTACCGTCGATAAAGACGGGAGAAACCGGCGCCTCGCCTGAGCCCGGCAGAGAAATACCGATGTTTGCATGACGGCTCTCTCCGGGGCCGTTCACGACACAGCCCATCACCGCCACATTCATGTTTTCAACACCCGGATTATGCTTGCGCCAATCCGGCATTCTCAACTTAATAAAATCCTGAGTTTCCTTTGCCAGCTCCTGGAAGAGGCAGCTGGTCGTGCGTCCGCAGCCCGGGCAGGAAACAACCTGAGGCGTGAAGTTCCTCATCCCGAGAGCCTGCAGGATCTCGCACGCAAGTTCGACTTCCGCTGTACGAGACTGGCCCGGTTCCGGTGTCAGCGAAACACGGATCGTATCTCCGATATTTTCCAGCAGGAGCACGGAGAGTGCAGCGGTCGTAGAAACCGTACCTTTAAGTCCCATTCCGGCCTCGGTCAAACCGAGATGCAGAGGATAAGCACAGCGAGCCTCGAGCTCACGGTAAACGGCGATCAAATCCTTGACGCCGCTCACTTTCGCGGAAATAGCTACCTGAGAGGGCTTCATACCGAGCTCAACAGCTCGATCCGCATTTTCAACCGCGCTTCTTACTAAGGCCTCACGAAGTACTTCTTTTGCGTCGAGCGGATTCTCGAGCTTTTGATTTTCCGACATCATGCGGGCCAAAAGATCTTGGTCGAGCGAGCCCCAGTTGACGCCGATTCGAACGGGCTTGTCATACTTCTTCGCGAGCTCAATCATTGTGCGGAAATTTTCTTCCTGCTTGTCGCCTTTTCCGACGTTGCCGGGATTGATTCGATACTTAGAAAGCGCCTCGGCGCATTCGGGATATTCGTTCAGCAGTTTGTGGCCGTTGTAATGAAAGTCGCCTACCAGCGGAACAAAGCAGCCTGCTTCATCCAGCCTCCTGCGAATTTCAGCGATCGCTTTTGCAGCTGCCGGAGTGTTGACCGTAAGACGAACAAGCTCGCTTCCTGCCTGAGCGAGCTCTAAAACTTGTTTAGTCGAGGATTCGACATCGGCCGTATCCGTGTTCGTCATGGACTGGATCACTACGGGGCGGCCGGCGCCGATCTCAACGATATTGTCCTTCCAGCGGACAATCATCGGTTCTTTTTGTGAAGAGGACATTCGTTATTTTTGAACCAAAGTAAACACGGTAGAAGTCGCGCGATTATTGATATTCAGATCAACAGGTGCGCCGTCAACTTTCACAAAGCCCTTAGCACGGTTGCCGACGGAGACTTTGAAAGGATACGGAACTTCATAATCCCGAGTTTCACCGCTCTTTAACTGAGCATTGTGAACGAGCTTCTTGTCCTGGTAAACACCGAACCAGCATTCCCCGCCTTCGGCACCGATCGTCACTTTGTACGTTCCGTTGGCGGATTTCGGAACCACGAGATCCCAGCGGCCTTCAGCTTCGTTATGAGTCAGCGTCAGCAGTTTAGACGGAGCAGCAGCTGCCGGCGCTGCAGCGGCAGCTGCCTTCTTGGCCTCTTCTGCTAAGCGCTTTTCTTCAGCAACTTTCGCTGCGGCTGCTGCCTCAGCTTCTTTTTGCAGTTTTTCTTTTAATGCGGCATCCCGATCAGCCTGTGTCTGAGCTTCTGCTGCGGCCGGAGCCGAAGCAGCGGCAGCGGGCTGAGGAGCGGGTTCAACCGTTGTGTTGGAAACCAAAACAGGAACGGCTTCAGGAGTCTTTGCAAGTTCAGAAGCCGGAGCGGCTGCCTCAGCCGGCTGTGTAGCCTCTGCCTGAGGAACTTCGGCAGCTTTTTCGGTTTTTTGACTCATGTAGTAGTTGTAGCCGATCCAACCCAATGCGATTACAACTGCTAAGAAAAGCAGTCCGGCAATAAACTTACCGACAAAGTTTTTCGGCTGAGCATCGTGATAAGGAGCGAGCTCCTGAGTCGTGCGGCGGATGAACGTACGCGGATCTTTATCGTCCGGAGCCAATGCCGCATTAAAGAGCGAAATGATCTTGGCTTCATCGACGCCTAACAAACGGGCATAGCTGCGCAGGTGGGCGCGAGCGTAAACAGGGGTCGGAAAAACTTTATAGTTGTCCGACTCCAATCCTTCGATCTGATCCGGTGAAATTCTTAGTTGAGAAGATACCTGATCAATACTCAATTCTTTATTTTCACGAGCAATACGCAACAAGCCGCCGTACGTCGTTGCTTCAGACGGCTGGTCTTTGGCTTCCAAGTTGATATTGTTCTCAGACATTTTTCTCGCCTCCTGTTGCCTTTGCCGGGCTCTTAATCTCTTTGATGATTATCTCGCGATTTGCTCTCTTTTCTGCGAGCTTAGTACGGTCTTTAATTTCCCCGGCCAACTGACCGCAGGCCGCATCGATATCGTCACCGCGGACCTTTCTCACAGTAGTGACAATACCTGCGCCGTTCAGTCGGCCGGCAAAAGCTTTAACCTCTTCGGGCTTACTGCGCTCAAGACCGGATCCCGGGAAGGGATTAAAGGGGATCAAGTTGAACTTGCAGGGAATGTCCTGAACCAAAGTAATCAGTTCTTTGGCCTGTGCGAGTGAATCATTCACGCCGCCGATGAGAATATATTCAAAGGTGATGAAATCTCTCGGGGCGTGTTCCAAATAACGCTTGCAGGCCGCGAGCAGCTGCTCGAGCGGATGCTTGCGGTTGACCGGCATGATCTTGTCTCTAAGCTCATTGTTCGGAGCATGGAGACTTACTGCCAATGCGACCGGACACTGTTCGGCAAGCTTATCCATCTGCCTGACCAGGCCGGAAGTGGAGACGGTAACGCGGCGGCGGGATAAGCCGTAGGCGTTATCGTCGAGCATCAGTTTCAGGGACGGGATGACAGCGTCCAAATTCTGGAGCGGCTCACCCATGCCCATCATGACAACATTGGAAATTACTCTTTCGTTTTCATCGGTGATACCGAGATCTTTTCTTAAAGTGTGTTCGGCATGCCAAAGCTGACCAATAATTTCCGATGCTTTCAAATTACGGTTAAAGCCCTGCTTACCCGTCGAACAAAACAGACAGTTCATTGCGCAGCCGGCCTGAGAAGAGACACAAAGCGTGCCGCGGCCGTCCTGAGGAATATAAACCATCTCAACGGCGTTACCGCTGCCGACGTCAAGCAGCCATTTACGAGTTCCGTCAGCAGCTGTTTTATCCCGAATGATTTCGGGACCCCGAATCTCAGCAACCTTCTCGAGTTTGGCTCGGAAGGACTTGGCGAGATCCGTCATTTCAGAAAAATCGCGTGCTCCGCGGCGATGAATCCAACGCTCAAGCTGTTTCGCACGGAAAGGCTTCTCTCCGAGATCTTCACAAAACTTCTTCAGCCCCTCGGCATCAAATCCAAGGAGGTTCACTTTCTGAGGCAACTTTTCTTCTGTCATGATCGGGTGTTATCCCCGCTTGCGCGGGGATATTCTTTACATCGCTAACTAAACTACATGCGCGGTCGATTAACGGCCGGCGTAGATGTCCATCTGCGGGAAGAAGAAAGCGATTTCAACGGCAGCTGTTTCAGGGCTGTCGGAGCCGTGAACAGCGTTAGCGTCGATAGACTGAGCGAAGTCGGCTCTGATGGTGCCCTTGGCAGCCTTCTTCGGGTCGGTAGCGCCCATGAGTTCACGATTCTTCATGATGGCATTTTCACCTTCGAGAACCTGAATCTGAACGGGACCGGAAACCATGAAGTCAACCAGATCTTTGAAGAAGGGGCGTTCACGGTGAACAGCGTAGAAAGCTTCGGCTTCCTGGCGGGAAAGCCACTTCATTTTGGAAGCAACAATCTTGAGGTTGTTAGATTCAAAGCGGGAGTAAATCTGACCGATAACGTTTTTGGCAACTGCATCGGGTTTAATAATCGAAAGTGTGCGTTCAATAGCCATTTCAATCTCTTAAAAACGAAAAAAGTAAAAAATAGAAATGCAGAGGATTCCGCACTTCTTTTTGTCTAAAAGACAATCGGTTGATTTTATCATGCAGGGATTAAGGACTAAGGTTTTACGAGAGGCTGAAACGCCTGATTACTTAGTTTTCCGCTGTGCAAGGTTTCCTGCAACCGGTCAAGGTGCAGGCGTATTCGAAGGTTTGAAACGGTAGGTCAGGCCGAGCAGGATCAAGTTAATCACAGCTACCACGATGAACGTCTCCAAACCGGAAGAAACAAGTTCTGTGGCGCGATCCTGCCAGATCATTTTCGGAACTTCAATAAAAACTACGGCGGTAAATGCGACCGGAAGAATGATCGCGAAGCGAAGTGCTTTGAGGGTCACGAGTTTGCTTTCGACATAGAAGCTTCTGGCAAACCAAATCGAGGGAAGGATAAAAAGCAGATAGATCGCGACAGAAGCTTTGACAAATGTGTAGGCGTGGATCATCAGTCCTCCGTTTACCGAAGCGATATCGTGCACTACCCAAACCAAGAAAGCCAGCATGCCCGGTTCAAACAGCATGATTAAAGACAAAATCAGCACAGCAGAAACCGGAAGTCTCGGACGATGGATCTTTAACTGCCGCGCCAGCCATAATGAGCAAAACAGCATCACAGTTGTTGCAATCAGTGTGCGGACAGCCATAAGAAATTCCATGCGTTCACTCCTATTTCTTTTCCCGATCTTTCTTCGGCTGGTGACTAATGGGATAATTATCCGCTACCTGCGGACTCATTCTCAGGTAAGCAGTGATCACCATGAGCACTGCAATATAAGCACCCATCGTATATCCGGCAGGAATCGCCACCGTAAATCCGTGAGAGCCCAAGATAATGAGCGGCAGAATGCCGGCTGCCAACACAATAAAGAAAGCCGAGGACCACATGATTCTCAGTGCCCGAACCAGGCTTTCGCGGTTGTGACGGATGTAAAGCAGCCAAGAAGCAAAAATGCTTTGACCGATGGCAACCAAAATACAAATCATGGCGAGCGCCACATACAGCTGGTCCAGCGTGGCTATCTTATGAATGGTTCCGTAAAGCAGCGATATGCTCGGAGACTCGTAATTGGCGCTGGTAAAGCTCAGCCACAGAGAAGGAAGAACATCGCGAATCAGACTAATTGAAAGGAGCGGCAGTCCAATAAACAGGAAGACAATACAAAGCGCCAGCCCCCACGTCGAGATGCCCTGCCCTTTGGTTTTGACGACATAGGTCGGAAACCAGACACAAAAGCCCAATGCAAACAAAAAAGCAAACCAGTACTCAAATACTCCGCTTTCTTCCACTCTCTTTCTCCTTAGTTTTTATTTGTTTATTCGTTGCTGAATGTTTTTCCAGCGGCCTCAGAATACTTTACGTAAATACCCACGCCTAAGGCAAGTACCAGCGACAGGCATAAGAACGGTAGGTCTTCTTTGGCAAGATTTACTCCGAAAGATCCGAACAGCAGATACGGCGCAGCTGCCTGAGACACCAGATTTAAGAGGTAGCCGAGACCCGTGAAGAGCAGGACTAAATTTATCGTCCCGCGGGCGCGGCTTTCCACGATAAGGTAAGCCGCATACAAAAAAGAAATGATGGCCCCGGTCGACAGTCCCCAGCTCATCCAAGAAAGCGTCAGTACCGAACCCACCCCCCAGGATGCAAAAGGCAGCATCGTGTTGTTGAGCTCGGCGTTATTCACGTACGTGAGCACGGGCAAAAGGATCATCAAAATAGAGGCAGAAAATGCCAGACCGAAACTTAAGTCCTTCTTGAAAAATTTTAGGGCGAAGGCCGGCACTAGAATGATGACCAGCAGCTCCGCCAAAATTTTTACAAACAGAATTACGATCTGAAAAACCAAAGACGTCATTTCCGTTAAATCTTCGGTTCCTCGGATCGAGCTTCCTGCTCAGCCTCTTCAGTCATTCCGCCGATTTCGATTTCATCGATTTCGTCGATTTTTTCCGGCTTGGGACCCGGTTCAAAAACGGCAATGCTTTCAACGTGCGCCGTATGCGGGAACATATTCATCACGCCGGCAGACAGCAGTTTCCAGCCGCCTTCCCTTACGAGCAGCGCAGCATCGCGGGCCAGCGTTGCCGGATTGCAGGAAACATAAACCAAACGAGCGGGACGCTTATCCGTGTCCGCGAGCGAGCGGCAAAGCGCCATAGCGCCTTCACGAGGCGGATCGATCAGAACACGATCCACGCCGCCAAGCTTATTCCAGACGGCATCCCAATCGTCCAGCGTCCAGTCAAACAGGTTACGAGCCTCAAATTCAGTCTTGTCTGCGAGATTATTGTCTTTTGCACCTGCACGGGCACGATCAACCAGTTCGGTGCTTCCCTCGATACCGAGAACTTTTGCTGATCTTGTCGCCAGCGGCAGCGTAAAGTTGCCGAGACCGCAGAAGAAATCAATGACTTTGGACGAGGGTTCAAGATGCAGCAGACGAAGCGCTCTGGTGACCATCACTTCATTTAAGCGATGATTTACCTGAGTGAAGTCTGTCGGTCTGAAGACGACTTCCACACCGGTTTCTCGATGGTGCAGTTTCAGTCGAGTCGCATTTTCAGGGTCCATCGGATAAATGGAATCTGGGCCTTTCGGCTGATACCAAAAATCGACGCCGTAGTCTTTTTGGAACTGTCTGAGTTTTGCTTCATCATCAGCCGTCAGTTTTTCCAAGACACGAAGCACTAAAGCCAGCGCTTCATCTGTCACGGCCAATTCAATCTGAGGAAGCTTCTTGCGAAGCGATAAAGAGTTAATGAGTTCGCGCAGGGGAACCAAAAGATCGCTGACACGCTTGGGAAGAATTTCGCAGCTCTTCATGTCTGCGATAAAACTGGAACGCTTTTCATGGAAGCCCACGAGCACGGTTCCTTTTTTCGCGACTTCACGCACAGACAGACGGGCACGATGACGGTATCTCCATGCAGAGCCGTAGATCGGTGCCAGAACCTGTTCAGGGCGGACTCTGCCGATATGCCACAAGGCGTCCATCAAAACCTTTTGCTTCATGGCCACCTGAGCATGGGCCTCGAGATGTTGCATGGCGCAGCCTCCGCAGCTGCCGTCCTTGACGCCGAAGTGAGGGCACTTCGGCAAAACGCGAAGCGGGGATTCCTTATAAATTTCGGTTGTCAGTCCTAATTCAAAAGAAGGTTTGCTGCGGTAGACCTCGTATTCGACTTTCTCGCCGGGGAGCGCCCCCTCGATGAAAACGACTTTACCGTCACGGCGTGCGACACCGCGGCCTTCCTGATCCAGAGACTCAATAACGGCGACATACTTTGCCCGTTCTTTTTTAGCTCGTGCCATGAATTTTCCTAACTACTAACTTAGCGCTTTTGGAGCATTGTAAGAGGATCGATCGGTTTGCCGTTTTTACGTATTTCAAAATGGACACGGGGAGAAACATCCGTTGTTCCCATCACGGCAATCGCCTGGCCCTTACGAACTTGATCGCCCTGTTTTACCGAGATCGATTTCACCCGGCCATAGACAGAAACACAGCCGTCTTTATCGCGAATCATCACGACCTTACCGTAACCCTGGACCTGACCGTCAAAAAGCACCGTACCGTTCACAGCAGCGTGAACCTTTTCGCCTTCGGATCCAGCGATATCGATACCTTTATTCAAGCCGCCGAAATTCTGAATAATCTTTCCTGAAGCCGGCCAGCCGTAGGTGCCGTTTGCGCTGCCGACAGAGCTACTTGAAGAAGCGGTCTGGGTAGTACTTGCAGATGCGGCAGGAGCAGCGCTTGAAGAGGTCGAGGGCTTAGCAGAACTGCTCGAACTCGTCTGTGTCTTGGTGTTGGCTTCAACTCTGCGGATATTGGCGTCCGTTGAAGACGATACGGACAAGCGAAGTTTCTGACCGACCAATAGGTGGGACGGATTCGTCAAGTGGTTTTCGCGCGCAACCACGGCGGGATCGAGGCCGTAGCGGGAGGAAATCGCATACAGCGTGTCTCCGGGCTTAACGGTATAGACGGATGCCGTCGCTGAACCGTCCGTTATCGGGGCATTGCCTCCGGTAAACGAACAGCCGGCTATCACCGAAGCAAACACCATCGGCCAAAGATACTTACTGCAATTCATAACTCCTCCATGAGCCTCTTTTATTTCTCTACCGAACAGATTTTAAGTAAAAACCGTCCTAATCGTCAGAACAAATCGAATTATTCTCAGGACTGAAAGCTGTTACACCACGTCCGAACGGTATCCAGCATCCCGTAATTCGTCATATCCACTTGAAGCGGCGTAACGCTGACGTAATTGTGCGATGTTGCCCAGAAATCGGTTCCCTGAGTGCTGTCACGCGCGTCACCGGCGGCGCCGAGCCAATAAATCGTCTCGCCTCGCGGATTAACCTGCTCAATCACGGATTGGGCGGCGTGACGACGACCGAGACGTGTCACGACTAACCCAGAGAGCTGGTCAATCGTTGTGTTGGGGATATTGACATTCAAAAGGAACGGCGCAGGAAGCGGACTTTTAATAAAGTTGTCCACAATGTACTCGGCCACCTCCGCGGCGGAATCCAAACAAGACCAGCCCGAATGCACCTGAGAAAAAGCAAAGGACGGGCAACCGAACAAGAATCCTTCCATAGCGGCAGCGACGGTTCCTGAATAAAGCACGTCGTCACCCATGTTCTGGCCGCAGTTGATGCCGCTTAAAACGATATCCGGTTTTTGAGGCAGCAAGCCGGTTAAAGCAATATGGACACAATCCGAAGGCGTACCGTTCACAAAGAAAACATTTTCCTGAACCTGACGAACGGAAAGCGGACGGTTAAGCGTTAAGGAGTTACTGGCCCCGCTGTGGTTTTGTTCGGGTGCAACCACTGTGACATTGCCGAATCGGCGGATACGACGGGCGAGTTCCTGAATACCGGGCGCTAAATAGCCGTCATCGTTTGAAATCAAAATATTCATCGCTTTCCTCAGATAGCCGAAGTTTTCAGTCCTCAATTATCGCGATTTTCCGACTTCTTAGCCAATGCCGCGAGCGCAGACCGAGGACTATCAGAGGAAAGAATTTTTAGAGGCGCCCGAAAAAGCAAAAGCCGCAGGTATGCTAAATCTCTGCGGCTGTGCATCGATGTCGGCAATCGGCCGACGAAATTATTTGTCCTATCGAATAGATTAGGCGGTAGCCTTAGACAGGGTCATTCCTGCGGAAACAGCAACGACTTTTTGCTTCTTCTCTTTTTTCTCAGACTTCTTAGCAAGGGAGATCAACTGAAGAGAAGCCCCGGCTAATAAAAGACGAGTTTTCATTGGAAGAGATTCAGGCATTTAGTCCTCAAAGGTTGTTATGAAATCACCTTCCAATTTAGTAATTCAATATGACAGCTTTATGACAAAAATGACATAAATCTCAAAATTTAGTGTTTATCCTTAGACACTTACCATGACGCGGTAACCTCTTCTTTCAAGTTTGTCGCGGATTTTACAAAGTGACTCTTTATCTGCCTTTTTTAAGCCGGCCGCCGGTGTGTCGCGGTCAAGGGTGTAAATCATGACTTCCCGAGGCTTGATTTCTTCCAGCACATCAATCCACGGATCTACAAACTCGTCTGTCGTGTTATCCACGGACTGTCCTTCAAACTCACCTTTCATGAACATCGTCTGAATAATCGGACGAACCGTCATGTTTTTGAGTTTCTCGATGACACCTTTTACATCGTACTTGGCGTTCGGACGATCAATGCGCTTGATGTAGTCCGCGTTTACGGTATCGAGCTTCATAATCGGGTTGTCCACTTTTGCCAAAGCTTTAACAACCTTCTCGCGCGCAAGGAAGGTAGAGTTGCTTAAGACGCTGATTTTTGCGTTGGGAAAATAGCGATCTCTAAGCTCAATCGTGTCATCAATGATGAGGTCAAAATCAGGGTGAGACGTCGGTTCTCCGTTACCGGCAAAAGTAAAGACATCGGGAACGACGCCTGTTTTCTGCAGATAAATAAGTTTCTTTTCCAGAGCTGTTCGAACTTCTTCCCGCGTAGGGAGCTTGCGTTTGGCGTCGTGGTCTTTATTAAAGCCGCATTCGCAGTACACGCAGTCAAAAGAGCAGACTTTGGCTTCAGCCGGCAAAAGATTGATCCCTAAAGAAGTACCTAAGCGTCTGGAATGAATCGGTCCGAAGATTGGTGAAGGAAAAAGAATACAAGCCATGCCGACCTCCTCCGTGAGAACCGCAAATAACAAAAAAGGCTGCCACTTGGACAGCCTTTCGAGAATTTGTGGTCGGGGCGGCGGGATTCGAACTCGCGACCCCTTGCACCCCATGCAAGTGCGCTACCAGGCTGCGCTACGCCCCGACTCAAGAACCGTGATATTACACGATTTTTTTTAATTGTGCAAAAACTCTTCGATTTTTTCTAAGTTATAGACGACAGAATCAAATTCTTCCCAATCGATTTCCGGCTGAGAAAAGGTCCCGGCTCCTTCAAAACCAGGGAAAGAAGTCTCCGGAAGCTGTGGTGCAGATGCACCGGCTTTTGCTTCTCTGTCTTCTTTATTCAAAATTTCTCTTGCCGCATCAATACGATAGCCGTCTCCGTAGAGAAGCTCCCGTATTCTGCGGGCAATCAAAATATCTTTTGCGCGGTAAGCACGCTGGCTTCCGCGCTTCATCGGTCTGAGCTGAGAAAATTCTTTTTCCCAAAACCTCAGGACATAATCTTTTACACCACAAAGTGCGCTCGCTTCCCGAATCGGAAAATACCTTTTCGAAGGTATCGGCGGCAATTCAGGAAGCTTTTTCTTTCTAGGCATCCGCTATCAAGCCTTTTGGCGGAGGTTGTAATCGATAAAGTCCGTCAGTTTCTTGGAAGGATGGAAGTAGACATCCAAACGGGTCGGAGCGTCAAACCATTCCTTGGCCTCCGGATCAAAGAACATTTTATAGGCTCTTCCGCAGATTTCAAACCTGCCGAGTGTCGTGAGTTTTACTTCCTCTCCGGTTGCCAAAACATCCGAAATGGTCTGGAAAAACTGAGTCACAAAAACTCGAGACATCTCGCGGCTGAAGCCGAGCTCTTCGAAGAGAACTTCTTCGAGCGTGCTGCGGTTCATTGTGTTCTTATCCCCAAGCAACTCTTTGACGAGTTCAAAATTGTCAGGACCAATGTTTGCCATGACTTCCCCTTAATCTCTCAAGACTGCACCCTCTTTAGCGAGGGCTTCTACCACAGCGGCGACGGCCTCATCAGCCTCTTCTTCAGAAAGCTGAGCATCCGGGCGCTGGAGCAACATGTTAAATGCAAGGCTCTTCTTCCCTACATTAGCACCATCCTGGGGTTTGTAAAGATCAAAGAGTTTGAAAGATGACAAACTCAGCAGGCGCGGATCCTTCTTCGCAGCCTTGCGAACGGCATCCATCAGCTTCTGAACCGGAACTGCTTCGTCAATGAATACGGCGATGTCGCGGGACATCGGCTGGAACTTAGACAGACTGCGGTTGACCGGTACTCCGATATCAAGAAGCGCTTCTTCCTTGAGTTCAAAGACTATCGGAGAATGCGGCAGCTCATACTTATGAGCCAATTCCGGGTGAAGCTCACCGATAAATCCAATTTCTTCGCCGTCGAGATAAGCCGTGGCGGCGCGTCCCGGATGGAGTGCAGGATGGTTAGATTTTTCGAAGCGGAGATTGCGGCCCGGAAGCAACATCTCTACTGCGCCCTTTAAGTCGAAGAAGTCAAAGTTTCTGGCCTTCTCTCCCCACTGAGCGGGACGGGCAGAACCGTATACCAGTGCGGCAAGATGCAGCGGCTGATACACGCCTTCAACGGCGGAGTCGGAACCCTTAACGGAAGGATCACGCCTGAAGATGCGGCCCAATTCAAACAAAGCGGCTCTATCAGCCTTGCGATTGAGGTTGTACTTAAGGCGATCCACCAAACCTGAGATCAGCTGTGTTCTCATCACAGCCATTTGAGAAGCGATCGGATTCAAAACCTTGATCGGATCTTTCACTTCGGCAAAGTCTGCTTCAGCATCTTCACTGATGAAGGAATAGTTAATCAGTTCCTGGAAACCTAAACCAGCCATCTTCTTGCGAAGTTCATGACGGTCGAGTTTTGCTTCAGAACGTTCGAGCATAGCTACGCGAGCCAGCGGCGGAATTTCCGTCAGGTTCTGATAACCGTAAAGACGAGCAACTTCTTCGATCAGGTCTTCTTCAATCTCAATGTCAAAGCGATAGCTCGGCGCATCTACAACGAAGGTGTCTCCTTCTTTCTTGAAAGAGAAGCCTAAGCGAGTAAAGCACTCGGCCATTTTGTCGTCGGAGATATCAGCACCGATGACTTTTCTGCAGCGGTCAGCTCTCATGCGAACGGGTTCGCGAACGGGCAGCTCTTCGATTTCGTCGACAACCGGACCGACCTTGGTTTCAGAGGTACCGCAGATCTCGAGGATCAGGCGAGTGATGTATTCCATGTGATCCACATTGGACTGGAAATCCACACCGCGCTCAAAACGATAGGCAGCATCGGTCGAGAAGTTTAATTTTCTGCAGCGGCCCTGAATGGCTTTGGGCCACCAAAAGGCAGCTTCAATAAAGACATTCTTCGTCTCCAGCGAGACGGCGGCATGATCGCCGCCCATGATGCCGGCGATGGCTTCAATGCCGTTGTTGTCGCTGATCACTCCGAAATACGGATCGATATCGACGGTCTGACCGTTGAGCAGTTCGCCCTTCTCGCCTTCTTTACCCCAGCGAACAGTCAGCGGACCGTCAAGCTTATCGAGGTCAAAAATATGAGTCGGACGGCCGAGCTCGAGCATGACGTAATTGGAAATGTCCACCAACGCAGAAATCGAACGTTGTCCAGAACGTTCCAGGCGGTCCTTCATCCACTGAGGCGTCGGAGCCTTCGCATTTACGCCGCAGACCACACGGCCGGCGAACCGTCCGCAAAGATCCGGGGCCTCATTGCGTACTTCGTGAACGCAGTCGCAGGTGGCCGGAACCGGAGAGAAATCCGGGAGGGAAAGCTCGGCACCGGTCAGCGCTCTCAAATCGCGGCCGACACCGATCACGCTTAAAGCGTCACCGCGGTTCGGAGTTGCTTTGACTTCAATCTTCTTGTCATCTAGACGTTCGTAGACGCGAATGTCTTCTCCGACAGGCGCATCTTCCGGAAGAATCCACAAACCGGAATGATCTTCGCTGATACCTAACTCTCGGCTGGAGCAGAGCATACCGTTGCTCTCGACACCGCGGAGTTTGGCTTTTTTAATCTTGAAATCGCCGGGGAGAACGGCGCCGATGGTGGCGCAGGGTACCTTGACGCCAGCCTTAACGTTCGGAGCTCCGCAGACGATCTGTACGGGCTCGCCCTTGCCGATATCGACTGTACAAACATGCAGTTTGTCTGCATTCGGATGCTGATCACAGGTCAGTACCTGAGCAACGATCACACCGGTGAAAGCCGGCGCAATCGGTTCGGCGCCTTCAACTTCCAGACCGCCCATGGTCAGGGTTTCGCACAGCTCATCGCTGCTGAGGGCAGGATTGATGTAATGGCGCAGCCACTCTTCTGAAAATAACATTTTTATCCTTTCGCCGATTAGTTGAACTGTTTGAGGAAGCGGAGGTCGCCTTCGAAGAAAAGACGAAGGTCATCGATTCCGTAGCGGAGCATGGTCAGTCTTTCAAGACCGGAACCGAAAGCAAAACCGATGTAGCGTTCCGGATCTAAACCGAAGTTTCTGACGACATTCGGATGGACCTCGCCAGAGCCGCTGATTTCCAGCCATTTTCCTTTTCTAGGACCGCTGGTGAACATCATGTCCACTTCAGCGCTCGGCTCGGTGAACGGGAAGTAGCTCGGACGGAAGCGAACGATGAGGTCGTCCGTTTCAAAGAAGCGCTTCAGGAAGTCAACATAGACGCCCTTCAAGTCGGCAAAACTGATGTTTTCGTCGATCCAAAGACCTTCGACCTGGTGGAACATCGGGGAATGCGTTGCATCGGAGTCCACGCGATAGGTCCTTCCCGGAGCGATGACCTTGATAGGCGGCTTGTGCTGACGGGCATAACGAACCTGCATCGGAGAGGTATGCGGTCTTAAAGGAAGCTGTTTGCCGGTTTCATCCTTCATGTCCACGTAGAACGTGTCCTGCATAGAGCGGGCCGGATGATTAGGCGGATTATTTAAAGCTGTAAAGGTGTACCAGTCGTTTTCAACTTCAGGGCCGTCGGCAACATCAAAGCCAATCGTTTTAAAGATTTCTTCGACGCGCATCCAGGTTCTCATGACCGGATGAATACCGCCGTAGCCGGACGTACGTCCGGGGAGCGTGATATCGACCGATTCAGAGGTCAATTTACGGTTGAGTTCTTCGCGGGCCAAAGCTTCACGTCGATTATTGAGCAGCGTTTCGACTTCACGTTTAGCTTTATTGATTTCGGCTCCGCGAGCGCGTTTTTCTTCGATGGACAGTTTTGCCATCCCCTTCAGCAATGCTGTCAAAGAACCGTTTTTGCCGAGATAGACCGCTTTCGCGTCTTCAAGGGCTGCCGGCGTTGCGGCCTGATCAAAAGCCTCTTTGGCAGATTGAATGATTAGACTGAGATCTTCCATATTGGGTCAGTTGGATTTTTAGTAACCTGAAAAAACAAAAGCCTGGCATATCAAACCAGGCTTTTGTAGGTATTTTAGCAGTTTCAAAGCACTGAAAGTGGCTTGAAACCTGCGTGTCTGAAGCTAATTAAGCAAGGCTAGCCTTAGCTTTAGCAACAACAGCGGCGAAACCTTCTTTATCGAAGATAGCCATGTTGGACAGAACTTTACGGTCGAGTTCAATACCGGCTTTCTTGAGGCCGTTCATGAACTGGCTGTAGTTCATGCCGTTGGCACGAGCACCGGCGTTGATACGAGCAATCCACAGACGGCGGAATACGCGTTTCTTGTTGCGGCGATCGCGGTATGCGTACTGACCGGCACGCATAACTGCCTGCTTAGCGACACGATAAACATTATTGCGGCGAAGGGTAAAGCCCTTGGACTGCGCAAATACTTTCTTATGACGGGCACGAGCCGTTACACCACGTTTTACTCGGGGCATCTTATTCTCTCCTCTAAATTAAGCGTAAGGCATCATCGCGCGGATTTCTTTTTTATCCGACTCGCTGATGGTTAACATGCCGCGCAGGTGACGTTTGTTCTTCGTCGTGCGCTTGGTGAGAATATGACGCTTGGTAGCGTGTGCACGCTTGATGGAGCCGCCGGAGCGAACTTTAAAACGCTTACTCGCAGCTTTTTTGGTTTTCATCTTGGGCATTTTGCCTAAGTTCCTTTTATTAGATGATTGCAGGCGCCCTCAGACACTGAGGATCTTGTTCAGCCTGGTTTCACTTATTTTCTGCCCGAAAGCAGGGTCGTAATAATACTCCAAAACAAATCATTAATTTGTAAGAATACTATTTCTTTTTCTTAGGAGCCAGAACCATAATCATCTGGCGACCTTCAAGTTTAGGAAAGGATTCGACCTGAGCAATATCAGCCAAATCTTCTTTCACTTTATTCAGGAGATCTGTACCAAATTCCTGGTGGGCCATTTCACGGCCTCTGTAGCGCAGTGTGACCTTTGCTTTATTACCGTCGGCTAAAAAACGAGTCAAAGCACGAAGTTTCGTGTCGTAGTCGTTCTTATCCGTCTGCGGACGGAACTTCACTTCCTTGACCTGAATGACCTTCTGCTTGGCCTTCTGTTCCTGTGCCTTCTTCTGCTCCTGATAGCGGAATTTACCGTAATCCATCAGACGGCAGACCGGAGGACGAGCGTTCGGCGCGACCTCCACTAAGTCAACATCTGCCTCTTCGGCCATGGCTAAAGCCTGAGAGGTCCTGACGATACCGATCATCTCGCCGTCAAGACCCGTCAAGCGAACTTCAGGGACGCGGATCTCGCCATTGATCCGGTGTGTACGTTCTTGAGCTATTTTCGTCTCCAATTAGTTATTCAATTTCGTTCACGTTGCGGCGCGTTGCCACATCTTCCTGAACGAGCTTAATAAAGTCTTCCACGCTCATGGCGCCAAGATCCTTGCCGCCGCGAACTCGAACCGCGACTTTACCTTCTGCCTTTTCCTTAGCTCCGACAACGAGGATGTAAGGAAGCTTCTGCAGGCTAAGTTCGCGAATCTTATATGTAATTTTGCCGTTTCGCAAATCTGCTTCGGCACGAAGACCCGCCTTTTTGAGCATAGAAACCACTTCTTTGGCGTAATCGGCCTGGTCGTCGGTAATGTTGGCAACGGCGACCTGAACCGGAGCAAGCCACGGAGGAAGCTGACCGGCATAGTGTTCAAGCAGCATGCCGATGAAGCGTTCCAAGCTGCCGACGATTGCGCGGTGGAGCATCACCGGAGTGGCTCTGCCGTTGCTTTCGGTCACATATTCGGCACCGAGGCGAGCCGGCATCTGGAAGTCGACCTGGATCGTACCGCACTGCCAACCGCGGCCTAAGGAGTCGCGCAGATGGTATTCAATCTTCGGACCGTAGAAAGCGCCTTCACCCGGAAGAATATCGTACTTGATGCCCGAAGCATCCAATGCATCCATCAGAGCTTTTTCTGCTTTATCCCAAGTTGCGTCGTCACCGATACGTTTTTCCGGACGTGTTGCAATCTTGTAGGAAATATCGGTAAAGCCGTAGTCGGCGTAAACCTTCTGAACGAGCTTGGTGTAAGCGGTGCATTCGGAAAGAATCTGATCTTCTGTACAGAAGATGTGCCCATCGTCCTGAGTGAAACCGCGGACGCGCATCAAGCCGTGCAGAGAGCCGGACGGTTCATTTCTGTGGCAGGCACCGAATTCACCGTAGCGGATCGGCAGATCGCGGTAGGAGCGAACGGCGCTGTTGAAAATTTGAATGTGGCCCGGGCAGTTCATCGGTTTCAGAGCGTAGTAACGGTTTTCCGACTCTGTCGTGAACATGTTTTCTTTGTACTTAGACCAGTGACCGGATTTTTCCCAGAGAGAACGGTCTAACAGCTGAGGAGCCTTAACCTCCTGATAGTCGTTGTCCTGGTAAACACGGCGCATGTACTGTTCAACCTGCTGCCAGAGTGCCCAGCCACGAGCGTGCCAGAAGATAAGACCCGGAGCTTCTTCCTGGAAATGGAAGAGATCGAGTTCCTTGCCGAGGCGGCGATGATCGCGCTTTTCTGCTTCTTCCAGCATATGGAGGTAAGCAGCCATATCGTCTTTCTTGGCCCAGGCGGTACCGTAAATTCTCTGCAGCATTTCATTCTTGCTGTCGCCTCTCCAGTAGGCACCGGCAAGCTTCATTAGCTTGTGAACTTTCAGACGGCCTGTGCTCGGGACGTGAGGTCCGCGGCAAAGGTCGACGTAGTCGCCCTGACGGTACAGAGAAATAGTTTCACCTGCGGGAATAGAACCGATGATTTCGGCCTTGTAGTGTTCGCCGATGGAGTTGAAGTATTTGACGGCCTCGTCGCGGTCCATCTCTTCACGAACGATCGGAAGATCGCGTTTGACGATCTCGTCCATCTTCTTTTCGATGAGCGGCAGATCTTCGTTGGTCAGATGTTTCGGCAGAGAGAAGTCATAGTAGAAACCGTTTTCAATCACCGGCCCGATCGTGATCTGGGCTTCCGGATACAGTTCCTTGACTGCCTGAGCCATCAAGTGAGAGGTCGAATGACGAATGATCTCAAGGCCCTCAGGGTCTTTGTCAGTCACAATCGAAACCGTACTGTTTTCGGTAATCGGGTGAGACAGGTCCACGAGTTTGCCGTTAACTTTACCTGCCAAAGCAGCGCGAGCCAGGCCGGCGCCGATAGAGGCTGCAACGTCACCTACGGTAACCGGTGAATCGAATTCACGTTTAGAGCCGTCGGGCAGAGTTACTTCGATCATTAATCTTTCTCCAAAAATTCTTCAAATTATTCGATTGGTTCGAGCGCGGACGCAAAAAGGCCCAGCCGAACGTAAAAAGTAGATTTTACCGTCTAACCGGAGCCTAATGCTGAGTCGCGCCTTACTTTTTCAGCCTTTCAGAGGCTTAATACTTAGCTTTAAAACTTATTTCGTGGGTTTGTCCTTAAACGCTTTCCCGCTCAGGATGACGCCGAAAACCGACAGAACGGTAAGCCAAATACACTGACGGATAAACCAGTCGGTATTCACTGAGCCGATAACTTCGATCCAAAGGAGGAATTTAAGAATGATGTAGGTTGCCAAAATACCGATAAAGGCACCTATGACACAAGCCAACACCACCCCGAGAAAATTAGGAACTCTCTTCCGAAAAAAGAGGCCGGACAGAATTCCGATGCAAAACGACAGGATCAGCGTCAAAAATGAAATTAGCACTTTCGCTCCTTATGCGATTTTCTTAATATGAATGTTGCAAGGATACCTATTCCAAATCTTCAATTACTGCAAAAAGGTCCGAAAATGGAACACTTCTCTCCCAAGATTGTCGAAGCTGTAGAAACAGTCAAAACCAGCCCTTCCGTACAACGTGCTTTCGACTATGTGAAAGACCATCTCGAAGAAACGATTCGTGATCAGAAAGAACTCGTACTGATCGAAGCGCCGACCGGTCACGAAAAAGCCAAAGCTGAACGCTACCTTTCTATGCTTCGTGAGGCCGGTCTGGATGATATCTACATGGACGAGCACTTTAACGTCATCGGCAAGCTGCACGGAACCGGCAATACCGGCTGCAGTGTTTTACTCGAAGGCCATTTAGACACCGTATTTTCTTTCGGCGACGTCAAAGGGATTGAGACAGATGCCGAAGGACGTATCCACTGCCCCGGCATTTGCGACGACACCCGTGCTATCGCCGCCAACCTCGCTGTTCTGAGAGCTTTTAAAGCGGCAAATCTTCGACCCGTTCACGATATCTACTTCTGCGGTACGGTCTGCGAAGAAGGTCTCGGGGGCATGAAAGGCATGGCCTGGACACTTGACCAGCTCAAAGACAAAACCAATCTGCTGGCCACAATTTCCATTGACGGCGCGACGGCAGAAATTTTTTACGCCAACGCCACCGGCATGATCGACCTTGAGGTCACGATTGAAGGCCCGGGCGGTCACGCGTGGACAGCGTGCGAACGCGTCAGCGCCATCCATACCGCAGGCTTGGCCATCGCGGAAATCGCCAAGATCGTTCCGCCGAAAGATCCTAAGACAACTCTGACCGTCAGTTTGATCGAAGGCGGTCAGGCAATTCACGCCATCGCTCAGAAAGCAGTCTTCAAGATCAATGCTCGTTCAAATTCTCAGGCTGCACTGAATGAAATAGAAGAACAAATCTATCATGCCATCCGCCGCGGCGTTGAAATCGAACAAAAGAAAGAAGGCGGCGAAGGAGAACTCAGTCTTTCGATCGAAAAGACGCTGGACGTCCCCGCAGGATCTCAGCCGGATGATGCAGCGATCATTCAGCTTGCCAAACTGGCCACTCAAGCCGTCGGCAGAAATTACAAATTCCTGCCGGGCGGCTGCACCAATACCAACATGTCTATCGAGCGCGGCATCCCTGCCGTGACACTCGGACGCGGCGGCGAAGAATACGGCACTCATACGCTTAAGGAATGGTTCAATCCGAAAGGCGTCTATGCCTGCGAACAGAAGTCCATTCTGATGCTGTCCGTACTCGCCGGATTAGACGGTGTTATTGCACCTCTGGACAAAGCCTAAAGGAGCGCATGAAGTGTTTTCTATGATTTATTTGTGGCTGATCGGAGCCGTCGTATTAGCCGGCGCCGACATTCTTCTCGGCACGATCTACCTGCTCATTATTGCTGCAGCCGCATTGGCCGCCTTTATCTTTGCTTTGATCGGAGCGGGAATACTGTTTCAGCTGCTCGCGTTTGCCGTCTTTGCCATTGCCGGCTGCGTTTATCTGTCCTATCGGAAAAGGAAAAACTCCGTAAGCACGGATGCCGACCATTTGCAGCACATCAACGACGGACACTCCGTCGAAGTCAAGGAATGGAAAAAAAACGGCAAAGCTCGAGTTTTCTATCGCGGAACCGTCTGGGATGCCAAACCGGAAAAAGGTTCACCGATGGTTCCCGGCCTTTGGGAGATCGTCGGGATGAGCGGAAATACTTTAATTATCAAACTCAAACAGGAGAAATAATATGGAAGCAATCGGAGGGTTCGCCGTATTCATCATGGTGCTGGCAGTCTTTGCCGTCATCTTCATTGCCAAATCGGTTCGCGTCGTTCCACAGCAGGAAGCCTGGGTCGTCGAACGATTTGGAAAATTTCATACCGTGCTTCAGCCGGGTCTGAATTTCATCATTCCGATTATCGACCGCGTTGCCTATCGCCAGACGCTCAAAGAAATTCCAATGGATACATCGAGCCAAATCTGCATTACCAAAGACAACACTCAGCTGCAAGTGGACGGTGTCCTCTACTTCCAGGTCACCAATCCGGAACTTGCCAGCTACGGAACATCCGACTTCGTGATGGCCATTACACAACTTGCCCAGACTTCTCTCAGAAGCGTCATCGGCACGATGTCGCTCGATAAAACGTTCGAGGAACGCGAAGAGATCAACGCAAGAGTTGTTCAGGCGGTAGACGAAGCCGCTCAGACCTGGGGCGTGAAAGTCCTCCGTTATGAAATTAAGGATCTGACGCCGCCGAAAGAAATTCTGCGCGCGATGCAGCTGCAGATTACGGCAGAGCGCGAAAAACGCGCTGTCATTGCCACTTCGGAAGGCCAGAAGCAAAAAGAAATCAATATTGCAGAAGGCGAAAGAGCGGCCATGATCGCCCAATCCGAAGGCGAGAAACAAGCCGCGATTAACAAGGCGGAAGGTGAAGCCCGCGCGATTGAAGCCGTCGCCAAGGCTCAAGCTGAGGCCATTCGTGCCGTTGCACAGGCTATCAGCCAGCCGCAAGGCATGCAGGCCGTCAATCTGCAAGTCGCGGAAAAGTACGTGGAAGCTTTCGGAAAAATTGCTAAGGAAGGTAATACGCTGCTTCTTCCGGCCAATCTCGCCGACATGGGCTCGATGGTCGCTTCAGCGATGACGATCATCCGCGAGCAAAACGGTAAGCCGGCCGCCGCCCCGGCCATCCCCAAGGTCGAATAAGACGCCTATACGAAAATGCCCGGGAGCTTACGCTACCGGGCGAAATCTTGGTAGGCACAATTGGACTCGAACCAACGACCCCCACCATGTCAAGGTGATGCTCTAACCAGCTGAGCTATGTGCCTAAAATTGTCGTCTCTCAACTCGAGACAGCTTCTTCAAACCAAAACAAGAGGTTTTGGTAGGCACGATTGGACTCGAACCAACGACCCCCACCATGTCAAGGTGATGCTCTAACCAGCTGAGCTACGTGCCTGAAGAAGTCGAAACTATACAGTCATTTTTTTAGTTGTGCAAGTCGAACGCAAGGCTGTTGCAAACTCTTACGTTCTTCTTGCTGAAAACACGCCTTTAACTTCGCGAATAGCGGCCAAAGTACGGTTCAAATCGTCCTTGCCGTGAATTTCGATCGTGAATGTCATATGCACGTCGCCCTTGACGCGAACCGTCTGCATCGCAGAAATACTCTGTTTTTCTCGAGAAAGGATTTCAGAGATATCTTTAAGCAAGCCCATACGGTCGGCTGCGATCACCAAAATCTGGACCGGGAAGACGGACGATTCATCCTGAGTCCAGGAGACTTCAATCAGACGATCTCTGCCCTCTTCGTCCAACGAACGAATGTTCGGGCAGTCGGCGCGGTGAACCGTTACGCCGCGTCCGCGTGTCACGAAACCGACGATCTCATCCGGGGGTACCGGATGGCAGCAACGAGCCAGTTGAGTCAGCAGTGAGTCGACGCCTACCACCAGAATCTTGCCTTTCTCGTGCTCGGAGGTTTTCTTAGGCGCTGCCGGTTCCAGCTTTTCCTCTTCCTGCGGGTTCTTCTGCGGACGAGGCGCTAAAACGTTTTCGATCGCTTTCTGACCAAGTTCGTCTTTTCCGGCAGCCAAACGCAGGTCATCAACGGTGTTGAAACCTAAACGCTTAGCCAAATCTTCGAGCTTGACAGCGGTTTTACCCAAGCGCGCCAAGTCCTTGTCGATTTTTTCTCGGCCTGCCGTAAGTGCCTGCTCCATTTCCTGAGCATTGAACCACTGACGGACCTTCGTGCGGGATCTCGGAGAAGCCGTAAAGCCTAAGTCCGGGTTTAACCAGTCTCGGCTCGGAGCACCGACTTTGGCCGCAATAATCTCAACTGTTTGGCCGCTCTGAAGTTTGGTATTCAGTGGAACCATCACACCGTCAACTTTGGCGCCGCGGCAGCGGTGGCCGAGTTCGGTATGCAGAAGGTAGGCGAAATCGATCGGCGTACTGCCGGCAGGAAGATCAAGGACTTTGCCCTGCGGCGTCAGAACGTAGATATGTTCGTCTTTAGCGGCTTCCGGCGTCGGAGCAGCCTGAACGTCACTCTTCCAAGCCAGCATCTGGCGCAGCCAAGCCACACGATCTTCTTCGTGTTCTCCGGCCTTGCGTTTGGAGCCTTCTTTGTAACGCCAATGTGCGGCCACACCGAGTTCTGCGAACTCGTGCATCGCACGGGTTCGGATCTGGATCTCGAGCGGTTTTCCTCTGGAGCCCACAATCACGGTATGCAAAGACTGATAACCGTTGGGTTTCGGTTTTGCGATGTAATCGTCGAATTCTTTAGAGAGAACTTCGAAAGATTCCTGAATCAGCGAAAGCGTCTCATAACATTTTTCGACCGAATCCACGATGATGCGGATCGCTCGCACGTCGAAGAGCTGTTCGAACTTCAGGTTCTTCTTGCACATCTTCTTCCAGATGGAATAGATGTGTTTCGGACGTCCGGAAACCGAAGCCTGAATACCTCGAGAAGCCAGCAATGCCTGAATTCTGCGCACGGCTTCCTGAATAGAAGCAACACGTTCTTCACGGGTTTCTTCAAGGTTATTGGCAATCGTGTGGAAAACTTCAGGTTCGGTAAAGCGCAGAGACAGATCTTCGAGCTCCCATTTCATCTGCCAAATACCTAAGCGGTTGGCAAGCGGAGCGTAAAGCGCCAAAGTCTCGGCACCGTATTCTTTTGCACCCGGAGCTTTGGTTGCTGCGAAGTAACGCAGCGTCTGAAGACGCGAAGCCAAACGCAGCAGTACCACGCGAAGGTCGGTACACAGAGCAAGCAGCAGACGGCGTACGGCGTCAGGCTGCTGACTGATGCGAGCCTCTCCCTCACGGGAGCGGGCTTTTTCGCTCACGTCAATAACGACTTTAAGATTTGCGACGAGTTCGCAGACTTGTCTGCCGAAGTGCTTGGTCAGCCATTCCTTCGGATTTTTGAGCTGGTTCCAAACACAAAAAAGATAAGCTGCAGCCAGGAGGTCATCGTCATCGCGAATGCCGCGAAGGATATCCACGACGCCCTCGGCATGAGCCATTACGGACTCGCCTGTGAAAAGTTTCTGACCCTCGTAAAGAGGCTCAATGATACGACGGACATCAGCCAAATTAAGAGTCGGAGCAGATTCTTCCATTCTTTTACCACTAAACAAAAGAAGGCAGTCCTGATACAGAAACCACCTTCTACAAAAGGATGCGTAATTTTACCGAATCTGTCTGATTTGTCTAAATTTCGGCGCGTTAATCCACTACAACTGCGACTGTTGAAATCTGTACTTTCCAAGACGGATCGGGAAGTGCAGACTCGAGGACGGATCGGGCCGGGGGATTGGTTTTGCTCACCCATTCTTCCCAAGCCTGATTCATCTCGGAAAAGTAGCCCATATTCGACAAGTAGACAGTGCAGCGAAGAATATGTTCTTTGTCCGACCCGGCTTTGGCCAACAGGTCGTCAATGGTTTTGAGAACTTCTGCGGTCTGTACTTTCGGATCTCGGTTACGGGCTAAATCCACTTGTCCGGAGATATAGACCACTCCGTCGCAGACCACCGCTTCACTGAAGCGGCGTCCGGGCTCGATACGTTTAATCTCGGGCATATTGGTTTCCTTCTCTTAGTTCTTGAAGCTGTGAATCGGGGCCGGGATGCGTCCGCCGCGGTTGATGAAGCCAGCCGCCGAACCCTTTTGAACGGCCATAATATCGGCGCCGCCGAGCAGACCGCCGAATTCTGCACGTTCACCGACGGTCTTGCCGGGAACAGGAATCAAACGGACAGCCGTGGTCTTGGCATTGATCATACCGATGGCGCTTTCATCGGCAATGATGGCGGAGATTACGTCAGCCGGTGTGTCGCCCGGGATCGCGATCATATCGAGGCCGACAGAGCAAACGCAGGTCATGGCTTCGAGTTTTTCGAGTGTCAGGAGGCCTTTAGCGGCGGCATCGGCAATGGCCGCATCTTCACTCACGGGAATGAAGGCGCCGGAGAGTCCGCCGACGGAAGAGGAAGCAAAGACACCGCCCTTCTTCACGGCATCGTTCAGCATGGCGAGCACAGCAGTAGAGCCCGGAGCTCCGATAGAGGACAAACCGACGCTCTGGAAGATTTCACCGACAGAGTCGCCGACCTCAGGTGTCGGGGCCAGAGACAGGTCAGCCACACCGAAAGGCAGATTCATTTTTTCGGCAACTTCGGTGCCGATCAGCTGACCGACCTTCGTTACCTTAAAGGCAGTGGTCTTAATGATTTCAGCAATTTCTGTGATTGAGACCTGCTCGCCTCTTCTGCGAACGGCGCGGTCAATTGCTTTTTTCACAACGCCCGGACCGGAAACACCGACGCTGATCACGGCATCGGCTTCGCCGACGCCCAGATAACCGCCGGCCATGAAAGGCACATCTTCCGGGATATTGCAGAAGACAACCAGCTTGCAGCAGCCGAGACCGTCGCGATCAGCAGTTGCGGCAGCAACATCCAGCACTCTGTGGCCCATCAGCTTCACTGCATCCATATTGATGCCGGTGCGGGTGCGCCCGACGTTGATGGAAGAGCAAACGTGATTGGTTGTTGCCAAAGCTTCGGGCAGCGCGTCAATCAGGTTTCTTTCTCCCGGAGTAATGCCTTTTTCGACCAAGGCACCGAAGCCGCCTAAGAAGTCAACGCCGGCGTCGGTGGCGCAGTCATCTAAAAGTTTGCAGACTTTGACCATCTGATCGCGGCTGTATCCGGCACAGACGGTTCCGATCGGAGAGACCGTAATACGTTTATTAACAACGGGAATACCATAGCGGTCGCCGACTTCGTTGCAGATGGCAACGAGGTTCTTAGCATGGCGATTAATTTTGGAGCGGACGCGATAAGCGAAAGTGTCGAAGTTATCGCTTGCGCAATCGAATAAGTTCAAGCCCAGGGTCACGGTACGAACATCCAAATGTTCGCTTCTGAGCATATCCAGCGTGGAGATGACCTCGCGTTCTGTAAGCATTTGATTTATTCCTTTTTGAATTAAGCGATAGACACACGATGAACCGCTTCAAAAATTCTGCGGTGCTGCATGCTCATGGAAAGATGACGGTCGTGGGCGATATCGGAAAGTGTTCTGCTCAGAGCCTTTCTGTCCACTTCGGGAGGAACCGTGACTTCAAACACCAGAAGAACACGCGGCTGCGGCAGAGGGTTGCCGGCATCGTCCAGTTTTACTTCAATTGTTCTGAAACTGTCGATGTTGATGCGGCCTTCATAAAACACTCTGGTAAACGCCGTCAGAACATCCCTGCTGTCGGTACCGTCCACAGTCAGAACGAACGGTTCGCCTTGGGTAACGGTAGCTTCGCCCGGAACGTAATCGCGGACGAGGACGGACATATCGAAGCCTTTGCCCCTCAGTGCTTCTTTAATAATCTTTGCGACTTCGTCGTCGCCAACACTCTCCGGCTTATCCACGATCATGATGGCGGAGTATTCATTTCTCACCGTCGTTTGATCCATATCGATGATGGAACAGCCGAGTTTGTTTAGAGTATCGGAGGTTGTGTAAACAACACCGAAGCTGTCGGGACCGGTGACAGCCACTAAAATTCGCTTCACGTTAATTTCCTAAAAGAATGAGTTTTGCCGCAGACTCGGATGTCATTTCCGATCTTGGCAATTTATAAGGACAAATTCTCCCGACTCGGCGACCGTAATCGTCGAGACAGTCTTTATATTAGCCAAGCAAAAGCCCTCTTTTAGGAAACAAAATGACTTTTTTCGTCTCAGGAGGCGGAAATTAACACTCCGAATTTCGGGATCGCTTTGAGTGTGTTTTGAATGCTCTGTTCCGAGATTTCTTCTATCGTCGTATTTCTTAATTCCGCAGCAACTGCGCCGTAACAGGCCGTGTCCGCAAGGGCGCTTTCGGGGTTCTCTTTGTTTTCTTCGCGCACCCAGCTCGGCGGCATATCCGGACAATCCGTCTCAAGTACCCAGGCGTCATCCGGGAGTTCAGACAAGATTTTGCGGATGCGCTTAGAGCCGTCATAGGACACCGCTCCGCCGTAGCCCAGCTTAAAACCGTTCTGCAGAAAAGCCTGTGCCTGGGCCATACTGCCGTTAAACGCATGAATGATGCCGAGCTGCGGGGGCAGACGGCGAATGTATTTAAGCACGATATCCATCGCTTCACGGCCGTGAAGACTCAGGGGGAGACCATATTTGCGGGCAAGTTTTAACTGCGTGGAAAACACTTCTTCCTGAACGTCATGCGGAACGCTGCAGGCTGCAGAGAAATCCAGTCCGCACTCGCCTACCGCTGCCAGACGAGGATCTTCTCTGTACTCTTCCAGAAAGGCTTCCAACGCTGTCAGATCTTCTTTCCAGGAGTATCCGATGTAAAGCGGATGAATGCCGCAGGCGTAGGCTTGATCATATTCATAGGCACAGCGCCGAGCCTCTTCCAGATTACTGACACCGCCGGCACACACCAAAGAAGAGACGACGCCGACTTTGCGGGCCTCCGAAACTTCTTTTTTCTGCTGTTCTTCGGGAAGAACAAATAAGTGGTTATGGGTGTCAATCCAGCGAAGCATTTAGTTTTCCTCAGGCAAGATGCATCCGTTCTTTAAACGCACGACACGATCGCATCGCGCGGCAATATCCGGATCATGCGTCACAATGACCAAGGCAAGGCCCTGAGAGGACGACAATTTGAGCAGATAGTCGATAACGACTTCGGCCGTCTCACCGTCCAGGTTGCCGGTGGGCTCGTCGGCCAAAAGACACAGCGGAGAGCCGCTCACGGCTCGGGCAATGGCGACACGCTGGCGTTCGCCGCCGGAAAGCTGACTCGGCAGATGATCCACGCGGTCGGCAAGACCCATGGCTTTGAGCAGGCTTTCCGCTCTTTTTTGCGCGACGGAAGCTTTTTCACGGCGGATTTTGAGCGGCATCGCCACGTTTTCCATGGCCGTAAATTCCGGCAGCAGATGGTGGAACTGATACACAAAGCCGAGTTTGCGGTTGCGCAGCTCGGTTAAGCGCTGCTCGGAGAGTTCGGCGATGTTTTCTCCGCCGATTTCGATCAAACCTTTATCAAAACGGTCCAGACCGCCGATGCACTGCAGGAGCGTTGTTTTACCAGAGCCGGATGTGCCCACGATTGCCACCGACTCGCCCTCGTGAACTTCCAGATTGACGTCTTTCAAAACATGCAAAAGTCGGCCGCCCTCTTTATAGCTTTTCTGCAGGCCGACAGCCTTTAATACGACGTTGTTATTCATATCTCAGTGCCTCAGCCGGTTGAATGTTTGCCGCTCTCCAGCTCGGATAGACAGTGGCCGCAAGAGCCAGCAAGAAAGAAAAGACGGCGATCGGGATCACATCGGATGCCCTCGGATCACTCGGCATTGCCGAGATAAAGTAGATTTCTTTGGGCAGGAACTGAACGCCGAACAGCTGTTCGATCGCGCCTACGATGGAGCCCACATTGCAGGCAATGAGAAGCCCCACGCCGACACCGATCAGCACGCCGGCGGTTCCGATGAAGGCGCCCTGAACCATAAAGATGCGCATGATCGAACCGCGCGTTGCGCCTTGGGTTCGAAGGATTGCGATGTCGCTGCGTTTGGAGTTGACGGTCATCACTAATGAAGAGACTAGACCAAACGCGCCTACTAAAACGATCAGGAACAAAATGATGCCCATCATGCGTTTTTCGACTTGAACGGCCGCAAACCAAGTCCGATTCTGACGAGACCAATCGGTTGCCAAAAGACCCGGCGGCATTTGATTATTGAGTTCAGCGGCGACTCTCGGTGCATCCTGCATGTTGGAGAGCTTCAGTCGAATGCCTCCGGGTGTTTGAGTACGCATGAGTTTTTCGGCGTCCGTGAGATTGATGAAGCTCATTGCACTGTCAAACTCGTAGTGGCCGGAATTAAAGACGCCTGCGACCGTGAACTGGCGCATGCGAGGCATGGTTCCGGCCGGCGTGAACTGTCCCTGAGGTACCATCACGTTGACCTTTTCTCCGGGGATCACGCCGAGCATTCTGGCTAAGTCCGTGCCGAGAATGATCTTGAATTCACCGGGTTTTAAATCAGAGAGGCGCCCGATCTTCATATTTTTTGCGACATCGCTGACCTGAGATTCCGTCTCAGGATCAATGCCGTTGAGCTGGACACCGCGCACGTTGGTGCCGCTCGTGAGCAGTCCCTGCCCCCTTAAGAAAGGCGCTGCGCCGATGATCTCTGGCTGCTGCTTCTTCAGTTCTGCGGCAGTCTTCTGCCAGTCCGGAATCGGAGCTCCGATCGAAAGCACTTCGGCATGCGAAAGCACGGAGAGCATCTTGTCTCGAACTTCTTTCTGGAAACCGTTCATCACGGATAAGACTATGATGAGGGCCATGACGCCCAAGGCTATGGAAGCCATCGACATGGCTGATATGAACGATACGAATCCGTCGCTGCGTCCTTTGCGGCGCGACAGTGTATATCGCAGACCGATCATCCACTCGAAGGGCAGACCGGATAAAGGTTTATTTTTCACAAATTTTATCCAACTAAACGTTCAGGCTATTCTAGCTGTGAGATCAAACAATTAGAATTTAAGGCTATGCCCGCATGTATATTTTTATTGCCCAATTCTCTGCCTTCTCCTAATGAAATTAAAGCGTTAGGAAAGGACGCCTATCCGCCCGTTTTGCGGAATTTCCTTGAAGGTTTCGGAGAACCGAAGGTCGCCACGATTTTTGAAAACCCGGCGCTCAGCGGTTTTGCTTCGATGCAGTGGGTATGGATGCTTCTGACTCAGCGCGAAAATCTTGCCCCGTCCGCTCCCTATCTTTGGAAAGGTCTTGGAGGTCCGAAAGTCCATCAGGAATTTTGGGCTTTAAACGGCTACCGCAAAGAAAACGGCGTGCTTAAAAGCGCCGGTGATGTCTTTGATATCGATGAAGAGTGCGACCTCAGAGACCTTTTGAATCCGATTGCTCGTCAGTTTAATTTTGAAGTGCAGGTTTTGGACGGACGCTTTTTCCTCGCGCGCAAAAAAGCATGGCAGGTTCTGATTACTCCGTGGCTTGCTCAGGAAGACAAACCGGCAGCACAGCCGGCTGGTCCCGAAGCCGCTGAATGGACTGAAATCACTCGAGTCATCGAAGAAAGTCTTGCAAAAAGCGTTTTCAATGAATACAGAGCAAAAGCCGGACGGCCTCCGGTTGAAGGTTTCTGGATCAACGGCGGAGCTTTTGAGGAGCAGCTTCTTCCCTACACTCAGATTCGCTGTGCTCTGACAAGCGATCCCACGATTCGCGGGATCTCTGAGGCGGCGGGCATTGCGCGGGCCTACATTAAATCTTCGACGGCTGTTTGGCCCGACTGTCCTGAAGGCGACCGTCTCTGCATCCTGGATGACTTTAACGATCCATCCGTCAAAACGGATCCTGCGCGCTGGAGTGCCGCATGGACACGCGCCGTTAAGCGCATGGAGCACCTGACCGCCACGGCAAAAGGATTTGAAAAATATCATCCCCGCCTGGTCACCTCCGATGGTCTGCGCGTCAGCGTCATTGAAAAACTTCAGGAACAAAAATCTTCTTTTGCCTTTTGGAAGAGCCCAAAAAATTACACAGAAGCATGGCTGAACTCCGGCCGCTAAAGAACACTAAAAAGTTATGACCAAAATAACGATTCGCCGATTTGACCGAAATGTCGTTCAGGCGCTCACCAACCGCGGCTTTCCCGAACCTCTGGCCCGCGCTTTAGCGGCCAGACACGTCACCAGCCCGTCCGACCTTGATTACGAATTCAAGGAAATGCTTTCTCCGTGGGACCTTAAAAACTGCAGAGAAGCCGGAGAAGCGATTGCCGATGCTATCTGGAAGCAGAAAAAGATCGTAATCATTGGGGACTACGACTGTGACGGCGCGACTGCTGTTTCCGTCGGTATTCTGGGACTGCAGGCGCTCGGCGCCTTCAATGTCTCTTATTTAATCCCGGACCGCGACAAGGACGGCTACGGCCTGTCTCCTCAGCTTGTCGATCGAGCAGCCGCTGCCGGCGCCGAACTCATCATTACCGTAGACAACGGAATTTCTTCGGTGGCTGCGGTTGAACATGCTAAAACCCTCGGAATCGAGGCCGTCGTTACCGACCACCACCTGCCCGGCGATGAAATCCCCGACACCCTCGTCGTCAATCCGAATCAGCGCGGAGATACCTTCCCGAGCAAATCTTTGGCGGGTGTGGGCGTCATCTTTTACGTGTTAATCGCCGTGCGCTCCGCACTCCGCGCCAAAGGCGCTTACCCGAACGGAAAACAGCCTAATCTTCAGCATCTCATTGATTTGGTGGCCTTGGGTACGGTTGCCGACGTTGTCCCGTTAGACCGCAACAACCGAATCCTCGTTTCCAAAGGCTTGGACAGCATTCGCGCCGGCAAAATGCAGCCCGGCGTGAGCGCCCTGCTCTCCGTAGCAGGCAAGAATGCGCATCGCATCAGTGCCAATGACTTGGGCTACATCCTCGGGCCCCGCATCAACGCCGCAGGTCGTTTGGACAGCATCAACAAGGGTGTTGAGTGTCTGACAAGCTACGACTACAACACGGCGCTCTTTTACGCAAAAGAACTCGACCAAATCAATGCCGAGCGCCGCAACCGCGAAGTATCCATGCAGTCCGACGCTATTCTGTCCCTACAGACGATTTCCGTCGATGACAGCAATTCCATCGTTCTTAAGGGTGACGACTGGCACGCCGGCATCATCGGTTTAGTAGCCTCCCGCATCAAAGAACAAACTTATCGCCCGGTCATTGCGTTTGCTCCGTCGGAAGAAAACGGCGAGCATGTGCTTAAAGGCTCGGGGCGCTCTATTCCCGGCATTCATCTGCGCGATGCATTGGACCGTGTCAGCAAACTGAGTCCGGGGCTGATCCTGAAATTCGGCGGTCACGCGATGGCTGCAGGTCTTACGATCCGTAAGGATGCATTTGATGAATTCAAGGAGCTCTTTGCCCGCGCTGTCAAAGAACTTTCCGATCCGGAAATGTTCGAGCGCAACATCGTCACAGACGGCGAGCTCAGAGCTTCCGACTTCAACATTGAACTCGTTGAAGCCATCCGCAAGCACGTCTGGGGTCAGGCTTTCCCGGAACCGCTCTTTGCCAATCAGTTCAAGGTACTTTCTCAGAGAGTCTTGAAAGATCAGCATCTGAAGCTCTCTCTTGAAGTCGACGGCAGAGAGATTCAGGCCATTTGGTTCCGCCACAAACGCGAACTGCCTCCGACCGTGCGTTTAGCTTACAAGCTCGACATCAATGACTTCCGAGGACGTCAGTCGGTGCAGCTCATCATCGAAGGTATGGAAGACGAGTTTGAGGACTGGACGGCCTAGCGGTTTTCTGTCGTGCAAACAAACTTACACAATTGACAAAAAACGGACCCATTTCCGCCCGCTCAACGAGTTAAGGATTGGGTCCGCTCTTATATAATTGAGGGTTCTTTTTAATATCAACGCGTTAAGAAATGGAAGTTGAACGTTTAAACCTAATCGGCACCACCGCCGAGGACCTTCAAGCTCGCACTGAAGAGCTGCGGAGGTATCTTTGACTACGACCAGAAAGAGCGTCGTTTAGAAGAAGTTAATCAAGCGCTCGAGGACCCGAGCATCTGGTCTGATCAAGAGCGAGCTCAGCAGCTGAGCAAAGAAAAGAAACGTCTCGAAGACGTTGTCCTTACCATCAAACACCTAACTACCGGCCTTTCCGATGCTTTGGAATTATTTGAAATGGCCAAAGAAGAGGACGATGACGCCTCTCTGGAAGCGGTAGAAGCCGATATCAACAACCTCAAGAAAGAGGTCGAACATCTCGAATTCCAGCGCATGTTCAATCAGGAACATGACGAAGCCAACTGCTTCCTGGAAATTCAGGCCGGCGCCGGCGGAACCGAAGCGCAGGACTGGGCGAGCATGCTTGAGCGCATGTATATCAAGTTTGCGGAACGCCAAAGCTTTAAGCCCGAGATTGTTGAAGAAACCGAAGGAGATGTGGCCGGCATTAAAGGCTGCACGATCAAAATCACAGGCGACTATGCCTACGGCTGGCTCAGAACCGAAACCGGTATTCACCGCTTAGTTCGCAAGAGCCCGTTCGACTCCAACGCACGCCGTCATACTTCTTTTGCTTCTGTGTTCGTCGTTCCCGAAGTCGACGATTCTTTCGAAATCGAAGTCAATCCGGCCGATCTGCGCATTGACACGTTCCGCGCCTCCGGCGCCGGCGGTCAGCACATTCAGAAGACCGACTCCGCCGTCCGTATCACGCATATTCCGACCGGCATAGTCGCTGTCAGCCAGACCAGCCGAAGCCAGCATCAGAACAAGGAAGAGGCCATGACGATTTTGAAGAGCCGTCTTTATGAAGCCGAGCTCCGCAAACGCCAGGCTACCCAGCAGGCATTGGAAGACAACAAGAGCGATATTTCCTGGGGTCACCAGATCCGTTCTTACGTGTTGGATCAGTCCCGCGTCAAAGACCTGCGTACCAATGTCGAAACCGGCAACACGACTGCCGTTTTAGACGGTGCTTTGGAATCCTTTATCGAGGCCAGCCTCAAGCAAGGAGTTTGAGCGTGAAGACTCTCACCATTATTACCGGCGCCTCTAAAGGGCTCGGCTTTGAATTAACCCGTCAGTCGCTTAAGGCCGGCGACACCGTCGTGACGATGGAACGCCGTCCTTCCAAGGCTTTGGTGGAAGAAGCCGATAAGATCGGCTGCAATTTCATCCAGTTTACGGCTGACCTGCTTGACCGTAAAGGCGCCGTCGAGCTTTTGATGTGGCTGCTTTCCGATAAGGAATACGCCGAACATGACCGTCTGATTCTGATCAACAACGCCGGCGTGCTGGGTCCTGTCGGTCCGATCGAAAACGCTTCCCCGCAGGTTGCCGTTGACTGCATTCGCGTTAACTTTGAAATCCCGGTGCTTCTGACTCAGGCTTTCCTGAATGAAACGCGCAGCTGGAAAGGCGAGCGCCGCGTCATGAATATCTCTTCCGGCGCCGGCCGCAAGTCCGTTCCGGGCTGGGCCATGTACTGTTCAACCAAAGCAGCGCTTGACCGCTTTACCGCCGTCACAGCTGAAGATCAGCTTGGCAAACCCAATCCCGCACGCCTTAGCGCCGTCGCTCCGGGCGTTGTGAACACTGGCATGCAGGGCAGCATCCGTGCTTCGTCTAAGGAAGATTTTCCGAACGTTGACCGGTTTATCGACTTAGAGAAAGACGGAAAACTTCAGAGCCCCGAAGACACTGCCAAACGACTTTTAAATTACCTCAACAGCGACGAGTTCGGCAAAGAGCCCATCTCGGATATTCGCAATATTTCTGTTGGAGACTAAAGTGGAAAACCAGAAAGAAACCGTCAAAAAAGAAGACGTTCTTGAGACTGAGAACCATATCATTGCCGAACGTTTAGCCAAACTCGACAAACTCAGAGCCGAAGGCGTTGCTTATCCGAATGATTTCGTTCAGAAAGACCGCATTGAAGAAGTGCGCGCTGCCAACGGCAGCAAAACTCCGGAAGAGCTTGAAGCTGCTCCGGTCGAAGTCACTGTCGCCGGCCGCGTCATGCTCAAGCGCGTCATGGGCAAAGCCAGCTTCCTGACCGTTAAAGACGGTACCGATCACATCCAGTTCTTCATCACCAAGGCTGAAGTCGGCGATGAAACTTACGACTTCTTCAAGAAGATGGTTGATATCGGAGATATCGTCGGCGCTACAGGCACACTGTTCTTCACCAAGACCGGCGAGCTTTCCGTCCGCGTTAAGAACTTCCGTCTGCTGACCAAGAACATTCGTCCGCTCCCCGACAAATTCCACGGTCTCTCCGATCCGGAAACCCGTTATCGTCAGCGCTATGTTGACCTGATCATGAACGAAAGCACACGTCGCACCTTCATGACCCGTTCCAAGGCCATCGCCGAAACCCGTAAATTCATGATGGAACATCACTTCATGGAAGTGGAAACTCCGATGCTCCATCCGATCCCCGGCGGTGCGAACGCTAAGCCGTTCATCACACACCACAATGCGCTCGACATGGATATGTATCTGCGTATTGCTCCGGAACTTTATCTGAAGCGCTTAGTGGTCGGCGGCTTTGAACGCGTTTTTGAACTCAACCGCTCCTTCCGCAACGAAGGCGTTGACGTTCGCCACAACCCTGAATTCACAATGATGGAGTTCTATGCAGCCTACAAGGAATACCACTGGCTCATGGACTACACCGAAAAACTTCTGCGCACCGTCGCTGAAAAGACTATCGGTACCGCTGTCATTCAGTATCAGGGTCATACCATCGACCTCACAAAACCGTTTGATCGCCTGACTGCTAAGGAAGCCGTTCTGAAGTACGCTCCTCAGTACACCCCTGAGCAGCTCGAAGACAAGGACTTCATGCAGGAAGAACTCAAGCGCCTGGGTGAACCTGCTAAGGCTGACGCCGGCGTCGGCGCTTTGCAGATGGCCATATTTGAAGCCGTTGCTGAATCCAAACTCATTCAGCCGACTTACATCATTGACTACCCGGTTGAAATTTCTCCGCTGGCTCGCGCCTCCGACAAGGTTCCCGGCATCACCGAGCGTTTCGAACTCTTCATGGCCGGTCGCGAAACCGCCAACGGCTTCTCCGAGCTGAACGACCCGCAGGATCAGGCTGCTCGCTTCATGGCTCAGGCAAAACTGAAAGCCAGCGGCGATGATGAAGCCATGTACTACGACGCCGACTACGTCCGCGCACTGGAATACGGTCTGCCTCCGACAGGCGGCTGCGGCGTGGGCTTAGACCGCTTTGTCATGCTGCTTACCGACTCTCCGAGCATCCGTGACGTTCTGCTCTTCCCGCATATGCGTCCTGAGGCCTAAGAATCATGAGCGAAAGGAAGCTGAAAATCGCCGCTCTGTTAAAAGAGCTTTACGACATGGCCGAAGTTCCCGTGCCCTCCTCTCGTATTCCGTTTTACTTTAACGACGTACGAGCCGGGCACATTGAACGAACTGATGCCGAGTTTTTAGCGAGTACCTTTCGCTTCTGTGACGTCCGTCCGGATGCTTTCGTATTTACCGCGGAAGACTCCGGACAGGCTTCGCGCCGTCTGGCAGCGATTTCGCACCTTTATAAAGGCACGGACAAAGTCTTTGCCTGGCGAGATGAACTGCTTTCCGTTACTGCTTCGGATGACATTGCCTGCGAGTCGCCTTTGACTGTTATTGAGCGTGCAATGTGCCGTCCCTTCGCCTTTGACACCTTTGCCGTTCACTTGAATCCGTTCACGCGTGACGGCAGGATGTGGGTGGCTCAGCGTTCTTTCAAGAAAGCGATCGGCCCTGGTTATTGGGATAACTGTGCTGCGGGTCTAGTCGGAGCAGGCGAGCCTTTCGGGCTTGCTATGGAACGCGAAGCATTTGAAGAAGCCGGTGTGACACCGGGTTCCCTTGAAATCTCTTTTAGCGCGCGCAATATCATTTCGCGTCCCGTTCATGAAGGCTGGATGCGAGAAATCGCTTACATCTGCAATGCTTATGTTGAAGACTCTTTCCATCCTCACAACATGGACGGCGAGGTCGAGCGCTTTGAACTCTTAGAACCCGAAGCGATTATTGAGCGCATAGAAAAAGGACGATTCACATTCGAATCGTCCCTTGCTGTTTTAGCCGGCTTAGCCTGGCAGGAAGGCCTGCTTGATCTTTTGGATCAGCCGGCCGTCTAAACGCTAATCTCTTTCGTCCATCCAAGCGACCAGGATGGCTTCCAGTATTTTTTCGTTGCTTGCTTCCGGATCATCATCAAAATCCGGGAGCGCGACGATCATTGCATGCATCTTCTCAAAGCTGATCGTCAGCGGATCTAAGTCCGGATTTTCGTCATACAGCTCTTCCGCAATCGCACGCGGATCCTTCCAAGTCAGCTTCATTACTCGTTCTCTCTGGCGTGATTACGGGAGTATTTCGGAATTTCAACGGTAATGTCTTCTTTGCCGACTTTTGTCTGGCAAGTCAGGCGTGAGTTCGATTTCAGACCCCAAGCCTGGTCAAGCAGATCTTCTTCATCGTCTTCTGCCGGTTCCAAAGAATCAAAGCCCTTGTCGATGTAGCAGTGGCAAGTCGTGCAGGCGCAGGAGAACTCGCAGGCGTGGTCAATATTGACGCCGTTTGCGACCAAAGCTTTAGCTAAGTTTGCACCTTCGGGGACTTCAAACTCAGCCCCGTTCGGACAGATTCCAGGATGCGGTAAAACGGTTACTTTCGGCATTTTTAAACCTCGTCAACAGATTTGCCTTGGAGTGCTTCCAAGATCGTACGGTTCATTCGACGTGCAGCAAAGTCTTTCGTTCCCTCGGACAGCGCTGAAATCGAATTTTTAATTTCATCTTTGTCATCTTGCGCGCGAACCGTCTCGAGATGTTGAATCATGGCGTCGATCTGAGCGCGCTCAGCCTCATTGAGAAGGTCGGCGTCGGACGACAATGCGGAATAAATGCTTTCCAAAAGGCGAGCGGCTTCCACTTTCTGCTCGCGTAATTCGCGAAGCTTCATATCTTCTTCGGCGTGACCAAAGGAATCTTCCAGCATGCGGCTGATTTCATCTTCCGACAGACCGTAAGAAGGTTTGACCGTGACAGATGCTTCCACGCCCGTGGTTTGTTCGCGGGCCGTGACCGACAACAGTCCGTCAGCATCCACCTGGAACGTCACACGAATACGAGCGGCTCCTGCAACTTTCGGCGGAATACCGCGCAAAGAGAATTTGGCCAAAGAACGGCACTCTTCTACCAAGTCACGTTCACCCTGAAGGACATGGATCGACATCGCGGTCTGACCGTCCTTGAAGGTTGTGAAGTCCTGAGCCATGGCTACAGGAATCGGCGTGTTGCGGGGAATGACTTTTTCAACGAGACCGCCCATGGTTTCAAGACCCAAGGAAAGCGGTGTGACGTCAAGAAGCAGCCAGTCTTCGTCGCTGCGGTTGCCGGCAAGCAGGTTTGCCTGAAGCGCAGCGCCGATTGCCACCACTTCATCCGGATCAATATCGGTAAGCGGTTCGCGGTCAAAATAATCGGCCACTGCCTTGCGGATGCAGGGCATGCGCGTTGAGCCGCCGACAAGCACGACACCTTTTACTTCATCGCGTTTGAGACCTGCGTCCTTTAATGTCTGTTTCGTGGCTTCGATGGTTCTTGCTACTAAGTGGTGCGTGATCGAATCAAAGACCTCGCGCGTAATCGTGACATTGATGATTCTGTCGCCAGAAATCTTGGCGTGAATCGTTGCTTTCTTTTCCGTCGTCAGCGTTTCTTTGGCTGCCTTGGCTTTTGCCATCAGCATGCGGCTGTCGGAATGCGTCAGCAGCGGACGACCTGCCTGGTCAATGACCCAGCAGTAGAGACGCTGGTCAAAATCATCGCCGCCTAACTGGCTGTTGCCGCCGGTGGCGAGCACCTCAAAAACGCCTTTGCGCAGACGGAGGACGGAGACGTCAAACGTGCCGCCGCCCAAGTCATAAACGATGTAAAGACCTTCGGCGCCGGTATCGAGGCCGTAAGCCAAAGCGGCCGCCGTCGGTTCGCTCAAAAGACGAAGAACATTCAGACCGGCAAGCTTTGCGGCGTCTTTAGTCGCCTGACGCTGAGCGTCATCAAAGTAAGCCGGTACCGTCACGACAGCGCCGACAAGTTCGCCGCCTAAGGCGTCTTCGGCGCGTTTTTTAAGGACTTTTAAGATTTCTGCTGATACTTCAACCGGACTCTTCGCGCCTTGTGCCGTATTGAGCTTCACCATGCCCTCGCCTTTGATGAAGTCATAGGGCATGTAGCGGTTATTCTGCAGCTCAGAAGCGCTTCGGCCCATCAAACGCTTGACACTTGAGATCGTGTTGAGCGGATCTGCTTCTGCACGTGAACGGGCTTCTTCACCAACAACCACGCATCCATTCTTTTCGTAGTGGACAACAGAAGGAAGCAGTTTCTGATTCTTTTCGTCAACGAGAACTTCGGGAGAACCGTTTCTAACGGTGGCCGCCAATGAATTCGTGGTGCCCAAATCAATACCGACAGCAAACCGCTCTTCGTGCGGTGCTGTCGACATTCCCGGTTCGGCAATTTGCAGAAGTGACATTATTCAAAATCCAGTAGCTGGCGATTTAAAAACATAACCTTTTTTAAATCTTCTGCCGCCAGCGAGACATCAGATTTCACATCGAACGCGTCTGCCACCTCGTTGAGCAGCTCGTCCTTTTCTTTTTCAATCGCTTTCTTCAGCACTTCCAGCTCAGCCGTATTCCCGGAATCCTTTGCATCTGAGATCGCCTCTCGGCGTTCCAGCTGCTCAAGAAGAAACTCTTCAGAAATCGAACCGCTGCTGTCTTCGTCAATGAGGTGTCCTCGCAGCGCGCAAAGGGCTTTACCTCGCTGGATCGGATCGCTGAGCTTCTGAAAAGCGTCATTAATCAGCGTTGCCCACTGCTGAGCAACGCGCTTTTCAGTATCGCTTGCCGAAGCAAAACGGTCGGGATGAACCTTTTTTTGGATTTCAAAATACTTTTCATCCAACTTTTGTTTATCGATTCTGAACTGTGGTTTCAAACCGAAAATTTCAAAAGGATTCATCGCCGCCATAGCGCCTCCGTTTCAGTTAGACATGGAAAGACTTGCCGCAGCCGCAGCTTTCTTTCTCGTTCGGGTTCTTGAATTTGAATCCAGTATTGAGACCTTCACGGACAAAGTCCAGTTCGGTTCCGTTGATATAGGGCAGGCTCTTGGGATCAACAATTACTTTGATCCCGTAGCTTTCGTACACCTGATCTTCGGGTTCGATTTTGTCTGCAAACTCTAATGCGTAAGCCATACCGGAGCAGCCGCTGGTTTTGACACCGACTCTGAGGCCGACGCCTTTGCCGCGTTTGCGAAGGAATTCTTCAACGTGAGAAGCTGCTTTTTCTGTCAATGTAACCGACATTATTTATCCTTAATCTGAGCCTGTTTTTGGCGATAGTCTTCCACTGCGGCCTTGATGGCGTCTTCCGCAAGAATGGAACAGTGGATTTTGACGGGAGGAAGCTCGAGTTCTTCGGCAATTGCCGTATTTTTGAGCTGTTCGGCTTCTTCCAAGGTCTTGCCCTTGATCAGTTCGGTGACCAAAGAGCTGGAAGCGATGGCGCTGGTGCAGCCGTAGGTTTTGAACTTAGCGTCTTCGATCACGCCGTTGTCGTTGACCTTGATCTGCAGGCTTAAAACGTCGCCGCAGGCGGGGGCGCCGCGTGTACCGGTTCCGACGTTGGGATCGTTTTTATCCAGTCTGCCGACATTTCTGGGGTGCTGGAAATGATCCATCACTTTATCGCTGTATTGCATTCTTTTCTTTCCTTGTTAGTGTTCTGTCCATTTAACTTGTTTCATGTCCACGCCTTCCTTGTACATCTCCCAAAGCGGGGACATTTCACGAAGCTGTGCAACCTTTTCTTTGATGAGCTTGACGGTGTAGTCAATCTCTTCTTCCGTCGTGAAACGGCCTAAGCTGAAGCGGATGGAGCTGTGGGCGAGTTCGTCATCAATACCGAGGGCACGCAGAACGTAGGACGGTTCCAAGCTGGCCGAGGTGCAGGCAGAACCGGAGGAAACTGCGATTTCAGGGCAGCTGGCCATGAGGGCTTCACCTTCAACAAACGCGAAGCTGACGTTGAGGTTGAAAGGAGCTCTGTGTTCCATGCTTCCGTTGACATGAACGGCTTCGATTTCGCTCAAGCCTTTCCAAAGTCTGTCGCGAAGAGCGCCGATACGCTTCATTTCCTCGTCCATTTCCAGGCGGCACAGTCTGTAGGCTTCGCCCATACCGACGATCTGGTGTGTGGCGAGTGTGCCTGAGCGCATGCCTCTTTCGTGACCGCCGCCGTGAATGATGGCTTCAATACGAGCACGCGGTTTGCGGCGAACATAAAGAGCGCCCATTCCCTTCGGTCCGTAGAGCTTGTGGGCGGAAAGGCTCATCAGATCAACCTTGAGTTTTTCCATATCCAGAGGGATCTTGCCGGCGGCCTGAGTGGCGTCGACGTGGAACAGGATTCCGCGTTCACGGCACATTTCACCGATTCTTTCGATGTCTTGAATGACGCCGATTTCATTGTTGACGGCCATCACGGAAACCAAGGTAGTATCCGGACGCATGGCTTTGGCCAAAGCGTCGAGGTCCAAAAGTCCGTCCTTGCCGACGTCCATGTATGTCACTTCAAAGCCTTCGCGTTCAAGTTCTCGCATGGAGTCCAGCACGGCTTTGTGTTCGGTCTTTACCGTGATTAAATGCTTGCCTTTGTCCTTATGGAAACGAGCTGCACCTTTGATCGCGAGGTTGTCGCTTTCGGTGGCGCCGCTAGTCCAAACGATTTCTTTCGGATCGGCATTGATTAGTGCTGCAACTTCGGCACGGGCGTTTTCAACAGCTTCTTTAGCCTTCCAGCCGTATTCGTGGCTCGTGCTGGCAGCATTGCCGAAATTCTCGTAGAGGAAAGGAATCATCTTATCGACGACACGAGGATCCACAGGCGTAGTCGCAGAATAATCAAGGTAAATAGGGAACTTCATGATTAGCTCCAATGAAGAGATAAATTGGGGATTTATTAAACCTTCGGTTTGATAATGGATACGGGGCTTAAGCCCTGATCTTTGAGCTTTTTCTTGTCAGCCAGGTTTTTCAGCGAGATCCCTTTCAGGAACTTGCGGATTTCCTCGTTGAGGCTTTCCCAAAGATCGAATGTGATGCACTCACCTTCTCCGTCGCAGACGGCTCTGTTTTTATCGCAGCTGGCTTTCTCGAGAGGGTCGTCCACGGCTTCCAAAATATCGATCACCGTGATCTGATCCGCAGGTTTGGCCAAACGGTATCCGCCGGCAGGGCCGCGCACACCTTCAAGGAGGCCGGCTCTGCGCAGCTTTCCGAAGATCTGCTCAAGATAGGCGCTTGAAAGATGACGTCTGTCCCCGATCGCAGCGATGGATACGTACTCTTCCGGGTCATGGAGAGCAATATCAAGCATTGCGGTGACGGCAAAACGGCCTTTAGTAGTGAGTTTCATCTTTATTCCGATCCATTTAGTCGGAAATAATAGACCGTTTTATTTCCGAGCGCAATAGTCGGAATCGAGTAGGGTTTCGCTGAGTTCTAGCGAACACCCTCTCACACCACCGCCCGTACCGATCTGGTAGGCCAAGTCACCTTGGTTTTACGGCGGTTTCTCAACGTTCTAACCTTTATAGCACCCTAGCCATGACCAACCTCTTCGTTTGAGGAAGTCTGTGGTCAGAGTGGTCGCAAGAATGTGACTGTTGGATATTCGCCAATAACCCTTTCGGGTACAGCCCCAGTAATAAGCTCTGGCAGGATCCGCCCCTAGTTTTATAAGGGCTTTTATCCTCGTCTTCACCTTTTTCCAAGTTTTCCACAAGAGCTGGCGGATACGGCGCCGTATCCATCGGTCTACCTCTTGTGTCCACCTTTGGGCATCTGCTAGTTGGAAGTAGTTCATCCACCCCCGAAGCTTCTGCGCTAGCAGCTGTTTCACATTCTCTATGCTCGTTCTTGGGTTCCGGGTAAGTAGTTGTCTGATCGTGTCCTTGAGCTTTTGTTTGCTCTTTTTGTGGATCGTCAGTCTTACTTCCCCTTTTGCCTGACTGAAGTAGAAGCCGTATCCTAAGAATTTCGTTCGTGAGCTCGTTACAAGGCTAACGTGTGATTTTTCCTGGTTTACTTTCAACAGCATCTTGTCCTGCACGAATCTTGTCAGACTTGCCAGGGTTCTTTCTGCCGCTCTTCTACTCTTACAGATACAGATCAGGTCATCAGCGTATCTTGCAAAGCGGTGTCCCCGTTTCTCCAGTTCCTTGTCCAATTCATCTAGATAGATGTTGGCTAGGAGCGGCGATAGTGGGCCGCCTTGCATAAGTCCTATCTCCGTTGGTTTGGTTTCCCCATTGATCTGGACACCCGATCGGAGCATTTTGTGGATCAGCGAAATGACTCTGCCGTCTTTGATTTTAAGTGACAGCTTTCTGATTAGTCGGCTGTGGTTCACCGTGTCAAAGAATTTGGCCAAGTCCATGTCCACTGCCCATCGATAGCCTTGATCGGCTTCCGCCGCTGTGACTCTGAGAGCATGGTGAGCGCGCATGTTCCGTCTGAACCCGAAGCTACGGTCCGAGAAGTCTCTGTCATAGGCCCAGTCAAGTACTTGGGCTGTTGCTTGTTGCACAAGACGGTCTATGACTGTCGGGATTCCCAGATCCCGGAACTTGCCGGGTTCGTCTTTTGGAGTGCTTACTCTTTTCACAGGGGAGGGCCTGTAAGTTCCCTCCTTAATCGCCTTTGTAAGCTGGCCGGGATGGTTACGTATCCAGTCGAGCAGTTGCCCAACTTCCATTCCGTCAATCCCGGGAGCCCCTCTGTTGGCTACTACTCTTTTGAGTGCTTCCTTCAGATTAGAAGGCTCCAGTATCGCCTCTAAGGTAATGCCTGCGTATAAATTGAGGTTATGTGTGTCTTCTTCTGTTTCTATGGACGCGGGCGGACCCTTTTGTGCAGGTTTAGCCGCATTCCGTGCGCCTTGCCCGCATGAAGGTTTTTCATTGTTTCTATCCATGGATTCCCTTTGTCGTAGTTGCAGTAACACACTCCGTTAAGATTCGGGCCTTTCTCGGCTACTGCTACCGAGTACTATGCCCTCTGCTGACCACTCACGGCAAGTTTTACTCCGCCAAGCCGACTGGCTTGCGTCCGTGAGTTCTCCTCGGGTAAGAACGAACTCTTTCCCATCACGTACCTTCGGTCTTTACATTGCCTTCTCCGTGTGGCCTTAGGGCTTCAACTTGTTATGCAGTCTTACCCGACAGCATGTGCCTGAGACCGTTCCTGTTCGTAAGGTCAATGGTTTGCCTCGGGCTTCCTTCAGTCGGAACCTCGCGATTCAGACCTTGCCTCTGGCTATGTGCTTGGCGCCACCGCCCGCACTTCGGGACTTTCACCCTGTAGAGTTCGCTCATGCCGAGCGCACATTGAAAAAGCCCTCCGAAGAGGGCTAAGAAGGAAAATGAATTTTCAGCGGCTACAGAGCTGAGCCGGGAATGTAGACGGAAGCGCGTTTCTTAACAACTTCAAGCAGGCCTTCGCAGGCGTCCTCACAGTAATCAAGCACCGTGTTGAAGCCTTCGTTGCCGCCGTAATACGGATCAGGCACCACGGCCGTGTCGTATTCGGTTGCATAGCGCATCAGGAGCGCCAGCTTGTGTTTGTACATCGGAGGGCAGATCTGCTGCATGGCGGTCAGATTTTCCCAGTCCATCGCCAAAATGAAGTCGCACTCTCTAAAGTCGTCGGATGTAATCTGACGAGCCCTAAGTTCGGATAAGTCATATCCGCGCTTACGGCCTGCAATCTGAGCGCGCACGTCCGGCGCCTCTCCGACGTGATAACCATGTGTACCGGCAGAATCCACGATTACTTTGTCAGTCAGTCCGGCTTCCTTCACCATTTTCTTAAAAACTGCTTCAGCCGTAGGGGAACGACAAATGTTCCCCATGCACACAAATAAAACTTTTACCATGTTTTTTGCATTCTTCTTAATTGACGAATTAATCACACCTCTCTCGCGTACACCGCAGGCAGGTTGCAATAGCTTACGAGCCCCAAACGCTTTTTGCAAAAATGTATAGGGTAATTACCAATAATTCAACTCAAAATGAGCACCTATACGTTCTCTTTTGCACCTTCCTCATCTTTTCCGGGCGTCGCGCCGAAAACTTGTTTACGAATTGAAGCCAATTTATCACGGACTTCCGAGGCTTTTTCGAATTCGAGATTCTTAGCATGCTCAAACATTTCGTTTTCGAGCCGTTTGATTTCGCGTGCCAGTTCCTTCGGACCCATTTTTTCGTAATCCTGACCGTCCACCAATCCGAATTCATTTTCGAGGTTATCGCTCTTGTAGACACCGTCAATAATGTCACGGATTTCTTTCTTGACGCTCTTCGGCGTGATGTTATGCGCCACGTTGTAAGCAGTCTGCTTTTCTCTGCGTCGAGCCGTTTCGTCCATCGCTCGGCGCATGGAGTCCGTAATCGTATCGGCGTATAGAATGGCTTTGCCTTCAACGTTTCGCGCGGCACGGCCGATCGTCTGAATAAGAGAACGTTCGCTTCGCAGGAAGCCTTCCTTATCAGCATCTAAGATCGCGATCAGTGCCACTTCCGGAATATCCAAGCCTTCTCTCAATAAGTTAATGCCGATCAGAACATCGAAGACACCGGCACGAAGGTCTCGAATAATTTCTACGCGTTCCACCGTATCGATGTCCGAGTGCAGGTAACGCACCTTGATACCGTTGTCCTGCAGGAAGTCGGTTAAGTCTTCTGCCATGCGCTTGGTCAGCGTTGTAATCAGAATGCGCTGGCCCTTCGGAATTCTTTCTTTGATTTCGCCGAGCACATCGTCAACCTGAGCCGTAGCCGGACGTACTTCTACTTCCGGGTCTACGAGGCCGGTCGGGCGCACCACCTGCTCCACGATCTGAGAAGAATGATTCAGCTCGTAGTCTGCAGGAGTGGCCGAGACAAAGATCGCTCGGCGCATCTTGCTTTCGAATTCGTCAAAACGAAGCGGACGATTGTCTTTAGCGCTCGGAAGACGGAAGCCGTAGGTGACGAGGGTTTCTTTTCTGGCACTGTCGCCGCGGTACATACCGCCGATCTGACCTAACAGAACGTGAGATTCGTCGAAGAACATCAGCGCATCTTTCGGCAGATAGTCGATCAAGGTAGGAGGCGGCTCTCCGGGCAGACCGCCGGCCAAGTGGCGGCTGTAGTTCTCAATGCCTTTGCAGAAGCCCACTTCGTGGAGCATTTCTAAGTCAAAGAGCGTTCTTTCGCGGATGCGCTGCGCCTCAAGCAGCTTGCCGCTCTCGATGAATTTTGTCTCCTGGTCTCTGAGCTCATCCTTGATGGCTTCAATCGCTCGGAGAATATCGTTTCTCGGCGTGACATAGTTAGACGTCGGATAGATCGCGAAGCGGTCTACCTTCTGGCGTGTTTTACCGGTCAGCGGATCGAAGAAATACATTGCTTCGATTTCGTCATCAAAGAGTTCGATACGGAGCGCCATTTCCGAGTGTTCGGCTGGGAACACGTCAATCGTGTCACCGCGGACGCGGAACTTACCTCGCGTAAATTCCATGTCGTTGCGTTCGTACTGGATGCGGACCAAGTGCGAGATCAAGTCGCGCTGTTCAGTCTTATCACCGACTTTCAGGATAAGACGCATCTCGGTATAGGACTCCGGCTTACCGATACCGTAGATGGCAGACACGGTCGCGACAATGATCACATCACGGCGTTCGAGCACGCTCTTTGAAGCCGACAGACGCATCTGCTCGATGTGTTCATTGATAGCAGAATCTTTTTCAATAAACAGATCACGCTGAGGGACGTAAGCTTCGGGCTGATAGTAGTCGTAGTAACTGACGAAATACTCCACCGCGTTGTTTGGGAAAAAGTCCCTCATTTCCGCGTAGAGCTGAGCGGCAAGGGTTTTATTCGGCGCCATGATGAGCGTCGGCAGACCGGTTCGAGCGATAACGTTCGCCATGGTGTAGGTTTTGCCGCTACCCGTCACGCCAAGCAGCGTCTGGGCCGTCAGGCCGTCCTCGATGCCTTCGACGAGTTCTTTGATTGCCTGAGGCTGATCTCCGGCCGCCTCAAAGGGCTGATGCAGTTCAAACGGAGAATTAGGGAATCTGATGACTTTCAAGGTGGTGTCTGCCTAAAGAATCCTTTGAATTTGAAAAGTTTAGAACGAATCCTAAGACATCGGTTTTCCGATCATCCGATCTGGTCAGATTGCCTCGACCTCAGTCTTCTCTGCTTTAGATGAGTTCTAAGGAGACATCCATTTTAAGTTCACTTTCAAACCAAACCCCTCTCAATTAAGCTTCGGCACCTTATTTTCTCAAGCACGCAGGGTGATTTAAATATCAATAATTCAAATTTATAAAATCACCCTTGGCTGGACACTCTCGGAATAAAATAAAAATTAGCACATTACATAAGCTGATGAGGTTTGTTTTCGGAAAAAGTAAAACATCGGTCTGAAACAACTCCTTAACTTTCTAGAAGGATATATCCTTAAAAAATCCTCTCTATTCCAAATTTAATCTTTGTTTAATATTTATCAACAATTATCATCAACCCCTCTAATTATAAAATCCCATTTTGAGTTTATTTTTTGCTAATTAGCTAATTTATAAGAATTTTCATCTTCTCTAAATTTCGTAACAATCTATTGACTTCTAGAAATTTTGCTGTCAGAATGCTTATGTCTGTTGTTTGACAGACATGACAATTGGGATTACTGCTATGTGCATATTTAACATTGGCATGCGCCGCACGTTACACCTCACGCGGTTTACGATGCGTGATTGCTTCTCCTTCAATAAATTCCTCTCCGAATCCGACATCTAGTCCTCCGGCCGATTCTTTATCGGTTCGGCTCGAATTGCTTTTCTCTTAATTTCTTCCGCGAAATCTCTTAGTGTTCAAGCCTTTTTGACGCTTGTTCATAGGGGGGTATTATCGAGAAAAGCCAATACCACAATTCATTTAATTACGATGCGGATTTATTTACCTTATTAAATAAATCTGGAGGACTACTATTATGCAAAAACTTAAAGTCGCAGCTTCTGCATTACTGAAAGATAAACTTCAGGTTGAACGTGAAGTCGTTTGCCTCTCAAATGCTGACTTTACTGAAGTCTCCGCTGTTGTTATCGACATTGAAGACTATCGGAAAGGCGGGTTAAACAAGGTTAATGCCACCGCCTTGGAAATTCCTGTTTTTCTTTATCTCCGCGATGAAGACACCACTCCGGAAGAACTCGTCGGTCACGTGGTCGGTGTGATCAACGATGACCTTACAGACAGACGTCTTTTCGGCCGTCAAATCGATGAAGCTGCCAAACGCTACGAAGACAAGCTCCTTCCTCCTTTCTTCGGTGCCCTCGCCCAATACGTATACAAAGGAAAGTCCCAGTTTGACTGCCCGGGACATCAGGGAGGCGCATACTTCCGCCGCCATCCGGCCGGCCGCGCATTCTATGACTTTTTCGGTGAAGAGCTTTTCCGCTCTGACCTTTGCAATGCTGACGTTGCGATGGGCGACCTTCTAATTCATGAAGGTGCACCGCTAACCGCTCAAAAAGCTGCCGCTAGGGTATTCAATGCCGATAAGACTTATTTCGTTTTGAACGGAACCTCCGCCTCTAACAAAGTTGTATTAAATGCGGCTTTAACTCCCGGTGACTTGGTTTTGTATGATCGAAACAACCACAAGTCAATTAACCACGGAGCTCTGTTGCAAGCCGGCGCTACTCCGATTTATCTTGAAACTGCCCGCAACCCCTTCGGATTTATCGGCGGCATTGACGAAAAATGTTTTGACGAAGAGTATCTCCGCAGCCTAGTTAGAGAAAAATGTCCTGAAAAAGCGGATGCCAAGCGCCCCTTCCGTCTTGCAGTCATCCAACTCGGCACTTATGACGGCACGATTTATAACGCTCGACAAGTTGTGGACAAAATCGGCCACCTTTGTGATTACATTCTCTTCGACTCCGCATGGGTAGGCTACGAGCAATTCATTCCAATGATGCGTGACTGTTCCCCGCTTCTTCTCGAGTTAGGACCGGAAGACCCCGGCATCTTCGTCACTCAGTCCGTTCATAAGCAGCAAGCAGGTTTTTCTCAGACTTCACAAATTCACAAAAAGGACTCTCACATTAAGGGACAAGACCGTTATATTCCTCATAAAGTGTTGAATAACGCTTTCATGATGCATGCATCAACCAGTCCGTTTTACCCGCTGTTTGCTTCTTTGGACGTCAACGCAAAAATGCAAGAAGGAGAAGCCGGCCGTAGACTTTGGGCTGACTGCGTTAAGACAGTTGTTGATGCTCGCAAATTACTGCTTGAAACCTGTCATTACATCAAACCGTTTATTCCTTCTAAAGTTCGCGGCTCCGATTGGAAGTCGTACCCAACGGATTTGATTGCCCAAGACCTGGAATTCTTCAAATTTGTTCCGGGTCAGAAATGGCATTCTTTCGAGGGATATGGGGAGAACCAATATTTTGTAGATCCCTGCAAATTTATGCTGACGACTCCGGGCATCGATGTTGAGACCGGCGAATACGAAGATTTTGGCGTTCCGGCAACGATTTTGGCTAATTACTTGCGCGATAACGGCATCATCCCCGAAAAGAATGACCTCAATTCCATTCTTTTCCTCATGACTCCCGCAGAAAATAAAGAAAAAATGGATCACCTGGTTAGCCAGATCGCTCGCTTTGAAAAATACCTCGATGATGACGCTCCCTTAGAAGAGGTTCTGCCCAATCTTTACAAAGCTTACGAATCTCGCTACCGCAACTATTCCATCCGTCAGCTCTGCCAAGAAATGCATGACTTCTACAAGGAGCGGAATATTAAAGAGATTCAAAAGGAAATGTTCCGTACAGAATTCATGCCTAAGAGCGTCATTAATCCTCAAGAAGCCCACTTTGCATTCCTGCGCGGCCAAGCCGAGCTCGTCCGTCTGGAAGATGCAGAAGGAAGAGTTGCTGCTGAAGGCGCTCTGCCCTACCCACCGGGAGTCTTGTGCTGCTTCCCGGGTGAAGTTTGGGGCGGACCCGTGCTCAAGTATTTCTTAGCTTGGCAGGAAGCCATGGGACGGATGCCTGGATTTGCACCTGAACTTCAAGGTGTTTATGTCGAAGACAACGGCAGGGGCGGTAAACAAGTTTACTGCTATGTACTAAAAGAAGATGCTGTCGAACGTCTGACTGCTAAAGGTAAATAAGCCGCGTGCGCGGAAGCTCGCGCTTCCGTGCTGCCTCTCTACACAGAACATACTTGAGGATATTTTTATGTCTCAGCAAAACCGTACCAAGATGTCAGTCACTCAGCTGACTCTTCTCACTGCTATTAATATGATGGGCTCCGGCATCGTCATGCTGCCGACCAAACTGGCTGAAATTGGAACAATTTCTATTCTTTCCTGGCTCATCACTGCCGTGGGATCCTTGTGTTTAGCCTATGCCTTTGCCAAGTGCGGCATGTTTAGCAAACGTCCGGGTATGGGCGGCTATTCTGAATATGCCTTCGGCAAAGCCGGCAACTTCATGGCTAACTACACTTATGGTGTTTCGCTTCTTTTTGCCAACATCGCTATCGCGATTACCTGTGTCGGCTATGGGGCCGAATTTTTGGAAATTGAACTAACCCCGGTTCAAGTTTGCCTTTCTACGATCGTCGTACTTTGGATCTGTACGTCCGCAAACTTTATGGGGGCCTCGCTCACCGGAAAATTTAGTGCCTTAGCCGTTTGGTGCGTCATCCTTCCCGTGTTGCTTTTAACCGTTATCGGCTGGTTCTGGTTCAGTCCTACGATGTATGTCGAAGCCTGGAATCCGCACAACGAACCTTTCTTCTCCGCTGTCGGGGCTTCAATCTCTATGACGCTATGGGCCTTCTTAGGACTTGAGAGCGCCTGTGCCAACAGTGATGCCGTTGACAATCCCGAGAAGAATGTTCCTATTGCCGTGCTGGCCGCTACCATTGGTGTTGCTATTATCTATATTGTCTCCACCAATATCATCGCGGGTATCGTTCCGAATGCCGAGTTGGTTAAATCAAACGCTCCCTTCGGCCTGACCTTTACCATGATGTTCAACTCTACCATCGGCAAGATCGTCACTTTCCTTCTTGTTCTTTCCTGCGCAGGCTCTACACTGGGTTGGCAGTTCACGATTGCTAAGGTATTTCAGCAGTCTGCAATCGACGGTTTCTTCCCGAAGTGCTTTGCTAAAGTCAACAAATGGAAAGCTCCAGTACTCGGTATGATTATCATTACGGCCATTCAAACCGGCTTCTGTTTCATGACGATTAGCCCCGAACTGTTCAAACAATTCAACCGGTTGGTAGATCTCGCCGTAGTAACCAATATCATGCCTTATCTGCTGTCAATGGCGGCTGTTGCCGTCATCATGAAAGTCGCAAAAGTGGAACCCTCCAAGGCCAAACTTTACAACGTCATTGCAATCATCGGCGCCATCTACAGCTTCTACGCACTCTTCTCTACCGGAATCACAGAAGTTTTCTACGGCTCTTTAGCCACATTCCTCGGATGGACGCTTTGGGGACTGATTGCACCTAGATTCGCCAGCAACGAAGCTTGATAGCAATTTGCTCTCAGTTAAAGGACTGCCCGTGCGGCGGTCCTTTTTATTTGCGATCTCACAGGTTCAGGAGTTTAAATATTTCGTTAGAAAAACGATTTTGCCGCCAATTTTGAATTAGGCTAAGTAATTGACATTTTTTAACACCTCTAGAGAATCTCATGTCCAAATCCATTTTTGATGTTGTCGGACAAGCTCCCGACGATCCCATTCTCGGCCTCAACGAAGCTTTCAAATCCGACCCCCGCGACAAGAAAGTTAATCTGAGTATCGGCGTGTACAGCACCGAAGACGGCAAAGTACCTCTTCTGCGCGTCGTTGCCGAAGCCGAGAAGAGAATCCTTGAAGCCGGCGAGCCTCATACTTATCTTCCGATCTCCGGTATTCCTGCTTTTAACGCCGGCGTTCAGAAGCTGATTTTCGGTGCCGATTCTCCGATCATCAAAGAAAAGCATGCCGTTACCGTTCAATCTCTCGGCGGTACCGGTGCTCTTAAAGTCGGCGCAGACTTCCTTGCAGCTATTCTCAAAGATCCGGAAGCCGTTGTCAGCACACCGACATGGCAGAACCACGTTGCAATTTTTGAACAAGCTGGTTTCAAAGTCGGCAAGTATCCGTACTATGACAAAGAAAACAACGGCGTCGACTTCCCTGCCATGCTTAAGAGCCTCAGCGGTTTGAAAGAAAACACCGTTGTGATTCTGCATGCCTGCTGCCACAATCCCACAGGCTATGACCTGACTCAAGAACAATGGGCCCAGGTTGTTGACGTCTGCGTTAAGAACAAGCTGATTCCGTTCCTCGATATTGCTTACCAGGGCTTCGGTGACGGTCTTGAAGAGGATGCCGGCTCCATCCGTCAATTTGCCGATGCAGGCATTCCTTTCTTCGTCTCCAGCTCTTTCTCCAAGTCCTTCTCTCTTTACGGCGAACGTATCGGTGCACTGACCGTCGTCTGCAAAGACCAGGAAGAAGCCTCCCGTGTCCTGAGCAAACTGAAAGCTTTGATTCGTGCCAACTACTCCAATCCTCCCGCTCACGGCGCCAAGATTGTTGCTCAGGTACTCAATGATCCTGAACTCATGAAGCAGTGGCATGAAGATTTGGGCGAAATGCGCGAACGTATCAAAGAAATGCGTAAGGATCTGGCTTCCGAGCTCAAAGCACTCGGCGCCAAGAAAGACTTTGACTTTGTCACTCAGCAGAAGGGCATGTTCTCCTTCTCTGGCCTGAACCCCGAACAGGTTCAGCGTCTGAAAGACGAATTCGGCGTCTACATCGTTAAGAGCGGCCGTATGTGTGTTGCTTCTTTGAACAAAGACAACGTGAAATACACGGCAGAAGCCATTAAAGAAGTGCTCTAAGCTCTAAACTACGCGTTTCTACGGAAGGCTCCGAAAAAATCGGAGCCTTTTTACATTTTTAAATTTCCTTTTGAATCAAGGAGTTCATGAGAGAGTGAATATAAAAACAAAAAAGAATGAAAAAATTTTTAGTTTTTGATTTGCACGACTTCAAAAACTTGTATATAGTCTCGTCTTGTTGATTCCCCGATAGCTCAGTCGGTAGAGCGACGGACTGTTAATCCGCAGGTCGTTGGTTCAAGTCCAACTCGGGGAGCCAATCAAAAATTAGAGCCGCGAAAGCGGTTTTGTTTTCTCAGAGAAAACGACAATTTCACGATTCCCCGATAGCTCAGTCGGTAGAGCGACGGACTGTTAATCCGCAGGTCGTTGGTTCAAGTCCAACTCGGGGAGCCAGAATTCTGAAAAGCGCATCGTAAAGAATGCGCTTTTCTTTTGCCAAAATTGGTTCGCACCGACTCCCTGAAATATTGCAGAAGTTAGGGTATCTAGCAGAGGCCGACCTCTGAACTTAAGGCGGCCTCCCTAGAATTCTGTTTCTTTTTCGTCATCGTAATCCTGTTCCTTTTCCGGCTCAGCGTCAGGAACAGGAACCCCGAGAGCTTCAAATAACTTCCTTCTTTTCCCTGCGATTTCTCCGAAGTAATAGCCTCCGCAGAATTCGGTCTGCATCACATTGTTCAAGGAGTCCAGAACTCTGCAGTCTCCGTCATAAACCATCGGCAAGGCGGTGTTCTTTTTGCACTCCTCACTGTATTTTCTCAGTCTCGTTCTGACGATCATTGCAATAGAGGTCGCTAAGAACTGCACAAACGTTTTACCTGTTAATGACTCGTTATCCGAGACTCGATTTCGAGAGCAGCCCAATCGGGATTTGAGCGTTTTAAATGTATCTTCAACGATCCAGCGTTCCTGGTAAGCGCACCAAGCTTTTCCGGCATCGGATATTTCGTCGCTCACGAGCACCCGGTAGCCTTTGTAGCGGAGCTTTTGATCCACTTTTTTATTGTCGATGCTGTAGCTGACGGCATCGTCTTGCTCATGTTTTTCAAACACTTCTTCTAATAAAGTTTGTTCGTTTTCATCGAGCGCCTTACCGTTGGCTATCTTTTCCCGGACGCGATCGATTCTCTCGAACAGCCCTTGTCTGGCGTTCTCAGCAATTTGTCGATCGAAGTAGATGTGCCAGTAAAGCTCCTCGCTCTCCTGCGTCTTTTTTGTGGATTTCTGATTTTTTACAGGACTAGGCTCGTAAATCCAATTGATTTTCTTTGTCACCTGGAAGACCTGGGTATACCAATCCCTCCGGTTTAAGTCCTGCAGATTGAGCCTTTCTTCATCAATGAGTTCTTGAGTAAGACTGCCGGAGATCCCGCATTTCATATTGAACAGGAACCCGACTTTATTTCTCAGGCAGTCATTGATATTTTTTGTGCCGCTGTAGCCGCGGTCAGACACAAGGACGACATTTTGGATGCCTAGTCGGGAGTTATCAGCGATAACTCGTCTGACAGTTTGTACATCCGGAACGTTTCCATCGTAGGTTCGATAGAAGATGGGCAGCCCGCTTTTGGACTCAACCAACATCAGCAGATTAATTTGAGGAAGGTTGTCCTCGTCTTTATTCCTGCCTCTTTCTACGTTTGGCAGTTTATTAGCGTAGCTGGAAATGGAAGTCGAGTCTAAAGCCAATGTCAGCTTGTCACCATCTCCAACCTCTCTCTTCTGTTCTATTAAGCCTTCCTGTAGAGCTGAGAAGTACTTTTCTATCTGCTGCTTTTTGATTTTCCTAAAAATCCTGCCTATTGAAGATGGATGCAAAGGCGCTCCCCACGGCAGGCGAGTTGCCTCGGCAAAGGTCGGATATTTGGAAATATTGTTGTCTTGGTTAAGGATTATGAAGTACGCAATCGATAAAACTTTTAGATAGTCCCGGCGCTGAGGAAAGGCTGTTTTGAGAGCTTCTCCAATGGGAGATTGAACAACGAGCTGATCCAGTGCCCAGGTAGCTCCCGCGTGCAGTTGTTTGACTTCCATTGCCTGAGAAAGCGTAAAGCCGCCTTCGTTCATGGGAGTAAAGACATAATCTTTACCTTTGCGTTCACAGATAAAGTCCCTCAATTCCGGGCGCTCAGCTAAAAAATGGTCATCCCATCGGATTCTTCCCTCTTTCTCGCCTGAGGTGACAGTGCCGACTTTCTTGAAGCTGGCGCGGTAACTTCTCTTTTTCTCCGGGTCCCATTTGTTCTTGTAGGTGTAAACGTAGAAAGCCGAAGGGCTCTTTTTAATGATGAGCGGCGGAAGCTGGGGCGTTTTCATAATTAAAATAGATTATCCAGTTAGGTAATCTAGTATAACATAAAAAATCCTTTTACTCCACTGAAATAAAAGGATTTTTTTTGATTTTTAAACTTTTAGTACTCTAGTTTTGCAATTTTTCAGTTTCTCAAGTCGAAATCAAGCCGCCCATGTTTAGACGGACGGCCCATCGGAATCCTGAGATTAATTCTTCAGACAATCAGACATAAACTTCTTGCGAAGCTCGCCCTTCAGTGCTTTCTCTTTAGCCTCCTTGCTGCACTTGACCATTTTTTCCTGCTGTTGGGTAAGTTTCTTTTTTCCGTCATCAACTTTCTTGGACAAGCACTCCTTCATGAATTCCTTACGCTTATCGCCGTGAAGATCCTTAGCCGCAGCTTCTTTGCTGCAGTAAGACATCTTATTTTGCTGAGCGGTGAGATGTTCGGAAGTGTCTTTTGCGATGGCCGGATTCATGCATACGGCAAAACCCAGGAGAGAGGCAATCAAAACCAAACGTTTCATAATCAGTCCCTTAAAAGGTTGCAAAGAAGTTGATATCTCCTTTATAACTCTTTAGAGGTAAAAGCTTTAGGCAAAAATCCAAGATTGAGCATGAAAACTTCCGCGCTCATCTTCTTGCCAAGACGGGTAATTTCCTTCCTTTGCCTAATAGTCCTACCTCTAAATATCGGGTTTTTTCTGTCTCTTCTCCGAAAATCAGCGGTTTTTTCTCTCTAAAATAAGTTCATGTTCAGCGCGTGTTCTCGGCGAACCGCAGGCATTTTTACGGATAACCAATGAATACATCTGAATATTTAACTTTGATGAGGGAGCGACTCACCGCAGCTTTCGATTTCAAAGAGCCGCCTCAAGGACTCAATCCTCAGCCGGCGCTTTGGGCAGTACATAATCGAACTTCAGAAAAGTACTTCCTCTCAAAAAGCATCTCGTTATACACAGTGAACAATGACGAGTATGTCGGGCTTTATGGCTGTACTGACAAAATCAAGGAAACAGACATCGAAGCCGTTTTCGAACAGTTCAAAAGACTGATTTCGGAACTACCGACGGACGAAAAGCATATGTCCTCAATTTTCACTGCGGCGTTGATTTCCGAAGAGGAAATTGACCTGAAGATTGTTGAGACGGCGTCTGCCAAAAAGTTTCATAAAGACTTTTGGTTCTCTCTTCGCGGTTGGGCCGATCTAGCCTTCATTTTGGTCGATCTTAAAAATGAAAAGATTTATTCCAATTCGTTCGGCAAAAGGACTGTTAGAAACTTCGGATTCCCCAAGAAGTCTGACTAATAGCTTTATTTAATTTATCTCAAACACCTAGGAATGGAAATGAACGGTTTTACCTTACTTATCGGCTCAGCGGTCATCTTTCTGATCGCCTATGTCGTTTACGGCTCCTGGCTTGCCAAGCAATGGGGCATCGACCCGAAACGCAAAACACCAGCAGAAACTCAGAAGGACGGCATTGACTACCTTCCGACAAAACCGGCTGTTCTTCTCGGTCACCACTTCTCTTCAATCGCAGGCGCCGGCCCGATCGTCGGCCCGATTACCGCGGCTGTTTTCGGATGGGTTCCCGTCACACTGTGGATTATCGTCGGCAGCGTCTTCTTCGGCGGCGTGCATGACTACGGTTCTTTGGTGGCTTCTTTGCGTCATAAAGGCAAGAGTATCGGCCAAATTATCGAAGCCAACATCGGTGAAAGAGCCAAGATTCTCTTCGCCATCTTTGCCTGGATTACATTGCTGGTTGTGATTGCAGCCTTCGCCAACATCGTTGCTGCTACTTTCGTGGCCAACCCTAGCGCCGGCACATCCTCCTTACTCTTCATTCTGCTTGCTGTCGCTTTCGGCCTGCTCGTCTACCGTACCGGCATATCTCTTTTCCTCGGTACAGTCCTGGGCCTCATCGGCATGGCTGCCGCTTTCTACATCGGTCATATCTTCCCGATCGTCCTTTCTAAAGACATGTGGCTCCTGATCATGATGGGCTACATCTTTGTTGCCTCCATCGCACCGGTTTGGATTCTTCTGCAGCCTCGCGACTACCTGAACTCCTTCCTGCTTTATCTGATGATCATTGCCGCCTTCCTCGGCATCTGCTTCTATCAGCCGACCATGGAGATTTCTCCGTTTGTAGGCTTTGATCTCGGGCACGGTCAGTGGCTCTTCCCGGTTCTGTTCGTTACTGTTGCCTGCGGTGCGATTTCCGGCTTCCATTCTCTGGTTAGCTCCGGTACCAGCTCCAAGCAGCTTGATAACGAAAAGAACGCCAAGCTCATCGGCTACGGCTCCATGCTGATTGAAGGCCTCCTGGCAATCTGCGCCATCATTTCCGTCGCTTACGTTGCTGCTGACAAACTGCCGGCTCTCCTGAAAGCCGGCGGCCCGGTCAACGCCTTCTCTCAAGGCACTGCAACCTTTATGACAGCGCTGGGTCTTGATTTCAATCTGTCTAAGGAGTTCGTTGCTCTGACGATTTCCGCCTTTGCGCTCACTACTCTTGACACCGCAACCCGTCTCGGCCGCTTCATCTTCCAAGAACTGGTTACACGTCCTGTCGAAAGCCGCAACGGCAGTAAGGAACAGCCCATCGCTGCTTTCCTCGGCAACCGTTACGTCGCAACGGCGATCACGATCGCTCTGGCCTGGTACATGTCCGTCGGTTCTTACCTCACGATTTGGCCGATTTTCGGTACTGCAAACCAGATGCTTGCCGCTCTGTCTCTGCTCGCTATCGCCGCATGGCTCAGAAAAGAAAACAGAAAGACATTCATGGTCACGATCCCGATGTACTTCATGTTTGCCGTCACCTTCTGCTCTCTTGGTCAGCTGATCTACGCCAACCTCGGCAAGAACTGGCTGATCGTCGGCATCTCCGCCGGTCTGGCTGTTCTGTCTGCAGCTCTGTTCATTGAAGCCTACAGAGTCTTCAGCAACGACAAAGGTCAGATCCCGAGTAACCTTAAAGCTCAAAATCAAGAGTAAGTCAGTAGTTACTCACTCCTAAAATTACGGCCTTCGCCTAAAAAGTGAAGGCCGTTTCGTTTAGGTTGCTTAGAAACACTGGGCCTTCTGCCAGACTATTCCTGGCTGAGAATTTCCGGATTCAGTATCTCCAACTCATCAATTAAAAAGCCCGCGACTGCAAACCGTTGTTTTCTCTTTAAAGCTCTTTCGGCCCATCATCGAGCCACTAGAAATGCTTTTTAGAGAGGCGGCTTGAAGCTCTTTGCTGTCATTGGACAACATACAAATGTCTCGAAAAACAACTCTGTTATAGAGGGGAAATTGGAAGAGCGTCCTTCCGACTCCAGCCAAAACAAAATTCTCGCCCAGAGCCTTCTGTAATCTGAACGGGAATTTAGCTTTTGTCGGTGACTGTCTCCATAGAACATCAAACAGCGGACAGAACAGTCATCAACAGAAATTAAGTCAAGGGAGCGAGCAGCGCTAAAACAATATTGGCAACCAAGAAGAAGACGATCGCAGAAAAATCAATGTTCTTCCAAACCGGAATAAATTTCTTAATCGGTGCCAGGAAGGGGTAGCAGAGATAACTCAGCGTACGGTAAAGAGCGCTTGTTTGGTTTACCCAAGAGAGAATGCAGAAAAGCAATGCGGCAAACATTGCAAGTTCAATGGCCCAGTACACCACCAGAACGGCGGAACCAAAGAAAAATGGGAAAAATCCCCCGGCCCCCGAGCCCATCAGCCAGTGGAAGAACTGATAAATGACGGCGACTAAGTAGCAGACAAAAATTGAAGGCCAGTCAATGGTCGGCGTTCTCGGAATGAATTTAGAGACCGAACCGACAGCCCACTGCGTCGTGGTATAGGCGAAAGAAGTGATCGGATCGTTTCCGGGAGCACGCAAAAACTTTAAATAAGCTCTTAACAAGAGCAGGCACGCGAAAACCGTGCAAAGAAGTCTAAGGGTTAATAAAAAAATCGCGGACACTTTCTGATCCTCTCGTTTTACTTGTTTTGTTGTTAATCATTCTAAATGAGGCGGCGGTCAACAATGCAGAATTTTGGCCTGAACCGCTCAATTAGACGTTTAGACGTAAGGAAAACACAACGGCTTACCGGTCTTGCAGAGACTCTCATACGTAAGCCAGTCGAAAGCAGGGCCCGGATCCGTCTTGCGAAGCGGTGCGATCATGGAATGGCCCGTGACGTATTTGATAGGATAAGCTTCGGCAAGTGCATCGGTGAGGCGCCCGAGCGTTTCATATTGCGCCTGCTCATAGGGCGCTGAATCTGTACCTTCCAATTCCACGCCGATCGAGAAGTCATTGCAGTTCTCACGGCCCTCGTAAGAGGAAACGCCGGCATGCCAGGCACGGTCCAAACAGGAAACGTACTGGAACAGGCGTCCACTCCGATCAATAAAGAAGTGTGAAGAAACGCGCAGTCCTTCTAAATCTTGGTAGGACGGATGCTTGCAGCAGTCAAGCGTTCCGCAGAAAAGCGCGTCGACATCTCCGGTTCCGAACTGGCCGGCTGGCAAACTGATGTTGTGTATCACCAGAAGAGAAATCTCCTCGCCTTCCGGCCGCTCGTTGAAATGCTCGGAGGGCCGAATTGCCGCTTCGTCACACCAGCCGTTAGGAAAAATTCGCATCAGTGCGCCTTCGGGCCTTTCATTGCGTGCTGGCGGCAGCAATAGTACTTCCCATTGCTGTATACAGCTTCACTGATCGGAACATACAAGCCGCAGTTCGCGCACGAAACCATCTTTTCGCCCGGCATATCGTTTTTGTGTTCCGCAAGATTGGCTTTTTCCTGTTTATCCAGGCGCTTTTCAAGCTGAATCTGCTTTAAGCGCATGGAACGCCAGGCAAAGTAAATAACGGCAACGATAAGAACAAAGAAAATGATCCTGGACATGACTTAGGCTCCCGGAACAACTTCCATAACAAAGCGAACGCCGATATAAGAAACCATCAGAACGCAGAAGCCGATAACGGTCCAAAGAGCGGCAAACTTTCCTCTCCAGCCTCTGAGATGATGTCCGAGAAGCAGGATTCCGAAGATGACCCAGGCCATGCAGGTGGTGACAGTCTTGTGGTCAAAACGGAAGGCTTGGCCGAAAAGTTCCTGAGAATAGACAGCACCGAACAGAATCGCAGCGGTCAGAACAATGAACCCGACCCAGATCAAACGGAAAAGGATTTTCTCCATTTCCATCATGGAAGGCATGTTGTCCAAAATATTGACGTGCTTTGCGCCCTCGTGAGTAACAAAGTCCTTGGCGCGGACTCTCTTATGAACGGCCATTAAAAGCAGTCCTTGGATAAGCGCCATCGTCATCACGCTGTACGCAAGAATCGCCAGAAGCAGATGCAGTCTGAAAGGGCCGCTCGCGGTTTCCGGCGCTAAGGGAGAACCAGGCAGCAGAAGCGGCAAAAGCATGCTAACCGCAGAAAGCGGCAGAACAAAAACCAGCATGGCGCCGATCTTAGAGAAGAAACTTTCCAAGAGCAGCAGGAACGTGCAGGTGAACAGCGTAATCGTCAGCGCTAGCGCCATTCCAAAGTGCGGAGTCCCGTACAGGAACAAAGCCTCGTAAATCAGGTAAGCCTGGATCAGAAGACCTGCGCAAATCAGGGGGCGAATCCAGAATTTCTCCGTAGGTTCAGGCTCTTGCAACGTTTTGTAAATTCCGAAGGCTGCGGCTAAATACAATACGGCCGCAAAAACGTAAAATATGGCATTCAATGTCATCGTTACGACTCTTTTTTATATAGTTGATCGTATTGTATGACTTAACTCTTTCCTTTGAATTAATGTAATGCTCGATTCTCTTACTCAGCGTCTTACCAAAGTCGTCAAAACCATTCGCGGACAAGCTCGTCTGACCGAATCCAACATGCAGGACATGCTGCGTGAAATTCGTATTGCCCTCCTCGAGGCAGACGTTGCCATTCCCGTGGTCAAAGATCTCATTGCAAGAATTAAAGAAAAAGCCCTCGGAACCGAAGTTCAGACAAGCCTGACTCCGGGCCAGGCATTGGTCGGCATTGTTCACGACGAATTAACAAAAGTTATCGGCGGAGAGGATCCTGAAAATGTTCGCGAGATCAACCTCGCTACCCAGCCTCCCGCAATCATCCTGTTAGCCGGCCTTCAAGGTGCCGGTAAAACGACGACCGCCGGCAAGCTCGGTAAATGGCTCAAAGAAGAAAAGAAGAAAAAAGTTCTGACAGTTTCCGCCGACGTGTACCGTCCTGCCGCTATTGATCAGCTACAAACAGTTTCTCAGCAGGCCAACATTGACTTCTTCCCGAGTACTCCGAACGAAAAACCGCTCGATATTGCCCGCAAGGCCCTCGAATACGCAAAGCTTCATTACTACGACGTGCTCATCGTCGATACGGCCGGTCGCTTAGCGATCGACGAGCAGATGATGAATGAGGTCAGCGATCTGGAAAAATTCTTAAATCCGATCGAAACCTTCTTCGTGGTCGACGCCATGGTCGGTCAGGACGCAGTCAACACCGCGAAAGCCTTCGGCGAAAAACTTCCGCTAACCGGCGTGATTCTGACTAAGGTCGACGGCGACTCCAGAGGTGGTGCAGCGCTTTCCGTTCGCATGGTCACCGGTAAGCCCATCAAATTTATGGGCGTTGGTGAAAAACTCAACGGTTTCCAGCGTTTTGATCCGCAGGCCATGGCCGGACGAATCCTCGGCATGGGCGACATCGTTTCTCTTGTCGATGAAGTCCGCAAGAACGTGGATATCGAAAAAGCCCAGAAGTTCGCTGAAAAAATGCGTAAGGGCGACGATTTCACACTCGAAGACTTCAAGGATCAGCTCGCTCAGGTCAAAAACCTGGGCAGTTTCTCTTCCTTAATTGAGAAACTCCCGGCACAGTTCGCCCAAGCTGCCGGCCAGGTTGACGACGAACAGGCTAAGAAACAGCTCGCCCGTACTGAAGCCATCATTAATTCGATGACACCGCATGAACGCAGAAAACCCGAAATCATCAAAGCAAGCCGCAAGCGCAGAATCGCTGCCGGCGCCGGCACTACCGTTCAGGAAGTCAATCGTCTGCTCAAACAGTTTGAGCAGAGCCGCGAAATGATGAAGATGATGAAAAAAGGCGGCATGGGCAAAATGATGCGCGCTTTCAGAAGCCTTAGCGGCCGCTTCCCGGGTATGGGCGGCATGGGCGGAGGCTTCTAGTGAGCCAAAAGGCTGTTCGTATTCTCGGAATTGACCCGGGGCTTAATCACACCGGCTACGGCCTTGTAGATTTTGTGCCCGGTCATTTCACCTATGTCGCCTCTGGTGTTTTGAATGTACCCGCAGGCGAACTTTCCGACAGACTGGGATTCATTTTTAAGTCCTTGTCGGCTTTGATCGAGGAGCATCATCCGAATGTCGCTTCGATTGAAAAAACTTTCTTGAATACGAATGCCCAGTCCAGCATGCTGCTGTCACACGCAAGAGGCGCTGCGATGTGTGCTGTCGCATGTCACTCTATCCTATGCAAAGAAATCAGCACTCGCGAGATTAAAAAATCCGTAACCGGCTACGGCGCCGCTGACAAAGATCAAGTGCAGCAAATGGTTCTAAGGCATCTGAAGCTTGAGGACACGCGCTTCAGTCCGGACGAGTCGGATGCTCTGGCAACCGCGATCTGCTACGGCAGCTCCAGTATCCTGCTCGGCCTCGTACCGACACTCGGAACCAAGGCCGGCAGCAGCGGAACCGGTGTATCCCGCAGAGGCTCAAGTGCTCGCCGCTCAAGAAACGAGTGGACGAAACGTTATGAAGGAAAGGTCTAACTAATGATTGCAACCATTCGAGGAAAAATTCTTCAAAAAAATCCTCCGCAAGTTGTTGTTGAGTGCGGCGGACTAGGCTACGAGATCGATGTCCCGATGTCCACTTTCTACAATCTTCCGAACATCGGCGAAGAAGTGTTTCTGGAAACCGTCATGATCGTTCGTGAAGATGCGCAGCTGCTTTACGGCTTTTTAACTTCTCAGGAAAAATCAGTGTTCCGGCAGCTTCTGAAAGTGAGCGGCATCGGTCCAAGAATTTCGCTCGCCATGCTCTCCTCTATGTCTGCAGAAGATATCGGAAACGCCATTGCCAATAATGAAATCGGACTTTTGACGATGGTTCCCGGCATCGGTAAGAAAACGGCCGAACGTCTCGTTCTTGAGCTGAAGGACAAGATGGTCGTCACTTCTGCGCCCACGGTTTCTTCCGTTCAGACAGAGGTCATCCAGGCTTTGGTTGCGTTGGGTTTCAGCGAACGCGAAGCTCGCGGCGCTGCGAAAAACGTCCCTGCAGATGCCGACGCCTCCGAAGGCATTCGTCTCTGTCTGCGTCAACTTGCTCAGAAAGGTTAATCCATGGCGGACAGCAATTCGATTCTTTCCTCTGAAAGAAAAGAAAAAGAAGAAGTCATCGACAAGGCCCTTCGTCCGACACGTCTCAAAGACTATGCCGGCCAAGACGGTATTCGTGAGCAGTTAGATCTGTTCATCACGGCTGCACGCAATCGCGGAGAAGCTCTGGATCACGTTTTGCTCTTCGGTCCTCCGGGCTTAGGTAAAACGACACTGGCAAACATCATCGCCAACGAACTCGGCGTCAAGCTTCGTCAAACGTCGGGCCCTGTTTTAGAAAAGGCCGGGGACTTGGCTGCCATGCTTACAAGTTTGGAGCCGCATGATGTTCTCTTCATTGACGAAATCCATCGTCTCTCGCCGGTCGTCGAAGAAATTCTTTATCCGGCCTTAGAGGACTTCAAGCTCGACATCATGATCGGCGAAGGCCCTGCTGCCCGTTCGATCAAAATCGATCTTCCGCATTTCACGCTTGTGGGTGCCACGACACGTGCAGGTTCATTGACCAAACCGCTGCAGGATCGTTTCGGTATTCGTGCCCAGCTTCAGTACTACTCGCCTGAAGACCTGACAACCATTGTGCTGCGCTCCATGCACCTGCTAAATATGCCGGCAGATAAAGGCGCAGCCGGTGAGATTGCACGCCGCTCCCGCGGTACACCTCGAATCGCAAACAGATTGCTTCGACGTATTCGCGACTTTTCCGAAGTCCGTCATCAGGGTCAATTGTCCGAACAAATCGCAAAAGACGCCCTTACCATGCTAGAAGTCGATCCGATCGGCTTAGACAGCCTCGACTGCCAATTCCTGCTTGCGATCATTGAAAAATTCCAAGGCGGTCCCGTCGGTATCGAAAACCTGGCTTCCGCTGTCGGTGAGGAGTCTGATACGCTTCAAGATATGGTCGAGCCTTATCTGATCAAAGAAGGTTTTGTTCAGAGGACACCAAGAGGACGCGTGGCGACACCGCGCGCATACAGCCATTTCGGGCTCGATAGAAAACATAAAGATTTGGGATTTTTATTCGATGACGACCAATATTAGTTCTTACAACTTGTCCGAGCGTCAGGTGCAGCTGGACTTGTCCGTTCTTCCCTACGATTTTGAAGAGAACGTCAAGACATTGAGCGAACAAGCGCGTCAGGCCTGGAACGACGTTCAAGATTTGGAAGCTTCTGCCTGCCCTGACAATAAGGCTCAAATCACGATCACGATGCACCCGTCCTTTGCTTCTCAGATTTACTTCCCTGAGGAGTTTTTGCTTGTCATGGGATTGGACTGCGTCGGCGTACGTCAGGTTCAGTGCTTCCCGCGCGACACTTCAAGCTGCGATACTGAAGACGGAGAAATTACCGTTGCGCTCGTCTGCGTCGGAAAGAGACAGGACATCCAGGCCATTCCCGGCAAACTGGAAAAAGTTGTCTCAGACACACTCGTCGGAAAACAGATTCGAACCATTGAAAGTATTGAAGCCGTCTCTATCTATGACCGCTTGGATATTCCCAACGATTACTTCGAGGACCATTTCTTAGTCGGTGTTTATGTGACGCCCGGAAAAACAATCGAAGAATCCAAGGAAGACTTTAAAAATTACGCTCAGGAAAACGATCTTGAAGTACACCCCAACTTCTTAGTCGACAAGGACGGTGTCTTCTATGTGCTTCTGCGCGGGGCCCGCTACAAACTCGATGCTATCGGCGACTACGCCTACACCTTCTGTGTACGTGTCCCGCCGCTGAAAAAAGCCTGACTCAGCGCCACACAACTAAACTAAAACGTCGGCTTTTCCTTTTAGGAGGGTCCTCAGTGATTTCTACTTTTTACTCGAACTCGTTCGAAGTTCTTCGAACGGTTCTTGCCACAAAAATCGGTTTTAATCTGGAGGACCTGCGAAACAGTAATGCCTCCTTTTTTGAGCAAATCAAGGTTATCGTCCCGACGCCAATGGTCGAGGACAACCTCAACCGCTTCTTCGCGGATCACTTCGGAGCCACTCCGGGGATTGAATTCTCTAACGTAGCCAGCTGGATGTTCAAAGTTCTCGGACAGTCTCTCTCCAACGCTGAAACATCTCAGGTCATGGACTGGACTTTTTACGAGATCCTGCGTCAAAAGCAAAACAAAAAGGCTTTCCCTGAAGAAGAAAAGCGTCTTTATGAATACATTCAGACGTTGGACCCCGTCGGTGTGTTGGAATTTGCCCGTCATCTGAACACAGTTTTCATTACTTACGGTTCCTATCGCTTTGACTGGCTGCAACAGTGGGCTTTAGAGAAATTCAAATTCAACCATAAGGTACACCCGCTTCCGGTACCAAATGCAAAGGCAGAAGAAGAGCGATTGAAGAAAAACGCTGACTTTTTGTGGCAAAAGCGTCTTTGGCAAGAATTAATCGAACAGACCGGCGCAGAAAGCGAAGGAAAAATCTTCGGGTGGCTTGAAAATACTATTGAGCGAATCCGGAAGAACAAACCGGTTGAGAACAGTCTTCCGATTCATCTTTTTCTGCCGTTCTCGATTCCGCCTAACTTACTGCCTCTGATTCGAGCTTATGAAGATTCTCCTGCAGAGCTTAATCTGTACATTCTTAATCCGTGCGCCGAGTACTGGTTTGAGTCCGTTCCGAAAGCGCAGTTCGACTGGTCCGAGAATTTCAAAGTCGACAACAGCTGCCTGAACTATCTGTTGACAAATGCAGCAAGCACGAGAGCCGCTATTGACCGATTGGACAGCTTCCTTTTTTCCGAAGAAGAAGCTTCGGCAATCGAAACGGATATCTCTGATAAAGACAAACAGAACCGTCAAAAGGCATTCGTCAAACAGCCGGGGTCTCGGGAATTTGTAACCTCAGAAAAAACTTTCGACCATTCCGAAGAAGAAATAAAAACCAAGGTTAGTGCCGAGACAGCTTCCGCATATTTGGAGTATCCCTCCAAGTCGTTTCTGCATAGCTTTCAAAACTCCATTCTTAGAATGGACAGCACGCTGCTGCCCATTGAGTCTGACGAGAAAGATGTCAGTCTTCGCATTCTCAAGGCGCCCTCTTTTGTCCGAGAAGTCGAAGCCACCATCGACATTCTCCAGAATTGGCTCACAGATAAAAAACGCGGCCTAAAACCTTCCGATGTTTTGGTCGTAGTTCCGGACATCGAAAAGGCAGCTCCTATCATTGAAGGCGTCATGGCATCACTGCCGAAAGATCTTTATATCCCTTGGAAGATCATCGGTCTCAGCGAAGAAAAACAGAATGCGCTTGCAGATGCGTTTGTGGGCTTGGGCAAACTCTTGATGTCCGATTTCTCAGCCAGAGAATTCTTTGATTGGCTGGAGAAACTCCCCGTACAACAGCAGTGGGACCTGTCCTTAGACGACATCTCTGTCATTCAGACTTGGCTTTATTCTGCGGGATACTCTGTCGGAATCGATCATGAACAGCTCGCGGCGCTGAATTTCACTGACGAAGACACGTCCTTTCAGGACGCCATGGAACGGCTTTCTCTCGGCTTTTTCCTTGATGAAGCTTCCCCTCTGCCCTTCAAGAGTGTTCTTCCTATTCGAGGAGATGAGGAAGCCGGTTTTAATGTCGTTTCCGACGGCTCGGGCCGCTTGCTCCAAGCGCTTTCTCAACTTTATCTGAACCTTGCCGATCAGCGTCGTGAACTGCTCGCTTCCGAATTTGCACTCCCCGCAGAGGCCTGGAGAGAAGCTCTGTTAGGTATGAAAGAGCGTTTCTTCGGAAACAACTGTGATCCTGAAGAGTCCTATAACTTCTCAGAAATCATCGAGACAGTCTGCAAAGGCATGGCTGCCGCTTTCGGCGGCACGGAAAAAACCGTCAGTTTCGATGTTGTATTAAGCGAGCTGCGAAGTGAACTCTCCAAAACAAAGCGCGATGTACCGAGCTCCGGAACGATGACCTTCGCATCCATTTCACTTGCCAGAGGAATACCCTACAAGGTCATTTGCTGTTTGGGTTTCGATGAGAAAAGCGGGTTCCCGGGAACACCTAAGTTTGAAGAATTTGACTTGACCAAGGATCACCGCCGCCGCGGTGACCGAGACGCAAGAAAGGACAATAACGCTGTCTTCCTTGACACGCTTCTCAGCGCTCGAGAAAACCTTTTGATTTCCTACACAATCGGAACGAAACCGCAAAGCGAAAATAATCCGTCGCTCGTCATTGATAATTTCAAGAATTACTTCCTTTCTCATGCTATGAGCGTAGGGATGGAGGACGGCACAGCTCAGGAAAAGGCAGACGAGCTTTGGAAGAGCATCGTGACTAAGGTTCCTTTGAATCGCTTCTCCATGAGAAATTTCTTAGAGGAAGCAAAATCTCTAGACAAACGAGAAAACAACTTGTTCTGGAAGAGCCCTCGGAAAGACGTCCTCGATTCAATCGAACATGCCTATAGGAACCCGGGCGCCAAGGAACCGATGTTTGCCAACACCGAGATTCCTGCTGAGAAACTTCCCAAAACGATGCAGCACCCGGTGCTCCGCGAACTGCAGGTTAATTTCCTCATAAAGTTCCTGACCTCTTACAACGAATGGACGGCAACGCTGCTCAAGCTTGAATCATCAGATTTCGAAGCCGACGAAAGAATGATCGTCCCTTCTAAGGACGACAAGCTTATGCACTCAGAGGTCAGCCGAAAATTTCTTTCTTTGCTTGAGAATAACTTCTCTGATCAAGAGGCGCTCAATCTTCTGAACCTTAATCCGAAGTACGGCATTGAAAGTGTCCGACGTGCGGTTCTCAGTTTTGAAACCTCAGAGGTTGCCGACGCTCACGCCGCAAGGAAACAATTTGAGGAGACTGAGACTTTAAAACCCCTCTCGGCGGGACTTGATTATCGAGTTCCGACTGCAGTTTCTAGCTTCGTCAATCGGCTCACAGACAAAACGGATCTCTTCCTTTGGAAAACGGAAGATGAGTCCTTGCGCGTCAAGCTCGGCGTCTTTTGCTCTGCGTCGGAACAAAACCGAGAAGTATTGCGCCAAATTATTTGGACCGAAGCCGGGGAACCCTACGATTTACTCATCTTTAACGAAAGTTCAGACACAGATCATTTCGTCATTTCTTACTCTTCGATTATTCAGAACCATGGCGGCGAACCGCTTAAAGCGTTCTTGAGGTTATTTGAGTGTCACTGCAAGCACGCACTTGGAATGAATGCCTCGGATGACGCACTGCTTTGGCAGGGTGTCTCAGAGGAAAGCGTAAGAAAAGCTGCTGATTTATCTAAGGCTCTCAAAGAAGAACTCAGCGATTACTACAAACTCCTCAAAGGTGATGGCAGAAAGAAAGACATCTACCTTTCAGAAGCATTCGAAGCGTTAATTGAATTCATTCAAAAACTTAAACCTTAATCGGAGTATTTATGCTTTATAAAGAATTTGATGCTGCCACAACGCCGATTGAGGGGCGCATGCTTTTGGAAGCCAGCGCCGGCACCGGAAAAACGTATTCCTTGATGCGAGTGCTGCTCAGGCTTTTAGTCGAGAAAGGAATCGAACTAGATCGTATTTTGGTCGTGACATTCACGAATGCAGCCACTGATGAGTTGTCCTCTCGTTTGCGCAGCAACCTGACGGAACTGATTGAACAAATTAGGCTGAACAAGAGCGGAAGCTTCAACGATCTGCTGGATAGTTGGAGAGAAAAGAAATATTCTCAGGACATAATTCTTGAAAAACTGCAAACAGCGCTGAATAAGATTGACGACGCTGCCATTTTTACTATTCACGGCTTTTGCCAACGAATCCTTCAGGACTTTGTCTTTTCTTCAAAGGGAAACTACGACTTTGAGATCGGAGATGATTCAAACGCTAAAGATAAAGCGCTGAGTACTTTTCTTCGTACAAACCTTCCGAAGGCCTATCCAGGCTACCCTACGGAACAACTGTCTCTGGCTCGAGACATTCCTTGGGAAGATATTCTGACAACTGCTGCCGGTTTGAGCAGAAGCAAGCCGCTCACCCGGCAAATGAAGCTGATGAAAGATGCGAATCAAAAGCCCGAAGACGAAACCACTCGGTTTTTTGAAACTTTCATTGATCAGGCAACAAAACTCTACGAAGAAAACAAGAAAGATGAACGTCTTTTTACGTTCGATGACCTGCTGATCGAAGCAGAAGAACGCATTGTTAAAGATCCGGAATTCACCAAGGCAATTCAGAACCTTTACGGCGCTGCTTTGATTGACGAATTTCAGGATACGGACCCGATTCAATACTCGATTTTCAAACACCTGTTCTTAGAGGATCCGGAGAACTCCAAACCCGTTATCTTTGTCGGTGATCCGAAACAGTCTATTTATCGCTTCAGGAACGCAAGTCTTGAAACGTATCTGTTAGCCAAAAACGAAATCAACAACCCTTATCAGTTAGTAAAGAATTATCGTTCTACTCCTGGGATCATTGCCGGAGTTAATGCGTACTTCAATCCGGAAGGGAAAGGTTCCCGCGGCGGCTTTTTGAATCAGGCCCTTTCTTATTCGCCGGTGAAGTTTAATAAGAAAAAACTACCGCTCCTCTTAGAGAAAGACGGCAAAGTCGAACCCCTTTCCTCTTTCGCTTTCTGGTCCAATGCCGACACTAAGGCCTTGTCCAATGCAGAGACACTTCGCGATATGGAGGCTATTGCCATCGCAGAGGAAATCGAATCCTTGCTAAAGGAAAATGTCCTCTATGAAGGCCGGAGACTGAGACCCAGCGATATCGCGATTTTGGTTGCAAAGCGCTTCCATGCTGACAAGGTTATTGAAGAGCTGCGCAGGCGGGGCATTCGCACCCTTCGGTCTTCGAATGAAAATGTCTTATGTTCCAAAGAAGCGCACGAACTTAAGAGCGTTCTAGAGGCTATGTACGATCCGAGAGATACTCGTCTTGTGGCTGCGGCTCAGGCAACCAGGATTTTCGGCGACTCGCTGAATGACTTATTGAATAACGATGCGGCCTCCGCGCAGGCACGTCTGTTATTGGAAAACTCAGCAAAAATCTACGAGAAGAGCGGAATTATCGCTGCTGTTTCGAACCTATTTGCCGGCGCCAAAACCGAAGAGCGTTTACTGCAATACGGAGGAGAACGCGCCCTCACGAATTATCAGCACATCTTGGAGCTTCTTCATCAGCAGCACAACACCATTGATAGTCTTCAGGGACTGCTGCGCTGGTTAAAACAAGAACAAAAAAAGAGCAACGACAGCTACACTCTGAGACGTGAAACCGATTCCGATGTTGTTCGAGTTGAGACTATTCACAGCAGTAAAGGCCTTCAATACCCTGTTGTTTATTACCTTGACCGGCCGATAAGCTTTTCCAAAGGTCAGAAATTTAGAGATGATGCGACAGGCGTCATTACCTTCTATGAAACCGAACAGAAGGCACCGGACGACTTCATTGAGAAATCATATGAGGAGTCCATGAGACTGCTGTATGTCGCTATGACGCGAGCCACAGCAAGGGTGGTTCTTCCCTATTTCTTCAAGAAAACTAAGAACGGAGCGCCTCACGGCAGCGTCGGCGGAAAAAATCCGCTTGCTCAGGCTATCAGCGGAGAAACGTCCGGCGGATTGGCCATTATTGGCGGTTTAAACCGACTGCGGGAGGCTTTGAGCCCGAAGGAAGCGTCGGCAAGAGAAGTCAGAAAGGCCTTGCTTGACGGAATTTCCGAGTACAACAAGAACAGCGCACATCCTCTCATGCTCTCTGAGAAAGCTTTAAATGCTTACATTCCTTTTGAGATCCGTTTTGACTTCGAACTCGGCAAATATGGAGACTCCGAAGTCTCCTTCAGACAACCGCCGGAGCATCTTGATCTCAGAACCGGTCGCGGTGAGAAGCAAAATCGTTCTTGGATTTCTTCCAGTTTCACAAGCTTGTTGAGGACCATGGAAGCACAGGACTCCGCCGTCATCACTGATGAGTCGGAAGCTCTTGAGTCAGAGGAAACTGTCGCGGAATCGAAAGAAGAGGACGTATTGGAAGTCCTCAAAGGCACCCAAAGCGCTGCCGAATTCGGCACGAAAGTCCACGAATTATTAGAAAAGATTTTCGACAAAAATTTCCATAACTGGAAGAACAGAGTCTACAAATTTTTAGATGATCGTTTTAAGGGTTATGTCGCCCCAGAAACTGAAGAACGAAAGGCCGAAATCGAGACCAAAACGGAAGAGTTCTTCGAAAATTTATTCGAAGCAAAGATTCTGCCCTCCGCGCCGGGCTTCCATCTCTCTCAGCTTTTTAAAAATCTTAAAGATTGCCGTCCGGAATTGAAATTCATGCTTTCCGTCGGAGCTCCGATAAAGGGCAGAGAACGTCTGACGGCGAGTCTTTTGGCTGAAACGCTAACGGCCTTTGATTCTCGTTATAAAGACTTTCATTTGTCAGAACTTGATATGCGCGGTTATCTCACGGGCTCCATCGACTTAGCTTTTGCCGCTGACGGCAAATATTGGGTCATCGACTGGAAGACGAACAAAATTGATTACCGCAACAACACTCCTGAGCTCTATACGCCGGAAGCCGTGAACGCCTTGATGAAAAATAATCACTACGAGCTTCAGTTGGCGCTCTATCTCGTTGCGCTCAAACGAATGCTCGAAGTTCGTTTAAATCTGCCGGAAGGTACGGGTTATAAAGCCATCGGAGGGGCGGTTTACTGCTTCCTGCGCGGCATCGACAGGAATGCGCGCGGAACGTACTTTGAACGTCCAAAAGATGCCCTTATCGAATGTTTAGACGACTTCCTGAAAAACGGATTCAGTCGCGAACTCCTGGAATCTCGTGCCAAAGGAGCAGTTTGAAATGATTTCGCAAAACCAAAATTCATTTGAAAACCTCGGCACCATTCTGCTTGACCTTTTAACTCGTCGAGGAAAAACCATTACAGAAGAGCTAAGAGACGCATTGGCGTTCTTCATGCTGCATCTCGGACAAGCCGAACACCTCGGAGGTTTATGTGCCGAGCTTGATGCAACGCCGCAAAATAAAAAGTACGTGGAGCTGCTCAGGGAAGCTGAGCTGCTAACAGACAGCAGCAACAAAATTGCTGACGAACCTAACAACCTTTCTGTCGCTCCTACGCCTTTTCTTCTTGACGAGAGCGAACCAAAAAAGCTGAGAATTTATTCCCGCCGCAATTTTTGCTCTGAAAGCCGTTTGGCCGCAGGTATTCACGGTATGTGCTCTACAAGCGCCAGCGACGTCAACGAGGTAAAAGAGGCCTTAGCACAGCTGGAACAGACGTTAAAGAATGCACGAGAAAACGGCGACAAGAAAGCCTACTCTTTAAATCCTCTGCAGCTGGAAGCTGCCGAACTTGCAGTTTCGGAGAAATTCTCCGTTATTTGCGGCGGTCCCGGTACCGGCAAAACAACCACCGTTGTGAAATTCATTGAAGCCTTTTTGGAAATACATCCGAAGGGCATCATTCAAATGTGTGCCCCAACCGGAAAGGCCACAAGTCGTCTTCTTGAATCCGTAAAAAATCAAGCGGATGCCGGTCCGTCCTCTGCACCTTACTACCCTGCCGTTCGCAAGGCCCTTGCGGAAGATAGACTGACTTCTTTGACGATCCATAAATTGCTCGTCACGGATTTATCCAACGGCAAACGACCTTCAGCAGACAATCCGATCGAAGCAGATCTGCTAATCGTGGATGAGAGCTCAATGATTGACTCCGCCCTTGCGTTAAAACTTATCAGATCAATTGATCCAACCAAAACGCAAACTGTGTTTTTAGGCGACAAGCATCAGCTGGCAGCCGTCGGACCTGGTTCGGTGTTTGCTGACATCTCCGACAATTCGGGTGTTTTGAAAGGCCACATTGTTGAATTAAAAGAGAGCATTCGCTTCAACGACAAATCCGCTATCGGCAGATTGGCGCAGCGCATGCTGGCCTTCGAAGAAGGAAGAGAAGCCGGCATTTCGGACTTTATTTCAGAAGTTGAGTACACGGACGATCAACCTTTTGAAGGATTTAAAGATACGGGCGTGTTTTTCAAATCTGCAGGTAGAAATCTTCCTCTGCAGGCTCAGAAGTGGTTAGAGAAAAAACTCGATTCCTACTGCAACGCAGTCGAAAACTTAAACCTGACTTTAACTTTGAACGATAAAAACGAAGTGGATTCAAGATCAGCCAACTTCGAAAACCTTCCTAATGATGTACAACAAGCTCTTAAAGACGTCTGGAACGAACTGAGTACTTTCCGTCCGTTGTGCGCACAACGTGAAGGTCCGACCGGCGTCAATGCCGTCAATGATTATTGCGAAGATTTTGTTAAAACGGCTTTCATAGTTCCATCCGCAGACGACATGTACAACGGCAAGGTCATCATTGTTCGTCAAAACGACTCCGGCCTTGGTGTCGCCAACGGCGACGTCGCTGTTATTTTCGGCTTGAAGACGGCTGATTCCGACAAACCGATGTGGTATGCATTCATCGGTGATCTGAAGAAAATCGTTCCGGCTCAGCTGCTGCCGAAATATGACACCGCCTTTGCAATCACCATCCATCAATCGCAGGGTTCCGGCTTCCGTGATGTAGCCATCTTCCTGCCAACACTAAGTGCCGGAAGTGATGCTGCCTCTTTATGCACGCGCGAACTTCTTTATACCGGCATTACTCGCTCGGAAAAAACGTGCCAGATTTTCGGGGCTAAGGATGCCCTAGACATGTCGTTAAAGACCGTCACGCAGCGCAGCGGAGGACTGCCTCAGCGGCTTAAAGAACGTTTCAGCGAACAAGGATAATTTCTCTTTCTGAGGGAAGAAGCCGAGCCGGTTAATCGAACCGAATCGGCTCTTCTCTTTCTTGAACTATGACAGATAGAAAATCAGTTCCTCAAAAACAGGAGCTCCGCCCAAATACTAAAGAGCAAATGCTCAAACGCTTTAAAGAAAATTTAAACACCTTCAAAAAGACGTTTGATTATCTCAAAGACAAATGAGTACACCATTAGATATTGATGCGGTGGTCTTGATCAACGAAGCTCTCACCGGCAATCGCTGCTCAGAAGAAAGAAAACAGCGAGTAGGCGGATGTCTGTCCAGCTATTCCTATTACGACACCGTCAGAGAGCAGATAACAAGCATCGTCGTCAGCCTTCTCAAAGGTCATTTCTTTCAGGACGGCAACAAAAGGACGGCGCTGGCGATTTACTTGGATCTGTGCCAAAACAATGGAATCAAGTTCTTGTCGGATCAAGACCGCTTAGGCGATGTTTTAATAGACATCGCTGCCAACCAGCGAGGCATCACTGAAAACACACGATTGCTCTTTCCGGATTAAAAAAGAAGTACCTCCTCGAGTTTGGCCTTTTAACAGTCTAATTCCCAAAAAAGACGTTTTCTTTGACACCAAGAATCCCAATACTTAAAAGATAGATCATCTTTAATTCGGTCTTTTAAAAACAAAAATCCCCTCCAAATTTTTATTTCATCTTTCGCTTATTTCGCTAAAACAGGCCCCGAGTTTGGCAGAATCTGGTAAATAAAAAGCTCTCAAC